>JAEIGA010000059.1_pt1 | contig 138855 bp, 114 predicted proteins | sample 9270691 | NCBI WGS metagenome assembly JAEIGA01 (sample SAMN17057246, study PRJNA624740) | gut metagenome | biome: biome; isolation source: fecal sample | host: Bos grunniens | place: China: Xizang | collected 2019 | reverse complement strand
GTAGGGATGGAATAGCCCTAACTTATACGCCTGTGGACATTGTGTAAGACATTGAGTTGCGTATCATCGTAGCCAATGCAGTAGTGGTTGAAGCAGGAAGCTCCGACTTCAAATACGAAGTATTAAGTCGGAGTAGTTCACCAGGGTGCAAAGAAAAGTAATAAAGAAAAATATTCATTTTTTTAAAACGACATATTATCTGAATGTGTAAATTTATGTAAAATCACAATAAATAAAACTAAATATATACAAAATGTTTAATAATTACATAAAAAAAAACAAAATTAAAACACATTTATAGTTAAATTTAACAAAACAGCGGTAGAATTGATTTTGAAAATATGTTATAATGTGGTATCGGTATGAGATAAGTACCTAAAAATAAAAATGATGAAAGGAGTTAGGAAATGAAGACACAAAAAAGAATTTTGAGTTTGATTATGTCTATGGTAATGGTAATCAGCACATTTGTAGGATATGCAGCTAACATAAAATATGTTAAAGCAGAAGCAGCTGATACTATGGACATAACGTGGCATTTCCAGAACGCAAGTGAGTGGGAATTAGTTGGTGGATGGCTTTATGAAGGTAATGCATTCACAACAAATGTTTCACCTGCGGATAAGTGTATTGTAAAAACACTTGAAGAACTTGTAGACGAAGAAACAGGCGAGACTTATGAAAATGTAAAACAGGTTTGGCCTGGTGCAGCAATGGATAATGAGGGAGGATCTAATTCAAGCTGGTATAAAGTAACAGCTACATATACAGACCCTTCAGCAGCAGGTCTTGTTTCAATCTTCAACAACTATGCAGCAGATAACTGGACAAATGACACAACTACACAGGCAGATCTTGACAACATTAAAGCAAATGCAATTGATGGAAAAATTAAAGTTAATACAATTGCAGATGATGCTGCTGATGAAGTAAAAGATTATTGGGCAGATGTTCCATCATCTTGTTTTGCAGCTAAAGAGCAGACAGCTAATATTGTAATTTCAGCAAGAGCTATTAAATCTATTGGTGCTACAATAACTGATATCTATTGTACAAATGATGGCACAACAGTTACATGTTATGCAAAGACAGATTCAGGTAAGTTATATCAGATAGCCGGTAATAAGGCTAATGAGGTTGAGTCAGTACCTGATTATAATGAAGGTGGAGAAGACGAGACATCAACAGAAGACGAGACATCAACTTCAGATGAGACAACAACAGAAGAAGATACAACAGAAGAAGAAACATCAGAACAGCAGAAGGATCCTAACAGTATATCAGAGAACCTTGAAGAAGGTGAAGTTGTTTACAGTCTTGGATCAGCAATGGCTCCAGTAGCATGGAATCCAGATCATGTAGATAATGCTTTTGTTGAAACTAAATGGGATAATGTAGTAAAAGCAAATATCTCTGTTCCTGCAAAATATACAGGAAAAGTTACAACAAACGAAGACGGAACAAATGATTATGAAGAAGTTGGTGAGTGGACATACAGATTCGGTATTATCGCTCAGACAACAGAAACAGTTACAGGATGGAACAGAATGCTTCTTGGAACAGATGTTGCTCCTGAAGTAACTGATACAACATCTAATTGTCTTTCTAATATTAGAGTTCCTCTTGAGGAAGAAGCATATACAGCAACAGTATATCTTGATACAGCAACAGGTGCTGTAGCAATCTACAAAAACGGAGATAATGAGTCTGTATCATATCCAACAGATAAAGTTGATTACACATTCAGCTGGGTTGGAAATGATAATGACGAAACATATTATGCACCAGCTGATTATGCACAGTTTGCAACAGTAGGTGACTACGAAGCAACACTTAGTGCAGCAGCAGACAGAACAGCAGATCTTGAGAAATGTGGATATACAGCAGATTCAGCTCTTCCTAATTTTGTAGATGTAAATAATGCATTGGAAACAAAATTAAACAATGTAGCTGATGCTGTAAGTGGAACAGATGATACAATTTATACATTGGGATCAGCAATGGCTCCAGTAGCATGGGCTCCTCAGAATTTAAATAATGCATTTGAAGAAACAAAATGGGATGGAGTTGTTAAAGCAAATATCTCAGTACCAGCAGCAACAGATGCAGAAGGAAATCCTGCAGGTGAGTGGACATACAGATTTGGTATTATTGCAACAACAGATAACACAGTAAATGCATGGAACAGAGCTCTTGTTGGAACAACAGTAGCTCCAGAGACAACAGATACAACAAGTAACTGTCTTACAAATATAAGACCAGCACTTGAAGAAGAAGCATATGAAGCAGTTGTTTACTATGATACAACAACAGGTGCGGTTGCTATCTACAAAGTAGGTGATGACAGTGATGATGTAACATCTACACCTGAGGAATTAGTAGATTATACAATGAGCTGGGTTGGAAATGATAATGACGAAACATACTATGCACCAGCTGATTACGCACAGTTTGCAACAGTAGGTGATTATGAATTAACATTAAATGCAGCAGCAGACAGAACAGCAGATCTTGAGAAGTGCGGATATACAGCAGATTCAGCTCTTCCTGATTTTGCAACATTAAATGCAGATCTTAATACAAAATTAACATCTGTTAATGTAGCTGATGTAGTAGCAGGTACAGATGATACAGTCTATACATTAGGATCAGCAATGGCTCCAGTAGCATGGGCTCCTACAGATTATGCAAACGCATTTGAAGAGACAAAGTGGGATGGAGTTGTTAAAGCAAATATCTCAGTACCAGCAGCAACAGATGAAGCAGGAAATCCTGCAGGTGAGTGGACATACAGATTTGGTATTATTGCAACAACAGATAACACAGTAAATGCATGGAATAGAGCACTTATTGGAACAACAGTAGCTCCAGAGACAACAGATACAACAAGTAACTGTCTTACAAATATAAGACCAGCACTTGAAGAAGAAGCATATGAAGCAGTTGTTTACTATGATACAACAACAGGTGCAGTTGCTATTTATAAGACTGGTGATGACACAGATGATACTGATTCAACACCTGACGGATTAGTAGATTATACAATGAGCTGGGTAGGAAATGATAATGACGAAACATATTATGCACCAGCTGAATACGCACAGTTTGCAACAGTAGGTGATTACGAAGCAACATTAAGTGCAAAAGACGACAGAACAGCAGATCTTGAGAAGTGCGGATATACAGCAGATTCAGCTCTTCCTGATTTTGCAACATTAAACGCAGATCTTAACGAGAAATTAACAACAGTTAAGAGTGCTCAGGATGTAGCCTATGAAGAAAATAAAACAGTTTATACAATGGGTGCAGCTATGGCAAAAACACCTTGGGCACCAACAAGTATGAACAATGCATTCGAAGAAACAAAATGGGATGGAGTTGTTAAAGCAAATATCTCAGTACCAGCAGCAACAGATGCAGAAGGAAATCCTGCAGGTGAGTGGACATACAGATTTGGTATAGTTGCTCATACACCTGATACAGTAAATGCTTGGAATAGAGTGCTTGTTGGAACATCAGTATCTCCGGAAACAACAGATACAACAAGTAATTGTCTTACAAATATCAGACCAATACTTGAAGAAGAAGCATATACTGCAACAGTTTACTATGATACAACAACAGGAGCTGTACTTATCTTTAAAACAGATGATGCAGATGGAGTTTTAGGACTTCCTGATAACTTAGTTGATTATACAATGAGCTGGGTAGGAAATGACAATGATGAGACATATTATGCACCAGCTGATTATACACAGTTTGCAACAGTAGGTGATTACGAAGAAACATTAAATGCAAAAGCAGACAGAACAGCAGATCTTGATACGTGTGGATATACATCAGATATGCAGCTTCCAGACTTCACAAGAGCTAATTTGGTACTTGCAGAAAAGATTCTTGGCAACTTCAAGATTACAACAGATAAAGAAAGTATTACATTAGCAGTTGGTGAAACAGACACAATTGATGCCAAGATTGAGCCAGAAATATTAGCTGAAACAGGTATCACAGTAACAGTTGTAGGTGAATCAGCAACTTATGATGAGGAAACTGGTACAGTAACAGCAGTTAAATCAGGTGATACAACAATTACATTTACTAACTCATATGATTCTACAATTTCAAAAACAGTTAATGTACATGTTAAGGATGCAGCAGATGTCGCAGAAGAAACAGGAACAACAGTTTATACATTAGGTTCTGCAATGTCAAAAGTAGGCTGGGCTCCACAGGATATGAGTAATGCATTTGAGGCAACAGATGTTGAAGGAGTTGTTAAAGCAAATATCTCAGTACCAGCAGCAACAGATGAAGAAGGAAATCCTGCAAATGAGTGGGATTACAGATTTGGTATTATCGCTACAACAGTTGATACAGTAAATGCTTGGAATAGAGTTCTTGTTGGAACAACAGTTGCTCCAGAGACAACTGATACAACTACATGCTGTCTTTCAAATGTTAGACCAGCACTTGAGGATGAAGCATACGAAGCAGTTGTTTATTATGATACAACAACTGGTGCAGTAGCAATCTACAAAGCAGATGATACAGACTTTGCTAATCCACTTGATTACACATTAAGCTGGGTTGGAAATGATAATGATGAAACATATTACGCTCCAGCTGATTATGCAAATTTTGCAACAGTAGGTGACTACGAAGATACACTTAATGCAAAAGAAGATAGAACAGCAGATCTTGAGAAGTGCGGATATACAGCAGATTCAGCAATGCCAGATTTTGTAGGTATTAAGAAGGCTCTTGAGATTAAGCTTGGTGGAATTTCAGATCTTTCAGTTCAGTATAAAGTTCAGGTTCAGAAGACAGGTTGGGAGAAAGAATATGTTTCAGATGGTACAACATCAGGAACAGTAGGACAAGCTCTCAGACTTGAAGCTATTAAGATTAAGTTAGTAAATAGCGATGGAACAGCTTTTGACACAGCTAATGGCGGTATCGAGTATAGAGTACATGTTCAGAAGAATGGCTGGGAGAAAGAATACCTTGCAAATGATGAATTATCAGGAACAGTCGGAGAAGCTAAGAGACTTGAAGCAATCCAGATTAGATTAACTGGTAAGGTTGCCGATTACTATGACGTAGCATACAGAGTACAGGCTCAGAAATTCGGATGGCTCGGATGGGCTAAGAACGACGAAGAGTCAGGTACAGCAGGATATGCATACAGACTTGAAGGAATCCAGATAATTCTTGTTAAAAAAGGTGAAGAGATTCCATCAAATGTAGGCGGAGTAGCTGATACAGGAAGAGATGCATTCTACGGCAAATCAGAGCTTCCAGTAGTTATGTACAGAACACAGGTTCAGACATACGGATGGCAGGATTATGTTAAGACAGGTGCTACATCTGGTACAGTTGGAAAAGCTAAGAGACTTGAAGCTATCAGAATTAAGATTTCTAACAACAGAGGTGTTTCTGGAGATATTGAGTACAGAACACATGTTCAGAAAAAGGGATGGCAGAAATTCGTTAAGAATGACGCTTTATCAGGAACAGTAGGAAAGGCTCTTAGACTTGAGGCAATCCAGATTAGATTCACAGGTGATCTTGCAGAGAAATTCGATATTTACTACAGAGTTCAGGCTCAGAAGTTCGGATGGATGGGCTGGGCTAAGAATGGCGAATCAGCAGGAACATCAGGATATGGATACAGACTTGAAGCAATTCAGATTGAGGTAGCTAAGAAGGGAACACCTTCAGGAGTTATCGGAACAACAAAGAATGCTTACAGAAAAAAATAATACGAAAAGTGAAAACTTAACGTAGTCTAAATTAGACCACATTCATGTATATGGATGTGGTCTTTTTTGTTATATTTTGTACATAAATTAAACATAAAAATAATTAAAGTTGTAGATTTTTACTAGGTTTTTCAGTATAATTAAAGATAAGTTTGTAACTTAATAACTATTATTTTAAAAGGAGGATTTTAAAATGGGTAAAAGAGTAAAAGCTCTTTTAGTCGCTCTTGCATTATTGGTAACAACAGTGCTTCCAGCAGGTGCAACGCTTACTAATCCAGTAACAGCACAGGCTGATGACAATTCACTTAGCATTGTGTTCCATTTTACAGGAACAGACTTAACTGCCACAGGCGCTGATGGTGTTGGATATCAGCTCTATACATGGTCTGAAGGCGGTGGAGAAGGCGCAGCGTATGATATGGTTTTAAGTGATGATGGAACTGAGATGACATATAAACATGTTCTTCCTAGTACAGCAACACTTAGACAGGGATTTATTGTAAGACTGGGAAATGACTGGTCTAAAAAGGACTGGGAGGCAGACAGATTTGTAGATCTCAGCTCTATTACAGGTGGAACTGTAAATGTTTACATCGAAAGTAAAGTAGGAGAGTTTACACAGGACAACAGCGATGCCATTGAGGGCTTAAAGATTACAAGTGCTAAAGCGCAGGAAAGTAATCTTTCCGTTATTAGATTTGGTGTTGGTGTTGCAATGGACGACATCTCAAGTATTAATTTAAGAGTTAGAAGTACTGAAGATGGATCTTTCCAGGAGATAACAAGCATTAATCCTATAGGATCTACAAACAAAAACTTTAACATTCAGCTTGCAGAGCCTCTTGTTAGGGATGGATCTTATGAACTTGTGTATGATTATGGTTCACAGAAAGATCTGACATTTTTAATCGGTATGCCTGACCCATATTCATATGATGGATTTGAAGATGCATACACATATGAAGGAGATGACCTTGGTGCTACATGGTCTGAAAATTCAACAACATTTAGAGTATGGGCTCCACTTGCAACTAAAGTTCAGGTTAATCTATACGAAAGTGGTACTCAGGGAACAGATGATCTTATTGATGTAGTAGATATGACTTCTGACGTACAGGGTACATGGGTAGCAACTGTTGATGGTGATTTAAATGGTACATACTATACATATACAGCTACGGTTAAAGGTGTTGTACAGGAAGATATCGTTGATCCATACGCCAGAACAACAGGTGTAAACGGTAACAGAGGTATGGTTATTAATCTTGACTCTACAGATCCTGAAGGATGGGAAGATGATACAAACCCTAATCCGAATGAAAATTATACAGACGACGTTCTTTATGAATTACATGTAAAAGATTTTTCATACGAAGAGTCATCAGGTGTATCTGAAGCAAACAGAGGAAAATATCTTGCTTTTACTGAGGAAGGTACAACAAATTCATACGGACAGTCAACATGTCTTGATTATCTGAAGGATTTAGGAATTACTCATGTTCATATCCTTCCAATGTATGATTATGCATCTGTTAAAGAAGATGGTTCAAGTGATGCATTTAACTGGGGATATGATCCTCAGAACTTTAACACACCAGAGGGTTCGTATTCTACAGATCCATACAACGGTGAAGTTAGAGTAAAAGAAGTAAAAGAAATGGTTAAGTCTTTACATGATAGTGGAATCAGTGTTGTATTAGACGTTGTTTATGGTCATGTTAATTCAGCTTCACAGTTCCCAATTAACAGACTTACACCTAATTATTATTCAAGACCTAATTCAAATGCTTCCGGTTGTGGTAACGATACTGCAACAGAGAGATCAATGAATAGAAAATTCATTGTTGATTCATTTGTATATTGGGCAACAGAGTATCACGTTAACGGATTCAGAATTGATCAGGAAGGTCTTTTTGATGTTGATACAATTAATGAAGTAATTACAGCTTTGCATGAGATTGACCCTTCAATTATCGTATACGGTGAAGGTTGGGATATGTCGTCAACAAAAGTTACAAAGGCAGGAACAAAGCTTGCAAATCAGTCGTCAGCACCTGATATTGCGGACGGAGCTTTTTTCTCTGACGGAATTAGAGATGCTGTTAAAGGTTCCGTATTTGGAACACAGGCTGGTTATGTAACAGGAAATACAAGTTCTACATCAGCAGTTATTAATGCATTATATTCGCTTCCGGGATGGGAAAACTATGATAAACCACAGCAATCAGTTGTTAACTATAACTCATGTCATGACAACTATACATTGTATGACAGACTTCAGATAACAGATGGTAATACTACAGCAGATGATGAAACACTTCTTAAGCAGAACAGTTTAGCAGCATCAATTGTTATGTTAGCTCAGGGTATTCCGTTCTTCCAGGCTGGTGAAGAAATCTTAAGAACAAAAGTAAAGTCAGACGGATCGTTTGATGAGAATAGTTATGCAAGTCCTGCATCAGAGAACTCAATTAAGTGGGATACACTTAATGAGGATAATTATAAGACGTCATATGAATATTATAAAGGACTTATTGCATTTAGAAAATTACATCCAAGTTTCAGAGGTGTTGGTGAAGAATTCCAGTATCCAGAAACAGGTGCAATTATTAAAAATGATGGAACAGTAATCACATACGAATTACCACTTGGTATGAATGGTGATTCATCAAGAATATTTGTTGTTTATAACCCAACAGATGAAACATATACAGCAGAGCTTCCGGATTCAGGAACATGGAATGTATATGCGAAGGATGATAAAGCTGGAACAGAAGTTCTTGGTACTGTTGAAGATACAATGGATGTATCTCCATTGACATGTATGATTGTAGCACAGGATCCAGAGATTATAGTCGAAACTACAGACTATGAATTAAATGTTGGTGAAACAGTTGCAATTAATGCTAAAGCTTCTCCGGAATCTGCATTGGATGATGGAATATCATATGAATTTGATAATAAAGTTGTTGATGTAGATCCAGATGGAAATATTACTGCTGTTGGTTCAGGAGATGCAACAATCATTATTAGATTAGCATCAAATCCTAATATCACAAAAGAAGTTAATGTTCATGTTAAAGATGCAGCTGAGACAGTAGCTGATACGGATAAAACAGTTTATACATTAGGTTCAGCAATGTCAGCAGTAGGTTGGGAACCTCAGAACATGGCAAATGCATTTACAGATTCAGATGTAAATGGTGTTGTTATGGCGAAAATTAATGTACCTGCAGAAGGTGCAAAAGAATGGGAATACAGATTCGGTATTATTGCTACAACAGATAATACTACTCAGGCATGGAATAGAGCTCTTGTTGGAACAACAGTTGCTCCAGAGACAACAGATACAACTTCATGCTGTCTTACAAATATTAGACCAGCACTTGAAGCTGAAGCTTATGAAGCTGTTGTTTATTATGATACAACAACAGGTGCGGTAGCAATCTATAAAGCAGATGATACAGAGCGTACAACGCCTCTTAATTACACATTAAGCTGGGTTGGAAATGATAACGATGAAACATATTATGCACCTGATGAATATACGCAGTTCGCAACAGTAGGTGACTATGAAGCAACATTAAATGCAAAGGCAGATAGAACAGCTGATCTTGAAAAATGTGGATATACAGCAGATTCTAAATTACCGGATTTTGTAACACTTAAAGAGGACCTTGAGACAAAACTTGGTGGTATTGCTGATCTTTCAGTAAGCTACAAAGTTCAGGTTCAGAAGACAGGTTGGGAGAAATCATATGTTTCAGATGGTACAACATCAGGAACAGTAGGACAGGCTCTCAGACTTGAAGCTATCAAGATTAAATTAACAAATAGCGACGGAACTGATTTTGATACAACTAATGGTGGTATTGAGTATAGAGTTCATGTACAAAAGAATGGTTGGGAAAAAGAATACCTTGCAAATGATGAGTTATCAGGAACAGTTGGAGAAGCTAAGAGACTTGAAGCAATCCAGATTAGATTAACAGGTAAAGTTGCTGATTACTATGATGTATACTACAGAGTACAGGCTGAGAAATTCGGATGGCTCGGATGGGCTAAGAATGACGAGGAAGCTGGTACATCAGGATACGGATACAGACTTGAAGGAATCCAGGTAGTTCTTGTAGAAAAAGATGGAGAAGCTCCAACAGAAGCTGGAGGAGTAGCAGCATCTTCAAGAAATGAATACTATAGCAAGACAGCACTTCCGGTAGTTCAGTATAGAGTTCAGGTTCAGACATACGGATGGCAGTCATATGTTAAGAATGGTCAGACATCAGGAACAGTAGGAAAAGCTAAGAGACTTGAAGCAATAAGAATTAAGATTGCAGACAACAAGGGAGTTTCAGGAAGCATCCAGTACAGAACACATGTACAGAAAAAGGGATGGCAGAAATGGGTATCTGATGATGCATTATCAGGAACAGTAGGAAAAGCCCTTAGACTTGAAGCAATTCAGATTAAACTTACAGGTGATCTTGCAGAAAAATATGACATCTACTATAGAGTACAGGCTGAGAAGTTTGGATGGATGGGATGGGCTAAGAATGGCGCATCTGCAGGAACTTCAGGATATGGATACAGACTTGAGGCAATTCAGATTCAGCTTGCATACAAGAATTCACCATCAGCAGTAATTGGTTCAACAAGTAATGCATACAGAAGTAAATAATAACGTATAAAGTTATTAAAAGTGAAAATTAGACTTTAAAAAGTCGCTTAATAAATAGACCGGCATTGGTATACAATGTCGGTCTATTTTATTGGTTATAAGCTGTTGGTGTGATATAATATACTATAATAGTGTGAGAGATTTATTTTAGAGAGAATTTACATTTTTATTGAAAGAGGGGGAATTATAATTGAAAAAACGAAATATCATACTAGGCGTTATAATGATGCTGGCAGTATTGCTGACTGTTACTGCAGTTGTGGTTGCTGGTGTGTCTATTTTTAATAATACCACAAGAGACTATAGGGAAAAGATTATTGAGAATTCCTCGAAATTAGCGGCAGAGCAAGTAGATGGTGATAAGATTGATGAGTGGCTTGAAAATGGAGTGGATCAGGATTATAAAGATACAGAGAGTATTCTATCTAGTATTTTGAACAATACTCCTTATCTTCAATATCTGTATGTATATCAGATTAAGGAAGATGGATGCCATGTTATCTTTGATTTTGATGCATCAGAAAAAATGGAAAAATATAACTATTCAGAAAATGTTGAAACTGGTACATTAGGGGAATTGGTACCATTTGATGAAAGTTTTAAGAAATATATCCCAACATTATTAGCTGGCGGAGAGATGGATATAATAGAGAGTAATGATACTTATGGTTGGCTTCTTACTAAATACGAACCTGTATTTGATTCGAATGGCAAGTGTACAGCGTATGTAGGCTGTGATGTCTCAATGGTTGGTGTTAATGACTATGTTAAGACATATTCATTCAGATTAGCAATAATTGCACTTGTTTTTTTTGCATTATGCATAGCAATAGGTATTCGATTATCATTTGTTATGAAAAAAGCTGATGAATCAGAGAGACTTATTGAACAGAGAAAAAGGGACAAGCAGTTTATTAGAGAACTGATAGAATCCTTTGCAAAAGTTATCGATTTAAAAGACTCATATACACAAGGTCATTCTGCAAGAGTAGCAGTCTATACCAAGATGCTTGCTGAAGAATTGGGGTATGATGAGGAGACAGTTGATAGGTACTATAACATTGCATTGCTTCATGATATAGGTAAAGTAGGCATTCCTGACAATGTTTTAAACAAACCAGGAAAACTTACAGATGAAGAGTTTAGTCTAATTAAATCTCATACATCCAGAGGATACAATGTTCTTAAAAATATTAGTTTTATGCCGGAGATAGCCGTAGGTGCACAGGCTCATCATGAAAGACTTGATGGAAGAGGATATCCTAACGGATTAAAGGGAGAAGAGATTCCAAGGGTTGCTCAGATTATTGCAGTAGCAGATTGCTTTGATGCTATGTACTCAGACCGTCCATATCGTTCGAGAATGAATTTTGACAAAGCTGTTTCTATTATAAAAGAAGTGTCAGGAACCCAGCTTACGCCAGATGTTGTTGAAGCATTTTTGAGATTGGTTGAAAAAGGAAAGTTTAGAGCGGCAGATGATAATGGTGGTGGAAGTATGGAGTCCATCGAGAATATACATAAAGAACAAAACAAAAAGGATAATACAGAAAAGTCATAATTAATAGTATACACATATAAAGCCCTGCAGTAACGTTTAACGTTAATACAGGGCTTTTAATATATGAATTTATTTTGTTTTATTATATATAAGAGTCAGCAATTCTTTAGCAACATCTTCCTTTGACATTATTGGAAATTCGACTACATCATCTTTGGTTATTACTGTAACTATGTTTGTATCCGTTCCAAAGCCGGCACCTTTAACCTTTAAGTTGTTAGCAACTATCATATCCAGATTTTTTCTTTCGAGCTTTCTCTTGGAATTTTCAATCATATTTTCCGTTTCCATGGAAAATCCGCATAGAAATTGGTGTTTTTTGTTTTCACCAAGATATTTGAGAATATCTGTCGTAGGTTTTAAAGGGATGGACCTGGACATGGTATTCTTTTTTGTTTTTTCATTGTTGTAGTTTTCCGGAGTAAAGTCGGCTACTGCAGCAGATTTAATAACAATATCCACGTTGTCATATTCTGATTTAACGGCCTCAAACATATCTTTTGCATCGGAGATATTTATAACTTTATTGGTAAATAGCGGTTTAGCTATATTTGTTGGACCGGTTACTAAAGTAACATCTGCTCCCATGGCAGTAGCTACATTTGCAATGGCATAGCCCATTTTACCGGTGGAATGGTTGGTTATAAATCTAACGGGGTCTATAGCTTCTCTGGTGGGACCTGCAGTTATAAGAATTTTCTTGCCTTTTAAAATCTTTTCAAAGGCAATGGTGTTGTATATATATTTGTAGAGTTCAACAGGTTCTGGCATTTTGCCGGCACCTGTATCTTTGCAAGCCAACATACCACAGGCAGGATCTATAATATTAATATTATAATCTTTTAGCTTTTGAATGTTGTTTTGAACGATAGGATTCTCGTACATTCTGGTGTTCATGGCAGGAGATACAAATATCGGGCATTTGCAGGCAAGAAATGTGGTTGTAAGCATATCATCTGCAATGCCATTAGCCATTTTACCTATTATGTTAGCAGAAGCAGGGGCAATCATAAGGATGTCAGCTGTCTTAGCTAAGGAAACATGTTCAACGCTGAATTCAAAGTTTCTATCAAAAGTATCTATTAAACATTTATTACCTGTTAGGGTTTCAAAAGTTATAGGATTAATGAAATTCGTAGCATTCTTTGTCATAATTACATGAACATTGGCATGTTGTTTGGAAAGCATACTGGCAAGATTAGCAATTTTATAAGCAGCAATACTTCCTGTAACGCCAAGAATAACGGTTTTTCCTTTTAGCATAGGGATCCCTTTCTCCAAAATTATTGGTCAATTAGCTTTCCGTGTTTTTCGTATTTTGAAATTCGGTTGATTTTATTGCTTTCGTCAACAAATACTACATTTGGCTTATGATCTTTTGCTTCGTCTGCATCCACAGAACAATAACACATGATAATAACATGATCTCCTGTTTGAACGCATCTTGCAGCAGCTCCATTTAAACAGATAACACCTGAACCTGCTTCGCCGGCAATGGTGTAGGTTTCAAAACGATTGCCGTTTTCCACATCTACCACTTGAACCTTTTCATATTCCAGGATACCTGCAGCATCCATAAGGTCAGTGTCAATGGTGATGGAACCGACATAGTCCAAGGCAGCCTGAGTTACAACTGCGCGGTGGATTTTTCCTTTTAACATTTCTAAATTCATAACATACTCCTTAATAAAAACAAAGATTAATTATTTCTTAATTATAAAGTTGTCAATGAGACGAACTTTTCCAATGTAAACAGCTATTGCACAAAGGATGTCAGAATCAATGGTATCAACTTCTTCAAGGGTTGGCCAAGATACGATTTCTACATAGTCGATTTTTGCAAGAGGTTCAGCACTTATCTCATCATATATGCTTTTAATAACTTTTTTTGCATTTGTCTCTCCGGAGTCAATAAGGACCTTACCATTTTTTAGTGATTTTGAAAGAACTAAAGCTGCTTGCCTCTCCTCAACTGAAAGATAGGTATTTCTTGAACTCTTAGCAAGACCATCTTTTTCACGGATTATTGGACAGCCTATTATTTCAAGGTTAAAGTTCAGGTCGTTAACCATATGAGTGACAACTGCCAACTGTTGGGCATCTTTTTGACCAAAATAGGCTTTATCAGGCTGAACTATATTAAAAAGCTTGGCAAGTACTGTACAGACTCCTCGAAAATGAATAGGTCTTGTCTTTCCACAGAGACCTGAAGTAAGAGTGTTCATATCGACAAATGATGAGAAGTCATCATGATACATTTCGTCAGGTTCAGGGTGAAAAATGATATGGGCGCCGGCAGCCTCACAAAGAGCTGAATCCATTTCCAAATCTCTTGGATAAGTAGCTAAGTCCTCCTTTGGACCAAACTGCATAGGATTTACAAAATCGCTAACAACTACTATATCGTTTTCGGCTACAGCTTTGTCAATAAGGCTTTTGTGACCTTCGTGTAAATATCCCATTGTTGGAACAAGGCCAACCGTTAGACCATCAGCTTTCCATTCTTTAACAATATTTCTTATTTCTTTAACATTATCTACAATCTTCATTTTAAAAATGTCCTTTCTTAATTAATTATTAATTAAATTCTTTTTTAAGTTTTTCTAATATGTCTGGGTCAATAGCATAAGTATGCTCAGCTGAAGGATAAGAAGCATTTTTAACATCGTTGATATATCCCGCAAAACCGGATTTCATAACCTCTCCAACATTTGCAAAATTCTTCACGAACTTAGGTCTGTAGTCAGAGAACATTGCAAGCATGTCTGCATATACAAGAACCTGACCATCGCAGCCATTACCGGCACCAATACCAATAGTTGTGAGTTTTAAATTTTTGGTGAGAAGTGTTGCTAACTGGGCAGGTACGCACTCAAGTGTTAAGGCAAATGCTCCTGCTTCCTGGACAGCGTAGGCATCTTCAATGAGTTTCTTAGCAGAGTCTAAAGATTTACCCTGGGCCTTATATCCTCCAAAGGCATTTACAGACTGAGGAGTCAGTCCTAAATGTCCCACAACCGGAATACCTGATTCTGTAATATGTTTAATAGCATCCTGAATGTTTTTGCCACCTTCGAGTTTAACGGCGTTAGCACGACCTTCTTTCATAAGACGACCTGCATTCACCACGGCATCATAAGTAGAAGACTGATAAGACATAAAAGGCATGTCGCATACTATCAATGTGTTTTTTGCACCTCTGGCAACTGCTGCACAATGATGAATCATATCTTCAACTGTTACAGATACAGTGTCTTCATATCCAAGAATAACATTTCCCAGAGAATCACCAACCAGGATACTGTCAATTCCGGCTTCCTCCTCGAGCTTAGCTGTAGAGTAGTCATAAGCTGTAAGCATAGTTACCTTTTCACCTTTTAATTTGGCCTCTTTAAATGTGTTAACTGTCTTTTTCATAATAATCCTCCATTTTCATTTATCAGATTTTAAAAGTTCAATTGTTTTTGTGTAATCCCTATCCGGATGGTTAGACATTGCCAGTTGAGTCAGTCGAAGGTTGTTAGTCTTATAAATATCTTTATTAAGCCCGTTTAAAACCTGTAAATGTCCCATAACAGTATCAATATCATTTCTTTCAATCGGTCCCGTTAAAGCCATATTTGGTCCCTTATCAAAAACCGATTTAAGGTTATTTATACTTAAATCTCTTAAGATTTCCAGAGATTCTTTGGAAGAAAAACCACATTCTCCCAAGATATCAACGGCACTGGCTATAAGACCTGTGCATAGATTACTGGAAAATACCATGGCTGCATGATATTTTCTTTTATCACCTTTCATGGAGAGAATTTTGTGACCGCATTTTGTAAAAATATCTTTTAAAGCAGATACTGCATGTTCATCTCCCTGGGCGACAAAATAAATGTTATAAAATTGTTTGTAACTTGAAAATTTATCTGAGAAAGCATATACCGGATGAAAAGAACAACCTGTTGCACCGGTATCTTCGATATTTGAAAAGATGTCAGATGATAACGCACCACTAAAATGGCAGACTATTTTTTGTCTTAAATCATATTGTTTAATGCAATTCCATACGTTTTTTATCTCTCCGTCAGGAGTAGAAATAAACAGGATATCGCTTGAACATATTAGATCCTCTACGTTGTCATAACTATTTGAATTTGTAAACTCAGCAGATTCCTTAGAACTCTTTAAGGATTTGCTGTAGAAGCCGGACAATATAAAACCATGTGTGGTAAGATTTTTGCCGATTACAGTGGCAACTTTGCCGGCACCTATAAAACCTATTTTCATGCAATCACCTCGCTTAAAAGTGATTACATTATCATCTGATGCAGTTTCAAATATGAATACCACTCAACTAAAAAGTATCATAAGATTGTTAATATTTCAACGATTTAGATTAAAGTACCTTTAAAAATACAAGGTATATTTTATAAAAAAGTTCCTAATACTATGATATACTTATTATAGACGTTTTATAGGCAAATGATATTTAAAATTAAGTATAGATAAATGGTGACAGAAATGAAAAAATACGTAAGGATTAAAAAGGGAAAAATTAAGCATGAGGAACAAAGAAACAGTTTGATGACATTAGCGTTTGCAGCAATCTCAGTGTTGTTACAGATTCTTTGGTTTGTATATGTATATTATGAGTTATATAAAGTATCGACTTTTGTAAGTATCGGACTTAGTTTTTTTGCACTGTTGTGTGCTCTGGCTATTAATGGTAAGCATACCAATGCGGCAGTAAAGATGCCGTGGATTGTACTGATACTGGCATTTCCAATGTTGGGAATGCCGTTATATCTTACCTTGGGACGGTCAGGAGCTACAAGGGGAATGCGTAAAAGGTTCGAAGAAATAGATAATAAAATTCTACATGAAATTCCTCAAGATGGAGAGGTGGTTAAAGAACTTAGAGAAGATAGTATAAGCATTGCCAATCAGTGCAGATATATTTATAAATACGCCCACTATCCGGTATATAACGATTCTCATATAGAGTATTACAATGAAGCAACACTGGCTTTACAGGCACAATTGGATGCCTTAAAGCAGGCAAAAAAATTCATTTTTATGGAGTACCATGCCATAGAGGATGCTCAGTCTTTTAAAGATATAAAGAAGATTCTGGAAGAGAAGGCGGCTCAAGGGGTAGAGGTCAGGTTGTTTTATGATGACATTGGATCTGCATTTTTTATTAATAAAAATTTTAGAAAAAGAATGGAAAAAGCTGGAATTAAGTGCCGCGTATTTAACCCTATGGTGCCGGTTTTAAATGTGTTTATGGATAACAGAGACCATAGAAAAATAACGGTGATTGATGGAATTGTAGGTTTTACGGGAGGATATAATCTGGCAGATGAATATTTTGATATTGTAAAACCATATGGTCACTGGAAGGATACGGGAGTAAAGATTACAGGAAATGCAGTAAAGAATCTAACTATCACATTTCTTGAAATCTGGAATGCTATTAATAGCAAGGATGTAGATGATATGAAATATTCGGAATTCTTACCGGATGCCTGTAAACTAATAAAACAAGATGAGACTTTAAGAAGAAAATGGTTAAACTCAGACAAAGGCTATATACAACCATATGCGGATTCTCCTTTAGATATGGAGCATGTAGGGGAAAATGTTTATTTGAATGTAATAGCATCGGCGAACAAATATATTTATTTTATGACACCATATTTAATAATAACAGATGATATGAACAGAGCTTTGGGGCTGGCGGCAAAAAGAGGAGTGGATGTAAGAATTATTATTCCGGGAATCCCGGATAAAAAACTGGTGTACATGCTTACCAGATCATATTTTCCAAGCCTTATTAGAAGAGGTGTTAAGATATATGAATATAAGCCGGGATTTTGCCACGCTAAGATGTGTGTATCAGATGACCGTATAGCTACAGTTGGTACAATTAATCTGGATTACAGAAGTTTGTATCACCACTTCGAAAACGGAGTGATGATGTATAAGAACAAAGCCGTAATTGATATAAAAACGGATTTTGATAAAATGTTTAAAAATGATTGTAAATGTGTAAACGAAGAGTTTAAGGATGTGAGAAAAACTTTTTTAAACAGAGTTGGTTACTCAATTCTTAGATTGTTTGCACCGTTGTTATAACAAATAAAGAAAGAGAGGCTGTATATGGAAGAAAAAAATAAAAAAGGCAAAAGTGTAGCGAGCTTTTTGGTGGTAATAGTGCTTTTGATAGCTGTTTGTGTAGTAGGAGTGTACGCTGTTATGAAAGTGTATAGAAATAAAGTCGCAGACAGACAAAACACCCCTAAGGATAAAGTTGAACAGGCTGTTGTCAATTCCTTTAAAACATATGAATCTCCATATGAAAATTTTTTTGATGTGAAGAATTTAGAAAAAAACTATAACGAAAAAGAAGGAAGCACAGAAGTAACAGTTGTTTGTAATGAATTGTTAGAAAGTGATGCTTTTAAAAATGTGGAGATTTATCTAAGCGAAAACAAATCAAAAAAAGATAAGAAGGCTAGTGCTATAGGAAAGATTACAAATAATAATGATATTATATTAAGTACAGAAGTTTATACGGACAGTAAAGAAGTAAATGTAGCACTTGAAGAGATTTATGATGGAATCATAACATTCAATAATAATGATATAATTGGACAGTTAATGGATTCTCCTATTTACAAAGCCTTCAAGGATGATTTGGGAAAAGATGTAGATGAGTATCTTTCTAACATGGAACAGATAGATATAGATGTATTTCCTGAGGCAGTTTCTGTTGATGAGATTCAGATAACAGATATAGTAAATACGTCACTTTGGGAAAAAGTTGAAGTCGAAGACAAGGGACAGCAAGAGATTGAATTTGACGGAGAAGAAGTTAAGTTAAAAGAGTATGATATTGTATTAGAAGAATCAATTGTTGAAGATTTCATTTTAAATAATTTAAATGAAAAAATGGAGGAATATCTTAAAAGTATTTCAGATGAATTGTCATCTAAGGAAGTACAGGAAGAAATGGAAGAATTTGAGGAATATGTCAAAGATGCCATTGATAAAGATATTATTGTAAAGACTTTCATAAAGGATAACAAGGTAGCAAGAGTCAGCTATGAGGACACTAGAAAAATTGAAGGAAAAGATGTGGAGTTAGGTTTTGTAGTGGATTTATTAGGTGAAGATAATTTGTTTGCAGATATTGAAGCAGGTATTTATGCAAAAACAGAGGGTAATGAGCTGAAATTTGAATTTAGTAATAAAGAAGACGTAAAAGATGATGGCTTTGAATCTGAAAAGAATGCAAAAATAAGTGTTATGGGCTTTACGGTTATAGAATATGAATGCAAGGAAAAATATGATGCTGATGATAATACTTTTGAAGCTACTGAAGAAATACAGCCTAGTAGTTTTTTCTATATGGCATCAGGGGATTCAGCTAATTTAGATGCCTATAAATTTACAAGTGAGTTTAAGGGGAATGTAGAGGGGGAAAAAGGTCACTCTATGTCTGTATCGGGTGATTTGAATGTGAAAGGTTTTAACATAAATCTTTTAGATATTACCTGTGAGATTAATATATCAGATGAAAGTAACGTAAAAAAAATAGACACTAATGGAGGAGAACTTAAGATATTTGAAGCTGATGAGGATGAGTATCAGGAATTTATAAAAGAGTATTCAAAGGATTATGAAAAAGTTCAGAATAAATTATCTGATTTATTTGAAGATTTTTATAAAGATATTGAAAAAAGTGATTGGTATAACGAATTGAATAATACTTACGATGGTGAAGAATTTTAAATTCTTATAATTTTTTATATTAATTCATATTTTTTTCATATTGTCTGGTTAGAATAAATGAAAATTAGTATAAATTCCAATAAGGTTACGACAGGAGGAGGGTGAAATGGAAAGTATTTATGGTGAATACAAAGACTATCTTCCAGTGATAATGGAAAATATGTGCAAGATATTTAGGGAATTTAATGATAGAAGATATAAGGAAACAGGTTGTAAGGCCTATGAACATTTAAGTTGCCGAATAAAAGCTGAGGAAAGTATGCGGGAAAAATGTCGGAGGAAGGGATTGGAAGAATCTCCATATTCGGCATTACATGAGCTTAAAGATGCCATTGGAATAAGAGCAGTGTGTGGTTTTGTAGATGATATATATGCATTGGTGGATTTTATAAAGTATTCTGACAAATGTGAGGTTGTCAAGGAAAAGGATTATATAAAGCATGCAAAGTCAAATGGATACAGAAGTTATCATATGATTATTAATTTTAAAACAAAGTTTCCGGATGTAGATGGAAATGAAAATGGTAACTATTTTGCAGAGATTCAGCTAAGAACCATAGCAATGGATTCCTGGGCAAGCCTTGAACATCAAATGAAATATAAGAAAAACATTTCCAATCAGGAACTCATTGAAAGTGAACTAAAAAGATGTGCTGATGAGTTGGCAGCTTGCGATATTTCCATGCAAACTATCAGAAGTCTTATTAGGAATGGAGAATAAAAATGAAACTATTATTAGCAGAAGATGAGACAGATTTAGCCAGGGCTTTGGTGGCTGTTCTTTCTCGTTCAGGATATGATGTGGATACGGTGGAAAATGGAGTCGAGGCAGTAGAAAATGCAGAGAACAACGCCTATGACTGTATGGTATTCGATATTATGATGCCTGTTATGGATGGAATTGAAGCTTTGAAACGTATTAGAGGAACAGGTGATAAGACGCCGGTTATTATGTTAACGGCTAAGGCAGAAATTGACGATAGAATAGTTGGTCTTGACGCCGGAGCAGATGACTACCTTACAAAGCCATTTGCCATGGGTGAATTAATGGCCAGAATAAGATCTCTTACAAGAAGAAATACTTCATATACTCCAACAAAACTAACTGTCGGAAAGGTTGTGCTGGATACTGAAGATCAGGAACTAAAAAATGAGAATTCCATCCGATTAGGTGGCAGAGAGTCAAAGCTTATGGAATTCTTTATGTTGAATCCTTATAAGGAGATTGGGACAAAAGAAATATATGAGAAAGTCTGGGAAAATGATGATGACAGGCCAGAGGGAAAGCCGGAAGATGCAGTATGGATGTACGTTTCTTTCTTAAGAGATAAGTTAAAGGCAATTGATGCGGATATTTACATTGATGGAGAACAAGGTGGTAACTTTAAATTAAGTACAAAATAAATTTTAAAGAGGTTATATATGGTTAAGAAGATAAGAATAAAATTCATATGTATAGCATCTATGGCTGTTATAGTAATAATGACACTGATTTTTATGCTTATAACGGCGGCCATATTCTACAGAAATGATGAACAGATACTTACTACTTTAAAGTTTATATCAGAGCATGATGGCGAAATGCCTTTTATAGAAGATGATAAAAAATATAAGGGAAACATTAATGAAGAGACCCAATATGCCGTAAGATATTTCACGCTTTTTTTTGATGAGGATGGACAAATAACAGAAATACATGGAGAACATATTGCCTCAGTAGATGAGGATGAAATGGAAAAAATGGGACATAATGTACTGGACAACAGGTTAGACAGGGGCTATGTACATGAAAATGGATATAGATATGCATATTTAAGAACTAAAAAAGATGGAGTAATTCAGATTGTTTTTATGGATTGTACAGAAAAATTTGATACAGCTTTAATTACAGTTCAAACATCATTTTGGATTGCGGTGGCATCTTTATTAATATTTATTTTAATAATCTCAGTCCTAAGTAAAAAAGCTATTGAGCCTACTATTAGAAATATTGAGAATCAAAAGACTTTTATAACTAATGCCGGACATGAATTAAAGACACCACTCGCGGTAATATCTGCTAACACAGAAGTATTAGAAATGATGAATGGTAAAAATGAGTGGACTGAAAGTATTATGAACCAGGTTAAGCGAATGTCAGGATTGGTGAATGACTTTATTTCTTTGGCTAGGATGAATGAGAGAAAAGACATTGTTTTAACGGATCAGGATTTTTCTGAAATTGCATTGGATGTTACAGGTTCTTTTAAACCGGTTATCTTAAATCAAGGGAAAAAAGCGGTTTATAATATAACAGAAGGTGTAATAATAAAAGGTGATGAGAAACTTTTACACGAGTTAGTTAATATTCTTGTAGACAATGCTGCAAAATACTGTGATGATGAAGGTACAGTAAGTGTAAGTTTGGATTTTAAAGGAAAGAATTCAGGAGCAAAATTAATAGTTTCCAATACATATGCTGAAGGCAAGAATGTTGATTACAACAGATTCTTTGACAGATTTTACAGGGAAGATAAATCTCATAACAGCAAAAAACAAGGTTACGGAATAGGATTATCCATGGCAGAGAGCATTGTTATAAATCATAAAGGAAAGATAGGAGTTTCGTATTCAGATGGTGAGATACATTTTAAAGTTATAATTTAGAAGTGAAGTTCAGAAAAAATAAATGGTAATATTGAATAGTCGTATAATTTGGGGATTGACTATTTACATTAATAGTGTATAATTGGATTGCAAACAATTTAATTATACACTTTTTGTTTATAAAAATTTTATAAGAGGCGGTAATAATGGATAAATACGAATGCTTAAAACTAAGTAATCAGTTATGTTTTCCTCTTTACGCAGTAGCAAAGGAGATAGTAAAAAAATATAAACCCTATCTTGATGAAATGGATCTTACATATACCCAATATATTGCTATGTTGGTGTTGTGGGAAAATAAAAGTATGGGCGTTAAAGAATTGGGTAGACATTTATATTTGGATTCAGGAACCCTTACTCCATTGCTAAAGAAGCTGGAAAATAAAGGTTATATAACCAGAGAGCGTTCCAAAGAGGACGAGAGGAATCTGATTATAAGTATAACCAAGGAAGGCGAAGCGCTGAAAGATAAAGCAGTTACAGTGCCAGCAAAAGTTGGAAAGTGTGTATGTATGGATGCCGAAGATGCTATTAAGTTAAGAAATCAGTTATATGGTATCCTGGAAGAAATAACAGATATTTAATAGGATGTACAAAGAAAGGTGGTATTATTATGGAATCAATCGTATTAACAGAAAAGAATTTTGAATCAGAGGTACTTAACTCAGATGTGCCTGTATTAGTAGATTTTTGGGCATCATGGTGTGGACCATGTAGAATGTTATCTCCAATTGTTGATGAAGTAGCTAAGGAGGCTGATGGATTTAAAGTTGGTAAGGTAAACGTAGATGAGCAGTCAAATCTTGCCGGACAGTTTAATATCATGAGCATCCCTTGTCTTATCGTATTCAAAGATGGTAAAGAGTATAAGAGATCTGTAGGAGCAATCCCTAAAGAACAGGTAATCTCATTGGTTAAAGAATAATTGTTAAACCGTAAATTAGAAATTTGGAAAGTAGGTTGTTATGACTGATATTATCATAGTTGGTGCAGGACCTGCGGGATTATCAGCAGCAATATATGCTTTACGGGCAGGTAAAAATGTTAAGGTATTTGAAGCCAACACCTATGGAGGACAGATAGTGAATACTCCTGATATTGAGAACTACCCGGGAATAAAGCATATATCTGGATTTGAATTCGCCACCGGTCTTTATGAACAGGCAAAGGACTTAGGTGCTGAGCTTGTATATGAAAAAGTTCTAAGCATAAAAAATGAAGATGATAAAAAAATTGTTTATACATCAGCAGGTGAATATGAAGCTAAGGCTGTTATTCTTGCCACAGGTGCTAAAAACAGAAAGCTAGGTGTTGAGAAAGAAGACGAATTTGTAGGCAAGGGAATTTCTTATTGTGCCACATGTGATGGAGCATTTTTTAGAAATAAAGATGTAGCTGTTCAAGGTGGTGGTAATACCGCTCTTGAAGATGCAGCATTTCTGTCAAATTACTGCAATAAAGTGTATGTGATACACAGAAGAGATGAATTTAGAGGAGACCACAAAGATGTGGAGACCCTAAAAGCCAAGGAAAATGTTGAATTTGTCCTTAATTCTACAGTTATAGAATTAATTGGAGAAACAAATTTAACAGGGATAAAAGTTCTTAATAAGCTTACAAATGAAGTGAAAACCCTTGAAGTATCCGGTTTATTCGTTGCTATTGGTCAGGAACCGGATAATAAGAGCTTTGAGGATGTTGTTATATTAGATGAAAAAGGCTACATAAAAGCTACTGAAAACTGTCTTACTAATACCAAAGGCATTTATACAGCAGGTGATTGTAGAACTAAAGAGGTACGACAGTTAACCACAGCAGCTGCTGATGGAGCAGTAGCAGCATTAGCTGCAGCCTCATATATAAAATAATAATTGGAGGTGACTACATTGCTTAAGACTTTGGGAAAACAGGTTAAGGAATTTAAAAAATATTCCATTTTGACACCAATAGCAATGTTGTTAGAAGTATTTTTTGAAACGCTATTGCCTTTTATGATGGCATCTATTGTAGATGACGGAATTAAAAAAGGCGATTTAAAACATGTATATACTGTAGGAGCTATCATGCTGGTAGCTGCCTTAGGAGGATTATTATCAGGATGCCTTGGCGCCAGATTCGGTGCCAGGGCTGCCATGGGTTTTGGACGTAATCTAAGAAAAGCCATGTTTGAGAATATCCAAAGATATTCATTTGCAAACATTGATAAATACAATACATCAGGTTTAGTAACGAGACTTACAACTGATGTTACCAATGTTCAAAATGCATATATGATGATTCTTCGTTTGTGTACCAGGGCACCAGCCAGTCTTATATGTGCCATGGTCATGTCCTTTGTTATAAGTCCTAAATTAGCATCTATTTATTTAATAGCTGTTATAATTTTAGGTGGAATCCTTGCCTTGATAATAACTAAAGCAATGAAATATTTTCAAAGAGCTTTTGTAAAATACGATGACTTAAATGAAAGTGTTGAAGAAAATGTTTCAGCAATCCGAGTTGTAAAGGCATATGTTCGAGAAGATTACGAGAAAAAGAAGTTCAAAAACGCCAGCAAAAACATTTATGACATGTTGGTAAAAGCTGAAAATATTGTTATTTGGAATTCTCCTTCAATGATGTTAACAGTTTATACCTGTATCATTCTTATAAGCTGGTTTGGAGCACATTTGGTAGTTGGTTCATCTTTGGAAGTAGGAGAGTTAAGTTCTTTAATTGCATATTGTATGAATATTCTTATGAGCTTAATGATGCTTTCATTTGTATTTGTTATGATTTCCATGAGTGTTGCCAGTGCAAGACGAATTGCTGAGGTTATAGAAGAGGAAAGTACCATAAAGAATCCAGAGAATCCAATAAAAGAAGTTGAAAATGGAAGTATCGAATTCAAGAATGTTACATTTAGATACAATGAGGAATCTGAGAAACCTGTTCTTGACAGAGTTAGTGTTAAGATAAATAGTGGTGAAACCATTGGTGTTATTGGAGCCACTGGTAGCTCAAAGTCTAGTTTTGTAAATCTTATTAGTCGATTATATGATGTGTCGTCAGGAGAGGTATTAGTTGGCGGCAAAAATGTTAAGGAATATGATTTAAAAGTCTTAAGAGATAAGGTATCAGTTGTACTTCAGAAAAATGTTTTATTCTCAGGTACCATTTTAGATAACCTAAGATGGGGAAACAAGGATGCCACCAGGGAAGAATGTAAGGAAGCTTGTATTCTAGCATGTGCCGACGATTTTATAGAAGATTTTCCTGATAAATATGACACTTACATTGAACAAAGTGGTAATAACGTATCCGGAGGTCAGAAACAGAGACTTTGTATAGCAAGAGCCTTGCTTAAAAAGCCGGTAATCCTTATATTAGATGATTCCACGAGTGCAGTTGACACAGCTACTGATGCAAAAATTAGGGAAGCATTTAAAAATAAAATACCTGGAACTACAAAAATTATTATATCCCAGCGTATATCTTCTGTTATGGATGCTGACAGAATTCTGGTGTTGGAAAATGGTCAGGTAAATGGATTTGACAGTCATGAGAATCTTTTACAAACAAATAAAATTTATAAAGAAATATTTGACGCGCAAAGTAGCGGCAACGGTGATTTTGATGAAGGAGGTGTTGTAAATGCCTAGACAGATGCCAAGACCAAAACCTAAGATTCAAAATCCAGGTAAGTTATTTAAAAGACTTATGTCTACCATTTTTAAATATTACAAAGTTCAGATTATTATTGTAATGTTGCTTATTTTGTTAAGTGTAGCAGCTAATATTCAGGGAACACTTTTTATTCAGAGATTGATTGATGATTATATAGTGCCTTTAGTTAACGCTAAGGAAAAGGATTATACTCCGCTTTTGGGGGCAATTTCCAGAGTTGCAGTATTTTACGTCATAGGAATTGTCTCTACTTATACATTTAACAAAATTATGATTTATGTTGCCCAGGGTACTATTAAAAGAGTGAGGGATGAGTTGTTTGAACATATGCAGGATTTGCCAATCAAATACTTTGATACTCACTCCCATGGTGACATAATGTCTGTGTACACCAACGATGTAGACACTTTAAGACAGATGATTTCCCAAAGTATGCCTCAAATGTTTAACAGTTCTATTACTGTTATCGGCGTAACAGCAGGAATGATTTATATGAGTATTCCACTTACAATAGTTACTTTTGTAATGGTGGGAGTTACTTTATTTGTTACTAAGACATTTTCAAAATTCAGCGCAAAATATTTTATATCCCAGCAAAAGGATTTAGGCGCTGTAAATGGTTTCATTGAGGAAATGGTTAATGGACAGAAGGTTGTTAAAGTCTTTAATCATGAACAGGAAAATATTGAAAAATTTAATGAGTTAAACGATAAGCTTTTTGATAGTGCTTACAATGCCAATAGATATGCTAACTATCTTGGACCGGTTAATGCACAAATTGGAAATGCCAGTTATGTATTGTGTGCAGTTGTTGGTGCAATTATAGCAATTAATGGTTGGTTAGGGCTTACAATTGGAAAGCTTGTATCCTTCCTTACTTTTAACAAGAGCTTTAATATGCCTATCTCTCAGATAAGTACGCAACTTAACAGTATCATTATGGCTCTTGCAGGTTGTGAAAGAATCTTTAAGCTTTTAGATGAAAAGAAGGAAGTTGATGAAGGTTACGTTAACCTTGTTAATGTTTATGAAGATGGAAATGAACTTAAGGAAACAGATAAACATACTGGTATTTGGGCTTGGAAACATACTCATCAAATAGATGATTCCGTTGAATACAAGAGACTTACCGGTGATGTAGTATTAGATGATGTGGATTTTGGATATAACGAAGATAAAATGGTTCTTCATAACATTGATATCCATGCCCTTCCTGGACAAAAGATTGCCTTTGTAGGTTCCACAGGTGCAGGAAAAACTACTATTACCAACTTAATTAACAGATTCTATGATATCCAGGACGGTAAGATAAGATACGATGGTATCAATGTTAATAAAATTAAAAAAGCAGACTTAAGAAGAAGTCTTGGAATGGTTCTTCAGGATACCCATTTATTTACAGGATCCGTAATGGACAACATTAGATATGGAAAGCTAGATGCTACGGATGAAGAAGTATATGCAGCAGCAAAACTTGCTAATGCAGATACATTTATAAGACAGCTCCCAGAAGGTTATAACACAATTCTTAAGGGAGATGGCGCAAACCTAAGTCAAGGTCAGCGCCAGCTCTTAGCAATAGCCAGAGCAGCTATAGCGAATCCACCTGTTCTAATCCTAGATGAAGCAACTAGCTCCATTGATACAAGAACAGAACGTCTTGTTCAGGATGGAATGGACAAGTTAATGAGTGGCAGAACAACTTTTGTAATAGCACACAGACTATCAACTATTATGAACAGTGATTGTATAATTGTTCTGGAACACGGACGAATAATAGAACGAGGTAACCATAGAGAACTTATGGAGATAAAAGGTAAATACTATCAGCTCACAACCGGTGCAAACAGTTGATAGTGGTTATAATAAAACAGAAGACCTGCGCCAGCTTTTGCTGGTGTAGGTCTTCTGTTTAGAAACTTTTATCCTATTTTTTGCTTTCTTTTTGATACTATATTAGTCAATATAATAAATATTATTGAAAAAAGAATAATTATAAACATGTTCATTATAATAGGTTTTAATGTTTCTAAATTAAATATTTCTAATTTTTTTAAAGTTTCATTACTGCTAATGTAGTAATAAGAAGGTAAAATATGTGCGATTTTAAGTACTCCATCCGGTAGCCATTCCATTGGAACAAAAGCACCACATAAGAAACTTGAACCTAATGCGATTACATTAACTATACCGTTTATCGCATCTTTATTTGAAACCAGATTCCCTATAAAGAAAGCAATAGTAGTTGCACAAATTGTAAATAAAAATGAATTTAATAAATATATTATGCCTTGATTAGAGAACATTATATTTCCAATTAAAACAAAACTTAAAAAAACATATATACACCATAATATTACAGAAAACAAACTATTTGATAATAGTAATTGCCGATTTAGTTTTCTATAATCTGTGCTGCTTATTATTGTCCTTTTTTGAATCTTTGAATCTTTAAAACTTGATATAATTAAACAGATTACATACACTAAACAGGCCAAGATACTATAACTGGCGAAATTATAGTATGAAGTTGCTTTTGCGAGGCTGTTAGTATCAAGTTTGGAAGTTATTTTTACGTTACTTTGTTTAGATAAGGTTTCGTTTATTTTTTTAATCAACTCATTTTCGTTAGATGTACTTTTTCGATAAATATTTGCAACTTTAACATATCTGGATAATAACATTTCGGCAAATGATGCCTGATAATCTCCGGTGCTTTTTATATCAATTACCGGATTTTTCCCCATCATAAAATCATTATTATAATTTTTAGGAATATAAATTATATAATTTACATCTCTATAAAATAATGCATCGTTTATTGCTTCTTCGGAATTTTTTATATTTACTGTATGGCAGTTGTCTGTTAGATATTTTATTAAATCTTGTGTTATTCCTTTTTCTACATCATGATTTATTATCATAATATCCGGCTTACTTGAAACAAAGGTTGTATTATTATCATTTGTTTTCATATTAAAGCCACCAAATCCTATCAGAAAAACAGTATATAAAATGACAATATATTTATTTTTATTTAATATTTTTAAAAAGGCTTTAAATACTGTCATATGTTTGCCTCCTTAAACTGATGTAAGAGATTGATATCATTAAAAAAGAAAAAACAAGTAAACTTCCTATATCAAATATATATCTATTTAATGTGTCATAATAATATAGTGAATAAAAACCGTCAGTAATCATACTTGCCGGATTTAATTTGTTTATTATGGGAATATTTTTATCAATTACATATTTCATTGTTACACCCATCATACCGGACAAAAAACATCCTAACATTGTAATTGCTATAATAATTCCTGTTTTTGTGTTTTCAGTCGATTTTATTGTAGTTGCAGTCATTACTCCTAATGATAATCCTGCTAAACTTCCGGACATTGCAAGGGCAATATCTAATCCGAGTTTATTACCATAGTCAACTTTTAAAAATAATATTGTATAAAAAAATAAGAGAGCAACACCTATTAATTGAGTAATATAACTGGCAAGAACACTACTTAAAATAATTTTCCCCTTAGAGGTAGGAGAAACAGATATTCTCTTTCCACGGTTAGTCATATTGGGTAAATTTTGATTAATCGCAACTGCACCTAATATTCCTCCATATAAACAAGACATTGCTATAAGAGTATAAAATTCAATCATTGTATAACTTAAATTATTATTTGAAATATCATTTAAGCGTACATTATCATCCTTAGATGAATTCATTAGAATATTGCTTGTTTGTGTTATTTCCTCCGATACATATTTAAATATTGTTTCGTTAATCCCGCTTGTTTTAAAAGTTAATTCAGGTTCATCATTTACCAATTTTAAATAGCCTACTATTTTTTTTTCTTCTAATAATTTTTTTGCTTCTTCCTCAGTTGTATATCTGGTTTCAAATAATCTATCTTTATTATTCTTATCACTTAGGTTTTTGAATGCAACTTTAAATATTTCATTGTTATTAAAATCTTCATTGTTGATAATTGCTATATTGATAATATTTAATTTTTCACTACTTTCTATATCTGAAAATGCCATATTAAAAAATGTTCCTAATATTATTGGAAAGGCAAAAGTCCAAAATATTAGTGCTTTATTTCTGAAAAGAGTTTTTAAAGAGTATTTAAAGTTATGTATAAACATTTAATCACGTAGTTCCTTTCCGGTTAATTCAAGAAATACATCATTAAGAGTAGGTCTTTCTGAAAAAATTTTGTTGTATTTAATGTTATTATTTTTTAAATACTCCATAATCTCCACAAGATTATTTTTACCCTTTTTGTAAGTGATAAGTAATATATTTCCGTTATAATTTACTGTATCAATATTTTTAAACTCTTTTATTTTATCTAAATACTTAACATCTATATCAGCAACTTCTATTGATATTTTTTCTTCTATTTTTGCTAATTCTTTTAATTCATCAGTGGTTCCTGTTGCTAATATTTTACCTTTATCAAGAATAATAACTCTGTCGCAGAGTAATTCAACTTCTTCCATATAATGAGTAGTATATACTATAGTTGCACCGGCATCTCTCAGTTTTTTTATACCGTCCAAAATATTATTTCGGCTTTGTGGGTCAACAGCAACAGTTGGTTCATCTAAAAATATAAGATTAGGTTTATGTGATATACCACAAGCAATGTTTAATCTTCTTAGTAAACCACCGGACAGTTTTTTAGGATAAAATTTTTTGAAATCTTCTAATCCAACCAGTCTGATTGCGTCTTCCACATATTGCTTTCTTTTTTGATTATCATAAATATATAGTCCACAAAAATAATCAATATTCTCATAAACGGTAAGTTCATCAAAAACCGCCACATCTTGAAATACTACTCCGATTTTAGACTTCAAATCATAAGAAGTTGGTGTCATTTCTTCACCGAAGATTTTTATACTTCCGTTGCTATAATTTAATAATGACAATAAACAATTTATTGTAGTTGATTTACCACTACCATTAGGACCTAATAATCCCAATATCTCGCCTTTGTAAACTTCAAAAGATAAATTATCTACTGCTTTTAGTTCTTTATACTCTTTTGTTAAGTTTTTTACCTCAATAACATTCATATGAATATAGTTCCTTTTCTGTTTACTTTACATTTACGCCATTGATTTCAACCTGATCGTTTATTTCTATTACTATGCATTTACGACCTTCAATTATTTTAGTGGTTACCATATCTGCACAGTCAGGGCGAACTTTTATGGTTACCTCAGGAGTTTTTATATCGAATTTGCGAGTGTTGGTAATGTTGGCAGCAGTGAGAACTACAGGTTTTTCGTTTTCTTGGGCAATTTTAAGGTTTTCGTCAAGGACTTGGAGCTTTTCGTTACTGACATCGCTTTCTTCAAAAATTTGTTTTATGTCATTTGGAGTAAGAACTACAGGGTCTGGGTTCTCTTTGTTTTCCTCAATTATCTCAGAGATGTACTCATGAATATTTTTAACAGTTTCAAAATTACACTCTTCTCCAAGAGTTTCAACAATGAGATTATTAAAGACTTCCTTTTCATCATCGGCAGAGTAAGGAACTTCACTACCAAAAATATTATCGATTAATCCAGGTTGGATATCGGTAACGCTTTTTGTGTAATATAGAAGTGAGTGAATATCAGTATTTCTGTCATTAAAACATGGGAAAAGAAAACCATTAGAAGGATTGGCTACAATCCAGCTTCTTATAAGCTCACCAATGGCATTTTTCTCAGCATCATAGGAGAGCCCTGATTTTTCAAGGTTTACAGGACAGATGCTAGAAAGAATGTATTCATATACATCACTTGAAGCATCAAACATCTCACTGCCATCTGATGATTTTCCAGGAATATCGTATACACCGTGAATTAATACGATATAATAGTTGGACTCATAGACATAATTGTCGATTATGCTTTGATAATATTCATTTAAAAGTTCTTCATCTTGTAATTTGCTATCCCTAAGACGAAGGAGAAAATTTTGTTTGCCTCCTTCTTTTTCAGCTTCTAATGGAAATTCTACATTTAAAAGATTCTTACCAAGGGTACCTGAAAGGGTGTGTTTGAAAATATCAAAATATTTAAAAGCTTCCTCTTCAGAAAGGGCATGGAAAGCTTCTTTAGATGTAAATCTTATATTTTTTTCATTATCCACATAGCATCCGCAGATTCTTGTAATAACAGATTTTTGTGGATTTAAAGTCTTTTTTATTTCACTAATTTCTTTCTTATTCATGGTAAAAACACTCCAATTTCATAAATTTTACATTGAACTTTATCATAGATTATTTGACGAAAGATAGCAAGTGTCTTATAATCAAATTTATGTGTAAAAAGATGTTTAAGTAGTCGTAAGGAGTACGTCATGTTGTTTAATTTAATTGAAAATATTGATATGGAAACAGTTTATTTTATAGGAATATTGTTTTCTATAGCTGCTACCTTTTTAATGCTTGGAAAATTCAATGGCTTCCTTCCTAAGGATCAGGGTAAGGAATTTGCAGTAGGAGGAATGGCTTCAAAGGGCAAGATAAGAGGAGCAGGAATAAGTTTTATAATAGTTTACTGCGTAGCTGTAGCTTTATTTTCAAAATTAAATGTAGAGATTTGTATATATACAGCCTTGGTATTTGCAGCAATGCTAACAGGATACTTAGATGATGCAGCAGAAGTGCCATGGGGTAGATTGAAAAAAGGACTGTTGGATTTATTTATCTCTATAGCAACAGCGGTTACATATATTTACTATAATGGAACTAAGATTTTAATTGCTACTGCCAATATAAAAGTAACGATTCCACCGGTAATTATGGGGATTCTTATAATTATTCTTGTATGGGCTGCAATAAATGTAACTAATTGCTCAGACGGTGTAGATGGTCTTTGCGGAACCCTTTGTATAATTACATTATCTACGATATATGCAATGGATAAAGTATTTAAGATAGATGACGGGTTTAACTATACTATCTTGTTGATGATAATAGTTATTCTTGTATATCTTTGGTACAACGCACCAGACAGCACAATTCTTATGGGAGATGCAGGCTCAAGATCTTTAGGACTTTTCATTGCCATTGCAATGTTAAAATCCGGAGCACCAATTATGTATCTTTTGGTTTCCATAGTGCTTATTGTAGATGGAGGATTGGGACTTTTTAAAGTTTCATTTATAAAAGTAGTTAAAAAGAATCCGATGCCAAATGTTATTACACCGGTTCACGATCAGTATAGGAAGAAAAGTGGTTGGGTAAATACCCAGGTAGTATATAGATTTTCAATAATACAGATAATATTTTCAATAATAGCAATATATCTGTGTATAAAATAGAAATGAGGATTTATGAAAAAAGGAATTATATTTGACATGGATGGAACCCTTTGGGATTCAGCCAAAGAAGTAGCAGACAGTTGGAGTATTATAACTAAGAAAAGATTTGGAGAGGACAAGGTTATAACAGAGGAAAAGATCCGTTCAGTAATGGGTCTTACCATGGATGTTTTGGCTACTAAGGTATTTGACTTCTTAGATGATATAGATGTTATAATGGATACTCTTGACGAATGTGGCAAGTTTGAAAATGATTATTTAAGAGAAAATGGAGCTTATGTATATCCGGGTGTAGAAGAAACATTTTCTAAGTTAAAGGATATGGGTTACAACCTTTATATAGTTAGCAATTGTCAAAGCGGTTACATAGAAGCATTTTTAGATTACTATGGATATGGAAAATACATTGACGACATAGAATGCTATGGCAATAATAATCTAAAAAAAGGTGATAACATAAAGCTTGTTGTGGAAAGAAATAAATTGGATAAGGCAGTTTATGTTGGTGACATTCAAGGAGATTATGATTCTAGCGTAGAAGCTGGAATTAAATTTATACATGCAGCCTACGGATTTGGAACAATTAATGCCCCAGTGCCGAAGATAGAGGCATTTAGTGAATTACCTCAGATTATTTCTCAGGTAATATAAAAATACGAATCACACTAGAAGATATGTATAAAATAAATGGAGGCTAGATATGGCAAAGGATAAGAAATTAGTTGAACAGATTACATCCATGGATGTGGATTTTGCACAGTGGTACACAGATGTTGTTAAAAAAGCAGAGCTTATGGGATATTCAAGTATCAAGGGATTCATGATATTTAAACCGGCAGGATATGCCCTTTGGGAAAATATTAAAGCTGAACTTGATAAGAGATTCAAGGAAACAGGCGTAGAAAATGTTTACATGCCAATGGTTATTCCAGAGAGTCTTCTTCAGAAAGAAAAAGACCACGTAGAGGGATTTGCACCTGAAGTTGCATGGGTAACTCATGGTGGACTTAATGAATTACAGGAAAGACTTTGTATCAGGCCAACATCTGAGACATTGTTCTGTGATTTTTATAAAGATGAGGTGCAGTCATACAGAGACCTTCCAAAGGTTTACAATCAGTGGTGCTCAGTAGTTAGATGGGAAAAGGAAACAAGACCATTTTTAAGATCTAGGGAGTTTTTATGGCAGGAAGGTCATACAGCTCATGCTACATTTGAAGAGGCAGAGGAGAGAACACAGCAGATGCTTAATCTCTATGCTGATTTTTGCGAGGATTTCTTAGCAATTCCAGTTGTAAGAGGAAAGAAAACAGATAAAGAGAAATTCGCTGGAGCTGAGGCTACATATACTATTGAAGCATTAATGCATGACGGAAAAGCTCTTCAGTCAGGTACAAGTCATAACTTTGGTGATGGATTTGCCAAAGCTTATGAGATTCAGTATACAGATAAAGATAACAAGTTAAAACATGTATTCCAGACATCTTGGGGAATGACTACCAGACTTATTGGAGCCCTTATAATGGTTCATGGTGACAATAGTGGACTTGTGCTTCCACCAAAGGTAGCACCAACTCAGGTATGCATAGTTCCAATTATGCAGAAGAAGGAAGGGGTACTTGAAAAGGCCAATGAAGTTAAGGAAATGTTATCTAACTTCAGAGTAAAAGTGGATGACAGTGACAAGAGCCCGGGCTGGAAGTTCTCAGAGCAGGAGATGCGCGGTATTCCACTTAGAATAGAAATGGGACCAAGAGATATAGAAGCAAATCAGGCAATCATTGTTAGAAGAGATACCAGCGAAAAGATAACAGTATCTATTGACGAGTTACAGACAAAAGTTGGTGAACTTCTTGATACAATGCAAAAGGAAATGCTTGAAAGAGCAAGAAAACACAGAGATGCTCATACATATGTTGCAAAGAACTATGATGAATTCAAGGAAATAGTTGCAACTAAGCCTGGATTTGTAAAGGCAATGTGGTGTGGAGATCAGGCATGCGAAGATAAGATAAAAGAAGAAACTACAGCAACAGCAAGATGCATGCCATTTACTCAGGAACATATATCAGATACCTGTGTGTGCTGTGGAAAGAAAGCCACAAAGATGGTATATTGGGGCAAGGCATACTAATGTTTTGAACTGTTAAGAAATTAATACACAGAGAAATAAAAGTATCCGCCATAGTATATAGTTGTTATAAGACCATATACTATGGCGGATTTTTATATTGACTAATATACCCCCTGGGGGTATATTTATTTTAACAAAAGGCAACAGGGAATGCAGGAGGATGTTATGAAACAGTATATTGTTACTGGTATGAGCTGTGCTGCATGCCAGGCAAGAGTTGAAAAAGCAGTATCCAAGGTATCGGGAGTTGACAGTTGTTCGGTATCTTTACTTACTAATTCTATGGGAGTTGAAGGAAAAGCAAGTCCTAAAGATATTATAAAAGCAGTGGAAGATGCAGGTTATGGCGCTTTTGTAAAAGGGGAAAAAGATGGAGATAATTTAGAGTCTACATTTAAGGCAGAAGAGGAGGCTCTTAAAGACACAGAAACGCCGATACTTGTAAAACGACTTGTATATTCGGCAGTATTTCTATTAGCCATTATGTATATCTCTATGGGACATGGAATGCTTGGCTGGCCGATATTTAAATGGATGGATAATTACGTATCCATAGCTGTAACACAGATGTTATTAGCTATAATAGTAATGTTCATAAATAGGAAATTCTTTACATCGGGATTTAAATCAATGATTATGGGAGCACCAAATATGGACACTTTGGTGGCTTTAGGTTCGGCAACAGCCTTTGGATATTCATTGGTGGAATTATATGTAATGATAAATGCTATGGCAGCTGGAGATTCCCACACGGTTATGAAATATGGAATGAATCTGTATTTTGAAACAGCAGCCATGATTCCTACCCTTATAACAGTAGGTAAGACATTGGAGTCCCTTTCAAAGGGAAGAACCACAGATGCCTTAAAAAGTCTTATGCAGCTTGAGGCAAAGACAGCAGTGGTTATTAGAGATGGTATGGAGACAGAGGTTTCCATAGAACAGGTACAAGTAGGGGATATATTTATAGTAAAGCCGGGAGCTAACGTCCCTGTAGATGGTATTGTTATAGAAGGAGAGAGTGCAGTAAATGAATCAGCCTTAACCGGTGAATCCATTCCTGTGGATAAGATGGTAGGTGATACCATTTCAGCGGCAACTCTTAATCAGTCGGGATACATAAAGGCCAAGGCAACCAGAGTAGGTAAAGATACAACACTATCTCAGATAATTCAAATGGTATCAGATGCAGCAGCTACCAAAGCACCTATAGCAAGAATAGCAGACAAGGTAAGTGGAGTATTCGTACCTGCAGTTATTATAATCGCTTCGGTGACATTTCTTATATGGATAATAAGTGGACAGACGTTTACATTTGCCATAGCAAGGGCAATATCTGTGTTGGTTATCTCATGTCCATGTGCATTAGGACTGGCTACACCAGTTGCTATTATGGTAGGAAATGGAATGGGAGCCAAAAATGGAATTCTATACAAGAGTGCAGCTGCTCAGGAAGAGACTAGCAGAATAAATATAGTAGCACTGGATAAGACAGGAACTATAACAAAGGGTGAGCCGGAAGTTATAGATATAGTTCCTGCAGAAGGAGTCAGTGAACATGAATTAATAGAGATAGCTACATCCATTGAGAGCAAATCAGAACACCCTTTGGCGAAGGCAATTATGAACTACGCTGGCAACAATATTTCTACAAGAGAAATAACTGATTTTATTACCCTGCCAGGAAATGGACTAAAGGGTAAGTTACAGGGTGTTGATATAGTTGCAGGTTCATACAAATTTATAAAAGAAAACCATAGTCTAAATGAAAATGTGAAAAAAACAGTTGATGAATTATCAGAACAGGGAAAGACACCGATGCTGTTTGTAAAAGATGGAAAATATATTGGAATAATTGCTGTGGCAGATACCATAAAAGAGGATTCATATAAAGGTGTAAATGAACTTAAAAATATGGGAATAAAGGTGGTTATGATTACAGGTGATAACCCAAAGACAGCAAAAGCCATTGCCTCAAAAGCAGGGGTGGACCATGTGGTAGCAGGAGTATTGCCAGATGGAAAAGAAAAGGTAATTATAGAACTGCAAAAATATGGCAAGGTAGCAATGGTAGGAGATGGAATAAACGATGCATTAGCCTTGACTAGAGCAGATATAGGAATAGCCATAGGAGCCGGAACAGATGTGGCCATAGATGCCGCAGACATAGTTCTTATGAAGTCAAGATTATCAGACGTATCGGCAGCCATCAGACTAAGCAGACAAACAATAAAGAACATACATGAGAACCTGTTTTGGGCATTCTTTTATAACGCAATTTGTATTCCATTGGCAGCAGGTTTTTATTCTGCACTATTTGGATGGCAATTCGAGATGAATCCAATGGTAGGTGCAGCAGCTATGAGTTTATCTAGTTTTACAGTGTGTATGAACGCCCTTAGATTGAATTTCTTTAAGGACGTTGAAAATAAATATAATAACAAGGAGGATGTTATGACAAAAACAGTTAAAATTGAAGGAATGATGTGTGAACATTGCGAGACAAGAGTAAAAAAGACATTAGAGGCGCTAGAAGGAATTGAAAGTGCAACACCTAATCACAAAGAGAACGTGGCAGTAATTGAACTTTCAAAGGACGTAGACGAAGAAGTTATTAAAAAAGCTATTGAAGATCAGGATTATAAATATATAGGAATAGAGTGATATTATGTCGTGTTGTTGTACAGATGAAGAAAGAAAAAAACACAAACCTAGAACGGATAAAGAGTTAAAATCTTTGGTAAACAGGCTTAACAGAATAGAGGGACAGATCTGCGGAATTAAGAAAATGCTTGAGGCAAACAGATACTGTCCGGATATTCTTATGCAGGTAAGTTCAGTGCAATCTGCACTTAATTCTTTTAATAAGGAACTTCTATCAAGTCACATTAAATCCTGTGTGGTAGATGACATAAAAGAAGGAAATGAAGAAGCAGTAGATGAACTTTGTGAGCTGTTGAAAAAGACAATGAAATAGTTTAAAATTTTAAGTATGAGTAAAGAGAATACAAACAATCAGGAACAACCTGAAAAAAACAAAGATAAAAAGATTCCGGTAATAAACATACTTAAATGGTTATTTGTGCTTATAATTGTCATTATCATAACCATGGTAATTAGAAAGTCTGGAGTAAACATCTTAAATGAGATAAGGGAATTGTCTGGACTTTCCATAGTGCTGTTAGTGGCATCTAGTGTAATCTATAACATTTACGATGGAATTGGATATTATCTCATTGGTCAGAGATATAATCCTGAGTTTACAGTATGGGATGGTATAAAAACCTCATATTACTCTGGTTTTTTTAGATTGGCAACTCTAGGAAGTGCCACTGCAATTTCAGGAGTATACTATCTAAGTACAAAGAAGGTGCCGCCGGCAAGAAGTACCAGCTTCATTTCCCTTAATTATATGCTTCAAAAGATTGCTGTACTGATGATATTTTTAGTGCTTTTTGTAGTGAATTATCAGCAGATTAATCAGGATTTTAACAAGTATATAAAATATATATTTTTAGGGATTGTGGTAACGATTCTTATAGCTACAGGCTTTTTAATGATATGTACATGGAAGACCATGCATAAATTTTTATTCTTTATAGCGGATAAATTACTAGGAAAGACAAGATATAAATCTAAAGTAAATAAAATAAAAGATCAGTTAACCATTTTAAGGGAAGAGAGTTTAAGTATATTAAAAGATAAAAAAATGATAACATTTATGGTTCTTTGTAATATATTTAAATTTTTCTTTGGTTGGTATATGATACCATATGTAATGACTAAAACTACCGGATTACATGATTTTATATATAAAATGGGTGTTACCTCAATGGCTTCGGCATTGGCAGGAGTGATACCATCACCGGGTTCTGCCGGTTCTTTAGAGGCGTTGTTTTATGCCATGTATCAGGTGATAACAGATGATAAAGCTTTATCAATGGCAGTATCTCTGGTTTACAGAGGATTTACTTACTTTTTGCCTTTTATAATAGGAGCATTTGTGGTTGCAGGTCATAGAATAAAAATAAAACGAGAAGAAAAAAATAATCGTTGTTAATCTCTGTGTTGAGATTAACAACGATTTTTTTAATAAATAACTACGCCACCGGGCATAAGTAAATTTTCTTTTTTACCATACTTAAATATGGGTTTATCTTTGGTAAGCTTGTAAGGAATATCACTGCAGTTTATAATGACAGTCCTTGTTTTGCAATTTTTAGAGTATCTTTCGTAAATAATAACCCTGTCGTTTTTACTTCGAATGAATTTATATTGATTGCTTCTAAAGGCAGGATATTTATTTCTAAGAGAAATAAGTTTTTTCATGATTTTAATTCGATCATCATATTTACCCTGTTCAATCTCTTTCCAAGGCATACATCTTCTGCAATCCGGGTCCCTACCGCCTTCTAGCACAAGTTCAGTTCCATAGTAAATGCATACAGTACCAGGCATGGTAAACAAAATGGCCATCTGCTGATAAAAGGAGTGGATGTCGCCAAGCTTGTTAATAAGACGAATGGTGTCATGGGAGTCTAAGAGATTAAACAAAACCTTATTAGTTTGTTCCATGTACATGGAGTAACATCTGTTAATGGCAAATTCAAAATCTAAAGCAGTGCTGTTTTTATCCGTCCAAAACTGTTCAATACTATCGCCAAAAGGATAATTCATAACAGAATCAAATTCATCGCCTCTAAGCCAAGGAGTGGAGTCATGCCATATTTCACCAAGTATATAAATATCAGGTTTTAATTTCTTTAATGCGATTCTCATCTCTTTGCATAAAGTATGAGAAATTTCATTGGCAACATCTAGTCGAATACCATCAATATCGTACTCTTTAACCCATTTAGTAAGTACTTTAAGAATAAATTTTCTAACTTCAGGATTGTTGGTATTAAGTTTAGGCATCATATCAACAAAGGCAAAGGTATAGTATTTACCGGCTTTTGAATTAGTAGCAAAACCTTTATTGGAAAAAGGCCATGAATTGATCATGAACCAGTCATAATATTTTGAATCAGGTCCATTCTTAACTACATCCTCCCATGGTTTAAAAGTTCTTCCGGAATGATTAAATACCCCGTCCATCATAACCTTTATACCATGTTCATGGGCAGTTTTAACCATTTCTTTCATGTCTTCATCAGTTCCAAAATGAGGGTCTATAGTTGTATAACTGCCGGTGTCATATTTATGATTACTTTCACCTTTACACACAGGGGTAAGATATAACCCACTGATACCAAGGGACTGAAGGTAGTCCATTTTGCTGGTAATGCCGGGAATGTCCCCACCATAAAAGTCAAAGGATTTAACCTGTTTGTCAGGACCTTTCCAGGGTTTTACGTTTTTAGGATTAATATCAGGATTGCCATTACAGAATCTATCAATAAATATCTGATACCACACAGTTGAATTGACCCAATCCGGAGTAACATTGATATCTGAGGGATTCATCCAAGGAAAATAGAAGAACTGCTTTCTTCTGTTAAAGGATTTAAATTCCGATTCCGTGTAAAAGTCATCTTCCAGCATGTAGTATTTTTCTTTGCCGGCTTCTAGAATAAAATAGTAACTTAGACGTTTGAATTTTGGCTTAACAATTCCAGACCATATAATTTGATGACGTAATAACTTAGTATCTTCGAGAACTAAAAGACTCTCGGTAAAATCCTGATTGCCACCCATTATTCCTCCAGTGAATGGGTCCCCATATACCAGAGTGACTTTTGCTACATCATAGCCGGTGTAAATATTAATTTTAATATCGTTTTCATTTAAAGGATAGCAGTAGTTGTCTACTGCTTTGTGATGTATAGCTTCCAGATTCATAAATCATTCTCCTGATTTTGACATATTTACAAGTAAAGAAATATCTTCTGAATTCATTTTACTCATTTTGCTGTTGTGAAATCTTCCGTCTAAAGTAACGTCCTTTCCAAACCAGTCAGGAGCCACAAAAGATTTAGCCTCAGCTTCATTTTCAAATTCTACTTCAGCAAGTATAATCCCCTTAAATAATCCTTCAAACACATCAAGTTCTATGATGTATTTTTCAAAGGGAATTATATATCTTTTTTTTGTGATAACATTGTCATCAGCCTTATCTATTAAGTGTAAATACCCATCTTTAGTAAGGGGAAGATTGTATTCTTCCCTGGTCATTAGTCCACTACCCTTATAAGTTAAATAGTACTCATCATCTTGTTTTCTGACTCTTACAACGGGATTGGTATTTAGATAACCCTGTTCAATACTATGAAAAGAATAATCTGATAGATTAGGTAAAATCTTAACTAAAAATTTACGTTCAATTTCCATAAAAACCTCCAGGAAAATTTTATCACACATAAGACATTTATATCAATTATAAAAGAGAATCTTTATTTGATTAAAGGCTTGAATTATGGGAAATACTTACATTATAATTTAATGGTGAATTGAACGATTAAAACATATGGAAGGAAATGAGGTTTTTATGAGTAAAGTATATGCGTTTTTAGCAGATGGATTTGAAGAGACAGAAGCAATTGCAGTAATAGATGTATTATTAAGAGGAGATATTCAGGTTAAAACAGTATCTATTAATGATACGACTAAAGTGACAGGAGTTCATGGAATTGTTATGATGGCCGATCAGACAATAGAAGAAACAGATATGGATGATGCCGATATGCTATTTTTACCGGGAGGAGTTCCAGGGACACCTAATTTGGCAGCTAATGAGAAATTAACTAACGCACTTATAAAATATAACCAGTCAGGAAAGAGAATTGCAGCTATTTGTGCAGCACCATATATATTAGGGGAGCTTGGATTTTTAAAGGGAAGAGAAGCAACAGTGTTCCCTGGTTTTGAAGATAAACTTGAAGGGGCAAAGGAGTATACCAGAGCAGGGGTTGTAACTGATGGACATATTACAACTGCCAGAGGCATGGGTGTTGCCATAGATTTAGGATTGGAATTAGTAAGTCTTTTAAAGGATAAAGAATTAGCTGATGAAGTGGCTAAACGAATTCAATTGGTTTAGTGTAACCACTAGACTTATGATATTTCTTATGTTATAATGCTTTGATGTTATAGCGTCTAAGTGGCGCAGTAGATAGAATGGAGGATTTACAAATGAGTGTACAGGTTGAAAACCTTGAGAACAATATGGCAAAGCTTACAATTGAAGTGGCAGCTGATGAAGTTACAAAGGCCATTGAAAAAGTTTATAATAAAGAAAAGGGCAGAATTACAATTCCAGGATTTAGAAAGGGTAAAGCTCCTAGAAAAATTATCGAGAAGATGTATGGTAAAGAAGTATTTTACGAAGGAGCAATCAATGATTTAATCCCATCTGCATACGCTAAAGCTGCAGACGAGACAGATATTGAAATCGTTTCACAGCCTAAGATTGATGTTACTCAGTTTGAGGAAGGAAAAGATTTTATCTTCACAGCAGAAGTTGCAGTAAAACCTGAAGTTGAGTTAGGTCAGTATAAAGGTATCGAGGTTACTAAAGTAGACGTAACAGTAACAGAAGATGAAATAAATGCAGAAATCGATAAAGAGAGAGCTCAGAATGCTAGAACAATCGATGTTACTGACAGACCTGTAGAAATGGGAGACAAGACAATTATTGATTTCGAAGGTTTCATTGACGGAGAACCATTTGAAGGCGGAAAAGGTCTTGACTATCCATTAGAGATTGGCTCACATTCATTTATAGATAATTTTGAGGATCAGCTTGTTGGTAAGAACATTGGTGAAGAGGTAGAAGTAAATGTTACATTCCCAGAGGAATATCATGCAGATAACCTTGCTGGAAAGCCTGCTATGTTCAAAGTAACAGTTAAGAAGATTAGCACAAAAGAGCTTCCAGAGCTTAACGATGAGTTCGTAGATGATGTTTCAGAATTCGATACAGTTGATAAGTACAAGGAAAGTATCAAAGAAAAGTTAGAAGAGAAGAAGAAACAGAACGCTGATGAAGTTAAAGAAGAGGAAGTTATTAAGAAGATTATCGAGAACTCAAAGATGGATCTTCCAGAAGCTATGATTGATACACAGGTTACAAGAATGGCTGACGATTTTGCTAGAAGACTTGAGAGTCAGGGACTTTCTATTGAGCAGTACTTCCAATATACAGGTCAGACAGAGGAAAAATTTGCTGAGGAATTAAAACCACAGGCTATTCAGCGTATCCAGAGCAGACTCGTACTTGAAGCAATTGCAGCAGCAGAGAATATTGAAGTAACAGAAGAAGATTTCAACAAAGAAGTTGAAGATATGGCTAAGGCATATTCAATGGAAGTTGAAAAAGTAAAAGAGTACCTTTCTGACAATGATAAAGAAAGCATTATGGAAGACCTTAAGGTTAAGAAGGCAGTTGCCCTTGTTAAAGATTCAGCAGTTGCAACATTAGAGCCAAAGTCAGATGAGGAATAATTTTACATTAAGACATTTATTATGAAAGACAATAATGGCAGTCTGTGTGGAACGTCACAGGCTGCTGTTTTAAAATTTAATTATTTTAAAATACGTTTCAGAAAGAGGAATTATGAGTTTAGTACCTTATGTCATTGAACAAACAGGACGAGGCGAGAGATCTTATGACATTTATTCTCGTCTTTTGAAAGATAGGATTATTTTTTTAGGTGAAGAAGTAAATGATGTGTCAGCAAGTCTTATTGTGGCTCAGCTTTTATTCTTAGAATCAGAGGATCCAAACAAAGATATTCACCTTTATATTAACAGTCCGGGTGGATCTGTTACAGCAGGTATGGCTATATATGATACAATGAATTATATCAAGTGTGATGTATCTACAATTTGTATCGGTATGGCAGCATCTATGGGAGCGTTCCTGTTATCAGGTGGAGCAAAGGGTAAGAGAATGGCTCTTCCTAATGCAAAGATTATGATTCACCAGCCTTCAGGTGGAGCAAAAGGTCAGGCAACAGAGATTAGTATTGTTGCAGAGGAGATTCTTAAGACCAGACAGAAATTAAATGAGATACTTTCAGCTAATACAGGTAAATCCTATGAGGAGATTGCTAGAGACACTGAAAGAGATAATTATATGACATCAGAAGAAGCTAAAGAATACGGGCTTATTGATAAGGTTATTGTAAGTAGATAATAAGGAGCAGGTATGGCAAAAAACGAAGAGAAGAGATGCGATTTTTGCGGTAAGCCAGAAAGTCGTGTTGGAAGACTTATATGCAATCCTAATGGTATCTGCATCTGTGACAGTTGTGTAGAAATATGCAAAGAAATCATAGATGAAGAAAAAATGTTAGACGATTCATACGGCGATGGAGATTTAGATATTAATTTATATACACCAGAAGAGATTAAAGCATTTCTTGATGAGTATGTTATTGGGCAGGACGATGCTAAAAAGGTGTTATCTGTAGCGGTTTACAATCACTACAAAAGAATCATGTCTAAGAAAGATATAGATGTAGACATTCAAAAAAGTAACGTGTTGTTATTAGGACCTACAGGATCAGGAAAGACTTATCTTGCTCAGACTCTTGCTAAGATTTTAAATGTTCCATTTGCTATAGCAGATGCAACAACTCTTACAGAGGCAGGATATGTCGGAGAAGATGTTGAGAACATTCTTTTGAAAATAATTCAGGCAGCTGACTATGATATTAGAAAAGCTGAATATGGAATTATTTATATTGATGAGATAGATAAGATTAGTAAAAAAGCTGAAAATGTATCTATAACAAGAGATGTTTCAGGAGAAGGTGTGCAGCAGGCTTTATTAAAGCTTTTAGAGGGTACAGATGCATCAGTTCCACCTCAGGGAGGAAGAAAGCATCCTAGCCAGGAAATGCTACACATAAATACAGAAAACATTTTATTTATCTGTGGTGGAGCCTTTGATGGCCTTGAAAAGATTATTGAAGAAAGAATGGATAAAAAATCCATAGGATTTGATACAGAAATAGAGGAAAAGAAGGAACATGTAGTGGATGAATTGTTCTCGGAGACAATGCCTCAAGATCTTGTTAAATTCGGTCTTATACCAGAGTTTATTGGAAGAGTTCCAGTAACAGTAGCTCTGAAATATTTAGATAAAGAAGCTATGGTGAGAGTTCTCAAAGAGCCAAAAAATTCTCTTGTGAAACAGTACAAGAAGTTATTTGAAATTGATGGCGTAGATTTGGAATTTACAGACGGTGCATTAGAAGCAGTAGCTGAAAAATCCTTTGAGAGAAAAACAGGAGCCAGAGGACTTAGAGCTATTATGGAAGACGTACTTATGGATATTATGTATAAGGTTCCATCTGATGATTCCATTGGTAGAGTTACAGTTGATGAAAACGTGGTTAAAAAGGGAGAAGATCCTAAGATTGACTACAGAACAGATAAGGTACAACCAACAAAGAGAAGTAACATCTTTGCTGGAAAAACAAATGAAAAAAAAGTCGTAAATGACTAAAGAAATGTGGAAAAGCTTATGAAAATCGTAAATTCAGAACTGGAAACAGTATGTGGAATTACCAGTAAACTTCCAGAAAATAAATTCGTAGAGTTTGCATTTGCCGGTAAATCAAATGTTGGAAAATCGTCATTAATAAATTGTATAGCCGGTAGAAAGAAGCTTGCTAGAACATCAGGACAACCGGGAAAGACTCAGACTATCAATTACTACCTAATGAATAACGAATTGTATTTTGTAGATCTTCCAGGATATGGATTTGCAAAGGTATCTAAGGAAGTTAAGGAAAAATGGGGAAAGATGATAGAGAATTATCTTACAACCTCTAAACAACTGCAGCTCATTTTTCTTTTAATAGACATTAGACATGAGCCGTCAAAAAATGACAAAGATATGTATAATTGGATAGTCTATAATGGATTTACTCCGGTTATAATAGCAACCAAGTTAGATAAAATAAAAAGAAGTCAAAAGGATAAGCAGATAAAGCTTATAAAGACATCGATGAATCTTCCAAAGGAAACTATAGTAATACCATTTTCTTCAGAAACAAAACAAGGAAAAGAAGAGGTATTAGATATTATAGAACAGGTACTAGAACAGGTATCTCCACAACAAGAAGATTAAACAAAAAGAAGTCATCCCAAGGAATGGCTTCTTTTTTATATTATTTCATTAAAGATTTCATAATAAAGGAGTATATATTTTGAGAGTTCTCTTTCCATTGGTTACACATGGAAGAAGCGTCTTCCTTGGTAGGAACGGAAATGTTTATCTCAATAAGAATACCTTCACCTTCTTTTACCTGACAGTGAACTATATAATCGCTGTTGGTGGATTTGTAATAATCGGCTATGGTACCAACTTCGTTACGAAGCTCGTATTTATTTTCCATAAGATATTTATCAATATCGTCTACAATATCAGAAGGTATCTTGTTTACAAAGTAGCCTAAGGTCTGACTACCATCAGAAGTAATGTGATAATAGGTGGTATTCATTACGGTTTCCTGACTTATCAAATCGTTAGAATTCAATTCTTTAATATTTTCCTGAAGCTTGAAATAAGTAGTGTAATTCTTAGTTAGGAAAAAGTCTGAAAGCTGTGAATTGGTAAGGGGAAAATTGACCTTATTTAACATGTATAAAATTATTAATTTATGTAATGTTGATGATTCTATATTCACTTTATTATATCCTTATCATTTTATATTCTTACCGTCTTCTGGGATGTTGTCGATAATAGCTTTACTTACTGTTTCTGCAACAACAGGATCAAAGGCTTCAGGAAGGATGAAATCTTCGTTAAGTTTTTCATCAGGAACCAAATATGCAATAGCATTTGCAGCTGCAAGTTTCATTTCTTCTGTTATCTGAGCGGCTCTTCCTTGGAGAGCACCTTTAAATATACCAGGGAAAGCAATAACGTTGTTTACCTGATTAGGGAAATCAGATCTACCTGTTCCAACAATTCTAGCGCCGGCAGCCTTAGCTACATCAGGCATAATCTCTGGTACAGGATTAGCCATAGCGAAGATAATAGAATCAGAATTCATTGTCTTAACCATTTCAGGTGTAACAATATTAGGAGCAGATACACCTACGAAAATGTCACTACCAACAAGAGCGTCAGCAAGAGTTCCTGTTTTCTTATCTGGATTGGTAACTTCCAACATAGACTGTTGCATCCAATTAAGATCTTTAGAATCAGGCCCGATGATTCCGTTGATATCACACATAGTTACATTTTTAAAACCATATGTAATAAGAAGTTTTGTAATGGCAATACCAGCTGAACCAGCACCGTTAATAACAACTTTACAATCTTCTTTTTTCTTTTTAGTAATTCTAAGACCATTGATAATACCAGCCAAAACAACAATGGCAGTACCATGCTGGTCATCATGGAATACCGGAATGTCCAGTAATTCTTTAAGACGTGCTTCTATTTCAAAACATCTTGGAGCAGATATATCTTCCAGATTAATGCCTCCAAAAGCAGGGGCGATGTTTACAACGGTTTTAATGATTTCTTCTGTATCCTGGGTATCAAGACAGATAGGAAATGCATTAACTCCGCCAAAGGTTTTAAATAATACTGCCTTTCCTTCCATAACAGGCATTGCAGCCTTTGCACCAATGTTTCCCAAGCCTAAAACAGCGCTACCATCTGATACAACAGCAACTGTATTGGATTTGATAGTGTATTTATAAGCAGCTTCCGGGTCTTTTGCGATAACCTTACAAGGTTCTGCAACACCTGGAGTATAAGCTAAAGAAAGATCCTTTCTTGATGAAACTTTACAAACGGACTCAGTAGTTATTTTACCATTCCATTGTTCATGTAATTCTAAAGATTCCTCGTTAATAGTCATAATAACCTCCAATATTTGTCAAAGCAAATTTCCTAAAAATGCGACAATTCTTATAATAGCATACAAAAAAAAATTTTACACTACCATTTTTGGAAAATGTGTTGTATACTTTATCAAGAATGTGAGAGAAATATATCAAATCTTAAAGATCATTTCGATATTAATTCCAAAAAATATTGTAACTATATATTTTAATATAACCACAGGAGGACAATTTATGCGCGAGAAATTGCAGTCACTTCCATTAGTAGAACTCAGAGAAATTGCCAAATCTCAAGGGATAAAGTACATCATGAAGTTCAAGAAAGCTGAACTCATAGAGGAAATTCTTAAAACTGCAGCAAATGACAGTGAAAAAGAAAAGGAAAAGGCAATTAAGGAAACAAAAAAATCCTATGTAAAGAAGGAAACTAATGAAGCCAACACCTTAGAAAAAGAGGAAGAGGTATTATATGCTCAGGGAATCTTAGAGATAATGGCAGATGGCTATGGTTTTATAAGATCAGACAATTTCCTTCCTGGTGAAGATGATGTATATGTATCTCCATCTCAGATAAGAAAATTTCATCTAAAGACAGGAGATGTCATAAGAGGTGGCTTAAGACCAAAGTCAGGTTCTGATAAATTTGGCGCTTTAATTCATTTGGATTATGTAAATGATGCTCCGGCTGAAACTATAATTAACAGACCTAATTTTGAAAATTTAACACCAATATTTCCAAATAAGAGGATAAGACTAGAGACAAGTGGTGAGAATAGAGCCATGAGAATAACAGATATAATCTCACCTATTGGAAAAGGTCAAAGAGGTATGATTGTATCCCAGCCTAAGGCAGGTAAAACCACATTAATTAAAGAAATTGCCAAATCAATTTTAGTAAACAATCCGGATATGCATCTTATGATTTTACTTATAGATGAAAGACCTGAAGAAGTAACAGATATGAAGGAGGCGATTCAAGGTAATAATGTGGAAATCATATATTCTACCTTTGATGAACTTCCAGAGCATCATAAGAGAGTATCTAATATGGTTATAGAGAGAGCCAAGAGACTTGTGGAAATGAAGAAGGATGTTATTATTCTTTTAGATAGTATTACAAGACTGGCAAGAGCTTATAATATGATTATTCCTCCATCAGGACGTACTCTTTCAGGTGGTCTGGACCCGGCGGCATTGCATATGCCAAAGAGATTCTTTGGTGCTGCCAGAAACATGAGAGAAGGCGGAAGTCTTACAATACTTGCCACAGCCCTGGTAGATACAGGTAGTAAAATGGATGATGTGGTATTTGAGGAATTCAAGGGAACAGGTAATATGGAATTGGTTCTTAACAGAGCACTTTCAGAAAAACGAGTATTTCCGGCAATTGATATTATAAAATCAGGAACAAGACGAGATGATTTGCTTTTATCTAAGGAAGAGCTGGAAGCAGCAAATATAATCAGAAAAATGACAAGTGGAGTACGAAGTGAAGATGCTACAGAACAGATATTGGATTTATTTGCTAAAACCAAAAACAATCAGGAGTTTATACAGAAAATTAAAAAGTACTTGCATTAAAAATATAATCATGCTACAATGATTAAGCTGTTTTTAGAGAATATGATTGGCGTAAGCCATTTCAAAATCTATAAAAAGAAACGATATTTAAAGTAAAGACGAGGTGAATTTATAATGAAGAATGCAATACATCCAGAATATTATCAGGCAAAGGTTGTTTGTAACTGTGGAAATGAGTTCGTAACAGGATCTACAAAGCAGGATATCCATGTTGAAATCTGTTCAAAGTGTCATCCATTTTACACTGGTCAGCAGAAAGCTACTTCAACACGTGGACGTATCGATAAGTTCAACAAGAAGTACGGTCTTTCAGATAATAAATAGAGATTTTAATATGAGGCTGTCACGAGACAGGTCCTGTAAATATAGGACCTTTTTTGTGACAGCCTTTTTGTATTAGTTAGGATTGGTAAGGAGCGTAAATGACAGAAAAAAAGAATCATCAGAAAATGTCTGGAATAGGCGGTCAGGCTGTAATTGAAGGAATAATGATGAGAAATAATGACAAATACTCTGTTGCAGTTAGAAAACCTGATAAGGACATTGAAATATGTGTTAAGGATTACAAAAGTGTTGTAGGAAATAGTAAATTATTAAAGATGCCTTTTGTAAGAGGAATATTTAACTTCATTGATTCCCTGGTTATTGGAATGTCTACACTTATGTATTCTGCTGACTTTTATGTAGAAGATGAGGAAGAAGAGAAGGAAGAAAAAAAGGGTGAAAAAGTTTCTGATTCCGTATTTAAAGAAAAGGCAGAAAGTGTTATGATGATATTGACGGTAATATTCTCGGTAGTTGTGTCTGTGGCCTTATTTGTGTTCCTTCCAAGTTTATTATCAGACTTGTTAAAGAAGGTATTAAATATTAAGATTTATGCCATAGTAGCGTTAATAGAGGGTATATTACGTGTAATGATTTTCTTGGCATATATTATAGCTATATCAGCTATGAGTGATATTAAGAGAACGTATATGTACCACGGAGCTGAACATAAATGTATCAATTGCATTGAACATGGATTAGAGTTAAATGTGGACAATGTTATGAAAAGTTCAAGATTTCACAAGAGATGTGGAACAAGCTTTTTGTTCATAGTAATGATAATAAGTATTTTTCTTTTTATTATAATTCCGGTTCAGCAGCCGTTTTTAAAATTAGCTGTAAGATTGGTTATGATACCTGTGGTTGCAGGTATTTCTTATGAAATATTAAGATATGCAGGAACACATGAAAGCAAATTGGTGGATGTGTTGAGTGCACCGGGGATATGTTTACAAAGGGTAACAACAAAAGAGCCGGAAAGAGATATGGTAGAGGTTGCTATTAAAGCTGTGGAAGCAGTGTTTGACTGGAAGGCTTTTCTTGTGGAATATAATAAAGAAGTACGATGATATAAGAAGGATAAATATGAAGTATATGGAATTGGTCAGACGTGGCCAGGCGGAACTTTTTAAAGCTGGTATTCCAAATGCGGATTTTGACGCGTGGGTACTGGTTGAAAAGGTATGCAAAGTTTCAAAAACTGAATATTTTGTTAGAATGCAAGAGGAAGTTGAGGAAGATAAAGTTAAGGAGTTTTTTGCAGCTATAGAAAAGAGAAAGACTCACTATCCTTTACAGTACATAATTGGCGAATGGGAATTTATGGGATTTCCATTTAAGGTCAACCATGATGTGTTAATTCCTAGGTCTGATACAGAGATATTAGCTGAGAAGGCGGTTAATGTTATAACTACTGTATATGAGAAATCTAAAGAAACCATCAGGGTGTTAGATCTTTGTTGTGGAACAGGTTGCATTGGTATTAGTGTGGCCAAAATGTGTGCCAATACAGAAGTAGTATGCGCAGACATTTCAGATAAAGCAGTATCTGTATGTAAGCAGAATATTTTGATTAATAAAGCTACCAATGTCAGAGCTATAATTAGTGATTTGTTTGAAAATGTACAGGGAAGATTTCATATTATAACCTGTAATCCACCATATATAAAAACAGATGATATAAAGACGCTTATGCCAGAGGTAAGAGACCATGAGCCAAGGTTAGCACTAGATGGTGATAAGGATGGTCTAAAGTTCTATAGAAAAATAATAGATGTATGCAAACAGTATCTTGTGTATGACGGATATATTATGTTTGAGATTGGATATGACCAGGCAGAGGCAGTTAAGCAGATGCTTCTTGAGCATGGCTATTCAGATATAGAAGTTTTAAAGGATCTGCCAGGTAATGACAGAACCGTAGTAGGAATAAGGAGAAAGAGTTATGTTTGATAAATTAGAGGACCTGATTAGGAAATATGAAGAGCTTATGTTAGAGCTTAATTCACCGAATGTTGCATCAGACCCTAACAATCTTAAGAGACTTATGAAGGAACAGGCAGATCTTCAACCAATAGTAGAGACATATACTGAGTATAAAAAATGTAAACAATCTATTGATGATAGTTTAGAGATTCTTAATGAAGAGACAGATGAAGAAATGAAAGAATTGGCTAAGGAAGAGCTAAATGAAGCAAAGGCAAATCTTGTGGATTTAGAGGCAAAGCTTAAAATTCTTCTTCTTCCAAAGGATCCAAATGATGATAAAAATGTAATCGTAGAGATTAGAGCAGGTGCGGGTGGTGACGAAGCCGCACTTTTTGCTGCAGAAATATTTAGAATGTATCAACATTATGTTGAAACTAGACACTGGAAAACAGAATTAATTGAGTGTGAAGAAACAGGAATAGGCGGTATGAAGAATGTTTCATTCATGGTAACAGGAAAAGGTGCTTATTCCGTACTCAAGTATGAATCAGGAGTACATAGAGTGCAGAGAGTTCCTGAGACAGAGTCAGCAGGAAGAATTCATACTTCTACTTGTACAGTCGCTGTTATGCCGGAGGCTGAGGAAGTAGATATTGAAATTGATGAGAAGGACATCAGAATTGATGTTATGAGAGCATCAGGAAATGGTGGACAGTGTGTAAATACAACAGATTCCGCAGTAAGACTTACACATTTCCCAACAGGAATAGTTATATATTCTCAGACAGAGAAGTCTCAGATTCAAAATAAAGCAAAGGCCTTTGCCTTACTTAGATCTAAACTTTATGATATTGAACAGCAAAAAGCCCATGATGCAGAAGCTGAGCAAAGAAGAAGCCAGATTGGAACTGGTGACAGATCTGAAAAGATTAGAACATATAATTATCCACAGGGAAGAGTTACAGACCATAGAATAGGTCTTACTTTATACAAATTAGATAAGATTTTAAATGGCGATATTGGAGAGATAATTGATGCATGCATAGCAGCTGATCAGGCAGCTAAGCTTGCTAATATGGACGACGAAAGTAAAATTGCGTAAATAATACTGGAGGATAGGACAAATGATTTCTGAAAGAATGGTGGACTACGTAAAGGGAAGTTCAGTTATAAGAGCAATGTTTGAGGAAGGAAAAAAACTTGCAAATCAGTATGGTGCAGAAAATGTATACGATTTCAGCCTCGGTAATCCTAATGTTGCTGCACCGGCAGCAGTTAATGAGGCAATAAAAGAAGTTCTCGATACAGAAGAGTCTACATTTGTTCATGGATATATGAATAATTCCGGATATGAAGATGTGAGACAGATTATTGCTGACAGTATTAACAGAAGATTTGAAACACATTTCAATCAAAGTAATATTGTAATGACAGTAGGAGCAGCAGGAGGCCTTAATGTCATTCTTAAAACACTTCTCGATCCGGGAGATGAGGTTATCGCCTTTGCACCATATTTTGGAGAATATAGATCTTATACTGCTAACTATGATGGAAAATTAGTTGTTGTATCTGCTGACACTGAGAATTTTCAGCTTAATCTTCAGGAGCTGGAAGAAAAAATTAGTGAAAAGACAAAGGCAGTTATTATTAACAATCCTAACAATCCAACAGGTGTTGTATATTCAGAGGATACTATTAAGAATTTAGCAGCAGTACTTAATAAAAAACAGGAAGAATTAGGCACAGATATTTATCTTATTTCTGACGAACCATATAGAGAATTGGTATATGATGGAGCAGAGGTTGTGTATCTTACAAAGTACTATGACAATACGATTGTGGGGTATTCTTATAGTAAATCCCTTTCACTTCCGGGAGAAAGAATAGGATATCTGGTACTTCCGGATGAGCTATCAGATGCAGAAAATATTAAATCTGCAGCAAATGTAGCCACAAGAATTTTAGGATATGTAAATGCACCATCATTAATGCAGAGAGTCATTGCAAAATGCGTAGATGTGGAAGTAAATGTAGAGCCATATAACAAGAATAGAGAGTTGTTGTATAAAAGCCTTATGGAATATGGATATGAGTGCATTAAGCCGGAAGGTGCTTTCTATATGTTTGTAAAAACTCCGGGAGATGAAAAAGAATTCGTAAATGCAGCTAAAAGTAAAAATATTTTAGTTGTACCAGGAAGTTCTTTTGCTTGTCCGGGATATGTAAGGATTGCATATTGTGTATCTTACGATACAGTTAAGGGTTCTTTAAATGGATTTAAGGAACTTGCTAAAGAATTTGGAATTTTAAAATAAATTTCATAAATAATACATTAGGAGGACACCATGGGAAACTGGAGAGATAATGTACGTCATGTTGTGCCATATGTACCAGGAGAACAGCCACAAAAAAAGGTTATAAAGTTAAATACAAATGAGAATCCATATCCACCGGCAAAAGGGGTGGATGAGATAATGAAAACCGTTGATTCAGACATTTTCAGACTTTATCCGGATCCTGAGTGTATGGTGCTTAGAAAGGCTATAGCAGACAGATATAATACAGAAACTGATAATGTATTTGTTGGCGTTGGTTCTGATGACGTTATATCAGTAGCATTCCTTACGTTTTTTAACTCAGATAAAAAGGTTCTGTTTCCAAATATAACCTATTCGTTTTATACTGTATGGGCTGATTTGTATGGGATTGACTATGAATTAATTCCAGTGGATAAGAACTTTAGAATTCATAAAGAAGACTATTACAAAGAAAATGGTGGAGTTGTATTTGCCAATCCAAATGCACCTACTTCAATTGGAGAACCTTTAGATTTTGTAATAGATATATTAGAAAACAACAAAGATGTTGTGGTAATTGTAGACGAGGCTTATGTGGACTTCGGTGGAGAATCAGCAGTGGAGCTTACTAAAAAATATGATAATTTACTGGTGGTACAGACTTTTTCCAAATCCAGGTCTATGGCAGGTATGAGAATTGGATATGCCATTGGCAATTCAGAACTGATAAAAGCCATGAGTGATGTTAAATATTCAATTAATTCATATACTCTTAATCAGGTATCCTTAAAATCCGGAGTAGCAGCTATAGAAGATGAAGCTTATTTTAAGGAAACAGTTAATAAGATTGTGGCTACAAGGGAAAGAGTTAAAAAGGAAATAAAGGAATTAGGATTTGAATTCCCGGATTCCAAGACAAATTTCATATTTGCAAAGCACGAAAGTGTTCCTTCAAAGCATATATTTGAAGAACTAAAGAAAGTTGACATATATGTTAGATATTTTAGTGCTCCTATAGTTAATGAATATCTTAGAATTACCATAGGAACAGATGAGGAAATGGATAAATTTATAGAAGAACTTAAAAAGATTATCAAATAAAAAAAGACCTGATAGCAAATAATATGCTGTCAGGTTTAATTTTATTATACAAACTGATTAGACACGTTGTTGTAAGTATAATTAATCTTTCTTAAAGCTCCTGTGATATCGTTAATATCAACGTTGTGAGCTGCACAGAATTCAGGAAGATCATCGTATTGGTCCCTTAACTCTGTATTTACAAAGCTTAAAAGCATTGTAGGATCTTTTGGTAAATTATTTAATAACATAATAAATCCTCACTTCTAAATATAAGATAAAAAAATTATACTTCAAAAATAAATATTAATCAATAAAGTAAAGTGAAAGGTAAATGAAAAATGAAACATTTTTGATATAAATATCAATTGTGTTATAATGTTTTAAGAAAAAAAACATGTGCGAAAAGAGGTAAAATATCATGGAGAAAATATCTAGTTTTACTATAAATCACCTTTTATTAGAGCCGGGTATATATGTTTCCAGAAAAGATCACGTGGGAAGTGAAATAATTACAACCTTTGACTTGAGAATGACAAGACCTAATTATGAGCCGGTTATGAATACGGCAGAGGTACATACGATAGAACATTTAGGTGCAACCTTTCTTAGAAATGATAAAGATTGGAAGAGAAAGGTAGTATATTTTGGACCTATGGGATGCAGAACAGGGTTTTATTTAATTCTGGCAGGAGACCTTGAATCAAAGGATATTGTGGAACTAGTGACTAAAATGTATGAATTTATAAGTGAGTTTGACGATGAGATTCCAGGGGCAACCGCCAGAGATTGTGGCAACTATTTAGATCAGAATCTTCCAATGGCAAAGTATCTTGCAAAGAGATATTTAGAAAATACTTTGTTAGATATTGATGAAAAACATTTGATATATCCGGAATAAAGATATTAGAAAGGAAATTAACATGAAGAATAATATAATTGGTATAATTGGTGCAATGGATGAAGAAGTTAACAAACTAAAAGCAGAGCTTACAGATGTTAACGTGTATAAGAAAGCATCAATGGATTTTTATGAAGGTAAGTTATATGATAAAGATGTAGTTGTAGTGCGTTCAGGAATTGGAAAAGTAAATGCGGCTATATGTACTCAGATTTTAGTTGATAAATATAATGTGGGATGCGTTATTAATACAGGTATAGCAGGCTCCCTTGATGCAAAGATTAATATTGGAGATATTGTGCTATCAGTTGATGCTTTGCAGCACGATGTAGATGCAGTAGGCTTCGGATATGATTTAGGTGTAATTCCAAGAATGGAAGAATCTGTATTTAAAGCAGATGAAGAGCTTTTAAAGGTGGCTGATGAAGCCTGTAGGGAAGTATTATCTGAAATAAATATTTATAAAGGCAGAGTTGTCAGTGGAGATCAGTTTATATCAGATAAGGTAACTAAGGAAAAGCTTGTTAATACATTTTCTGGAATGTGTACAGAAATGGAAGGAGCAGCCATAGCCCATGCAGCATATTTAAATGATGTTCCATTTCTTATAATAAGAGCTATATCTGATAAAGCTGACGACAGTGCACATATGGATTATCCTGCATTTGAGGCAATGGCTATTAATAATTCGGTTAAGCTTATGAAAGCGATTATTAAAAATATTTCTTGACGAAATTTTTATAAGATTGTATATTTACATAAGAACAACGGCGTTCTTCTAGATTCTAGAAGTGCGCCTTTTATTTTTTTGAATAGTTAATGGATTTAATATAAGTATAGTTTTGGAGGAATATGTATGGGATACACAAAAGAAGAAATCTTGGAGATTATTGAAGAGGAGGATGTAGAATTCATAAGATTGCAGTTCACAGACATGTTTGGTGTTATGAAAAATGTGGCAATAACTGTCAGTCAGTTAGAGAAAGCCTTGAATAATCAGTGCAAATTTGACGGTTCTCTAATTGAAGGATTTGCCAGAGTAGAAGAATCAGACATGTATCTCTATCCGGATTTGGATTCATTTACCATATTTCCATGGAGACCTCAGAGAGGTAAAGTTGCAAGATTCATTTGCGACGTAAGGAGAATAGATGGAACTCCATTTGCAGGAGATCCAAGATATGTTCTTAAGAAAGCTATTCAAGACGCTAAGGATTTGGGGTTTGATGCAATAGCAGAGCCTGAATGCGAATTCTTCCTTTTCGAGTCAGATGATGAGGGTAACCCAACTAATATTACACATGAGAAGGCAGGATATTTTGATGTAGGCCCTGCAGACACCGGAGAAAATGCCAGAAGAGATATCGTTCTTAACTTAGAGGAAATGGGATTTGAGGTTATACAGTCATATCATGAGATTGCACCGGGACAGCATGCTATTGTATTTGCCGGGGATAATGCCTTAAAAACCGCAGATAATATAGTTACATTTAGATTTGCAGTTAAGTCAATTGCTAAGCGTCATGGACTTCATGCCACATTTATGCCAAAACCAAATTATGGAGTTAATGGCTCTGGAATGCATATGCATATAGAACTTCGTAAAGATGGTAAGAATGTATTTGCAGATGCTAATGATGAAAATGGAATTAGTAAAATAGCATATCAGTTTATGGCAGGTATTATTAAGCATATAAAGGGAACAGTTGCAATAACCAATCCTTTGGTTAATTCATATAAGAGACTTGTTCCGGGATTTGATGCACCAATTTATATTGCATGGTCAAAGAAGAATAAAAGCTCTCTTATGTGCATCTCAGATGTTAAGGGAGATAAGACAAGAGTTGAGATTAGATGTCCTGACTCAGCAGCCAATCCTTATCTTACACTGGCAACATATATTGAGGCAGGATTAGATGGAATTAGAAATAATCTCGAATTAGAGCCTCAGGTGGAAGATAATATTTTCAAAATGGACAAGGAAGAAATTAGAGAAAGAGGTATTGAAGTTATTCCGGATAACTTATATGACGCTATAACAGAGCTTAAAAAAGATGATTATATTAAAAATGTGTTAGGAGAACATATTTATAAGAATTATACAAAGACAAAAGTCAAAGAATGGCAGCATTATAGAACACAGGTTACAAAGTGGGAGATTGATCAATATTTAGGAAAATTTTAACTTTTAAGATTATTGATTCTCTAAAGAAAGTGATGTGACAATTATGATAAATATTGTAATTGTATTTCCCAGCATTTCTGATGGGCAGAAAATAAAAAATCTGCTGGTTAGAAATGGCTTTGAGGTAGCCGGTGTATGTTCTTCCGGTGCTCAGGCCATGTCTATTACTGATGAACTAGACTACGGCGTAGTTGTATGTGGATATAAATTTAATGATATGATTTATTCCGAATTATACGCTGAATTAGAAGACGGTTTTCAAATGTTATTGGTGGCATCACCTGGTAAACTTTCAGATGGTATTGAAGATGGAGTTGTGGCTGTAGATATGCCTCTAAAGGCCAACGATATGATTGAAACCTTAGATGAAATGGTTCAGGCATTAGAAAAAGTAAGAAAACAGGATAGAAAAAAACCGAGACAGAGAAATATAGCTAAGCAGGCAATTATAGATAAGGCAAAGGAAGTCCTTATGAAAAACAGAAATATGTCGGAGGAAGAAGCTCATAGATATCTCCAGAAAAACAGTATGGATTCAGGTAATAGCATGGTGGAAACAGCCAGAATGGTGCTGGATTTAATGCACTAGATTATCTGGGTTTATGTTTGATGGAAAATATATAATATAGGAGAGGAACTATTATGTTTAAAATTAATGAAAACTATTTGAAGTTACCAGGAAGTTACTTATTCTCAACTATTGGTAGAAAGGTTAGGGAATACAAAGCGGCCAATCCCGATAAGGATGTTATAAGTCTTGGAATTGGAGATGTTACAAAACCTTTAGCACCATCAGTTATTAAAGCTCTTCACGATGCAGTAGATGAAATGGGTAATCCGGATACATTCAAGGGATACGCTCCAGATCTTGGATACGAGTTTTTAAGAAATGCCATTAGAGATAATGATTACAAGGCAAGAGGCGTAGATATAGATATTGATGAAATATTTATAAGTGACGGAGCTAAAAGTGATTCAGGAAATATTGGAGATATTTTTTCAAAGGATAATAAAATAGCAGTTTGTGATCCGGTATATCCAGTATATGTTGATACCAATGCCATGGCAGGCAGGACAGGAGATTATAATCTTGAGACTGAAAAATGGAGCAATGTTATATATATGCCATGTACAAAGGAAACAGGATTTGCGCCAGAGATTCCTTTGGAAAATCCGGATATTATATATCTTTGCTTTCCAAATAATCCAACAGGTGCAACCATTACAAAGGATGCCCTTCAAGAATGGGTCGACTACGCCCTTAAAATTGGAGCATGTATTATATATGATGCAGCTTATGAAGCATATATTTCAGAGGAAGACGTTCCTCACAGTATATATGAATGTGAAGGAGCAAAGGCTTGCGCTATAGAGATTAGAAGCTTTTCAAAAAATGCCGGATTTACAGGTACAAGACTTGGATTCACAGTGATTCCTAAGGAACTTAAAAAAGGAAATGTGATGCTTAGAGACCTTTGGGCAAGAAGGCATGGAACAAAATTCAATGGAGCACCTTATATAATCCAAAGGGCAGGAGAAGCTGTATATAGTGAAGAGGGAAAGAGAGAGACAAGAGAACAGGTTGCATATTACATGGAAAATGCCAGAATTATAAGAGAATCTCTTAAAGAAGCCGGATATACAGTATATGGTGGAGTAAATGCACCATATATCTGGTTAGATACAAATGGTGCTTCATCCTGGGAATTCTTTGATACTCTCTTAGAAAAAGCCAACGTAGTTGGAACTCCAGGTTCAGGATTTGGTCCAAGTGGAGAGGGTTATTTTAGACTTACTGCATTTGGAACAAGAGAGAATACAATTGAAGCTTTGGAGAGAATTAAAAAAATATAGATAATTCCATCTCTCTGTGTTAAAATATTTGATATGTTTTAAAAATGTATGAAGTAAACAACATGGAAGAGAGGTATCATCTTGAAGGCTAGCGAAATAGTTAAGAAAATCGAGGAACTCCAAAAAGAGTTAGAAGATAGAAAATATCAAAGAAAACGATTGGCAAGTGAATACGAAGAGTTGGTTAAAATAGTCAAGACTTCAGGTATGATATTTGCCTTGGCAATTGCAATATTTATTGGTTTTGTCGGACCATTTTCATATAGCAAAAAACACATAGTATTAGGTGGTTTGGCCAGATGGACGAATCCATGGGCTATGCTTGTTTGTTTGATTTCAGGAGTTTTGTTTATCTGGAGAGGTTTCGATCTGTTAGTTAACTCAGATACTAATTTGGGTAATAAATTAGCCCAATTAGTAGGAATAAATAATAGACCGGCAGCAGCTGTTTTAGCAGATCTCAATAATGATATTATGAAAGTTGAGGTAGCTATCCAAAAATTAGAAGATGCATTGTATGAAAGTGGAGATTACTCAAATAAAAGTGAAAAGACATACAATGAAGTACCAATAAAAAATGAAAAGGTAGTTGCTAAAGATAAAAAAATTGATGTAGAAGACAAAATAAAAATTAATGAAGATAAAGAGATAGATAAATTAGACGAAATATTAAATTCTCTTAAAGAACTTGGTTTAGATGATGAGGATGATTTTGAAAGCACCAGTGAGATGTGGGAAAAAGATACAAAACATCATAGAAGCCATGAAGATAATTAAATAAAAATAAAAGACGCAAAGGTGCGCTAAATCAAGAAATTGGTTTAGTGCACCTTTTTTAGTCTTTAGAAGGTGAGGAAAAGGTGATGGAATTTAAGAACATGTACAGAGACAAATTGATTAAGGACATTACTGAAAATAACATCCAAGAAGAGGTGCGGGTAGCTGGATGGGTGGAAAATATCAGAGACCATGGTGGAGTTTCTTTTATTGATTTGCGAGATATGTATGGTGTATTACAGGTAGTCCTTAGGGATACATCTCTTTTAAAGGGAATTACTAAAGAAATGTGTCTGTCAATTCAGGGACCAATTGAAAAAAGGGACGAAGAAACCTATAATCCAAAGATTCCATCAGGAACTATTGAATTAGAGGCAAAAAGTATTGATATATTAGGAAATGTGTATGAAACATTACCCTTTGAAATAATTACATCCAAGGAAATCAGAGAAGACTTAAGACTTAAATACAGATATTTGGATATGAGAAACAAAAAAGTGAAGGACAATATGCTTTTTAGATCCAAGGTAATAAAATATATCAGGGATGAAATGTGGAATATGGGATTTACAGAGATTCAGACGCCTATATTATGTGCGTCATCTCCAGAAGGAGCCAGGGATTATATAGTTCCTTCCAGAAAACATAAAGGAAAGTTTTATGCTCTTCCACAAGCACCCCAGCAGTATAAGCAGCTTTTGATGGTATCCGGAATTGATAAATACTTTCAAATTGCTCCATGTTTTAGAGATGAGGATGCCAGAGCTGACAGATCTCCTGGAGAATTCTATCAGTTAGATTTTGAAATGAGTTTTGCAACTCAGGAGGATGTATTTAAGGTTGGAGAGGAAATACTTACAAAGGTATTTACAAAATTTGCTCCAGAAGGGGCAGATATTACAGCAACTCCATTTCCAATAATAAGCTATAAAGAGTCTATGTTAAAGTTTGGTACAGATAAACCAGATTTTAGAAACCCTCTAAGAATAATAGATGTTACAGAATTTTTCCAGAAATGTAGCTTCAAGCCATTTCATAACAAGACAGTAAGAGCAATTAAAGTGCATGCAGATATGTCTAAGGGATTTCATGAAAAGCTTCTTAAATTTGCTCAGGATATTGGGATGGGTGGACTTGGATATCTTGAAGTGTTAGAGGATAAGTCATATAAAGGACCGATTGATAAATTTATACCAGAGGATTTAAAGCAACAACTTATGGATATAGCCACTTTAGAAGTTGGAGATACCATTTTCTTTATAGCAGATAAAGAGGCAAAGGCCTGTGAATATGCCGGCAAGATTAGGACAGAACTAGGAGAAAAACTTGAGCTTATAGAAAAGAATGCATATAGATTTTGCTATATAAATGATTTTCCGATGTATGAGTTAGATCCGGAAACCGGCAAGCCTTCATTTACACATAATCCGTTTTCTATGCCTCAGGGTGGTCTAAAGGCTTTGAATACCAAGGACCCCCTTGACATATTAGCGTATCAATATGATATTGTATGTAATGGCGTAGAATTATCTTCAGGAGCTGTGAGAAATCATGACATACAAATTATGGAGAAAGCCTTTGAAATAGCGGGATATTCAAAGGATGAGTTAAAGGAAAAATTCTACGCATTATATAACGCATTTCAGTACGGTGCTCCACCTCACGCAGGAATGGCACCTGGCGTGGATAGAATGATAATGCTTCTTAGAAATGAGGAGAACATTAGAGAAGTAATTCCATTCCCAATGAGTGGAAATGCAGAAGATTTAATGTGCAATGCTCCAAATTATGTAACAGAGAAACAACTTAGAGAAGTGCATATAAAATTAAGAAAATAAGTATAGACCCTAGCCATTTATGGCTAGGGATAAAATGTTTTATGAAACAAGTACATTTAGGAGGATATTATGGCAAATGTTATTGATAATGAAACTATTGAATATGTGGGGATTCTTGCAAAGCTAGAACTTAATGAAGAAGAGAAAGCTAAGGCAAGAACAGATATGGAAAAAATGTTAGATTATATTGATAAAATGGGTGAATTAGACACAAGCAATGTGGAGGCCATGACTCATGTTTTTCCTAACGAAAATGTTTTTAGAGAAGATGTGGTTACAAATGGTAATGACAGAGACAACATCCTTTCCAATGCACCAGAAGAAAGAGATGGAATGTTTGCAGTTCCAAAAACATTTAGTTAAGAAAGAGGGATTAAAATGGAAATATCACAATTAACCATGATAGAACTAAGAGACAAGTTAGTCTCTAAGAAAATATCAGTAAAGGAAGCATTAGACAGTGTATTTAAAGAGATTAATAATAATGACGGTGTCTACAATGCTTACGTAACAGTTGATAAAGAAAATGCTTACAAACAAGGGGAACTGGCTCAAAAGAAAATAGATGAAAATGATAAGGCGCCTCTTTTAGGAGTGCCTGTTGCAATTAAGGATAATATATGCACCAAAGGACTTAAGACTACATGCTCATCCCATATTTTAGATAATTTTATTCCTACTTATGATGCAACAGTTGTTAAAAAACTAAAAGATGCAGGGGCAATAATCATTGGTAAAACAAATATGGATGAATTTGCCATGGGTTCCACCACAGAGACATCATATTTTGGAGAAACTAAAAATCCAAGAAATATAGAGCATGTTCCAGGAGGGTCATCAGGTGGTTCTGCTGCAGCGGTTGCTGCAAATGAATGCTTTGCGGCCCTGGGTTCTGATACAGGTGGTTCTATAAGACAGCCTGCATCCTATTGTGGAGTGGTAGGAATCAAACCAACTTATTCATCGGTATCAAGATACGGATTGATTGCCTATGGTTCATCCTTAGACCAGATAGGACCTGTTACTAAGGATGTAAGAGATGCAGCTAATTTATTACATGTTATATCAGGTTTTGATGAAAAAGATGCTACCAGTAGCAAAGATATAGATAGAAATTATACAGAAGGACTTGTAGAAAATGTTAAGGATCTTACTATAGGAATTCCGGAAGAATATTTTACTCAGGGACTTAATTCTGAAGTAAAAGAAGCTGTTTTAGAGGCTTCCGGGGTTTTGGAAAATATGGGAGCAAAAGTGGAGACATTTAAGCTTAATCTTGTGGATTATGCAATTCCGGCTTATTATACCATTGCCTCGGCAGAAGCCAGCTCTAATCTGGAGAGATTCGATGGTATAAAATACGGATATAGAACAGATAAATATACAGACCTTCACAACCTATATAAAAAATCCAGATCCCAGGGATTTGGAGCAGAGGTTAAACGAAGAATCATGTTAGGATCCTTTGTGTTAAGTTCAGGATATTATGATGCCTATTATTTAAAAGCCTTAAAAGTTAAAGCACTTATAAAAGAGGAATTTGATAAGGCCTTCGAAAAATATGACATTATTTTAGGACCAGTGGCACCAACTACAGCGCCAAAGTTAGGAGCTAGTTTGTCGGATCCGTTAAAAATGTATTTAAGTGATATTTATACGGTATCTGCTAATCTGGCAGGTATTCCGGGAATAAGTATTCCATGTGGTGTTGATAATAATAATCTTCCTATTGGACTTCAGCTAATGGGTAAACCATTTATGGAAAAGAATCTTATCAGGGCAGCTTATACCTACGAAAAAAATGGTTTTAACTATAAAGATATCCAGAAGGGAGGTATGTAATAATGTCAACAGGATTTGAAACAGTAATAGGTCTTGAAGTTCATGTGGAATTAGCAACAAAGACGAAGATATTCTGTGGATGTTCCACAGCCTTTGGTGGGGCACCTAACACTCAGGTATGTCCGGTGTGTTCAGGAATGCCAGGTTCCCTTCCGGTGCTTAATAAACAGGTATTAAAATATGCCATGGCAGTAGGCATTGCCACCAACTGTGATATTACGAGATATTCAAAATTTGATAGAAAAAATTATTTTTATCCGGATAATCCCCAGAATTACCAGATATCTCAGCTATATGCTCCTATTTGTAGAAATGGTCATGTAGATATCTTAGATGAAAACGGTAACGAGAAAAGCGTGGGTATCCATGAGATTCATATGGAAGAGGATGCAGGCAAATTAATTCACGATGAGTCTGATGGAGTTACATACGTAGATTACAACAGATCAGGAGTTCCCCTTATTGAAATCGTATCAGAGCCGGATATGAGAAGTGCCACAGAGGTTATAAATTATCTGGAAAAACTAAGACAGACTATTCAATATTTAGGGGCTTCGGATTGCAAGTTAAATGAAGGTTCTATGAGAGCTGATGTAAATGTTTCTGTGAGACCTTATGGAAGTGAAGAATTTGGAACCAGAACGGAAATGAAGAATCTCAACTCTTTTAAGGCTATTACCAGAGCCATAGAAAATGAAGTAGATAGGCAAATAGATTTGATAGAGTCAGGAGAAAAAGTTATCCAGGAAACCAGAAGATGGGATGATATAAAAGGTTATTCATATCCAATGCGTTCTAAGGAAGATGCCATGGATTACAGATATTTCCCTGAACCTGATTTAGGTCCTATATCAGTTAAAGAAGAGTGGATTATAGAAATAAAGAATAATCAACCGGAATTAGCTCAAGAGAAAAGAGAAAGATATATTAAGGAATATAGTCTTCCGGAATATGATGCGACACAACTTACATCTGAAAAGAGCCTGGCGGATTTATTTGAAAAAATTCTTGAAACAGGGGCTAATCCTAAAAAGGTAAGTAATTATCTTATGGGAGAAACCATGAGACTTCTCAAGGAGCAAGAAAAGGAAGTTGATGATATTAACTTTTCTCCAAAACATTTGGGAACACTTATAAAACTTCAGGAGGAAGGTAAAATCAACTCCAACGTGGCAAAGGAGATATTTGAACACATTTTCAATGAAGATATAGACCCTGAAGTGTATGTAAAAGAACACGGTCTGCAAATGGAAAGTAATGAAGACGAGTTAAAAGATATCATCAAAAAGGTAATAGATGATAATCCAAAATCTGTAGAAGACTACAATAACGGTAAGGAAAAAGCCATAGGTTTTCTGGTAGGTCAGACCATGAAGTTAACTAAAGGAAAAGCCAATCCGGGTATGGTCAACAAACTTTTAAAAGAAATGCTAAGCAATTGAAATTAATTAAAAGATATACTATAATCTAGTTTGTCATTTTTGACGGAAGAAGGATAACATGAAAAATCTAAAAACTAATGAATGCGAAGATGATACTTTACATGAAGAGTGTGGAGTATTTGGTGTCTACGATTTTGATGGGGCAGACGTTGCCTCAACCATTTATTATGGATTATTTGCCCTACAACATAGAGGACAGGAAAGCTGTGGAATTGCAGTAAGTGATACCAATGGACCAAGAACGGTCAATGTTCATAAGGATATGGGGCTGGTAAATGAAGTATTTTCTAAAGAAGAATTGGAGAAACTTCATGGAAATATTGGTGTGGGACATGTAAGATACTCAACTGCCGGAAGCAGTACCAGAGAAAATGCCCAGCCGCTTGTTATCAACTACGTGAAAGGTATTTTAGGAGTTGCTCATAATGGTAACCTTATAAATGCTTTGGAACTTAAAAATGAACTTGCATATACAGGAGCTATTTTCCAAACTACCATTGATTCGGAAGTTATAGCCTATCTGATAGCAAGAGAAAGAATAAAGACTCATTCTGTGGAAGAAGCTGTTAAGGCAACAGCAACCAGGATAAAAGGTGCTTATGCACTGGTAGTAATGAGTCCTAGAAAATTAATTGGAGCAAGAGATCCCTTTGGATTCAAGCCTTTATGCATCGGAAAAAGAGATAACACTTATATCTTAGCTTCAGAGACATGTGCTTTGGATACGGTAGGAGCAGAATTTGTCAGAGATGTTAAACCGGGAGAAGTTGTAACTATAACAGATGGAAAAATTATTTCTGATGAGTCTATGTGCCTTCCAAAGGAAAAGGAAGCCAGATGCGTATTTGAGTATATATATTTTGCAAGGCCGGATAGTGTGATTGATGGAGTGAGTGTTTATCATTCCAGAATTATGGCAGGAAAATTCTTAGCTATGGATAGTCCGGTGGAAGCAGATATAGTTGTAGGTGTTCCTGAATCAGGTAATGCCGCAGCGTTGGGTTATTCTCTTCAATCGGGAATTCCTTACGGAACTGCTTTTGTGAAAAATGGATATGTAGGCAGAACCTTTATAAAGCCCGGACAAAGCAGCAGAGAATCCAGCGTACAGGTAAAATTAAATGTACTTACTGAGGCAGTTAAGGGAAAACGTGTTATAATGATAGATGATTCTATTGTTAGAGGCACTACTTCAGATAGAATTGTAAGTATGCTAAAGGAAGCGGGAGCAACAGAAGTTCACGTTAGAATAAGTTCTCCACCATTTCTTTATGAATGTTTCTTCGGAACAGATATTCCGTCAAGGGAGCAGTTAATAGCATATAACAGGTCTATAGAAGATATTAGAAAGATTATAGGTGCAGACAGTCTGGGATACCTGACCATTGAAAGAGTTAAAGAAATGGCTCAGGGACTTGGCGTTTGTACTGGATGCTTTAATGGTGAATATCCATTGGAGCCACCAAAGGAGAATATCCGAGGTGAATATATAAAATAAGTAAAATGTATATTTTAGGAGGAAACCATGACAGACATTTATCAGAGCCCTTTATCAGAAAGATATGCCAGCAAAGAGATGCAGTATATTTTCTCACCTGACATGAAATTCAGAACCTGGAGAAGATTATGGATTGCATTAGCTGAGACTGAGAAGGAGTTAGGTCTTAACATCACAGATGAACAGATTGCAGAACTTAAAGAACATAAGGATGACATCAATTATGACGTGGCCAAAAAAAGAGAAAAAGAAGTAAGACACGACGTTATGTCCCATGTTTATGCATATGGTGTTCAGTGTCCAAAGGCAAAAGGTATTATCCATCTTGGAGCAACTTCTTGTTACGTTGGTGACAATACAGACATCATCGTTATGACAGAAGCCCTTAAATTAGTTAAGAAAAAATTGGTAAATGTTTTAGCTGAACTTGCAAAATTTGCAGATGCTCAGAAAGCACAGCCAACATTGGCATTTACACATTTCCAGCCGGCACAGCCAACAACTGTTGGAAAGAGAGCTACTCTCTGGATGAACGAATTAGTTGTTGACCTTGAAGATCTTGATTATGTTATTGGAAGCATGAAGCTTTTAGGCTCAAAGGGAACAACAGGAACACAGGCAAGTTTCCTGGAGCTTTTTGAAGGCGACCATGACAAGGTTAAAAAAGTAGATACAATGATAGCTGAGAAAATGGGATTTGACAAAGTTCAGCCAGTATCAGGTCAGACATATACAAGAAAAGTTGATACTAGAGTTCTTAATGTACTTGCAGGAATTGCAGCAAGTGCTCATAAATTCTCAAATGATATCAGACTTTTACAGCATTTAAAAGAAATTGAAGAACCATTTGAAAAGAATCAGATTGGATCTTCAGCAATGGCATACAAGAGAAATCCTATGAGAAGCGAAAGAATCGCATCTCTTGCTAATTACGTAATTGTAGATGCTCTTAATCCGGCTATTACATCATCAACACAGTGGTTTGAGAGAACACTTGATGACTCAGCTAACAAGAGAATCAGTGTACCAGAAGCATTCCTGGCTGTTGACGGTATATTAAGTCTTTATCTTAATATTGTTGATGGACTTGTGGTATATCCTAAGGTTATTGAAAAACGCCTTATGTCAGAACTTCCATTTATGGCAACAGAAAATATCATGATGGATGCTGTTAAAGCAGGTGGAGACAGACAGGAACTTCATGAGGCAATAAGAGAGCTTTCAATGTTAGCAGGCAAAAATGTTAAGGAAAATGGTTTAGATAACAACCTTCTTGAACTTATAGCTGCTGATGAGAGATTTAATTTAACTCTTGAGGATCTTAAAAAGACAATGGATCCAACAAAATATACAGGTCGTTCAAAAGAACAGGTAGAGGAATTCTTAGCAGAAGTAATAAAACCAATACTTGATGCAAATAAAGAAGACCTTGGGCTTACAGCCGAAATAAATGTATAAAAATATAATAGCTGTTGTATCATCAAGCGGTACAACAGCTATTTTTGTTTAATTAATATCAAACTCTTTTTTTATTTCTGATAAAAATATTTCCGAAGTCATAGATGGAAATTGGAATTTTTTCCAAACAAAAAACAATGTAAGAGGAATCTCAGGTTTTAGTGGTATATATTTTAGAGAGTCATTATGCAAGAGACCATCAATTGCCAAAGCATTTCCAAAACCGGATTCTACCAGGAGAGACGCATTAAAGATAAAATTGTATGATCCTGCAATATTAAGGTCTTCACTGTTTAAACCACCCCATCCATCGTAAAGGGATACATAGGCTTTCTGTCTTGTAGAATAAAGGATTGGAATATTTTTTAATATCTCAGGTGTTATATATTCATAGTTGGCATATTCACTGTCTGCTCTGGTTATAAGACCTATGTGGTCATCAGATGATATTTCAATATAGTCATATCTGTCTTTGTTAAAAGGTTCAAATAGAATACCAAAGTCTAAAAGACCTTTATCAATCTTGTCACTTAAAACGTCCGAAGTACCACTTTGAACATGGAATTGTATATGAGGGTATATTTTGTTGATTCGTGCTATAACCTTGGAAATCCTATACATGGCTGAAGTTTCCACAGCACCTATAAATACATTTCCTACAACATCATCGTCCCCTTCAAGAAATTCCATTTCCGTTCTATTTACTAAAGATGTGATTTCTTCAGCTCTTTTCCTTAGACGCATACCATCGTCGGTAAGAATCATTTTTCTTCCGGTTCGTATGAATAAAGATGTATTTAATTCATCTTCTAAATCACTTATCTGCCTTGATAAGGCTGATTGAGATACGTGAAGAACACTGGCTGCGTTAGTCATGTTCTGTTCTCTGGCTATGGCCAGAAAGTATTTTAATGTTCTAAATTCCATAAAAAATCTCCCTAAGCATATTAATTACTTATTATGTAAAAATAACATAATATAAATATAAAAACAATTAGAAAAATACATAAATGAATATGAATAATTAGTATTGTACATAAAAAATGCAATTCTATATAATTGTTATATAAAAATACAAGGACTAATCATAATGAACATCATTTAGGAGGCAAAGAATGGGAAACTATGAGATTAGCGAATGTGTGAGGGAAAATCTAAGGGCAGCCGGTTGTGATGAAGAAACAATCAAAAGGCTTGAAAAAGGTGAGAACTTAGAAATGCAACTTAAAATTCTTAGTAAGTACAGAAAAAATTTACTGGAAAACTTACATATAGAACAAAGCAAACTTGAATGTTTAGATTATCTAATTCACGAAATGCGCGCTAAAACCAAAGAAAAAAGTTAATATCTGGCATAAAGGTGCTAGATTACTTGGTTTTAATAACTAGATTACATGGATTTGATTAAATTTTTTGTATATGTTAAATTTGATTAATCAAATACGTGCGAAGGGAAAATAGTGAATATGAGTAAAGTAGGAGTAGTGACAGATAGTAACAGTGGAATAACTTCAGAAGTTGCACAGCAGATGGGAATATATTCGCTGCCTATGCCATTTACTATTGATGAGGAAGAATATTTAGAAGGTATTAATTTAACAATACCTGAATTTTTCCACAAACTAAAAGGGGATTATAACGTTGCCACATCTCAGCCATCTCCAATGGAGATAACAAAGTTGTGGGACAAAGCTTTACAGGATTTTGATGAAATAGTATTCATTCCGATGTCTAGTGGATTAAGTGGAGAATGTCAAACCGCTACGATGTTAGCAGAGGATTATGAAGGTAAAGTCGTAGTTATTAACAACCAAAGAATTTCCGTAACACAGAAACAATCTGTAAGAGATGCTTTATATTTGGCACAACAGGGAAAATCGGCAAAAGATATTAAAAAAATTCTTGAGGATCAAAAGTTTGATTCCAGCATTTACATAACCATAGATGACTTATCTTATCTTAGAAAAGGTGGAAGACTAACACCAGCAGTAGCTATTCTTGGTAATATTTTAAAGATTAAGCCGGTATTGCAGATTCAGGGTGAGAAACTAGATGCCTTTGCGAAAGCAAGAACAGTTAAGGCAACTAAGACAATTATGATAGATGCGGTTAAAAGTGATTTGCAGGGAAGATTTAAAGATATCGCCGGGGATATGAAATTGTGTATTGCTCATACAGATAATTACGACGCTGCTATGGAATTTAAAAAAGAAGTTGAAGCAGCAATACCTGGGTATATAATTGAAGATGTGGATGATTTATCATTATCAGTTTCATGTCATATAGGACCTGGGGCATTGGCGCTTGCATGTGCTAGAGTTGTAAAATAAGAAGTATTTATAAAGGCTTTCGAAATCAATATGGTTTCGGAGGTCTTTTTTCGTAAAATTTACGAATTTTAAGGGTCAAAATCGAATATGTTGCCATTTAAGGTAAATATAATAAATAGTATAGTAATGACATAAGGGAAACACATGACAAAGAAAACATTTTAATGATTTTAGTTAGGGAATGCTAAAAAAATGAAAGGAGATGGGTAGAGGAGAAGTACAGGGAGTTAATTAATTTAAGAAAATGAAAGAAAAACAGAAAAAGAACCACGAAAATGCAGCAACTCATGTTGCTGCATTTTTTTGTTGTTAAACAATATATTTATAGTGTAAAATAAATAATAATAAATCTTATACTAAGGGAGGAGAAACGTATGGGACTATTTGACAACATTAAGAAACAGGTATCTCAGGGAGTAGGTGAAGCTGTTGGAGGAGTGTCTAAAGCAACCACTAATAAAAGTGAAACATTTACATTTACATCACTTCCAGAGAGTGTAGAGGAGATAAAGGCGCTTCCAGAGGCTAGTGGGGATTCACCATATAAGGTGGCAGCACTTACAGTATGTGCTTTATGTGCATATGCAGCTAATAAAGACATAGGTATTGAGATGTTAAATTTCTTAAAGGGACCAAGTCCACTATCAGAGTATGAAAAAGGATTTTTAAGAGACAGATTTATGGATAACAAATATTATATTCCTTTCTCATATTTCGAAGGATCATCTCCAACTAATAATTACAAACCGTCAGAACCATATAAGGTAACGGTTTCAAGTAATCCATATTCATTCCAGAATGAAGGATATGCAAAGCTATTTATTAAATCTTCTGGAGCAGACAGTGCAAGAGAAGTTGTTCTTCGTAAAAAGGAAAGTACAGGACAGTGGTTCTTATGGGAACAGATGTTGCTTCCGGATATAAGAAAACCACAGGAACAAGATCCATGGGCATAAAATAATTAAAGGCTATCTCCTAGATATGTTATCTAGCGCGATAGCCTTTGTTTTTTATTATGAGTAGATTATTAAAGGAGTGTAACTCCTGCATTTTCTGCAACTTCTATGTCTTTGTCTGGCCATATAGAAGACTGTACCTCTCCGATATGTGCTTTTCTAAGATAAAACATACAGATTCTTGACTGACCTATTCCGCCACCGATGGTGTATGGAAGTTCTTTATCAAGAATTGCCTTCTGGAATGGAAGCTCTGCTCTTTCTGGGCAATTGGCTTTGTCTAACTGTTCCTTGAGAGACTCTTCGTCAACTCTGACACCCATTGATGAAAGCTCAAGAGCAATGTCTAATATTGGATAGTAAACGATGATGTCACCGTTAAGTTTCCAATCATCATAGTCAGGAGCACGTCCATCGTGTTTCTCACCGGAATTAAGTTTATCACCAATCTGCATGATGAAGATAGCACCTTTAAGCTTTGCTATCTTATGTTCTCTCTCCTTTGGTGTATCATTTGGATACATATCTTCAAGCTCCTGAGAAGTTATGAAAGAAATTTTATCAGGGAGAATTCTATCTACATAATTATAATGCTCTGCAATGTAGTCTTCAGTCTTTTTAAGAGCCTTATAAACTTTTTGAACTGTTTCCTTGAGAGTCTCAACATTACGCTCTTCCTTGGAAATGATTTTTTCCCAATCCCACTGATCTACAAAGATGGAATGAACATTATCAGTGTCTTCATCTCTTCTTATGGCATTCATATCAGTATAGAGACCTTCTCCTGAGTGGAAACCGTATCTCTTAAGTGCCTGTCTTTTCCATTTGGCAAGAGAATGAACTATTTCAACTTCTTTATCATCTTGTTCTTTGATTCCAAAGCTAACCGGACGTTCAACGCCATTTAAGTTATCATTAAGACCTGATTCCGGTCTTACAAATAATGGGGCTGAAACTCTGGTAAGATTAAGTTCTTCAGCTAATGCTCTTTCAAAATAATCTTTAACAAGTTTAATGCCGATTTCGGTTTCTCTAATTGAAAGGGCAGGCTTATAGTCTGCTGGTATTGTTATACTACTCATATAATTGTCCTTCTTTTCTAAAAATTTACTGACACATTATACCACAAACAAAAGGAAAATAATATATAAAATAGTTAGTTTGCATTATAAAGGTCGATATATTATAATGATAAGAACGGAATTTTGCAATTTTGTCAGGAGGTAGTTTATGTTTGATACAAAAGAGAAAGTTGAACGTCTTATATTAGTTGCGGCATCAACAGATGATTCAGATGTACAAGCCTCATTAGACGAACTTGAGGAATTGGTTAACACAGCAGGTGGAGTTGTTGTCGGAAGAATAGTTCAAAACAGAGAACGTGTTGACAGAGCTACTTACATCGGAAAAGGTAAGATTGAAGAAGTAAGAGAACTTATTGACATGGAAAATGCAGATGGCATTGTTTGTGATGATGAATTAAGTCCGGCGCAGCAAGCTAATCTATCAGATATTTTAAATACCAAGGTTATGGATAGAACCCTGGTTATACTGGATATATTTGCTAAAAGAGCCATAACTGGAGAGGGAAAGATTCAGGTAGAATTAGCTCAGTTAAAATACAGATCCACAAGACTTACCGGAATGGGAAAAGTCTTATCCAGACTTGGTGGTGGTATTGGAACCAGAGGACCCGGTGAGAAAAAATTAGAGATAGACAGACGTCTTATAAGGAAGAGAATTGCCATTCTTAGACAAGAAATAGAAGATATGGAGACTCACAGAGATCTTGTAAGACGCAATAGAGATAAGACACCGTTAATAAATGTAGCAATTGTAGGATATACCAATGCCGGAAAATCCACTTTATTAAATACTTTAACTCAGGCCGGTATCTTAGAGGAGGACAAATTATTTGCCACTTTGGACCCAACTACTAGAGAATATAAGTTAAGTTCCGGTCAAAAGATATTGCTAACAGATACGGTAGGATTTATAAAGAAATTACCACATAATCTTATAGATGCATTTAGAAGTACCTTAGAAGAAGCTGCTTATGCAGATATTCTTATTCATATGGTGGATGCTTCTAATCCTCAGGCAGATTTACAAATGCAAACAGTATATGAAACCCTGGACATGCTAGGGGCTGGGGACAAACCGGTTATTACTGTGTTTAATAAGCAGGATAAATTGGAATCAGAATCCATTTTAAAAGATTTAAGAGCTGAATATACAGTGAAATGTTCCGTTAAGAAGAAACAGGGATTAGATGATTTAATGGAATGTTTGGAAGATATTATAAGACAGAGAAGAAGATACATTTCTAAGGTATTTCCTTATTCAGAGACAGGAAAGCTGCAAAATATTAGAAAATATGGCGAGCTTTTAACTGAGGAATACAGAGAAGATGGTATATACATAGAGGCCTATGTGCCAACACAGTATTTACAAGATGGGGGAAGTCATCATGAATAAAGCTGATGCTATGTTTAAAGAACTTTCAAAGAGAATATTAGAAGAAGGGTGTATGGATAAGGATCCAAGACCAAGATATGAAGATGGAACTCCAGCCCATACCATTTCTATAAATCATGTTATGCAAAGTTACGACCTTTCAAAGGGAGAGCTACCACTTATAACATTAAGACCAATTGCAGTAAAAAGTGCAATTGGTGAACTTTTGTGGATATATCAGGATGCTTCAAATGATTTGGAGCTACTTAAGAATAAATATAATATAACCTGGTGGGATGAATGGGATATTGGAGACAGAACCATTGGAGCCTGCTATGGGGAAACTATAAGAAGACATGATTTGATGCATAGACTTTTAGAGGATATTGAAAACAATCCTGATGGAAGAAGACATATTATAAACATGTGGCAGGAAGAGGATTTTTCTGAAAAGCATGGTCTTAAGCCTTGTGCTTATCAGACCGTGTGGAATGTAAGACACGGGAAAGATCCTAATGGGAATGACAAGGATTACTTAGACATGTGTCTTTTCCAAAGATCTAGTGATTATGCAACAGCAGGAATAATTAATCAGTTACAATATGCAATATTCCTTATGTTGGTGGCCAGACATACAGGCTATGAAGCCGGACGATTTACCTGGTTTGTGGCAAATATTCAAATATATGACAGACATGTAGAACAGATTAAGGAAATGCTTAACAGAGAATCTATTGAATGTAGTCCATATATTGAAATTAACCCGGATAAAAAGAATTTCTATGATTTTACTGTAGATGATATAAAGATTAAAGGATATCCAAGAGATGAAATCAAGAAAATCAATCCACAGTTAAAGTTTGATATAGGAATTTGATTATAAAATATTATTTCAGGAGGAATTTTCATGAAGTTAATAGCAGCAGTTAGTAAAGACTGGGCAATTGGTAACAAAGGAGAATTACTTATCAGTATTCCGGAGGATATGAAATTCTTTAGAACATCAACAACTGGAAATGTTGTTATTATGGGAAGAAAGACGCTTTTTTCATTTCCAAACCAAAAGCCTTTAAAGAATCGAGAAAACATTGTTATTACAAGAGATGAGAATTTTTCTTGTCCAGGAGCAATAGTTGTAAATTCTGTGGAGGAAGCGGTTAAAAAAGCCGAAGAGTTCTCTGATAAGGAGATATATGTTATCGGTGGAGCAAGCATTTATGAACAGATGCTTAAATACTGCGATACCGCATATATTACATATATAGATTATTCCTATGCTGCAGATGCGTATTTTCCAAATCTGGATAAAGATCCGGAATGGGAACTGGCAAATGAAGATGAGGAACACACATATTTTGATGTGTCATATTTTTACAGAGTTTATAAGAGGGTTAAATAGGGGCATAGTAACTATAGGAAATGTGTTAAAAACAGGTGATCGTTTATGGTGGATAACAATAACAACAACTCTTTGAAAAATTCCATAATATTTGCATTGTTTTTGGTGGTTATGATAGCATTTACCACGTTGTCTGTACATATTAGTAAAGCTGACGAGAATTCCACTATTAGCAGTCTTCAAAGTCAGGTGCAGAATGCTTCAGAGAATCAATCTTCTGAATCAGAGAAGGCCTCTGAACTTGAGGAATCTAAAAGCGAGATGGAAAGTATCGTAGGAGAATTAAGTACAGAACTTGAGTCCCTTAATCAGGATATATCTGATTTGGAATCTAAGATTCAAGATAAAAATACTGAGATAGAAACAAAACAGGTAGAACTTGAATCAGCTCAGGCAAAAGAAGCAGAGCAATATGATGACATGAAATTGAGGATTCAATTCATGTATGAGATGGGAGACAATAGCTTTCTGGATGTGCTTAGCGATGGAGGATCATTTGCGGCATCCCTTAGTAAATTAGAATACATTGGTGATGTTGTAAGCTACGACAGAAAAATGTTAGATGAATACAAAGATACCAAGGAAAAAGTAGAAACAGAGGAATTGGAACTTGAATCTCAAAAGACTGAATTGGAATCCCTAAAGACAGAGCAGGAGGATAAACAAACAGAACTTTCTGATAAAGTGGATGATGCCAATAACCAGATACTGAAGCTGACCACAGATATAGATGCAGCCAATAAAGCAATTGAGGAATATGAATTGCAGATTGAGGCTGCCAATGAAGCTATTTTTGAAGAATATCAAAGGCAGGAGCAGGAAAGTATAAGATTGGCCATGGAATCCGAGGCGGCAAGTATAGCAGCAGCTAAAGCAGCTGGAACTTACGATGAGGAAACGGCTACAACATCTATTTCTACTTATGAACCAGTAGGCAATGATGTGGATAAACTGGCAGCTTTGATTGAATGTGAAGCAGCAAATCAGCCATATCTTGGAAAACTTGCAGTAGGAGCCGTTGTTGTAAACAGAGTGGCCAATCCAAGATTTCCAAATACTCTTACCGGAGTTATATATCAGCCATATCAGTTCACACCGGTACTTAGTGGAAGATTTTCAGTAGTATTTGCAAGGGGCGCCAATGCGGAATGCTATAAGGCGGCCAGAGAGGTTCTAGAAGAAGGACATATAGTTGGTAATTGGATATATTTCAGAACAATTAATGGACATCCGGGAGATATTATAGGAGACCATGTGTTCTATTATATATATTAGTTATAAGTTGGAAGAAATTCTTATTGAAAAAAATTTTATAGTAGTGTAAAATCTTATGGGCGATTTTAAGCCGAGGAAAGGACGAGACGAAGAATGAAAGCTTACCTAATACTTGAAGATGGTACCGTTTTTGAAGGTACTTCAATTGGTTCAAAGAGGGAAATTATAAGTGAAATTGTTTTTAATACTTCAATGACTGGATATCTTGAGGTTCTTACAGATCCTTCGTATGCAGGACAGGCAGTATGTATGACATATCCACTTATTGGAAATTATGGAATATGCTACAGTGACATGGAGTCTTTAAAGCCTTGGCCAGATGGTTACATCGTCCGCGAGCTTGCAAGAATGCCAAGTAACTTTAGAAGTGAAGATACAATTCAGAATGTTCTTGAGAAAAATGACATTCCTGGAATTGCAGGTATTGATACAAGAGCTCTTACAAGAATCCTTAGAGAAAAAGGAACAATGAATGGAATGATTACAACTAACGAGAACTATAACGTTGATGAAATCATACCTAAATTAAAGGAATATACACCAGCAGGAGTTGTGGCAAAGGTTACATGTTCAGAACCAACAACTCTTAAAGGTGATGGATATAAAGTTGCTCTTTTAGATTTTGGAGCAAAGAAGAATATAGCCAGATCATTAAATGAAAGAGGTATGGAAGTAACTATCTATCCTGCATTTACCAAGGCAGAGGAAATAATTGCTTCTAATCCGGATGGAATCATGCTTTCCAATGGACCTGGTGATCCAAAGGAGTGCATAAGCATAATAGAGGAATTAAAGAAGTTGTACAATACGGATATTCCTATTTTTGCAATATGCCTTGGCCATCAGCTTATGGCTCTCGCAACAGGAGCAGATACACATAAGATGAAATATGGTCACAGAGGTGGTAACCACCCGGTTAAAGATCTTAAATCTGGAAAAGTATATATTTCATCTCAGAACCATGGATATGTAGTAGATGATTCTACTGTAGATCCAGAGATTGCTGAGGTTGCATTTATAAATGTAAATGACAAGACAGTTGAAGGATTAAGATATAAGAACAAAAAGATATTTACCGTACAGTTCCATCCTGAAGCTTGTCCGGGACCACAGGATTCCAATGCGTTGTTTGATGAGTTTGTAGAAATGATGGGAGGTAAGAAGAATGCCTAGAGATAATAGCATAAAGAAAGTATTAGTAATTGGATCAGGCCCTATTGTAATTGGCCAGGCAGCTGAATTTGACTATGCAGGAACCCAGGCATGTCGTTCTCTTAAAGAGGAGGGCGTAGAAGTTGTTCTTCTTAACTCAAATCCTGCAACAATCATGACAGATAGAGATATTGCAGATGAAGTTTACATCGAGCCTCTTACAGTTAATGTATTGAAAAAACTCATTGAAAAGGAAAAGCCAGACAGCATTCTTCCAACTCTTGGAGGACAGGCAGGACTTAACCTTGCAATGGAAATAGCAGAGACAGATTTCCTTAAGGAGCACAATTGCAGACTTATTGGAACAACAGCTCTTACTATTAAAAAAGCCGAAGACAGATTAGCTTTTAAAGAGACTATGGAAAAGATTAATGAGCCAATAGCCCCTTCAAAAGTTGTAAAGAATATACCAGATGGTGCCGATTTTGCTAAGCAGATTGGTTATCCGGTAGTTTTAAGACCAGCATATACTCTTGGTGGTAGTGGCGGTGGTATCGCCCATAACCCTCAGGAACTTCATGATATACTTGAAAATGGTCTCAGACTTAGCCGTGTTGGCGAAGTTTTAGTTGAGAAATGTATCGCCGGTTGGAAGGAAATCGAGTATGAGGTTATGAGAGATAGTGCAGGAAACTGCATTACAGTTTGTAACATGGAAAACCTTGATCCGGTTGGTGTACATACAGGTGATAGTATAGTAGTTGCACCTTCTCAGACATTATCAGACAAAGAGTATCAGATGCTTCGTACATCTGCTTTAAATATTATTACAGAGCTTGAAATTACTGGTGGATGTAACGTTCAGTATGCGTTGAATCCGGAGAGTTTCGAGTACTGTGTTATCGAGGTAAACCCTAGAGTTAGTCGTTCTTCAGCCCTTGCTTCTAAAGCAACAGGTTATCCTATTGCTAAGGTTGCAGCTAAGATTGCTCTTGGATACACCCTTGATGAAATTAAAAATGCTATTACAGGTAAGACATATGCAAGTTTTGAGCCAACTCTTGATTACTGCGTAGTTAAGATTCCAAGACTTCCGTTTGATAAATTTATTACAGCTAAGAGAACTCTTACAACACAGATGAAAGCAACTGGTGAGGTAATGAGTATCTGTAATAATTTCGAAGGTGCTTTAATGAAGGCAATTAGATCATTGGAGCAGCATGTTGAAAGTCTTTTAGATTATGATTTCACAGGTCTTTCTGACGATGAATTAGTAGATCAGTTGGAAATCGTAGATGATAGAAGAATCTGGGTTATAGCAGAGGCACTTAGAAGAAGATTCAGCTACAAACTCATTCATAAAATCACTATGATTGATGAGTGGTTTATTGATAAAATTGCCATTCTTACTGAGATGGAAGAAAAGCTTAGAACAGGTATCATTACAGAAGAACTCTTAAGAGATGCTAAGAGAATTGAGTTCCCGGATAAGGTTATTGCCAGACTTGCTGGTAAAACAGAGAAAGAAATCTATGAGCTTCGTAAGAAATATGGAATTGTCGCAGCATTTAAGATGGTTGATACATGTGCTGCAGAGTTCGAGGCAACCACTCCATACTATTATTCAGTATATGGTGGAGAAAACGAAGTTATTGAAACAAAGCCGGAAAAGAAGATTCTTGTATTAGGATCTGGTCCTATCAGAATTGGACAAGGTATCGAGTTCGATTTCTGTTCTGTTCATTCTACATGGGCATTTAAAGAAGAAGGCTATGAAACAATTATCATAAATAACAACCCAGAAACAGTAAGTACTGACTTTGATATAGCTGACAAGCTTTATTTTGAGCCACTTACACCAGAGGATGTAAGAAATGTCGTAGATGTTGAAAAACCAGACGGAGCAGTAGTTCAGTTCGGTGGTCAGACAGCGATTAAGCTTACAAAAGACCTTATGGAAATGGGTGTTCCAATTCTTGGAACTAAGGCAGAAGATGTAGATGCTGCAGAAGATAGAGAGTTATTTGATGAAATTCTTGAAAAGACTGAAATAAAGAGAGCAGCAGGTGCTACTGTATTTACAGCAGAAGAAGCTAAAAAAGTTGCCAATGAATTAGGTTATCCGGTACTTGTAAGACCATCTTATGTATTAGGTGGACAAGGTATGCAGATTGCCACAAATGATAAAGAGATTGAAGAGTTCATGAATATCATCAACAGATATACACAGGAACATCCAATTCTCGTTGATAAATATCTCATGGGACGTGAGATTGAAGTAGATGCCATTTGTGATGGCGAAAACATTTTAATCCCAGGTATCATGGAACATATTGAAAGAGCCGGAGTTCATTCAGGAGATAGTATCTCTGTATATCCAGCTCAGGATCTTCCACAGAAGACAATAGATGATATTGAAGAATATACTAAGAGACTTGCTATGGCACTTCATGTTAAGGGTATGATTAACATTCAGTTTATTGAATACCATAATGAAGTATATGTAATCGAGGTTAATCCTCGTTCAAGTCGTACAGTTCCATATATTAGTAAGGTAACAGGAATTCCAATTGTTAAGCTTGCTACAAAATGTATTATTGGACATAACATTAAAGAATTAGGTTATGAACCGGGATTACAAAAGAATGCCGATTATGTTGCTATTAAGATGCCGGTATTCTCATTTGAAAAGATTCGTGGTGCTGAGATAAGTCTTGGACCAGAGATGAAATCAACTGGAGAGTGTCTTGGTATTGCAGAGACATTTGAGGAAGCATTATATAAAGCCTTCTTAGGTGCAGGAGTTATCCTTCCAAAACATAAGAAGATAATAATAACAGTAAACGATGCAGATAAGCATGATGCAATCTCCATCGGTAAGAGATTTGAAAAACTTGGATATGAGATCTATGCAACAAGAAGTACAGCAAAAGTGCTTCAGGAGAACGGTGTAGATGCAATTAAGGTTAATAAACTTAACCAGGAATCACCTACAGTTATCGATCTTCTCTTAGAACACAAGATAGATGTAGTTGTAGATACACCTACACAGGGAAGAGATAAGACCAGAGACGGATTCTTAATTAGAAGAATAGCAATAGAGACAGGAGTTAACTGTTTCACATCGTTAGATACAGTTAATGCTTTACTTACAAGTCTCGAAAGTAATGTGCATGACAACCTATCATTGGTAGACATAGCAACAGTAGAACCAAGAGTTAATGCATAATATAATTACATAAAAAGTAAAGAAAAAGCAGGTACTATGGTGAAATAGTGCCTGCTTTATGTGTCAATTTTATATGTTGACTTTACGAGGAAATACAATGATAGAACTTAAAGAGAATTTTATTGATATTGATACATACTTAGAACTTCGGGCTTCTGTTAATTGGAAGGAATTATCCAGGGAACAGGCCAGACTTTCTTTGGAAAAATGTTTATTTACTGTATGTGCCTATGATGGTGATAAAGCAGTTGGTATGGGCAGAATAGTAGGTGATGGTGTGGTCATTGATTACATTCAGGATTTGATTGTAAGACCGGATTATCAAAAAGATGGCATTGGAAGAAAAATCATAACCAGGCTTATTGAGTATGTTAAGAAAAGTAAGCTTCCGGATACAGAGATTATGTTGTGTCTTATGAGTGCTAAGGGCCGAGAAGGTTTTTATCACAAATTTGATTTTATTTCCAGACCAACAGATACTTTAGGACCAGGGATGATTAGATACATTAAGTGAGGATTATGAAATACGTTAAGATATACCTAATAAGACATGGACGGCAGGATAGTGGGCTTTGTAACGTAGACGTTAGCTTGTCAAAAGAAGGAAGACAGCAGGCTCATTTGGTAGGTCAAAGACTTAAAAATTATGAAATTAACAGAGTTTATAGCAGTAACCTTAAAAGAGCTGTAGAGACAGCTGGTATTATCAGAGAAGAGTTAGGCTTTGAAGAGAGAGGTAATCAACAGTTTCCAGAATTAAGAGAAACGGATTTTGGAGATATGACAGGATTATCAGATGATGTTTTAAAGATTAGGTTTGCTGATTATTTTTCTGCCAGGGAAGCAGGATTATCAGATCTTAGAATTCCAGGTGGAGAAAACGGAAAAGAAGTCTTTGAAAGAATGTATAAAAAAATAGATGACATTGTAAAGGAAATTATAGAAGAGGCAGCTAAAGATAGTGGCATACAGTCATCTAAAGATAAACAGATAGTTATAGTTTCTCACGGAGGCGCTATCAGATGTTATCTGGCAGGGCTTCTTTCTATGCCTTTTGGTAAGAGATTTGCTATAGCTAAGACCATGGAGAATACATCCATAACCCAGGTTAATTATAATCTGGCGCATGATAATTATACAGTAGAAATGATAAATGATTATTCACATTTGGCAGGACATGAGGAATTACTAAGAGAATACTTCAAGCCTGCATTTTAAAAATAAGGGAGGTTTTTATGGCTTCAAAAGTAACACAAACATATGATGCTAACAGTATTTCTGTTTTAGAAGGATTAGAAGCAGTTAGAAAAAGACCTGGTATGTACATCGGAAGTGTTGGTACTAAAGGTCTTAATCATCTTATATATGAGATTGTAGATAACTCAGTTGATGAACATTTGGCTGGTTACTGTAGCGAAATTACAGTTATTTTGGAAAAGGATGGAACAGCTACTATTAAGGATAATGGTAGAGGTATTCCTATTGGAATTAATGAGAAAACAAAGATTCCGGCATTAGAGATGGTTTTTACCATGTTGCACGCCGGAGGTAAGTTTGGAGATGGAGGATATAAAATATCCGGAGGTCTTCACGGTGTTGGTGCCTCAGTTGTTAATGCCCTTAGTGAGTGGCTTACAGTTGAGGTTAAAAGTGATGGTAAGGTATATGAACAAAAGTATGAGCAGGGCAAGGTAATGTGTCCGATTACAGAGGTGAAAACCTGCAGAAAAAATGATACTGGAACCATGGTTCAATTCAAACCTGATGGAGAAATATTTGAGAAAACATATTTTAAAGCAGAGTCTATAAAGAATAGACTTCATGAAACTGCTTATCTCAATCCTGATTTAACAATTCATTTTGAAAACAGAAGATTTGCAGAAGAGGAATCAGTGGATTTTCACGAGCCTGACGGAATTAAGGAATTTGTTAGAAAAATGAATTCCGGTAAAGAAGGTCTTCATGACGTTATTTATTTCAAAAGATCTATCGAGGGTATCGAAGTGGAGGTTGCCTTCCAGTTTTGTGATGCATTCGAAGAAAACATCATGGGATTTTGTAACAACATATATACCCAGGAAGGTGGAACCCATATTACGGGATTCAAGACTAAGTTCACCCAGATTATTAATCAGTATGCCAGAGAGATTGGAATTTTAAAGGAAAAGGATAATAATTTTACCGGTTCAGATGTTCGTAATGGTATGACGGCAGTAATTGCAGTTAAACATCCGGAACCAAGATTCGAAGGTCAGACCAAGACAAAACTTGACAATCCTGATGCAGGAAAGGTTGTTAGTGAGATAACCGGAGAAGAAGCGGTTCTTTATTTTGATAAAAACTTAGATACCCTTAAAAAGATTATAGAGTGCGCTGAAAAATCTGCAAAGATTAGAAAAGCAGAAGAAAAAGCTAAAACAAACATGCTTGTTAAGCAGAAATTCTCCATTGACAGCAATGGTAAATTAGCTAACTGTGAAAGTAGAAACGCCGAAGAATGTGAAGTGTTTATTGTAGAGGGAGATTCTGCCGGTGGTTCAGCTAAAATGGCCAGAAATAGAAAAACTCAGGCTATTATGCCTATTAGAGGTAAGATTTTAAATGTAGAGAAAGCCAGTATGGATAAGGTTCTTGCCAATGCTGAAATAAAAACTATGATAAATGCCTTTGGATGTGGATTTTCAGAAGGATATGGAAATGATTTTGATATTAGCAAGTTAAGATACAACAAGATTATTATTATGACAGATGCCGACGTTGACGGTGCCCATATTGATACATTGTTGTTAACATTTTTCTATAGATTCATGCCAGATCTTATAAACGATGGACATGTCTATATTGCTATGCCGCCTCTTTACAAGGTGGTTCCTAAAAAAGGAGAAGGCGTGTATCTATATGATGATAAAGCCTTAGAAAAATACAGAAAGAATCATTCGGGTTTTACCCTTCAAAGATACAAAGGTCTTGGTGAAATGGATGCAGAACAGCTTTGGGAGACAACCCTTAACCCTGAAACTAGAATTCTTAAACAGGTGGAAATTGAAGATGCAATGTTAGCATCGGAAATTACTGGGATGCTTATGGGCTCTGACGTTGCACCTAGAAGAAAGTTTATTCACGATCATGCCCATGAGGCCGAGATAGATACTTAATAGGAGGAGAAGACAATGGCTGAACAGATTATTAAAACCGAATATTCAGAAGTAATGGAAAAGTCCTACATTGACTACGCCATGAGTGTAATATGTCAGAGAGCTCTTCCGGATGTAAGAGATGGGTTAAAGCCGGTACAAAGACGTGTGTTATACGCCATGGACCAGTTACACCTTGATTATAATAAAGCCCATAGAAAATCAGCTCGTATAGTTGGTGATGCCATGGGTAAATATCATCCACATGGAGACGCATCCATTTACGATGCTTTAGTAGTAATGTCTCAGGAATTCAAAAAAGAGATGCCATTAATAGATGGACACGGCAATTTTGGTTCCATTGAAGGTGATGGAGCTGCCGCAATGCGTTATACAGAGGCAAGACTTATGAAATTCGCCCAAGACGTGTACTTGGCTGATTTGGATAAGGATGTCGTGGACTTTGTTCCGAATTTTGAAGAGATAGAAAAGGAACCGGAAGTCCTTCCGGTTAAGATTCCCAATATCTTAGTAAATGGTGCTGAGGGTATTGCAGTTGGTATGACTACCAATGTTCCTACTCATAACTTAGGTGAAGTTATAGATGCTGAGGTTAAATATTTAGACAATAATGATGTAACCACAGAAGAGCTTATGAGTGTAATGCCGGGACCGGATTTTCCAACAGGTGGAATAGTAATAAATAAAAGCGAACTCACAGATATTTATAAAAGCGGAACAGGTAAAATAAAACTCCGAGGCAAGGTGGTATTTGAAAAGGGAAAATCCAAGGAAAGAGATAGATTAGTAATAACGGAAATTCCTTATACTATGGTAGGTGCCAATATAGGAAAATTTATATCTGATGTAGTTTCTTTAATAGAGGACAAGAAAACTCAGGATATTGTAGACATTTCCAATGAATCATCCAAGGAAGGTATAAGAATTGTCTTGGAATTAAAGAGGGGAGCGGATATAGAAAAGCTTGAAAACCTCTTATATAAAAAGACAAGATTAGAAGATACCTTTGGAGTTAATATGGTTGCCATTGCCAATGGTAAACCGGAGACCTTAGGATTAAAGGACATCATAAAAAGCAGTATAGATTTTCAATATGAAATAGAAACTAGAAAATACAAAAAGCTTTTAGAAAAAGAGTTAGAACAAAAAGAAATCAAGGAAGGTCTCATAAGAGCCTGTGATATTATTGATTTGATAATAGAAATTATCAGAGGTTCTAAGAATATCAAGGATGTCAAAAGATGCCTTACGACCGGAGAAACAACGGGTATAACTTTCAAATCTAAGGAGTCTGAATTATACGCCGGCAATCTTAACTTTACTGAAAAACAAGCTGATGCCATTATGGAACTTCGATTGTATAAGCTCATTGGTTTGGAGATTCTTCAGTTGAGAAAGGACTACGACAGCATTGTTGAAAAAATTGGAGAATATGAAGAACTTCTTAACAATCGTCGTGCCATGACTAAGCATATTAAGAAAATGCTCCTTGGTATCAAGAAAGAATATGCAACTCCAAGACGTACACTTATTGAAGATGGTAAAGAAGCCGTTGTAGAAGAAGTTAAATTCGTTGAGCAGGAAGTTGTTTTCTTAATGGATAGATTTGGTTATGCCAAAACTATTGATACATCTGCTTACGATAGAAATAAAGAAGCTGCAGATAGTGAAAATAAGTATGTATTTAAATGTATGAATACGGATAAAGTAAACATTTTCACTGACAACGGTAACCTTCACCAGGTTAGGGTAATAGATATACCTTTTGTAAGATTCAGAGACAAGGGTACACCAATTGATAACCTTGGTAACTACGATAGCAAGGATGAAAATATAATTCTTGTTACCAGTGCTAATCAGATAAAAGGTGCAAGATTAGCATTTACTACAGAAAAGGGAATGATGAAGATAGTTGATGCTTCGGAATTTGATGTAGCTAAGAGAACTGTTAAAGCAACCAAGTTAGCAGATGATGATAAGGTAGCAGATGTTACAATGATAGACGGATTGGTAACGGCTGATATAGAAGATGTCTTTGAAGAAGAGATGATAAGTCCGTTTATCTCTGGTGGATTCGACGAAGATATGGGAGATTATGATATAACAGGAGGATTTGAAGAAGGGGTGGAAGCTCCTGTAATGGATATGGAATTCCAGGAAAATGCAGCCGCAGTTAAAACAGCAACCCCAGATGAGGGACGAGTTGTTGTAATTCAAACTAATAACGGCATGTTTATCAGATTCAAACTAAGTGAAGTTCCTGAAAAGAAGAAGTCAGCAATAGGGGTAAGAGCAATAAAACTTGCAGATGATGATTATGTTAAAAATGTATATATTCTGGATGCAGGAGACAACAAGGTAATAAAAGTCCATGGAAAAGATGTAGAGCTTAGAAAATTAAAGACGGTAAAACGAGACGGAAAGGGAACAAAGATAAGAATATAAAACATAAAAGGTGCTGTTTCATACAGCACCTTTTGTTATGGGATATTTTAATCCATGTGTTTTATTCAGAAAGAATAATATAATATTCAAATGGTTTTAAAGTGTTCAAATCATCTTTGTTAAGTTTTGTAGGTTCATTACTAATTACTCCGCCACCATCTCCGTGAAGTAATACATTTCCATCTGTAAATTCTTGCTCATAATTAACCTTGGATTCTTCGGAGTTAAAGTTTACAACTACTGTAATCTGCTTGCCATTTTTAACTCTTTCATAAGCGATAACGCTTTTGTTATCATCCTCAATCTCTCTAACTTTACCACCATAGATACCGTTGTAAAGTGGTTCATTTTCAGTCTTTATATGACAGAGATCTGTGAGAAGATCCTCATATTCATAATCGCCAAATTCTATATTATCCTTTTCAAAGAATTCTACAAATGTATCGGCAGACTCTTCATTTCCGGAATAAATAAGTGGAACGCCATATCCCGTAAAGACTACTGTGTATAAAGCACCGAGAGCTTCTTTTGTGAAGCGATTCTCAAGGGTATCGCTGTAGTAATTCTGGTCGTGGTTGTCAATAAAATTCATTCTAAACGAACCATATGGTAAATCCTCTGTAATGTGTTTTAAAATATCATCAGCTGTATTAGGTGTCTTTGCAGAGAACTTAAGAGCTGAATACAAATCAAAGTTGTAATCACTATCAAAGGCATTCATAAGGAATGTTTCACTGCAGGTTCCGTCTTCAGCTAACATGTAAACAGGTTTTATCTTATCTAACTCAGTTCTGGCTTTTTCCCAGAAAGCAGTAGGAACACCCTGTGCGTAGTCACATCTAAATCCGTCAACGCCGATATCTTTTACCCAATAGCTCATAGCCTCAATCATGGCAGTCTGCATATCTTCGTTGGTATAATCAAGTTGCGCAACATCGTACCAATCCGTGTTTAAAGGAGAAATGATATTGCCGGCTTCGTCATGAAGGTAATATTCAGGATGCTCGGTAATCCAGGTATGATCCCAGCCGGTGTGGTTAGCAACCCAGTCTAACATAATGTGAAATCCCATATCGTGGGCAGTATCAACCAACTCTTTAAAGTCTTCGATAGTACCGAATTCGCTGTTAACAGAAGTGTAATCAGCGATTGAATAATATGAACCTAGGGTGCCCTTTCTGTTAGCTTCAGCAATAGGATAAATAGGCATAAACCAAAGTGTGTTAACTCCCATATCCTTCAGTCTTTGAAGGTGCTGTGAAAAAGCGTCAAAAGTACCTTCTTCGGTGTACTGTCTAACGTTAACCTCGTAGATAACTGCTGTGTCAATCCAGTCAGCTTGTGTTCTTGTGCCTTCTAAGGCTTCATCTTCAACAATCTTAACATCTTTAGCTTCTTTGGCTTTTTGAGCAGAGCTGTTTTTAGAAGAGCACGAAACCAAAGAGAGAGTCATAGCTGCAGACAAAGAAAGAATAAGAAATCTTTCAAAAAACTTTCGCATAAAAATCCTCCTAATATATGTTTATCCAAGATAGTATAATGGATATCGTGTTTTTTAACAAGTTAGATAATTATGTGTTTTTTGATTGGAAATGTTAATTATTTTAATTTACTCTTATATCGTTAATCAAATCAGAAGGAATTACAAATTCTACAGAGCCCATATGCATAGGAGCTATTTCTCCTTCATCAAAGCAGATCACGACCTCATTTTTTTCATTTACATAAAAATTTGTTTCCGTGGTAATAGATTGAAAATCGTTATATTCAAATTCATCACTGTCCAACCAATAATCAATATTTTCATCTGCCTTCATTTGTTCTCGCATTTGGCTTTTGATACTATCATTGATTATATCCACGTAGTTACTGCCATCTTTAAAAAGATCTTTCAATTCAATCTGTTGTCCTGAGTTTAGATCAATTGTATAGAAACGAGAAACCTCATGACTGTCTGCTTCTGTTTGAATAGCAGTAAATTTAAATACTAAATATTGATCGGATTCAGAGACAATCTCTGAAGATATCTTTAATGACTGATAGCCGTCCTTATTAATATCAGACTTGAACTGACTGATATATTGTTCGGTGTATTTGTCCAGGTCTGCGTTAACTTTATCTGCGACAGTTTCCATTTCTCGGTGTTTGTTCCCCTCAGAATTAACCTCTAATTTAGAAACATTTACATCAGCAATATGCTTATCGTCTTCATAATGATATTCTCTAAATGTAACGGCTTTGAATACATTTCCTAACACAGGAATATTTTCCATGGCATATGATATACTTTTTGAAGTATTAGCCAGAAGTGAAATCACAAGAAATGCTGCGGCTACAGCACCTGCAACTCTAAAGAAGTTAGAATATTTTATAATCTTTTTTTCTTTTTTTCCTCTTTCCACAGATTCATTAAAACGATACATCTGTTCCTGGTTCATACATACATTTTTATAATCTTTTTTTAAAAATTCAATCTTTTCTCTATCTTTTTTTTCCATAAAAGGATACCGCCTTTCTATTTATTATCTTCTTGCAGTTGGATTCGAAGTTTTTTAAGACCTCTGTATAACCTGCTTTTTACTGTACTTATATTTTCTTCTAAAATATCTGCAATTTCTTCGAGTTTTAAATCTTCAAAATATTTTAATTCAATGACTGCCTTATCTTTTGCTGACATATTGTCTAATGCCTGTTTTAAATCTATATTTTCATATTTATCCTCATAACTGATTTCCGTCACTTCTTCCAGAGAAGAAATGCCCTTATTTTTTTTCAGAAAACGATATACCTCGTTTAACATAATACGATATATCCAAGTTCCGGCAAAAGCAGGCTCTTTTAAGGAATTGCTGTTTTTGATGGCTTTATATGCTCCTTCCTGTACTATATCCATTGCATCGGATTCGTTATGAACATAGCTCATTGCCATGCGATAATAACTGTTATATTTTTCGTATAATATATTTTCAACGGCTTTCTCTTTTGAATTATGATTTTTTGTTTTGGGAAAGACCAAATATATCTCCTCCTTTCATTTTGTTCGAACATTTATTTAAAAGCTTTTATTAATTAGATAGCTAAAAAGTAAAAAAAGTTTCATTTATTTTTATTATATGATACCTATGTATAATTCTGCTATAATGAATGTGAAATTAAAAAATAAAGGTGAGATTATGAATTATACTGAAGCAAGAGAATATATAAAAAATGCCTCGAAAAAAGGAAGTATTTTAGGTATTGATAATATAAAGGTTTTAATGGATAAACTTAACGGAGTTCAAAATAAACAAAAGATTGTACACATTGCAGGTACCAATGGAAAGGGATCGGTATCAGCATATCTGGCCAGCATTCTCATGGAAACCGGTATGAAAGTGGGAAGATACAATTCACCCGCTGTATTTGATCCTTTGGAGGTATTTAGGATAAATGACAGCAACATAACAAAAGAAAAATACGCACAACTGGTAAGTGAAGTGGCAACAGCAGTAGAGAAAATGTTGCAGGAGGGATATGAGAGTCCCACGGTATTTGAGATAGAAACTGCCATGGCATACTTATATTTTTATAAGGAAAAATGCGATATATCTATTATAGAGACCGGTATGGGTGGAAGAGATGATGCTACCAATGTGGTGGATAAGCCGGAACTTGAGATAATTACAGCAGTAAGTATGGACCACATGGCGTTTTTAGGAGATACCCTGGAAGAAATAGCAACCTGTAAAGCCGGTATAATAATGGATGATACGAAGGTTATCTGTGCTGAGAATCCCATAGAGGTAAAAGAAGTAATAAAGAATGAGGCAAAAAAAAGAAATGCCTCCGTAATAGAAACCGGAAAGTATCAGGCAGAATATGGTGTTGAAAAAACTGTAATAAAATATACCTCTTTTAGAGGTATAGAGTATAATTCATTAAACACTTCCATGCTTGGAACTTTTCAGCCTAAAAATGTAATAACTGCTATAGAAGCTGCGGAAGTACTTATAAAACTTCCTATAGAAGAGCTTAAAAAAGTGGTGAATAAAGGAATAGAAAAAACCAGATGGCAGGGGAGATTTGAGAAGATAAATACTAATCCCTTAGTGTACATAGATGGCGGACACAATCCGGGAGCAGCTTTAGATATAAGGAAATCCATAGAAATATATTTTACAAATAAAAAAATAGTTTATATAATAGGAGTATTATCGGATAAGGACTATGATAAGGTCCTAGAATTAACCGGGAATCTTGCAGATTATATAATAACAGTCACATCTCCAGATAATCCAAGGGCTTTAGATGGAAAAGAGTTGCTTGGTCATGTTTTGAAATTCAATGAGAATGCAGAGTATGCACATACATTGGAAGAGGCTATAAGCAAGGCATTTACAATTGCAGGGGAGGATGGAGTGATATTTATATATGGTTCTTTGTCATATCTTGGAAAAATAAAAAAGCTAATAAGCTGTGAATCGAGGAAAAAATGAGTTTAGATCTTAATAAAATCAGGGAAGAAATTGATGAAGTTGATAAAAACATAGTGGAACTATTTCAAAAGAGAATGGACCTTTGTAAAGATGTTGCAGAATTTAAAATAGAGAACGGAAAAAACGTATTAGACAGACAAAGAGAAGCGCAAAAGATTGAAAAAGTAACCTCCTTAGCAGAGGGAGAGTTTAATTCCAAGGGCGTGGACGAATTATTTACACAGATAATGTCTCTTAGCAGAAAACTTCAGTATGGACTGTTAACAGAGCATGGTATGTCGGAAGATACTGGATTTAAGCCTATAGAACATGTGAATAAAGAAAATGTCAGAGTTGTATATCAAGGGGTACCTGGAGCCTATAGTTATCAGGCTATGATAAGCTATTTTGGAAAAGATGTAGACAACTTTAATGTAAAGACATTTAATGATGCCATGAAGGCAGTAAATGATGGAAGTGCAGATTATGCAGTACTTCCAATAGAGAATACTACAGCAGGAATAGTAAATGATGTATATGATTTGTTGGTGGAGTATGATAATTGCGTGGTGGACGAGGTAGATGTAGTGGTAAGACACGCATTACTTGGTACAAAGGATGCAGATATTAATAACATAGATGTGGTATATTCTCATCCTCAGGGAATTATGCAGTGTAGAGAATTCCTTGATGAACATCCGGATTGGAAGAGAATAGCCCAGGAAAACACAGCTATGTCCGCTAAAAAGGTTGTAGAGGAGAATATAAATACCCATGCAGCAATAGCCAGCACAATGGCAGCAGATATATATGGATTAAAAGTATTAGCTGAAAATATCAATAGAAATAATGAGAATACCACAAGATTTATAATTGTGGCAAAGGATAAGGTATATAAAAAGGACGCAAAGAAAGTAAGCATATGTTTTACAATTCCGCATGAAAGTGGAACTTTATATAATATGCTTTCCCACTTCATTTTTAATAACCTTAACATGTCTAAGATAGAGTCGAGACCAATGAAGGACAGAAGTTGGGAATATAGATTCTTTGTGGAATTCATAGGTAATTTTAAAGAACCGGCAACCTTGAATGCCCTTAAGGGAATAAAGGAGGAAGCGGTATCTATGAGAATATTTGGTAATTATTAATCCTTTTAATGAGGAAATTTTACAAACAAGGAATCGGAGGCAAGATATGCAAAAAATCAAAACAAATGAAATGATGTTGTATAGAAATATGATATATCAGGAACTGTTTGATGATTTTGGATGGCTTATAGAACATGTAGATGACGAGTACTACAATGATGAGGACAAGATAAGCCTTTTATATGAAAGCGTTAACAGCTTAATAGAAGTCTCTGAGAACTATGGATTAGAGGGCAATTTATTCCACTCATTTTTAGCATTTATGATTGCTTATAATGAAAATGCATTTTCCACATCCTGTGAGTTTCAATCTGCAAGAGAGGGTTCCATAAATCACATTGCAGTACACGATTTAATTATATTTAAAAAGTTAATGGAATATGACCTTACAATATTGGATAAAACCTTAGATACAGATGCTATAGCTATGATAGTGGAATATTCTAATGGTGGAAGAACCGGTAAGGTATTTAATAAAAGAATCAGAGATAGAATCCTTGGATTAACAAGAGAATTAGAGGGGTCTAAGGATGTATCGGATTATTTTAAATATGTAACAGACTTTTACAGACACTATGGAGTGGGAAAATTTGGTTTAAATAAAGCCTTTAGATTGACAGGAGATGATGACAATGAATTTGAAATCACTCCAATTACAAGTATTCAACATATTCAGTTAGAAGATTTGGTGGGATACGAACTTCAAAAGAAACAGTTAATAGACAATACGGAAGCTTTTATAAATGGTAAAAAGGCCAATAATGTATTACTGTTTGGAGATAGTGGAACCGGTAAGTCTTCAAGTATAAAGGCTATTTTAAATAAATATTTTGACCAGGGTCTTAGAATGATAGAAGTATACAAGCATCAGTTTGGGGCTTTGTCAGAACTAATTGAGAGAATAAAGGATAGACATTATAAATTCATCATATATATGGACGACTTGTCCTTTGAAGAATTTGAGATTGAGTATAAATATTTAAAGGCAATAATAGAGGGTGGATTAGCAAAGAAACCGGATAATGTTTTGATATATGCAACATCTAACAGAAGACACTTGGTAAAAGAAAAATTCAGTGATAACACCGGTTCTGATGGAGATCTACATGTAAACGATACGGTTCAGGAAAAACTTTCATTATTTGCAAGATTTGGTTTGTCGATTTATTATGGTTCGCCGGATATGAAAGAATTCAAGAACATAGTGAAGAGATTAGCTGAAAGAAACAATGTAGAAATAGATGAAGAGAAATTATATATTGAAGCAACCAAGTGGGAAATGAGAATGGGAGGACTATCAGGAAGAACAGCGGAGCAGTTTATCAATCATCTGCTAGGGTCTGACGTTGCATTTTAGGGGAAAAATCAGTATAATCAAGTAATATCTATGAAACAAAGGCACAGAGGTGAGTTCAATGAATGAAGACGTAAATATCAAAAAAAATGATGAAAACATTGACGGTAAGAATAAAGAATCCGAAAAACTTATGAAGGATGGTCATTTAATCAAAGAAGAAAGTGAATTTGACGATCCAGACGAATTATTCAAAGAACTTATAAATAAGATATATCAATATCACCCATCTACGGACATATCATTGATTCAGAAGGCCTATGATACAGCGTTCGAAGCACATAAAGATCAAAAGAGAAAATCAGGAGAGCCATATATCATACATCCGGTAGCAGTTGCTATTATACTTGCTGAGCTTGAAATGGATAAAGAGACAATTGCAGCAGGTTTACTTCATGATGTTGTAGAAGACACAGCCATGAGTTACGAGGATGTAGTACGTGAGTTTGGGGAAGAAGTTGCCTTGCTTGTAGATGGTGTAACCAAATTGACTCAGTTAAATTATGCTCATGATAAGGTAGATACCCAGGCTGAGAATTTAAGAAAAATGTTCCTTGCTATGGCAAAGGATATTCGAGTAATAATTATAAAATTGGCAGATAGACTTCATAACATGAGAACTATGCAATATCAGTCTCCGCCAAAACAGATAGAAAAATCCAGAGAAACTATGGAGATATATTCTCCAATAGCATCAAGACTTGGTATATCCAAAATCAAAATTGAATTAGACGACTTATCCCTTATGTACCTTAAACCGGAAGTTTACAAAGAACTTAGCATGAAGGTGGAAGAGAAAAAGGAAAGAAGAGAGAATTTTGTTAAAGATATTATGGGTGAAATCCGTGTAAAAATGGATGAAGCCAAGATATTATGTGATATAAATGGTCGAATTAAGCATTTATTTAGCATATATAAGAAAATGGTTAATAAACATAAAGACTTTGATGAAATATATGATTTATTTGCCATAAGAATTATTGTGGATAATGTAAGAGACTGTTATGGAGCGTTGGGTGTCATTCATGAAATGTACAAACCAATTCCAGGCAGATTCAAGGATTATATAGCAATGCCAAAACCAAATATGTATCAGTCATTGCATACAACACTTATTGGACCATCTGGTTTACCATTTGAGATTCAGATAAGAACTTTTGACATGCATAGAACAGCTGAATACGGTATTGCGGCCCATTGGAAATACAAAGAAGGGGCTAATGGAAAGAAAACAGAAGAAGAAAAGATGAGCTGGCTTAGACAGATTCTTGAATGGCAGCAGGATATGTCAGATAATAAGGAATTTATGTCATTAATTAAAAGCGACCTTAACCTTTTTTCAGAAAACGTATTCTGTTTTACTCCAAGGGGAGATGTAATGAATCTTCCAAACGGATCAACACCTATAGATTTTGCGTATGCAATTCATAGTGCTGTTGGTAATAAAATGATAGGTGCCAGAGCTAATGGCAGGATGGTTCCTATTGATTACACCATTAAAAATGGCGACAGAATAGAGATAGTTACTTCTCAAAATTCTAAGGGACCAAGTAGAGATTGGTTAGGTATCGTTAAGAGTACCCAGGCTCGAAACAAGATTAATCAATGGTTCAGATCAGAGTTAAAAGAAGACAATATAATAAAAGGCAAATCCATGTTGGAAAAATACTGCAGTTCTAAGGGTATTAATTCATCAGATCTTATGAAGACAGAATTCACAGAAGGAGTTATGAGAAAATATGGCTTCAGAGACTGGAATTCCGTACTTGCCAGTATTGGACACGGTGGACTTAAAGAAGGACAGGTTATTAATAAACTTCTTGAAGAATACCAAAAGAAGCATGAAAAAGAAGTTACTGATGAGGAGATTCTTGAAGCAGTTAGTGAAGCTAAGCACAAACCGGTAATTGCTAAATCTAAAGGAGGAATATCTGTTAAGGGTATCCATGATTTATCGGTAAGATTTTCAAAGTGCTGTAATCCGGTACCGGGAGATGAAATAATAGGATTTGTAACACGAGGCAGAGGAATATCCATCCATAGAACGGACTGTGAGAATATTCTCAACCTTCCAGAATTTGAAAGACAGAGAGTAATCGAGGCAGAGTGGGAGAAGCCGGAAGATAAATCAACGGAAAAATACAGAGCTCAAATTAATATATTTGCTAACAACAGAACAGGTATTCTTGCAGATATTTCAAAGATTACAACTGAAAGGGAAATTGACGTTGTAACCATGAATGTAAGAACTAATAAGCAGGGAATGGCAACTATTTCTATGTCATTTGATGTTAAGGATATTGAAGAACTTAATAAAGTTATAGCTGTAATGCAAAACGTAGAAAGTGTTATAGATATTGAAAGAAACTAGAAGAGGCATGAATGAATATAGATATAATGAGATTAGTGGTTGGACCCATAAGAACCAATTGCTATTTGATAAAGAATAAATTAAGTGATGGTGTGATCATAGTTGATCCAGGTGGAGATGAAGAGGTTATTGAAAACAGAATGTTAGCTTATCATATGAAGCCTGTTGCCATACTTTTAACCCACGGCCATTTTGATCATATTGGTGCAGTTAATCAACTAAAAAGTAGATTTGGAGTAAAGGTATATGCGTATCAGGATGAAAAAGAAGTACTTGAAAGACCGGATATTAACCTTAGCAGTATGTTTGAAAGGCAAATGTCTATAAAGGCTGATGTTTATCTTAGAGATAATGAAGAATTTGAATTAGATGGAATCAAGTTTAAAACTATATATACTCCGGGACACACCATAGGAAGCTGTTGTTTTTATATTGAAAATGAAAAGGTGCTATTTAGTGGAGATACACTATTTGCTTATTCTCATGGAAGAACTGATTTTCCAACAGGAAGCGAAGGAGCAATAATTCGTTCTATAACAGAGAGACTTTTGAAATTGGAAAGTGATGTTAAGGTATATCCTGGACATGAAGATGAAACCACTATTGGTAGGGAAAAGATGTTTTATGTTATTAATTAAGTATACAGACCAGATTGATTTTGAATATGATATCCAGGGAATACTAAGATCCTTTTATCCTGGAGAAGAGACAGTTACAGATAAAGAGAACGAGAAAGCCAGACTTATTATTGAGTGTGGCTTTCATTTTGGTAATATGGAAATTACACTTAGTGACAGAGAAAACTATAAAAAACAACTAAGTTTTGATATACCATTAGATGAGAATAATCAACCGGATAGAAAAGAAGCAAAAAATATCATGAAGAGAAAGTTATACGATTTACTTCATGATTATTCAAAGATAACTTTACCTTGGGGTACTTTGTCAGGAATTCGTCCGGCAAAGATTACTACAAGTCTACTAGAATCAGGGATGACAAAGGATGAAGTTAAGTCCCATATGAGGAAGGAATATTACTTATCAGATATAAAGACAGATAAATGCATAGATATTTCCACCCATGAAATAGAAGTTTTTAACAAGTTTAACTGTGAAGATGAATATAGTATTTATATTGGAATTCCTTTTTGTCCCAGCACCTGTTTATATTGTTCCTTTACATCGTATCCAATAGCACTTTACGAAAAGAAAGCTGATGACTATATTACCGCTTTATGTAAAGAACTGGATTATATATTTACCATGTATCCGAATAAAAGAATAAGCAGTATATATATTGGCGGTGGAACTCCAACATCTATCTCGGCTTTTCAGTTAGAGAGAATTTTAAAATATTTGGATTCAAAATATGATACCAGTACATTAAGAGAATATTGTGTTGAAGCAGGAAGGCCGGACTCTATAACCAGAGAAAAGTTAGAAGTTCTAAAGAAGTATGGGGTATCAAGGATTTCCATTAATCCTCAGACTTTAAAGGATGAAACTTTAAAGATAATTGGAAGACATCATACTACGGAACAATTTTATGAAGCTTATGAATTGGCAAGAGAAGTAGGATTTGATAATATCAATATGGATTTTATATTAGGACTTCCTGATGAAAATAAAGAAGATATTATTAGAAATATGGAAAAGGTACGTGAATTAAAACCAGACAGTTTAACTGTTCATTCTCTGGCTTTAAAAAGAGCGGCCAGATTAAATATGTTTAAGGATAAATATAAGGATTATGCTTTTAGCAATAGCGAAGAGTTTATAAGAATTACAGAGGATTGTGCAAATGACTTGGGAATGAAGCCTTATTATTTATACAGACAAAAAAACATGCAGGGTAATCTTGAAAATACAGGATATGCTACAGTAGGTAAAGAAGGACTGTATAATATACTGATAATGGAAGAAAAACAAGATATTATAGCTGCAGGTGCCGGAGCCTCAACTAAAATGGTTAAAAAAGTAAACAACGAAACACAGATTGAAAGAATCATCAATGTGAAAAATGTTGATATATATATTGAAAGAATTGATGAGATGATTGCTCGTAAGAGAGAGTATATGGAGCAAAGAATATGATAGATGCAGATAAATTTGATGTAGTACAGTATGCTGTAGAAAATATCTCAGAAATGAATGAAATGCCTGAGCTAATTGAACATAGCATTGTTGTTAGTAATATTTCCAGATTAATTGCCAAAAAAATGGGAATGGATGAAAAGTTTTGTAATGACATTGCCATAACAGGTTTGGTTCACGATATTGGAAAAATCCCGGTATATTTTTCAATATACGGAAAAAATCATAATAAACTGAATGTGGAAAAAATGAGATTCATAAGGTCGCATTCAAAGGTGGGATATGATATACTACAGGACGTGGGTTTTTCAGAGGATATTTGCAAGGCGGTTTTACATCATCACGAGAATTACGATGGAAGCGGTTATCCGAATAACCTAAGAGGAGAAGAGATTCCCTTAACGGCAAGAATAATTAGAGTTAGCGATACTTTTGCTGCCCTAACTTCTGATAGAACCTATAGAAAAGCTTTTGATCCGAATACGGCAGTAAAGCTTATGATTGATGAAGTAAAGAATTTTGATATGGAAATATTTCTAAAATTTTTAGATATTATTAATACAGTGGATATTAAAGAAATCACAGGAAAGGAAGAATAGAAATGATTACACAGGCACCAAGAGGAACTCAGGACTGGTATGGAGATACCATGTACAAACGTACAGTTATAGAAAAAATCTGCAGAGAGGCTGCCAAGAATTATAATATTAAAGAAATTATAACTCCTGTATTTGAGCACACAGTTCTATTTCAGAGAGGCGTAGGAGAAACAACAGATGTGGTTCAAAAAGAAATGTATACCTTTGATGATAAGGGAAATAGAAGTATTACTCTTAAACCAGAGGGAACAGCCGGAGCCATTAGAGCCTATCTCGAACATAATATGTATGCGGATCCACAGCCGGTAAAATTATTTTATGTAACACCGGCGTTCAGATATGAGAAACCACAAAGTGGAAGATTAAGACAGCATCACCAGTTTGGTGTTGAAATGGTAGGTTCGTCCAGCCCTATGGTAGAGGTAGAACTGATTTCCTTGATTTCAACTATTATAAAAAACTTAGGGCTTAAAGATACAAAACTTCACATCAATTCTATTGGATGTGCTAATTGTAGAAAAGAATATAACAAAGCTCTTTATACATATCTTAAATCTCACGAAGGAGAATTATGTGAGACATGTAAAGAGAGAATGGAGAAAAATCCACTTAGAGTTCTTGATTGTAAAGTGGATGCAGGTAAAGGTGTTATTGAAAATGCACCAAGAACCATTGATTACTTAGATGATGAATGTAAACAACATTTTGAAGAATTAAAGAGCATGCTTACAGAATTAAATATTCCTTTTGAAGTTGACACAGGAATAGTAAGAGGTCTTGATTATTATACAAAGACAGTTTTTGAATTCGTTGATTCGGAAGGTTTCACATTATGTGGAGGCGGAAGATATGATGGATTGATAAAAGAAATAGATGAAAAGCATGATATTCCTTCGGCTGGATTTGGTATGGGAATTGAAAGAATTATATATTTCCTTGAAAAAGAAGGAGTAGAACTTCCATCAGAGGAGAAGCCTAAGTTATATGTAGGTATTCTTGGTAAAGAGGCAAGAGCTAGAGCTTATACAATAGTAAATGAACTTCGTCAAAAAGGAGTAGTTGTGGAAACGGATTATATGGACAGAAGTGTTAAAGCTCAGATGAAATATGCTAATAAAATAGGGGCACAGTATACTGTAATAGTTGGAGATAATGAATTGCAGGCAGGATGTGCTAATGTTAAGAATATGAAAAATGGAGAAACTAAAGAAGTTAAACTTGATGAGATAGCAGATTATTTAAGTTAAATAAGTAGAAAGGATACATTAAAAATGGCAGAGTCAATGAAGGGACTTCACAGAAGTCATAGATGTACGGAAGTTTCAGAAAAAAATATTGGAGAAACAGTTACAGTAATGGGCTGGGCTGCGAAAAAAAGAAATCTTGGAAGTCTTATATTTGTAGATTTAAGAGACAGAAGTGGAATATTACAGATAGTATTTGATGAGAATGATTGTGGCGCAGAAGCATTTGCCAAGGCGGAGACTATTAAAAGTGAATATGTTATTGCTGTTGTTGGTAAGATTGACAAAAGAGGCGGAGCTATTAATGAGAACCTTGCAACGGGTACCATTGAGGTAAGAGCTGAAAGCCTTAGAATTCTTTCAGAATCTTTGACTCCACCATTCCAGATCCTTGATGAAGTTAATGTAAGAGATGAAGTTAGATTAAAATATAGATATTTAGATCTTAGAAGACCTCATATTCAGAAGAATCTCATGATGAGAAGTAAAGTTACAAATCTTGTACGTGGATTCTTAGCTGAAGAAGGATTTTTAGAGATTGAAACACCAATGCTTACAAAGTCTACACCAGAAGGAGCAAGAGATTATCTTGTGCCAAGTAGAGTTCACCCAGGTAATTTTTATGCATTACCTCAGTCTCCACAGTTATTTAAACAGCTTCTTATGTGTTCTGGATATGATAGATATATGCAGATTGCCAGATGCTTTAGAGATGAGGATTTAAGAGCAGACAGACAGCCTGAGTTCACCCAGATAGATATGGAGCTTTCATTTGTAGATGTAGATGATGTTATAGATGTTAATGAAAGATTACTTCAGAAATTGTGGAAGGAATGTTTAGGTGTAGATATTCAGGTGCCATTTAAGAGAATGACATGGCAGGAAGCTATGGATAGATTCGGCTCAGATAAGCCTGATACAAGATTTGGCTTTGAATTAAAGGATATCTCAGATGTTGTAAAGGATTGTGAGTTCTCAGTATTTTCAGGAGCCATTGCTAATGGTGGTTCAGTAAGAGGTATCAATATAAATGGCCAGGGAGACATGGCAAGAAAGAAAATTGATGCTCTTGTTGATTTTGCAAAAGGATACGGAGCAAAAGGACTGGCATATATCCAGCTTAAATCAGATGGAAGCATTAAGTCTTCATTCTCCAAGTTTATGAAGGAAGAGGAAATGAATGCCATTATCGAAAAAATGGAAGCAACTACAGGTGACCTTCTTCTCTTTGCAGCAGATAGAGATAAGATTGTATACTCAGTGTTAGGAGCGTTGAGATGTGAAATGGCTTCACAGTTAGGTCTACTTGATAAAGACCAATATAATTTCCTTTGGATTACAGAGTTTCCATTATTCGAATATTCAGACGAAGAGGATAGATATGTAGCAATGCATCATCCATTTACAATGCCTATGGATGAGGATGTACAATACGTTGAATCAAATCCGGGAAGATGTAGAGCAAAGGCTTATGATATCGTTCTTAACGGTACTGAGCTTGGTGGAGGTTCAGTGAGAATTCATCAGGATGATATTCAGGAAATGATGTTTAGAGCATTAGGATTTACAGATGAAGAGGCTTACGACAAGTTTGGATTCCTTCTTGATGCATTTAAATACGGTGTGCCACCTCATGCAGGTCTTGCTTTTGGTTTGGACAGACTTATAATGCACATGACAAAAGAAGATTCTATCAGGGATGTAATTGCATTCCCTAAGGTAAAGGATGCCTCTTGCTTATTAACAGATGCACCAAATGTTGTAGATCCTAAACAGTTAGATGAACTCTTTATTGCTATAACAAAAGAGGAAGATATGAAAGAAGAACAGTAGTATATATGAGTGATTACGAAGTATTAAAAACAGACGGAAAGGCAAAACGTGCCAGATTAAAAACAGTACATGGCACCATAGAAACTCCGGTATTTATGAATGTGGGAACTATTGCAGCTATCAAAGGTGCAGTTGCCACAACGGATTTACAAGAAATCCATACCCAGGTGGAACTTTCCAATACATACCATTTACATTTAAGACCGGGAGATAAAATTGTAAAAGAACTTGGAGGCCTACATAAGTTTATGAATTGGGATAAACCTATTCTTACGGACTCAGGTGGATTTCAGGTATTCTCCCTGGCAAAAATGAGAAAGATTAAAGAAGAAGGCGTCTATTTTAATTCTCACATTGATGGAAGAAAAATATTTATGGGACCTGAAGAAAGTATTCAGATTCAATCAAATCTTGCTTCAACAATAGCCATGGCCTTTGATGAATGTCCGCCTAGTCTTTCAGATGAAAGATACATGAGAGAATCAGTGGCGAGAACTACCAGATGGCTTAAAAGATGTAAGGATGAAATGGAAAGACTTAATAGCCTTGAGGATACTATAAATAAACATCAATTGTTATTTGGTATTAATCAGGGTGGAATTAATAAAGATATTCGTATAGAACATGCCCAGCAGATTGCTGAAATGGATTTGGATGGATATGCCGTAGGAGGTTTAGCGGTAGGCGAAAAAACAGAGGATATGTATGAGACCTTAGATACTGTTGTACCATATTTGCCACAAAATAAACCAACTTATTTAATGGGAGTTGGAACACCGGCTAATATCCTGGAGGCTGTGGATAGAGGAGTAGATTTTTTTGACTGCGTATATCCAAGCAGAAATGGAAGGCATGGTAATGTCTATACCAATCATGGAAAGATAAATCTATTTAATAAAAAATATGAATTAGATTCCAGACCTATTGAAGAAGGCTGTAATTGCCCAACATGTCGCAATTATTCCAGAGCCTATGTAAGACATTTGTTAAAGGCTAAGGAGATGCTAGGCATGCGTTTGTGTGTGTTGCACAATTTATACTTTTATAATATAATGATGGATGAAATTCGCCAGGCAATAGAGCAAGGCAGATACAAGGAATATAAAATTATAAAGTTACAGACGATGAATAACGTGGAGGAATTATGATAAATACAATATTAGCAAGTTCAGGCCAGCCAAGTATGATAGTAACAATGCTTGTTTATGTTATTGCACTTGGAGGAGTTCTTTATCTTTTTGCGATAAAGCCTCAAAAGAAACAGCAAAAAGAAATGGAACAGATGTTAAGTCAGCTTGAAACAGGAGATAGCGTACTTACTACCAGTGGATTTTATGGAACAGTAATTGCAATACAAGATGATACGGTTATAGTTGAATTTGGTAATAATAAGAATTGCAGAATACCAATGCAAAAATCAGCGATAGTAGATATTGAAAAAGAATCAGATGGAGTGGAGTGATTCTTATAATCTAGCAGGTGGCCATTTATGAAAGAGAATAGAACTGAGAGGGATAAGGAAAAAACACAATTTAAATTTAAAATAGTAGTTTATTCAATTTTGCTAATTGTATTTGTTGCTATATTTGGGTATTGCGCTTTTGAATTAGGAAAGAAGTATGGCAATAGAAAAGAAGCCAAAAAGAATATGACAGAGTTACAAAGTAGTGTTAACGATGTAGATGAAACTACTACTTCTAAAACTGAAGATGAAGAAAAGTATAATATACCTGAGAAGAACTTAGATTTTGAGAATCTTAGGACAACACAGAATGCTGATATATATGCTTGGATAAATATACCGGAGACAAATGTAGATTATCCTATAGTTCAGAATCCAACAGATGATTTTTTCTATTTAATGCATAATTTAGATGGAAGTTATGGATATCCGGGATGTTTATACACGGAACTTCAAAACTCAAAGGATTTTACTGATAAAAATACTGTAATATATGGACATGATATGTCGGATGGAACCATGTTCAAAACACTGCATAATTTTGAAGATCAGAGTTTTTTTGATAGCCACAGATACATATATGTATATACGGAAGCGAAGACATATGTATACGAGATATATGCCGCATATACCTTTAGTAGCATACATTTGTTAAATGGCTATGATATAAGTACAGATGAATCATTTATCTACTATGTTAATGAAGCACTTGCAACAGCTCATCAGACAGGTCATGTAAGGGAAGGGATAGACATCGACGGAGCGACATCTAAGATAATAACATTGTCTACATGTGAAGGAATGTCTAAAAATCAAAGATATCTTGTTCAAGGTGTGTTAGTTAATTGAATATTCAAGTGAATAAAAGAGCCTCGAAAGTGGCTCTTTTTAATTAGGAGATTAAATAATGGGTAATCAGGAAAATAGTGATGAAACTCTTGAGGAAATAAGTAAAGAAACTTTAGAGGTTCAGGCTGAATCGAAGGATGGAAATGACGATTTTGAAATTATCGATTTGCAAAAGGTAGCAGATGAAGAGCATCATCACCATCGTCATTATAGTAAAAGTGGACATCATAGGAGTCATAGTGGTCATCATAAGCACAGGCATCATAAAAAGAAAAAGAAACTAAAGTGGTGGAAAGTCCTTCTCATTATACTAGGTGTAATAGCTAGCTTGGTTGTAGCCTCAGCTATTGTCATTGCTGTTATGATTGGTAAGGGAAAGGCAGGTCTTTATGAAAGATCCAAGGGAAAAACTGCCAACATTCAATCAGATAATTCCGTTGACGAATCTGATGGAATAAAGATGAAGGATAATTGGATAACCCATAAAGGAAAAATATATGAGTATAATGATGAAATACTTACATTTTATGTAATGGGTATTGATAAGAAATCTGTAGATGATGACAGTGCAATAACTATGGGTCAGTCAGATGCAAACTTTTTAATTACTCTCAATCCTAAGACTAAGGAAATGAACGTAATAGCCATTAACAGAGACACTATGATAGATTTGGTAGTATATGATTATGGTGGATCGTATGTGGAAACTAGAAGAGGACAGTTAGCACTTCAACATGCATATGGAAGAAATGACGTGGAAAGTGCGGAACATCAGATGAATGCAATATCTCAGTTGTTCTATGGAATCCCAATTAATGGATACGTTTCCTTAAAGTTAGAGTCTATTCCGGTTATAAATGACTCAGTAGGTGGAGTTACAGTAACTTGTAACGAAGATTTAACAGAAAAGAATAGCCAGTTATATGAGGGTGCTACGGTAAACCTTGTTGGAAATATGGCATATGATTTTGTTCAAGAAAGAACAAAAACCTATGAAGGTGCCAGAAGAAGACTTGAAAGACAGAAGATATATATAAAGTCCTTTGTGGAAACAGCTAAAACGAAAATAAAGGGTGGAAATCTTACTTTGATTTATGATTTATACAATGCCTTAAGTTCGTATATGTGCACAAACTTAACAGTGGATCAGGCGGCATATTTAGCTTCTATTGCAAAAGATTACAAATTTGATATGAATAATATAAGAAGTCTTGAAGGTGAAACCGTGCAAGGTGAAAGGTATGAAGAGTTTAATGTTGATGATGAATATCTTCAGGATTTAATTGTAGAAATATTTTATTCGGAAGTTGACACGAAATAAATAATATGATATATTTTTTATGATTAAAACAGCAGTGAGCGGAGTTGAATTAACCGAACTGGAAGGAGATTTAATATGTTTAAGAAAAAATTAGCAGCAGTAGTCACAGTTGCAGCATTAACAATGATGAGCGTATGCACAGCGTTTGGTGCAGAAAGCCCAACAACAGATACTAATGCATCAACATCATCAGATGTATCTGTAGTTTATGATGAGAGTGCTAGCACAGTAACAGGTGACAATGGTACAGTAGCACTTTTAAAAGTTGATGAGAATGCAATAACAGCATTAGATGCAAGCGGAAAAGTAGTTAGTGGTTTTACACTTCATGTAAAGAATATTACAGCTGAACAGTATAAAGGGATTAAACCTGTTGTTGGTGGAAAAGATGTAGCTCAGGCTGATATATATGCAGTTGATAATGCAACAGGTAAAGTGATTACTTTAAGTTCAATTACATTAACATTTACAAATACACCTATAACAACAAAAGCAGTTGTAGGTCATACAATGGCATCTGGAACAAATGAGACAAAGACAGGAACTTATTCAAATGGTTCAACAACAGTTACTTTAACTGGTCTTTCACCAATTCTTGTTGTTGATGATGTAACAGCAACAGCTGTAACAACAGGAACAACATCAGGAGTTAACACATCTACAACATCACCAAAGACTGGTGAGACAGCAGCAGCTCTTGCAGTTGGAATTATCGCATTAGCAGGCGCAGTTGTTTGTGTAAGAAAGTTAGCATTCAGATAATTAGCTGAATAAATAAAATGTTTACAAGGCTTCTGTATAAACAGAAGCCTTTATTATTGAAATAATAAGTCTTCGGGGCATGGTGAAATTCCATACCGGCGGTAAAGCCCGCAAGCGTAAAGCACGATCTGGTGAAATTCCGGAGCCGACAGTAAAGTCTGGATGAGAGAATGACTTCATTGTATATAATATTTTATAATGAATTTAGAACCTGATGACTTTGTTATCAGGTTTTTTTGAGGTTATATGGATATTTTAAAAAAAGAATTGTATATGAAAAAGGCAATTGAATTGGCCAAAACTGCAATTGGACATACATCTCCAAATCCTTTGGTAGGATGTGTTGTGGTTAAAAATGGCAATATAATTGCAAAAGCATGTCATGAAAGATACGGAGAGTATCATGCAGAAAGAAATGCTTTAACAAGATGTAAAGAAGATACCAATGGTGCAGAATTATTTGTTACACTTGAGCCTTGCTGTCATTATGGGAAAACACCACCTTGTACGGAGATTATTATCGAAAAAGGTATTAAAAAGGTATATGTAGGAAGTTTAGACAGTAATCCGCTGGTGGCAGGTAAAGGCGTATCGATACTTAGAGAACATGGGATTCAGGTAGAAACGGGAATCCTTGAAAAAGAATGTATTGAAATGAATGAGATATTTTACCATTACATAACGAATGATACACCTTTTGTTGTGGTAAAATATGCAATGACTTTGGATGGAAAGATATGTTCATGTACTAAAGATGCAAGATATGTCTCCAATGAAACATCCAGAAAGCATGTACATTTTCTAAGAAAGAAATATAAAGCCATATTAGTAGGGATTAATACAGTAGAAGCTGATAATCCTATGTTAAATTGCAGATTAGATGAGGATCCGGTTAATCCGATAAGGATAATAATGGATAGTCATTTGAAAATAGATATGAAAAGCAACATTGTTAAGACTGCAAGTGAGTTACCTACAATTATTGCATGTTTGCCTAAATCCTTAGGTGATAAAAGTGAAGAACTAAAAAAAGCAGGAATAACAATAATGCCTATATCGCCGGATAAAAATGGACATGTAGATATTTATGAACTTATGAAAAAACTTCATGATATGAAAATTGATAGCGTGTTAATTGAAGGCGGTGGGGAAATTATAGCTTCGGCCTTGGATGCTAAAATAGTAAATCGTGTTTATGCTTATGTGGCTCCTAAAATAATAATGGGCTGTGCTAAAAGCCCTGTAGCAGGTCGTGGTATTGAATTAATGAGAGATGCCATAGAATTAAAAAATACTAAAATTATAGATATGAATGGTGATGTATTAATCACAGGAGTTTTGTAAAAATAATCCGTAAAGGCGGTGATAGATTGTTTACTGGAATAGTTGAAGAAATGGGAAAGGTAGATAGGATATACATTGGCGGACATTCAGGAAAGCTTCGTATAAAAGCAGATAAAGTATTAAAAGGTACTATAATTGGTGATTCCATTGCAGTTAATGGGGTATGTCTTACCGTTACGGATATGGATGACAACAGCTTTGAAGCAGATGTAATGGCAGAAACTTTTAAAAGAAGCTCTTTATCTATGTTAAAGTCGGGTTCTTATGTTAATTTGGAAAGAGCCATGACACCTTCTGGAAGAATGGGAGGACATATAGTATCAGGACACATTGATACCACAGCAGATATTATAGAAATAAGGACAGATGAAAATGCTATTTGGTATACACTTAAGATTGAGCCGGAATATTTAAAATATATTGTGGAAAAAGGTTCTGTAGCCATCGATGGAACAAGTCTAACCGTGGCATATGTGGATAACAAAAGTTTTAAGGTATCTATAATCCCTCACACTCAAAGTGAAACTATAATGCAGTATAAAAAAGCAGGAGATATAGTTAATATTGAATGTGATATCATTGGTAAATATGTAGAAAGCCTTTTAAAATATGATAATAATTCAACTGAAAATAAGGGCATAACAATGGATTTCTTAATTGAAAATGGATTTTAATATAAACGAGGTGACACTATGAATGGATTTGGAACAATAGAAGAAGCTTTACAGGATTTAAAGGATGGTAAAAACATTTTGGTAATAGACGATCCTGACAGAGAAAATGAAGGAGACATTATTTGCTCTGCAAGACATGCAACTCAGGAAAATATTAACTTTATGGCTAGTTATGCCAAAGGTCTTATATGCATGCCTATGAGTGAAGAATGGTGTAAAAAGTTAGATCTTAAGCAAATGGTAGATGTAAATACGGATAATCACTCTACTGCATTTACAGTATCTATTGACCATGTAGATACAACTACAGGTATATCGGCCCAGGAAAGATCCTATACGGCTATGAAAACCGTTGAAGAGGGAGCAAAACCTGAGGATTTCAGAAGACCGGGACATATGTTCCCACTTCAGGCAAGAAAAGGTGGAGTATTAAAGAGAGCAGGTCATACAGAAGCAACTGTAGATCTTATGGTGCTGGCAGGATTAGAGCCGGTTGGACTTTGCTGTGAAATAATGAGAGAAGATGGAACAATGATGAGAACTTCAGAATTGTTACCATTTGCAAAAGAACATGGGTTAACAGTAATTACCATAGCAGATTTGATAAAATACAGACTTAGAAATGAACTTCTTGTAACAAAGGAAGCTGAAGCTAAAATGCCAACAAAATACGGTGATTTTAAGATCCATGGATATATCAACAAATTAAATGGGGAACATCATGTTGCACTTACTATGGGAGATGTGGCTGATGGAAATCCGGTACTTTGCAGAGTTCATTCAGAGTGCCTTACAGGAGACGTATTTGGCTCATTAAGATGTGACTGTGGTGAACAGTTAGCTGCTGCAATGAAGGCCATTGCTAAAGAGGGCAGAGGTATTCTTCTCTACATGAGACAGGAGGGAAGAGGAATCGGCCTTATTAATAAAATCAAAGCATACAAGCTACAGGAAGAGGGTTATGATACCGTAGAAGCCAATATCAAGTTGGGATTTCCGGCAGATATGAGAGATTATGGAATAGGAGCCCAGATTCTATATGATTTGGGAGCAAAGAAACTAAGACTTCTTACAAATAATCCTAAGAAAATCAGTGGACTTTCAGGATACGGAATAAGTATTGAAGAAAGAGTGCCAATTCAAATAGCACCTAGCAAATTTGATTTAAAATATCTTAAAACAAAACAGGAAAAAATGGATCATATGACCAATTATCAATAAAATACAAGGAAGGAAAGAAATAAAAATGAAAGTATTAGAAGGAAAATTAAACGCAGAAGGCGCAAAAATCGGAATGGTAGCCGCAAGATTTAACGATTTTATTGTATCAAGACTTGTAGATGGAGCAGAAGATGCACTAGTAAGACATGGAGTAAACCCAGATGACATTACTCTTGCAAAGGTTCCGGGAGCATTTGAAATCCCATTAGTTGCAAAGAAAATGGCTGAATCAGGAAAATATGATGCTGTTATTTGTCTTGGCGCTGTAATTAAAGGTTCAACAAGTCATTATGATCTTGTATGTAATGAAACAAGCAAAGGAATTGCTCAGGTAAGCCTTGAAACAGGTGTTCCAACATTATTTGGAGTTATTACAACAGATAATATTGAACAGGCAATTGAGAGAGCTGGAACAAAGGCCGGAAATAAAGGATATGATGTGGCATGTTCAGCAATTGAAATGATTAATTTAGGAAATCAGTTATAAAATATATAATGCCCTGGTTATTTGAAGTAAAATTTAAATGGCTAGGGCTTACTTTATTGAAAAATATAAAAAAATATTATAAAATAGCTTGTAATGTTTTATTAAAAGAAAAGAGGGATATCATGGAATTAAATGTAGCAGTGATGTCTGGAGATGGAATTGGTCCAGAAATCGTAGGCGAAGCCAGAAAAGTACTAGAGAAAATTGGACAGAAGTATGGACACACATTTAACTTTAGTGATGTGTTAATTGGCGGTATTTCCATTGATACTTATGGAGTTCCCCTTACAGATGAAGCTATTGAGGTTTGTAAAAAAAGTGACGCTGTTTTACTGGGAGCCGTTGGCGGTATCGTTGGAAAAGACAAGTGGTATGAACTTGAACCATCGCTTAGACCGGAAGCAGGTCTTTTAAAGATACGAAAGTCCTTAGGACTATATGCCAACTTAAGACCAGCATATTTATATAAAGAATTATATAAAGCATGTCCATTAAAAGAAGAGATAGCTGAAGCAGGATTTGACATGATTATAGTCAGAGAGCTTACAGGTGGTCTTTATTTTGGAGATAAGAAGACAGAAGAAATAGATGGTAAACTTGTAGCAACAGATACATTGGTATATAGCGAGGATGAAATTAGAAGAATCGTTATTACAGGATTTGAAACAGCTATGAAGAGAAACAAGAATCTTATTAGTGTTGATAAGGCAAATGTTTTGGATTCATCAAGATTATGGCAGAAAGTAGTAGCTGATGTTGCTAAGGATTATCCTGAAGTTAAAGTAAGTAATATGTTAGTTGATAACTGTGCAATGCAGCTTGTAAAAGATCCGGCACAGTTTGATGTTATAGTTACAGAGAATACATTTGGTGATATATTATCAGATGAGGCAAGTATGATTACAGGTTCCATTGGAATGCTTCCATCAGCTAGCCTTGGATATAATAAAATGGGCTTATATGAGCCAAGTCATGGTGCAGCTCCGGATATTGCCGGCAAAGATATTGCCAATCCACTTGCAACAATTCTTTCGGCAGCCATGATGTTAAGATATTCATTTGATTTGGATAAAGAAGCAGATGATATTGAGAGAGCAGTAAAACAGGTGCTAAGTGATGGCATCAGAACAATTGATATTATGTCAGAGGGTATGACTCAGGTGGGATGTAAAGCCATGGGTGATGCAGTCTGTGAAAGAATCTAATAATATCAAAATAAGAAAGTGTAGGTCGTGTTTATGAAGAGTGATAGTGTAAAAAAAGGTATTGCAACAGCGCCACAGCGTTCGTTGTTTAATGCGTTAGGATTAACAAAAGAAGAATTAGAAAAACCATTGGTAGGTATCGTAAGTTCATATAATGAAATCGTACCGGGACATATGAATATAGACAAGATAGTAGAAGCAGTTAAGCTTGGTGTAGCAATGGCAGGAGGAACACCTATAGTATTCCCGGCAATTGCAGTATGTGATGGTATTGCCATGGGACATGTGGGAATGAAATATTCTCTTGTAACAAGAGATTTGATTGCAGATTCTACAGAATGTATGGCATTAGCACATGCTTTTGATGCCCTTGTTATGGTTCCAAACTGTGATAAGAATGTTCCAGGACTTCTTATGGCAGCAGCAAGACTTAACTTACCAACAGTATTTGTCAGCGGTGGTCCAATGCTTGCAGGACATGTAAAGGGTTCAAAGACATCCCTTTCAAGTATGTTTGAGGCAGTTGGTTCATATGCAGCAGGTAAGATGACAGAAGAAGATGTAGATGACTTTGTTGCACATGCATGTCCAACCTGTGGTTCATGTTCAGGTATGTACACAGCTAATTCCATGAACTGTTTAACAGAGGCAATTGGTATGGGTCTTAAAGGAAATGGTACCATTCCAGCTGTTTATTCAGAAAGAATCAAACTTGCAAAACATGCAGGTATGAAGGTTATGGAACTTTTAGAGAAGAACATAAGACCAAGAGATATCCTTACATATGAGGCCTTTGAAAATGCTTTGGCAGTAGATATGGCTCTTGGATGTTCAACAAATACAATGCTTCATATTCCGGCTATTGCACATGAAGCTGGAGTTGAGATAAATCTTGATATGGCAAATGAGATAAGTGATAGAACACCTAACCTTTGTCATCTTGCACCAGCAGGACATGCTTACATTGAAGAACTCAATGAAGCAGGTGGTATCTATGCAGTTATGAAAGAGTTAAGTAAAAAGAATCTTCTTCACCTTGACCTTATAACAGCAACAGGTAAGACAGTTGGTGAAAATATTGAGAATTCATATAACAAGAACCCAGAGATTATCAGACCTATTGATAATCCATATACAGAAAAGGGTGGAATCGCAGTATTACGTGGAAATATAGCTCCAGATAGTTGTGTAGTTAAGCGTTCAGCTGTAGTTCCAGAGATGTTAAAGCACGAAGGACCAGCAAGAGTATTTGATTGTGAAGAAGATGCAATTGCAGCCATCAGAGGCGGAAAGATTGTAGCTGGTGATGTAGTAGTTATCAGATACGAGGGACCAAAGGGTGGCCCTGGTATGAGAGAAATGCTTAATCCAACATCTGCTATTGCAGGTATGGGACTTGGTTCAAGCGTAGCTCTTATTACAGATGGTAGATTCTCAGGAGCATCAAGAGGAGCATCAATTGGACATGTTTCTCCGGAAGCAGCAGTTGGTGGACCAATTGGACTTATAGAAGAAGGAGATATCATTAAGATTGATATCAATGCTAATACAATAAATGTAGACCTTACAGACGAAGAATTGGCAGCTAGAAAAGCAAAATGGCAGCCAAAGGAACCTAAGGTTAAGACAGGATATCTTGCTAGATACGCATCTCTTGTAACTTCAGCAAACACAGGTGCAATTCTAAAAAAAGCAGGGGAACAGTAATTAAAGTTAATAATTAAATTAATATAAAAGAAGCAATAGAAAAGAGGGAACAATATGTTATTAACAGGCTCAGAGATAGTAATCGAATGTTTAAAAGAACAGGGTGTTGATACTGTATTTGGTTATCCAGGTGGAACTATTCTTAATGTATATGATGAATTATACAAACATTCAGATGAAATCAAACATTATCTTACATCTCATGAACAGGGTGCAGCTCATGCTGCAGATGGATATGCTCGCTCAACTGGAAAAGTTGGCGTGTGTATGGCAACATCAGGTCCAGGTGCTACAAACCTTGTAACAGGTATTGCAACAGCTTATATGGATTCTATTCCAGTGGTAGCAATCACAGCAAATGTAGCTAAGTCAGCACTTGGTAAAGATTCATTCCAGGAGGTTGATATAGTTGGTGTTACAATGCCAATTACAAAACACAATTTCATGGTAAGAGACGTGGAAAGCCTTGCGGATACACTTAGAAAAGCATTTTATGTAGCACAGTCAGGAAGACCAGGTCCTGTATTAGTTGATATTACAAAGGATGCTACAGCAAACAAAACAGATTACACATATCAGGCTCCTAAAAAAATAGAGAGATCTACAGATAAGATTGAAGGAAAAGATATTGAGGCAGCTGTAAAACTTATTAATAAGTCAAAGAAACCATTTATCTATGTTGGTGGTGGATGTGTACTTTCAGGTGCATCGGATGAACTTAAAGAATTCGTGGAAAAGGTAAATGCTCCAGTGTGCGATTCTCTTATGGGTAAGGGTGCATTTGATGGAACAAATCCATTATATACAGGAATGATTGGAATGCACGGAACAAAAGCATCTAACTTTGCAGCAAATGAATGTGACCTTCTTATTGCAATAGGTGCAAGATTCTCTGACAGAGTTATTGGAAATGCAAAGAAGTTTGCCAGTCATGCAAAGGTTCTTCATATAGATGTAGATCCAGCAGAGATTAACAAGAATATTAAAACAAATGCCAGTGTAATTGGAGATGTTAAAGAAGTTCTTAAGTTATTAAACTCTAAGATTACAAGAGTTGAAAGAAAAGAATGGATTGAGCATGTAGAAGAGCTTTCTAATAAATATCCACTTACATATACAAAGAACCAGCTTAACGGACCATATGTTATCCAGAGATTATATGAGATAACAAATGGAGACGCTATTATCACAACAGAGGTTGGTCAGAATCAGATGTGGGCAGCTCAGTTCTACAAGTATTCAAGACCAAGACAGCTAATTACATCAGGTGGAGCTGGAACAATGGGATATGGACTTGGAGCAGCTATTGGAACAAAAATATCTCATCCGGATAAGATTGTTGTAAATGTTGCCGGTGACGGATGCTTTAGAATGAATTTAAACGAAATTGCTACAGCATCAAGATATAATGTGAAAGTAATTGAGCTTGTTCTTAACAATTCAGTTCTAGGAATGGTTAGACAGTGGCAGAATCTTTTCTATGGTAAGAGATTCTCGAATACAACTATTGATGATAAAGTTGATTTTGTTAAGGTTGCTGAAGGCCTTGGAGCTAAGGGAATCTTACTTGATAAATATGAAGATGTAGATAAAGTACTTAAAGAAGCTATTGAAGCAGATGGACCTGTAGTTATTGATTGTAGAATCGATGAAGATGATATGGTATTCCCAATGGTAGCTCCAGGAGCACCTATTGCAGAAGCATTTTCTCAGGAGGATCTTGCAGCAAAGGGACTTGACGCTTAATTAAGCAGGTTGTAGAATCGTTAATAGCGATTTTGAAAAAATAAGAAAAGAGGACTAAAAAGTGAGCAGAGTTTATAATTTTTCAGCTGGACCAGCTGTATTACCAGAAGAGGTTTTAAAAGAAGCAGCAGAAGAGATGCTTGATTATAAGGGATGTGGAATGTCTGTTATGGAGATGAGCCACAGATCTGCAGATTTTCAGCAGATCATAGATGATGCTGAGGCAGACCTTAGAGATTTAATGGGAATTCCTGATAATTACAAGGTATTATTCCTTCAGGGTGGAGCATCTACACAGTTTGCTATGATTCCAATGAATTTTTCAAAAACAAAGAATGGAGTAGCTGATTATATTATTACAGGACAGTGGGCTAAAAAAGCATATCAGGAAGCTAAGAAGTTTATCAATGCTAAAGTGGTAGCTTCTTCAGAAGATAAGACATATTCTTATATTCCAGATTGCTCTGATCTTGATATTGATGACGATGCTGATTACGTATATATCTGCGAGAACAATACAATATATGGAACAAAATATAAAACATTACCAAATACAAAGGGCAAAACTCTTATTTCAGATGTTTCATCATGCTTCCTTTCAGAGCCAATTGATGTAAGCAAGTATGGTGTAATATATGGTGGTGTTCAGAAGAACGTTGGACCAGCTGGTGTAGTTATTGCTATTATCAGAGAGGATCTTATTCCTACAGAGGAACTTGCTGATGTTCCTACAATGTTACAGTACAAGACACATGCTGATAAAGGATCTATGTACAATACACCTCCATGCTACAACATTTATATGTGTGGTAAGGTATTTAAATGGATTAAAGCACAGGGTGGACTTCAGGCAATGAAAGAAAAGAATGAAGCTAAGGCAAAAGTTCTTTATGATTTCCTTGATTCAAGCAAATTATTCAAGGGAACAGTTGTTAAAGAAGACCGTTCACTTATGAATGTTCCATTTGTAACAGGTGATAAGGATCTTGATGCAAAATTTGTTGCTGAAGCAAAAGCAGCAGGATTTGTTAATCTTAAAGGACATAGAACAGTTGGTGGTATGAGAGCAAGTATTTATAATGCTATGCCAATTGAAGGTGTTCAGAAATTAGTTGAATTCATGAAGAAATTCGAAGAAGAGAATTCATAATATAGCAACTTATAGGAAAGGAATATTAAAATGAGTAAGATTAATTGTTTAAACCCTATCTCAAATAAAGGACTTGATCTTTTTACAAGTGATTATGAGATAGTTGATGATTATAATAGCGCAGACGCTGTACTTGTAAGATCTGCATCAATGCATGAGCTTGATCTCCCAGAATCTTTAAAGGCAGTTGCCAGAGCAGGTGCAGGAGTTAACAACATTCCACTTGATAAATGTGCAGATAAAGGTATTGTAGTTTTCAATACACCAGGAGCTAATGCTAATGGTGTTAAGGAGCTTGTTTTAGCTGCAATGTTACTTGCTTCAAGAGATATCGTTGGAAGTAATGCATGGGTTAAAGAGAATAAAGATGACGAAAATATTGCTAAAACTGCAGAGAAGGCAAAGAAGAATTTTGCAGGTACAGAATTAGCAGGAAAGAAACTTGGTGTTATCGGACTTGGTGCTATTGGTATCAAAGTTGCTAATACAGCTACACACCTTGGAATGGAAGTATATGGATATGATCCATATATCTCAGTAAACAGTGCATGGAACCTTTCAAGAAATGTAAAACACATTTCTGATGTAAATGATATTTACAGAGAGTGTGACTTTATTACAATTCATGTTCCAGCATTAGATAGTACAAAGGGAATGATTAACGAAGATGCTATCGCTCTTATGAAAGATGGAGTTATCATTCTTAACTATGCAAGAGATATTCTTGTAGATGAAGAGGCAGTTGCTAAGGCTATAAAAGATGGTAAGGTAAGACATTACATGACAGATTTTGCTAATCCATTATCTTCATCAATGGAAGGAGCCTTTGTTACAACACATATCGGAGCTTCAACAGAAGAGTCTGAAGAAAACTGTGCAATAATGGCTGTAAATGAGATTAAAGATTTCCTTGAAAATGGAAATATTAAGAATTCAGTAAACTATCCAAACTGTGATATGGGTGTTTGCAATACAACAGCAAGAGTAACAATTATGCATAAGAATATTCCAAACATGGTTAGCTCAGTAACATCTGTATTTGCTAAGGAAAATATCAATATAGCAGAAGTTGCAGATAAGTCAAGGGGAGAGTATGCATACATGGTACTTGATCTTGACGGAACTGTTTCAGATACAGTTGTTAAAGAAATTGAAGCAGTTGAAGGAATTATCAAAGTAAGAGTTATAAAATAATTTGAAAATTATTAAATGACATAATAAGGCTGAATCCTAATGATAATATATAAATCGTTAAGGTTCAGCCTTTTGTTTAGGAGGACAAAATGGCAACTATAAAGGCATTTAATGGACTTAGACCTGTAAAAGAACTTGCAAGTCAGGTAGCAGCTCTTCCCTATGATGTTTATGACAGAGCTGAGGCTGTAGAAGCAGTCAAAGGTAAGGAGTATACATTTTTAAGAATAGATAGAGCAGAGACACAGTTTGATGATTCTATGAATATTTATGATGAACAGGTTTATGTCAAGGCAAAGGAATTATTAGAAGCAGACAAGGCTAAGGGAGTATATAAGACAGATTTAAAGAAATGTTATTATATCTATGAATTGACAATGGATGGGAGAATCCAGACTGGTATTGTAGCATGTGCATCAATTGACGATTATGTAAATGGTGTTATAAAGAAACACGAGAATACCAGAGAAGATAAGGAACAGGATAGAATTCATCACGTTGATACAGTAAATGCTCAGACAGGTCCTATTTTCCTGGCATATAGAGAAAACAAAATCATTTCTAAAGTAATAGAAAAGACAAAGAACGAAGAGCCTATATTTGACTTTACTGCAGAAGATGGTATAAGACACAGAGGTTTTGTTATTGATAAAGATGAAGATATAAAAGTAATTGAAGATGAATTTGATAAAATTAATGATATTTATATTGCAGACGGACATCATAGAGCAGCTTCAGCAGTTAAGGTAGGCTTGAAAAGAAGAGATGAGAATAAAGATTATAATGGCAGCGAGGAGTTTAATTATTTCTTATCAGTACTTTTTCAAGAACAGGAACTTATGATTATGTCTTATAACAGAGTTGTTCATGATCTTAATGGAATGACTGATGCTGAATTTCTTCAAAAACTCTCTAAGGATTTTAGTGTTGAAGAAAAAGGCGAAAAAGCCTATGCACCATGTGAAAAGGCAGAATTTGGAATGTATTTAAATGGAAAATGGTACAGTGTAAAAGCTAGTGATAATCTTTTAAGTGAAGATGTTGTAAAGGGCTTGGATGTATCTATACTTCAGGATAATGTATTAGGTCCAATGTTAGGAATTGAAGATCCGAGAACAGACAAGAGAATAGAATTCGTCGGAGGTATCAAAGGACTTGAGGAATTAAAGGTAAGAGCAGATAAAACTAAAGGCGTTGCATTCTCTATGTATGCAACTACTATTCAGGAATTATTTGGAGTAGCAGATGCCAAAAGACTTATGCCTCCTAAATCAACATGGTTTGAACCTAAGCTTAGAAGTGGTTTGTTTATACATGAATTGGATAAATAAAAAATTTCCCTTTTAAATATCTTGAATATATAAGTAAAATATAATAAAATACACATTGTTGTAAATTACTATTAACTTTATTAGATTTGTAAAAAAGGAAAAGATATGAAATATAGAGATGATTTCAACGAATTCGATGATGGATTCGATGATGATTACGAAGATAAATTTGAGGATATTGAATTCTTAGATCCGGAAGATGACGGAATAGATATAGATGGTTTCTATGACGATGAAATGGATGATGATTATGAGGAGTTTGATGACGAACCATATGAGATAAAGGAAAAAGGTCCTAAGAAAAAATTGTCCAAAGACGCCATAATTAATAGAGCAATGGCAATAGCCGGTGTTATTATTATGGGATTTACAATATTCTACGGAACTGTTGCATACAGTGTATTCCACAAGACAACAGCGGCAACTAATAATAAAGCTGCTAAGACAGAAGAGGGAGAAGGATTTTTCACAAGTCCTTATACTGATGCAAATGTTACTGAAGAAACAAAACAAGTTCTTAATAACGCAGCATTAGAGCCTATGTTAACTAATTATACAGAAGTGGATAATGCAGTTCAGGGTGTTCTTGATGTGACTGTAAAAGACGAAATGACAACATACGAAAAGGTAAGAAATATTTATGATTACCTTATGTATACATATGATGTAGCAGATACATCATTTATAGATGAGGATAGTGTATATAGTTTCTGTTCGAAATATGAGTATTCGTCATATTTTGATATGGAACTCATGTATAGAGGCAATCAGGCTATAACTAATAAATCTGGTGATACTAAGGATATAGCATCAGTATTTGCTCTTGCCCTTCGTAGAATCGGATTACAGGCATATTACATAGATGCTGATAGTTATGTGGATGGATATAGTATTTCTCATGGATATGTTGTAGTTAGCATATATGGGGATTATTACGTGTTTGATCCGGCAGCTGAGGATAACCTTACAACTTCCCTTGGAACAAATGAGAATTCATACGCATTTTTCTGCAAGACTTTTGGAGAACTTGATGAATCTTATGTGTTATCTGAAGCAGAAGAGTCTATGGAAGAGTTTAACGAATTCAAGACTTTGGGAGACTTTGGATTTGCAGTTACGATTTCTACAAGTTCAGGAGACAGCACATCTGCAAATGTAACCTATGAATCAGGTTCAGCAGCAAGTGCATCAGCTGACACAATAAAACTTGAAGCTGGAGACAGAATTACATTTAAGGGAACAGTAACAGGTAGTGAGACGAATACATGGAAACTTGTTGCTGATGTAAATGATTTATCAGGTAATTACATTAACGAAGTAACCTTGTATAACGAGACTCATTCAGAATCCAGTGATACAGTTTCATACTATCCATCAAAGGGTGGTATTATAAATCTTATGTTTATGGTTACTGATGAAAATGGACGTACATGTACAGTTACATGTAGAGCCGAAGTAGATGGAGATGATACATACTATCGTCCTACCGAGCCAGAGACAGAAGAGGCAACATCAACAACTGTATATTATGAAGAAACTACACAAGAAACAACAGTATATTACGATGAGACAACTAATGAAGTAACAACATATGAGGAAATCAATGACGATGATTCCCAATATGATGAAACAACTGCTCCAGAGACAACACCGGCAGAAACGACACCAGCAGAGACAACACCAGCAGAGACAACGCCAGCAGAGACAACACCGGCAGAGACAACACCAGCAGAGTCAACTACTGTGGCTCCATAGTTAAGATTAAAAGTAACGTCGGCACGGTAAACCGTGCCGACTTTTGCATTATATGGAGATGTATAAATGAGATATACAGAATATGAGGAATGTAAGCTTTGTCCTAGAAAATGCGGTATTAATCGATATGAAGAGATGGGATATTGCAAATGTACAACAAATATAAAAGCTTCCAGGGCGGCACTTCATTATATGGAGGAGCCTTGTATAAGTGGTAAAAATGGAAGTGGTACAATATTTTTTTCAGGTTGTAGTTTGGGATGTATATTTTGCCAGAATTATAAAATTTCCAGAGAAAATTTTGGTATAGATATTTCTACAGAAAAGTTAGCTGATATTATGTTAAGATTACAGGATATGGGAGCTAATAATATTAATCTGGTAACAGGTTCCATGTATGTTCCTACAATCCTTCGTTGCCTTGACACTGTAAAAAATAAACTGTATATTCCTATTGTGTATAATACAGGTGGATATGAGACAGCAGAAAACATACAAAGATTAAAGGGATATGTAGATATTTACCTTACTGATATAAAATATTTTGACAGTGAATTGTCTTCCAGATATCTGGGGGCAGAAAATTATTTTAAATATGCAAGTGAAGCTGCAAGGCTTATGATTAGACAGACAGGTGTACCAAAGTTTTACGAAAAAGCAGGGGAAGATGAAAAAATGCTTAAATCCGGAACCATTATAAGGCATCTTGTAATGCCGGGTTCAAGAAAAGATTCCATGAATATATTACAATGGATGGCTGATAATTTGGAAAGAAATAGTTATCTAATTAGCATAATGAGTCAGTATACTCCAGTGCATTCAGATTTGCTAAATGAAAGAGATAAAGAATCTTTTAGTAAAATTAACAGACTCGTCACAAGCTTTGAGTATAATAGCGTAGTGGATAAAGCGTTAGAGTTAGGAATAGATTTAGGATATATGCAGGCAAAAGAAAGTCATGGTAGAAAATACACGCCGGATTTTGACTTACAGGGATTAGATTAGAAAAGGAGATTTAAAATGGCTGAAAATAGTTGTTGGGAGAATTATTCCCAGGAAGATTTAGAAGAACTTAATAAATTAAATAATGAGTATATTGAATTTTTGTCACAGTGTAAAACTGAAAGAGAATGTGTTAAAGAATGTGTAAGACAGGCAGAAGAAGCAGGATATAAGGATTTACAAAAGGTGATTGATAATAAAGAAAGCGTACAGGCTGGAGATAAGCTTTATTATAAATACATGGATAAATCCATTGTTATGTTTAACATTGGCTCAGAGCCTATCGAAAAAGGTCTTAACATTTTAGGTGCCCATATTGATTCTCCTAGATTGGATATTAAACAGAATCCATTATATGAGAATTCAGGCCTGGCTTATTTGGATACCCATTACTATGGTGGAATAAAAAAATATCAGTGGGTAACGATTCCTCTTGCTATCCATGGAGTTGTGGTTAAGACAGATGGAACAAAGATTGATGTGAAAGTAGGGGAAGACCCTGATGATCCGGTATTATTTATATCTGACATTCTCATTCACCTTGCTCAAAATCAATTGGAGAAGAGAGGAAACAAGGTTGTTGAGGGAGAAGATTTAGATATTTTGGTAGGTAATATGCCTCTTAAGGGTGAGAAGAAAGAGGCTGTTAAGAAAAATATTCTTAAGCTTATTAAAGATAAATATGATTTTGAAGAAAAAGACTTTATGTCTGCTGAGTTAGAGGTAGTACCTGCAGGAAGAGCTAGAAGCGCAGGTCTTGATTCAAGTATGATTCTTGCATACGGTCATGATGATAAAGTATGTGCATATACATCTTTGGTTGCAATGTTAGAAAAAGACGAAGTTAAGAGAACCGCCTGTCTTCTTTTAGTGGATAAGGAAGAGATTGGTAGCGTAGGTGCCACGGGAATGCGCTCTAGATTCTTTGAAAATGTTCTCTGTGAGTTATTAGATAGAATGGGACAGGGTTCAGATCTTGTTCTTAGAAGAGTCCTTGCTAATTCTAAGATGCTTTCATCAGATGTAAATGCAGCCTTTGACCCATTGTATGCTGAAGTATTTGAAAAGAGAAATGCTTCATTCTTTGGAAAAGGTCTTGTTATTAATAAATACACCGGTTCTAGAGGTAAATCCGGTTCTAATGATGCAAACGCTGAGTACTTAGGAGAAGTAAGACGTATATTTGAGAAATATGATGTGGCATATCAAAGTTCAGAACTAGGAAAAGTAGACCAGGGTGGTGGTGGAACCATCGCTTATATAATGGCTTTATATGGAATGGATGTTGTGGATAGTGGTGTTGCAGTACTTAGTATGCATGCCCCTCATGAAGCAGTAAGCAAAGCAGATGTTTACGAGGCAAAGAAGGGATACGTAGCATTTATTTCCGAATAAAAGAATAGAAATTATACATGGATAAAACGGAGGAAACATGGTAGATCAGAAGCATATCAGAAATTTTTGTATAATAGCTCACATTGATCATGGAAAGTCTACCCTTGCAGACAGAATCATTGAGAAGACAGGACTTCTTACTGATAGAGAGATGCAAGATCAAGTATTAGACAACATGGATCTTGAAAGAGAAAGAGGTATAACTATAAAGTCTCAGGCTGTTAGAACAGTCTATAAGGCTAAAAACGGAGAAGAATACGTATTCAATCTTATAGATACTCCAGGACATGTGGATTTTAACTATGAAGTATCAAGAAGTTTGGCGGCCTGCGATGGAGCAATCTTAGTAGTGGATGCGTCTCAGGGTGTAGAGGCACAAACTCTTGCAAATGTATATTTAGCATTGGATCATGATTTGGATGTGCTTCCAGTTATTAATAAAATTGATTTACCAAGCGCAGACCCTGAAAGGGTAATAGAGGAGATAGAGGATGTTGTCGGTATTGAGGCCGAAGGAGCACCCCTTATATCGGCTAAAAACGGCATAAATATTGAAGAAGTCTTAGAACAGGTAGTAACTAAGATACCTGAGCCAAAAGGGGATAAAAATGCCCCATTTAAGGCTCTTATATTTGATAGCATTTATGATGCATATAAAGGCGTTATAGTATTTTTCAGAGTAATGGATGGAACCGTTAAAGCAGGTACAAATGTACTTATGATGGCAACAGGGGCAAAGCAGCAGGTAATAGAGGTAGGATATTTTGGCGCAGGAAAATACATACCATGTGATGAGTTATCCGCTGGAATGGTTGGATATTTAACAGCCAGTATTAAAAATGTGTCTGATACCAGAGTAGGTGATACTATAACTGATGCGGACAGACCATGTGACGAACCCCTTCCCGGATATAAGAAAGTTCAGTCTATGGTATATTGTGGAATGTATCCGGTGGATGGTGCTAAGTATCCGGAACTTAGGGATGCCTTAGAAAAGCTTCAGTTAAATGACGCCAGCTTAAATTATGAGCCAGAGACATCTGCAGCCTTGGGATTTGGTTTTAGATGCGGATTCTTAGGTCTGTTACATTTGGATATTATCCAGGAAAGATTGGAAAGAGAATATAATTTGGACCTTATAACCACAGCTCCTGGAGTTGTTTATAAGGTATATAAAACTAATGGCGAGATGATAGAACTAACCAATCCATCAAATCTTCCAGACCCATCTTTAATAGATTACATGGAAGAGCCTATTGTAAAGGCTGAGATTATGGTTACCACAGAGTTCATTGGACCAATTATGGAACTTTGTCAGGAAAGACGTGGAGTATATGTGGATATGGATTATATTGAAGAAACAAGAGCCCTTATAAGATACGATCTTCCGTTAAACGAGATTATTTACGACTTCTTTGATGCTCTTAAATCCAGATCAAGAGGATATGCTTCCTTTGATTATGATTTAAAGGGATATGTAAAATCAAATCTTGTTAAGTTAGACATTTTAATCAACAGGGAAACAGTGGATGCTCTTTCTTTTATTGTACATGCGGATACCGCCTACGAGCGTGGTAGAAAAATGTGTGAGAAATTAAAGAAGGAAATTCCAAGACAGCTCTTTGAAATTCCTATTCAGGCGGCTATTGGTGGTAAAGTAATAGCAAGAGAAACTGTAAAAGCTATGAGAAAAGACGTACTTGCTAAATGTTACGGTGGTGACATTACCCGTAAGAAGAAACTTTTGGAAAAGCAAAAGGAAGGAAAGAAGAGAATGCGTCAGGTAGGAAATGTGGTAATACCACAGCAGGCATTTATGAGCGTTCTCAAATTAGACGAGGAATAATGACAGCAGGAATATACCTACATATACCGTTTTGTGTAAAAAAATGTCTTTACTGTGATTTTATTTCCGGAACAAACAGTAAAGAAACAATAGAAAATTATATTAATTCGATGGTGAATGAAATAGAATCTACGGACATTAAACAGGACGTAGATTCTGTTTTTATAGGTGGAGGAACGCCAAGTTCTATACCACCTGAATACATTGCAAAAGTAGTGGATTGCTTAAGGATAAAATTAGGCAATAGATTTTTAAAGGACAGCGAGATAACTATTGAAACCAATCCTAAAACGATTAGTGAAAATGCTCTTAAAATCTATCACGATGCAGGTATTAATAGAATAAGCATGGGACTTCAATCCTGTATTGATAGTGAATTAAAGTCTTTAGGAAGAATACATACATTTAAAGATTTCTTAGATAGTTACAATATAGCCACAAGATATTTCGATAATATAAATATAGATTTAATATCCGGAATTCCACATCAAACCATGGATTCCTTTAAGGAGTCTTTAAAAAAAGTTGGGAATTTAAATCCTAATCACATATCAGTGTATAGCCTGATAATTGAAGAGGGGACACCTTTTTATGAAATGTATGGCCCTAAAGGAAAGTTTAAAGACAGCCTTCCTAATGAGGATATAGACAGGGAAATGTATCATTTTACAAAAGAATACCTTAGCACTTTAGGCTACAACAGATATGAGATATCTAATTATGCTAAGGAGAATAAGGAGAGCCGCCATAATCTGAAATATTGGAAAGGCAATAATTACTATGGATTTGGAATTGCTGCTGCCTCTTTGGTGGATAATATAAGATATAAAAATACGGATAATTTAAAGGAGTATATAGATGCAATGGGTAGTCCTGAAAAGATTCGTATAACCCAAGAGATATTAGATATTGAAGATTGCATGTCGGAGTACATGATTCTGGGATTAAGGTTAATCAAGGGTGTTAGTCCTAAAGAGTTTAAGGCACGTTTTAATGAAGATATGGAAAATAAATACGGGGATATTTTGAATAAATATTTGAATATGGGACTATTACATACAACAATCGATGGAAACTTTGCTTTAACAGATAAAGGTTTGGACGTAAGTAATAGCGTTATGGAAGAATTCCTTTAATTTATTAGGGAATTGGGGTTGTTATTTACCAAAAAAAAATCTATAATTTTGAATAAAGTTTAATGGAGGTTTTAAATGAATTCTATATATCATGAATGGCTGGTAAAAAGGAATAGAATTTTTAGCGATATCGTGTTTAGAACACTTGCAATACTTGGATGCGTAGTAGTTCCATTTATTGTTTCACTTTTAATCGCAAAATTCGCACCTTTTTTTATTTTTGGCTCAGTAGTAGTATTTGCACTTATGGTGTGGTTAGCAGTGGTTGTATTTAAAAGAACAAATGTTGAATATGAATACAAGTTTTTACAGGATGAACTTAGAATTGATAAGATAATGGGACAGAGTAAAAGAAAAAGATGTGCTACAGTAAATGTAGGAAAAGTTGAGTTCATGGCAAAGGAAGGAGATCCTGAATTAGATTCGTTTGAGAATCTTGATTACTATGTTGTGGATTATTCTAGCCGAAGTGATGAAGATAATAAATACGTCATTTTCTATAAGGGAGAAGGACAGTATGCTAAGGTTATAATTGAACCTAATGATGATATTCTAAAACAGTTTAAATATACAGCACCTAATCGTGTTCGTATCTAAAAATACTTAATAGTAATTTTATACAAATATAAGTAATAAAATAAGGGAAATGTTGGTTTGACATACATAGTCAAATTTGTTACAATCATTTTTAAATTTTTAGAAAGCGAGGATGAACATAAAATGGGACAGATTATTGGTGAAGGAATAACATTTGATGACGTGCTTTTAGTACCTCAGTATTCAGAGGTGACACCTAATATGGTGGATCTTTCAACTAATCTTACTAAAACTATCAAACTTAACATACCTATGATGAGTGCAGGTATGGATACAGTTACAGAGCACAGAATGGCAATTGCCATGGCTAGACAGGGCGGTATTGGAATTATTCATAAGAACATGTCAATAGAACAGCAGGCTGAAGAGGTAGACAAGGTAAAAAGATCTGAAAACGGAGTTATCACGGACCCATTTTATTTATCACCTGAACATACATTAAAGGATGCAGATGAACTTATGGCTAAGTTCAGAATATCTGGTGTTCCAATCGTTAAAGAAGATAAGACACTTGTTGGTATTATTACTAACCGTGATCTCAAGTTTGAAACGGATTATTCTAAAAAGATTTCTGAGTGTATGACCAGCGAAGGTCTTGTAACAGCTAAAGAAGGAATCACTTTAGAAGAGGCTAAACAGATTCTTGCTAAAGCTAGAAAAGAAAAGCTTCCAATCGTAAATGATGAGTACAAGTTATCAGGTCTTATCACAATCAAAGATATTGAGAAACAGATTAAATATCCACTTTCTGCAAAGGATTCTCAGGGAAGACTTCTCTGTGGAGCAGCAGTTGGTATTACAGGAAATATGATTGAAAGAGTTGATGCTTTGGTTAAAGCCAAGGTTGATGTTATTGTTATTGATTCAGCTCATGGTCATTCAAAGAATATATTTACAGCATTAAGAGCAATTAAAGAGAAATATCCTGATCTTCAGGTAATTGCAGGTAACGTGGCAACAGCAGAAGCTACAAAAGCTCTTATTGAAGCTGGAGCTGATTGTGTAAAAGTTGGTATCGGACCTGGTTCAATATGTACAACAAGAGTTGTTGCAGGTATAGGTGTACCTCAGATAACAGCTATTATGGATTGCTACAATGCAGCAAAAGAGTATGGAGTACCAATCATTGCTGATGGTGGTATCAAATTCTCAGGAGACATGGCTAAAGCTATTGCAGCTGGAGCAAATGTTTGTATGATGGGTAGCATGTTTGCCGGATGCGACGAAGCACCTGGAACATTTGAATTATATCAGGGTAGAAAATACAAGGTATATAGAGGCATGGGCTCAATTGCAGCTATGGAAAATGGTAGTAAAGACAGATACTTCCAGGAAGGCGCTAAGAAACTCGTTCCTGAAGGAGTTGAAGGAAGAGTTGCATACAAGGGTTCAGTTGAAGATACAGTATTCCAGTTAGTTGGAGGTATCCGCGCAGGAATGGGATATTGTGGAGCAAAAGATATAGAAACACTTAAGACAACTGCTAAATTTGTGAAGATTACATCAGCAGCCTTAAAAGAAAGTCATCCACATGATATTCATATTACAAAAGAAGCACCAAACTATAGTATAGATGTATAATAAAAAATATAGTAATGATGACACGTCAAAACCCACCAGTTGCTGGTGGGTTTTAATGCATTAGGAGGTTTTTATGGCAGAGAAGATGACAGAACAAGACATAAAAAAAATCAAGGAGGAGATTGAATACAGAAAACTTGTGGTTCGCAAAGAAGCTATTGAAGCTGTAAAGGAAGCAAGAGCACAAGGAGATCTAAGTGAGAACTTTGAATACTATGCAGCCAAAAGAGATAAGAATAGAAATGAAAGCAGAATCAGATATTTGGAGAGGATTCTTAATAATGCCCAGGTTATAGAGGACACCACTGCAGAGGATGAAGTAGGCCTTTATACTCAGGTTGAATTATTTTTAGAGGATACAAAAGAAATTATGTCCATTAAGCTTGTAACTTCTATTAGAGGTAATTCACTTGAAGGAAGAATAAGTATAGATTCTCCAATAGGCAAGGCAATACTGGGACATAAAGTAGGAGAAAGGGTGTATGTAAAAGTATCAGATGACTTTGGATATTACGCTCAGATAAAGAGTATAACTAAGCTAGAAGATGATGGAACGGATGATATCAGGAGTTACTAAGGAGAAATTTTATTTTCATATTCTATGAACTGTGTTATACTTAAAATGATTTTTTATGATTATTATGGGGTATATAAGTGTAGCAAGTGTGCAACCAAAGAAGGATGGAAAAGCATATGAAAAATGAGGTTAAAAATAGTATAAAAAATACAATAGGCAATCTCTTAACTAAAGGCAGATCGGAGTATACAGATTACATTTTATTCTTTAGACATTATAGTGAATTACAGCTTGATGAATCTGAGATTATCGATATTGTCTCAGCAATGAATATTGATTGTGATATGTTGTACTATGAGTACAGTAAGGATAAAATTCAGGATGCTTTCTGCCCTTTTATGGAATTTATAAGAGAATTATACAATAAGTATTATAAGAAAATAATGACAGCCCAGGAATTTGTTGAAAAAGCTGGTGGTTATAAAGCTCTTACATATTTGTTTGTTCATTATTTGGAAAATGGATGGTTTGACAGATATGAGGACGTACTTCCTCAGGAAGTTGAATACGAAAAGATACGTATAGTTGAAAGTATAATTAATTTTATAAAATACATTTCCAGAGAACATAAATTGGTTATGGTTCTGGACAATGTTCACTTGGTGCAATTGTCATCACTTAAGATAATTGAAAATATAATAGGAAACCGAGCTATTAAAAATATTGCTTTTATAGGATCTTACGATGAATCATACAATATCAGTAGCTATAGACAAGGCGAGTGGAGCAAACTGATGGATTTAATTAGAAATCTTGAGATAACTATTGAGTATGATGGAGTTTCTGAGAATTATAATGTTGAGGAAACAGAAGATAGTGATGGGGGAACAACAGTAGCAGAGTATATAGAAACCATGAGGGATCTTTGCATGGTTCTTGCCTTCGAGCAGGGAAATTATTATATGACCAAGCTGTTAAGAACCTTGGACAATAGTAAACTTGTGGCAACACAGGAAGAAGAAGCCCAAATTTATTTTATAAAGGCAATGATAGAGGTCTTTACAAAGCATGATAAAGAAGCATTTGTGTCATGTAAGAAAATGTATGATTTGGAATGTACAAAGAATTATAACAAGATTCTTTATATGTATTATGTGATAAATGCTATTATTAATACAACCACAGGACAGCATTATATAGCAAGAAAGATGATAAAAAACGGTCTGGATTTAATTGATGCTCATCCAGACGAGTTTGTGGAACATGACAGGACCCGTCTTGAGATGATGGAGATTGTGGAATATCTTTCTAAGAATCCGGATGTTTTATTCTGGGATCCTAATATGTCTATTCCAAAGGAATTAATCCAAAAGGCTAAAGATAAAGGACAGCTAATGCATGTGGCATATGCATATTTATTTGGATTTAATCTGGCATCTGCAGATACACAGGAAAGAGAAGAAAATAGAAAGAATTTCGAGGAAGGTCTTGCAATAGCAGAGAAGCTGGATAATGTTAAATTACAGATAAGAGGCTGGCAGTCAAGTGGTGCTCAAGCATCAGCCTATGGAGATTTTAGAGATACACTGTATTTCTATAATAAGAGCCTGGATATTATGAAGGGCAACGATATGAAGTTAGAGGAAGCCGAGATTGATAATGGTATTGGCTATGACTGTATCGTTAATGAAAAATATGATTTAGCATATGACTATTTCCATAAAGCAATTGATTTGGGAATTAAGATAGAGGTGCCGGGGATTGTATTGGATGCAGTTTATAACATGACTGCATTGGATATTCAAACCGGAAATTATGACGAGGCAATTGGATGTGCAAATCTTACTTTGAAAATGATGAATATGCTTAAGTTAGAGAGACTTAATGTATGTAATAAATCAAAGGTTTTGGGATTAGCAATATTTGCCTACCTTAAAAAGAAACAGATTTATAATGCCAAGATGTATTACGATAATATGGCAACGGTTATGCAACACTTACTTAGTTCGGATAATCCGGATTATTCTATGTGGGAAGACGATATGTATCTTTACTATGTAGTTAGTGCTATGATTGCCATGGAAGATGGACGATATGAAGTGGCTAGAAGATACTTTGACCATGCCGATGCATTATGGCAGGAGATTAACAGTAAGCAATTGTACATTCTTCCAAGGGTTATACAGGAAGAAGTGCGTTTATGCGAGCTTATGGGCGAAACCATAAAGAAAGAGGAAATAATTATAAGATCAGCTGAGTTCTGTAGACAGAACAAGATGCTTTTAAGTGCTGCTAACATTGATAATCTGTTATTTAATAAGGAATTTAACAGGGAAAAATACAAGACTGTTCTTACAGAAGAATTGGTGGAAAGAATTAATGTCATGACAGCTAGAAGTGCCATGAAGAAAGAAGTTGAAAAGAAGAATAAGATGCTCAACTTCTTTGAAACCTGGGTTGATTCAATTAATATTCCTGCGGGTTCAGAAAGCGAAATGATATCAAATGCAGTGGAAATGATTAAAAACACATTTGATATAGACAGGGTGCTTTACATTAGTGTGATAAATGGCATTCCTGTAATAAAATATTATGATAGCTCAGTAGACATTCAGCAGTATCAGCTTCAGTACATAATGGATTTCTTTAAGAAAAATAAACGTAGAATATTGGTATCAAGGCTTAAGAAATCATATAAATTCCACGAAGAATTTATATCAGCATTTAACAGAAATGATTTATCATCGCTTTTAGCAATACCGTTCTACGAAAATGAAGAGGTATCTGATATATTTATAGCATTTAAGAATAAGCGAGCCAACTTCACAGAGAATCTTACAATGATTTATGAAGATGAGGCAGACATTTTAAGAACCTCATTTAGAGAACTTATTGAAGCTATTAACAGAGAACAGATAAAGAGACAGTTAGAAAAGAGTTCTGTTACAGATACTCTAACAGGAATTGATAATAGACATGGATTAGTAGTTAAGGTAAATAAAGAGATTGAACGAATCAAGCGTTTGGAGAAGGCTGAGGAGTTATTTACCATACTATATATGGATTTGGATAATTTCAAATTCTGTAACGATAATTTTGGACATGATGCAGGAGATGCCGTATTAGTGTCATTTTCAGCCATGCTTAAGAGTATTGTTGGAGAAGACGGAATCGTTGTCAGATATGGTGGTGACGAATTCATAATAATTATTCCGAATAAAAATGTTAATTATGGAGAGAGTATTGCCAATAAAATATTTAGAAATATCGGATATAACAGAGGTTTTGTAAAAGCCATAGAATCAACCATTACCGGAAAGATATCAATAAGTGATGAAAATAGAATTACATGTTCTATAGGTATTGCATCCGGGGTGGTTAAGGAGTATGATGATATTTCGGTAATTCTTAAAAAAGCAGACAAGGCGTTATACGCTGTTAAAAATGGTTCAAAGCATGACTATAAGATATGGGAAGAATAGGAGATTAGTTAACAATGGAAGACTCAAAGAACTTTATAGAACTTATTATTGATGAAGATCTAGAAAATGGAAGGTTCGATCACGTACAAACCCGATTCCCACCAGAGCCAAATGGATATTTACATATTGGACATGCAAAATCTATTCTTTTAAATTATGGACTTGCTGAAAAATATAATGGAAAATTCAATATGCGTTTTGACGATACCAATCCTACAAAGGAAAAGGATGAGTACGTTGAGGCAATTAAAAGAGATATATCTTGGTTAGGAGCTAACTGGGAAGACAGATTATTTTTTGCATCAGATTATTTTGATGAAATGTATGAAGTAGCAGTTAAGCTTATAAAGAAGGGCAAAGCATATGTGTGCGATTTAACTCCGGAAGAAATAAGAGAATACAGAGGAACCCTTACAGAGCCAGGTAAAAACAGTCCATATAGGGACAGAAGTGTAGAAGAAAACTTAGAGCTATTTGAAAACATGAAAAATGGCATGTACGAAGACGGTACAAAAGTTCTCAGAGCTAAGATAGATATGGCATCTCCTAATATAAATATGAGAGATCCAATTATTTACAGAGTAGCGCACATGACACATCACAGAACAGGGGATAAATGGTGCATTTATCCTATGTATGACTTCGCTCATCCAATAGAGGATGCCCTTGAACATATTACACATTCTATATGTACTCTTGAGTTTGAGGATCATAGACCTTTATATGACTGGGTTGTAAATGAAGCAGAGTTTGAAGAAAAGCCAAGACAGATTGAGTTTGCAAAACTTTACCTTACAAATGTTGTAACAGGTAAGAGATATATTAAGAAACTTGTAGATGATGGAATAGTAGATGGATGGGATGATCCAAGACTTGTAACAATATCAGCATTAAGAAGAAGAGGATTTACACCAGAGTCTCTTAAAATGTTTGTAGAATTGTGTGGTATATCAAAGAGTAACAGCTCTGTGGACTATGCAATGTTAGAATATTGTATAAGAGAAGACCTTAAGGGCAAAGCGCCAAGAGTAATGGCAGTTATTGATCCTATAAAGCTTATAATTGACAATTATCCAGAGGATAAGGTTGAGTATTTTGACGTGGTGAATAACCCTGAAAATGAAGAGATGGGTACAAGACAAGTAGCATTTAGCAGAGAGCTTTACATAGATAGAGACGATTTCATGGAAGAGCCACCTAAGAAATATTTCAGATTATTCCCAGGTAATGAAGTAAGACTCATGAATGCGTATTTTGTAAAATGCGTGGACTATAAGAAAGATGAAAATGGAAATGTAACAGAAATCCATTGTACATATGACCCTGAAACAAGAAGTGGTTCAGGCTTTACAGGAAGAAAGGTAAAGGGAACTATTCATTGGGTAAGTGCAGCACATTCAGTAAATGCTGAAGTAAGATTGTATGAAAACATAGTTGATGAGGAAAAGGGAAAACTTAATGAGGATGGAACATTGAACCTCAACCCTAATTCTAAGACAGTAATGACTAATGCAAGAATAGAGTCAAGCATAAGAAATGCAAAAGCAGAAGATAAATATCAGTTTGTAAGAAAAGGATTTTTCTGTGTAGATTCAAAGGATACTACAGAGGACAAGTTAGTATTTAATGAGACGGTATCATTAAAGAGTTCTTTCAAACTTCCTAAAAACTAAAAAATAACAGGCTACCGCAATTGCGATAGCCTGTATTTAATTTAAGTCCAATTAAATGAGTGATTATTTATCATCTTCCTGTTTGTCATCATCCTCATCATCAGTGTCATCTTCGTCATTGTCAAAATCTTCATCTTTATAATCTGAAGTATCAATGTTTACATTAACTTTAACACCGTTGTCCTTTACGACTTCAACAGGTTCATCATTAGCTTTATTAAGTGAAACGTAACCATCCTCATTAGACTCGTCAGAATCGTCATCATCAAAATCAAGGAAATCATCATCAAAATCTTCAGAAGAAGCTTTATACTTATTATAAAGAGCCATTCCTCCTGCTGCCGCTGCACCTACAATAGTTGTGAAAATAATTGCTTTCTTAAAAAAACCTTTTGCCATATAAAACGATTCTCCTTTCTACAAATCTGATACTAGTATTGTAATACGTAAGATAAAAAAAATAAAGGACAAAATGTCAACATACTGTGATAAAATATTTAAATATTAATGATAAAAAAATAAGGAGCTGTTATGAAAAAAATAGTTTTTTTTGACATAGATGGAACTATATATCAGTACGGAAACGGAGTTCCCAAAGACACAAGATGGGCTATTAGAAAACTAAGAGAAAATGGAAATATTGCGATGATTTGTACCGGAAGAACCAAATCCATGATATTTCCTGAGATATTAGATATTGGATTTGATGGGATCATTGCAGGAGCAGGAACTTATATAGAATATCAGGGCAGAGAAATATTTAGAGATGAAATGGAAGAAGCAATAGCCAGAGATATAATAAGTACCATGAGAACACTAGACATAATGGCTATACCTGAGGGAATAGATTACATCTACTTTGATAAAGAATATATGCCAAAGGAGTATTTTCCTATATTTGAAATCTATTTAAAAGAAGTGGGAAAAAATGTTATAGAAGTAGATAAAGCCAGTAAAATAGAGGTTTCTAAAGTAAGTGGTATCGTTAAAAATAAAGAAGAAGTAAAAAAAATGGAAGAAAAATATCCGGATTACAAGGTTGTAGACCACAAAGATGGGTTTATAGAAATAATTCCAAGAGGTTTTTCCAAAGCAGAAGGGATTAAGAAGGTTATTGATAACATAGGATTAGACAGAAAAGATACCTATGCTTTTGGAGATGGAATGAATGATTATGAAATGCTTAAGTATGTAAACTATGGTGTGGTAATGGGTAATGCCATGGATAGTTTTAAATCTCAGATAGAATACGTAACTGAGGATTATGATAAAGGCGGCATTAAAAATGCCCTTGAAAGGTTCGGGCTAATATAGTGAAGATTACAAAACAAGATAAAGATCTGATATTAACAGACATTAAAGATTTTAGTTTGCAGCAAACATTAGAATGTGGACAGTGTTTTCATTTTAAAAATTTTGGTGAGGGTGAATTCGTAGCGGTTTACAAAAAAAATCTTCTTCATGCAAAGGAAGAAAATGACAAAATAATCTTATACAACCTGTCTTTGAAGGATTTTGAAAATATATGGAAGCACTATTTTGATTTGGAAAGAGACTATGGAAGTATAAAAAAAGCAATAATAAAAAGCGATAAGCGATTAAGCCAGGCAGTAAATGACAACTATGGTGTACATATATTAAATGCTGAATTTTCAGAAACACTTATGTCCTTTATTATTTCTCAAAACAAACAAATTCCTCATATTAAAAAGATTGTGGCGGATATTTCTAAGGAATATGGAACATTTCTTGGAAAAATAAATGAAGAAGAATTCTATTCTTTTCCAGATGTTTCACAGATGAAAGACATTAGTGAAGATGATTATTCCAGGTTAAAAACAGGATTCAGGGCAAAATACTTAAGAGATGCAGCGCAAAAAATGGCCAATGATACAGATATGTCCTATGAAGTTCTAAATAAAATGGGTTATGAAAAGGCAAAAGACAAGCTTACAACTATAAAGGGAGTAGGAGATAAGGTGGCAAACTGTGTTTTATTGTATTCCTTAGGATATCGCAATGCATTTCCTGTGGATGTGTGGATAAAGAGAATAATGGAACATCTTTATTTTGAAAATGATACGAAGAATGAAGTAATATATGAGTTTGCAAAGGAGAAATTTGGTGAATATGGGGGATATGCCCAACAATATCTATTTTACTATGCCAGAAGTAACGGAATAGGAAAGAAATAAATATGTGAAAAATTTTTCAAATGTTAAAAAATGAGAAAAATGGAGAAAATCAAAGAAAAAATCAGAAAAAGTTTATTTTTTTTCTGATTTTTTCTTTTTTTTACTCTTGCACAAACTACATAAAGGCACTATTATATAAACATGGTTTAGCACTCGAATCGAAGGAGTGCTAATAAACAAACTTTTAGATATAGAATGGAGGAATTAAAAGATGAAATTAGTACCATTAAATGACAGAGTTGTATTAAAGCAGTTAGTAGCTGAAGCTAAGACAGCTTCTGGTATAGTTTTACCAGGACAGGAAAAAGAGAAGCCACAGCAGGCTGAGGTTGTAGCAGTTGGACCAGGCGGAGTAGTTGATGGCAAAGAAGTTAAAATGGAAGTTAAAGAGGGAGATAAAGTTATCTATTCTCAGTATGCAGGTTCTAGAGTAAAGTTTGATGAAGATGAATATATTGTAGTTAGACAGGCAGACATTCTTGCAATTATTGAAGATTAATAAATATAACAGGAGGATTTAAAAAATGGCAAAAGAGATTAAGTACGCAGCAGATGCTCGTAAAGCGCTTGAAAATGGTGTTGATAAATTAGCAGATACAGTAAAGGTTACACTTGGACCAAAGGGAAGAAACGTAGTTCTTGATAAGTCATATGGTGCACCACTTATTACAAATGACGGTGTTACAATTGCAAAGGAAATTGAACTTGAAGACTCTTTCGAGAACATGGGTGCACAGCTTGTTAAAGAAGTAGCAACAAAGACAAATGATGTTGCCGGTGATGGAACAACAACAGCTACAGTTCTTGCTCAGGCTATGATTAATGAAGGAATGAAGAACCTTGCAGCAGGTGCTAACCCAATCATCCTTAGAAAAGGTATGAAGAAAGCTACAGATACAGCTGTAGATGCTATTCTTAAAATGAGCAGCAAAGTAAGCGGAAAAGAGCAGATTGCCAAAGTTGCAGCTATATCAGCAGGAGACGAAGAAGTTGGACAGATGGTAGCAGATGCTATGGAAAAGGTGTCTAATGACGGCGTTATCACAATTGAAGAGTCAAAGACAATGCAGACAGAGTTAGACCTTGTTGAAGGTATGCAGTTTGATAAAGGATATATTTCAGCATACATGGCAACAGATATGGACAAAATGGAAGCAAATCTTGAAAATCCATATATCCTTATTACAGATAAGAAGATTTCAAATGTACAGGAAATTCTTCCAATCCTTGAGGAGATTGTTAAAACAGGTAAAAGCCTTCTTATAATTGCAGAGGATGTAGAGGGTGAAGCTCTTACAACACTTATTGTTAATAAGTTAAGAGGAACATTTAACGTAGTAGCAGTTAAAGCTCCAGGATATGGTGACAGACGTAAGGAAATGCTTAAAGATATCGCTATTCTTACAGGTGGACAGGTTATTTCTTCAGAGATAGGTCTTGAACTTAAAGATACAACTATGGAACAGCTTGGACAGGCTAAGTCAGTTACAATTAAGAAAGAGTCAACAGTCATCGTAGATGGTGAAGGAAATAAAGACGATATTAAGGACAGAGTAGAGCAGATTAAGAAGCAGATTGAAGAGACAACATCAGATTTCGATAAAGAAAAATTACAGGAGAGACTTGCTAAGTTAGCTGGTGGAGTTGCAGTTATCCGTGTAGGTGCAGCAACAGAAACAGAGATGAAGGAAGGTAAGCTTCGTATGGAAGATGCTCTTAATGCTACAAGAGCAGCTGTTGAAGAAGGAATTATCTCAGGTGGTGGATCTGCATATGTTCACGCATCTAAGGAAGTTGCTAAGCTTGTAGCAACACTTGAAGGTGACGAGAAGACAGGTGCAAACATCATTCTTAAAGCTCTTGAGGCTCCACTTTTCACAATTGCAGCTAATGCAGGACTTGAAGGCGCAGTTATTGTAAATAACGTAAAAGAAGCAGAAGTTGGAATGGGATACGATGCATTAAATGACAAGTATGTAAAGATGGTAGATGCAGGAATTCTTGATCCGGTTAAGGTTACAAGAAGTGCATTACAGAATGCAACAAGTGTAGCTTCAACATTACTTACAACAGAGTCATGTGTAGCAACAATTAAAGAGCCGGTTCCAGCAGCACCAGCTGCACCAGGAATGGGCGGAATGATGTAATAGATTGAATCTATAGACATAATAAAATAAAAAACAATGGCTGTCGCATATGATATGTACCCAGAATCCTGGACACATATTTATGAACTAGGCGGAACACATGGATGCTATCCTGTATTGTACAGGTGGCATCCATTTTGTTTTTGCCTGAATTCTTTTATTATTATAGTAATCTATATATTCTTCAACTG
>JAEIGA010000058.1_pt1 | contig 140057 bp, 114 predicted proteins | sample 9270691 | NCBI WGS metagenome assembly JAEIGA01 (sample SAMN17057246, study PRJNA624740) | gut metagenome | biome: biome; isolation source: fecal sample | host: Bos grunniens | place: China: Xizang | collected 2019 | reverse complement strand
CAACTCCAATGCAACAACAGGAATACCGTTCAAAGACAGTACAATGTCAATGGTATTATGATTTTGGGTTGAATATGCAAACTGTCGTGTACAGGTAAGGATATTGCTGTTATATTTCTGTACAAGTTCTTCGTTAAGGTTCGATGCAGGAGCAAAATAAGCAAATCGAAGTTCCATACCCCTGTCCTTTACACCATATCTAAGAACATGAACCAAACCGTTCTGCTCAACATTCTGTTGGAATATGGTGTATAGTTGCTTTTCAGCCTTCTCGCCATATACATTGACGTACCTTTGCCACATCTTAGGCTGAGTGGCTTGGATGAACGATATAAGCACAGGCATATCAATAGCCCTGCTCTTGTCGTATGTATCTTGATTACCCTTTACATATCCGTGTGATAGCAAATAGGCTTCAATGTCATTCTCAAAGTTCTTTTCCTTGGTTTCCATAGCATATATAACTTGAAATCACCTTTTTATTTCTGATAATACTGAATGAAGATGTAGATTCCATTCATCTACTGTAGGACGATGTTCATCATCAAAACACTCAAGTATTTTATCACGCATTTGTGGTATCAATAGTCCTTCGTATATATAATAATTCTCTGATTCAAAGATTTTAAGCAAATATTGATTCATTATGTCTAATAATGCTACACCTTCACCAATAATACCATCGAAAACTCGTTGACTTGGTGTAGCATTTAAATTACTCATACTTAATCCGTGAGCATATTGTGAGAAGAAAGAAAATAAATCAAAATGCTTACTACGTCCTATCATATCGTAAAGTTCCCACCAACGATATTGATTTGCATTAACATTCTTATAATTCTTAAATTCCTTGAATTTCCAATTACAATCTTCTACTATCTTATTGAAAGCATCTTCATCTTTATTCTTTAAGGGAGATTTTTCAAGCATTTCATGCATTTCACTTTTCATTCTTTCACGATGCTCCCTATTGAATTTTACTTGCCTGTTTAAATCCTCCAATTCGTCGTCAGGTAATGCACCCTCGTTGACATTTTCTTCGGACAAAACTTCCAAACTTCTTTTGCATCCATCAAGGACATAAAGACAATGCCTTAAAATTCGAAGATTTTCATCAGGTTCCATATATACCAAACGAAAAACGGCAACACTATCGCCTAACATCCTCAATAGACTGCAAGCAGAAACATAGTCTTTGTGTTCAACAACTACCTTAAAGAACGTATCGAATGATTTTAAGCGAACATAACAAAAATGTGCAACATATCCTTTCAAGCAATTAACAGGAGCATAGTTATCACATAGTTTGCATACTGTTTTTACAGTATTCATATACAAATAAAAAGAGTATAAGAATCTGTTATGAGCGGAATAACCAAACTCTTGTGTACCATCTATGTGATAAAATTTACTCATACTTATTCTACTTCTCGTTTGCCTGTTACATATTCGTAGATGATAGATTTCTTATATTCTTTTAGTTCTTCTATCTTCTGTTGTTTGATGCTTATAAGGTTGTCAATTTCAGAACATTTTCTATCCAAATAGTCGGCTATTGCTTGTTGTTCGGACTTTGGCGGAAATTGAACTTTTGTACTTTTAATACTTTCAATACCCAAATTACCTTGATTTGCAGTTCCTGTTTCATATAAAAATATTGCATCAAGGATATGTTTTTCTTTAAGCAAATAATTGTAGTAGCCAGCACAAACGTTGTTTTTCTCAATAAGACATCCTACTCGTTGGTTCAGGTAAAGTTCTTTATCCGCAAAATCATTTTCTTTCAATAGTAATGTGTAAAAATAATCTCTTTTGCCTTTTGTTCCTGTCATTGTAAATAGGATTTGTCCTTTTTCCAACTTGTATTTTTGTGCTTTTAATGCCGTTTCTTCCGAGATACACGCAGGGGCTACATCAAGAAGCAATGAATCATTTTTTACATTTCCAATCCTTATTACTTGAATCTTCCCTTCCAATCCAAAATCAGCACTATCAAAAGCATATCCACCCTTAAAAGAGAACAGCACTGAAAGTTTAGCAATATCCCAATGCTCAGGAATTTGTCCAATCCATTTGATACCACTATCCTTCTTAGAGATGTCGGAATTTAGTCCTTGGGTTACAGTTTCTGCAATTACTGATTGCTTGTACGCCTTCAACTCCTCAATATACTTTTCCTGCAACGCAAGCATTTCATCAATCTCGCAACATTTTCTATCAAGAAATTCTGCAATTTTATTTTGTTCAATAATAGGAGGAGACGGCACATCGTATCGAAGCAATGTGTCCACACCTAATGTCCACCTATTATTAAATGAAATTCCTTTACCGTGAGCAAAGAAAGCCATACTCCAATACTGAGTTTTAAAGTAGTAGTCATAATAACGAGGGTTTGCTCCTCCTTTTGCTCTTAAATTAACATAAGCAGGACTGATTACTCCCGATACTAATGACATACTGCAATTTGCACCACTGTATAAATCCATGGGATTTACAAGCAAGTCAAAAGGTTCAACAGGATTGTAGTCATAGTAACTTTCAGCCATCTGTCCCTCATTATTACTGATGTCTCTAACTTTAACACCTGCCCTTGCCAATGATAGTACAACAGGATTCTCTTGGTGTGCTTTTTCGTTTTTTCTAAAAAAGACATCCTTAACTTTGCATAGTTCCCACTCCTTCGGTATTTTTCCAATCCAAGGGATACCACTATCTGTCATTTCCCTGCTCATAATTCCGCATTGTTTAAACCAAAAAAATCAATGAACTTACGTCCCATATCTGTGGTGCGCTGTGCTAATGCATAATTAGGAATTGTTGCATTGTACAAATTATCTCCATCCAACAATCCATCATTTTGTAAATCTCTTACAATAATTCTCAGCAAACCGTCATCTTTTGATGATGTTGAATAAGTGTCCTTATACAATGTCATAGGTGAAGGCATCTCATAACATTTCCCTTCAATATAATAATCATTAGGATTGTTAAAATACTGTATTAGTCTTAAATGTGATAGGCTATACCCTTCGATATATTTTAGGAACATAATAATATAGTCTTCTTCAACATCGTTATTAGCCACACATTTTACAGCATTAGCCAATAATTCCATCTTCCTTTGGTTGCTTTTTGCCACCAACTCGGTTGTTTTGACTAATGTCGTAGCAAATGTTTCATTATCTCCAAGAGATTTAAATACAGTTTTTTCCAAAGTGGCTAATCTTTTTCCAACCATTTCTTGCCAACTTTCAAATCTACGTTGTACCACTCCTTCTTTAACTTTGCCAACTGCTGAAACAAAGAAATTTACATAAGGGACTTGTTCAAGAGTTGCCTTCAATACACCCTCGACAATGTCTTTACACTTAATATCGATTTCTTTCCTGCTCATTTTTCCATAATTTTAACCATCAGCGACTCTTCTTGAGCATTTAAAGCCTGTAAGTTTGCATAAATATCCTTACTCTTACGTGGTGCTACATACTTGTAGAACTCTCGTATAAATGGAATCTCATAACCAACTTTTGTTTTCTTTTCATCTATCCAAGCAGCAGGAGCATAAGGATATATGTTTTTCTCCATATACATTCCAAATTCCTCATCCCAAGGAATAGTTTCTGTGTCTCGTTTGCTTGAATCGGCAGTAAGTTTACCCTTTTTCAATATAGGCTTGCCATCTTCATCGCATACAGGTTGTTCTACTACAACTTTTCTATACTTAAAGTCATTGTTTTCTTTAATTTTTACTTCTACTTCAAGCCCGGTTGCTTCATCTTGATAAATACCATTGGCAAAGGCATTGTATGCTTCTATAATAAGATTTATACATTCATCAGTAAATTCATTACGCTTATAGCCAAGTGGCTTACGACGTTTGACACAGCATTTTGAAGCATCAATCAACTGTACTTTACCTATACGTTTAAATGCTTTGTTTTTGGTTACTACCCAAATGTATGTAGCAATATCGGTGTTGTAGAACATATCATTTGGAATCCGAATAATAGCCTCTAACCAATCATTCTCAATTAGATAACCTCGAATATTACTCTCACCGCTTCCTGCATCGCCCTTAAAAAGAGGAGAACTATTCTGAATAATTGCCATTCTTCCTGTTTCTTTTAATTTAGCAACACCATTGAGCATAAACAACTGCTGTCCATCGCTAATAGCAGGAAGTCCTGCACCAAATCTTCCAAGATAACCTTTTTTATATTCTTCTTTTACGGCATTTGCCTCCTTTTTCCATTCAATACCAAATGGTGGATTAGAGATGATGTAATCAAATTTGTATCCCTCAAATTTATCTTCACTAAGAGTATCTCCAAATTGAATATTATTAGAGTCTCCACCTTTAATTAACATATTGGATTTTGCTATTGCAAAAGTTTGCTCATTGTACTCTTGTCCAAATGCAGTAAGTTGTGCATCTGCATCAATGTTATACAGTTTTTCAGATAGACAATCTAACATTTGTGCGGTTCCCATTGTCATATCATATATTGATGCTGTAATACCGTCTTTTTTTAAATTGTTTTTTTGAGGCGCAATGAGAATTTCTGTCATTAAGTAAACAATATCTCTTGAAGTAAAGAATGCTCCCGCATCCTCTCCATAACTCTCAGAGAATCTACGAACCAACTCTTCAAAGATGTATCCCATATCTACCGCAGAGATAACATCTGCGCCCATATATGCTTTCTTAGTACAAAATTCAGCAATTACATTGTACAATAAACCGTGATTTGATAGTTTTTTAATCTCATTGTCAAACTCGAATTTATCAATAATGTCTATTACATTATTTGAAAAATGGTTGAGGTAACTACGGAAATTATCTGCGATATTCTCTGCATCGGACAACAAGCCCTCGAAGGTGAATGGTGAAACATTGTAGAAGTCATATCCCGAAGCACTACGTAAAAAACCATCCTTAACCATGATGCCTCGTGCATCAAGGTTTTTATTCATTTCAATAACCTTGTCTTTGGTAGATGCAAGAGTATCCGAAAAACGCTTGATAACACACATCGGCAAGATGACATTGCCGTACTCGTGAGGTTTATATATTCCCACAATTTTATCGGCAATAGCCCAAATAAGGTTTGCCTTCTCTTGTATGTTTACAGTAGTGCGTTGCTGTAATTTATCTATTGTCATTGTTGATGATATTTGTCTGTTTTATATTAATTGCAAAAATAACATTTTTTAGAGAATATCAATGCCAAAAGAGATAAATGTAACCGGAACAACACTTTTATATAAACACAATTTGTATTAAAAAACACATCAGAACAGCAGGCGACCAATTATCAGTTCCAATTGACTATGCAACCATTGCCATAATGTGATGTTACTTAGTACATCAACAAAAATATTTGTGACAATAGCAAAACATCTCGCTTTAAGTTTAGACATTATACCCGAACGAGGTTTAACCAACTCTTTATCACTTTCCGTAATAACAGCCAGCTGTCTATTGTCTTGATTCTGTGATTGACTATTATTGTTGGTCACATTCACTACAAAATTTGCTTTTTCTTTATTTTTCATTTGAACATCATTTTTAATTGTTATCGGAAACGCATCAAATGCTTTTAATATAGCAAGCAGTTTTTTTTGTTGGACGAGAGAAAAACTTTCATCACACAGCTTACAAAATTTTTCGGTATATTTATCACCTTTGAAATGTAAATCTAAAAACCTTTGAGTAATTTCCGCCCAATCATAATAAGTTTGCATATCAGAATAATAATCGCTGATATCATCGCCAACGACTCTATTCTGCAAAAGTTTAATACGTTTCTTTTGCTCTTTAATTAATGATTGTAGTGTTATATTGCTCAATATTATATTTATTATTTTTTGTTAAAGTAAAACACTCCCTTTATATATGGGAAAAAAGCAGAAAGCGGTACCGTTTTTGCTTATTTATCGCAAAATTCTCAAATTAACTTTACACCACCTTGCGGAATTGTGACAAATGCTAAAAATGTCTCTCTTTTTTCCTACTATATTTAGTCGTAAACTTATTTTTACATGCTAATATAGATTAGTACATTTAAAAAACAAGTTTATCTTTTTACAACAGTCATTATTAAATAGAGACGAAGAGGTAATGATGTTTAAAATTATCGAATAATCCTGTAATAAATATATAAAAAAAACTGCTCCGAATAACGGAGCAGGTTTTTTACAATGTCAAACACTTCTCTTACACCAAGAATGTTGCTACGAGTGCAAGGATTGCGTAGAACTCGGGGAACGCTGCGTAGATCATTGTGTTTGTCTGCACGTCGTGACCCTGTGAGATACCAACGATACCGTTTGCACAGATTTGTCCCTGACGGATTGCAGAGAACAAGCATACAATACCAACACCGATACCAACACCAAACCAGAGTGTACCTGTTTCTGATGTTACTTTGCTGAAGTGAAGCAAGAATGCCAAGAAGCCGTAAAGACCCTGTGTAGCAGGGAGTGCTGAAAGAATCATGTAGCCTGAAGACTTTGATGAATCTTTCTTCAATGCGCCTTCTGCAGCATTACCTGCGATTGTTGTACCATAACAACTTCCGATACCGGCAAGACCCAACATGAGGCCCATACCCAAATAACCCAATAATAAATTAAAGTCCATAGTTTTAAGTTTTTAATGTTTATATTTTTTTGTTTTATTCTTTATTTTTGAATGGTTTATACTCCACTCCCTTTCCTTCGTAGCCTGCATTCTTGAAATACTCGACGAATGTCAGACGCAACGGGTGCACAAAGGCACTCAGGCAAGACATTGCAATATTCAGTGTGTGACCGAAGATTATTATCAAGCCAAAGCCAATCCAACCGATAATGGCACCTACTCCTTCTTTGCCGTCAACGAGCATGAATGCGAGGTCGTTGAATGTCTGTCCGAGCATACCACCGGCAAGACCAAGGGCAAACAGACGGATATATGAAAGTATATCGCCAAGCAAACCCGAAGCCATGTTGTATGTATCCCACAGACCTGCTCCGATGTTAGCAAAAACGTTTCTGCGCAGGTTGTTGAGGATATATATACCCAGTGCTCCTATGCCTCCAACAGCAATGAATGCCCATTTGGAAACTTCGGCAGGAATAACACTCATGAACGAAAGTGCGCCTACAACCACTCCGCCAACTACAACAAGCCACCAGCCCCATGCGCTAAGGGATTCCTTAAAGCCATAGAATACTGTGCTGTTTATAGCCTTGACTGTCATGGCGAGTGATATGTGCACGACACCAATTCCCAAAGCAAGTATCATCTGCTTGTCGTATGTTGAACCGAAGAGTTCCACATTTCCTGCAATGATGAAGTTCTTTATTGCCTGTGGTATATCGGAGTTGATAAGCGAGATTCCGAAGAATGTTCCCAACAAAGCGCCGATGACTGTTGTGAAGATACCGAGTGTTATAACCAGGTTCATCATACCTGCCATATCCTTGCCAAGTTTCTTTTTGAGAAGGAAACCTAAAAGGATAAGTATAAGACCATATCCGGCATCACCCATACAGAATGCGAAGAACAACGAGAAGAACGGTGCTACAATTGGTGTGGGATCGAAATCCTTACCGCTTGGCATACCATACATCTTTGTCAGCACTTCGTACATTCGTGTAAACGCGTTGTTCTTGAACTTTACAGGAGCGTCATCGCCACGACGTACGGCTCTCAATTCGTAGAAAGCACCGCTTGCGTCGAGCATGCTCTTGAGTTCGGCAACGTTCTCTTCGGGAACCCAGCCTTCGAGAAGCACGAGCTTTTCGCCCGACACCTTCTCGCCGTCGAGAGCAACTTTCATAAACTCCAGTTCGTGCATCAGCGCCTCGTGAGCCGCACGTAATGTATTAAGCTGTGCTGTAGCAATCTCTTCAAGTTCCTTTGACAATGATTCTATCTGTTGTTCAACACGTTCCTCTTCTTTGCAAAGCGACGATAGCGAAGCATCCGGGAGTTTCGCGCTCTCAGCATCGATATCAACCTGCATGCCTGCTGGAGTGATTGTTACAAAATAGTAACGCGAGGTCTGTTCGGCAACAACAATGGCATTATACTGCTCCACCCATTCCTGTCTGAAACTCTTTACGGGTGATATGAAGAAGTTGATGTCATATCCTGCCTTTTCGAGTTTCTCTATTGTTGTGAAATCAAATTCACCCCATGGATTCAGTGTTGCAATATCCTTTTCCACAGTCTGCTGCAGTGTACGCAATTGCTCTGTTTCAGCAACAATGGACTCGATTTTCTCAACCACAGAAATTGCTCCCTTAATATCTCCGGCTTGCAAATGCTCATTTACTTCGCACTTTTCAAGGCGTTTGATTGTGCGCATGTAGCGTGTGGCGAGTGCCATCTGCTTTTCAACTTCGGGATCTTCTGCCACTCCGCTGTTGCGTTCTGCTATATGCACAACACCAACTGTGCGCAAGCGCTGCAAGAAATCGATATACTCCTTATGATATACAAGAAGTGTCAGTTTGTTCATCTTGGTAATCATGCCTGCACCTCCTCTCTTTGCTCCAACAAGGATTTCAAAATCTTCTGTGATGACTTTGAAAGGTTCTCCTCGTCTTCCATAAATCGTTTTATCTTTCTTATGGCATCCTGGTAACCGGGAATCTGCACCTTCTCAAAAAGATTCACTTTCTGTGTGGTCTTTTTACGTGCATTCTCCAACAGAACCAGTTTGCGGTTAAGCAATTCACGGCGTATTGCCGTCATTGCCATCTCCTTCAGCAACTCGATACCGTCGGCAAACCATTTGGGCGAATTGAAAAGGCTGTATGGAGCAACAGCGAAAGTGGCTTTCTCGAGTACAGGAACCTGAACGCCTGCAACCTTCTGTTTGCCTATGAGCAGTTCGCCGGTCTTCACAAGTGAAGCGTCGAACTCATTCCACAGGGCAAACAAGGCGCGGTACTGCTCAAGCTGTGCAGTGTACTCCTCGTCGTGCTGCTGCATCTCGGCCTTGCATCGCTTTACTTCGATACGTAGGGCACTCTCCTTGCTCTTTATAATAGGAAGAGTACGCACACGCATCTTCAGCTGCTTTTCGAGGTGCTGGAGTGATGTTTTGTTATATTGAAATGCAATCATTATGCTTTTCTTCTATATTCTAAACTTAATTTACTTGTTCCAATATGTGTCGACAAGTTCCTGACGGATATTAACCTCCTCGGGCTTGAAGTACTTGGAGAACAATCCCCATGTTACATCGAGCATTTCGGTGGTATTCAGGTTTACGTCGATTGCCAACAGCTTGTCGGAATAATCCTTTGCGAATGACAATGTACGTTTGTCGTAGTCGGTAAGGTCGAAACCGTTCTCCATCTTTGTCTTTGCATTTGCGGCATCGGCATAAAGACGTACTGCGGCATTCATAACCTGTGGGTGGTCCTTACGTGTCTTCTTACCTGATACAAGCTGCTTAAGACGAGACAATGAACGGAATGGGTCTACAATAACCTTACCGATGTCACTGTCGCGACGCAAGAACAACTGACCTTCGGTGATATAACCGGTGTTATCGGGCACAGCATGTGTGATGTCGCCACCTGAAAGTGTTGTTACGGCAATGATGGTGATTGAACCGCCTGCGGGGAACTGCACAGCCTTCTCGTAAATCTTTGCAAGGTCGGAGTACAAAGAACCGGGCATTGAGTCCTTTGAAGGAATCTGATCCATACGGTTCGATACGATTGAAAGCGCATCGGCATACATTGTCATGTCGGTGAGCAGCACAAGAACCTTCTGGTTTTTCTCAACTGCAAAGTATTCTGCGGCAGTAAGAGCCATATCTGGAATAAGCAGACGCTCAACGGCAGGGTCCTCTGTGGTGTTCATGAACGAGATGATACGGTCGAGTGCTCCGGCATTGGTAAACAGATTCTTGAAGTATAGGTAGTCGTCGTTTGTCATACCCATACCACCAAGAATAATCTTGTCGGTTTCGGCACGCATCGCCACGTTTGCCATTACCTGGTTGTAAGGCTGGTCGGGGTCGGCAAAGAAAGGAATCTTCTGACCTGTAACAAGTGTATTGTTAAGGTCGATACCTGCAATACCTGTAGCAATAAGCTCTGATGGCTGTTTGCGTCGTACGGGGTTTACCGATGGACCACCGATTTCCACTTCCTGTCCCTCAACGGCAGGACCACCATCGATAGGGTCGCCGTATGCGTTGAAGAAACGTCCTGCTAGCTGGTCGCTCACTTTCAACGATGGTGCCTTGCCCAAGAATACCACTTCGGCGTTTGTGGGGATACCGCCGGTACCTTCAAATACCTGCAATGTAACCTCATCGCCCATGATTTTTACAACCTGTGCAAGTTTTCCGTTTACTGTAGCAAGCTCGTCATAACCAACACCTGTAGCCTTTAGCGAACAGGTAGCCTTGGTGATTGAGCTGATTTTTGTATATATTTTCTGGAATGCTTCTGTAGCCATAATTGTAGTCGTTAATCGTTAGACACCTGTTTTGTGGCAAGCAACTGCATGAGTTCGGCATAATAAGAGCTGTACTTTTCGCTCTTGAACTCTGAATAGTTCATCTGCTTGCAGATGTTGATTGCCTTCTTGAAGAAGTCTGTTACCTCCTGGAAGTTCTCGAAATCATACTCGGCACGGCACATATCTGTTACAATGCTGAGGATTTCCTGCTGACGCTCAAGCGGAGTTACGGCATCCACCTCGTCGAATGCATCCTGCTGAAGAACCACAAAGTCGATAAGTTCCGATTTCCAGAATGTTACGTGATAGTCTACAGGTACACCGTCATCACCAAGGATGTTGATCTGCTCAGCAATTTCCTTACCACGCAACAGACGTGTCTTTGCCTCGTTTACCATAGACAACCAACCGTCGCCGATACGCTCTGTAATGAACTTCTCGAATTCGGGATATTCTATATACTTTGAATATGAATCAATCGGGTTTACAGCCGGATAACGTTTCTTGTCGGCACGGTCCTGCTCAAGGGCATAGAAACAACGTGCTACCTTCTTTGTGTTCTCGGTTACAGGCTCTTTGAGGTTACCACCGGCAGGTGATACTGTTCCGATGAATGTAATAGAACCCACTTCGCCATTGTTCAGATATACATAACCTGCGCGACTGTAGAAGTTCGCGATGATTGATGAGATATCCATTGGGAAAGCATCGGGACCGGGGAGTTCCTCCATACGGTTAGACATCTCACGCAAAGCCTGTGCCCAACGTGATGTAGAGTCAGCCATAAGCAACACTCTCAATCCCATTGCACGATAATACTCTGCGATAGTCATAGCTGTGTATACAGAAGCCTCACGCGCCGCAACAGGCATGTTTGATGTGTTGGCAATAATGATTGTACGTTCCATCAACTTGCGTCCTGTGTGTGGGTCTACAAGTTCAGGGAACTCTGTAAAGATTTCCACAACCTCATTCGCACGCTCACCACAGGCAGCAATGATAACGATGTCAGCCTCTGCCTGCTTTGAGATAGCGTGCTGAAGCACGGTCTTACCGGTACCGAAAGGTCCGGGGATGAATCCTGTACCACCCTCAACGATGGGGTTCAATGTATCAATTGTACGGACACCAGTCTCAAGCAATTTGAATGGACGTGGTTTCTCTTTATAATCGTCCATAGCCACACGCACGGGCCACTTCTGAATCATATTGAGCTCGCGCTCTTCGCCTTCTTCGTTGGCAATTACCGCAATTGTGTCTGTGATCTTGTACTCACCGGCAGCAGCAATAGACTTTACAGTCCAATTGCCCTTCAGGCCGAATGGAGCCATAATCTTCAAAGGCTGGTGGTTCTCCTCTACACTACCCAACCATGCTGCCGCACCAACCACATCGCCGGCTTTAGCAATAGGCTCGAACTGCCATAGTTTGTCCTCATCGAGTGGGTTTGTGTAATCACCGCGTTTCAGGAACACACCTTCCATCTTGTCAAGGTCGTTCTGCAAACCATCGTAATTCTTTGACAACATACCCGGTGCCAATGACACCTCGAGCATGTGACCTGTAAACTCGGCCACTTCGCCAATTTTCAAACGGCGTGTACTTTCAAAGACCTGAACATACACCTTGGCTCCGTTTATCTTGATGACCTCTGCCATAAGGCGGTCACCGCCGGTATTGATATAACAAATCTCGTTCTGTGCAACAGGGCCGTCAACAGCCAAGAGCACCATATTTGATATAACACCGGTTACTTTTCCTTTTGTCGCCATATCTATATTTAATTTATTTTATTTACAACTCCACGGATTTACTGTCCATTCCACTCTTGAGCTCTGCAATGAGTTCTTTGTAACGCAGCATGCCCTTGTCGGCATCAAGCTCCGCCCAACGCTCTATAATGCTAAGTTTCAACAGGAATACGAAAAGACGTTCAACAGAGAAATAATTGAAGACAGAATTATCCTCAAGCCATTTCCAGCGTATCTCATCAAGTTGACGTTCACGTTCCTGCAAGCGAGGATTCTCGCTTAAACGCTGTATGCTCTCGAAGTAGTCGAGTTCGTTTGTCAATCCGAAATCACGCGCGCCCGATGTGCGGAGAGCGTCGGCCACTTCACCTTCTCCAATAACAACGTCCGCAATATTCATCTTGTACTTACGAGCCGAGAATGCCACAAGAATGTTGTTTACATTGCGATTGAATTTGAACCAATCGGCAATAAAACCGTTGGCACATCTTGTTGCATAGTCATAATAATAAGCACTCAGGACATCAGCCCATATGATATTGGCATTTCCTTCATTGGAAATATAATGCTCAATAAATCGGCAAATGTATGAAGGAACGTTCTTTGAGACAGAATCTCCGTTCTTTGCAGCAGATATAATCTCCTCGAGTTCACTGCGCGAGTAGCAACCTTGAAGTCCGATTTCTGCTTCATCTCCTTTGCGCAGAATATCAAGCAGGTTGGCATTGTCGCGCTCAAGGAAAAACAGATCCACGCATGCGGCATCCTCAGCCGACAATTCGGGATATATCTCCTCTTTGAAACGCTCAACGTTATATGCCGACTTGCTGCCGTCAAATGCAACTTCGGGCAAACCCGCAACCAGACAATAGTAGTTGCTCATTGATTATGAAAATAAAAGTTCCACCATCTGAGGACGCAAGAAGGCTTTGAAGAATGCCTCGAATTCACCCTCACCGAAATTTACCTTGTATGAACCATCAGCCGGCGCAATAGAGAATGATGTCTTTACACCGTTTACCTGCTTGATTTCAACTCCCTTATCCAGAAGAGCCTTTGCATTCTTTGCAAAATAAGCCTTCAACTCATCTGCTTCAGATGTTGAAATCACAATCTGCTCATTCGCGCTCCAACGCTCGGCAATCTTCACAAGAAGCGCTTTGATGGTATCACCGGCAAGAGCCTCCTTTACAGTAGCCTTTACAACAGCATCAGTAATGATATCTGTAGCCTCAGATTTGAGTGCACCTACAGCCTGTGCTCCATAAAGCTTGATTTCAGAACGTGTGTTCGCTGCGAGTTCCGATGCATTTTTCTCTGCTGCCGCAACAATAGCTTCAGCCTGTTTCTGTGCATCCTTTACTATGTCGGCAGCCTTTGCCTTTGCCTCTTCAACAAGACGCTCTGCTTCCAACTTACCTTTCTCTACGCCTTCTGCATAGATTTTTTCGGTCAATTCCTGAATCTTATTTTCCATATTATATATTATGTTTTTAATATTTTCAACTCTTCGGCTGTGAGTTATGTTCTGTTGGAATTCCTTGCAAAAGTATATAACAAGCAAGAAAAAACATTTTCCAAATTCGGGCTATTATAGTCCCGTTTATGCACATAAACTCATATTTTACAAAATTATAATAATTTATTAATAAAATGTCGAAAATATTCATAAAAATAGCTTTAAGCCATTAAAAACATGTTAATTTCAAATCCACCTGAATAATAATCAGTTCCTGTTTGTTATCCATATAAAAAACTTATGGACAAGGATTATACAAAGAAGGCACTTGAATATCATTCCGACGGTAAGCCCGGAAAGATCGAGGTTGCCCCAAGCAAGCCTGTGGAGTCTGCCGAAGATTTATCACTCGCCTACTCTCCCGGAGTTGCGGCACCGGTGATTGAGATTGGGAAAGACCGTTGGAATGCTTATCGATACACTAACAAGGGAAATCTGGTTGCTGTCGTATCCAACGGAAGTGCTGTTTTGGGGCTTGGTGATGTTGGTGCTACGGCTTCGAAGCCGGTGATGGAAGGCAAAGCGATGCTATTTAAACTTTTTGCAGACATCGATGCTTTTGATATAGAACTCAGCGAAGAGGACCCTGAAGAATTCATCAGAATTGTACAGGATCTATCCCCTACTTTTGGTGGTATAAACCTTGAGGACATCAAAGCTCCCGAGTGTTTCTTAATAGAAGAGAAACTCCGTTCTTTACTAGGTATTCCCGTATTGCACGATGACCAGCATGGCACAGCCGTGGTTGTGACGGCGGCTCTCATCAATGCTTTTAAAATAACTGAAAGATATGTCAAAGATGCTAAGATTGTTATCTGTGGAGCAGGTTCTGCCGGAATATCAACTGCAAAGATGTTGCTTGCAGTTGGCGTTGTCAAGGAAAATATTGTAATGTTCGACAGTAAAGGTGCAATTACAACCACTCGCACAGATATAGATGTCTACAAAGCAATCTTTGCAACCAACAGTAATATCAGGTCGCTGCGGGATGCCATGACAGACGCGGATGTATTCATTGGACTCTCAAAAGGCAATATCCTTGCAGATGACGATTTGAGAGTGATGGCTCCGAATCCGATAATATTTGCATTGGCAAATCCTGTGCCGGAAATCAGTTATGAAAGAGCAAAAAGCATACGTGGCGATGCCATTGTAGCGACTGGGCGCAGTGATTACCCGAACCAGATAAACAACGTTCTTGCTTTCCCTTATCTTTTCCGTGGTGCGCTCGACACACTCTCTACGACAATCAATGAACATATGATGATTGCAGCGGCAAATGCCATAGCCGATGTTGCAAAAATGCAATTTTTTAATGGCGAAGCAGAACAAAATGGAAGTTGTTTTGTTATAGACAAGGAATGTATTGTTCCAAAGCCCGGAGACAAGTGTCTGTTGACTCAAGTTTCTACTGCTGTGGCAAGAGCCGCAATGGAAAGCGGTGTTGCAAGACGAAGAATAGCATCTTTTACGGAGTACGAAAATACCCTTCTGCAACGCGTGGACAACGAGAACTTTTTTGCCAAGGAAAGGAAAAGGTGTAATAGGACAAGGAAACCGAACAATAACAATAGAGAACGGGAGATACAGTCATGACAAAAGAAGAAAAGGAAAATTTTGAAGCAATGAAAAGAAAAACCGGTATGGCAATGATTCCGGTTGAGGAGCTTACCTTAATAGGATTTTACGAAAGCAACGTGGCTGCACTCGCGGGGCGTAACAACGAAATCTTCATAATGGAGTGCGGGGGAGAATTGACTGCGCTGAACGAAATCTGGGAGAAGATAGAAAAGGAGGAGTTCACCCCCAAAAAGGACTGGAACGAATTCGAGGAATATGACTTCGATGAGAACGACGAACAGTACAAAGAACTGGCAGAGTTGTTGAGATTGAATAACGACCGAAGAAAATATTTTGCATAATTCCTTTCATTTACTAACTTTGTGTCCGCATCGGTCCGATGCATATTTATTAACAGCAAAAACAATATTTAAATGGTACAGAGTTGGTTTGAATGTAAGGTTACATATGAGCGTGCAGGAGAAAAAGGCCTTAACACCAAGGTGAATGAGGTTTATCTTGTACAGGGATTCACATTTACAGAGATTGAGAAGCACCTCACAAAGGAATTGCAGCCACAGGTTACAGGCGAGTTCAATATAAACAAGATTGAGCGCACCAAATACAATGAGTTGGTTGACAGCAATAGCGAGACTGCCGACAAGTGGTTCAAGTGCAAGATTTCAATAATAACAGTTGACGAAGTTTCTGCAAAGGAGAAGAAGACATCTGTTGTAATTCTTGTAAAAGCCGATGATGTAAGCGGTGCTGTAAAGAATCTTACAAAGCACATGGAGGATTCTGTAATGGACTACGATCTTGTATCGGTGAACGAGAGCGCGATTGTGGATATATTCCATTATGAAGGCTGATAATATAGCAACACGGATAAAGGAAATAAGCGATACTCTGCCTTGCGGAGTAACGCTTATTGCTGTATCAAAATACCATCCGGCAGAAGCCATTATGCAGGCATACGAAGCCGGACAAAGGGAGTTCGGTGAGAGTAAGGCTCAGGACCTTGTAAAAAAATACGAATCCTTGCCAAATGACATCAAATGGCATTTCATCGGACATCTTCAAAGCAATAAGATCAAATACATAGCACCTTTCATACATCTTATCCACAGCATCGACAGTTACAGACTATTGCAAGAAGTGAACAGACACGGTGCAAAGCACAACCGCAAAATAGCCTGCCTGTTGCAGATTCATATTGCACAGGAGGAGACCAAGTTCGGTTTCACTCCCGAGGAGTGCATGAAGATGCTTTGCGATGGTGAATGGCGCACGCTTGAGAATGTGGAAATACGCGGACTAATGTGTATGGCGAGCAACACCGAGGATAATGCACAGGTGGCTAAAGAATTTTCAAAGGTGCAGAAACTCTTTAAGAATATCAAGGAGAATTTCTTTGCCGACAATGAGAATTTCAACATCATGTCGGCTGGAATGAGCGATGACTACCCCATCGCCATCAAGTATGGAAGCACACATGTAAGAGTGGGCTCAAGCATTTTCAACGGGTAATTTACCTCTTTTATGCAATATCATGTGCATGAATGGTATTGAATATAGTACCATGGCAATAATTTCGGTCTCTTTTTCCGCTAATCCCAATAGTTTGAAAACACCGGCATACTCCAACATTGCAATTATGGCTGCCGCCGGTATCAATGCAAGAATCGCCGGAGTGAACAGTTTTATGGCATTGCCTGCAGATTCAAGCACATCAATAAAGGAGCGGTAATTTCCATACATGAAACCATACACCACTGTCATTATTACTATTCCCAAAAAGATAATCAAGGGCAAACCGCTCAAAAACGAAGAATTCTCGAAAGTTCCGGTTATTCCAAGAAGTATATTCCATTTTGAGAATGTTACGAGGTAAACAACAATCGTATAAACAAGGATGGAACCTACGGAAAACAATAAAGAGCGGATTTCCATTTTTGTAAGGCGTTGCAGTTTTGTAATCCTACAGAACAAGCGTACAACACCTGCTCCCTGCAACAAACCAAAAGATGAAACAAGAAGAAGAACCCCTGCCCAAGGAATTCTGCCCAATGCAGGCAAAGCATTACGCATTGCCCAACGCAACCCCTCGCTGCTCACGGGCGAGGATATTCCAAGATTGCATCCCATAAATGTTGTGGCTATATCCAAGAGCCATAACAGAAAGGATATTGCAACAAACATTATTATATACCCTACGACAGGATAGTAGTCTTCTCTTTTACTATTCATCTGCATCAAGATTTTCTACGTCTATTATATGCAGTTCTATGGCACGCACGACAAGACGTGTTACATTTATTCCACGTTGTTCCGTTTCCGGGAAAAGACGTGATATCAGGTCTGCCTGACGCTTTTCCAAGGATTTTACTCCAAAAGGCATTGTCTTGAGCGACGCAATCATATCCTTTGTGTATCCTAGGGCAAGATGGCGTAGGAAGCATTCATCGTAGCGGTCGATCTCATACTCCACAACAGACTTTTTCTGTTCTGCACCATGTATCACCGTTTCGCGGAAGCGTCCCACAATCTTTTCAAGTATAGGCTGATTGAACACATTCTTTTTTCCTGCCATAACACTATATATCTCGTGTTTGGTAAGCAGTTCTCCGGTTTTGAGTGTTATACCATCGGCTCCGGCATCAAGCACATCAACCCACAACTTTTCGTCAAGCAGTTCACCTGTAAATACAAGAACCTTCATCTCCGGGAATCTCTGTTTTACCCGACCGCATATATCCACACCTACGGTTGTGGAGCCACCCAAGCCTAAATCGAGCAACAACAAATCCGGAACTTCCCTGTTCAATAACTCTTCAAGTTCCTTATCATTTGAAGCAGTTCCAATAATGTTGGCTTCAGGTATTTCGGTACGAAAAATCTCCTCGGTACCTTTCAGTTCAAGTTTTGCATCTTCTACTATAATGACGGTAAATTCATTTTCCATGATTCATCGGTTTTGGTAAAGTAAAAAGTATAGTTGTTCCCGACACATCGGAACGTGCCTCCATTCGTCCGCCGTGCTTTCCTGTATAATCCTCGTGCAATCTCACAATCTCCTTTGTCATAAGATACTCCATCGCATTTAATCCGTCAAAGGCATCAAGATTACGCTCGGTGGGAGTGAACATATCCGCAGTCTCTTCATTGTTGAGCAGATAACGGTTGTCAAAAAGTTCCACCGTCACAAACTCGTCCTTTTCAATGGCACGCAACTCTATTGCACCGTTTTTCTTTATTCTGAATGCTGCAGCAAACAACTGTTCAAAAAGAAAATCAATCACATCGATATCCACATATACCGTAGCATCGGTCTCGTTGCACACTACTTGGATATCGACGCCGGCTTTCCGCATGTTACGTTCGGCATTCCGTTTGGCAGTCTTGAATATATCGGACAATGCTACTGATGAAAGTCTGAAACTTGTTCCGTCAAGTTCCCGCATTGCACAATTTGCCAAGATACCGAATACGGAACTGTAATACTCCATCAGTTCGCGCATATCGGTAAGAACCGCCTTCTCGTTTTGTATTGACAACATTGCGCGGTTTGCAAGTTCTTTTATGCGGTTGGGATAATACACTGTTTCATGTTTAATCACAGATAAACAATTGTCCATAACCATATTCTGCACATGCAGACGATTTTCTTCGTAACGCATGAGCTCGGCTTCTTCTTCGAGTTCTTCTATTGCCTGGTATCCGCTTGCAATCCTCTCTATTGAATGATACAATACTGATGCCAGATAACTTGCGATAAGTTCCAGGCTTACAATTTCATCATCGTTCAAAGGGCGTTCAGTAACAACTTGGAGCACACCGACAAGCTTGCGTTCATCGTTGCTGATAGCTTGCAAAGGGAAGATACGCAAGGTTGATGACTCCACCCGTTCATTCTCTTTTTCAGGATTCAACGTCAAGGAGATGTTTTTTATGCGCATGGTTTCACCCAAGCAAGCATGCAGTTCTTTCACTATATCCTGTGTCAGATTATTGATACTGCTGTTCCCGGTTTGTGTTGTAACCTTCAACAAGCGGCTGTTCATTTCCAGGACAAGACGTTCGTTGGTCTTTTCTATGATATTGTGACGCACAAAACTTATCACAAAGTATATCAGCATAAGCAGAATAAGGAAACATGAGAATGCGATTGCCGCCTCATAGCTGTTTGCGACCTGCATTATGGCAGAATGACGGTCGGCAACATCCTTATCCTCATGTACCATCCTATACAATGCTGTATATATATAATTGTTGTATTTGTATTTCTCCCAATCCTTTAGAGACAAAGATGCCACTGCAACCTCGTTGCGGATATCAAGAATATTGTAGAATATTTCCTCTTTTAAAGAATCACGGAAGATTGAATTGCGCCACCATCCTAGTTCTGCAGCACCCGAAGAGAGTGAAAGTGTATCCTTTCCACCCGTTTCGCTCCTGTAATATCCATTCAGCAGAGTCAATGCATCCTGTGCTACTATAATTGCATTGTCGTGTTTCCCGCTTACGTTGCACATGAAAACCGAATCTGCCATTTCGCCAAGCTGTGTGAAAACATTGTCATCAGCCTGGATTTGTGTCGGAAGCAATGAAATCAGCACCAGAATGTAACGCATCACGCCTTTGGGCACTCGGAAAGAGAAACGGCTACCCTTACCCTGTGTGCTTGAGATATTGAATGAACAAACCGAGAACAGAGAGCCTAGTTTCCTGTATTTTTCAATGATACCTTTACAATTCATCAAGCCAAAACCGTTTCCTTTGCTTTTTGGCTTTAGCAATTCATTACCCTTGCCAATCTGTGCGGCATCATATACCTTTGAATTCAGAATCCTGTTTAAATCATCCTTTGACAGACCTATACCGGTATCTTCCACCGCGATCTCCACATAATCACCGGCTTCAATGCATTCAAGAATAACATTTCCACCTGCAGAAGTGAATTTTGCGGCATTGTCTACCAATGTATTTACCATAAACAATGTCAGAGCCTTGTCGGCTTTTGCAATGGATTCAGTTGGTTTGACATCCAAGCTTATTCCACGTGTATCATACAATTTGCGGTTCTTTTCAATGATTGCAAAAATGTGGGAAACGGGAAAAATCTCTATTCTTGGATTCACTTCGCCCTGACGTGTCTTAATCCAACGTTCCAGAATAAGGTTCAGACTGTTGAGTTTTTCTGCAAGTTCTGAAACATATTGCAGTTTACGTTTACGGTCCTCGGCTGAAATGTCACCCGACAGGTATTTCAGTTCATTCGAGATGCGGTCGATGAATGTGCGCATACCCGAAACAATGGAAACAGACACCCTCTTAAGAATATTCTCACGCTTGTGTTCTGCCAGATATATTGCCGAAGCACGTTTCTGTTCTTCAACCCTTTCGCGTTCTTCACAAATATTACAGAGTCTCATTCCCTCTTCTATGGCAACCGCGATATAGGGCAAAAGCATTGTAAGCAATCCCTTTTTATCCTTGTCTATTTTATATTCCGACAGCACAATAAGTTTGTCGTATTCTGCAAGGTGTGTATAAGGTATATCAAATGAACAAAGGTTTGGCGTTGCTTTCACCACTTCTGCTTCGCAGAATGTAAAGGAAGTCTCTCCGGACAAATTACCAAGAGTTTCATTCAGCAATGCTGATATGCTATCAAACAGCTGCTGCTTGTTCTCAACATTTTGAGGCAAGGACGAAAACAATTTCCGGCATATAACCAAAATATTCTTGCGTTGTGATGAAAGCATCCTTTCCTTGTGCAGTCTTCTGCGATGAACAAAAAACAGAAGAAAAGCGAGCAAGAGCAGCAAGGCAAGTATTACAACAGTTGTTCTTTCAAGACCGTAGACTTTCTCTTCAATTGTGGAGATTCTGCTTTCAAGATGCTTGTTCAATCTGGTTGTGCGCAGCAAATCAAGATATAGCTCACGGTTTATATCAGACTGTATCTTATTGTCCATACCGGCATAGGCACAACTTGCTTCCCTGCATATGCTCAACAGACACTCCGGTATATGACAAATACCCGATTCGATATCAGTAGCCAATGAGTATTGCTCGTTTGTACTGTAAAGTAATGAATCCAGTTGAACAAACATTGTATCGGGATATTTTTTTCTATAATACTCCGTTGTTCGCTCGTATGCTTCTGAGAGCACCGACATTGCCTCGTCATAACGTCCAAGCCTTGTATTACATGATGCCTCTACGGTCAGTGCCTCAATCATCATGTACTCATCACCGAATTTTCTGAAATCTTCGGCAGCCTCTTTTGCAAGAATACTTGGGAGTTCATCAATGCATTTGTCTTTCGGTAATAAAAGAGCAAGATATTCAGGATATTTTTCCGAGAAAAGACACAATGTCTCATTATCGCGCAACGATATTGCAAGCAACAGTCTGTAATTTGCCTCCAACCATACAAGTCCATTATCGTTTGCGATGCTCATACCCTTATACAGTTGCATAAGCCGCTCCTGCACATCGCTGAGGTTGTTGACAAGAAACATTCTTGCATACAGGCGTAACGATAGTTCGTTGGTCTCATTCAGATTCTGTTCAAGGTAATCGAGTGTTCTGTCTGCTTCCTTCTGCATGGCAAGGTTTGAAAAATAGCATACCCCCACTATGGCAAATTCCACCTTGGCACGATTGAAACGCTCCTTGTCGCCTGCAGAAAGATAATCATATTCTTCATTTATACGCTTTATTCTTGACAAAGCCGATGACCTGTAATCGAAAAAGAGCCTGTTGGCAGACACACGATAACATACGGTCATTAGTCCGACATCGGCAACAAGCCGTTCTATTTCACACGCAGAATTATCGCGCACCATACGATAGAGTTCCAAAGAACGATTGTAATCCATCTGCATCATGCAGGAATATGCCATTGCATTGTTTGCAATCATCAGCATCTCATCATTGTTATAGGCGATGGAATGAAGTTCCTTGGCAACAGAATCGAAATGAATGATATCGGAGTAACGTATTTCCGATATCACAGTGCATAAAGAGTCGGCGCGAAACTGATTCGCGCCCTCATGCGAATGTCTGCCACACGAGACAAGAAGCAGGAATCCGATAAATATGTATGATCTTATTCCTTTGAACATCATATGTTTCCATACAGGTAATACCACCAGTATGTACGACCAAATTTACGACGTATGTGGTTACCACGGACAAAGGGATCTTCGTGCTGGATTTCCAATGTCCTGAATGCGTTGAACTGTTCCTGCATGGCATTGTTGTTGCAAACAATTGTGGTATCGCCTGATATGCTTGCATAAAGCATTATTGCCTCTTGATAATGCTTGGGTAAATTCTTGAAATCCGTATCAGGATATATACGTCCCATTGCATCAACAAAATCAACAATGCGTCTGTCGAGCAACAGTGCAGACAGATAGTACTCCTTTGCAATTGTTGATGGACTTTCAAGACTCACCGCACGCAACAATGTGGCAGAAGAGCTTTCATCGGATGCTGGTGATGTTCCAAGCATGGCAAAAACGCTGTCGGGAGCTAATGGTGAAATCTGTTTCTGCTGTGGTAACAACCCCTCTGAACCGTACAATTGTGGATATTCAAAGAGCTTTTCACCCAACAATCCCTCTTTTACAAGTATATATGCACGTTGTGCTGTCAATGATTGTGATGCTGTATTTGACAGATATCCAACCTTCAGGGCTTTTTCGGTGTCTCCCTTGTTGTAACAAGAATGAATCAGGGCTTCTCGCTTGAAATTCTCTTCACCATTTACAAGAAAACCTGTAAGACAGAACATTATTACAAAAATCTGAAGATTACGCCAAATTATTCTGTTTGCGCTCATGGCGATATTCTTGATTTTTGCGAACAGCATTCTGCGCAACACAAATGAGAATGCGGCATATGCGAAAACACCCACGGCAAATACTGTTATCCATTTGACATAATTGTATTCTCCTGTATATATGCCACGATTGATATCAGTAACAAATGTCAGAATCAGCACAGATGGAATAAAGGAGAGTGCAGTCCATTCACGTTTGAAGGCGGTGAACTTGTTCAGCCACAATGCAAGGATTGTCAATATTGCCGAAATAAAGCCACCTGCAACATAGGGATTGTATTGCAATTTTCCTGTAGCGACTTTCTCGTATAGAACCTCGAGCAATGGAGCTTGATATACTGCTACGAATAAAAACGAGAACACGGCAAAGAGGATGGCACAAAGTGCCATCACTACCCTTTGCAAACGTATTTCTTCCTTATTTCTCATTTATTCCTTATTCTTTTTCAACACAAGAGCTGTGCGTGCAGGAATGTAGAGTTGCAACCAACCCTTCTTGCGACGTGCATGCAGTCTGTCGTACATTGTAAAGTGTGTTTGAGTATCATCGACATTTGCATGACCGCCGAAACGTTCAGCATCAGTGTTGAGCACAATGTTATAAGAACCTTCGGGTACAAGCAGACCGTAATCGGTAAATGAACGGTTGTGGCTGAAGTTGAACACAAATATCAGATCCTTACGCGAGAATGCCAATACCTGGTCGCCATCGTTGTGCCATATTTCCTGAACAGGACGGTTCTGGAAATTGCGTACATCTCCAATGAGTTCGATCATCTCCTTATCGAACTGTCCCAGCAATGTGTAGTTGTAGTTCGGATTGTCCACAAGGCTCCATTGACGACGTGCGTATTTATGGCTCCAATCATTACCTTCACGTGGGAAGTCAATCCATTCGGGATGTCCGAACTCATTACCCATGAAATTCAGGTAACCGCCGTTGATTGTAGCAAGTGTCATAAGACGTATCATCTTGTGCAGTGCGATACCGCGTGAAACCATATAGGTCTCATCTCCGCGATTGAAATGCCAGTACATATCGGCATCGACAAGACGGAATATGATTGTCTTGTCGCCCACAAGAGCCTGGTCGTGGCTCTCGGCATAAGATATTGTCTTTTCGTCCTTGCGACGGTTTGTCAATTCCCAGAAAATCTCTGACGGTTTCCAATCCTCGTCCTTGCGTTCCTTTATAATCTTTATCCAGAAATCGGGAATATTCATTGCCATACGGTAGTCAAAGCCGTAACCGCCATCCTCAATCGGTGCGGCCAGACCGGGCATGCCCGAAACCTCCTCGGCAATAGTTATTGCCTTTGGATTGAGCTGATGGATAAGACGGTTGGCAAGTGTAAGGTAACATATTGCATCACCATTCTGACCGGCATTGTAATAGTCGCCATAGTTACAGAATGCCTCGCCAAGACCATGACTGTAATATATCATTGATGTTACACCATCGAAACGGAAACCGTCGAACTTGAACTCCTCAAGCCAATATTTGCAGTTTGAAAGGAGGAAATGCACAACTTCGTTCTTTCCGTAGTCAAAGCATAGTGAATCCCATGCGCTGTGAATACGTTTGTCGTCGCCATAGAAATATTGTGCAGGGTCGCCATCAAGCAATCCCAATCCTTCGTTCTCGTTCTTGACCGCATGAGAATGCACAAGGTCCATGATTACTGCAATGCCCATTCCGTGTGCAGTATCGATAAGTTCCTTCAACTCTTCGGGAGTTCCGAAACGTGATGATGCCGCAAAGAAACTTGATACATGGTATCCGAAACTTCCATAATATGGATGCTCCTGTATTGCCATTATCTGTATGCAGTTATAGCCATCGGCAGCAACACGTGGAAGGACTTTCTCCTTGAACTCGCGGTATGTACCTACCTTCTCCTCCTCCTGTGCCATACCTATATGACACTCATAAATTAGCAACGGAGTGCGTTTGGGAGTAAATTTCTTATTTTTGAAAACATATTGTTCCTCGGGAGCCCAAACCTGTGCACTGAAGATTTTTGTAGCCTCGTCCTGAACAACTCTGCGTGCCCATGCCGGAACACGTTCACCGCATCCGCCGTCCCAATAGACCTTCATCTTGAAGTGTTGTCCATGAGTCATGGCTTTCAATGGCATTTTGCGTTCCCACACGCCTCCAGCCAATTGTTTCAATTCATATTGCGGAAGTTCTTCCCAATTTGAAAAATCACCAATTAGAACTATTCGGGTTGCATTAGGTGCCCACTCGCGGAATACCCAGCCTGTGGATGTCCTGTGAAGACCGAAATACAAATAACCTGAAGCAAAATCAGACAACGTCTGTCGTCCGTTCTTTGTCAGTTCTCTCTCCCTCTGCATAAAATAGTTATGCCTACCCTCAATACTCAAATTATACGGAGCCAAATATGGGTCGCGTTCTACAAGTTTCAGCATGGTTAATATGTTTTTATGGTTGTTATATTTTAGTTGTTGTTTATAGCATTGCCACCTTCACAATAATCTTTTTCAAAGGAGTGTCGGTTATTGCAGGAGCATGACCGTCCTGTGGAAAGAATATGGCAAATTCACCCTTCTTGACATTGAAATAGTCGCGTGCCGGTAATGAAGCCTCATACAATGATACATCATCCGCTTCGTTGAACTCAATACAAGGCAATTCCGCCAAAGGGGTGTAACCTATGATTTCGTCTCCCGACAAAGGAATATGCACATCGATATATTTGCGGTGTATCTCTATCTGGGCATTATCTTTGCTTTTAGCCTTTGCCTCTACGACATTGGCAAAGACGTAATCCCCCGAGATTTCGTTCCTGCCAAGAGGAAGCTCTGCGAGATTGCTATTTTGCAGGAATTCAGCCACCTTTGCAAAATGAGGATTCAAGGATACGTATTTCCCGAAGTTTTCAATAGTGTCGAGTACCATAAATTATGTTATTTTTTCAATATTCCTGATTTATAGGTTGATTTGCCTATTATTTTTCCGTCTTTATCCTTGACGATGAATTTACCGTCGCGCAAGCCCTCTACAAAAGTACCTTCATAACGGACACCCTCCTTGTCTATCGCGACACCGGTTCCGCTTTCATTACCGTCAAGATATCCGCCTTTGTATTCTATTCCGTTTTTCAGACGAAGGACACCGGCACCATTCATCGTGTCGTTTTTCCAATCGCCTTCGTATACATCTCCATTCTCCCAGGTGTAGGTACCTTTGCCACAGCGTTTGTTATATTCCCAATCACCATCATACACATCACCGTTTGAAAAGCTCATAGAACCTTTTCCATGACGCATACCATTCACGAATGTTCCCTTATAAACAGAACTGTCGCTTGCAATGAAGACACCCTCACCGTGCCATTTTCCATCCTTGAACATGCCAACGTAGCACGAACTGTCGGGAGCCACAAATGAGCCGGTTCCATTGCATGTGTTGTCAATCCACTCTCCTTTGTAGAACGAGCTGTCTGAACCATGAAATATACCAAAGCCATTGCGCTTTCCGTTTTTCCATTCACCATTGTATCTGCTACCGTCGTGCCAGACAAAAACACCATTGCCGTTATATTCATCATCTTTCCACTCCCCGTCGTACGATGCGCCACCTGCAAAGATATAATTCCCCTTGCCGGAGCGTTTACCGTTGTGCCATTCACCTGTATATGAGTCTCCGTTGGAATATTCTATACGACCGAGATTCTCTCTTATTCCATTATTCCAACTGCCATAGAAAGTGCTGCCGTCGGCATAAATGTATTTACCTTTGCCGTTGAGCGAATCCTTTTCAAAATTTCCTATATAGCAATCTCCGTTGGAATATGTCATTTTGCCTTTTCCGGAACGCTTTCCCTTTGCAAATTCACCTTCATATATATCGCCATTCCTATATATGGCCTTGCCGGTTCCGTGTGGACGTCTCAAACGAACTTCGCCAATATATCTTACTCCGTTTTTGAGTGTAATTTCGCCGGTACGTGCATTTTTGTTATCCTGTTTCCCGACAAGCGTGTCCGCAACAAACGGATTGGCATTTGCAGATATGCCAAGAAATAGAAAAATCGATATAAGTGTATGTACGAATTTCATTATTATCTTTTATGTAAAAAACAGCAGATATATGACGTGGATTACACAACACATACTATCCATTTTTCACAAAGATAATAAGAAAGTTGAAAAAAAGAGAACTTGACTTGATTTATTTTTACAGCAATACGGGTTATTTAATAAAATCAGAAGTTACCCACCACAACCTCAATCATTTCTGACGGGTTGAAATACTGTTTTGCCACTCTGTTGAGTTCGCTTGCAGTTATGTTCTTTACAACTTCAAGATATTCATTAACCGAAGCGAATGATTCTCCCGATAACCAAGCATTTACAAACACTTCGGATTTTGCAGTCAATCCTTCGCATTCGCGGCACATTTCCCCAAGAATATAGTTGCGTACATGCTCCACTTCGCTTTCGGTTATGGAAGAATTGCAAAGTTTTTCCATTTCCTTGTAAATTTCCTTTATGCATAGCTCCACATATTCATTTGCGGTTTCGGAACTTATCATAAAAGCATTTCTCTTGCCATAAGCATCAACTTCAGCTGAAATATGATATGTATATCCGTTCTCTTCGCGGATATTCGACATAAGGCGACTTCCGAAATAGCCACCGAAAAGGACAGTCAGGAAACGGAACTTATGAAAATCGGGGTCTGCAACATCCATTGCCATAAAACCGATTTTTACAGCAGACTGCACTGTTCCTTCAACTTTTATCTCTCTTCTGCCTGATATTGAGACGGGAGAATCTACGAATACATCAGCATAGTTATTACATTCACCCCATTCGCCGACTCCAAACAGGCTTTCGACAGCAGAATCTATTGTTTCATCCACATCGCCCGATATAAAGAGTGCAAGGTTACGGCTGTTGTATACACTTGCATGATATTTCAACAGATCTGCTCGGGTAATGTTGTCATAATCTGTGGCTTCGACAACATGACCTAAAGGATGATTTTCACCCCACAGTGAATTTTCGAAATAGCGTTGTGCAAGAATATCAACCTTTTTGGAATTTACTTCGAAATGCGCCTTGCCGTTACGTCTCACCACTTCAAGATTCTCTTCGGGAAAAACAGGATGCTTTACAATGGTTTCGAGCAGCTGCGCCAAAGGAACAAAGTGTTTTGAAAGACAATACAGTACTATATGATTGCATTTCTGTGACGAATAGCACTCTATCCATGCACCATAATAGTCGAGTCTGCGAGAGATTTCATTGGAAGAGAGTTCCCCTGCCCCTTCGCGCAACATTCTGTTGGTGAATGTTGCTTGCAAAGGCTTGTCCTGGATTGCATAACCACCTTTAAAAAGGAGTTCAAACCTTATTATACCCTTGTTACAACCTTTTAAAGTATACAAAGAAATTCCGTTCGGCATAACCTTTTCTACAGGCAATGCCATGGGGTCAACAACAACCGGCTGTATGGTAGGAGGAGTCTTCATCGCTTATTCAAAAAAGTCTTCAACCGCTTCTACTTCGGTCTCTCCTTTTTTCTTGCTCTGGTTTGGAACAACAGTCTCTTCCTCTGATTCTTCTGAATCAAAAGAAATTTCAACATCATCTTCAAGTTCATCCTGTGTATTTGAAATCAGGCGTGAATCGCTGCAAGGGTCAAATCCTTCGGGAATATCGAATCTCTCGTCCTGAGAATATGGCAATGTCTCGTCGGCATACACCTTATTCATATACAAGCCCCAGATAGGAAGCGCAACTGCAGCTCCCTGACCTTCGCTCATGCGGTCGAAGTGAATGTCGCGTTCTTCGCCACCTACCCAACATCCGGTTACAAGCGATGGAGTGAATCCCATGAACCAACCGTCGGAGTTATTCTGTGTAGTACCAGTCTTCGCACCCATATCGGCTTTTATGCCATAGACTCTTCTGATACGTCCACCGGTTCCTTCATTTACCACGGCACGCAACATCTCAATCATCTTATATGAACTCTCCTCGCTGATAACCTCGGTCTTTGCCGCTGAGAACGAAGCGATTATATTACCTGCATTATCCTCGATGTGTGTTACAAGAAGCGGTGAAGTGCGGATTCCCTTTCCAACAAACGTGGTATATGCACTAACCATCTCGGCAACAGATGCATCGCATACACCCAGGCAGAGAGACGGTGTTGGAGATATTTCCTGGTTCAACAATCCGAACTGATGAATCAGTTTCTTCAATGAATATGGATTGAGTTTACTCATCAGATAAGCCGAAATCCAGTTGTTCGAAGTTGCCAATCCCCAACGCAGTGTAACAATTTCGCCATAAAGGTTTCTCGAAGAGTTTCTTGGACTCCAAAGTTTTCCGTCTTCCGTAACAAGCGTCTGCTCAACGTTTCTTGTTTCGTCGCATGGTGTGAAGCCGTTCTCCATAGCCAGAGAATAGAGATAAGGTTTAATTGTTGAACCAACCTGACGGCGTCCCACTCCTGCCATATCATATTTGAACTGATAGTAGTTTGTTCCACCCACATAAGCCTTTACCTCACCGGTAATAGGATCCATAGACATGACGCCTGTCCTGAGGAAATACTTATAATACTTTATGGAGTCCATAGGAGACATAATGGTATCTCTTGTTCCACTGTAAGTAAATATCTCCATTTCGTATGGTGTATTGAAGGCTTCCACAATCTCCTCTTCGCTTGAACCGTTCTTTTTCATGATACGATAGCGATCGCTCTGTTTCATTGCACGGTTCATTATCTTATCAACCTCAGCCATTGTAAGGTCTGTGGTAAAAGGCGCGGTCTTCTGTCCTTTCTTTGATTCAAAGAAACGTGGCTGCAATGTATTTACAACGTGCTCCTGCACAGCCTCTTCGAGATAGCCCTGCATGCGCGAATCAATGGTTGTGTGTATCTTCAAGCCATCGGTATATACATTATAATAATCACCATTCGATTTCTTGTTCTTATTGCACCAACCGAACAGAGGATCGTTTTCCCAATTCAAAGAGTCTTCGTAGAATTTCTGCATCTGCCATCCGCGATAATTCTTGCGTTCAGGCTTCTTTGCAGTCATATAAAGGCGGAGATATTCTCTAAAATATGTGGCAATACCGGCCTTGTGGTCGGCAGGATGGTAATCGAGCACCAAAGGGAGTTGGCATAGAGAATCCTTCTCTTCGGCTGTTATATAGCCGGCCTTTTCCATCTGCATGAAAACCACATCACGACGGTCCTTCGTCTTTTCGGGGCGACGACGCGGATTATACAACGACGAGTTCTTGCACATACCCACAAGCATTGCAGCCTCTTCGATATTCAATTCGCTTGGCAACTTGCCGAAATAGATATATGCGGCACTCTTTATACCCACTGCATTATAGCCGAAGTCATATTTGTTGAGATAGAGAGTGATGATTTCCTCTTTTGTGTACTGTTTCTCGAGCTGTACGGCAATAACCCACTCTATAGGTTTCTGATACAGACGCTCAAGCTTATTGCCCGAAACTTCGGAATAAAGCAATTTTGCAAGCTGTTGGGTAATGGTACTGCCACCACCGGCGTTGCTCTGCATAAGTATTCCGCTCTTTACAATAGCACGCATCAAAGAACGGGCATCGATTCCCGAATGACTGTGAAAACGCACATCCTCTGTTGCGATGAGAGCTTCAACAAGATATGGCGATAAATCCTTGTAGTCCACAAATACACGGTTTTCCTTGCTGTACGACCATGTACCCATCTCCTTTCCATCGGCAGACAGAACCTGTGAAGCAAATTTATAATTGGGATTCTCCAGTTCGCTTGTGTCCGGCAAATAACCGATCCAGCCGTTGGCAATAGCAACAAATAGCAATGTCACGCTAAGCATGCCCAAACCGAGGAGCACCCACAAAACCACAAGAATTTTCTTTATCATATAGTGTCGTATTTTTTGCTTTATGCAGTTTACACAAAAGAAGTATCTGCAAAGATAGCACTTTTTTTTATAAGTAGAACTGCCTTGTGCTGTTTATGACTAGGTATTCTCAACTTTTCTCCCTGTCGTTTTCAAAATTCAGTATAAAAATTGTATCTTCGCAAAATAATAGATAAACTAGGATAAAAGCCACAATATGACACGATTCAAATCTGCTTTAATTCTGTTGTTCGCATTTGCAGCCCATATCTGCATCAATGCACAGAGCAATAACACTATACACACGGTTGAGAAAGGACAGACCCTCTACTCCATTTCAAAACTTTACGGAACGACTGTTGAAGACATTGTAAAGATGAACCCCGGGAGTGCTGCAACAATCTCAATTGGCGAACAGTTGATTATTCCTGCAAAAACGGCAGAAAGCAATACCAATGTCAAAAGAAACAGTGACGGAACAATATTCCACACCATACAAAGCGGTGAGACTCTCTACAGACTGAGCAAGCTGTATGGTATAACAACACAGGAAATCTGTGATGCAAATCCCGGTTTATCGCCATCAAATTTCCGTGTAGGCGAAACAATCCGCATACCCGCGGAGCAAACAGTTGTAGCCCAAGCACCGGCAAATGAGGATGAAGTTGAAAATCAGGACGGATACATAAAGTACAAAGTAAAGAAGGGCGAAACGTTGTATAGCATAGCCAAGGCTTATGGTGTTGAAACATCAGACATTCTTTCAGCAAACCCCGAAGTTGCAAAAAACGGTTTGAAAAAGAAGATGACCATAAACATCCCCACAAAGAGCCTATCTGCCGAACAGACAGATGGAGAGCCACAAGCCACAGACAATAATAATCCTGAAGTTGCCATCACAATCCCAGGGAACAAGGACTACAACGATGGTGTACTCAAGGTTGCCATAGTACTTCCCTTCCTGCTCGACAGCTATGCTCCAAGCGAACAAGGACGAATGATAGAATACTATCAGGGATTCCTTATGGCTGTTGAAAAACTTAAGGATATGGGGTATTCTTTCGAAATCAACACATTCGATTCAGGTACACAGGAGAACAGTCTGAACGAATTGCTGGCAAGCGGAGCGCTCGACAACATGGAGTTGATAATTGGCGCAATGTACCCGAAGCACAACAAGGAATTGGCAAAGTTCGCATACGAAAAAAGAATACCGCTTGTAGTACCTTTTACAAACAAGGACAACGAAATATACCGTAACCCCATGGCATATTGCGTCAACATCCTTCAATCGTATCTGATACCCGAGGTCAGCAAACACTTCATGAACACCTTCCCGAATGCCAACGTAATCTTTGTTGAAAACGAGGAAGAAAAAAGTAACAAGAAGGATTTCATTGCCAAACTTACAAACGAGCTCGATATCAACGGTGTACCTAACACAACAGTGCCGTTGTATAACCTTACTACACCAGAGACCACACTTATAACACTTAAGGAGTACTTGCACGAAGACAAGGAGAATATAATAATCCCCACATCTTCATCTGCAAGCACTTTAGGTTTGCTGTTACCGACATTGCAACAGGCTGATATAATAGACACGCTCGACATCCCCGATTACAAACTGTTCGGATACCCCGAGTGGCAGATTTATGCAAAGGACACACGTGAACAGATGTATGAAGTTGAAACATACTTTTATGCAACATTCTACAGCCACTACTCTCTTCCTGCAATCACACAATTCCAGGAAGAATACATCAAACGCTACAACTGCAGCATACAGAACATTTACCCCAGATACGGTATGCTTGGCTACGACACAGGATACTATTTCCTGCTTGCAACAAGCATCTACGGCGAACAACTTGCCGAGAAGATAAACGAATTGAAATACGCTCCGATACAGACTGGTTTCCTTTTCGAAAGGCTGAAGAATGGAGCTATGATAAACAAGAACATCAATTTCATCCACTATACACCGGAGTACAGGATTGAAAAGATTGAATTTAAGGAATGAAAAAAGCGTTAACAATCATACTGGCACTCTTGTCCATTTTATGTGCAAACGCGCAAGTGGAAGAACCCCGCAGCAGGCTTGAATTAGGTGTATCAGGCGGAATGAATCTCAGCAGAATGGAGTTTCAGCCGTCTATTCGCCAAAAGATGCTCGATGGTTGGGGAGGTGGTGTCAGTCTGCGCTATACAAGCGAGAAGTATTTCAGCATGATATGCGCCACACAACTCGAAATAAATTATGTGCAACGCGGTTGGGAAGAGGATTTTGATGACGGCACAAGCAACAGCTACATTCACGCCATAGACTATGTGGAGATTCCGCTTTTTGCACACCTCTCATGGGGTAAGGAAGAACGCGGATTCCAGTTCTTCATTAACTTGGGTCCGCAATTCGGATTTTTCCTTGACGAAAGAGAATATTATAAAGGCGACTGGCAAATTGAGGAACGCCCAATAAGCCTTCAGCCAATATACGGAAAGAAACTTGAAAACAGATTCGACTACGGTATAGCCGGTGGCTTAGGATTGGAATGGAAAACCAGAGCCGGAAATTTCTTCATAGAAGGACGTTACTTCTATGCCCTGTCGGACATCTTCGGGAATTCCAAGACCGACGATTTCGGACGTTCTGCAAACAATACCATCTACGCAAGAATAGGTTATTCCATAAGAATATTCTAAAAAAATTGAAGCCCAAAGCACTTGACTTTGAGCTTCATCTTTTTTATCTGCCTTTATACATTTCGTCGTAATACTTCTCGTATTCTCCACTTGTGATGTTGTCCATCCAAGGTTGGTTGTCGAGATACCACTGTACTGTCTTTTCAATGCCCTCCTCGAACTGCAGACTTGGTTCCCAACCGAGTTCCTTCTGTAGCTTTGTAGAGTCTATGGCATAACGCAAATCATGTCCGGCACGGTCGGTAACGTATGTTATAAGATCGAGCGATGCACCTTCGGGATTACCCAACATACGGTCCACTGTCTTTATTATTACCTTTATTATATCAATATTCTTCCACTCGTTAAATCCACCGATATTATATGTATCGGCTATCTTACCGTTATGGAATATGACATCAATGGCACGTGCATGGTCAACGACATACAACCAGTCGCGAACATTTTCTCCCTTGCCATATACAGGCAATGGTTTGCGGTGACGGATGTTGTTTATAAAAAGAGGAATGAGTTTTTCAGGAAATTGGTAAGGACCATAGTTGTTAGAGCAGTTTGTAACGATTGTTGGCATGCCGTATGTATCGTGGAATGCACGGACAAAGTGGTCGCTACTTGCCTTTGATGCCGAATATGGACTATGGGGATTATACTTTGTTGTCTCGTAGAAGAAATCTTCACCGTATGCCAAATGATGTTCACCCGATGATGCAGTTGTTGTAAATGGAGGCTCGATACCCTCGGGATGACTCAACTCCAACGCTCCATAAACCTCATCGGTAGATATATGATAGAAACGTTTGCCTTCGTACTTCTCGGGCAATGATTCCCAATAGAGTTTTGCTGCCTGCAACAACGAGAGTGTTCCCATTACATTGGTGCGTGCAAATGTAAAAGGATCCTTTATAGAGCGGTCAACATGGCTCTCGGCAGCAAGATGGATGATACCATCAACCTTGTGTTCAACCATTAAATTATACATCGCATCAAAATCGCATATATCAGCCTTGAAGAATGTATAGTTCGGTTTATTCTCAATATCCTTAAGGTTTGCAAGGTTACCTGCGTATGTAAGTTTGTCGACATTGATTATATTATACTCGGGATACTTGTTCACAAAAAGACGGACAACATGGCTTCCTATGAATCCGGCACCACCCGTTACTATTATACTGCGTTTCATAAATTACTATTATTTATTGTTGGCTTTTATTCTTTTCACACAATACTCCATAGACTCCTTCCAATGTGGAATATCTATATCGAATGTATTCTTTATTTTGGTTTTGTCGAGCACTGAATATGGCGGACGTGTCACGAGTGAAGGATATTCGCTACTATGGCAGGGATTGATACGGCATGATGTGTTGCCTGCTGCATTGGCAATCTCAACGGCAAAATCATACCATGAGCATACACCTTCATTGGAGAAATGATATATACCCTCATTTCCTGCATATACACCGGCTTCAATGATTGAGAATATCGCCAATGCAAGGTCGCCTGCATATGTAGGTGTTCCGACCTGGTCGAACACAACATTCAGCTGTTCCTTTTCAGCGGTAAGGCGCATCATTGTTTTCAGGAAGTTATTTCCGAACTCACTATACAACCATGCGGTACGGAAGATAAGAGCCTTGCAACCACTCTCGGCAATAATCTGTTCGCCATGCAATTTAGTGCGGCCATACACGCCCAATGGATTAAGTGGCATATCCTCGGTACGTGGTGTATTGCCATCACATCCAAAGACATAGTCGGTTGAAACATGGAACAGAAATCCCCCGACCTCCTTTATCGCACGCGCGAGATTACCCACAGCCGTAGCGTTAATCAGTTCCGCTGTAGCTTCGTCGCTTTCGGCCTTATCGACATTGGTATACGCCGCACAGTTCACAATGATATCAATGGATGCAGCCTTTACAGCATTCATCACAGCATCGGCATTGGTAATATCCAATTCTGCTACATCCGTAAAAAAATAGTTATTGGGAGAAACGGCACCAAGACGTTGCATCTCACAACCAAGCTGTCCTTTTGCTCCGGTAACAAGTATATTCATATATCAGTATAGATTCTCATTAAAATCAAACAGGTATTCCGCATCTGCAATATTCTTGCTCAATTTGTCCTTCTCGGACAACACAACCTTATCCGCAGGAATTCTCCAATCTATCGCAAGCTCAGGGTCGTTCCATGCAACAGTCCCCTCACTCTCCTTATTATAGAAGCTGTCGCATTTGTACTGGAAGATTGCTTCATCGCTCAATACAGCAAAACCATGTGCAAAACCACGCGGAACAAAGAACTGACGATGATTGTCTTCGGTAAGTTCCACTGCCACATATTTTCCGAATGTGGGAGAACCTTTGCGTATATCCACTGCAACATCAAGCACGGCACCTTTTATGCAACGCACAAGTTTGCTCTGTGTATAAGGAGGCTTCTGAAAATGCAATCCACGCACCACACCATAAGACGACTTGGACTGGTTGTCCTGAACGAATGTAGTACGACACACCTTCTCCTCGAACTCACGTTGAGAGAACGACTCGTAGAAATACCCTCTATCATCCTTGAATATGCGTGGTTCTATTATAACAACGCCATCTATTTCAGTTTTGATTACTTCCATATTCCAAAACACATCAATATTTTACAAAAATACGAATATTTAACTATTTATCCGCTTTTTAACCAAATTAATTCAATGACATATTCTCTTTACCCTACGCATCAAAACCGCTGAGTGCATAAGAACAAATACAAACGACATGATGATTGCAACTAACCATATCCAAAACAATGAGGAAGGTACAAAGAAAGAAGATGCATTTTCCATTATGTCCGAGAAGAGCGGATAAAGCATAGAAGTTACTATAGCAGCCAATATCCATGCCGAAACATCAAATACAACAAGCATTGTTCTGTAGACTTTGGAAATATCATCAGAAGAGTATCCTATACAATATAAGTTATGAATCTTATCCTTGTTTTTCTCCAACATCAGCAATATACTTATTCCCAATAGCACAAATGCAAGAATGGAGAAAACAAAACCAACAGAAATCACAACAATAATCAAGCCGTATACCAGCGACTGCAGACGCACATGCGAGACATCGCCCTCTATAACATAGCCACGTTCCTTAAGGTATCCCAAAACCGAATCATCGAATTCAGCGGCATCAGTAGTTATGATAAGCCTCGAGGGGTGTATTTCCCCACTATTGGAATAAGCATCATTTGCACGTAGCAAGAAATCCATAGGCACAAGGATGGTATTCAATTTATCAGTCAACCCACAGACTACTGCATCATATGTAAATTTTCCTTCATTACCCCATATATACAGTTTTATAGGAAACATTCCCAACAGATTATCACTTATCTGTGGCATGCCACGCGATGTTGCAAAACCGTAATTGTAGAGATTAAGATAATTCCTTGGTATTATAATGGGAACGGTATCACTTGAAAGGGAAGCACTCCACTCACGTTTTTCGTTCCCAACTGCGCTGAAAGCGTCTTTAATATAACAATCAGGTACCGCTTCCAGAAAAATATCCGTTTTTAAAAACACATCTCCCAATTTCACAGAAGCCTGCACTTCAAAATTGGCAGAGACAAACTCACCTACCGATGACACAGATGACAGATTGCTCAGATTTTCTATCTCTTTTTTACCGAAGCTCTGGGGATTGCCCAAAAGGCTTCCCATCATCCCTATAGCCGTAACCGGCTTTGAAACGACGAGCGATCCCTTTGAAAGGAGTGCATCTTCACCTTCCGAAAAGTTCCGAAAATCAAGACATGCCTGAACACCCGAAAGCACTATTATACCACCAAGAAGGTTCACAAACATGAAACCTATCAGTTGCCATATGTTTATATTGCTCTTAAGAAGCTTGAACAACAGTCCCATAATCCCCGAATTACAATTCTATTATCCTTTCATAATCATAAGGTAAGCGATACCCTATAGATGTAACCACAACGCCTATCCCATCCTCTATCTGACGTTCCTTTATCATTTGAGACATAATCCTTGCATTCCCTTCGTCCAGATGACTTACCGGCTCATCAAGGAACAGAAAATCCAATGGCTGTGCCAAGGCACGGACAAATGCCACACGTTGCTGTTGTCCGAATGACATTCTGCCACATGGAACATCAACAACATCCATCAGGTTCATCCTTAACAACATGTTGCGACACTTCTCCTCGCTCCAAAAGCCCGTAATTCTGTTTTTGAGCATTACATTCTCAACTGCAGTAAGTTCCGGAAAAAGTTTTAAATCCTGAAACATCAACGAGATGTTATTACTACGCAACGACACAAAATCACATTCTTGTGACTGCAGTGTCTGCCCTTCAGATGTCACAAATGATATATTCCCCGAATAATCCTTACGAAGCCCATACAGAAAAGCACACAAAGAACTCTTACCGCGTCCCGACGAAGCCTCGATAAGACACGATTCTCCTTTTTTAAGCAGCAGGTTCTGCCCCCAAACATCCGAAGGTACCCGTAAAGCCGGAGTACCTTCGAAAACCTTAGGCTGTATTCCCTCAAGGAATATACCTGTAATATTTACCATATCTCTTAGAAGAAATCACCTAGATTTGAAGCAGCCAAAGCAACAGCCTTATCAACCAACAGCTTCAAAGAATTCTCATTTGTATTATATAGATTTATTTTTGTTGTAGCCTCCATTGGATCGTTCTGCAACACCTCAATGTTCTTGAACATCTTTATTACATCCAAAGCTGTCTTATCATCTTCGGATTTCATCAAAGGTTCAATTTCCTCTACGACACTCTTCATATCTACGGCAATAACAGCATTTAAAGAAGTAAAGATTCTATTGTCTTCGGCACTCTGAGCCAAATCCTTGAAATCATCTCCGTCGTTTATCTCTTTGTAGATATTTTCCGGTATAATGGCAATCTTTTCGTCCTTATACATAAGATAATAGTCATAGCCTTTTATTCCGCTCACCCACTCATAAGTATCGTAGTCGAAATCACTGTATTCGTTCATGCCCAACGCATATACGTCGTTTTCTACAGATTTCAATTCAGTCTCATTCTCTATTGCAGATACAATCTCGTTAAAAAGTTCCTTGTTTTCGCAATCAACAACAAACATCAACTGCGGAACTTCCGTATTACCCAGAAACTGCGGGCGGAGCAATGCAAAAGTCATATCACCCGAAATAGATGACAACTTTGAAAAATCGAAATCCAGCTCTTCAGAAATATCGTTCCATTGTCCTTTAATCAAGGGATTATCAAGTATCATCTTACCGCAAAGGAAACTGTTCATTACCATGAATGAATTCTCAGGAATATAGCCGTAGTGCTCGCGTGAAGGTTTTTCCCAATATTTGCGCACCATATCCTCATACTCTTTGCCGGCAGAAACCTTTGTATCAAGAACGATGGCACCGTTTTCGAAATTCAAATCCATCAGCATAGCCATATCCTTCAATGCATCTAGAGAATTGTTACCCAACGAAGCGTAGACACCCTGCTCCTCCATTGCATTACATATAGTGCTATAATCAAGATAAAGGGCAACATCCTTTGTATTCGCAAAGAATTCGTCATATTTGGCATTCTCTACCGCCTTGCTTCCTTCAGCAAGATAAGCCTTTACATCAATATCGGCAAGATACCAAGAATCATAGGCCAGAACCACCTTCTCATTGTCAAAGGCAAACATCTCCTCCGGTTCATCGTCACATACCACATAATTATAACCGTCGATCTCCTTAATCTCCATTCCCGATTCCTTAAGGACTGTTTCTACAAGTTCTTTCAATTTGCCTGCATCACCAACAGGAGCAACAACAACGCCCTTTACATTTTCAAAATCGTTAGTAAACATCGATAACACGATAGGACGTGTAAAGTCAATACCCGAATTTGAAGGGTCTTCAACTATTGCTGTATAGATTTCCTGCATATGCGCAGGCAACTGGGTTGCAAACAGATTCAATGTAGAAGCCACCGTCTTGTTCTGCAACACTTCCGATTTGTTCAGAAGAGTACCGACATTCACCTTACACATAAGCGCAGGATCGTCTGGCAACACAGAGAGATAATTGTCGTTTTTACATCCCGTAAAAAGCATAGACACAAGCAATGCTGCGACAAGAAGAAAATTCTTTTTCATAACGTATATTTTTATGGTGTTTTATACAATGCTCCAAATATAATCAATAATTAATTGGTTTCATATTATTTTTATTAAAAATATAAAAAAATATAGGGGTGCCTCCAAAGACACCCCTATACCTTGTTATTATAGTAAGGATTACTCCTTTATCAATTCAAATTCAGCACCGGAAGCAAAGTCCTGTCCGTTCTGTGAGCTCAATGCTGTAAAGCGGATAAAACGGGCCTTTACAGATTTCTTGAATATTACTGTCTGCTTCTCTGAACTGTATGGGAATTCTCCCTCAGCAACAGGGTCGCTCCAGTTCTTGCCATCGGCACTTACCTGCAACTTGTATGCCTTGACATTACCGTTGTTACCACCATCCTGACGAGGCATATACTTGAAGCCCTTGATTGTAACCTCTTCGTTGGCATCGAAATCAATCCAGTGAGGATATATAGCAACAGTTACCGAATACATTGTATGCCATATTGTTGTAGGGTCGCCATCGAGCATCTTTTCAGCTCCGCTACCCGGTTCACGGCTTGAACAGAATGCTACAGTAATAGGAATTGATGTAATCTCGTCGTAGCTGTATGTAGCAGCCAAAGCAGGAGTTGCCTTCTCCCAGACAGTGATATCACCACCCTTGCTCATATTCACAGGCTCTGTGTAAAGTTTAGCCTTGCCTTTCTTACCTATTCTATAATAGATTTCTGCATTTTCCTTTTCGCAGTTCATTGTAACGATGCCACGAAGGTCGCGCTTGAGAACAACAGGCAAAACACCCGAAGAAGCAACATTTGCAAGATTTGTATAATCATCACCGTTCTTTACGGGACGCATAATGAAACCTACGCTGTTGTCGCCGGCTCTTACAAGGTCATGGTCAAGAGGACCACCCTGTCCACAACTGTTACCACCAAGACCGTTTACCTTTGCATCCAAGTGCAACCATGTGCCCGATGATGCAGGCAACTGATATGGGTGAGCAGCCTCGGTGAGCTCAACATCGTTCCAAGGAAGAGCCGATGTTGAAAGACCGCAAGTATTTACAAAGATTACACCGTTACCTGCATCGTTTGTAAGCGCAGCCCAGCGTATCTCCTCACGGTTAGCCATATCCTGTGGTTTTGGGAAATGAACAAACTGGTCGGCAACAGTGCTTGCATACTGCTGTATGAATGCACCTGTACGACGGTCGTTATAGTTATTCCATGGACCACGTCCGTAATATGTATAGTTCTTCAACTCTGTTGGCAACTGCATCATATAGCCGATACGTGCGAGTAATGCGTTTGCATCGCTACCTGTTACCGAACTGTTGAGTTCAACAGAACCGTCGGGATAGATTGTCCATATTCTGTTAGAGATAAAGTGGAACTCATTTGCACCCAACTCGCGAGCATCGTTCTGAACAGTAAAACTGTTATCCTCGTTCTTTATGCGACGACCGGGGTGTTTAGCCTGAGTGCGGACAATGTACTGAAGTACAACTGTTCCATCATTGTTCTTCTTTGAGACAAATGAAACAACCTCATCCTTCAAGTCGTAAAGACCAAGAGCGAACCAACGGTTCCAAGCCCAGATATCGTTATCGACAGGAGCACGGTATGCGCTCAATGTCATAGAAGAACCCTTCTCGAACACTGTAGTATTTCCATAGACTACATTATCAAGAACACCGGTCTTATTGTTGAATGAAACAAAGAAACCATTACCTGTAATTTCTGTTGTTGCATCGGCTTTGTTTTCCTTAACAACAACCTTCTGAGTATCCTTTGCAACCTCAATCAACAAAGCAGCCTTTACAGCATCCTGCAGTTTCAACTGCTCTTCCATCTGAGCATAACCCTTCTTAGCCCAAGGCATATCCTTCTTCAAAAGCAACTGCACCTTAACGAAATACTCCTTGTCTGCCTTGAAGTTTGCTGCATTGAATTTCAATTTGAAGCTCTTTGCTGTACGTGGAGCAATATGCATACCGGGCATATAATAAGAATCAATCTGCTTACCATCTTCCCAAAGAGAAACCTTTACATCAAGGTCGCAAAGAGAGTTGAAGTAACGCTTGTTGAAGATTTCAATCTCACCGTTATCAAGCATCTTGATACCTGCATTCTGATACACCTTCTTAACCTCATAGTACTGTGGTTTTGGAGAGTGGTCGGGGAACATTATACCGTTCATACAGAAAGTATGGTCGTTAGGACGGTCGCCGAAGTCGCCACCATAACCCATATACTTCTCTCCGGTCTTTGGATCTACATTCCAGAAAGCCTGATCGGTCCAGTCCCAGATAGCACCACCGATAAAGAAGTTTGTGCTCTCCATTGCTTCCCAGTAATCAACAAGGTTACCGGCAGCATTACCCATTGAGTGAGCATACTCCGAAATATGGAAAGGATATACAATACCCATCTTACCCTTTACAGCCTCACGTGTCCAACCGATTGAAGGATACTGGTTTGAACCCATATCAACAATATTGTTGTTACGTTCATACTGTACAGGGCGTGAAGCATCAAAAGCCTTCAAAGCCTTGTAAGCCTTGACGAAGTTCTCACCGGGACCAGCCTCGTTACCAAGCGACCATATACAAACAGAAGGTGAGTTTATTGTTGCATGAGCCATCTCCATAACACGTGCAACGTGTGCATTTGTAAACTCAGGAACGTGCGACAAAGAAGCGTCGCCATAGTAGTACTGGTGGCTCTCGATATTCGCCTCGTCCTCCAAGTAGATACCGTACTTGTCGCACAAGTAATACCAATATGGAGCATCGGGATAGTGAGCGTTACGTACGTGATTGATGTTACCCTGAAGCATGAGCATAACCTCTTTTTCCATCTGCTCACGTGTAACGGCATGACCACGTTCAAGATTGCTTTCATGGCGATTTACACCCTTCATCTTGATGGGTTTGCCATTCAGATAGTAGTAGCGACCAGCCAAGCCGAACTCATCATCCTCGGCTTTTGTATCACGGATTTCAACCTCGCGGAAGCCCATGTATGTAGAAGCCATTTCAACGGTACGACCTTTCTTATCGAGCAAACTTACAACAAGTGTGTAGCGGTTAGGTTCTTCAGCACTCCACTTTGCAGGGGCTGCAACGGCAAGAGGAATGTTCACAGTGGTTGTTTCACCCTTTGCAAGCAGTGCTACACCATTGACAGCAGTTGCACCTTCAACTTTTTCGTTATTGTCGCTGTAAAGTTCGTTCTTGTACAACTGAACCTTTACCTGATAGTTCTTTGCACTCTTCTTTGTGAGATTACGTACATCAACCTCAATGTTTGCAACAGCATCCTTGTATTGTGCATCCAAATCGGTGCGTACACGGATATCACGCAATTCAACAGGATTTCTTGATGTCAAAGAGACTGTACGGAAGATACCCGGCAAACGGAACATATCCTGCGACTCAAGGAACGAAGCATCACTGTTACGATAGACCTCAACAGCAATAAGGTTTTCACCCTCGACAAGATATTTTGTGATATTGAAAGAAGCAAGGTTTCGTGAGTTCTTTGAGAAACCTACATACTTGCCGTTTATCCACAAATAGAAGAAAGAATCCACTCCGTCGAAGTTCAGATAAATCTCACGACCGTCCCAATCAGCAGGAACATTGAATGTACGACGGTAAGAACCTACCTCGTTGCGGAACTTGTATGTTGTATGGTGCTGAGCAGGCTCGCGCATAACACCACCCTTCCAGTCACCTACAGCAACCTGGTGCTTGAAGATTACAGGTTGGTTTACATAGATTGGAGTACCGTATTTCTGCGAACCATCAGGCTGCAAACCATATACGTTCCAGTTCATTGGAACCTGAACCTTGTCCCATGCCGAAGCATCGAACTCTGTCTTGAAGAAATCCACGGGACGGTCCCAAGGGTTAGCCACCCAATTGAAATCCCATGTACCATCGAGCGAGAGATAGAACTCACTGTTTTCGGGAAGAACCTTACGTGCATTCTCCTCGCTCTTGAAATTAAAGAACCAAGCCTTTGGCTGTTCCTTGTTCAGCGAGAGTTCCTCGGGCGATTCCCACTCTACCAATCCGGCTTCCTGACCTTTGACGTAGCCGTATCCGCGAGGAGCTTCCACATCGCCGTAAGCAAAGCCTTTCAGGTTCTGTCCAAAACAACTCAATGACATCATCAATGCCATAAGCGTTGCCGAAACGAATCTTTTTTTCATAGAATTTATATTAAAAATTAGTTACTGATATTTCACTCAAACATGCCCTGCGTATACAAGACGGAAAACTTTTGTTTTTGTTACATGAATTACAAAAAGTTTACAGCCCCGTACACCCGCGCGCACGTAATCATTTTACAAAGTTAATATTATTTTTTTATTTTTATACTAAAATCCACATTCAATTGATTGAGCACTAAAGCAAGAAGACAAAAAAAATGCATCTTTTCCGCATTGGCGGGAAAGACACATTTAAAGTGTTCTTTGAGATTACACATATATGCAAAAAATAAAAGCCACATTATGTGACTTTTATTTTATAAAGCAAATGCTGAGTCTGATTACTTAGCAGCCTCAAGAGAAGCCTTACGGAAAGCCTTCATAGCCTTCTCGAGCTCCAAAGAAGCCTTGCGAGCGCGTGTACCTGCAGCCTTGTTACCCTTTTCAGCCTGAGCTGTTGCATCAGCTGCAAATGCAGCGTAAGTTTCCTGGATTTTCTCAATAAGTTCTTTCATAATATTTTCGTTATTAAGGTTAATGATGCACAAAGATAATAAAAATCGGAATATCAAGGCATAAAAGAAGTTTTTTTTGTAAAAAAAACAAAAAAAAAGCATTTTTCGTCCTTTAAACCCACCCAAACGCAACTTCAAGAACATCAATGAGCAAAAAACCATTAATAAAACAAGGATAAAATATGGTAAAAGATATTTTTTATATATCTTTGTAAATAAGAGAAATAAAAGCACCTTAGAATATGAGCAAGAAAGTATTTGTATCGGGATGTTACGACATGCTCCACTCCGGACATGTAGCATTCTTCAAAGAAGCTTCAACATACGGCGATCTTTATGTAGGTATCGGTTCCGACGCCACAATTCGCGATCTTAAGGACCGCAAGACAATCAATACCGAGCAGGAACGTCTTTATATGGTAAAGGCGATACGTTATGTAAAGGACGCATTCATCAACAGCGGTAGCGGAATTATGGACTTTGCCGAAGATGTGAAGAGCCTCAAGCCGGATATTTTCTTTGTAAACAGCGACGGTTACACACCCGGCAAAAAAAGATTCTGCGAAGAAAACGGCATTGAACTGATTGTGAGCAAGCGAGTACCCGAAGCCGGATTGCCCACACGCTCAACAACAGCACTACGCCAGGAGTGCAAGATACCTTACCGCATCGACCTTGCCGGCGGATGGCTCGACCAGCCATATGTAAGCAAATACCATCCGGGAGCAGTACTCACAATAAATATTGAGCCTGATTACGATTTCAACAACCGAGGCGGTATGAGTACATCATCGCGCAAGGCTGCCATTGAAATGTGGCATATAGACATCCCCGATGGCGACCGCGAGACACTTGCCAAAATGGTGTTCCGTTACGAAAACCCTCCCGGAAGTCCATACATCAGCGGTTCACAGGATGCCATAGGAATTGTTATGCCATGCCTGAATAAACTCAACTACAACAACGACTATTGGCCCGCAAGCATAGAAAGCAATAAGGACAAAGATGTGCTCGACTTTATAGAAAAGAACCTATGGCTTGTACCATTGGCACCACGCGACAACGATTACGACGTACTTGCCAACACCAATATCTGCACAGAAGGTGCAAAACGTCTTGCACTGGCGGCAGAAGAGTGCTGGCAGGCATTGCTTGCAAAAGACATTGATGCATGGGGAAAAGCAACCACAGAATCATTCTATGCACAAGTTGCAATGTTCCCGAATATGATTTCGGAAAATGTCCAAAAAGCCATTGACGAATATAAAGACCATGTAAAAGGCTATAAAATTACCGGAGCTGGCGGTGGCGGTTACCTTGTAATCATCAACGACGAGCCCATAGACAAAGCTATCCAAATCCGCATAAGACGCAAATAAAACCATATAGACATGAAAGGTATTGTACTAGCCGGCGGTTCAGGCACACGCCTTTACCCCATAACAAAAGGAGTAAGCAAGCAGATGCTTCCCATATACGACAAGCCAATGATCTACTACCCCATCTCGGTACTCATGCTTGCCGGAATAAGGGAAATACTTATCATCTCCACCCCACAGGACCTTCCCGGATTCAAACGCCTTCTTGGCGACGGCAGCGACTACGGTGTACGTTTTGAATATGCCGAACAGCCTTCGCCCGACGGTCTAGCACAAGCATTCATTATTGGAGAGGAGTTTATAGGCAACGACTCGGCATGTCTAGTACTTGGAGACAACATCTTCTACGGCTATGGATTCTCTGCAATGTTACGCGAAGCCGTACGTTCAGCAGAAGAAGAAAACAAGGCAACCGTATTCGGTTACTGGGTGGACGACCCCGAGCGTTATGGAGTTGCAGAATTCGACAAGGAAGGCAACTGTCTTTCAATAGAGGAGAAACCGGCAAATCCAAAATCAAACTATGCAGTCGTAGGACTCTACTTCTACCCCAACCGAGTTGTAGACATCGCAAAGAACATCAAACCTTCGGCACGCGGAGAACTAGAGATTACTACTGTTAACCAGCAGTTCCTGAGCGACAACCAGCTTAAGATACAGACCTTAAGACGAGGATTCGCATGGCTCGACACAGGCACACACGATTCACTTGCCGAAGCATCAATCTTTGTAGAAGTCATTGAAAAACGTCAGGGACTCAAGATTGCCTGTCTTGAAGGCATCGCATACCAGAAAGGCTGGATTACAGAAGAGAAAATGCGTTCATTGGCAGAACCTATGATAAAGAACCAATACGGTAAATACTTGCTGAAAGTAATTGACGACGTAAAACGTTCAGGCACAAATATCGATTAAAAGAGCGGTAGCGAAGTACATTTCTAAAAAAAGAATAAAAAATACTTGCTACAACCAAATAAACACACTATCTTTGCACGCGGAAATAGGAAACTATTCCACATAAGGCTGGTTCCGTAGCTCAGCTGGATAGAGCAACGCCCTTCTAAGGCGTGGGTCAAGCGTTCGAATCGCTTCGGAATCACAAAAAACAGGAAAGCATGCTTTCCTGTTTTTTGTTTTAGCAAACATCTAATCTTCATTATCCAATTGAAAAATTTCCTCAACATTCTTTTCAAATATACGCGCCATTTTCAACGCCAACACTGTTGAGGGAACGAATTTGCCACTCTCTATGGCGTTTATCGTCTGACGGCTTACACCAATAGCATCAGCCAATTGCTGTTGCGTCATACGTACCTCGGCACGTGCAACCCTAATCCTGTTCTTCATCTTTCACCTCCTTATTCAAACGCCACATACGATAGCGGAAAACAATCATAAAGATAAACAATATTGTGAACATATTGTACATCATCACATACAGAAAGTCCAAGCTATATACAAACAACGAACAGAGAATCAGCACGGCATAATTGATATAAAGAGCCACAAGCAATGAATTCAAACGAAGTTGACGAACCATCTCATCTTCAATTTTCTCCCGTGAACAGGTAACGAATAATGCTCCTAACACTGTAGCTATGATAGCAATGTTGTTCACAAGGCAACTTGTACCATAATCCCAAACCATAGTATATATACCGAAAGCAATACCTACTGCCAAGACACACCATCCCCATTTTTGAAAGCTATGAGGGAAAAGAATTGTTTTCATAAATCTTCTGTTTTAATGTTAAACATTTGTTTTGTATTCGAATACGGCACAAATGTAAAGCATAATTTACAAATAGACAAGTCTATTTGACATTATTTTAATTCAAAGTCAAAAAAAATAATAGCCTGTCGTCATGACAAGCTATTATACATATTACTCTATAGGAGTTTAAACCTCTGCAGGCTTCATGTTTGTGTAAACGTTCTGAACATCGTCGTCCTCTTCGAGACGCTCAACAATCTTATCGATTATTGCACGCTGCTCTTCAGTTACATCTTTCTGGTCGTTAGGAATACGTGTGAACTCACTACCTGTAATCTCAAAGCCTTTCTCCTCGAGTGTCTTCTGGATTGCACCGAATGATTTAGGATCACCATAGATTGTGATTTCGTTCTCCTCCTCATCATACTCATCCTCTACACCATAGTCAATAAGGTCGAGAATCAGTTCGTCCATGTCAAGGTCTTCCTTCTTTGTGAAAGTGAACACGCTCTTCTGTGTAAACATGAAGTCAAGGCTGCCCTGTGTTCCGAGTGTACCACCGAATTTGTTGAATACGGCACGTACGTTTGCAACGGTACGTGTGGTGTTGTCGGTTGCAGCATCAACGAAGATAGCGATACCGAAAGGACCGTATCCCTCGTATGGAACCTCCTTATAATCCTTCTGATCCTTACCCATTGCATTCTTGATAGCGCGCTCAATGTTGTCCTTTGGCATATTCTCGCGCTTTGCATTGGCGATGATAGCTCTCAAGTGTGAGTTAGTATCAGGATCGGGACCACCAGCCTTAACGGCAATTGCAATCTGTTTACCAACACGTGTAAATACACGTGCCATGTTACCCCATCTTTTCAGTTTCGCAGCTTTACGGTATTCAAAAGCTCTACCCATAGTAAATTTATTTTAGTTTGTTATTATTATCTTTTGTATTTTTGTATAGGTCTATTAACGCTGTATTGCGCCCAAACGCTTCTGGAAATTCTCCATTAGACGCGCCATGGTCTTTTCAATAACCTTATCGTTGAGAGTCTGGTTGTCATCCTGCAATACAAAGCTTACTGCATAACTCTTCTTGCCCTCTTCAAGATTCTTGCCCTCGTATACATCGAACAGAGTAACCGCCTTCAGAAGTTTCTTCTCAGTTTCACGTGCAACCTGTTCGATCTGTGCAAATGTAACGTTCTTGTCGATGAGCAATGCAAGGTCGCGTTTAACAGCAGGATATTTGCTGATTTCGGCATAACCGATTTTTGCATTCTTCACAGCCTTCATAAGCTCTGTCCAGTTGATATCAGCATAGAGTACCTCGCTCTCGATGTCAAAACGCTTTGCTACCTTCTTACGCAAGATACCGAGCTGCGCAACAACTTTCTTGTTGTTCTGTGCCTGAATCTGTATAGCGGCAGAGAAGATATCGTCGCTGAATGTTGATACAAGTCGCATACCGGGTTTGAAGCCAAGACGATCGAAGATATGTTCAACAATGGCTTTAAGGTCATAAACCGACAACTGACGTCCCTGTTCAATCCATGATGCGGCAACATTGTTACCTGTCATCCACAAACCAAGGTGATAGCTTTCGCTATAAGGACTCAATATTTTCTCCTCGACACGTTTGTCGGCATCGAAACGGTATGTGTTACCGAACTCAAAGAAACTCAAATCGGTGAACTTGCGGTTTACGTTACGCTGCATGCTTTCAAGACCTCCGAAAAGCAATGTCTGACGAAGTACGTTCAAATCGTTGCTGAGCGGATTCATCAAGCGCACAAGGTTTTCACTCTTGAAGCACTCCAACTCGTCGTAATATGACGATGCGGTGAGAGAGTTGTTAAGGATTTCATTGAACCCACAACCTACAAGCTGCTCCGAAATGATGTTCTGCAACTTGTGTGATTTATCCTCAGCACCCTTTGTAATGATAGACGAATGAAGAGTTGTTGTTATATTTACATTATTATAACCATATATACGAAGAATATCCTCAACAACATCGCAAGGACGCTGAACATCCACACGATAAGGAGGTACACGGAGCGAAAGACCTGTTTCGGTTTCCGCATCCACCTTCATCTCGAGCGATGTTACAATACTCTTTATTGTCTGTGGCTCAAGCTCGACACCGATAAGGTTGTTTACATAATTGTAATCGAGTTCAACTCTGAAATCCTCCACCGGATTAGGATAAATATCCTTTATATCCATAGAGATTGTACCGCCTGCAAGTTCCTTGATGAGAATTGCAGCCTGTTTTAGTGCATAAATTACATTGTTAGGATCGGTACCACGCTCGAAACGGAACGAAGAATCAGTTTGCAGAGCATGACGGCGCGAAGTCTTGCGCACCCATGTGGGGTGGAAATAAGCACTTTCGAGGAATACATTCTTTGTTTCCTCGGTTGTACCAGACTCAAGACCACCGAATACTCCGGCAATACACATTGGCTCCTCGGCGTTGCATATCATCAGATCGCGCTCCGAGAGCTTGCGCTCCACACCGTCAAGAGTTACAAAAGGAGTACCCTCGGGGAGTGTACGTACAACAACCTTGCCACCCTTGATTTTATCAGCATCGAAGCAGTGCATTGGCTGACCATATGCATGAAGGATGTAGTTGGTTATATCCACAATGTTGTTTATTGGACGAATACCTATTATCTGTAATTTGTTCTTAAGCCATTCAGGGCTTTCTTTTACAGTAACGCCCTTTATAGTAACACCGGCATAACGCATACAAGCCTCGGTATTCTGTACCTCGATATCGATATTGAGCGAATTGTCATCTACACTGAAAGCATTGCACGCAGGACGCAGCAACATGCTCTCGCCCTTGTTCTGCTTGGTATAAGCATAAAGGTCTCGTGCCACACCATAGTGCGAACAGGCATCGGCACGGTTAGGAGTGATGTCTACACCGATGAGATAGTCGCTCTTGATGTTGTAGTACTCCTTCGCAGGTGTACCGGGCACTGCATCCTCGGGAAGAACAATGATTCCGTCGTGGCTTGTTCCCACACCGATTTCGTCCTCGGCACAAATCATACCATACGATTCAGCACCTCTGATTTTACCTTTCTTTATAGTAAAGCACTCGTCGCCACTATACAACTTTGTACCGATGGTAGCAACAACCACCTTCTGTCCTGCAGCGACATTTGGAGCACCGCAGACAATCTGAACAGGCTCACCGTTACCAAGATTAACGGTTGTTATATGCAAGTGGTCGCTATCGGGATGATCCACACATGTAAGAACTTCGCCGATAACAAGTCCTTCGAGACCGCCTTTAATGGTTTGAACCTCTTCCACACCGTCGGTCTCAAGACCTATCGAAGTCAACGCAGCCGAAACCTCTTCGGGTGTCATATCAAATTTGACATACTCTTTCAGCCAATTATAAGAAATATTCATATATCGTATTTATATTTTGCAATTTCAATTTGCGAAATTACATCTTTTTTTTGACAAACTTTACTTATCTTACGAAAATCTTTTCCGACTTTCCGTTGCTTTTTAGTATATACATGCCTGTCGGCAAATCAATAACGGCATCCTTTGTGCCTTGATACACTTTGATACCGGTTAATGTATATACTGCAACATCGCCATCTTCTCCATAAACTCCAACAACAGATGTTGTCGACAAAGCCACATTCACATAATTTGAATAATCGGACTCTATATCTCCATCAAGTGCCCTGACACGATATGCATATCTGTTTGCATCCAGTTTACTGAATTTGTAACTGTTTTTTGTTGTCTTCACCTCTTCAACAAGTTGCATTTTATATGATAGAGTTGCAATAATATTTATATCGTCCAACAGCACACGCTTGGCTGAAGCTCCGGCATCTGTTGAGAAACGAAGACTGAAAGCACCGTCAACAGCAACATTCATGCCATGTGAACCGGCAGATGAAACGTTTTTTGAAGACAGCACATTACCTGATGCATCAAGAACCTCGACAACCAAATTGAAACTTCCTGAATTGGAATTGTATTTTGCAACCTTGAAAGTTATTGTTGCATTTCCAACAGCATCGAGCAAAGGAGTTGACAAGACACCATTTTTATTGAGTGAACCTATACACAACATTCCGGTTTCACTATAGATATTGTTGCCACCCCACCCCGGAGACGACATATATGCATCCACGTCGTCCTGAATAGGCGTTGCAGATTTGCTGCAATTCATAAAATCCTCTTCCAGAAGCACAATAACATCACCAGCACCGTCTTCGGTAGCCTCTTGTCTATAAAGTTCCACAAGATACTCTGTTGCATACTCAACGCTGTTCCAATTTGCAACAAACGAATTGGTTGAAATTTCTGTTGCAGGCAAAGCAACAGGAGCAAGCATATCGTCACACAAGAAGTTGAAAGAAGCAACTCCATCCTTGTATTTTATATTGGTAACAGGCTTATTCAAATATCCTCCTTTAAAAACAGTTGCTGCAGGCAAAGAAGTATTTGTAAACTCAGTATTGTTATTCTTTCCCGGCCACAAATCACCGGCAAGGCTCGCATAAAATTCTTCAACAGCAGAATCGCTATAGATGACCAATTCGTTATCAGCAGGAACAATTTGGAAACGAGGATGTCCGCTTGTTGTATTTACTTTATTTAAATTCCACAGATTCTCATTGTAATCAACATGTATAATCATCATACCGTCTGCTCGGAATGCCTGATCCCAGCCTTCACGTTTACGGTTCTCAAGGATAAAATATTCATTATGATTGGCATCGTTCACAATCTTATATGCTGTACCGTTCTGTGTCTGAGGCAACATTGAATAGGTGCCTCTTTCATCAAGGACTTCGAGTTCCAGCCAACCACAAGCCTCTTTTTGGAACGAATTGTAACCTACAGGGATATAGCCATACGCTGCATAATTGCCGCTTGCCATCAAATCCCACTCATCCATTCCCCAATTGCCAGACTTATATGTTACATCATACACATCGTGCAATCCAAGACAGTGAGAGAATTCATGACACATTGTACCTATTCCCGCCATCCATTTTCCATAACCAGATTCATACTTCTCATTCAAATTAAGTTCAGAGCTGCATGCATATATATTACAGTTTACACCATCAGCCAGTACCTTACCGCCTTTTGACTCCAACGACCACTGATGTGGCCATATTGTATTCTCATCAGCATTATTGGATTCAGCATATCCGGCATATATACAATAGATAAAATCCACTTCACCGTCGCCATCGTTATCGAATTTCGAAAAATCCATATTCGCATCAGCCAAAGGAATACCATCACGAATTATACCCTGTGGATTCTTATCGCTACCCGAAGAATCATTGCCTCCATAATACGACATTCTATTAGGCAAGGTAAGAATGTCACTTACAACAAAATGTGGAGTGAATTGTCCGTTTGACTGAGCTATAAAATAATCGCGTGCACTACCAAAGCCCTTAACACGACCTGGTGAAAAATCGTAGCTGTAACCGGTCTCATTAAGCAGTTTGTTGATATCCTCCTTGGTATAAGTAAACTTGACATCCTGATACTCTATAAGCAATACAGGAATAAAAACTTCACCTTTTGTTATTGAACGCGAAGCTTTTGCCGAAGCAGATGCAACAGATGTCCTGTATTTGGCAGAACGTGCTGCATGCGATTCAACAACTGCATTGTTTATTGCATCCGAATCAATGCTCTGTAACAGTTCCCTTTCCAAAGCATTACGTTGTCCTTGTTCGTGCGCAAGAACATTTGTGGAAACAAAACCTTCGCTCTCCATATATGTAGCATAACAGAAATCACCGGTTTCGTTTTTTACAAGAAACTTGCCATCCAGAGTTGTATAGTAATGCAATGCTTCATCTCCTTTCAGGACCACATTAAGCATTGTTCCATCCGACTGTTTTACAAGAATTGGTTTGCGGTTTGCCGGAACAGCAAGAACAGATACTGCCCAAACAAGCAACATCATTAATGATATTAGTTTTTTCATATTGTGTATTTTGCTACTGTGACGATTTAGACAATTTGATGCAAAATTAGTTATTTTTCATCAAATTATGAGAATCTGATTAAGAAAATACACAAAAAGTCTTTAATCAGATAGCAAAATCACACTTTTCCATTATTCTTTTCAGCTGTACCCACCCAATATATACTTGCACCTATCAATAGCAAAGAAAGCAGAATCACCGGGTCGAACTTGTCGAGTCCCAAAAGATACGAAACCGAAGTGGCAACAATCAAAGTTACATAACCATACAATGCAACCACTGCACTATCAAGATATTTCATTCCAATCGGTATAAGGAAATAGGTAACAACTGTGGGAAAAACAAGAACGAATAACAGGACAAGCAATGGCTTGTAATGCGCTTCGCCCTCGAACATTGGAGCATCAAAACCGACAAACATCGACACCACCACTGCAACAACCGCTGCTGAAGTGAAAGTGTATTTAAGAATACTCACAATAGGTACATGCCCCACGAACCTTGCCGAAAGAACAAGATATACAGAATATATCACCGAAGAAAGAACTGCAAAAAAATTACCAAGATGCGTATCGGAAGCTGTTCCCGTAAAAGGTTCCGACAAGATACACAGCAAAGCTCCGGCAAACCCTATCGCAAGCCCTGTAAGTTTACGCCCTTCGATGCTTTTATGGTACAGCAAGGCACTCACCACCATAACCCACAGCGGTTGCATAGCATTGAATATCGCAAAATTCACCGGTGTGGTGTAGCTTATACTCAAAGCATAAAGCGACATATATCCGAATATTCCGAACGCGCCCAAAGCAATGAGTTTAAGTTTATCGTAGAGCGTCACAGTCTCAGGCTTTGAGAAAATGGATATTATCCAGAAAGCCACAGCTCCGAAAACCAGCCTCACAGTAACGCATCCCAATGGAGCAATCCACACGGGCAACAGATATCCCATGGCATTCACATTCAAGCCACTGAAAGTCCTTGCAACAAAAAGAGATACCGAACCTTTTACTTTATTATCCATTCTTTACATTGTATTTCAACCACAAACCACGCGCAAACAAGAACACAAGCGCAAGCAAACCTATAACAGAATTGAGCACAAACGGGAAACGCTCGCTTTTGTTACCGAAAAGTTCCTGCATCCATTCAACCACAAAAGGAGAGATAAGTATTGCAACATAATTCATTGTCATGAGCAGAGCCAAAGCAAACGGTGTTTTACGGGGAGGTGCAAGCGACGCCGTAACATCATAGATATACGGTTGCGCAATACCATATCCCACACCAGTAGCCACACATCCCAATATTATGAACAGCAAGGATTTATTGAAATAGACATCAACAAGCCCTAATGCTATCAACAGCAACGAGAAAACCAGAATATAGCTGCGCAATACGGTTATTATACGATTAATGAAAAGCCCGGGCAACATCATTGCAATAAAGAATATGGAAGTAACAATTCCTGACACCCCACTATCGTATCCGTATTTTCCCAACAAGAATGGCAAGTTTATACTTACCACCATTACAAGATATGTTATAAGCAGATAGTAAAGCATATACTTCACAAGCCTGCGGTAATCCACATCACCCGCCACTGCCGTTGATTTCTTTACATCATCTTTGATTGAAACAGATTTTTCACTCTCTCTTATTGACGGAACCAAGAATATGGAAATCAAGGGCAACAGATAAACCACAAACGGCAAGCGCCATTGAATATCGGCAAGGAACCCTGTTACAGCAGTAGCCACAACAAGAGTAACATTGGTTAAAGCCGACACATAACCATATTGTTTGGTGCGTTGTGCTCCGTAAAAGAATTTTGACACTAGAGAGGTTGACAGAGGTATTATTATTCCTGCTCCTATGCCAAGCAAGGCACTTACAACAATAAGTTGTGCCATAGAAGTACAGAAGAAGTACAGAGCACCACTCAAAAGATAGAGCCAAAGCCCTGTATTGAGTAACTTTATATACCCCACCTTTTCTGTTATGAAGCCGGCAAGCAGTATAAAAGGGATAATCAGAAGCGAAGGAAGCGTGGTAAGCATCTGAATTTCAAGATCCGTAGCCGTAGGAAACACTGTAAGAAGCTTTTCAGAAATGGGAGAAACCGCCAGACCGGGCAACGAAGTCAAGGCAGAGACCGACCATATTCCCATCAATGCCGATATTGTTATCACACCTTTGCCCGTATATATTCCCTTTTTGTAGACACGTCTTCCGTTATCGTGCATAAAGGGATTCCTACCATTTAAAACGCCGTTGTTATCCATAAGTTTCTTCATTTGAACTTATTCCATAACAACCTGCAAAAAGATTTTGTTGCGCTTTATCAAACAAAAACGATACAGATTTGCATGTTTGAATATTTTTGGTTTCTTTTGTATGATAGAATTGACATAAACAACAACATTTAAAAATATAACTGATATGGAAAAGATTATTGGTTTGATTGATGCACCGTTCACTCCATTTTATGAGAACGGCGAAGTTAATTACGAGCCCATCCCTGCATACGCACAGATGCTGGCAAAGAACGGAATGAAAGGCGTATTCATCAACGGTTCGTCGGGTGAAGGATATATGCTCACCGAAGAGGAGCGTATCAAACTTACCGAAGCATGGGTAGCGGCCGCTCCCGAAGGCTTCAAGATAATTGTTCACGTAGGCAGCACCTGCGTAAAATCGAGTCGCAGAATGGCTGAACACGCACAGAAGATGGGTGTGTTCGGTATTGGTGCAATGGCTCCCCCATTCCCAAAAGTGGGCAGAGTTGAAGAACTTGTAAAATATTGCGAAGAGATTGCTTCGGCTGCACCTGAATTGCCATTCTATTTCTATCATATTCCCGCATTCAACGGAGCATTCCTGCCTATGGTAAAATTCCTTGAGGCTGTTGACGGTAGAATCCCCAACTTTGCAGGTATCAAATACACATTCGAGAGCTTGTATGAATACAACCAGTGCCGTCTCTACAAGAACGGCAAGTTCGATATGTTGCACGGACAGGACGAAACCATTCTCCCTTGCCTTGCCATGGGCGGAGCACAGGGCGGCATTGGCGGAACAACCAACTACAACGGATGCAACCTTGCAGGTATCATCGATGCCTGGAATGCCGGTGACCTTGAAAAAGCACGCGAATTGCAGAACTTCTCACAGGAGGTAATCAACGTTATCTGCCACTATCGCGGAAATATCGTCGGCGGCAAGCGCATAATGAAACTCATTGGCCTTGACCTTGGCAAGAACCGCACACCTTTCCAGAACATGACCGACGAAGAGGAGGCTGCAATGCGTAAAGAACTCGAGGCAATAAACTTCTTTGAGCGTTGCAATAAATTTTAAACATTTTACTGGGCGGGCAAACCCCGCCCCTACAATTATATAATATTATGAATTGGAATGAATATTTGAAAGGTTGGTCGCAGAAGTATCGCGACGACCTTGTAAACGACATAATGCCATTTTGGCTTAAGAACGGAGTTGACCGCGTGAACGGTGGTGTATATACATGCGTTAACCGTGACGGTTCGCTTATCGACAGTACAAAATCAGTATGGTTCCAGGGACGCTTTGCCTTTGTATGCAGTTTCGCATACAACACCATAGAGAAAAACCCCGAATGGTTGGCTGCTGCAAAAAGCACTATCGATTTCATCGAGGCTCACTGCTTTGACACCGACGGCAGAATGTACTTTGAAGTGATGGCAGACGGTACTCCCCTACGCAAGCGCCGTTATGTATTTTCGGAGAGCTTCGCAGCCATAGCCATGGCTGAATACGCAAAGGCTTCGGGCGATATGAGCTATGCCGAAAAGGCACTCAACCTTTTTAAGGATATACGCAAGTTTGTTGCAACTCCCGGTTACATGGAGCCCAAATACTTGCCGGCATTGCAGGCTAAAGGACACTCGTTGGTAATGATTCTAATTAACACCGCATCACGCATACGCAATGTAATCAGCGACCCGGTACTCGACCAGCAGATTAACGAATCAATTGAATCGTTGAAGGATTTCATGAAACCTGAATTCGAGGCTTTGCTTGAAACAGTAGGTACAAACGGAGAATTCATCGACACCATCAACGGTCGTCTGATTAACCCGGGACACTGCATTGAGACTGCATGGTTCCTGCTCGAAGAGGCAAAACACCGCGGTTGGGACAAAGAACTTACACAGCAGGCTCTACAAATCCTCGACTGGTCGTGGGAATGGGGCTGGGATAAGCAGTATGGCGGTATCATCAATTTCCGCGACTGCAAGAACCTGCCACCACAGGACTATTCACAGGATATGAAATTCTGGTGGCCACAGACCGAGGCTATCATTGCGACACTCTATGCATACGAGGCTACAGGCGACGACAAATACCTTATCTGGCACAAGCAGATAAGCGAATGGACCTACGCACACTTTCCCGACACAGAATACGGCGAATGGTACGGCTATCTGCACCGCGACGGAACAGTGGCACAGCCTGCAAAGGGAAACATTTTCAAAGGTCCGTTCCACATACCACGTATGATGATAAAGTCGTACGAACTTTGTAACATACTTACAAAATAAGAAATTCCACTAAGAGGATGACCCTGATGCTAAAGAAATGAGCCATCCTCTTATTGTTTGAGAAAAGAAATCAAATTATGAAAAGACATCTATTTCTATTACTCTTACTCTGCTCCACACTCGTTATAGCGCAGAATAAGATTACTGTATCACCGGCTTCACCTATTGACAATGCCGTTTCAGGACATTATGCAAGCTGGACAAACGGAGAACTGAGCATTTACGGAGGATGCAACTTCCCCGATGTACCATGCGCCGATGGCGGACAGAAAGTGTATTACCCACGAGCTTACGGAGCCAGCGTACAAGTACCCGGAGGAGCAGTATATTTAGGCGGAATGGACTCCACCTCTTCGCTTAGCGAATGTTTGTTTATAAATGCCATAGACGGCACATCCACGCCAATAGCCTCTTTGCCCAAAGCATTGGACAACTTTGCAGCCACATACTACGATGGCACGATATGGGTGGCTGGCGGACAGAGCAACGGAGTGCCCAACGACAAGGTATATGCCCTATCTTTCCCCGGTGAAGGCAAGGAGTGGACAACCACTGCCACCCTCCCCGACAGATGTCGTCTGCAACCTTGTGTTGCAGTGCAGAACACAGCCGGTGGCTTTGCCCTCTTTGTCTTTGGTGGCTACCAGCCAAAAGCAGAAGGCATGGAAGCAATGGTGCATACCGATGGCGTATATATCTCTATTGCCGAACTAAAGAAAGGCAATGCAAAACAATGGAAACGCACATCTCCGGCACAGGCATGGACCGATGATGCCACAGAAGGCAAGCGCGAGCAACTGCTGCAAGCAATAGTAGGCAGCACTTGCACACCTATGGGTTACAGCCACGTGCTATTCTTTGGTGGCGTTGACCACGATATATTCTTTAGCGCAATAAAAGGAGAGCAGGACAATATGTATCTGCGTCACGCACCTGAGTGGTACAAATTCCGCAAGGATGTGCTTACCTACCACACTATCACCGACTCTTGGGGACTCTTGCCCGGTGACAGCCTGCTGGCACGTGCCGGTGCATGCCTCACTCCCGAAACAGGAGGAAGCGGTTGGAGTTATAGCGGCGGTGAACTTATGCCCGGAGTGCGTAGTACCGACGTTACCCACATCGAAGTAAGCAACGAAAAGAGTTTCGGTTGGCTCAACTGGACAATACTCGCCATTTACCTAATAGCAATGTTGGGCATGGGTGTCTATTTTATGCGTAAGGAAAACGGAGCCGAAGACTTTTTTAAGGGCGGCGGTCGCATCCCATGGTGGGCAGCAGGTATAAGCATCTACGCTACTATGCTTTCAGCCATCACATACATGACCATCCCAGCCAAGGCATACACCACCGATTGGACATATTATCCTATGCTATGGATGATTCTACTCATCAGTTTCCCTGTCATCAAGTATTATCTTCCATATTTCCGCAAACTCAATGTCACCAGTGCATACGAGATACTGGAACAGCGTTTCAACCTCTTTACCCGAATGTTGGCATCAACGCTATTCTGTATCTTTATGATTGTACGTATGGCAATAGTCCTATACCTACCATCATTGGCACTCACCGCCGTAACGGGAATAGACATATACCTGTGCATTGTACTTATGGGCTTGGTTACCATTATCTATTGCACGATGGGCGGTGTAGAAGCCGTTATTTGGGGGGATGTGGTACAAGGCCTGATACTTGTCTTTGGAGCAATCTTTGCCGTTATATATTTGGCAGTGGGCACCGAAGGTGGAATAAGCGGATGCATAAACATAGCACTTGACAATGACAAACTGCGCTTGTTCGACTGGAGCAACTCTTGGTCGCAAGCCGCATGGTGGGTAATAATACTCGGAGGTCTTGCAAACAACCTTATATCATATACATCGGACCAGACTGTCATTCAACGTTACCTCACCACTCCCGACGAAAAATCTGCCGGTCGCGGAATATTGGTTAATGGTGTTATGAGTGTCTTTGTTTCTATAGCCTTTTATATGATTGGTACCGGACTTTACACCTTCTACAAAACTCACCCAGCCGAACTTGATGTAACCATGGGACAGTCCGACGCCATCTTCCCATTCTTTATGATGAGCCAGATGCCCGCAGGTGTAGCCGGCGCACTCATTGCCGCCATATTCGCAGCAACCATGAGTACCATCTCGAGCAACATCAACAGCGTTGCCACAGCATTCTCTATTGACTTCTGGAAACGTTTCCGCCCCACTACCGACTCACAACTTGTAGTGGTAGCCCGTTGGGCATCTATGGCCAGCGGTATCATAGGACTGTTGCTTGCCCTGTTTATGGCTACATGGAACATACAGTCGTTCCTCGACTTCTTCAACGAAGCATTGGGACTTCTCACCAGCGGATTGGGAGGATTGTTCTTTATAGCAGTATTCATGAAACGCGTCAAGGGTTATGCCGCACTTGCCGGTTTCGTTGCAGGCGAAGTTGTAGTATTCCTGATGAGCGAATGCACCGATGCCAATTTCCTTCTCTTTGGAGCTACAGGTATGGTTGTAAGCATTGTTGTTGCATGGATACTATCGATTCCTTCCTACATTAAAAGAGCATAAAACAAGAAACCACAATAACGTCATTAAGGGAAATCCCTATAGGTTTTAGCAATTCCCCCTGTAACGATTAGGAGATTAACGTTGCAGGGGGATATTTCTGTCCATATCTTTGCGGTACAAACAAACGATAAAAGAAAAAACAAGTTTAACCTTTTAAAATTTACAATTATGAAAAAGATGATGATTATCGCGGTTATGATGAGCGCATTGCTTATCCCTGCACAGATGGAGGCAAAGAACAAGGCGAACAACAAAGCCAAGGTTGAGTACAACAACAAGAAGAATTTCAACAACAGGAAAGATGACCGCAGATTCAAGGACGACAGGGACTACAAGAAGTTCGACAACAAGAAGAATTTCAACAACAGGAAAGATGACCGCAGATTCAAGGACGACAGGGACTACAAGAAGTTCGACAACAAGAAAAACTTCAACAAAAAACAGGCCTACAAGAAAAAGCCCAACAAGCCCAAGGTGGTAATGATAAAGAATCCTAAACCTCGCCAGATGCCCCCTCCTCCACCGGCGCCCGTAAAGGTTGTTTATGAGAGCAATCCCGTAAGCGCAGTTGCATCAGTGATAGGCCTGGCAGCATTGGCGGCAATAATAGCCAATTGACATCAGATGATAAAAGGAGTTCCCGGGAACTCCTTTTATTTTCGTCTTATCAACTTTAAGACAGCCCTCGTCCATACCAAAAGAAGCAAAGGCAACACAATCACCACAAGACGGTTGTATTCCCATGCCTCGGCAAAACGGAAATGAAGTGCAGAGAATATGGCACGTGTAATGCCACATCCCCAACATTCTACTCCAAATATATTTGTGAACAGACAAATACTCTCCCCGTTGTATATGCCATCCACTGGTATCAGATAGCACACAACAGGGAGTGATAAGAGAAGAAACAATTTAATGCATCTTGATAGCCTTTCCTTCGGCATTGGTGAAACCGCCTACCAAAATCATTATAAAATCAATCAACGCCCAGATACCGCAACCGCCACAAGTGAGCAACTGCACAATACCTGTACCTATTTTACCTACATAGAAACGGTGAATTCCAAAGCAACCAAGGAAAAAGCACAGCAACATCACAATCAGCCACTCGCTTTCAACAGCATTATTCACTGAATTATTCACTGCACAACCACATTTTACGCAAACCACAGCCTTGTCGTGGATCTCTGCGCCACAATTCTGACAGAACATAATAATATATTTTTAAAATTATACAAATCCTTAATTATTTCACCTTAATGCTTGCCTTTACAAGATATACAATCAACAGAGCATAAGCAACCAATGATGCAACCTCGCTCATAGGGTTGGCAAGCCAAGTATCGTTCACCATATTCACACCTCCAAAACGCATTGCGGCACTTATTACACCCATAAGCGCACCACCGGCAATGAATCCCGAAGCAAGCAAAGTACACTTTTCGCCACGCTGGTTATTCAGTTCGGCATCCTTGCTACGTGATGTTACATACCAATTTATAACACCACCGACGAGCAAAGGCAAGTTAAGCTCAAGCGGAATGAACATACCAAGCGCAAATGCCAAAGCAGGAACCCTGAAGAATGTAAGCACCAAAGCAAGCAAAGCACCAATGCCATACAACAACCATGGAGCACCCACACCATTCATCAAAGGGTCTATAACTGCAGCCATGGCGTTTGCCTGAGGAGCGGCAAGGTCGCCGCTTGTAAAGCCGTAAGTCTTGTTCAATATCATTATAACACCTGCAACAGTAGCCGCAGAAACAAGTGTTCCCAAGAACTTCCATGTCTGCTGTTTTGCAGGAGTGCTTCCGAGCCAATAACCTATTTTGAGGTCTGTTATGAAACCGCCTGCCATTGAGAGAGCAGTACAGACCACACCACCCATTATAAGTGCGGCAACCATACCCGAAGAACCTTTAAGACCGACAGCAACCATCACCACCGAAGCAAGGATAAGTGTCATCAATGTCATTCCCGAAACAGGGTTAGAACCGACGATGGCTATAGCATTAGCCGCAACGGTAGTAAACAAGAACGATATTACAGCAACAAGCAGCACTGCAACAACACTATGCAACCAGTTGCCCTGCATTACATCGAACACGAAGAACGCAAGCACCATAAGAAGTGTGAATACGGAACCGAAGATTACAACTTTCATCGACAAATCCTTTTCGGTGCGCTTTACTGCGGCAACATCCTTTTTACCGCCGAACTCACGCGAAGCAAGCCCTACAGCACTCTTTATAATACCCCACGACTTGAATATACCAATTATACCGGCCATGGCAATACCACCTATACCGATACTCTTTGCATACTCCTTGAAGATAACTTCAGGCGACATTTGACCGACTGTTTCAGTGATTTCGGGATTCCACATATTCAGCACGGTATCACCGAACACAAGATTCATTCCCGGAATGATAAGCAACCACACTGCAAGCGAACCGGCACAGATTATTGCGGCATATTTAAGACCGATGATACAACCCAAACCAAGAACAGCCGCACCGGTGTTTATCTTTAGAACAAGTTTTGCTTTTTCGGCAACCACCTCACCCCATCCGAACAGACGGGTTGTAACATTCTCGTTCCACCAGCCAAAGGTAGCGACAATAAAGTCATATATACCACCCACTATTGCAGCAATCAGCAATGGCTTTGCCTGACTGCCGCCCTTCTCGCCCGACACAAGCACCTGAGTACTTGCTGTAGCCTCGGGGAAAGGATACTCACCATGCTTTTCCTTAACGAAATACTTACGGAAAGGAATAAGGAATAGAATACCAAGAATACCGCCAAGAAGCGAACTGATGAACATCTGCATGAAATTCACCGTCATTTCTGGATATTTGCTCTGCAGAATATACAATGCCGGTAAAGTGAATATTGCACCGGCGACAATTACACCCGAGCAGGCACCTATAGACTGGATAATAACATTCTCGCCAAGCGCATTCTTACGTTTTGCAAGTGTCGACATTCCCACTGCAATGATAGCGATGGGGATAGCGGCTTCAAAAACCTGTCCCACCTTAAGACCAAGATATGCAGCAGCTGCCGAAAATAGCACAGCCATGGCAATACCCCACGACACCGACCAGAAGTTCACTTCGGGATAAACCTTATCAGATGACATCAAAGGGCGATACTCCTCACCTTCGTTCAACGGGCGGAAGGCATTCTCGGGCAACCCCGTAGATTTTTCATTTTCCTGTTTCATATATATACGTTTTTTTATTCCAATATGCAAACTTATACAAAAATCAACTACAGTACCACATTTTTATCCAAAATTTAACAAAAAATCCGAAGTAAAAAGAAAGTAAACTTATTCCAAAGGAAAATCACCGTCGATGTCTTGTATATACAGGACATCGATTTTTTTGCCGTCGAGCAGAGTTATAATGCCATTGCTCTCATCAATATTCTTTATACCGGCATAAATTGTATGATATGCGCCACCGCTCTTTTTATTGTCGGGAACAAAATAAGTGATGTGTACAACCGGAGTTTCGTGGAGTACCGTTTTAAGATATGCAATCTTTCTGTCCAACAGAGTGCGTTGTTCCTCGCAAAGCTGCGTAAGGCTTTGAGTGATGCGTGCCGTTTCCATTATGGCATTGTCGTGCCCCGTCAAGGCGGCAAAAGGCGCGAACTGAGCGGCACGGCTGAGCATCGACATAGGCTTGTGAACCTTCGAAATGTGATGCGGTAAATCTATTATATCATCGTAATTGTCCATCATGCCTTATGTCCTCCAATCTGGTTGTTGCGTTCCTTGGCAGTAGCCCCCTCTTCAAAGTTCACACCTTTGAGAATGGCATTCTTGCCGAATTTTCTTTTAATTTCAAGTATTGTCTCCTGCATCTTCCTCTCCTTTGCCATTTCAGCTTTTTGCAACTCTTCCTTCTTTGCCTTTGCCTCATAATCGGTGAACAGATCCAGTTGCACAGCCTGCGTGTTATTTGATATCTGGCTTTCAGAAATAACATGATTTATTGAAAGAGTGAGCCTGCGCACAAGCAAGGCTGGATTCACAATACGGTCGTAGAGTGCCAGCACAGCCTTTATTATAGCCTGTGAAGACGAACTGTGGTTGTCAAGATTTACCGTTCCATGCGCATGTTTAGGCACCTGTCTGCCATAATAATCGGTTGTGATTTCCCCCTTATATGCCGAGCGTATTTCGGGGTTTGCGAGCGATTCTATATCATAGCCTACAGTCAACACAATCTGGTCGGTTACAAGGCGGCGGTCAACCAAATCAAGCGCGACTGCATCTGCCATTTCATGAACGACCACACGAGCCTTAGAGAACGTGTAAGGCTCATTTAGCACCTGTCCGCTACTCAGTGAATTGCTTTCAGGTTTATAAGCCTTAACCATTTCAATGGTACAAGGTTCCCATCCCCAGGCATGATCGATAAGCAATTCAGCATTCACGCCAAACATGCGATAAAGCAGCTCCTCGTTCCTCAACGACAATCGGGCAACTTGCCCCATGGTGTAGACACCATGCGCTTCCAGCTTTTGGGCAATACCCTTACCCACTCGCCAAAAACTTGTCAACGGACGATGATTCCAAAGCAGTTTACGATAAGAATACTCATTGAGTTCCGCAATGCGCACGCCATACTCATCGGCAGGCATATGTTTTGCCACAATATCCATGGCAACCTTGCACAGATACATATTAGAGCCTATTCCCGCAGTTGCCGTAATACCCGTGGTGTTTAGCACATCGCGTATTATTGTCGTGGCAAGTTCATGCGCAGTCATGCGGTACGACTTAAGATAATGCGTAACATCCATGAACGCCTCGTCAATTGAATAGACATGGATATCCTCTGCCGCAATATATTTCAGGTACACATTGTAGATACGCGTGCTGTACTCTATATAATGCGCCATGCGCGGCGTGGCAACAATGTAGTCAATCTCCCAATCGGGGTGCTCTTTAAGTTCATTGTCGAACACCGATTTAGCGGCAAACTGATAACCCGGACACTTGAAACGCCTCTCGTTATTCACCTGCCTGATACGCTGCACCACCTCGAACAATCTTGCCCTGCCCGAAATACCATAAGCCTTCATAGAAGGCGAAACAGCAAGACAGATAGTCTTGTCGGTGCGCCCTGCATCAGCAACAACAAGATTTGTGGACATGGGATCCAACCCCCTGTCCCTGCACTCCACCGACGCGTAGAACGACTTCAGGTCGATGGCAATATATGTTCGCTCTTCTTGTTGCATAACATTGCAAAGATAACACATCAATTTCTATGAGACGATATCAAATCATTATAATCTTTGCCAATTAAAGCACAAAAAAATGGGTGAATGCACGCGCATCCACCCATAGGTTTTATTATGTATTGTCTGTTACTTTGCAACAGCCTCAAGACGTTTGAGAATTGAGAAGATGAAGATTGCCGAAACAAGACAAACTGCAATGAGTACGCCCCAGATGATTGTGAGTGACATACCCCACATAAGACCTGGAACCATGATTAGGAAGTTACCTATTGCAGTAGCTACGAACCAGCCACCCATCATCATACCTTTGTACTTTGGAGGTGCTACCTTGCTCACGAATGAGATACCGATTGGAGACAACAACAACTCAGCGATTGTCAACACGAAGTATGTGCTGATGAGCCAGTTTGGAGAAACCAATGTTGCTGTGTCTGCCTCAACTGCAGCCTTCTGTGCATCTGCAGCAGGGAGACTCCATGAAGCAACCATAAGTATAACGAATGCAACACCTGCAACGAGCATACCCAAACCGATCTTCATTGGAGAAGAAGGCTCTTTGCCTCTCTTTGCCATTGCGCCGAAGATGAGACCTACGATTGGTGTCAATGCTACAACGAAACATGGGTTGAACTGCTGGAAGATAGGAGCTTCTACCTCAACTGCACCGGTCATATTCATTGCTCTGTAAGCAAGAAGTCCCACGGCACCTGCAGCAACAAGGAATGCAACAAGCTTACCTGCCAATGCCTTTGCCTGGAAGATGTTAAGTACTGCGTAAACGATAACCACACACATAAAGAGGTTCCAGAAGCTTCTCAACTCTGTAAAGCTCAAAGACTTGCTCAAGAACAAGCTCATGAAGCCTGTCTCTGAAGTTGCTGTGTATTCGCGTGCAAACTGGTTCATTGTGATACCGTTCTGGTGGAATGCCATCCAGAAGAAGATTACCACTGCAAATACAAGGCACAAGCAGATTACGCGCTCTTTTGTCTGAGCCGGAGTCAACTGCTCCTCTACCACCTCTGTAGTGCCCTTTACAACAGTCTTTGCACGGTCGGCGTGTGCGAATGTGCCACGGAACACGTAATAGATTGCGATTGAGATAATCAATGATACGCATGCTACGGCAAATGCAAAGTGGTATGCGTCAGCCTTACTGATGCTGTATGCATCCTGCACCCATGCCATGATTGAAAGTGCAACAGCAGCCGCGAACATAGAACCGAGGTTGATTGCCATGTAGAAGATGCTGAAACCTTCGTCGCGCTTTGCCGAGTACTTGGGATCGTCGTACAAGTTACCTACAAGCACCTGCAGGTTACCCTTGAAAAGACCTGTACCCACGCAGATAAACAAGAGAGCCATAGACATTACGCCAAGTGCAATTGCGCCTGCACCAAGAGGCAACGAAAGCAAAAGATATCCCAAGAACATAACAAGGATACCGATTGTTACCATTTTACCGAAACCGAATTTGTCGGCAAGCATACCACCGAAAAGGGGTACGAAATAAACTACACCAAGGAATGCTGCCTGGATTGTGCTGGCAGTTCCCATCTGGAAACCGAAATTGTCCTGCAAAAAGAACAGGAACACAGCCAACATGGTGTAGTAGCCGAAGCGTTCACCGGTGTTGGCGAGGGCTAGTGCCCAAAGACCTTTAGGATGTCCTTCAAACATAGATAAAAAAAATTAAGATGTTAATAAATTATTCTCTCAAAAAAAACGGACGGCACACTGTCGTCTGTTTCTGTAATTAAAATTCTTTTTCGCAAATCACAGCGTATAAAATTGCATAATACGCATTTTTACGAAAAATTTTCGGCAAATATAGTCAAAACAAGCGAGATTTACAAAGTTTACTTTGATATTTAATATATATAGGCAAAACACGGCTTTTTAATTTGTGGGTTCACAACTATTGTATTATCTTTGCTAGATAAAAGAATAACCTAAAAAACTTTATATATGAGCGATCAAAGATACATGATGCGTGGTGTTTCGGCTTCAAAGGAAGACGTTCACAATGCAATCAAGAACATTGACAAGGGTCTTTACCCAAAGGCTTTCTGCAAGATTATCCCTGACATCTTGGGTGGCGATCCCGAATACTGCAACATAATGCATGCCGACGGTGCAGGCACAAAGTCATCATTGGCATATCTCTATTGGAAGGAAACAGGCGACTTGAGTGTTTGGAAAGGAATTGCTCAGGACGCTTTAATTATGAATATAGACGACCTTCTCTGTGTTGGTGCAACAGACAACATTCTTGTATCATCAACCATTGGCCGCAACAAGCTTCTTGTTCCTGGTGAGGTTATCTCGGCTATCATCAACGGTACCGACGAGTTGCTTGCCGAGCTCCGCGAGATGGGTGTAGGCGTATATGCCACAGGTGGCGAGACTGCCGATGTAGGCGACCTTGTACGCACCATCATTGTAGACAGCACAGTAACATGCCGCATGAAGCGCAGCGATGTTATCGACAACGCAAACATTGCGGCAGGCGATGTGATTGTAGGTATGGCTTCTTACGGACAGGCTACATACGAGAAGGAGTATAACGGCGGTATGGGAAGCAACGGCTTGACATCGGCACGTCACGACGTGTTCAGCAAGTATCTTGCCGAGAAATATCCCGAGAGCTACGACTGTGCAGTTCCCGAAGAACTCACATATTCAGGCGGTCTGAAACTCACCGACGAAGTTGAGGACTCTCCATTGGATGCAGGCAAACTGGTTCTTTCACCGACACGCACATACGCTCCAATCGTAAAGAAGATGCTCGACGCTTTGCGTCCGGAGATCCACGGTATGGTACACTGCTCAGGCGGTGCGCAGACAAAGGTTATGCACTTTGTTGAGAACAAGAGAGTAATCAAGGACAACCTCTTCCCCATTCCACCACTCTTCAAGACAATCAAGGAGCAGAGCGGAACAGATTGGGCAGAGATGTACAAGGTGTTCAACATGGGACACCGTCTCGAGGTTTATGTAAAGCCTGAGTTTGCCGAGGAGATTATCGCAATCAGCAAGAGCTTTGGCGTAGACGCTCAGATTATCGGTCGTGTAGAGGCTGCCGAGAAGAACGAACTTATAATTGAGAGCCCTTACGGTACTTTCAAATACTAAATAGTTGAACACGATGGAGAACAACTCGCTATTGATAAAACTCAACGACCTTGAAGCCCGTTTTCAGGAAGTTTCGACATTGATAACCGATCCGGCTGTCGTTGCCGACATGAAGCGTTATGTGAGGCTGAACAAGGAGTACCGCGAGTTGGAACAGATTCTGGATGCACGCAAGCGTTACATCCAGTTGCTGACTTCGCTTTCCGAAGCCAAGGACCTGCTTGCCAATGAGAGCGACCCGGAGTTGCGCGAAATGGCACGCGAGGAAATTGACATGTGCGAGACAGAAATCCCAAAGACCGAGGAGGAAATCAAGTTCCTGCTTATCCCTGCCGACCCGCAGGACGACAAGAATGCCATTCTTGAAATCAGAGGCGGAACAGGTGGCGACGAGGCAGCTATCTTTGCAGGCGACCTTTTCCGTATGTACAGCAAATATTGCGAGAGCAAGGGTTGGAGATTGGAAGTTTCGAGTTGCAGCGAGGGAACATCGGGCGGTTACAAGGAGATTATCTGCACGGTAACCGGCGAAAAGGTTTACGGTACTTTGAAATATGAATCGGGAGTACACCGTGTGCAGCGTGTGCCTGCAACAGAGACTCAAGGTCGTGTCCACACATCGGCGGCGTCGGTAGCTGTATTGCCCGAAGCCGAGGCTTTTGATGTAGAAATCACCGAAAGTGCCATCAAATGGGACACTTTCCGTTCAAGCGGTGCCGGTGGTCAGAACGTGAACAAGGTGGAATCGGGTGTGCGTCTGAGATATCCTTGGCTCAACCCCGAGACCAATCAGGTTGAAGAGATTCTCATTGAATGTACCGAGACACGCGACCAACCTAAAAATAAAGAACGTGCACTCGCACGCTTGCGTACATTAATATACGACCGCGAACACCAGCGTTATGCCGACGACATTGCCAACAAACGCAAGACAATGGTTTCCACAGGCGACCGTTCGGCAAAGATACGAACATACAACTATCCGCAGGGACGTATAACCGACCATCGTATCAACTACACGATATATAATCTCTCGGCATTTGTCAACGGCGACATACAGGATTGTATCGACCATCTGATTATTGCAGAAAATGCCGAAAGAATGAAAGAACAGGAATTATAACAAACAAAAATCATATACCATGAACAAACAGGAACTTATCAATCAGATTAAAGAGAAACGTTCATTCCTTTGCGTAGGTCTTGATAGTGATATAAAGAAATTGCCTGCACACTTGCTGAACAGCGAAGATGCAGTGTTTGAGTTCAATAAGGCAATCATCGATGCTACAGCTCCATACACAGTTGCATACAAGCCGAACCTTGCTTTTTATGAGGCTTGCGGTGTAAAAGGCTGGATAAGCTTTGAGAAGACTGTAAACTACATCAAGGAGAACTATCCCGAAATCTTCATCATTGCCGATGCAAAGCGTGGCGATATAGGTAACACATCATCGCTCTACGCACGTTCATTCTTCGAGGAGATGAAGGTGGACTCTATCACTGTTGCTCCATACATGGGCGAGGACAGCGTAAAGCCTTTCCTTTCTTACGAAGGCAGTTGGGTGATTGTTCTTGCACTCACATCTAACCCCGGTTCACATGACTTCCAGCTTACAAAGGACGAGAACGGCACAATGTTGTTCGAGAAAGTTCTTGAGACTTCACAGAAATGGGGAAGCGACGAGAACATGATGTATGTTGTCGGTGCAACACAGGGCAAGTCGTTCGAGAATGTACGTCGCATTGTTCCCAACCACTTCCTGCTTGTTCCCGGCGTGGGTGCTCAGGGTGGCTCACTCGAGGAGGTTTGCAAGTATGGTATGAACAACGACTGCGGTCTGTTGGTAAACGCAAGCCGTGCAATCATCTTTGCCGACAGCAGCGAGAACTTTGCAACAGTTGCGGCAGAAAAGGCACACGACTATCAGTTGCAGATGGAGGCTGAACTTAAGGCAAAAGGTGTTATTTAATAAAAAACTCAAAACAGCAACCTTGATTTGCAAGCGGAGCCTATCTTCGCAGGCAGAATAACAGAGAAATACCGTATACTATGATATTCACAGCAAAACAGATTGCATCATTTGTAAATGGTGAGGTTATCGGTAACGAGAATGCCGAGATTTATACTTTCGCAAAGATTGAAGAGGGTGTGCCTGGAGCAATATCATTCCTGGCAAACCCCAAATATACCGACTACATCTACTCTACCCGTTCTTCGGTGGTACTTGTGAACAAGGATTTCAACCCCACACAGGAGATTTCGGCCACATTGATTAAGGTTGACAATGCCTACGAAAGCCTTGCCAAGCTAATGGCAATGTACGAGGCAAGCAAACCAAAGAAACAGGGTGTAAGCTCTCTTGCATCTATTGCACCAACCGCAAAGATTGGCGAGAACTGCTACATTGCTCCTTTTGTTGTTGTTGGCGAAGGATGTGAAATTGGCGACAACTGCCATATTCAGAGCGGTGTTTCAATAGGCGACGGTGCACGCATCGGAAACGATTGCATCATATATGCAAACGCATCGGTGTATCACGACTGCCGTATCGGCAACAACTGCATTCTGCACAGCGGATGCGTGATTGGTGCCGACGGTTTCGGTTTTGCTCCCACAGCCGACGGATACGAAAAGATTCCTCAGATTGGTATTGTTGTCGTGGAGGACAATGTTGAAATCGGCGCGAACACATGTATCGACCGTGCAACAATGGGTACAACAACCATACATAGCGGTGTAAAGCTCGACAACCTTATACAGATTGCGCACAACTGCGAAATCGGCAGCCACACAGCAATGGCGGCACAGGTTGCCGTTGCCGGAACAACCAAGATGGGTGAATGGTGTATCTGTGGCGGTCAGGCAGGTGTTTCGGGACACAGCACCATCGGCGACCGCACCACAATCGGTCCGCAGTGCGGAACAATCGGTAACCGTAAGGGCGGCGAAAGACTGCTCGGTTCACCGGCTATGGATGCAAAAGAGTACATCAGGGCTACAGCATACCTTAAGCGTCTGCCCGAGATGGATAAGAAGATTAAAGAGCTTACAAGGGAACTTGAGGCTTTGAAAAACAAACAATGATATTTTCATGAACAAACAAAAGACACTTAACGGTAGTTTTTCACTATACGGAAAAGGATTGCATACAGGTTTGAACCTTACAATAACCTTTAATCCGGCACCCGAAAACTATGGTTACAAGATACAACGTATTGACCTTCCCGGTGAACCGATAATAGATGCGGTTGCCGAGAATGTTACTGAGACGACACGCGGTACAGTGCTTACCAAAGGCGAAGCACGTGTGAGCACTGTAGAGCATGCTCTTGCAGCGCTGTTCGCTTTGGGTATAGACAACTGTCTTATGCAGGTGAACGGTCCGGAATTCCCTATTCTCGACGGTAGCGCAATCCTGTATGTCGAGAACATTGAACGTGTGGGAATCAAGGAGCAGAATGCCGAGAAGGATGTCTTTGTAATAAAGTCGAAGATAGAAATCAAGGACGAGAAGACAGGGCATTCAATAATAATTCTCCCCGATGAGAAGTTCAGCCTGAACGTGCTTATCCACTACGACAGCAATGTCCTTTTCAACCAGTATGCCACACTTGAGGACATGAAGAACTTCAAGAAAGATATTGCGTCGAGCCGAACATTCGTGTTCGTGCGCGAACTGGAGGCTTTGCTGAACCTGGGACTCATAAAGGGCGGCGACCTCGACAATGCCATCGTAATCTACGAGCGCGAAATGTCGCAGGAGAACTTCGACAGACTCACCGATATTCTTGGAGTTCCTCACATGGATGCAAAGCGTTTGGGCTATCTGAACCACAAACCGCTTGTATGGAATAACGAACCTGCACGCCATAAGCTGCTCGACATCATCGGCGACCTTGCTCTCGTGGGCAAGCCACTGCAGGGACGCATCATTGCAACCTGTCCGGGACACACTATTAATAATAAGTTCGCGCGCGCGATGCGCAAGGTCATACGCGAGCACCAGATACAGGCTCCCGTATACGACCCCAACCGCGAACCGGTTATGGACATAAAGAGAATAAAGGAACTTCTCCCCCATCGTTCTCCAATGCTCTTGGTGGATAAAGTTACCGAACTCGGTTCAGACTACATTGTCGGCACAAAGAATGTTACAATGAATGAACCGTTCTTTGCCGGCCATTTCCCCGACGAGCCAGTTATGCCGGGAGTGCTGCTCGTGGAAGCAATGTCGCAATGCGGAGCCTTGCTTGTGATGAACATGCTTGACGAACCAGAGAAGTACTCTACTTATTTCCTTAAGATAGACAAGATTGCATTCCACAAGAAAGTTGTACCCGGTGATACGCTTGTATTCAAGGTGGAACAGCCTGCTCCTCTGCGTCATGGCATCACAATGATGAAGGGTTATGTATTCGTAGGCGAGACACTTGTGGCAGAAGCACAGTTTACAGGTCAGATTATTAAGAACAAAGAATAAAAAAGCAAATAGATATGATTAGTCCATTGGCATATATTCATCCGGACGCAAAGATTGGAGAGAACTGTACCATCGAGCCGTTTGTTTTCATCGAAGGCAATGTGGTTATAGGCGACAACTGCCATATCATGGCACACGCATCGGTGCTGAACGGCACACGCATGGGCAACAACAACAAGGTGTTCCACGGTGCTGTAGTTGGCGGTATACCACAGGATTTGAAATTTGTAGGTGAAGACACCACACTCGAAATCGGCGACAATAACCTTATTCGTGAGAATGTTACTCTGAACCGTGGTACAGCTTCGCGCGGCAAGACTGTTATCGGCAGCAACAACCTTTTCATGGAGAACTGCCATATAGGTCATGACAGCGTTATCGGCAGCGGATGTATCATAGGTAACTCAACAAAGATTGCCGGAGAGGTGGAAATCGACAACTTTGCAATACTCAGTGCATGTGTTCTTGTGCATCAGTTCACACACATAAGCAGCTATGTAATGATACAGGGCGGAACAGGTATCACAAAGGATATTCCACCATATATAATTGTGGGTCGTGAGCCTGCAAGATACTGCGGCCTAAACATTGTAGGTCTACGCCGAAGAGGTTTCAGCAACGATACAATCAAGAGCATACGCGATGCATATCGTCACATTTACGAGAGCGGCACCATTGTATCTACTGCGGTTGCACGTATAAAAGAGAGCGGAAATGTTACTCCTGAGGTTGAATTCATACTCAACTTCATTGAGAATGTTTCGGAAAGAGGTATTATTGGATAAAACAGAAATATTATGATATACAAATTCAGACTATTGTCAGACGAAGTGGACAACTTCAGAAGAGACATCCAAATTGATTCAGAGGCTACATTCCTTGAACTGCACAATGCAATTCTGGAATCGGTTAACTATCCCGACGACCAGATGACATCGTTCTTCATCTGCACTGACCAGTGGATAAAGACCGTTGAAATCACACGCGAGGATATGGGTGGCATGTCAGAGGACGAGAACTACTCTATGGCAGAAACAGTCATCGGCGATGTGATTGAGGACGAGAAGCAGAAACTGATGTACGTATTCGACCCGCTTGCCGACCGTGCTTTCTTTATGGAGTTGAGCAAGATTGAATTCGGTAAGGATATCGAAGAGGCTGTATGTGTAAAATCAACAGGAGATGCTCCTGTGCAGCTGCTCAACTTCGACGAGTTGATGAGCAAGACCAATGCTACAGCGTCAGTAGGTCTCGACGACGATTTCAATGAGGATTTCTACGGTAGCGAAGGCTACAACGAGGATGATATTGACCTCGACGGCTACGACATCAACAACATTGCCGATTCAAGCTATTCCGACGACCTTTATTGATTGAATGAATACACTCGTCGTACTGATAGGTCCTACGGCTGTCGGCAAGACTGATACCAGCCTTGCCATAGCCGAACATTTCGGTTGTCCGATAATATCATCCGATTCGCGACAGATGTACAGCGGAATGGAGATTGGCACAGCCATGCCGAGCAAGGACGAATTGGCGCGATGCAAGCACTATTTTGTGGGACATCTGATGCCGGGCGACTATTACAGCGCGGCAAAATACGAAGAGGATGTAATGAGATTGCTCGACGAAGAGTTCAAGCACCACCCTGTGATGCTGATGTCGGGCGGTTCCATGATGTATATCGATGCCGTGTGCAAAGGAATAGACGATATACCCACCGTTGATGATGAGACACGCGCTATGGTACTCGAGAAGTACGAAAAGGAGGGTTTGGAGAAACTTGCGGCAGAACTGCGTCTGCTCGACCCTGAATACTACAATCAGGCGGACATAAAGAATCCCAAACGTGTGATGCACGCTCTGGAAATCTGCTACATGACGGGAAATACTTACACATCGTTCCGCAAACGCGACACCAAGAAGCGTCCGTTCAGAATAATCAAGGTGGGCCTGCAACGCGAACGCGAGGAACTTTACGACCGTATAAACCGCCGTGTGGATATAATGATTGAGCAAGGTCTTGTTGATGAAGTAAAAAATTTCTTGCATCTAAAGAATCATAACTCGCTCAACACGGTAGGTTATAAGGAGATTTTCAAATACCTTGACGGAGAATGGACACTACCCTTTGCCATTGAAAAAATAAAGCAGAACACACGCATCTATTCACGCAAGCAGGTTACATGGTATCGAAAGGACGAAGAGATTGCCTGGTTCCACCCCGACAACATTGAGGATATCAAAAAATATATCGAAGATAAGATTTAAGCCTTATCTTCGATATATTTTTTACCTTGCCATGTATCGCGTTCAAGCATACGGCGTTTTATCTTGTCCACCAGTTCATAATTCTTCAATCCCCAGTCGGGAGCAATGAGCAGTTCCTTTGGCGACTGCGACGCAAAACGCTCAAGCACAAAGTGCGGATTGAGCCTTTCCACATAGTCCACTACGGTTTCAATGTAATCATCAACAGAGAAGAGCGAGAACTCTTCGGGGTTTGCCGCATACTCCTCTGCCATTTTTGTTCCGCGGATGAGTTGCAACTGATGAAGTTTCAATGTTGTCAATGGAAGTTTCGACAACGTTGTAGCCTGTTGCATGAGTTCCTCTCTGCTCTCGCCCGGCAAGCCGAGGATTATATGCGCTCCAACGGGAATACCTCGTGCCGCAGTTCTACGTACCGCATCAACGGCACACGCATAGTCATGACCTCGGTTTATGCGCAACAATGTCTTGTCCGACGTGCTTTCAATACCATATTCAACAAGCACAAATGTGCGTTTCTGTAATTCCGCAAGATAGTCGAGCAATTCATCGGGCATACAGTCGGGACGTGTTCCTATGACAAGCCCCACGCAACCTTCGACACTCAAGGCTTCTTCGTAGCGCAGTTTCAGATTATCGAGCGAATCGTAAGTATTGGTATAAGCCTGGAAATAGGCAAGATAACGCATCTCGGGATACTTATGCGAGAAAAAGGCTATACCCTCTCTCATTTGCTCGGCTACAGGCAGATGCTTGTGGCAGAATGCAGGATTGAATGTACGGTTATTGCAATATGTGCAACCGCCTCTGCCTTTTGTTCCGTCGCGGTTTGGGCATGTAAAGCCACCGTCAATGGTAATCTTCTGAACCTTGAAATCAAAGAGACCTCGCAGATATAATCCGAATTCGTGATAATAGAATCTTGCGTCCATGGTGCATCAGTCTCGTTTACGGAATTCAGTAGGAGTCATGCCGGTCATTCTCTTGTAATAACGGCTGAAATACGATTGACTTGGGAAATTGTATTCATCGGCAAGTTCCTGAATGCTCTTTGATGTATAGGATAGTTCATATTTCAACCTTGCAGAAACTGCAGAATCGATTATCTCCTTTGCCGTATGCTGCGAAATATCGTTGCATACCTCGTTCAGGTAACCGCTGCTCACTCCAAGCTCATTTGCATAGAACAGTACCTCGCGCGAAACGGAATGCGACTCCACCAATGTCTTGATGAAAAGACGGAACAGTTCCTTCTTGCGCGATACATATTCGTGCAGTTCTATATCATATTTACTGTTGCTGGCATAGAATTGTTGCTGAACATAAAAGAGCGATGCCACCTGCTTTATGACAACCTGATCGAAACGCTCCTTGTCCAACAATTTAGAGGACATCTGTATATAGTTGAATGCCGTTTCTATTATCTTGAGATACTCATAGTTGAAATATATCAGCGGATTCTTCTTCACATAGTCGTAATGTTTCATCTTGAGTTCCGCTATGATTGGAGTAAACAACGTATCAGGCAGAATCAGTACCTGAGCCTTAAAACTCTCGTTGCCTCCCTTGAGCATTACAATATCATACGGGTGTATCGAAAGGAAACCGTCTTTTTTCAGGGTGTAGTTCACATAATTTATCTCAATATCTATCTCGCCGCTTTTACACAGCACAAGAGCAAGATTATTGGACTTATAAGGTTTCTTGTATAATGCCTCCATACCCAATTCAAGGATGGATATATTATTCACATTTATAGTCTTTGATTCTTCCATATAAGGCACAAAACATTTTATTTTGGAACAAAAATAAGAAAAACCGCTATAATAAACAATAGTTTGTTTTGAAAATGGACAATCTGAAATAAACAATGAAATAAAAACAGCGATATATAACAATTATTAACAGACACTGCAAGAACAATATTCATTCAGTATCTGTTATATTACTGTGTTTTTCATAGTAATAGATTATGACGGTAGTATCCGCTTGTGAAAGTCGATACCCGAACGGGCAAAAGCGTTTGCTCGGATTCAAAACCACGTCACTCCCCTTGGCGTGGTTTTTTATTCTGCAATTACATGCATCATGCACTCCTTGCAGTGGAACTTGAGCCTGAAACGTCTGCCGTCGCCCGATACGATATACAGCGGTTCGGCATACGGCATTCTTTCACCCTTTTTGCTGCACCAACCCAAACAACGCTTAATGCAATGTTTGCAGAACATTACTGTTGCCTTTTCAACAGGAGCAACCTCGAATGCCGACAAAATATCGCCAACGCCATGCGATGCGTAGAAGCTTTTTGCAAGCGCATTGGAAACATTGCCCTTATAGTCGAGCCTGTCAACAACAAACGGAACATCAGCCTCGTTGAGTTTCATATCGGCTCTTCTGTTATTTTCGAGACATGCCTTGATAAGATCCTCGCATAATGCACGACGCATTTCAGAAAGCAACGACGAAGGTACAAACCAATTGTCGGATGTCTCTATGGTTACATCTTCTACATCAAAAGGAGTGTTGCCCCATTTCTTCAGTTGGGCAACTATGTTGGCATTCTGTGGCGAGCGTGCTATTTCCTTATTGAAAGGTTGCTCAATACGGCATACAACAGCGTTTTCGGTTACGGCTTCAACCAAGAAGCCGTTTTCATTATCGGAAAAAGATATTTTTATTGCAAGCCTGCGCGGAACATCCGGGCGCGACAGTTCCCTTTCAAAATCACAATCATAGTTACGGAACAGTTCATCACCACTATTTATATCGGGCATCGTCTGTGGGAATACCCTATTTCCCTCTGCCCTGTTTATTCTGAATCCGCAAAGTTTTCCGTTCGATGCAACAAAACATGCACCGTCGCCATTGTTGAACTCCTTGCCGGTTACGGTAAAGAAGTTTCGCGACACAAATTTCACACGTCCCATGCGCTCACCCATGGATTTGGGAGTGTCGAACGACTCCATATTCTCCTTTCCGTTCTTGAGCATGTAATCGGTGAAACCACGGCTGAAACTCTTTTCGGGCGATGGAACAAACTGTGGGGATATCTTTCCGTACGAAGAACGTGCATACTCTTTACGACGGGCAAACAACTCATCGAGTCTTGCACGATAGTAGGCAGTAATATTCTTTACATACGATTCATCCTTCAGACGACCCTCTATCTTGAGCGATGAAACGCCGGCATCGAGCATCTCCTCGAGATAGTCGCTGCGGTTCATATCCTTTAACGACAGCAGATGCTTGTCCTTTAATATAATATTGTCGTCGGCATCAACCAGATCGAAAGGCAGACGGCAGAACTGCGCACACGCACCTCTGTTGGCACTGCGTCCAAAACAATGTTGCGAAGCGTAGCATTGTCCGCTATAACTCACACACAATGCGCCATGAACAAAGACTTCGAGTTCGGTTGTCGGGTTCGCCTTATGTATCTCTTCTATCTGTTGCAAAGTCAATTCACGTGCAAGTACCACGCGCGGAAAACCAACATCGGAAAGAAATTTCACCTTCTCGGCATTACGGTTGTCCATCTGCGTACTTGCATGTAATGGAATGGGAGGAATATCCATACGCAGAATACCCATATCCTGCACTATAAGAGCATCCACTCCTATATTGTATAGTTCTCCTATGAGTTTTTCCGCTTGTGCAACCTCATCGTCATAAATTATTGTATTGAGCGTAACATACACCTTCACACCAAAGATATGCGCATACTCCACGAGTTTTGCTATATCCTCCACACTATTGCCGGCAGCCTGTCGGGCACCGAATTGCGCAGCTCCTATATACACGGCATCTGCACCATGATTAATCGCGGTTATTCCTGTCTGGAGATTCTTTGCCGGAGCAAGCAGTTCGATATGACGTTTAAATTGCATTTGTTCAAATTTTATGCGAAGATACAACTTTTATATTCAAACCGATTGCTACTACACTTTTTTTTGTTAATTTTGCTTCGTGGAAAATTTGATCAGACATATAACCAAGCTTCTGTCGCGCCATAACTGCGTGATACTGCCCGGCATAGGTGCATTTTTGGCACATAAGGTTCCTGCGTCGTACAATGCGAAGGAACAGATTTTCATGCCGCCACACCGTGAATTGGGATTCAACCCCAATATTACGGTAGATGATGCATTGCTGCTTTCGGAATATGTGTCAGCCGGAAACACCACTTACGAAAAAGCCGAAAAGAGAATGTCGCACGACATAGCATCGTTCCGCAGAGCACTTTCGGGCAAAGGAATGTGCTGTTTCGGTGAGTTGGGAACATTCCACATGAATATAAACGGAGCAATATCCTTTTCAGCAAACGCCAATGCGATAGACGACCCCGAAAATTATGGTTTCGAGGTGTTGTCGATGCCGCTTCTGAGCCAGTGCAAGGAGAGAACAATAGTAATAAAACAGCGCGACTTCAGCAGATATATTGCTATTGCCGCAGCCGTTATACTTGCATTCTTCCTTGTAACACCAATAAGCGACAATGCATACGAAAAGAGCATGCAGGCATCCATTGCACAGATAAGCACCAAGGTTACGGTTGCAACAGAAACAGCAAAGGATGTTGAAGAATGCAGAATATCTCCTGTTACCGACACGGTAACCGAGAACATATACACAGAGCCACAGGAAATTGCACCATCCGTTCCACAGCAAGAAGAACCTGCAATTGCAGAGCCTGTAAAGCCGGCTCCCGTAGTTACTGCACCACAGAAGACATATTCCATTATTGTGGCAAGCCTTCCCAATGCCAGCGGTGCAGAATTGGCAATAAAACAACTTTCAAGAAAGATGAGCACCGACTACACGGTAGTTGTGGGTGGTGGCAGACATCGTGTCTCTGTTGGCGACTACAACAGCATGGACGATGCCAATGCGGCTCTTTCACTTATAAAATCAACATTCCCCGACGCGTGGGTTCTGACACACTGATTCATATTCCATGAGCAAGATTATCTGTCCTAAATGCGACCATGCCATAGATTTTGATGCCTCAGGTTATAAAAAGGGGCAATCACTTGTCTTTGAATGCGACAAGTGCCGCAAGAGTTTCACCATACGCATAGGCGAAACAGAAGAAGATATCCAAACCGAAGATTTCGGTCATGTGGTGGTTATCGAGAACACCTTCTGTTACAAACAGATTATTCCTTTGAGCGAAGGAGACAACATGCTCGGTCGTTACAACAAAGGAACAGTGATATCAAACCCCATTGAGACAAGCGACCCGAGCATGGACCGCAGACATTGCATTATAAATGTGAAACGCGACTATTCAGGCGGTCTCAAATACACCATCCGCGACAATCAGAGCGTTACAGGAACATTCGTAATGAACAGGATTCTGGGAAACAAAGAACGATTGTTAATCGAGGACGGTGCTATTATCACACTGGGAGCCACAACACTTATTTTGCATACACCCGATGGTGAATAAATAAGAAAAACGAGCCAAACGGCTCGTTTTCTCTTTATAATCAGATTGCCTTGCAGGCATCTTCAAGGAAACTGAGTTCTTCGCCCTCCAGATATGGCGAGAGTTGCTCAAATACCATTGCATGATAAGCATTGAGATATTCGCGTGCGTCGTTGCCAAGCAGTTCCGAAACAATCGGAGTTGTATCTATGGGACAGAGTGTCAGAGGCGAGAGCTGGTAGAAAGCACCGAACTCCGTTTCGCAATATTCCTTTACAATCATGGTGTTTTCGATACGTATACCATGACGACCTGCCTTATACAATCCCGGTTCATTGGTAACAGTCATGCCGGGAACAAGATGAGTGGGCATATTATTCATACGTATCTGATGCGGACCTTCGTGGACATTAAGGAAATGCCCCACACCATGACCCGTGCCATGCAGATAGTTCTCACCAGCCTGCCACAACCATTGACGCGCAAGCACATCAAGCTGCGTACCGCATGTTCCTTTGGGGAATTTCGCCATAGCAAGCGAAATATGTCCGCGAAGCACGCGAGTGTAATCGGCTTTTTCTTCATCGGTCAATCCGCCCAAAGCGATTGTACGTGTAACGTCTGTTGTACCGTGCAGATACTGTCCGCCACAGTCGAGCAAAAGGAATCCCTTTGGCTGCAACACGGCATTCTCTGCCGGCGTGGGTTCATAGTGGACAATAGCAGCGTTTGCACCGTATGCCGCAATGGTCGCAAAACTCAATCCCGTGAAAGATTCATCGGCACTGCGCAACTCGGTGAGTTTAGCATCAACATCAAGTTCTGTAACACCACCCTGCTCAACCGCAGGTTTCAACCAATTCAGAAGTTTTACCATTGCAACACCTTCGCTGAGCATTGCACGCTCAAAACCCTTGATTTCGGTCTCGTTCTTTACAGCCTTCATAAGAGCTATAGGAGAATCACTCGGCACAGCATTCTCGCCTACAGTAAGTCCGACAGCGATATTACATTTGTTGGGTTGTAGCAGTAATTTCCTTTCATCATAAGTTTTAATAGCCTGCAATATTTCCTCGTAAGGAGCTGTTGTTATGCCTTGCGACAGCAGATATGCCGTAACATCGGGAGTGAGTTTACGCTCATCTATATACAACACAGCCTCTTTGGCAGTAACAATCATATAAGAGACAAGAACTGGGTTGAATTCCACATCATTGCCACGCAGATTGGTGAGCCATGCAATCTCGTCGAGCATGGTTACAACCATTCCGTCAACGCCCTCTTTCTTAAAAGCCTCGCGCAGACGTGCAATCTTTGAAGCGGCACTCTCACCAGCAATCTCCAGGGGCATTATGCGCGCCACCGACAACGGAACCGACGGGCGTTGCTTCCACAACTCATCGAACGGGTCGTTTACAAGATTCAAGGCAATACCGCAATCGGATAGCGGCATATCCCAAGCATCCAGTTCCACCATAGAACAAACCGTAGCATCCACTCCCACCACATCAGCATCCTTAAGGTTTTTACATAGCCACTCGATTATCGAAGGAGTTTCGGCAAGCCCGTCCTTCATAAGCTCAAAGCCAGTACCTTCGAGCGATTTCTCTGCGGCAAGCCAATAGCGCGAATCGGTCCACAACAGAGCCTTATCAGCTGTAACCACAACTGTTCCAGCCGAGCCGTCAAACCCCGACAGCCACTTACGACACTTCCATCGGTCGGCAACATATTCGCTGCTGTGCGGGTCGCTGCTTACAACAACAAAGGCACTCAAGCCACTTTTTCGCATATAAGAGCGGAACAGTTCCACCCTCTCCTTTATTATTTCACAATCCATAAAATTCCAATTGTAATTTCATTAAGCAAATATAGTACAAACGAGCGAAATAATATCAAGCTTACTACATCTTTATCAAAAAAAATAATCGCAAGAAAACAAGGATATTACGCAAATTTGTATTACCTTTGCACCGCTTATACGAGATATAGGCTAACTCAAATCATTAACCATTAAAAAACAAACAAGAAAATGGCAACAAAAATCAGACTACAGAGAAGAGGTCGTAAGCACTACGCATTCTACTCTATCGTGATTGCAGATTCGAGAGCTCCACGTGATGGAAAGTTTACTGAGAAGATCGGTACTTACAATCCTAACACAAACCCTGCAACAGTTGAAATCAACTTCGAGCGTGCTTTGTGGTGGGTTAACAACGGTGCTACTCCTACAGACACAGTTCGTAACATCCTTTCTCGCGAGGGCGTTTATTTGATGAAGCACCTCCAGGGTGGTGTTAAGAAGGGTGCATTTGACGAGGCTGCTGCTCAGGCTAAGTTCGAAGCTTGGAAGACAGCTAAGGTTAATGCTCTCAACGGTGTTAAGAGCGCTGAAGAGCAGGCTAAGCGTGACGACAAGAAGGCACGTTTGGAGGCTGAGAAAGAGGTTAACGCAGCTATTGCAAAGAAGGTTGCTGAGAAGAAGGCTGCTGAGGCTCTTGCAAAGGCAGAGGCTGAGGCTGCTGCTGAAGCTCCCGCAGAGGAGGCAACAGAGGCTCCTGCAGAGGCTTAATAAACCTTTTACCCCTAACGGGGATGCAGTAATGCTCAAGATAAAGACCGACAAATTTGTCGGTCTTTTATTTTTGCTGTATTTTTGCCCAATGTCCACAAAGTCCTAAAACAAACGTTTATATAAATGAAGAACAGCATAATCACATACTGTATTCTATCTCTCGTGGCACTGATTTCGTGCGGAGAGGACAGAACCAACGAATACCTTGAGCAGACAAAGGAGAACCAATGGATATACAACACCATGAAGGATGTGTATCTGTGGAAGCAGAATATAAGCGAGCCCAAACGTTCGGAGTTCTTCACCACACAGGAAAAGTTCTTTTCGTCGCTCCTTAACAAGAGCGACAAGGCATCGTTCTTTACATTGGCGCAGCCGACAGGTGATTACGGAATGAGCGTTGCCCTTATGCGCGACCCCATTGCCGAAAAGCCAAGCCGTGTGTATGCGCTGGTGATGTATGTGGAGCCCAACTCCCCTGCCGCCATAGCCGGCATAAAACGCGGTACATGGATTACGGCAGTTAACGGCAAGCAACTCACAACATCGAGCGAATCAATTCTTAAACAGGGAGAACAGGCAAAACTGGCTACTGAATATATTGAGTTCGACAACGAGACAAACCAATATTTCTGGGTACAGAGCGATACGATAGAGATTACTGCGTCGGTGCCTTATGATGTATGCAGTATTGGAATGGACAGTATATACAGCATACGCGAAAAGAGAGTCGGTTACCTGTTGTGCAACAATTTCAACGGCACAGAATTCATAGACAACACAAGCAGCATTCTTGAAGAATTTATTGCACAGAACACCACCGACATTATAATTGACCTACGCTATAACACAGGTGGCGAAACGAGCAATGCCGCGGCATTTGCAAGCATGCTTGTTCCGGCAGAACTTGCAGGCAAGCCATTCTGTACACTCAAGGACCTGAACGAAGAGGTTGACACTGTGTACAACTACACAGAACAGCCATTCAATATTGGCGACAGAAATATATTTTTCATAATAGGTTCAGACACAAAGGGTGCTGCAGAACTTGTTGTAAGTTCAGTAAACGCTTCAAGGGATATGTACGAGGTTATGGTTGTCGGGCAGAGCACTTCGGGAACAAACACCGTGGTTGAGAAGTTTGAATCGCCATACGGTTTCTCAATAAGCCCTGTTACTGCTGTGGCATACTCTTCAAACGGGGATATTCTGTCACCCGACGGCATAAAGCCCGATTATACGGTAAATGAATTGGAACTTATAAAGCAATCCATACATCCCCTTGGCAACAGCAGAGAATATCTGCTCTACAACACCATGTATATAATTTCCAACGGCACATTGCCTGTAAATTAAAAATAAACAAATACATTTTCAGCAATGCGACAGATTCCACTCTGTCGCATTTTTTTTGTATGCCAAGAACCTATGTGCCATAAAGTGTGTTATTTGAGCAGGTAACCTTAAATATCAATAAACATGAAAAAGATTCTTTTACTTGTGGCTACAGCCACCACCCTCCTTTATGCTTCGTGTAATTCATGCAATGGTAACAGACAGAACGGTGTCGCTATTGAAAGCGAAACGGACAGTATCTATTGGATCAACGATTCAACACTTGGTGATGTACAGACTTTTGTCTTTGAAGGAACAACACCTATGTATAACAATGCCATTGCAGATGTGGTGCTGACGGTAAGCACCATAAACCTGAACAGCGATGGAACATATACCATCACCACCGATTACATTGACGAAGGTCTTGCCACACAAACCGATAATGGAGAGGCAATATTCCTGCTTGGAACAGAAAACGACAGCACAGCAACTGTAATTGAACTGATGTCGGCAAACAACTACCCTGCCGTGAGTTTCATGATGTTGGAGGACAGTTCTTTGGTGAAAGTCGGCAATAACGGCAAACCTGCCGTTGCGCACAAGAACCACCGTTTGAAGATTAAGAAGTAATAAAGCGATTTTATATGAAAAGGAACATCATCATTTCAGCTGTAGCGGCATGTATTGCTATGGTTGCGTGCCAGAAAAGCCCCGACACCGATATGCTGGACAACGACTATCTGGTTTACACGAATTACGACACGGGTACCGATTTCAATTCCATTGGTACGTTCCATGTCATTGACAGTATTCTTATAATAGGAAACGACGAGAAGGCTTCGTACTGGAACAACAATAATTCGCTGAAGATTGTAAATGCATACAGAGCCGGGCTTGAAAGTGCCGGATTCACGCCCGTCACAGAAGGTGAAGAGCCTGATGTTGTACTGCAACTCAGTTATATAAATACTACATATTATTTCAACACTTACGGTTCAGGACCATGGTGGAACTATTACCCCGGATACTGGAACTGGGGTGGCTGGGGCTGGTATTACCCATATTCGTTCACATACAGCTACAGCACCGGTTCAATAATAGGCGAACTTGTAAACACCAATGCACCCACTGCGCAGAACGACAAGCTGACCGTTGTATGGAATTCATATATATGTGGTATACTCAACGGCAACAACCTTAGCCTTACACGCACTCTTGATGCCATTAAACAGGCTTTCGTACAGTCGCCCTATTTAAATAAGAAACAGTAACCTTTTAAAAACAGTCTTATGAAAAGTATACGTTATTTATTCCTTATACCGCTTTTTGCCATGACGGCATTGATTCCGTCAACAAGCAAGGCGCAGATTTCGCTCGACAGTTATTACAACATCGACTGGCAGTTCAACATTCCTTTAAGCAACAGTTTCTCGAACAAAGCAAGTGGTTGGGGAATGAACTTTGAGGGCGGATATTACGTTCACAGGAATGTTGCCATAGGTGCTTTTGTGAGTTTCCACACCAACAACGAGTATTTCCCACGCGAGACATTGCATCTGTCGCCTACCCTTTCATTGAACACCGACCAGCAGCATCAGATGTTCACCCTGCCCTTTGGTGCTCTTGTACGATACAGATTCATAGAGAGCGACATACAGCCATACGTGGGGTTAAAGCTGGGTGCCTGTTATTCCGAGTTCAACGACTATTATTACATATTCATGAAAGGTCAGGACCGTTGGGGATTCATAGTTTCACCCGAAGTGGGATTCAACTGGTATCCTTGGGCAAACAGCATCGGATTCCACCTTGCAATATATTATAACTATGCCACCAACAAGCACGAAGTTATGACATATTCGCAGAACGGGTTGAACAACATCGGATTCAGAGTCGGTCTGGCTTTCTAAAAAAAACGAATGGTTGAGCGCGATGCTCAACCATTCGTTTTGCGATTTATTCTGCAGGAACCATACTTACTTCTATAAAGTTGCCTTGCTTAAGAATGTATTCCGCCAGTTTACGGACATCCTCTTTTGTTATGCCCTTTACAATGGATTCAAAGTTCGAATGGCTGTCTTCGTTCTCAAAATAGTAGCTGTACATCCAGTTCATCCATGCGGCATTCTTTCTCTGACTCTCCTCGAAGTTCTTGAGCATATAACTGCGGACTTTCTCAACGTGCTCTTCGGCAGGACCTTCGGCAGCCATCTTCTCGAACTCGCGGACAATGATTGCAGCAAGTTCCTCGCGACGCTCAGGAGCCATATTGAAGTTTACTGTAAGAGAATACTCTTCGTTTGGACGACGCGAAATGTTTCCGCTCACGCCGACACCGTATGTACCACCCTCCTTCTCGCGAACCTCTTCGGTGTATACTATCTGAAGTATCTGTGAAAGGAAGTTCATGGTAATTCTGCTCTTCTGTGTAGATTCTATATCACCTGAATAGCATATGAGTTCTGTTCCAGTTGGGTTCTCCATCTGCTTTTTGAAGTTGTTGCGATATACGCCCTTGCGTGTCTCAACCGAAGATTTCACAATCTCCTCCACGCGGCCATTGCATGGCAATGCACCGATATACTGCTCAACCAGCGGCTTGATAGCTTCGATATCCACATTTCCTATGATAAAGAACATATATCCTGTTGCATCACTTGTTCTCTCCTTATATATTTCAAGCACTCTGTCGTAGTCGATTTTATCGACATCGGCTGCAACAAACGGCAATGTACGTGGATGACCTTTATAGAGAGCAAATGCGAGAGTATCGCTCAATGCAGTGTTGGGATTGATGTTTCTGTCCTTAAGGCTGTTTCGCATGCGTGTTGTCAAAGACTCGAAAGCATTCATATCCTTGCGTGGAGATGTGAACTTAAGGTACATCAACTGGAACATATCCTCGGCATCCTTGGGAGAGCAGCCTGCTGTGATTATATCGTGCAACGGACCGCTGCCTACATTTGCGCTTGCTGTGCTGCCGGCAAGTTTCTTGCCGAGCTGTGTTGCGTCGAACACGCCAAAGCCACCGATACCTGCCAATGAACCTAACATCGAGATATTGATTCTCTCGCTGTCGGCATAGCGGTTTGTACCACCAATCTTATATCCGGCAAGAGAAATCTGGTCCGCCTGGAAATCTGTAGGTTTAACAATAACCTTTATTCCATTGGACAAAGTCCATATTGTTGTACCCCATTTGCCCTCTTCGGTAGAAACCACCTTGCCACCTGTTGGAAGTTCGGCAAGAAGAGGTGCATCAACAGAATTGTCTTCGTATGGTTCTATACCACGTGTGTTCTCAATCATTGAGAGCAACATCTCTATATCCTCTTTACCGGGATATACTACGCCTTCTTTCTCGGGAGCGTATGAAACTACTACTCTATTGTCCTTACGGTGCAATGCAGGGATTACAGCGTTTACCTCGTCTAGAGTTATTGAGTTTATCATCTCCTTGCTCAGTTCATACTCCATTTCGGGTGCCATAAGGCTCACTGCGTCAAGAAAATGACGGATGCAGTTCTGTGCATGGTAGCTGTTGGTGCGTTTGTCGCGCTCGGCATACCATGAATCCATTCCTGCAAGCATGCTCATTTTAAGACGGTTAAGCTCAGCCTCGGTGAAACCGAAACGACGTGCACGCTCAACCTCAGTGAATACCATTGGTATTGCCTGCAACATCTGCTCCTGCTTGCAGGTAACAGAGACATTGAACGATTTCATTGTCATTGAAGTACCATAATCGCCAAAACCTACACCGGCACGCAGATATGGAGGATTCTCCTTTGAAAGGATTTCAGAGAAACGTGTATTCAACAGGCTCATTGCCAAGCTACGTACAGAGTTCTCGCGTATTTCTGCTGCTGTATTGCGCAACTCACGGGGAGCGGCTGTGTGCTTATACATCAACTGCAACACATAGTTCTGCTGTTCCTTGTCTATCTGCTGTGAGAATATCATATCTTCGTTATCCTCCACGGGATAATATACACGCTCCACTGGTTTCTTTGCTGCCTTGATGCCCTTGAAGATTTTCTTCACCTTCTTCTCCATCTTGTCCACATCAATATCACCTACGATGATGATACCCTGCAAATCGGGACGATACCATGTCTCGTAATAGTCGCGAAGAGCTTCGTATGGGAAATTGTCGACAACCTCCATGATACCGATAGGCAAACGTGTACCGTATTTGTTACCGGGGAAGATATCGGCAAGCATACGCTCCTGCATACGCATCATTGCGCTGTTGCGTCCGCGCCACTCCTCGTGGATAACACCACGTTCCTTATCTATCTCTTCGGGATCGAGAGTAAGACCGTCTGCCCAGTCACGGAGAATCCACAGGCATGAATCTATTGCACCGTCGATATTCACAGGTACATTGTCGATGTTATAGACTGTCTCGTCAATTGATGTATAGGCATTAAGGTCGGCACCGAACTTCACACCGATACCCTCGAGATAGTTGATTACTCCCTTACCCGGGAAATGGTCGGTACCATTGAAACACATATGCTCAAGGAAATGGGCAAGACCACGCTGGTTCTCCTCTTCCTGAATTGAGCCTACCTTCTGCGCAATGTAGAAGTTTACAAGATTCTTGGGATTCTCGTTATGACGGATGTAATAGGTAAGTCCGTTTTTGAGTTTTCCCACCCTTACCGACTTGTCGATAGGCAGTTGTTCGTTTTCGTTCTTTGCCGTAGCCGCTGTAGACACCACAAGTGCCACAAGGCAAAACAGCAACATTTTCAAATTAAGTTTCATTTTGTTTATTTTAAATTTAGATTTCGTCAGAATTCATTCTGCAAAATTAATTAAAATATAGCATATTAAGCCACATTCAGTTGTTAAATAATGCTATTAAACAGAGAATGCCGTTTAATTAAAACCGGAGACTCCTTGATTAAATGCGCAAAATTTTCTAAATTAGCAAAAGATTTCAATAGTTTACTTATGCAAATAATACACACTGCCGATTGGCATTTAGGACAGACATTCTACAGTTTTGAACGCACCGATGAACATCGTGTTTTTCTCGATTGGTTGGCAAACATTTTAAAAGAACGCAAGACGGATCTGCTTTTGATTGCAGGAGACGTTTTCGATTCGCCCAACCCTTCGGCAGAAGCGCAGCGTATGTTCTATACATTCCTCAGAAAGGTTACCACAGAGAATCCGGATCTGCAGGTGATTATAACCGCAGGAAACCACGATTCGGCAGCACGTCTCGAAGCTCCAAATCCGCTTTTGAAGACATTCAAAACCCACGTATCGGGAATCGTGCATTATAAGAACGACGAAATAGATTACGAGCGCATGATTGTTCCCGTTGGAGATGACACATGTTGTCTTGCCGTGCCATATCTACGCCATAACGACCTGCCCAAAGCCGAGACATACAGCGAAGGGATAGCGAAATTCTACTCTAACCTTTATTAAATTGCAAAGGAAAAGTATTCAAGAATAATTGCCATGGGACACTTGCAGGCATCGGGTGCCGAGGTTTCGCTGGGCGACAATTCGGAACATGCGATAATAGGTGGATTGGAAGGCATTGACTCAGGATTTGCAAAAGCCGGAATATCATATTTCGCATTGGGACACCTGCATAAAGCGCAAAGAGTGGGCGGAAGAGAACATGTGCGCTATTCAGGCGCACCGTTGCCCATGTCGTTCGCCGAAAGGAAGAATATACAAAGCGTAACTCAAGTAAACATAGACAACCAGGGTACTACAATAGAAAAAATTATCTTTGACGCACCTGTTAAGTTGTTGAGTATCCCCGAGAAGCCTTTACCCATAGAAGAGATTCTTCCCTTGCTTGCAGCCTTGGAAGATGGCGAGATAAACAACAGATCACCCTTCCTTGAAATAAAGGTTCTAGTAAAGAGTGTCGACCCCACCCTACGCAACCAGATAGAACAGGCCATTGCCGGCAAGTCGGTGAGACTTGCACGTCTTGAATCGGTTTGCGAAAAGAAAGAGGGAGAGAAACGTGTTGTAACATTCGAGGAGTTCAAGAAGACATCGCCCAATGAACTGATTGAGGAGTTATACATGAGGATGAACGGTGAGGAGATGCCCATTGAGTTGAAAGATATTATGGACGACATTATTAAGGAGGTTGTAAAATGAAGATATTGGCAATAAAAGGAAAAAATCTGGCTTCGCTCGAAGGTGAGTTTGAGATAAATTTCAGGGAAGAGCCCTTGAAATCAGCCGGTATATTCGCAATAACAGGACCTACCGGCTCGGGTAAAAGTACCATTCTTGATGCAATGTGCATTGCCTTGTATCGCCAGACACCACGTTTCAACAGTGTTGTAAACAAACTTGATATTGAAATACATGGCAAAGACGGAATAAAGGACAGCGATATAAGGACTATTCTGCGCCGTGGTAAGAGCGAAGGCTATGCCGAGGTTGAATTCAAAGCCGTTGACGGTAACCAGTACAGAGTACGTTGGAGCATAGCGAGAGTTAACAACAGCGCGACTGGAAATTTCAGGAAAGAGTCGTTGGATTTAACAAATCTCACAACAGGAGAACATTCTGCTCCGGGAATAAGAGAGTATGAAAAGATTATTCCAGAGCTCATTGGACTCACCTTTGAGCAGTTCAACCGCGCGGTATTGCTTGCACAGGGTAATTTTGCAGCATTCCTTAAGGCAAGCGAGAATGAAAAGGGAGAGATTTTGCAGACTCTTACAGGCACCGAGATTTATAGCCGGATATCTGCAATGATATACGAGCGTTTTGATATTGCCAAAAAGAAACTTGCAGACATAGAAGAGAAAAATAGAGAACTTGTAAAACTGATACTGAACGATGAGGAATTCGCAGAGTTGAACAAGCAACTCCATTCACTTGAGAAGAGATCGGAAGAAGCAAACAAAGAGCAGAAAATCCTTATCATAAAAAAAGAATGGCTTGATCGCTTTATCCAGATCACAGATGATATTGAAAAAGCAGAAAAAGAACTCATTAATGCCAGACAGGCGTTGAACAATGACGCTCCACGCGTAGCAAAACTCCAACGCATAGAGAGTGTGCAGGATATCCGCGACACACACACATCGCTTTGCAGTTCACAGGAGAAGTGCAGCAGTTCGGAAAAGGAGATTACTGCAATCGAGGAAAAGCTCTGCAGCAAAGAGATTGAACTAAAGAGAATCAGTGATGAGGTTTCTGTAGCTGTAAATAACCAGGATGCTCTTAACAAGGAGTGGCAAGAGATGCAACCACGCATAATGCAGGCTATAAAACTGGAGGAACAGGTCGAAAACGAAGCCAAAAGAGCAAAGGAGATTGCTGCAGAAACAGCAAAACTTCAAAAGGAGTACAACGAAAACAGAACAAGAAAAGAGGATATCACCAAGAGAATTTCTGATCTCAAGAACGAAGTGGAGAAGATTAAAGAATGGTATGAGAAGAACAGGTGTTTTGAAAACGCCGTTCCATACATCCCTACCATAATTTCCAACATCATAGCGGCAAACAACGACATTGCGAATGCCGAAAGCGAAGCGAAGCTGCTTGCAATGGCAGAGAAGCAACTCAATGCCAATATTCAGAATCGTGATATCGCAAACAAGCGCAAAGAAGAGTTGGAAAAGACCTTGTCGAGCGAAATAGCATTGTTGCGCGAAAAACTTGTCGAAGGTACACCCTGCCCTGTCTGTGGCAGTTGCCATCACAATATATCGCACGAAAGGCTTAGCACTCTGGAAGAGAAAGAACTCGAAAAAGAGAAGTTGCTGGTTAAGCAACGTCTGGAATATCTTGAAAAATGCGTAAAACAAGATATAGAAAAAATTGCCGAACATAAGAAAGCAATCGAAATGCATCATTCCGCTGCTGAATGTGCAATAAAGAGAAGTGTGGAACTATTGGGGGATATCGAAAATCCCAAAGAACTGCTTGCAAGAAAAGATGTTTGCAAGATGCTCAACGAGATTAAAAAAGGTTGGGAAGAGAACAAGAAAAAGGAGCAGCAATTCACCGAGGAAGCCAACATTAAGACAAGCACTCTTGAGATGTTGGAAAAACAATGTACAAAGGATGCCGAAGAAATTAATGCAAAGAAAAAGCTGATCAAAGAAATTGAAGCACGCATACAGGATTGCAAAGCCGGAATTATTGAGTTATTGGGTGTAAATACCACAACAAAAGCACTGCAAGAGCAATATAACTCCAGAATAGAAAAGGTAAACAAAGCAGTTGCTTCTTCTATGGAAAGCAGAAACAGAATTGCTGAAATCTGCAACCAGCTCAAAGGTCAGCTCTCCGAAAAGAGCAAGTCACTCGAGGAGGAAAAACAGCATAGCGCATCCCTTATGCAGGAAATAGAGAGCTATCTTGCAAAACGTGATGATAATATGACATTTGCAGAACTGAAGGAGATTCTCTCAATAAGTCAGGGTGAAATTATTAAGCTACGTAGCGATATAGAAAAGCTCAACAAGCGTGTCAATGAAGCAACTGCAACAAAAGCCGAACGCGAGCGCAATATCAAAGAGCACAGAAATGCCGAGATAAAACCAAACGAGAACGAAGATGCTACATACCTTCAGACGGCAATAGAGGATATTGAGAAAAACAACAAGGTGATTGTAGAAGATATTGCAACCATTAAAGGAATACTTAAAAGCCATCAGGATAACTGCCGTAAATTTGCTGAATACAAGGATGAATACGAACAGGCAAAAAAATATCATGCTCAGATACAGACTCTTAACACGATGTTCGGTTCAAAGAGTGGCGTGACGTTAATGAAACTGGTTCAAGGATACACACTTGAAATACTTCTGGAAGTTGCGAACATACACCTGAAGGATATAACCGGACGTTACCAACTCACAAGAATGTCTGACGAGAATCTTGGTATAAAGATTATTGACCTTGACATGCTATCCGAGACACGTTCAGTCCACTCATTGTCGGGAGGAGAGACATTCCTTGTATCGTTGGCATTGTCGCTGGCATTGTCTTCAATATCATCGAACAAGATGAGCATTGAGTCTCTGTTTATAGACGAAGGCTTTGGTGCACTCGACAGCGATACTCTCAAAACCGTGATGTCGGCACTTGAGAGACTGCAAAGTCAAGGACGCACAATAGGTGTCATATCGCACTATGGCGAAATGCTTGAGCAGATTCCTGTAAAGGTTGCAGTTAAGAAGCAGAACTCGGGACGCAGTAAAATTGAAATCAAAGAAAGTTGAAAACAGATATGGAAAGAACATTAAAGATATACAGAGCTTCGGCTGGTTCGGGCAAGACATTTACTCTTGCTCTCGAATATATGAAGTTGCTAGTTGAGAATCCGCACTCATATCGCAACATACTTGCCGTAACCTTTACCAACAAGGCTACGGGCGAAATGAAGGAGCGTATATTGGGAAAACTATACGGAGTGGCAAACAATCTTAAAGATGCAAAGGTCTATCTGGACAAGATGGTTCAGCAATTGCCACACCTTAGCAAAGAGACTATCATAAAGAATGCGGGCAAGGCATTAGACCTTATATTGCACGATTACGGTCACTTCCGTATCCAGACCATTGATGCATTTTTCCAGACTGTTCTCCGCAGTCTTGCCAAAGAGCTTGAACTGAACGGAGACATGGAGATTTCACTCGATGGCGACACGTTGCTCGAAGGTGCTGTGGACAGTTATATTCGCAACCTTGATCCCGTGCCAAGCCAGATTGCGCCTATTCTTAATTTCATTGACGACAAACTTACAGCCGGATACGACTGGCATGTAGGAAACGACCTTAAGGATTTTGCAAAGAACATCCTGAGCGAAGAGTATCAGCAACGTGGAGAGAAACTGCGCGAAGATATGGAAAAGGCAAACGGTGCACTGCTGAATGAATTCTACAATAAGGTAAGTAAAAAAAGAAAAGACGTAATTGATACTGCAAAAAATATAGGAAACAGATTTTTCCAGTTGGCAGGCACTTATAAACCCAACGACTTTTACGGCAATAAGAACGGAGACCCCACAAAGGGATTATGGGGAATGTTTGCAAAGCTTCAGAACGGTGAAATAATTGAGATTTCCAATACGATTCAGAAACTGGCAACCACACCGGAAAAGATTTCAAGTGTGTGTGCCGGGACTGATGAAATTGCCCATCTCATAACTGCAGCCATTCCACTCCATCGCGAAAAGAACAACTGTGCTCTCTCTTTGAAACATTACCACCAGCTTGGAATGCTAAACAGCATTGCAAAGACTCTGAAAGATGAAAACGAGAAAGAGAACCGTTTCCTGCTTGCCGAGACAACACATCTGCTGAGCAGCATGATTGGAAAGAACACCACTTTCATTTTTGAAAAGATAGGTACTGAAATCGACCATATCTTCATTGATGAATTCCAGGATACATCAAAACTGCAATGGACCTGTTTCAAGGTGTTGCTCGATGAGGTGCTTGCGCGTGGCAATTTCAATCTTATTGTAGGCGATGTAAAGCAATCGATATACCGTTGGCGTAACAGCGACTGGAATATCATGAACAAGATTGGAGACGAATTCCGTAGCGACCTTATAACATTTGCAGAACAGACTGTAAAGTTGGATGGGAAGGAGTACTACTCCACCAACTACAGAAGCGACAGCAACATTGTTGCATTCAACAACATGCTGTATAACAACGCCATAAAATCCATCTCTGCCACCTATGACAAGCAACTTGGACCTCAGAGACTGAGCGAATTGCAATTGGCATACAACGATGTGGAACAGGCATTGCCGGAGAAGAAAGAACCGAATAACGGATACGCCGAAATACGTATCATAAATAAGGATAACAATGACGACAATTTCAAGGATTGCGCAATAAAACAACTGATACAGACCTTCCATACTCTTTTTGACGAAAACAACATAACTCCGGGTGAGATTGCCATATTGTTGAGAAGCAAAAAGAGCATGAACAAGATTGTTGAAGCCTTCAATGCCGAATTTCCGGATATCAAGATTGTGTCAGACGAGGCGTATATGCTGGGTTCATCACTGACCTTGCAGCTTGTGATAAGTGCAATGCGTTACATAGCACAACCCGAAGACCGTGTAAATATCGCAAACCTTGTAAAGTTGTATGCCAAGATAATAAACAAACACGACGAGGCCTTTGAGAACTACAACTCAAACAGCAACCTGCTTGAACTTCTTCCGGTTGAATTCCTTGAGAAGTTGGAACACTTCCGCACTCTGCCTATATACGAACTGATAGAACAGTTACTGCAGACATTCGGCATGTCCGAAGACAAGCACGAAGAGGCATATATCTACGCATTCCTCGACTATACGACACAATATCTTGCGAACAAGATATCCGACCTCAACGGTTTTCTTGAAGCGTGGGACGATGAGATATGTGAGAAGTCGATACCTGCCGAAGATGTGAACAGCGTACGCATAATGACCATACACAAGTCCAAAGGTCTTGAATTCCATACGGTAATTATTCCTTTCTGTGATTGGATTCTGAGTGGAGACAGCAGAAGTTCAATATGGTGTGAGCCAAAGGAAGCACCATACAACACGCTCAAACTTATTTCTGTTCCATTGAACAAGGAGATGCCCAATTCCATATATTGCGAAGACTATAATAAGGAGCAGCTCTATCAGTTGGTAGACAACCTGAACATTCTCTATGTTGCCACAACAAGAGCAAGAAGCAATCTGTTTATCTTCAGCGACGGAACAGGAGGACGTGGATATACCGTATCCAAAATGCTGAATGCCATTACCGAGAATCTTAAGGCATTGGATGGTTCTACATTCAACGACGGTGTTTTTGAATTCGGTACAATTGTCAAGAGCAAAGCGAATAAGAAAGAGAAGGAAGAAAAGGAGAAGAAAGAGGAAAAAGAGAATCCGTTTGAGGTAAAACCCACAAGCGTAAGACAGCCGTTTGTGTATCACAAGAACAGAATAACGTTCCAGCAATCAAAAGAACTTGCACGTTTCCTTGCAACCGACAAAACGGAAAAAGAACAATTCAAGAACATTGACGAAGGTGAGCTTATGCACCTTGTTATGTCGGGAATAAACACAAAAGACGATGTAGACAAGGTGCTCGAAAAGCTGACCATTGAAGGACTGATTGCATCGGAAGAGAGATTCAACAGAATTAAGAAACTTGTTGAACGCAACATTGTGAATCCCATGGCAAAAGATTGGTTTACAGGCAAGTATAGACTATACAACGAATGTTCGATACTTGTAAACAATAAAAAGGAAATAACACGTCGCCCCGACCGTGTCATGATAAAGGACGATGAAGCAATAGTCGTTGACTACAAATTCGGTAGAAGGAACGACGAATACAAGAAACAGGTAGCACGTTACATGGAGCTTCTTGTGCAAATGGGTTACAAGAAAGTAAAAGGTTATCTGTGGTATGGATATGAAAATAAAATAGAGGAGGTTTAAAACAATGATACCATTTTTGAAATTTGTTGCCGACGATGTTTTTTCCCGTTTCAACGGACATCTCGAAAATATTGCTATAGTATTCCCGAACAAGCGTGCCGGATTGTTCTTCAACAAATACCTGCTCGAAAAGAGCGGCAATGTTCCCATGTGGAGCCCGAGGTATATGACCATTAACGAACTCTTCCAACAGAACAGCGACCTTGCAATAGCAGACCCTATTCTGCTTGTAAGCAAACTTTACAAGGAATATATCGCGCCGTTCAAGGAGAGCGACAAGAAACCTGAGACACTCGACAGTTTCTATTATTGGGGCGAAATGCTTGTAAGAGACTTTGACGACATCGACAAGAATCTTGTCGATGCTAGAATGCTCTTTACCAATATAAAGGAGTTACGCGAACTGGGAAGTGCAAAAGATACGTTGAGCAAGGAACAGGCGGCATCAATCGAACAGTTCTTCAAGAATTTCAAGCCCGAGACAGAAAGCGATATCAAGCATAAATTCAAGGAGATTTGGGAAAGACTATACGACATCTATTCAAATTTCAAGGAGAGCCTGCGCAAAGAGAACATCGCTTACGAAGGAATGCTCTATCGCGATGTGATAGAGAACATCGGCAACCTGAAATTAGAATACGACAAATATCTGTTCGTAGGTTTCAATGCACTCAACGGAGTTGAGACAAAACTGTTCAGCACCCTCGAAAAGTGCGGTAAGGCACTCTTTTATTGGGATTACGATGAACTCTATGTAAAGAATCTACATCACGAAGCAGGACATTTCATGCGTAAGAATCTTGAGCGTTTCCCAAATGCAATACAACATGCCGGCTTCAACAATCTGAAAAGCGAAAAGAGTGTAACAGTAGTTTCTGCAAGCAACAACAGCATACAGGCGCGTTATCTGTCGCAATGGCTCAACCATAACCTGACAAGCCGGGAGATTGACACGGCAGTTGTCCTATGCGACGAAACCATGCTTGAACCTATACTGCACACAATTCCTGAAAAGGCTAACGGATACGACATAAAGAACCTGAATGTAACAATGGGTTATCCAATTTCAAGTACACCCATATTCAGCCTTATAAAACATCTTGTTGAATTGCAGTTGCGCGGTTGGAGCGAGAAACGCGGTGCATTCAGCCTTACCAACATATGCAATATCCTGAAGCATACATATGTAATCAGCGGTAGTGCCAACAGCATGAAGCTGTATGACACTTTGATGAACGAGCGTCGTTTCTACCCCACTTTTGAGGAACTTCATACCGACGATTTTCTCAAGCGCATTTTCACACGCCACACTTCCAATAAAGAGTGGATGGAAAGCATGGCATCATTGGTGTTTGAAATATCACAGAATGCATCAAAGGAGAATGATGAGCAGAACGAACTATACAACAAACTCTTCTGTGAAGCTACATTGAAGGTACACACACAGATACAGCGCATAATACATCTGCTCGACAGCGGAGAACTGGAGATAGAGCAAGCGACTGCTGGTCGTCTGCTTATAAGAATGCTCTCAATGCAGAGCATGCCTTTCCACGGCGAACCGGTCATGGGATTGCAGGTTATGGGATTGCTCGAGACACGCAATCTCGACTTCAAGAACATAATAATGCTCTCGGTAAACGAAGGAAACATACCTAAGGGCAAGGGAGAAAACTCATATATCCCCTACAACCTGAGACGTGCATTCAATCTTACACTCAGCGAACACAGGGATTCCATATATGCCTACAACTTCTACCGTCTGTTGCAACGTGCCGAAAATGTAACGCTTGTATACAACAACTCCAGCGACAGCAGAGGCGGTGGGGAATGTTCAAGATATATACTGCAGTTATCGGGAAGCAATCTGTACAATATCAAACACCTTGCATTGAGTGCAGAACAGGCTTGCGACACCTTGGCAAACGGTGAAATACAAAAGACCGACGCCATGATAAATGTACTGCGCGAACGCTTCGATAAGGGTTACAACAAAAAAGCGAAGCATCTGACCCCGACAGCAATAAACAGATACATCAACTGTAAGCTGAACTTCTACTACTATTATATACTTGGACTTAAACCACCTAAAGAGGTTGATACCGAGATGCATGCTTCCGACTTTGGAGTGGTGTTCCACAAAGCGGCAGAAGAGTTGTACAAAGCTCTCACAAAGAACGGAAATGTAATAAACATCAATGATATTGAGCCATATCTCAAGAACACTGAACTGCTAAAGAGGTTTGTGGATGATGCCTTCAAGGAGACATTCTTCAAAGGAGGAGAGCCTGTATATAACGGAGAGCAATACATCAACCACGGAATGCTCAAGCGATTCCTTATACACTTGCTGAACATAGACAAGAGCGCACTGCCCATATATTATATATGTGGCGAGGGCGAGATTGCCATGCCTCACAGCATCGAAAGCAACGGTACGAAAATCGACCTTGAAATAGGCGGTACAATAGACCGTATCGATGTCAAAGGCAACAGAGTAAACATCATCGACTACAAGACCGGTGGCGGTAAAAGCGACACAAAGACATCATTGGAAGAGATTTTCGCTCACGAGGGAAAATCATCGAACTACCGTCTGCAATCCATTCTCTATTCAATTGCAATAGATGAACTGTTGGCAGGCAAGCCGGTAAGGACAAGCGGTGGCGGATGCGACTGGTGCAATATCCTAAAACCTTTGAAACCGACAGAAGTCTCACCACATCTGCTCTATGTACATAAGGAAAACAATGGCGCGAAACGCGATGATTACATGGTTGACGTGAGCCAGAAACCGTTGACCGGTATCGCTGACATAAAGCAGGAGTTTCTCGATAGGCTTGATGTCATTCTAAGAGAGATTTTCGACAAGAATGTACCATTCTCCCCCGCTCCTGACGAAAAACGTTGCGAATATTGCGATTACAAGAAAATATGCGGAAAATAACCCTGCGACAGAGTGTATCCCAGCACTCTGTCGTTTTTTATGGTTGGCGTATTACCACCTCTTCCCATATTGCCGTGTCGCCTTCATTCACAATAAAGGAATAAGAGATTATGTCTGAATCCTTCGGCGATTCTGTTTCCTTTGAATAATGCAGGGGAAAGGAATCGTGGGGCAATGTGCCGTATTCTATGAAAAAGGAGTTGTTTACTGCAGTTTCCACAGGCTTGATATATCGTATGGGATTATTTCCGCTACACGATATCAGCAGCAACAGCAATATATAGAAAAAACGAGTCATCATCTGTTTATATTCCAGATAACAACCCGCTTGATATAAATGTTTTAAAAAATGCTAAAACTCCTCTACATTTTCAAAATGTTCCCATATACGTGCGAAACCATATTCACCTACAAGACCTGCAGGCACACGTAACATAGTATTTGAATATACCGCAGCATCGGCAATCTCACCCGAACACATGGGAGCAGCCTCGCACAGAACACGAAGTTCGTTCAAAGCAGTACAGCCACGGAATGCCTGATCACCGACACTCACTACAACAGCAGGAAGAACAAGGTTCTCCAACGAAGTACAATTATAGAATGCGCCATAACCGATGCTCAGCACTCCATCGTGCAATCTTACACTATGTAATGATGCGCAGTTGGCAAGCACACCTTGGTCGAGCATATTCACTGCCTTTGGCAACTCAAATTCAACAAGCGATGAGCAACCCCAGAAAGCACCCTTCTTTACTGCAGCCACCGATGCCGGCAATACGATATTCTTCAACGAAGAACAGTCGCGGAAAGCCCATCCCTCTATTGCAACAACACCTTCGGGCAATGAAATTTCGGTAAGTGCAGAGCATCCACAAAAAGCATATTCGCCGATACTCTCAACCATACCGCCCATAGATACCTTCTCAAGTGCAGAACAACCATCGAAAAGTGAAGGCTCGATGTTTATCAGATTTTCCGACAGGAAAGCACGCTTCAATGCAGTACATCCGGCAAAGGCATTCTTGCCTATAACTATTACATTGGCTGGCAACACAAATTCTTCAAGCGAAGTACATCCCTTGAAAGCCGACATACCTATGACATGCAAGGCAAAAGGGAACACCACTTTCGAGAGTTTTGTACAACCTTCAAAAGCACCTATTCCGATGCTTTCGACATTCTCTCCGAGCACAACTGAATGCAAACCGACACACTCGGCAAATGCCTCGTCAAGAATATCGGTAACAGGATACTCCACTCCATTATGTTGCACGACATCGGGAATAACCACTTCGCCACTATAAGGAACAAGCGACTTGGTTACTGTTGCACACTTTTTGTTATCGTCGAGCAGATATGTAAGTTTATCTATATTAACAATCATAACTGTTTTTTATGGGATAAGCAATGAACTGTCTCCGTAACTGAGGAAACGGAAATCGTGCGACAAGGCATAATCGTAAATCTTGCGCCAATCGCCTTTAAGGAATGCCGAAACCAACAGAAGCAATGTACTCTTTGGCTGATGGAAATTGGTTACAATGGACTTTACTATGCGATACTCATACCCCGGAGCAATCATTATCTGCGTGTGAGAATGAAGTCGGTCGATGCCTTTGCTGTCGAGCCAGGCAATAAGCGCCTGCAATGCATCTGTAGCAGAGATTGAATGCTCGCGATTATATGGAGTCCACTGCCCTACATGCAAGCTATCCATATCTATATCGGGATTTTCAGCAACAAGTTCGCCAAGGAAATAAAGGCTTTCGAGAGTACGCACCGAAGTTGTACCCACAGCCACTACATTAGCTTGCGAAGCTATAAGTTTCTCAAGCAACTCCTTACGCACCTCGATATACTCCTCGTGCATCTCATGGTCGGCAATAAGTTCGCTCTTCACAGGTTTGAATGTTCCTGCGCCAACGTGCAGAGTAACTTCTTCGCGTTCCACACCGTTTTCCGACAATGCGCCAAGCACCTCGGGAGTAAAATGCAGTCCGGCAGTAGGAGCGGCAACAGATCCCTTTACCTTTGAATAGACAGTCTGATATGTACTCTTGTCGCTCTCCTCAGTCTTGCGATTCAAATATGGTGGAATTGGTAATTCACCGGCAGCATCGAGCAGTTCGGCAAAGGTAACACCGCCATCCCAGAAGAAACGGACCGAATTTACAGCAGCCGCGCCACCTATGCGCTCTACCGACAGAGTAACATCCTTGCCAGCGACATTTATACACTGCGACAACACACCGCTCTTCCAACGGTTTGAGTTGCCCACAAGACAACGCCAAACACATTCGTCTGTCTGTTGGAAAATCTGTAGATAGTCGTTGGGCGTTTCGGGTTCAAGACAAAACACCTCGACCTGCGCACCAGTTTCTTTACGGAATCGCATACGCGCCTGAATAACCTTGGTGTTGTTGAACACCATAAGTGTCCCGGGCTTTATGTATGACGGCAAGTTTGAGAATTTATCCTCGCTAACCTCTCCTTTATTATATATGAGCAGTTTGGATGTATCGCGTTGCGCCAACGGATATTTTGCAATCCTCTCATCGGACAATGGATAATCGTATTCTGCTATTGCTATTTCCTGAATATGTTTCATCTATTCTCTTTTTAGCACATTCTGTCTCTGTAATCCTCGTAACCGAACATCTTGTATACTTCGAGTTCACCGTTGCAATGCAGGAGCGCGATGCTCGGGTGCGATATACCGTTGAACATATTTGTCTTTACAGTGGTATAGTGTATCATATCCTGGAACACCACATTATCACCAATCTTCAACGGTTCTTTGAATTTCCAGCTACCCATATAATCACCGCTCAAGCAACTGTTACCACCAAGACGGTATATATTCTCGCTGAATGGTGCTCCCTTTACAGCATCGGCATCCAATGACTCGGCATCGGTAACCACAGGCTGATATGGCATTTCAAGACAGTCGGGCATATGACATGTAAAACTTACGTTGAGTATAGCTGTTCTGATACCACGGCTCTCAACTATATCCACGACTTCTGATACAAGTGAACCTGTTTGCCATGCAAAGGCAGAACCCGGTTCAAGAATTATTTCAAGATTAGGATAACGGCTACGCAATCCCTTCAATAGCCCTATAAGGTGCTCTGTATCATAATCCTTACGTGTCATAAGGTGACCACCACCAAGATTCAACCATTTGATTTTTGGCAACCATTTGCCGAACTTTTCCTCGATATGTACAAGAGTGTTTTCAAGAGCATACGAGCTTGACTCGCAATGACAATGGCAATGGAATCCTTCGATGCCTGCAGGCAACTCGTCGGGCAACAGGTCGGCAGTAACACCGAAGCGGCTGCCGGGAGCGCAAGGATTGTAAAGTTCAGTCTCAATTTCAGAGTATTCGGGATTAATGCGGATACCGCATGAAATTGCATGCTCTGCTCCTAATGTACGCTCATAGAAACGCTCATACTGCGACAATGAGTTGAATGATATATGACTGCAGCAACGCATCATCTCGCCGAATTCACTATCGGTGTATGCCGGTGAAAACGCATGTGCACGGTTGCCGAACTCCTCAAAAGCCAGACGTGCCTCGTGAATGGAACTTGCTGTAACCGATTTTATATATTCACGGAAAATTGGAAAACTCTTCCATAAAGCAAATGCCTTGAAGGCAAGAATAATCTCAACACCCGACTCCTTTGCAACACGGCTTATAAGTTCAAGGTTACGGCGCAACAACGCCTCTTCCATCACATAACATGGCGATGGCACTCTGTTTATCATATCTTTATCCATTATCCTATGGTTTTTAATTTAGCAAATTTAAGAAGTAATGTCTTTACACCGGCATTCTGGAAACGTATTGTGGCTTTTGCATTCTCACCGATGCCCTCGGTAGCCTGTACCTCACCCACTCCAAAGCGATCGTGCTGTACAATCATTCCAACACTCAAGGCGGCATGATTGCTCTTGGACGCATAATAGTCGCGTTGCACATCGCTCATTCTGCGCAGATTTGCAGGTTTCTCCATAAAGGCAGATGCCGAAATGACACGCTTTGCAGGTGTCTGCGGTGCAGAAGGCTGAGCAGCGCGTTGCTCCGTAGCGAATGACGATGAGCGTTGCGAAAAACCGGTGTTGGTGCGTCCGAACATTCCACCCATACGTGGCGAGTTTGTCTGTTGTTGCGTACGTTGCGCCTGTACTCCACCCTGCATGGCAATATAACGTGTATCAATCTCTTTAATGAAGCGGCTCGGTTCGCAGAAGCTGAACTGTCCATATCGGTAACGGCTCTTTGCAAAAGACAGGACACAATGGTCCTTGGCGCGGGTTATTGCCACATAGAACAGACGGCGTTCCTCCTCCATCTCCTTCATCGAAGCCTGCGCACATTGGTTGGGGAAGAGTTCCTCTTCCAAGCCGACAATAAACACCGTGGGGAACTCCAGTCCTTTGGCAGAGTGTATTGTCATCAATGTAATACAGTCGGTATTCTCTTCATCGCCGGAATCAAGGTCGGACATCAGCGATACCTCCGAAAGGAAATCTATCAGCCCTGCATTAGAGTTACCCTCCTGCATACGTAAATCAACGAAATCGGCTATACCGTTTATAAGCTCCTCTACATTCTCCTGACGTGCCTTACCTTCAACAGTGTTGTCGCGCGACATCTCCAAACTGATGCCACTCTTTTGCAGAACATATTTTGCAAGTTCAAGAGCATTCTTTTCGGCAGCCATTACAGCGAATTCATCAATCATCGCCACAAAAGCACCCAATTTTGTCAAAGTACCTTTTGACAAATCCAATGCCGATGCGAAAGGATTGGCTATGGCATCCCAAAGACTCATGCCATTCTCCATGGCATACTCTTTGACCTTTTGCACAGTCTTGTCGCCTATACCGCGTGCCGGGTAATTTATTATTCTCTTGAAAGCCTCTTCGTCGTCCTTGTTGCATATAAGACGGAAATAGGCAATTACATCCTTTATCTCCTTGCGCTGATAGAACGACAATCCACCGAATATGCGATAAGGGTAAGAGCGCTTGCGGAACGACTCCTCGAAGATACGCGACTGAGCATTGGTTCGGTAAAGTATTGCGAAATCACTGAAAGCAAGCCCTTCTCGACGACGCAGTTCAGCAATCTTGTTCGCGACAATCTCGCCCTCCTCAAAATCGGAATAAGCCGAATAAAGAGCAAGAGGCTCACCATCGCCACGCTCAGAATACACAGTCTTCTTTATCTGCTCACTATTACGTTCAATGAGACTGTTTGCCGCATTTACAATCATCTTTGTGGAACGGTAATTCTGTTCCAACTTGAATATCTTTGCACCCTTGTAACGCTCAGTAAAGCCAAGAATATTGCTGATGTTGGCACCACGGAACGAATAGATGCTCTGTGCATCATCACCTACCACACAGATGGCACGACGTGCTTCTGTAAGTTGCCAAACAATGCAACCCTGAACATAGTTGGTATCTTGAAACTCATCCACAAGTACATATCTGAATCTCGACACATACTGCTCAAGCACTTCGGGATGTTCCTGGAACAGACGGTATGTATTTACAAGCAGATCGTCAAAATCCATGGCATTCGCCAGACGGCAACGCTCGTCGTATCTTTTATAGATCTCGTAAGTGGATGGTATACGTGCACGTACATCATCACCACGCAGACCGCCGTTGTTTTCGTAGTCGCGTGGCGAGACTAGTGCACTTTTTGCACCTGAAATACGCTCGGCAACAACATTAGGCTTGTAAATCTTTTCATCAAGTTCCATCTCCTTGATGATACTCTTTACAAGACTGCGCGAATCGCTCTGATCGTATATGGTAAATTGTGGAGTATATCCTATAAGATGTGCCTCGCGACGCAGAATCTTTGAGAACACGGAGTGGAATGTTCCCATCCACAGCATAGAAGCAGCCTTCTCGCCCACCTTTGAGGCGATACGTTCCTTCATTTCGCCCGCAGCCTTGTTGGTAAAAGTAAGTGCCAATATCGACCATGGCTCATATCCGTTCTCAAGCAGATAAGCGATTTTATATGTAAGCACACGTGTCTTTCCCGAACCCGCACCTGCAATCACAAGTGAAGGTCCGTCGCAATAGCACACAGCATCATACTGCGCCTTGTTCAATTCATATTCGTAATCAATCATATCAGGAACCGTTGCAGAGCACTACCCCTCCTGCAATAATTTGCGAAGATAGTCAAAAAACAGGAAAAAATGTACTTATCAAAGGAAACATTTTCAAACAATCCGAATTCATTTCACCCTCTTTACCAGATAGACAATCACAGGCAAATGGTCGCTGTATCCGTTGAGCCACATTCCACCGGCATGAGTACGTTTTATACTTCCCTTGTATCGCCCTTTTTCCTGAAACATATACGCACGCGAGAAAATTTCAGCCTTATGGAATACCAACGAAGAAGCATTGGCATACAGCAAGTTACCGCTCAGAATAATCTGATCGAACAGATGCCATCTGTTTTCATATTTAAGAGTTCCGCCATCCTCTTCATAAAATATTTTCCACCAAGGATTATAAAGTCCTTTGGCACCACCAGTATCCTTTTTGTCGTACACAGCACCCAAAGATTCCGAGACACTCACATTGTCGGGATTATCGTTCAAATCGCCCATTACTATCACTTTTGAACCAGGAACTGCATTCATCAACGAATCCTTCAAATGACGCACGAATGTTCCGGCTCCTTCACGCGCAGGAGATTTCGCCGAACGCGATGGCCAATGGTTCACAATTATATGGACCGTCTCACCACCCATCACACCGGTTACAAGCAGGAATCCGCGTGTCAGATAAACCGTATCATTCCTGACATCCCTGTAAGGTACAAGAGAACTGCCGATAGGTTCAAACAGAGTGGGATTATACAGCAGGGCACAATCAACGCCACGCTTGTCGTTTCCCTCGTAATGAATGTAACGCCAACCGCGATGGATAAGATTTTCGTGTTCGACAATGTCTTGCAGCACCCTTGCATTCTCAACCTCACAAACACCCACCACCGCCATGCCGTCGGCAGAGACATCCGTTCCCATTTCGGCAAGCACCATTGCCATATTATTTATCTTGTTGGTATACTTTAGTGTACCCCATTTGTTCTTACCCTCCGGGAGAAAATCATAATCATTCTTTCCTGCATCGTGTATTGTATCGAAAAGATTTTCAAGATTATAGAATCCCACATTATAGAATTCCGGAGTACTCTTCTGCGCATTTACAGCAGAAAAGGAAAAGAGCACAGCCAAAAGCAAAAGAAAAAGTTTTTTCATCCCATGATATATTATGGCATAAAATTAGTCATTTCATCTGATAAAACACAAAGCAATATGGTAGAAAAAAAAAGAAGAGCGACCACTAAAGCCACTCTTCAACTACTAATAAGTTATCGTTCAGTCCTGTGATATTAGAACTTATATGTAGCACCTACCATAAGATAAGAACCTGCTACCCAACCTACTTCGCCATTTACTGCCCAGTTGTCGTTGAAGTACCATCTTACACCAGCAGTTGTTGTCCAGTCGAAGATACCGTGAGTATTCTTGTAAACATGCTTGTCACCGTCGTCATATGTATAAGTATCCTTAGAAACATATGCACCACCACCAAGACCAAGCTGAACATAAGTATCGAGTTTGTCGATGAACTGATAGTGGAAAGAACCCACAACACCAAGTGTGAAGTAATCTCTTACGTCTCTGTTAGTATAATAGTAACCATTATACTTATAAGTACGGATGCAGTTGCTGAAAGAACCACCGACACCTACAGAAGCCTTGCCATCGAGAAGAGTGTAAACACTACGCTCGTATGTCAATCTCTGACCGAAACCTGAACCATAACCCAATGTGAGGCTGACAATGTTATCACCTTTGTCAAAAACAGGTTTTGTTACCTGTGCCTGTGCGCTACCAGCAACAAGAAGAGCAGCTGCTACTGCAAAAATGCTAAAAAACTTTTTCATAGTACGTGTTTTTTAAAATTAGTAAATATTAGTAAACTTTTCGCAAAAGTATCAAGTCGCAGATAATATAAGGGTATATATGTGTATGTAAAATTTAATGAAATGTTATATCATTAAAAAACAGAGAAAACCGCAGAAACTTTTCTTTAAGGATTTATCTCTTTATTTGACTTTAGCCATTGAATTGTCGTACAACCCACAATCCTTTTAAATACATTACAATAAACCACTTGCGAGTTGAATCCGCATTGTTCGGCAATGGTTTCAAGGGTAAGTCCCAGTTCCTTTTTCACAAGAAGCAAGGATTTTGACTTTTCGATACGGAAACCGTTGACAAACGCCACAAAATTCTTGCCATAGACCAGATTTATGGACTTTGAAAGATTGTTGGTTGAAATTCCGGTAGCTTTTGCAACATCCTTTAACGAAAGATCAGCATCAGTATACAGTTCGGTATTCTTCAGATATTCGGCAACCACACGGGCATAATCACGTAATTGGGCAAAATCCTCTTTTGGAACAGCCTCCTGTGTACCAGATTTATCAACCTTTAGACAATGACGAAGAAGTAAAGGATAACCAATCAATTGCATTATAAAAATCGCGCCGTTTACATTGTGGGCAAGCCCTATATTCAAACAATAAATAGTCAACGACAACAGAAAAGGCAACAGATGCAACATTTGAACAGAATGTAATTCTGTATCTTTTTTCAAGACCTTCCGTAAACAGAAGAACAAAAATGGCATAAACAACATATTGAACGATTCCCGAAGCGGAAACAATATATCAACAGCCTTGTACCACCCAATTCCCTGGAATATATCCGTAATCTCATATAATATATAAGGTATCGCAATAATCCAGAAACAGGAGACTGGACCATAGGTTTCGTTCCTATAGTTTCTCCGGCGCAACATCATTGATATTAAGAACAATGCCAATGGCAAAGCAACAACAGACAAAACATTGATAATCAATAAAAACATACTAATCTCCATACTTATAGTTTAGGAATCTCTTACCAAGAGTGCGACAGACAGGCATAACACATTGTATTACAATTGAATACAAGTCTGGGAGATGTATTTTTGCTAAACAAATCAGAGTTTTGACACACTTTTAACAACTGTAGAATATTGTCAAATCCTATATTTTAGTTACTTTTGTAGCGAATTGCGTGTCTCTTGGTAAGAGACATGCAATTTTGCTAAACAAAATTCTACACTTAGCAAATTATTCAAAATTCAAGTTAAATTCTGCATTTTTTATAAAAAAGTTCATCTTTTCTTTGTTTTTAATAATTATTGCCATTAAATTTGCGCAGTAACTAACAAAAAGAGAGAAAATGTATAACAGTTTGTATATCCTTAACAATCTAAACCTCGTGGTCTTGCTCAGATAACGGGAGAAAGGTTGTGTGTATATACGAACAAGAATATATAGAAGCCTTTCTCCACACGGAGGAGGGCTTTTTACATATTAAGAAACTTATTTAAAAGATATGTCTTTTACAGAAACTTCCAAGGATTTGCCACGTATCAGCGGTGCAGAAGCCGTTATACGCTCTTTGTTGGCAGAAGGAGTTGATACCATGTTCGGTTATCCGGGCGGTGCAATCATATCGGTTTATGACGCACTTTACGACTATCGCGACAAGCTGAACCATATACTTGTACGTCATGAGCAATGTGCTGTGCATGCAGCCGAAGGCTATGCCCGTGCAACAGGTCGTACCGGAGTGTGTATGGTAACATCAGGACCGGGCGCAACAAACACCGTCAGCGGACTAGCAGACGCTATGCTCGACTCCACCCCGCTTGTATTGATTACAGGACAGGTTTCTTCGTCAACATTGGGAACAGACGCATTCCAAGAGATAAACTTTATAGAAATCACGAACTCCATAACAAAATGGAACTGTCAGGTAAAACGTGCCGAGGATATTCCCGAAGCCATTGCACGCGCATTCTATGTAGCGTCAACCGGCAGACCGGGACCGGTAGTTGTGGACATAACTAAAGATGCCCAGACAGGCATGCTCGATTTTGACTACAATCCAACCAAGTTCATACGCAGTTACATGCCCAACAACGAGGTGGATTCAAATCAGATTTCAGAAGCGGCACGCCTTATAAACCTTGCACGCAAGCCAATGGCATTGGTGGGACAGGGAGTAATCCTTGGCAGAGCCGAAAAAGAGTTGCTTCACTTCCTTGAAAAGAGCGGCATCCCTGCAACAAGCACACTGCTCGGAATGTCTGCTATTCCGTCGGAGCACCCACAGTTTGTGGGAATGATGGGTATGCACGGCAACTATGGTCCTAACATCAAGAACCGCGATTGCGACCTGCTTATTGCAATAGGAATGCGTTTCGATGAACGCGCCACCGGCAAACCCGAGAACTTTGGAATAAATGCAAAGATTATCCACATGGAAATAGACCCTGCCGAGGTCAACAAGCTTATATATGCCGATGTCGCTGTTATGGGCGATGTCAAAAAGACACTCCCTGCACTCACAGAAAAAATTTCGAGAAAGCAGCATACGGAATGGATTGACGAATTCCGCATCTGTGCCAATATCGAGCGCGAAAATGTAATAGAGCCAGCCATTGAGCGTCGTGGCGAACATCTGCGCATGGGTGAGGTTGTAGATGCCGTATCACATCAGTTCGACGACGCGATAATAGTTACCGATGTCGGACAACAACAGATGTTCGCATCGCGATATTTCCGATTCAAACGCTCACGCAGCATCATAACATCGGGCGGACTTGGAACTATGGGCTACGGATTGCCTGCTGCCATAGGTGCAAAGATTGGTATGCCCGACCGCGAGGTTTGCCTGTTCGTAGGTGACGGAGGTCTGCAGATGACATCGCAGGAATTGGGAACAATGTATCAGTCGGAGGTTGGCGTTAAAATAGTTCTTATGAACAACGGTTATCTTGGCATGGTGCGCCAATGGCAGGAATTGTTCTACGACCGTCGCTATTCGTTCACAGAGCTCGTGAATCCCGACTTTGAACTCCTGGCAAAAGCGAATCATATAGCTTACCGTTATGTAGACAAGCACGAGGACCTTGACGATGCCGTAAGAGAGATGCGCAACGCCAAAGGAGCATTCCTGCTCGAAGTAAGAGTTCAGAAAGAAGAAAACGTATTCCCTATGGTTCCTGCAGGTCAGCCATTGGAAAATATCAGATTGGAATAATACTATGAACAAAGATTTTATCATAACCGTATTTTCAGAGAACAAGGTGGGACTCCTGAGCCAGATAACAACGGTATTCACCCATCGAAACGTGAATATCGAATCGTTGACCGTATCGGAGTCTGCCATAGAGGGAGTACACAAATACACCATTCTGGTACGCAACGAAGAGGATAAGGTTGCAAACCTTGTAAAACAGATAGAAAAGAAGGTCGACGTGCTGAAAGCATTCTGCTATACCCCATCGGAAGTTGTGATGCAGCAGATTGCGCTATATAAAGTGAAACGCGGAAAGAATGTTGAAGAACTGGTACGTCGTCATAATGTACGTATTCTCGACATTCACGACGACTACATTGTTCTTGAAAAGACAGGACACAAAGAGGAGATTGACGAACTCTACCAGATGCTGTCGCCATATGGTCTGTACCAGTTTGTATGTTCGGGAGTTGTAGCAATCATCAAGTCGCGCACCGAACTTATGAACGAATACATGCAACACGTAGAAGAACAGAGAAAAAAAGCAATGCAATAAAAAATATAGAAATAATGAGCGAAAAAGTATATATATTCGATACCACCCTGCGCGATGCCGAACAGGTGCCCGGTTGCCAGCTCAACACCATTGAGAAAATCGAGGTTGCACGTCAGCTCGAAAGATTAGGCGTGGATATCATCGAAGCGGGATTCCCTATTTCAAGTCCGGGAGACTTCAATTCGGTTGTAGAGATTTCAAAAGCAGTAACAAATCCCACAATCTGTGCGCTTACACGCGCTGTAAAGAAAGATATCGATGTAGCGGCACAGGCACTTGAATTCGCAAAACGCGGACGAATACACACCGGTATAGGAACATCAACATACCATATCTATGAAAAACTGCGCATGACACCCGACACTGTCATGGAGCATGCTGTAGAAGCTGTAAAATATGCACGTCGTTTTGTCGATGACGTAGAATTCTACTGCGAAGATGCAGGACGCACCGACGAAGAATTCCTTGCACGTGTTGTAGAGGCTGTAATTGCAGCCGGAGCCACAGTTGTGAATATCCCCGACACCACAGGCTACTGCCTTCCGAGCGAATATGGTGCAAAGATTGCATACCTTATGAACAAAGTGCCCAATATCGATAAAGCCATAATCTCCACCCATTGCCATAACGACTTGGGCATGGCAACAGCCAACACCTTGGCTGCAGTGCAGAACGGAGCACGTCAGGTTGAGGTTACAATCAACGGTTTGGGCGAAAGAGCCGGTAACACAGCGTTGGAAGAGGTTGTAATGGCAATAAAGTGTCATTCAAACCTTGATTTCGACCTTGGTATAGACACCAAACAGATTATCGCAACAAGCAAGCTCGTTTCCAATCTTATGCGTATGCCGGTGCAGGCAAACAAGGCAATTGTTGGTCGCAATGCCTTTGCCCACTCATCGGGAATTCATCAGGACGGAGTACTCAAGAGCCGCGAGACATACGAGATTATAGACCCCGAGGATGTTGGTGTTGACCAGTCGAGCATCGTACTCACAGCACGCAGCGGACGCGCGGCACTCAAACACCATCTGAGCGAAATAGGATACACGCCCGAAGGCGACGCACTCGACGATATATACCAGCGTTTCCTTGAGCTTGCCGACAAAAAGAAGATGATTACAACAAGAGACCTTGAAGTACTCATAGGAACCACCAACCATCGCAGAATGAGCATACAGCTTGTAGGTTTACAGGTGGTCTGCGGTAAATCGGCTATGCCTACAGCAACGGTACAGATAAGTTTCGACGGAGATGTCTTCACCGAAACTGCATGCGGAAACGGTCCTGTGGATGCGGCAATCACGGCTGTAAAGAACATCACCAAACGTCGCGTACACATCGAGGAATTCCTTATCCAGGCTATAACACGCGGTAGCGATGACTTGGGAAAAGTACATATGCAGATTTCGCATAAAGGAAAGATGTATCACGGCTTCGGAGCCAATACCGATATTGTAACAGCTTCTGTGGAATCGTTCATCGACGCAATATCAAAAATAGCATAATATTTTTTAGAAATTTAAACAGCTTCTAATAATGAATACACTGTTTGATAAGATTTGGGATTCGCACACCGTACGCACCTTGGATGGCGGTTCATGCGTGCTGTATATCGACCGCCAATACATACACGAGGTGACAAGCCCACAGGCTTTTGCAGGACTGCGTAAACGTGGGATAGGCGTGTTCCGCCCTGCGCAGGTAACGGCAAGCCCCGACCATAACATTCCCACCAAGAATCAGCACCTGCCCATTGCCGAGCCACAGTCGGCACAGCAAGTGGCAACACTCGAAAAGAACTGTGCCGAGAATGGAATAAATATATTCCCCATCGGTTCGGAACGTAACGGCATTATCCACGTCATAGGTCCACAGACAGGCTTGACACAGCCAGGCATGACAATTGTTTGTGGCGACAGCCACACATCGACACACGGTGCACTCGGATGCATTGCATTCGGCATTGGCACAAGCGAGGTCGAAATGGCTTTGGCATCGCAATGCATATTGCAGTCAAAGCCCAAGAGCATGAGAATAAACGTTGAAGGCGAACTCAAATCCGGAGTATGCTCAAAGGATATTATCCTTTATATAATATCAAAACTCGGAACAGGTGGCGGAACAGGTTACTTTGTGGAGTTTGCAGGATCAGCTATACGCTCATTATCTATGGAAGCACGTATGACTATATGCAACATGAGCATTGAAATGGGCGCACGTGGCGGTATGATAGCCCCCGACCAGATCACATTCGACTATCTGCGCGGTCGTGAGTTCGCGCCACATGGCGAAGAGTGGGAGAAAGCGGTTGAGAGTTGGGGCAAGCTACGTTCCGACGACGATGCCGTATTTGACAAGGAGATTACATTTGATGCGGCGGATATTGAACCAATGATTACATACGGCACGAATCCTGGTATGGGAATTGCCGTTAATGGCAAAATTCCTTCGTCAGAGGGCATGGATGCTGCATCAAAGGCGTCATACGCCAAAGCACTTGGCTATATGAACTTTAGCGAAGGCGACAAGATGATTGGCAAGCCTGTAGATTACGTATTTGTGGGTAGTTGCACCAATGGTCGAATCGAAGACCTTCGCGCCTTTGCAAATTTTGTTAAAGGGCACAAAAAAGCAGAAAACATCACTGCGTGGATTGTTCCCGGTTCAAAGGAGGTTGAGCGCATGGCTATAGAAGAAGGATTGCGCGACATTCTGCAAGAAGCAGGATTTGAACTTCGCCAGCCCGGTTGCTCGGCTTGCCTTGCGATGAACGAAGACAAGATTCCTGCAGGAAAATATTGCGTGGCAACATCGAACCGCAACTTCGAAGGACGTCAAGGTCCGCAAGCACGCACACTGCTCGCAGGTCCACTGGTTGCCGCTGCGGCAGCAGTTACAGGTGTAATAACAGACCCACGCACAATGATGTAAAACCGTTACAGCGAAGAGTTATGAGACAGAAATTCACAACATTACGCTCAACGGTAGTACCACTGCCGATTGAGAATATAGATACCGACCAGATTATCCCGGCACGCTTTCTAAAGGCAACAACACGCGACGGATTCGGCGAGAACCTTTTCCGCGACTGGCGATACAACGAAGACGGAAGTCCCAAAGAAGAGTTTGTAATGAACTCCCCCCTATACAAAGGCGAAATACTTGTCGCAGGTAAGAACTTTGGTTGCGGTTCTAGCCGTGAACACGCGGCGTGGGCAATTGAAGGAGCAGGATTCCGCGCCGTAGTATCAAGTTTCTTTGCCGACATCTTCCGCAACAACGCACTCAACAACGGTCTTTTACCCGTTGTTGTAAGCGAAAAGATGCTTGCGGATATTTTTGAAGCGGCAAAGAAGAATGCAGATATGCAATTGAACATTGACCTGCCGGCGCAGACAATAGAGATTGCAGGCACAGACATCAAAGAATCGTTCGACATTGCTCCATACAAAAAGCAGTGTCTTATGAACGGATACGACGATATAGATTTCCTTGTAAGCATCCGTTCCGAGATAGAATCATTTGAGAACAAATAAACATTCAGCAAAAAGATGAAAGATATAAGAATTGCCGTACTTCCCGGTGATGGTATCGGTCCCGAGATTGTTGCACAGGCAGTAAAAGTCGTAGATGCAGTAGCCGTGAAATTCGGATACAACATAACATACACACACGCCCTTGTGGGTGCTTGCGCTATTGATGCGACAGGTAACCCCTACCCCGACGAAACGCACAAGGCATGTATGGAGGCCGACGCTGTACTCTTTGGAGCTATTGGTGACCCACGTTTCGACAACACCCCCGAAGCAAAGGTACGCCCCGAGCAGGGCTTGCTTGCCATGCGCAAGAAACTTGGACTATATGCCAACCTGCGCCCCGTAAACACATTCGAGAGCCTACTCCACCGTTCACCATTGCGCCACGACCTTGTTGAAGGTGCCGATTTCATCTGCGTGCGCGAACTCACCGGCGGACTATATTTCGGTCGCCCACAGGGACGTTCCGAAGACGGTAACACCGCATACGACACATGCGTATATTCACGCGAAGAGATTGAGCGTATATGCCGTCTGGGATTCGAATATGCCGGCAAACGCCGAGGAAAGCTCACTGTTGTTGACAAGGCAAACGTGCTTGCAACATCACGCCTATGGCGCGAGACAGCCAAAGCGATGGAGAAGGATTACCCCAATGTAAAGGTAGAATATATGTTCGTCGATAATGCAGCGATGAAGATAATCCAGCAGCCCAAATATTTCGATGTTATGGTTACAGAGAATATGTTCGGCGACATTCTCACCGACGAAGCAAGTGTTATCACCGGCTCACTGGGGTTGTTGCCATCGGCATCAATCGGTACAGGAACATCACTCTTCGAGCCAATCCACGGTTCTTATCCACAGGCTGCAGGAAAGAACATAGCCAACCCCATTGCAACAATCCTTTCAGCTGCAATGATGTTTGAATACGCATTCGCCGACATGGAAGCCGGAGCGGCAATACGCAGAGCGGTAAATCTTTCAATAGAACAGAACATCGTCACCGAAGACATCGTCACCGCAGGAATCAAGCCATCCACCACAACCGAGGTTGGAGACTTCATTGCAAAAAGTATTTAAAGCAAAATGTTACAAAAAAGGTTATATCAATACAACCTTTTTATACAAAACCGGTGTCGCTCTGGCGACACCGGTTTATCTTTTATACTATGAAAAGCAACTCCCTGTACTTAGGCAAAGTCCACAACTCATTATCAACAACTAGTTCCAACTGGTCGATATGCTGACGTATGGATTCCAGCATTGGGGCAACATTGTCGTGGTATGCTATTGCTTTTTCTCGTTCACAAGCAATGCGATTTGCAACCTTACGACGTTCAACCATCTCATCTACAAGACGACGGATCTCTGCAACATGCTGTGCCATCTGTTTCACAAGTTCGATATTCTCGGCAGACAGACGGTCGCCCTCCTCTTTGCCGATAACCTGCTCCATCTTTATGACATTGTCGAGCAAGGAACTCTGATACTTGGTGGCAGTTGGGATAATGTGGTTCAAAGCAAGATCGCCAAGTACGCGCGCCTCAATCTGTATCTTCTTGGTGTACATCTCCCATTTGATTTCGTTACGCGCACGAAGCTCTGTTTCGGTCATCACCTCCATGTCACGGAACATTGCAACGCTTTCCTTATCCAAATAGCGGTCGAACACAAGCGGTGCGCTTGCCTCGCAGTCGAGACCGCGACGCTCAGCCTCGCGTTTCCACTCATCGCTGTAGCCGTTACCGTCGAAACGAATAGGTTTGCTATACTTGATGTATTTGCGTATAATCTTTACAAGAGCATCCTCTTTTGTCGCTCCCTTTTCGATAAGCTCATCAACCTCGCGTTTGAAGATAGTAAGCTGCTCTGCCATGGCTGTGTTGAGAGCAATCATTGCCGATGCACAGTTAGCCTCTGAACCCACAGCGCGGAACTCAAAACGGTTACCGGTGAAGGCAAAGGGCGATGTGCGGTTACGGTCGGTATTGTCAATCATCAGCTCAGGGATTGAAGGGATATTCAATCTCAATTCGCGTTTGCTGAGGATTTTTACAACATCATCGGTTGTTTCCATATGGTCGAGCACCGATGACAAGTGCGAGCCAAGGAAACTTGATATGATTGCAGGAGGTGCTTCTGCTGCGCCCAGACGATGCGAGTTGGCAGCAGACATAATGCTAGCCTTGAGCAAACCATTATGACGGTATATTGCAGCAAGGGTATTTACCACAAAAGTGATGAAACGCAGGTTGTCCTTATCGTTCTTACCCGGAGCCATAAGAAGCACGCCTGTATCTGTTCCAAGCGACCAATTGTTGTGCTTACCCGAACCGTTCACACCCTTGAAAGGCTTTTCGTGCAACAGAACGCGGAAACCGTGACGACGTGCCACCTCTTTCATAAGTGCCATGATAAGCATATTATGGTCAACGGCAAGGTTACACTCCTCGTATATCGGCGCAAGCTCGAACTGGTTAGGAGCCGCCTCGTTGTGGCAAGTCTTGGCTGGAATACCAAGTTTCATAGCCTCAATTTCGAGTTCCTTCATAAAGGCGGCAACACGTTTTGGTATTGAACCGAAATAGTGGTCCTCAAGTTGCTGGTTCTTTGCGCTATCGTGTCCCATAAGTGTGCGACCGGTGAGCAAAAGGTCGGGACGTGCAAGCAACATGCCCTCATCTACCAAGAAATACTCCTGTTCCCAACCAAGATATGTTGTAACCTTCTTTACATTCTTGTCGAAATAACGGCAAACATCGGTCGCAGCTTTGTCGACTGCACGCAACGACTTGAGCAACGGAGCCTTGTAGTCCAAAGCCTCGCCGGTGTATGAAATAAACACCGTAGGCACACAAAGCGTATCATCAATAAGGAATGCAGGCGATGTGGGGTCCCATGCACTGTATCCGCGAGCCTCGAAAGTGCTTCGTATACCTCCATTAGGGAAGGAAGATGCATCGGGTTCCTGCTGAACAAGCAGTTTTCCTGAAAACTCCTCTATTATACCACCCTTGCCATCGTGTTCGATGAAAGCATCGTGTTTCTCAGCAGTTGTTTCGGTTAGTGGGTGAAACCAGTGGGTGTAGTGTGTTGCACCATTCTCAACAGCCCAACGCTTCATACCCTCGGCAACATTGTCGGCAATAGAACTGTCGAGCGGAGCGTCGTTGTCGATAACATCAATTAATTTATTATATACCTCTTTAGAAAGGTACTTGAACATCTTTTCGCGGTTAAAGACCTTTACTCCGTAATATTCCGACGGACGTTGTTCGCTATCGGGCACCTCAACAGCCTTCTTTCCGAAAGCTGCCGAAATCACTTCAAATCGTAGTTTTGACATTATATCTTGTTTTAATATTTCTCAATTTCAAAAAGACAGCAGACAAAATTGCTGACTTTTTGTAAAACCACAAAATCAATGCAAATATAACATCATCTACCAACACAGCAAAGAATTTTGTTAAAAAGGAAAGGATTTTAAGAGTGTTTTCAAAAAACAGAAGCGTATTTTCACAAAAAGAGAAGTAAATATAGAGTTTTTCTCAAAAAAGCGACGTAACTTTAAGCAAGATACACAAAATACTACATTTTACATATTGCTAGCAAATAAGCAAATTAAAGTTACAATATGCAAGTAACCATTAATACATCAGACAAAAATCACCGGGATGTGTAAAAATTCGCAATTTTCTTATCCTTATGTATCACAACCGATACGGAATACCTGTTTTCAGGCAAAACCGGAGAAAGTTCAAGGTAACCCGACGTTATTCTGCCAGCAGTTATTTCAAGTGGATAAGCCTTGCTATCGGCAAGATGCCGCGAATATGCCTCACCCTCTTTTTTAAAGAAATTTACACGATATTCTCCTACAATGCCATCAGATACATATCTATCAAAGAAGAGCCTTGATGCCATACCCATATTCATGCGCAGATTAAGTTCCATGCATGGATTCAAATGCAGCGCTCCGTCGCTTTCATAAATCATCATATCTACACCGAAGTAGCCGGTATATCCACAGTCTTTCAAAAGATTGCAAAGCACATCAGGCAACAGATCTTTTACTTTCAAGAGTTGCTCTTTGGGTATAAAGCCCGAAAGAAATTCTTCGATTTCACAATCACTTGCAAGTACATTGCCTGAATAGGAGCCTTTGAACGAGTTGAAAAGCGAATATCCTGCAAAGGAAACAGCATTACCGTCGGTAAAGAATTCCATTGCAAACTCAACTTTACCATTAAGGAATTCCTCACACACCACGCCACCTTGACGCTTTATAACTCCTTTATAAAAATGTTCCATTGGAGTTTCCACCCTGCCTATACCCCACGCTATTCCCTTTCCGCTACCCGACCAAGGAGCCTTTAGCACACAACGCGGACGGTTGTTCACAAAGCGTGCCACATCATCGGGTTTTGTAAAGTACAATGGCATGGGCGGAACATCCACGCCTGCCCGGTGCAGTGCTTCCAGAATAGTAATTGAACTGCGACGATTGGAAAGTTCCCTCATGGATGAAACTGAGTCGTCGCTCGGCAATATTTCGTCAAATCCCATAACACGCAGACGACGTTTTATCTGCGGACTCCACCCCCAAGGCACACAGGCTGTAATGTCAGAACGCATTTCTGCGCAGTATGGCATGGCTACGGCAAATAATTGAGCAATGCGCTTATGGTATGAATAATGGACATCATCGGGCAATACGACCACATTCTCCCTATCGGCGAACCACAAGGGCAACGACGCAAGGTCATAGGCAATTTGTGCCGCAGCCGGTGGCGGACAGTAATTTGCACCACCATCGGCAAGAGCAAGGTCGTTTTCGGGATTGAAAATATGGAGTTTCATTGTCTTTTGATGAATTTTCGCTTAACAACAGCAAAGATATACTCTCTTTTTAAATTTATTCTAAAAAAACAGCCGTAAAATTTGCATAATACAGAAAAACGCTATACCTTTGCAACACCTTTGAGAAATCAAGGAAACATGGTGGCTGTAGTTCAGCTGGTTAGAGCGTCAGATTGTGGTTCTGAATGTCGTCGGTTCGAATCCGATCAGCCACCCTTGAGTTAGGAAACAGAAATGTTTCCTATTTTTTTATATCTGTATGGATATAAATTTACCGGACAACCAAAAGACTGCCCGGTAGATTATATAATGCGAATTCTTAATTATTCTGCTTTTGCACGGCGAATACCACGACGCTTTGGCGCAGCAGCCTCTGCAGGTTTTTCCTGCTGTACGCCTGCCAACTCAGGGTCAATCATGATACGACCGCAGTTCTCACAAACGATGATTTTCTTTCTCATACGTATATCCATCTGACGCTGTGGTGGAATCTTGCTGAAGCAACCTGCACAAGCATCACGCTCAACGTATACGATACCAAGACCATTGCGTGAGCTCTTGCGGATTCTCTTGAACGAAGTCAAAAGACGTGGTTCAATGTTAAGCTCAAGGTTGCGAGCCTGCTCACGGAGTTCCTCTTCTTCAGCCTTTGTCTCAGCAACAATTTCATCAAGTTCCTCTTTCTTCATTTCGAGGTCTTTTCTACGCTCATCAAGCATTGCTGTAGCCTTTTCGAGCTCTTCGCTCTTCTGTTGTTCCTGACGCTTTGCATCGTTGATTTTCTTCTCATCGTGCTCGATAACAAGACGGTTGTACTCGATTTCCTTATTCAAAAGGTCGAACTCACGGTTGTTGCGTACGTTGTTCTGATCCTCGGTATACTTCTCGATGTTTCTCTTAGCCTGCTCCATCTCCTCGCGGAAAGAGACCATGTTCTCGCGGATATTCTTGATATCGTTATTGATATTCTCAAGACGTGTACCAAGACCTACAATCTCGTCCTCGAGGTCCTTAACTTCCAAAGGAAGTTCACCACGAAGAATCTTTATTGAATCAATCTGTGAGAGAATTGTCTGAAGCTCATAAAGAGTCTTCAACTTCTCTTCTACTGTGTACTCTGCTGGATCTTTCTTTGCCATTTTGTTTATATTTAAAGTTAATATTATCCGTTACAAATAATTTACGGGGTTTGTGTTTATTGTTGTTGTATTTACTGTTACCGAAGGATATCTGTCATTTATTATCTCTTTGAACACCTCCATTGTGAACTGTTCGCTTTCGTAATGCCCTATCACAGCAAGCAACAATCTGCCGTCGTAATTGAAAAGGTCGTGATAACGCGCTTCACCGGTTATATATACCTGCGCTCCAGCCGAAAGTGCAGCATCGGCAAACGATGCGCCCGAACCGCCACACAATGCCACGCGCTGTACCTTTCGCCCGGTAAACGATGTATGACGCACACACCCTACTGCGAATTTCTCTTTCAGTTCTTCAAGGAACTGCAGTTCGTCGCACTCTTCGGGCAGTTCACCAACCACTCCAAGCCCTACGTTGTCCCAGGTATTCTTCAATGGGTATATATCGTATGCAGGCTCTTCATACGGATGAGCAAGAAGCAATGCCGAAACGACCTTGTTCTTAACATAAGCGGGCATGACCGTGTCTATACGCACCTCGTTTTCCCTATGCAGTTCACCCAGCTCACCACAGAAGGGATTGCAACCTTCGTTCGCCTTGAACGTGCCGAATCCTTCTACATTGTAACTGCATGAACCGTAGTTGCCGATATTGCCGCAACCTGCAGCAAAAAGCGCGTCACGCACGGCATCAGCATGCGACACAGGTGCATACACCGAGAGTTTCAGCAAGGCATCGCCCTTGGGTGCAAGTATACGCACGTTCTGCAAACCCAGTTTTTGAGCAATGCGATAGTTTACACCACCATGCACGCTGTCCATGTTGGTATGCGAAGCATATATGGCTATGCCGTTCGACAAAGCCTTAAGCACACAACGTTCAACATAGTTGCTGCCTGTAATACGTTTTAGCGGAGAGAAAATAAGGGGATGATGCGATACAATGAGATTGCACCCTGATGCTATGGCTTCGTCGACGACTTTTTCCGTTACATCAAGACACAATAAAACCCCTGTAACTTCCGCTTCTGTTAATCCAACTTGCAAACCGGAATTATCGAATCCTTCCTGCAAAGGCAGAGGCGCGAACATTTCAAGGGCATTCGCTATATCCTTTATCTTAACCAAAATATGATATAAGGTTATTTATGATGCGAAGATACAAATATTTTTTCATTCCGCAAAATCGTAAACCGTAAAGAGAGGTATTTTCTGGTTCAACACCATTTATTCGATAAAATTACATATCTTAGCCGACACAAAAAGCAGTAGGAATCATGGAAAACGAAAGAATATCAAAAGTACTGGAATATCTCAAAGAAAACAACATACCGCATACATGGTACACTCACCCCGAAGCTCCCACTATAGAGATAGCAAGGCTACATTGGCAGAAGGATGGCTCAAAACATTGCAAGAATTTGTTTTTCCGCAACCACAAGGGTAACCGCCATTATCTTGTGGTGCTCGACTGCGAACGCGATCTCGATATCCACGACCTTGAAAAACGTCTGCATCAAGGCAAACTGTCGTTTGCATCGCCACAACGAATGGAGAAATATCTTGGATTGCAACCCGGTTCTGTATCACCGTTCGGTTTGATTAACGACACCGAGAACCATGTACACCTGTTTCTCGACAAGAATCTCAAAAAAGAGAATTCATTGAGCTTTCATCCCAACGACAACCGTGCGACGGTGGTTATCTCAAACAATGATTTCATGCAATACCTTTCAATTGTCGGTAATACATACGAATTCATCGATATGTATGATTAATAGCTGAATGTAAAGAAAGATATCATTGGAATTGCCGCGAATGTAGCATACATGAACATCAGCAGCAGATATACATCAGAAACAAGATAGCCGCTCTTGGTATAGTGGTTTGATATCCAGTCGCGTCGCGAAGTGCGTCGTTTGTGATTCTGTATATACACATACAAACGATAGACAAGCCAGCCCACCAGCACACCGATAAATGTTCCGGCAATGATATCTCCCGGATAGTGTACACCCAGATAAATACGTGTGAAGGCATTCATCGATGCCCATATTATCAATGACGACGACAATGCCCTGTTGCGTATAAGCAACATTATGAATGTTGCAATGCCGAATGAATTCGCCGCATGGCTCGATGTGAAGCCATATCTTCCACCCCTGGTTTCGTTCACCACATCCACAGCATACATCAGCATGGGGTCGTTTGTGGGACGCCAACGCTCAAAGAACGGTTTGCATATACCCGAAGATATGGTATCGGTAAGTGTTGCAACAAGCGCAATAAGCAACACAAGCAGGAAGAAATCCTTTATGTTATTGTTCTTCAACAACACATAGAGCAATACCAAAGCCAACGGCATCCACACAATCATTGAGGTATACACAAGCATGCATCCGTCCCAAAAGAGCGAATCGCTGCCATTGAGCGAGAGAAGCATATATCTGTCTATATTCAGGAGCGTGTTCAAGTCCATAGTATTGTCTGTTTGTAAAACTGTGTATCAAATGCGTTCTATTGCAACTGCAGGCAACCACCCTATTGTTCCCTCCTCGAGTTCCACCTCTTTCCACTCACGCATTGTATCGTCAACAATCTTCACCTTTCGACCTTCGTGAATCTTTATGAGTTCGGTTCCGGAATTGTCGGGAGTGCTCTTCAGGTAAGCCTCTTCTCTCATTACAATAGCTTCGCTCTCGTCATTCATATAATCATATATATGATATGCCGCTATATTTGCAAATATAGTAACAAAAAGAGAAAGGACAACAAACACGAGCGCAGTTTTGCGGATTGCAACCCTTCTGTTGAAGAAAAAGAGTAAAAGTGCAAGCAACAACAGGATGAATGACATTACCGCAACCACAGCCCAGAATGTTATGCCCATGGAGTTTACCAAGGCTTTGAACCATACGACAAAGAAGACTTCATACTGCTCGGCTATCTCGTCCTTTGTAAAGGAGAGTGCATGCTCAAGATTTGCCCTTGTATCCTTGTCGGTGGGGTCGAAACGCAAGGCACGTTCATAATTAAGAATTGCCTTTCCAATCATATTGCTACGGTAATAGGCATTTCCCAAATTATAATGCAGGGCAACGTTGCCACCCTCTTTCTTGATTACTGCCTCATAAATGGTTACCGCATCGGCATAACGCGCCTGAGAATATGCGCTATCACCTAGTTCCTTGCTATATTCAACGGATGTCGCATTCTGTGCTACAGCAACAAACGGCATTACAAGCAAAAAGAATATATATACCAGTCTTTTCATCTTCACAATCATTTTTTAATAGAGTCCTCCATCTTATCTATGACATTCATGGACATTTCATACACTTTATCCATAGTTGCACTTGCATCACCCGGAGCGTAACGTGCAAATTCAGCTTCGTTCAGCACGGTATGCAGTTTCTCCACTAGTGAAGCATCAGCTCCTCTTTTTTCAAGTTCTGCCGCAACGTTATCCTTTGAGAGCAACGACAAAGGTATGTTCATCTTGTCGCTCATGTATCCCCAAAGCGTTTTCAATATCTCGTCATAGAATTCATTTATTCTATTCTGTTTCAAGAGTGTTTTGGCAACTTTCAGACGTTTCACGGCAACCTTATTTGCCTTTTTGGTACGCACTAGTGAGATATTAGCATTTTCAATTACTCTCTTGCGGTGTACTGCCACATATACCACAAACAAAAGAAGCGGTATGATATACAACAGATAATATGTTGTTGAGGCGTAGAAATCTGCTTTTGCCTTTGACCCCTCTTTTGCGCCCAACTTTATGTGGCGTATATCCGATGCCAACACCTTGCTTGCCTCTTTTCCTATATAAGTTGCTGTTGGTGCGACTTGCTCTTTGCCTTTTTCAACCTCAATTGTATAACTGGTGCCTTCTACAGTCTTGTAGCTGTCGGAAAGCGGGTCGAAATAGACAAAGCGTGCGGGAGGAATAACATACACACCGCTTGCACGGGGAGTTATTACATATTCGAATACCTTTTCGCCGGCAAAGCCGTTGGTCTTGAGGTTGAACTTGTTGTTGATGATAGGATCGTAGACCTCGAATTCGCTTGGGAAATCCATAACAGGAGTGCCTACAAGCTTCATGTTACCTATACCGTCAACCTTTACTCTCAATGTAATTTCTTCGTTGGTCTTCACATCCTGAGCACTGATGGTACTGCTAAGATTGAACTGTCCTACACCACCCGAAAATCCCGAAGGCTTGCCCGAAGGAAGTTTCTTGACATCAAGAGAGAGACTGTTGCTGGTAAGGTTTTTCTTTACTTCGACATAAGCAGGACCACCGTTGAACATCATCTCAAAGGGATCGAGGTTACGACGGCTCTGAACAGCCACAACGCTTTCGAAAGTCAACGAAGGTATTTCCAAAACTCCGCTATGTTGTGGAAAGAGCACGAACTGTCGCCATACTATTGTCTGATAGTTGCGTCCGTTGTAGTGTTCAAGTTCGAACTGTTTCTCGCGTGGCAACTGCACCTCCTGAATATGGAAGCCTTTCAAATCGGGAGTAGGATTGCTAAGATTTGTAAGATTTACGGTTGAATACACCTTGTATGTCAATAACACAGCCTCCTGCTCATACACTTTTGCCATACTCAAAGTGGCACGGACAAAAAGGTCGTCGTCGCTGATGTTGGTTGAAGTGCTGCTACGTTGCATCTGTGCATTGCTACCACCTCCCTGATTCTGTGGAGAGCTGTTCTGGTCGGGAGGCAACACCTTTACACGCAACGGATTTGAGTTATATTTCTTTCCGTTAACCATTATCGATGCCGCGGGAATTCTGAATTCTCCTTCTTTCTCGGCAAGCAGGATATATGTAAAGGTTACAGACTCCGATGATTCCATCTTGCCGTTTATACTCTGCCAGTTACGTTGTGTGGAACTGTGAGGTCCTGTAAGTATGCTGAAATCTGTAATTTCAGGAATTACAGGTTCCTTGACATTCGCTCTGTTTACCTTGAATGTCAATCTGAATTGCTGGTTCACGACAACCGACTTGGGTGCCTGTGCCACAAATGTAATCCCGTCTGCAAAAACATTTCCTATAAAGAGTAGAAACAGGAATGTTGTCAGGAATATTCTTTTCATTTAATCTTTATATCTTTTTTATTCGTTACCAATTCTTCTCCAACTTGCCTTTAGCCGACTTGTTCTTGTCGCGCTTGACCTTTTCCAGTACAGCCTTTTCGTCCTGCATTGCAGCCTCGAGCAATCGTTCGGCATTCTCTTTCGACATTTCCTCTTCCGATTGTTGTGCCGGTGCCTGTTGCTGCTGATTCTGTTGCTGTTCCTGCTGTTGTTGCTGCTGATCCTTATTCTGTTGTTGTTCGTTTTCCTGCTGTTGCTGATTCTGTTGTTGCTGTTGCTCCTGGTTCTGTTGCTGATTGTCCTGCTGATTCTGCTGGTCTTGTTGGTTCTGCTGATTCTGTTTCAACTGATGCAAAACAACTGCAAGATTATAGCGTGTCTCATGGTCTGCAGGATTGTTTCTCAACGACTCTTTATAAGCCTCGGCAGCCATCTCCAAAGAATCGGTAAGATGATACACCAATCCTGAATTATGATATATTGATGCGAGATTCTCTTTCTTTTCTTCGAGTTCAGCTGCTGTAAGGAGCTGTGCATTGGCATCCTTATAGACACCAGCCACCACTTCCGGATCGGCAATATTGTCCTTTATATCCTTGTAATTCTTGAGCAGGAGGTTTGTTCCGCTATTATAGCTCGTCATGGGATTTTGCGGCTCCATATCCATGGCACGACGGTATGGTTCTATAGCCTTGTCGTAAAGGCTGTCCTTGTGAAATTCATTTCCGCTCTTCACATGTTCACGCATACTCTTGAGCATTGGCGAGCCTTCCATCACAAGCGCGACTGCCGAATAGCAGACTGCGACAACAGCTATAACCAACAGTATTATATATATGTATTTGGATTCTAATTTCTTCATACCTTAACTCTTGAAAGCAATTATTCCTTTTTTTTGTTTGAGAAGAAGTCCATCAATGCGATTATTACCATTTCAGATACCAGCAACAGGAATACCAATATTGCTATTACCTCAAACTGTTCTCTATATTTTGTATAGACTTCGGTCTTTACATCGTCCTTCTGAAGCTTGTCGAGTTCGTTCTCTATTATGGTCTGAGCATTGTTCGTGTTATCAACTCGCACATATGTTCCTTTTCCGGCTTTTGCAATGTTACCGGCCATCTCCTCGTTGAGTTTCGTTACAACAACAAAGCCTTCGTTGTCACGCATGAATTCATTCTTTCCCTCTACAGGAATACGTCCGCCCTTCTCCGTACCTATGCCGAGCATAAAGATGTTTATACCTTTTTCCGCGGCACGCATCGCAGCCTCTTCGGCACCACCTTCGTGATTTTCTCCATCGGTTATGACTATTACAGCCTTGCCTATCTTGTCGTTTGCCGTAAAACTCTTGGCTGCCAAATCAATGGCTGCACCTATATCTGTTCCCTGACGGGCAATGAGCGATGGTGTTATGCTCTCAAGAAACATCTTTGCCGAAATGAAATCATCGGTTATGGGCAACTGCACAAATGCTTCACCTGCAAAAACAATAAGAGCAACCTTGTTTTCTCCCGAACGGTTTATGATTCTTGAAATAAGACGTTTTGCCTTTTCAAGACGATTGGGTGAAATGTCATCGGCAAGCATAGAGTTGGAAATATCTAGAGCAACAACCACCTCTACTCCACGTGTGGTTACAGTCTCCTTCTTGGCACCAAACTGCGGACGTGCCAAAGCCACCACTATCAATGCCAAGGCAAAGAATGTGAACCAAAACGTTATGCGGTTACGCAATACTGCTGTACCGGGTATAAGTTTCTTCAACAGTTGCGGGTCACCGTAGCTGTTGAGGTTCTTTCTTCTTCTGTAATTGCTGTAAAGGAACAGCAATATCACTGCAGGGAGCAGAAGAAGCAGATATAGATATTCGGGATTTGCAAATCTCATCTTTAAACGGATTAAGGTATCTTTCTTAATATGGTGTAACGCAGAACTATCTCAAGCAGCAACGACAATATGGCTATAAGAGCAAAAATCTGGAATTCCTCGTTATATGCGCTGAACTGTCTTGCGTGAAGCTTTGTACGTTCAAGTTTGTCAATCTCAGCATATATCTCGCTCAGGCTCTCCTTGCTGGTTGCACGGAAATATCTGCCGTTGGTTATCTCTGCAATTTTCTTCAATGCAACCTCGTCTATCTCTACAGGAACATTGATTATATGGTCGCCATAAGGGAAAGGTGCAGTTTCGCTGTTTGTTCCCACACCAATTGTATATATTCTTACACCGAATTCTTTTGCAATTTCCGCTGCAGCTTCCGGAGATATCTCTCCGCTGTTGTTAGAACCGTCGGTAAGCAGAATTATCACTTTTGACTTGGCTTTGCTGTCCTTAAGGCGCGAAACGCCATTGGCTATACCCATACCTATTGCCGTTCCGTCCTCTATTATACCATTAAGGGCTATATCACATTTTACAGCATTGAGCATATTGAGCATAACCGCGTGATCTATTGTCAAAGGACATTGGGTAAAACTCTCGCCTGCAAAGATTGTCAAGCCTATATTGTCGTTCTTTCTGCTGCTGACGAACTTCGCTGCCACCTCCTTTGCCGCCTCGATGCGGTTAGGCTTCAAGTCCATTGCAAGCATACTTGTGGAAACGTCGGTCGCAAGCATTATATCTATACCCTCGATATCGCTTTCCTCCCAACTGTCGCTCGACTGCGGACGTGCAAGCACAAGAATAACCATTGAAAGTGTAATTACTCTCAACACAAAGGGAAGATGTATAATTCTGTTTCTGAAACTCTTTATATTACCAAAAGGCACTGTGGTTGAAACCTTCATGGAGGGTTTCATGCTCTTACCCTTTATGAAATACCAGACAACGTATCCCACAAGAGGTATAAAAAGCAACAGATATGATATATTTGCAAAAAACATCTCTTTTCTTAACTGAACAGGTTATATAAATCGGTTGTCAAAAGTGCAATGACAGCAATAAGTACAAGCACAATAACTATAATTGATGCAATGAGTACACGTTTTTCAAATAATGAACGGTGATTTACTATCTTCTTTTCTGTGGGTTGCTGGTTCTCTTCCTCCACATTCTTTGTTACATTCACATACTCTATAGCATTGTTCATATTACGACTATTCTCGTTTGCGGCTGGATGTAGTTTGGCAAACTTCACAAGGTCGGCTGTTTCAAGAATCTCCTTGAGTTCTTCAAGATTCTCCTTATTGTCGATACCACGCAGATAATCAAGGATTTCACTTGTTGTCATTTCCGTTGCATTAAAGCCGAAACGTGAGAACATGTACTCGCGCAGAGCATCGGTAAGACGTGTATAGTACTCTTTGACATTCTCGTCCTGCTGCCATGTATCATCGTTCTTTATGCTCTCAATCTTATTGAGTGCCACAATATGCGAAGGTTCTTTAGGCTTTATCTTTACAATCCTTATTATGGGCTTGTTCTTTACGAATCTGACCACCACCCACGCCAATGCCAAGGCAAGGAAAAGCACTATTATCCCAAGATGCACCGAGTCGCGATACTCCTCCCAGGTAAGTTCAACATCCCATACCTCTTTCGGTCCGCAGATATTCTGCAGATTTGCGGTATCAATGGGCATTGTATATACCGCCAATGCCAGTGAATTTGACAGATACTCACTGGTGTCAACCATAACCTTGAATGGCGGGATATTGTACAGAGTACTGTCGAACGAAGTTATGAGATACTCATCGATATAAAGATTGCGACGGTTATCGTTCAGGCTCTTTATATCGTGCTTCTGTTCAAGAATCTCGATTCCCGGCATTACACTCTCCTTGAGTTCGGGCATACGCACCCTGTAACCGGAATCAACTCCCAATTCAAGCCTTATTCTTGTCTGCTCACCAATCAGCATCTGAAAGGTGTCTATCTCGGCATTGAGCACAACATTCTGCGCTGTTGCGCCACCGACACACAACATCAAGAAGAAGACAATGTCAAATATTCTCTTTTTCATTATAAACAAAAGAATGCAACTCTATTTTCAACTACGTTTTGCAAAGAGATTCAACAGAGCCTTAACGTAATCCTGCTCTGTGCTTATGGAAACAGAATCCACACGACTCTTATTGAATGTCTCGTTGAGTCTCTCCACCTGAGCCTTCCACCATGCACGCTGATGTGCCTGAACCTTTGGTGAAGAGGTATCGACATATACCTCCTCTCCCGTTTCAGCATCCCTGAACTTTACCAAGCCTATTTTAGGCATCTCCGCCAGACGACGGTCGTACACCTGTATGGCGACAAGGTCGTGCTTGCGGTTGGCAATTGTCATTGCATTACGGTAATCTCCATTATCTATAAAGTCGCTTATCATGAACGATGTGCAACGTTTTTTAATGGCATTGGTAAGGAATTCAAGCGGAACCTTTATGTCGGTTCCCCTGCTCTGTGGCTCAAAGTTTATAAGTTCACGTATTATATAAAGGATGTGCTTCCTGCCCTTCTGCGGAGGTATGAACTTCTCCACTTTATCGGTGAAGAAAATTACACCTATCTTATCGTTGTTCTGTATCGCGGCAAAAGCCAATGTTGCCACAATCTCGGTAACCATATCGCGTTTGGTCTGGTTCACGGTTCCAAAATCGAGACTGTCCGACATATCCACGATAAGCATCACAGTGAGTTCGCGTTCTTCCTCGAACACCTTTATATAAGGTTTGTTGAAGCGAGCCGTTACGTTCCAATCGATATCGCGCACATCATCGCCATACTGATATTCACGCACTTCGCTGAAGGACATACCACGTCCTTTGAATGCCGAATGGTACTGACCGGCGAAAATGTTATGCGACAGTCCGCGTGTCTTTATTTCGATTTTGCGGACTTTCTTTATAAGCTCACTTGTTTCCATATACGTTATCAGGGAACTTCAACTCTGTTCAGGATAAGACTTACCATCTCGTCAGAGGTCATATTGCTTGCTTCAGCCTCATAGCTCAAGCCGATGCGATGACGAAGTACATCGTGTGCAACAGCACGGACATCCTCGGGAACGACATATCCTCTGCGCTTGATGAAAGCATAGGCACGCGCTGCAAGAGCAAGATTGATTGATGCACGTGGTGAAGCTCCGAAAGAAATCATATCCTTTAGCTCCTTCAAACCATACTTCTCGGGATAACGTGTTGCGAAAACGATATCTGCGATGTACTGTTCGATTTTCTCGTCGAGATATACCTGACGAACCACCTTACGAGCCTCTACAATCTCCTCAGGTTTAAGGATTGGTTTAACAGCAATCTTCTCACCTGTGATATTCTGACGGATAATCTTCTTCTCTTCCGAGAGTTCAGGATAGCCAATTACAACCTTCAGCATGAAACGGTCTACCTGTGCTTCGGGCAATGGATATGTACCCTCCTGCTCAATGGGATTCTGAGTAGCGAGCACAAGGAAAGGCTGTGGCAAGGCGAATGTCTGTTTGCCTATTGTTACCTGACGCTCCTGCATTGCTTCGAGCAGAGCACTCTGCACCTTCGCCGGAGCACGGTTAATCTCATCGGCAAGAACAAAGTTTGCGAATACAGGTCCTTTGTTTACCTTGAACTCCTCGCTCTTCTGGCTATAGACCATTGTACCTACAACGTCGGCAGGCAAAAGGTCGGGAGTGAACTGGATACGGCTGAAATCGGCATCAATAAGTTCCGACAATGTCTTTATGGCAAGTGTCTTTGCCAAACCAGGAAGACCTTCGAGCAAAATATGTCCATCAGCCAAAAGACCTATAAGCAACGATTCCACAAGGTGTTTCTGACCTACGATAACCTGGTCCATTCCGGCTTGCAGGTTAGTTATGAAACCGCTCTGCTTCTCAATCATTTCGTTCAATTCACGAATATCAATTGTAGCACCCATAATTATGTTTTGTTTTTTACATTTTTATTGTACAAAAGTACAGCTTTTGAAAAAGATTGCGTGTTAATTTATACAAAAGAGCTTTAAGCAATGTTATCCTTAAACAAACTTTAACGTTAAGCGATTAATTTCTTGGTTTTAACTTAGGTATGATAAGTTTCATTCCTTTGCACAAATCATCGGGACGAGCCAATGAATTGTATTTTACAATGTATGGCCATAACTTTTTATCACCATAATATTTCAAGGCAATTCGCGTCAATGTCTCATGCGCAACAACCTTATGCTCTGCCCAATCACCTGTCATTTCATACAACAGAGTATCTGCTGGTGTAATGTTCTTGAGATCGAGCGCAGCCAATTCTTCAGTTACAAAAAATCTGTACTCTTCGGGAGCGGCAACTTCCTTAACAAGCGTATCAAGAGACACTTCGTTTGAAGCGAGTTCCTTATCCTGAGGTGTTGCACCGGATGTAGCATCAACAGTTGCTTCTGTTACAGCATCGGTCTTATATTTGATTCTTGTTACCGTGTCAATTCTTACATCGTCGGTTTCTGCGGGAATGATATGGAGTATAAACAATACCGCCAGAGTTGCAAGCATAAACAATACAGCAAACACTACATACAACCAAGTACGTTTTTTCTTTTCCTTTTTTTCGGGAACAGCGAACGGCTTTTTCTCTTTCTTTGGCACATGTACCATCACAGGTTCCGTAGGTCTTTCCTGTACAACAAGTGGCTCTACAGGCTGTTCTGTAACAGTTTCCTGCGACTGTTGTTCTTCGGCTTGCTGTGGTTGAGTTTCTGTTGTTTCCTCTACAGCAGGCGAAGCTTCTCCTGCTTGCATGTTCTCCTTAAAAGTTATCTCTTCTGTTTCCGGTTCCGATTCAATTTCAGCAACAGATGCATTCTCCACTACAACATCTTCAACAATGTTTTCTTCAGCCACAAATTCGTTGTTATCTTCTTCGTCATCGCTGTAAGTTTCGTCTACCTCTACTGGTTCGAACATGGCAAACGGTTGGTTTACACAATCCTTAAGGCTGTCGGCAGGAGTGAACACAAGTTTCTTGTGTCCTTTAATCTCGAACTTTTCACCTGTGTTGACATTCACACTGCTACGGCTTGCCACATCAGTAATCTTGAATGTTCCAAGACCGTTTATCTTCACAACTCCGTCTTGTTCGAGACCTTCTATAATAAGGTCAAAGAATGTTTTAGTAAACAGTTCGGCTTTGACAAGCGACATGCCGGCATCCTTAGCCAATAATGCGCTCAAATCGGAATGGTTAAGTTTTGCATCCATACCTTATCCCCTTTCGTTGAATTTTTCTTTCAGTTTATTGCTTGGACGGAACGAAGGCACCACCTTGGGCGGCACAAGGAAACGTTGTCCGGTCTTTGGATTTACCGACAGTCTCTCCTTACGCATCTTCACATCAAGAACACCAAAACCCGAAATATTGAGTTGGTCGTTCTCCTTAAGACGCTCGGTCATTACATTTACAAACGCATCCACGTTGCCGGTGGCTTCAGCCACAGTTACATTGCAACGTTTTGCCAATTTTGTTATAAATTCCTTGTTGTTCATATCCTCGTGTTTTTAAGGAAGTATTTTTATTTTTCCAAGGTTCCCATAAGGTCAAATTCCGTAGCATCGGTTATGCGTACGTCGTAGAATGAGCCTATATGCAGATTACCTTCGGATATATTTATCAAAACCTCTGTATCGACATCGGGAGAATCGTACTCGGTACGTCCTATATAATAATCCCCTTCGATTCTGTCGATAACCGTTCTGTAGACGTTACCCACCTTTGCATCGTTCAGCTTTGTAGAGATACGTTGCTGAACCTCCATCAAGCGGTCGAGACGTTCCTGCTTCTTCTTCTTTGAAACATTGTCGCGATATTTCTCACCGGCGTAAGTTCCCTCTTCCTCGCTGTATGCGAATGCTCCGAGACGGTCGAATTTTGCCCATTTCACAAAATCCACAAGTTCTTCGAAATCCTTATCTGTTTCACCGGGAAAGCCCACCATCATTGTGGTTCTCAAGCAGATTCCGGGAACCTCGTTACGCATTCTCTCAACAAGAGCATAAGTATCCTCCTTTGTTACATTACGCAGCATCTTCTTGAGCATCTTGGTGCTTACATGCTGCAATGCAATGTCGAGATATTTGCACACATTCTTTCTCTCGCGCATCACGCGCAACAGGTCGTATGGAAAATTGGACGGATAGGCATAGTGCAGACGTATCCACTCAACGCCCTCAATGTCCGAAATCTTCTCTACAAGCTCGGCTATCGTCTGTTTCTTATACAAATCAACACCGTAGAATGTAAGTTCCTGAGCTATTATCTGGAATTCCTTTACACCCTTGGAAACTAGATAACGTACCTCATCAAGAATTTCCTCCATGGGACGCGACTTATGCGGTCCTGTTATTATAGGAATTGCACAGTAGGCACAACGTCGGTTACATCCCTCCGATATTTTAAGATAGGCATAATGCCCGGGAGTGGTGAGTACTCTCTCCTGCGCTATTTTGTGATTGTATTCCTTTTTTAGGTCGGTAATAAGTTCTGTCCAATTGAACTTGCCATAAAATTTGTCTACCTGAGTAATCTCTTCGCGTAGCTCTGTCAGATAACGCTCCGACAGGCAACCCATAACATAGAGTTTCTCCAAATCACCCTCTTCCTTGCGCTGACAGAACTCAAGAATCATATTGATGGATTCCTCTTTTGCATCTCCGATGAATCCACATGTATTTATAACGGCTATGGCACCGCACGGCTCCTCGCTATCGTGAGTTACCTCATAGCCACAATCCTGCAACTGACGCATAAGACGCTCCGAATCCACAAGATTCTTTGAGCAGCCCATTGTTATGACATCGACACGGTTTTTCTTCATTGTTTATCCGAATAGTGAATCAACAAACTCTTCGCGGTTGAATATCTGCAAGTGATCGATTCCCTCGCCAAGACCGATATACTTCACGGGTATCTTGAACTGGTCGCTGATACCGATTACCACACCGCCCTTTGCTGTACCGTCGAGCTTGGTAATGGCAAGCGATGTAACTTCAGTTGCTTTTGTAAACTGTTTTGCCTGTTCAAATGCATTCTGACCTGTTGAACCGTCAAGCACCAACATTACATCATTGGGTGCAGTAGGAACAACTTTCTTCATTACATTCTTGATTTTTGTAAGCTCATTCATCAAGCCAACCTTGTTATGCAAACGTCCCGCAGTATCAATAATTACAACATCTGCATCGTTTGCCACTGCCGACGACAAGGTATCGAATGCCACAGACGCAGGGTCTGAACCCATTCCCTGTTTGATGACCGGAACATCGGCACGATGTCCCCACTCCACAAGTTGTTCCACCGCCGCCGCACGGAATGTATCGGCAGCACCAAGATAAACCTTTTTACCAGCCTTCTTGAACTGATGCGCAAGCTTACCAATTGTTGTAGTCTTACCCACGCCGTTAACACCCACAACCATAATGACATATGGTTTGCCGGCTTCAGCGGGAATGTCGAACGAATCGCCATCGGCCGTATTGTTTTCCATTAGAAGCTGAGCAATCTCGTCCTTCAACAATTTGTTCAACTCCGTTGTATTCATGAACTTGTCGCGCGCAGCACGTTTCTGCACACGGTCGATAATCTTCAATGTTGTCTCGACACCGACATCCGATGTTACAAGCACCTCTTCGAGATTGTCGAGCACTTCGTCATCAATTTCGCTCTTTCCTGCAATGGCACGTGCAATCTTTCCAAAGACACTCTCTTTGGTCTTTGACAATCCCTGATCGAGTACCTCTTTCTTCTCTCTACTGAAAAAACTGAATATTCCCATTTTACTTGCCTGTTTTTAATCTAGTTTCAATACTGCGAGGAACGCCTTCTGTGGAACCTCTACATTACCAATCTGTTTCATACGTTTCTTACCCTTCTTCTGTTTCTCGAGCAACTTGCGTTTACGAGAGACGTCACCACCATAACACTTGGCTGTTACATCCTTACGCACCTGTTTGATTGTTTCACGAGCAATAATCTTTGTACCGATTGCTGCCTGAAGGGCAATATCGAACTGCTGTCTTGGAATAAGGTCGCGTAGTTTCTCACACATCTGACGGCCAAGACCGTATGCATTGTCAACGTGTGTAAGTGTTGAAAGAGCATCCACAGGCTCACCATTCAAAAGAATATCGAGTTTTATGAGCTTTGATGTACGGAAGCCTGCAGGATGATAGTCGAATGAAGCATAACCTTTTGAAATACTCTTCAACTTATCGTAGAAGTCAATCACAATTTCACCGAGTGGCAACAGGAAACGTATATCAACACGGTTACCGGTGATAAACTCCTGCTTCAACAATTCACCACGCTTTGAAAGACACAATGTCATGATTGGTCCAATATACTCGGCACGGGTGATGATGCTTGCGTTGATGTATGGTTCTTCGATATGGTCGATAAGTGTCTGGTCGGGCATTCCACCGGGGTTATGCACCTCTTTTGAACCACCCTGCTTGTCATAAACCATGTACGACACGTTTGGAACGGTTGTAATCACACTCATATCGAATTCGCGGTCCAGACGCTCCTGAACAATCTCCATATGCAACAATCCCAAGAAACCGCAACGGAAACCAAAGCCCAAAGCTGCCGACGACTCTGGCGAGAATGTCAACGAAGCATCGTTCAACTGCAATTTTTCGAGCGACGCACGCAAATCCTCATAATCCTCGGCATCAATAGGATAAACTCCGGCAAACACCATTGGCTTAACCTCTTCGAAACCCGAAATAGCAGCCGTACAAGGACGTGCAATATGCGTAATGGTATCACCTACCTTAACCTCTCTGGATGTCTTGATTCCCGAAATTATATAACCCACATCACCGGTACGCAATTCCTGACGTGGCGACAAATCCATCTTCAATACGCCAATTTCATCGGCATCATACTCCTTGCCTGTATTAAAGAACTTAACCTTATCACCCTTGCGGAGAACACCGTTGGTAATCTTGAAATATGCAATGATACCACGGAACGAGTTGAACACTGAGTCAAAGATAAGTGCCTGAAGCGGAGCTTCCTCGTCGCCCACAGGAGCCGGAATACGCTCAACAACAGCTTTAAGAATCTCCTCGACACCCATACCTGTTTTTCCCGAAGCCTCGATGATATCCTCGCGATCACAGCCGATAAGGTCAACGATTTCATCCTTAACCTCCTCGGGCATGGCATTAATCATATCACATTTGTTGATTACAGGGATAATCTCCAAGCCCTGGTCAACGGCCATATAAAGGTTAGAAATTGTCTGAGCCTGAACACCCTGTGTGGCATCCACCACAAGCAGAGCACCTTCGCAAGCTGCAATAGAACGGGAAACCTCGTATGAAAAATCGACGTGTCCCGGAGTATCGATAAGGTTCAAGATATATTTCTCGCCGTTATACATATACTCCATCTGTATGGCGTGGCTCTTAATGGTGATTCCACGCTCTTTTTCAAGGTCCATGTTATCGAGCATCTGACCTTCGGTTATACTGATGGTCTTTGTTGTTTCCAAAAGACGGTCGGCCAAGGTGGATTTACCATGGTCGATGTGAGCAATGATACAGAAATTTCTAATTTTCTCCATGTATGTTTTTTATATTTTTATCGTTCTAAAAAGTATACAAATACAGTTCCTGTAATAAAGTGCGAAGATACGAATATTTTTGCGAATTATACACTTGTTAAAGCAACAATAATCAATGTATTTCGGCGGAAAAAGCGATTTTCGGACATATACAACAAAAAAAAGACAGCCAAAGCCGTCTTTTACCTATATTTTGCAAGAAACAAACATACACACACGAGCTGGATTACAACAATCACAGGCATACCGAATCTGAACTTCTTATGCATCGTTTTATGATGCCACACCTTCACGCCAAGCAGGGCTCCGAGACTACCACCGACAACCGCCATTCCCAACAACAGTCTTTCGCGTACACGCCATTTACCTTTCTTCGCCTTAAGTTTGTCAACGCCATAAAGAAGAAATGCTACAATATTGACAATCAGGAGATAAAGCAATATAATATTCAGCATACGAGAATGTATATAAAACAAAAAAAGACAACCAACGTTGTCTTCTAAATATGAGCGGAAAACGAGGCTCGAACTCGCGACCCCAACCTTGGCAAGGTTGTGCTCTACCAACTGAGCTATTTCCGCGTTTGCTACGTAAACTCAACATCTTCTGCTGCACTCATTGCATGAAAACAAGTTTTCATACTCATTTGCAACAAAGATTCCGCATTCATTACGTAATTTTAGTATTTATTTTAGTTTAAGTGAAGAAGATGAGACTCGAACTCACACGACCCAACGGTCACTACCCCCTCAAAGTAGCGCGTCTACCAATTCCGCCACTTCTCCAAACTTATTACAAACCACCTTTTTGCGTGCCCAGAACAGGACTCGAACCTGCACGTCTCTCAACACTCGCACCTGAAACGAGCGCGTCTACCATTCCGCCACCTGGGCATCTACAGGTCAGCCACCCTAGAGCGGAAAACGAGGCTCGAACTCGCGACCCCAACCTTGGCAAGGTTGTGCTCTACCAACTGAGCTATTTCCGCATTTAATCCTAACGCGACTCTTTGGTTTTACATTTCCTTGCCAAGGTTGGAAACCTTATATCTTTGCGGCAAGGTTGTGCTCTACCAACTGAGCTATTTCCGCATTTGCTTTGCTAACTAAATTCAAAATTTCAAAGAGAGCGGAAAACGAGGCTCGAACTCGCGACCCCAACCTTGGCAAGGTTGTGCTCTACCAACTGAGCTATTTCCGCGTTTACTTCGTAAACTTGGCATTTATTTCATCAAGCATTCTATTTATTTCACTAAATAAACAGTGT
>JAEIGA010000057.1_pt1 | contig 140290 bp, 145 predicted proteins | sample 9270691 | NCBI WGS metagenome assembly JAEIGA01 (sample SAMN17057246, study PRJNA624740) | gut metagenome | biome: biome; isolation source: fecal sample | host: Bos grunniens | place: China: Xizang | collected 2019 | reverse complement strand
TCATCAGCAAAAGCGAAGCTTTCAGCAGAACCAGTTACATAAAATTTGAAATCACCAGTTGGAGTGTATGCACTATCTTTTTTATACCAGAATGTAACTCTAATTCTAGTGCCAACAGGGATGTTTGTGGGAGCTTTTCTGCGAATACCTTGTAAAGCAGATGAACCATTACAAGTAATTTTTACGCAATCCCCCTCAACTGTTGGAACACCTGATTTGAATGGACCCCATTGAGCAGTGGTATATCCCGAAGCAAATATTGTGTTGGCGTCCAGTCTTGCATTTTCTTCCATAAATTCATTACTTTCATCTAATGGAGCGTATTTTACAACGCTACCATCAGACTTAGTAATAGTAAGAGTATTTACATCTGCACTAGCATCAGTTAAACCAGTAACCCCTTCGCCGCTAGTTACAATATTACCATTACCTAAAATACTTACACCGTTAATAGTTTTTATATTTGAACCACTGACGAGGGTATCTTGTTTAGATTCAATACCATCAATCATTGTATTTAAAGCCGTATGCGTTAATACTTGCTTGTCTTCAAATCTCGTCTGTGTATAGCTCACTTATGACACCCCCATTTTATACAATTGTTATGCTAAAGTTCTTAACATAGAAAATAGCTTCTTTCTGATTAGTAGTTGCTGCCGAAATTTGTAGTCTATCCCAAGCACCATCCCAAGTATATTCCTTACTATAGTGTTGCCACTCAGTTGTATACGCAAAAGATGCCGCACTCGAGGTAACATAGAATTTATACTCTCCAGCAGGAGTGTAGCTTTCATCGTGTCTGTAGTCAAATTCAATTTTAACCTGTGTACCGGTCGGAAGCGCAGAAACACCTGCGGGAACACCCATACGAATACCAGTCAAGCCCTGCGAGGAGTTTTCACAACTAATCTTTACATAATCATTTTCAACCACAGCAGTCGCTCCACGGAAAGCACCCCACTCAGTTGTACTTGCGGTTCCAGATGTAAAAGTAGTATTAGCATCTAGTCGTGCATTAGTTGCCATTAAATTGGTAGCAGTATAATAATAAGTAACAGTAGTATCCTTATCAATAGTAGCACTTGTAGGACTTACAGAGCTTACAGCATAGCCATAAATCGCGGGAGTGTTAGCAAGGTCAAATACCATTTCGGTTCCACCCAAAACCTTTTCTGTTTCAGGAGCTGTCAAGACGTTACCATCTTCATCCATATAATTGTAAGTAATTGTATAATAAATAGCAGTTGACTCAGTTGCAACTTTAATAAAAATATTACCAGTAGCCTCAGGAATAGAAATTATCAATGTCTTATTATCGTCAGAGAAAGTTACAACATTTTCCAATTCTATATCGCCCATATAAACTTTAATGCCTTCAGCACCCAATCTATAACCGCTACCAATAACAACAGAGGCGCTATACGCTAAGCCTTTAGTTACATAAACGGGACCGCTATATCTGGCGCCATCACCAATTTCTCTTGAAATCAACCAAGAGGAAAGAGGGCCAATATTATTGTTGCTAAAATCAGCACCTTTTAAAGTAATAATCATTTATTTTCCTCCTTATTCAGTGTGTCCAAGCATCATAGAACCAAGAGTAGCAAAACCAAGTTTTGCAGTGACTATGGAAATTTCCGGTTCTGGGAATATCCAATCTGGTTCATTTGAATCCGTAAACACAATTTCTTCAGTATCAAAAGCTAACAAATCATAATTGATTTGTAGCATATACATATTTAGCAGACTTGCCAATGTATCCGTGCCATGCATGACCTGTATAGCATCAATCATTACAAAAGGCAAATCTTTTGCTACTTTTATTCCATCGCCAACTTTAAATCTTGTATAACTATAAGTTTCATCAGGGTCATACAAGATAAGTTCACCTAGCAGAGGAATAAAATTAACAGCTTTGTTCCAGTTGGCTTCAATGTCATGTTTCTGTTGAAGTCTACTGTTTATCTGTTTTGTGTTAGACATTTTATACCTCCTATAAAAAGTTATGGCCTCCACAAAAGTGAAAGCCATAGAAGGATACAATGGTGCCATTGTTAGCACCAGGTCTCCTTCAAATTATCGCTTTCAAATTTTATTGGAGATAGGTCGGGCCGTCGTTTCAGACCCGACCTTATTCATTTTTTAAATTACTGTGGATGCAGTACCTGCGCAGAAGATAAGGGTTGTCTCACCCTGCTCCAATACATCGGTAGAAACCTTAGCCACATAAGCTTTATTATCTTTCAACTTAATAGTGTCATCGTCTACACCATGAAGTTTGGCGATTTCATCGTCAGTATACTTTTTGGCAGTAGCAAGAATACCAGCGGCATCACCGAACTGATACCAAGCATTGCCATCATAAATATACTCATATTCACCATAAAGAATTACATCACCCTTCACAGGATTTGTGATAGACTTAATATCTTCATTAAATCCTGCGTCGGTAGGAGTAATCACTGCACGGAAGTTCATGATATCGGTTAGTTCACCAAGAACATCCTTCAAATCAATTTGTTTCTTAGTTGCAGAGATAACACCATTTTCGTTTTGACTAATAGAGTCAACATAAGTTAACTGAGTTCCTTCCAGCTTAGTAGCGGTAGGATCAGCAACTACGGCCTGCTTTGTCTTGTAATCACCAGCAGCCTGATAATTACCAGCTGGCTGAGCGCCAATATCTGCAGGAGTTAACTCCTTAACTTCATATGCGATCTCGCCATTTTCATTTTGAGCCAAAGAAGAAATTACGTGCGCAGGCTTGCTAACCTTATTATCAACAGCAGTCTGCTTAGTTTTATAATTACCAGCAGGAGCGAAAGCGCCCTCTTCTTTGTAAGCGGCAGAGCCAAGGCCCTTAACAGCAACATTATCAGTAACTGTCTCGCCAACAGTTAATTTCAATGTACCATTGTTGGTACCAGACTCAAGCTTAATTTCCCTTTCGTCTTTGGTTGCATGCTCTTTAATACCAAGCTCATCAAGCAAAGCCTGTTTGGTAATAGTAGCTTTAGTACCATCCTTAGTAAAGGCTGTGTTGCCGATTTCTACAGTTTGAACTGCAGTATCTGCTACATCCTTAACCTTTTTGATATCAGCCTGAAGAGCAGAGTCGTCAATAACTTTAACTGTATGGACTACTGCACCGTTTTCGTCCTCGCCGTTGGTGATAACCAGTTTAGGAGTATAAACGGTCTTACCTTCATCGTCAACGATAGCCTCCTTAACTCTTACGTTGGTCAAGAAGTTTTTATCATTGGTTAATTCGCTTGTCTTAGTTGGTACTGTGATATTAACAGATTTTTCTGTTGGCTCAACTTTCTGTCCGTTAACCTTAATTTCTTCAATTACGTTAACCTGCGCGTTAGCTTCAAAGTTCTCGCCAAGTTTAGCATCAATCTGTTTAGTGGTGTAAGCGTCCAAAGTCACTGGCTGAGCATCACCTTCGCTTGGAGTCAAAGTAACAGTTACGCCTTCGCCAGAAAGTGTATAAGTGGTGTTCTTATGCTCTTTGCCGTCTGCATATTCTTTTGCTGCCTTCAGTGCGGCATTAATCGCCTCTTGTACACCAGCAAGTTTTAAGCCGTTTTCGCCAACTGTTAAGAAGTTTTCTCCATCTGCATCAAGCTTAATAGAGAACTTGTTTGCATTCAACTGTAGACCATTACCAGCGGTATAAACGTCAATTAAGCCTTCAACAGGTACTCTATCCTCGGTAATACCTGCATCTGTATTCCACTGGAATACCAACTCTTTCTTTTCTGCGTCATAATCAACATCATGAAGCATACCATCCTTAATGAAAGGAGTAGCGTCAATTACCATCTTGTCATCGTTTTTACCAATAACAAGTTTAATTTCTTTTTTGTCAGAGTCGTATTCTAAATGATACTCAGTATTAGTATCTTCTGGGAATTCAATCGCAGCAATGGCGTTGTTTAATTCCTCTGTTGTGACATAATCAGACAGGTCTAATTCAATAGCGTCCTGTGCAACGCCATTATGAGTAGGAGTAATGGTAATTTTGTCATTGGCAAAATTGAATGCATAGGTGGTATTATCATTACCGTCACCTGCACCAATCTGCTCCAAAGTTTTCCAAACGATTTTAGAAACCTTTGCACCATTTTCTTCCACTTCTTCAATCATTGGCAAGGTTCCAACTTCAGCGCCTGCTGCGCCTAAAAGGCTAATCGCACCAGTAGCGGATACCTCAATAGTTTTTCCATCGCCACTTGGAATAATACCAACAGATTGAACATTTAATTCTTGGTCTAAATAACAGATTTTTGTTTCTGTTTCGCCGACAATCGCAATAATTTGACCTGGATAAGCAGGACCGCCACCATTACGATAGGTATCCACGTCGGCCATGGATTTAAATACAGAGTTTGCATCTAGAGGAAGAGCATTACCTCTCTTCAAGGAAACAGCAACGTCCCAAAGAGCGGCGGATGCCTGAGCCTCAAAGAATTTATCTCTTAAAGTATCAGCCATTAATCTTCTCCTCCTTTATTATCGAGTAATATTTAATGTTGCGCTACCACTTGCTGGGAAGTCGTTGTCAACATACCATACATCATAGTCAGTAGCTTCGTAACCATTCGCACCTTCGACAGAAACAGTGAATGGACCTTTTACAGTTTGTGGCGCAGTGGTTTTAGAGTCAGCAACTGATGGTTTAGAACCTTTACCTGCAGGTGCTGCAAAGAACATCTGCTGCATCTTATCAACTGTCATAGAACTATTCCAAGAGCCATTCGCGCTGTTGCCAAGAGCTCGAATCTGTGCGCCTGTAATGGCAGTAGCATCTTTTACACCATCTTTTTTAATGATGTTGTCTCCATTTTTATAGCCACAGAACCATGCACGATAACCAGTTACTGTATAAGTCTTAGATGTAGTAATGTCTGCCTGGTCACCAATTTTTCCATCTACAGCTTCGCCAATGTTGTTTACTGGTGTACGGTCAGAACCCTTAATAGAGCAAGTAGTGGTAATTTTACCAACTGCAGCCTTATTGTCAGTATCTTTAACCACATATGGAGTTGTTAAAGTCCATGTACCATCTTGCGCTGCCGGAGTAGTGGTTGAGCCTTCTTTGTCGCACTCCATAGAGTAAGTAGGCTTACAGTTCGCCGCGGTGTCATTATTAACAGTGCCATCTGCATTTAAGTAGCCATATTCATAAGTACCATCGGTGAAAGAGGCATTCCATTTTAACTGTGTAACTTCTGTACCACATTCAACAGTAGCAGATTTTAAATTAGAACCAATACTGTCAAATGAGTAGGAAGGATTGGTAATGGTAGGCGCAATAGTCTCTGCCATCAAACGCTTAATAACTTCTTCCAAAGACTTACCTTTTGCAGCATAAACATCAGAACTTTTTCCTGCGCCCAACTTCAATGCACCAATAGAAGCAGTATAAGTTAAGTCGCTATCAAAATAAACATTACTTGCGTCGTAGTTACCATCCAGTGCGCACCAGTTCGTACCATCGTACATATAAGCCGTCATGGTGGAAGCTGTGCTAATGTCGCCAATCATGCGCTCTACAACAGCAATATCACCTTTCTTTGGATTGGTAATTGTTGCTAAAGCTTCTGTGTCAGTAACATTATTAGCCGGAGTAAGTTTGGTAAAATTGTCCTCAAGAGCCTCTAGTTGCGCCTGATCAATGCCAGAATACTGAAGGTCTTTGAAAACGTGCTCGCCATCACCAAACTTGAATTTTCCTGTATCACTTTCAACAGCAATTTCACCCGCAAGTAAGACGATAGAGGATACGTCCCAGTTTGCTGCAGTATCGTACTTCTGTTGAAAACGAACATTCATAGTTTTTGTTTCACTCATTCGTTTTCCTCCTAAAAAAATAATTAAAAATCATTATCATCTGCATCACCGGCGCAGAAAATAATCTTATCAGAATTAAAGACGCATAGGTCTCTAACCGCTTCGGAGTCTGCTGGAACATCTTTTTTGGTTAAGGTTTTATCTGTTATTACAGTAACAGGATGTTCTGTTAGATATTGATAAACATAATCCTTAATATCCTCTTCTCGAAGTTCGACACCACCTATTGGTTCTAAATCCTTCCAAGCAGTGGTGCCATCTCCAATTTTTAAGATATGTGTATCAAGCGTCCAGCCGGGCTCACCTGGTGCCAGCACTGGGTTATTTCTTTCCCATGCTTCACTCAAACCGCGTTTTAATTGAAAACGAGTAATCAATGTTTGTGTAGCCATTATACGATAACACCCCCATCATAAATAATTAAGTCAGGGTTGCTAGGGTCGTCAGGTCCTGGAATATCGGGCTCGTCCTCCTCGTACTTACTTGGTTTTGGCCTTGCATGAACCTTAAAAGTTTTGCGAGTAATAACCTTGGTCCCATTATCTCCATCATTTACACATGCCAAGGCGGTGATTGGTAAGCAATCTTCTAATAATTTATTAGGGATTTTTGCTTTGCCATCCACGACATCGATTCCATCGCTAGTTTCACTTTTGTTGTTGTAGAATTCAACAATGGTAATATCTGCGCGCCCCACGGTGACAAAGCGGCCTTTTTCCCATTGGAATAATTCTTTATCCGTTTTTAGCATGGTTTCCCTCCTATCGTTGTGCTATATAAAAGTAGAGATATAATTGAACGGCTCCACTTTTTTGTATTGAGGGAAAGTGATGAAAATTATAGTAGCCAAAGGCGATTTTTGTCTACTTAAAGAATAAATTTGATTTATTGTAAAAAATATGTTATACTATTTATAGAATAATGAAGGAGTGTATCATAATATAATATGTATATTATTTATATTGGTATACTTGTTATTATTTCAATTATTCTTTTCTTAATATATAAATATAGAAAATTGACTATTGAATTTGAAGAAACTTACAAAAGAAATAATAAGGAAAGAATAGAACAAGAAGAGTTATTGTTTAATAAAAGAAAAGATGAGATAGAGAAGAACTTAATTGAAAGAAAACAAGCGGCAGAAGAAGTTATTGCCGCAGTTGAGTTGCGGCGTGCTGCGGTCGAACAGGCATATGCTGATCGAGTCGCGGCGGAAAAAGAAAAAATAGAAATTGAATTAAATGCACATAAAGAAAAGGTATCGCAAGCAAATTTATTGGCTATCCAAGAAGAGGATAAAGTTCGAAAAGAAAAAGCAGAGGCAGAATTAATTGCATTTATAAACAACTGCAATCTTCAGAAAGAGCAAACTCAAATTGAACTAGATAAACTACTTATCAAATTAAATGATTTCCAACAAAAGCAACAAGTAATAAATGAAGAAATACTTCGTAGGCGCCAGCTCGAAGAACAACAGGATTTCTTCCGTGTTGTGCTAAGTGAATCTTCTTTGTCGGATATGCAAATTTTACTATCAATTAGAGAAAAATTGATTTCTAGAGAAAATCTCGATAAACTTATTTATGATGCTTATATTTCCAAATCAGTAACTGAGATGATAAAGCGTGTACTTAATGGCAAAGCCCCTTCGGGTATTTATAAAATTACTCGCCTAAAGACCGGAGAAATTTATATTGGAAAATCAACCGATGTTAAAAAGCGTTGGAGCGAACATTGTAAAACAGCTTATGGTGTTGGCACAATCGCACATTCAATACTTCACACAACTATAAAAAAAGATGGCATCGAAAACTTTACTTTTGAATTATTAGAAGAAGTTTCAAAAGATAAATTAACCGAACGAGAAAAGTATTGGATTTCTTTTTACGGTTCAAAAGAATACGGTTTGAATGAAAGAGTTGGATAAACTCTTCATATATTATTAAGGAAGACCCGAGCACTGAGGTGAACGGGCGGAGGTAAACATGAATTTAAGTAAACAGCAAGAAGCTATTGTAAACACTACAGCAAATAAAGTTGTGGTTATTGCATCGGCGGCCAGCGGAAAGACGGCAGTATTGGTTGAACGAGTAAGATATTTACTTAATAAAGGAATTGACCCAAAGAAAATTGTGTTAATTACTTTTACAAACGCTGCGGCAGAAGAACTTGCAGAGCGACTCAACCACCCAGTTGGTGTATTTATTGGTACAATTCACTCATATGCCAACTATCTTTTACTTTCCAACGGAAACGAAACCCATGACCTACTTGAAAATGAACAGTTTGATAAGCTGTTTAATCGCATCAAACATAACCCAGAATGTATTCGACCTGTTGAACACTTGCTGCTTGATGAGTCACAAGATTCTAACGCAACGCATTTTGAATTTTTGCTCGATATGATTAAACCAAAGAACTATATTATTATGGGCGATCACAAGCAGTCTATCTATCGTTGGAATGGTGCCTATCCAGATTATATCATCAATCTTTCTAAGCAGCCTGATGTTACCACCTATGAGTTAAATGAAAATTATCGTAACGCAACAACAATTTTAACTTATGCTAAAAACATTATTATGGTTGCGGGATATGACTACAGAGACACTTCTATTCCGAAAAGGGGTATTTCGGGAAAAGTGATACCTGATGTTGAGTATAATCCGCAAGCAATTGCTCATACTTTTGCACAGATGAAAGACGGTTTTGGAGAATGGTTTATCCTTACCCGTACAAATGATCAGATTGATGAAATCGCAAATGCCTTAAAGCGTTGCGGCGTTCCTTATGATACCTTTAAAAGAGCGCAACTTGATAATAAGGAACTTAACAAGAAGATGAAAGAAAACACTGTTAAAGTATTAACCATTCACACTGCAAAAGGACTTGAAGCTAATAATGTTATTGTTGTTGGTGCGAAGTTTTATAATTTGGAAGAAAGATGTATTAGTTATGTGGCAGCAACAAGAGCAAGAAATCAACTTATATGGACTAAGATGCCTTATCGTAAGAAGCCGGCATATAGCACAATGAACTGGGAAAATTAATTTGACTTTTTAAGAAAAAACTGTTATACTATAAATACAATAAATTGAAAAGGAGAAATTCCAATGAGAAGCATTTACAAATATGATATTGTTTCAGCTCCCAATGGTACCATAGAAGGCCCTATTACCAAGATTCTGACTGCACAGGTGCAGCATAATTCTATTGTGGTTTGGGCAGAAGTGGATACTACCGCACCTAATCGCAAGTTCCAAATTCTACCAATTGGTACTGGTTGGCCGCTGGATGCGCCTAATGGTAAGAGTTGCGTGTTAGATACTCACACTTACATCAGCACTGTTCAGATTGCTGAAGGCAATCTTATCTTCCATATCTATGGAGCAGAGATTGTGAGTAAGCCAGTGCCTGAGCAGGAAAATATTAAGGAAAAGAAAGCGGAAGCAAAGGTAAAGATTAATAAAAATCGTGAAGCGACAATCACCGCGACCGGTATGATTAATCCCGAAGTGCTTAAGCAGTTTATTCGATAATATACAAATAGGAGAGCAGGTGTAGCAGCCTGCTCTTCAAATTTGATTTTACATAAAAAAAATGATATAATAATTATAGAAAATCGATGAAAGGAGAACGAAATGGCTTATACAATAAATGATATTGAGTCTTTATCTTTTAAAGATGGTGTAAGACAAAGAATTGCCATGTACCTTGGCTCTGCGGATATGCAGGGTGTATATAATGCAATTCAAGAAATTATCTCGAACTCCATTGATGAATTTTATATGGGTTTTGGTTCAAAAATTGTAATTGAGCTTGACGGAAATAAAATTCATATTCGAGATTGGGGACGAGGCGTTCCCTTTGGAATTAAAGAAGATGGTAGTAATACTCTTGTTGATATTTATTCTCGTGCACACACGGGCGGTAAGTTTAATGATAAGGTGTATAACTCCGTAGCCGGTTTGAATGGTATCGGTGCGAAAGCGACCTGTTTATCCTCTATTGAGTTTGAAGTTCGAAGTTATCGAAATGGTCAAATGGGTTATGCTCATTTTAAGAAAGGCGAGCTGCTTGATTATACTGAAGGTAAGGCCGAAGGCATAGTTCAAGATGGTACTTCTATTCGTTTCGAGCCAGACCCAGAAGTATATAATTTGGAGCCTATTGTTATTGACTTTAATGTTCTTTGCACTCGCTGTAAGAATTTGAGCTATCTGACTAAAGGTTTCACATTTGACCTTACGGACAAGAAAAATAAAAAGCACGTTGTGTATTGCGCCAAGAATGGTTTGCTTGATTTGATTAAAGATAATGCAGATAATGCTATTCATAGCACTCCTATTTATCATGTAATCAAAGAGGGCCCTATCGAGGCAGAAGTAGCAATGATGTGGACTAAAGGCAAGGAAAAATCCTTTACTTTTACAAATGGTTTACAGCAATCCGAGGGTGGTACTTCTCTTACCGGTGTAAAAACAGCAATTACCAACTTTATTAAAAAGCAATTTAAGGGTGAGTTTGATGGCGAAATGGCAAGAACCGGTCTAGTTTATGCCGTTGCTTGTAAAATTCCTAATCCTTCTTTTGCTAACCAGACAAAAACCAAAATTAACAATCCCGAACTTCGTGGCATTTCACAGAGGGCGGCCGGTAATGCTTTGGAAGAATTCACTCGTAGAAAGGTAAATGAATTCCAGACAATTACGGATTTCCTTGCAAAAGAAAGAAAAGCAGAAGCCGCTGCAGAACGTGCCCGTCGTCAAGTTCTTGATAATGTTAAAGAAGTAAATAATGCTGCTAAGAAGGGTGTGTTTGACGTTGATAAACTTGCAGACGCTGAAAACATTGGCGAAAATGCGGTTCTCTTGCTTGTCGAGGGAAAATCCGCAGGTGGCGCTATGCAGAGAGTTAGAGACCCTAAGAAATATGGTATCCTCAAGCTTCGAGGAAAAATTATCAATGCCCTCTCAAACGACTTTGAAGATGTCATGCGAAACGAAGAAGTAAAGCTCTTCCTTAAAGCAACTGGTATTAATATCAGTAATTATCGTGAATCTAAATTGAGATATGGTAAAGTAGCCATTTGTGTTGATGCCGACGATGACGGTATGCACATTGCTTGCTTAATTATTTCTCTTCTTTATAAGTTGGCACCCGACTTTCTTAAGGAAGGAAGATTGTGTTGGCTGCATGCTCCCCTCTTTAAAGTGAAAAAGGGTAAAGAAACCAAGTTCTACTACACCGAGGAACAGTTGCGCGCCGGAATTAAGGGCGAACAGACTCGTTTCAAAGGTCTTGGTGAAATGAAAGATGAAGATGCTCGTTGTATGTTCGATAGTAATCAGTGGTTAGAGATTCTTGAATGGGATCCTTCTGTTGCTGAACAAATTGAAGCATTAATGGGCAAAGACTCTGCTCCTAAAAAGGACTTTGTCTTTAGTAGAATTAATTTCGAGGAAATAGAATAATAGCTTCTTGCCACCTCTGGCAACAGGGGTGGCACCTCTTTCTAAGAGATTACATATAAAAACTTGAAATAAAAAGAAAAATCTGATATAATTATTATAGAAAATGAGAAAAGGAGCTATGCAAATGTCATTAAAAGAAACACTTGAACAAAGTTTTCAGACATATGCTGGTATGACTATTCGTGATAGAGCGATTTGCGATGCACGAGACTGTCTTAAGCCAGGTGCTCGTATGTCTATGTATGCTCAATTTATTGAGAAAATAACTCCCGACAAGCCCTATCGCAAATCTCAGAAGTCGGTAGCTGCTGCGATGGACCACTTCTATGTCCATGGCGATATGTCACTTTATCCTCTTTTCGCTCGTCTTGGCAAAACCTGGGCAATGCGCTATGTACTAGAAGACTTCCAAGGTAACACTGGTACAATTGAGGAGAGTAGCAACGAAGCCGCTTCTCGTTATACAGAGATGCGTCTCGCGCCCTTGGCAATGAATCTTTTTACTAACATTGAAAAAGAAACAATTACTAAGTGGTTTGAGTCTTATAGTGGTGAGGAAGATTACCCTGCAGTACTTCCTTCTGTCGGATTTTATAACATTGTTAATGGTACTTCTGGTATTGCAACAGCAATTAGCTCTTCTATTCCTCAGTTCAATCTGAAGGAAGTTAATGAAGCAATGATCAAGTTGCTGCATAATCCAGAGATTCCCTTTGATGAAATTTATTGCGCCCCGGACTTTTGTACTGGTGCGGTGCTTCTTAACGAAGCAGAAGTAAAAGAGTCTCTTAGAACTGGCTATGGTCCAGCCTGCAAGTTGCGTTCCATTTTGGAATATGACTCGGCCAACCATTGTATTATTGTCAAAGAAATTCCTTATGGAGTTTATACTGAGACAATTCGAGGCCAGCTAATGAGTATCATCGAAAGTGAAAATAACCCTGGTATTGAGAGATTTCTGGACCAGTCTGGTGCGACACCTTTGATTAAGATTTTCATTGGTAAAAAGTCTAATCCCGATAAGGTTATCCGTTATCTTTACAAGAATACCGCTTTGCAGTATCATTATGCTATTAATATGATTATGCTTGACGGTGGTAAGGTTCCTAAGACCTTTGGTTGGAAGGAAGCTCTCCAGGCGCATATCAATCATGAGATTGAAGTTTACACTAAGTCTTATCAATTTGATTTGCGTAAAATCGCGGCACGAATTCATATTGTAGATGGCTTACTCATTGCACTTGCCAATATTGATGAAGTTGTAGCAATTATTAAAAATGCTTCGTCATCCGCGGCCGCAGGTCTTGCACTTCGTGAAAAGTTTCTGCTTGATGAAATTCAGACCAAGCATATTCTTGATATGAAGTTGAGCCGTTTGGCTAAGTTGGAAGTTAAGAAACTTGAAGACGAAAAGCAGAAATTGGAAGATGAGGCCGCACGTTTAAGAGCAATTCTCGAAAATGAAGAACTTCTCAAGGCCGAAATTGAAAAGGGTATGCGTGCAGTTGCTGCAAAATATGGCGACGCCCGCAGAACTAAAATCATGAACCTTGAAAAGGATGCGGATGAAGAGCCAACTGAAATTCGCCAATTACAGGTTTCTTTAACTAATTTTGGCAATATTTTTGCAACAGAGGTTTCCTCTCTTTATACCCAAAGACGCGGAGGAGTGGGTAACAAACTTAAAATGGAAAATGGAGAGTTTGTCATTAGCACTCATGCTGTTTCTTCTAACGAAGAAATTCTTCTCTTCTCCAAGGCTGGCAATGTGTTCCATTATCCAGCTATGAATTTGGTAATGAATGAAAAAATTCATGCACAGGCCATTGCTCCTGTAAAGGATTGGGAAATCATTTGTGCAATTACTTCTGCAAACAAAAAGACTGATAAGCCTTATATCTTATTTTTCACAAAAAAAGGTATGGTGAAAAAGTCTGAATTGGCAGAATATAATATCACTCGCAATGTCGGTCTAAAAGCTCTAACCCTTGATGAAGGAGACGAAATTGTCAATGTTCTGTTTACAGATAATGACAAAGTAGGTATTCTTACTGAAATGGGCAATTTCCTTATGATTGAGACTGAAGATATTCGTGCAATAGGCCGCGTGGCTAAAGGTGTAAAAGCTGTTAAGCTTAATGACGGCGACTCTGTTGCAAGCGCGAGAGCTATCCCTACAGAAACAACTATGATTGCTTCTATTAGCGGAAATGGCTTGTTCAAGAAAACTAACATTGGAGAGTTTGCAGTACAAGGCAGAGGAACCAAGGGATCAAAAATTCAGAAGCTGAATGATGGCGACTGGATGGCGGATTTCTATCCTATTGTTCGTGATGGTGAGGTTCTAGTGGCTTCTACTCACGCGTGTATCAAACTAACAACCAATGACATTCCGATTTTTTCGAAGGGTGCGCTCGGCAATAAGTCCATCAAGCTCAACCCAACAGATAACGTGGTGAGAATTTCAATCTATTGAAATTCTCCCAAACTAAAAATTTGAAAATATCAGAAAACTCTGATATAATATATATAGAAAGTGAGAGATAGATATCCTCTCTTTCTAAAATAAAAAAATATCATGCCACCTACAAACTATACTAAACTAAGTGGCACAAGAAAAAGGAGAAAAAATTATGAAGTTGACAGAGAAATCCCAGGGCGTATTTGATTACATTAAGGCAAATGGTGGTAAGGTATCCATCGACGAGCTTGCAACTGCTCTTGACAGAACTACTCGTTCTGTTAATGCTAACGTGACTGACTTGACTAAGAAGGGTCTTGTTGTCCGTGAGAAGGTTGCTGGTGAGGGTGAAGATGCTAAGGATATCACTTATGCAGTTATCACTCCTGCTGGTGCAGAGTTCGTTCCTTCTGACGACGAAGAGTAATAACAACTTACTTTAGGTATAAAGGTGGGGTTGTGAAAGCAACCCCATCTATTCACCAAAAACCTTATCAAATTCAAAGCAAAACTTTTTAACAAAACAAGGAGAAATTAAACTATGCTGAACACTATTAAAGACGGAAATGTGGTAAAGATTGAAGGTATTTTGAGCGAAATCGACCTTAAGTATGGCACGTTCAAGAAGAACGGTGTTGATACCAAGACTGTCGGCGGCGTTATCAAGATTCGTGTAAACACTAAGATTAACGGTGAGGACACTGAGCTGGAGATTCCCGTTCATATGTTCTCTACTCAGTTCACCAATGCCGGTGCAAGCAACCCTGCATTTGAGTCTATTGAGCGCGTTATGAACGAATATGTAAGTATCGCTGCATCCGATATTGACCACGCAGACCGCGTGAGAATTACTCGTGGACAGATTGCAATGAACGAATATTACGGTCAGAATGGCAATCTTGTTTCCTTCCCTCGTATTACTGCTTCTTTCGTAACTAAGGTTAAGAAAGACGAATGCAAGCCTGACGCTTCTTTCACAACTGTATTTATGGTTGGTAGTAAGGGTTATGAGCTTGACAAGGATGGCGTTGAAACCGACCGCTATAAGATTATGGGTATGATCCCTCAGTACGGCGGCAAGGTTGATGTGGTTCCTTTCTATGCAATCAACGCTGGCGTTATTGACGCTGTGTCCAACTATTGGAATGAAGGTGAGACTGTAAAGGCAACTGGTAAGTTGAACTTCACTTCCAAGACTGAAACTTATGAAGTTAAGGTAGATTTCGGTGAGTCCTCTGAGGCTACTCGTACGATTTCTATTAGTGATTTGGTAATTACTGGTGGTTCTTCTACTCCTCTTGAGGGTGACTTCGCCATTAATTACGATGACGTTAAGGTGGCCCTTGAAGAGCGTAAGGCTCGCTTGGCCGCTTCCAAGGAAAAGAGCCAGAATAAGGGTACTTCCGGTAAGGCTCCTGAACAGACTAGCGGTAACAAGTTCAAAGACCTTGGTTTTTAATATGGGAGGACTAAACAATGGCTATTGATATTTTTAACATTGAACCGTCGGTAATTAGCCGCGATTTGAAGGGAAAGTATATTGCCATCTATGGTCGTGAGAAGGTAGGTAAAACTACCTTCGGTGCCCACCTGCCTAGAGCTTTGTTCTGTAACTTTGAGGTTGGTACTAACTTTCTTTCTGGCGTTCGTGCACAGAATGTTAGTAAGTGGTCTGACTTCAAGTTGATTCTGCGTCAGTTGGAGCAGCCTAAGGCACACGAAATTTATGACACTGTTGTTATTGACACAGTAAGTCAGGCATATACTCTCTGTGAAGAGTTTATTTGCGCCCAGGCTGGTGTCCAGAAGCTTGGAGATATTCCTTATGGCGCAGGCTATGCTAGCTGTAAGAAAGAATTTGAAAGCGCATTGAGAAAAATTACTATGCTTGGATATGGTATTTGCTGTATCTGTCATAGTGAGATTAAGAAAGAATCTGGTCCTAACGACACTACCGTAGAGGTTGTTTCCCCTGCTATGCCCGCACGTGCAGCAGATGTTGTAAACCGCCTAGTAGACATTATTGCCTACATCGATGTTTCCTATGATGAAAAGGGTAATGCTATCCGTAACTTTATTACTCGCCGCACTCCCACTGTAATGGCTGGTAGTAGACTTCCTTACTTGGATGCTGTTATTCCTTTCTCTTATGATGGTCTCGTCGAAGCAATCGGTAAGGCTATTGACCGTCAGCAAGAAATGGACGGTGCGAAGGTTGTAGATACCGCTGTTACTCAGGTTGAGGATAAGTTGGATTATAACGCACTTCGTAGCGAAGCCATGGCCCTCTGGATGAAGCTTGTTGGAGATGGTGAGAATGCCAACGAAGACATGGCACGTCGCATTCAGAAGAGAGTCGAAATGATTTTTGGTCGCCAGATGAAATTGTCTGAGATTACTGAGGACCAGGTAGACCTGTTTAACTTGGTAGTTATGGATATGCGCGATTTGGTCGCTGAAAACTGATTAGGTTATATATAGTTAGGAGAGATGACAGAAGTTGTCTCTCCTAATTTGCTTTTTTGAGAAAAAAATGATATAATATATATAGAAATAGAAATGAAGAAAGGAAGGTAGTTAAGATGGCAAAAAGACCTTTAGTACATTGCCGCATCTGCAAAGCCGCCATCGACAGAGATAACGAAACAGGTTGGATTGAGCCAACTCCTAAATGGTTCTATCACACTTCTTGTTACGAAGATTTTGCAAAGAAGAAAGGCAAAATTCGAGAGGGCGACATTAGCGCAGAGGTGGAAGACGATATCTGGAAGTCCGCAGTATATGACTATCTGCGCCGTGACTTAAAGATGTCCATTAACTATCAGAAATTCAATTCTCAGTGGAATAACTTTCTTAAAAAGGATATGACCGCAAAAGGCATTTATTTCGCCTTAAGATATTTTTATGAGGTCGCACATGGTGACCCTAAGAAAAGTGAAAACGGTATAGGCATTGTTCCACATATCTATATCGAAGGAACTGGCTATTGGGGAGAGCGCAATAATCGTGATAAAGGTATTTGTGCAAGAATTGAAGCGCAAATCAAAAAGGCAGAAGCTGAAAAAGTGGTGGTAATTCATCGTCAGCGTCAGCCTAAAAAGAATAAGCGTGAAATTGATCTCTCTGTATTAGCGGATATGGAGGACGATGAATGATAGATAAAAGTGTTATTCAGCAAGTACTGGGTAGCCTTATGCAAAAACCTCAGTTGTTAAGTGAGGTAGACAAATATAGTCTCACGCTTGCTGACTTTTCCACGCGATTTGAAAAATACATCTTCTCGGCAATTATGAACCTTTATTGTAAAGGTGTAGTAAGTATTCAGCCGATTGATGTAGCAAATTATCTGGAGAGCGACACCGTAGGTAAAAAAGTCTTTGAACAAAATAAGGGTGTTGAATATCTCCATGATATTATCGACTTCTCTAATTGGGAAAATTTTACCTATTATTATGAGAAGTTAAAGAAAATTAATCTTATCCGTGACTTGAAAAAGCAGGGATTTGATACATCTAATTTCTATTGTGACGATTTAACTAATCCTCACGCAGAAGAGATTAACGCCAAGTTCGAGCAGTTAACTGTTACAGACATTTGCAATGGCGTGAAAAGAAAGCTTCTCCAGTTGGAGTCTGATTATGCCCAAACGGGTGAAATTGAAGAAGAAAGCGCAGCAGCCGGCATCCGAGATTTTATTAATCATATGGATAGCAATATTGAAATCGGCGCGCCTCTTCAGGGTAGAATGTATTCTAAAATTTTCAGCGGTGCTCAGAAGCAGGCTTTAACCATTAGAAGTGGTTGTTCTGGTTTAGGTAAAACTAGACAGGCAGTAGGCGACGCATGTTTCCTGGCTTACCCTATTCGCTATAATTCACATATACGTCAGTGGGAGCAGACAGGTAGCTGTGAAAAAGTATTGTTTATTATGACCGAGCAGACCATGGCTCAGGTCAGAAAAATGATTTTGGCCTACCTTTCTGACATCAATGAAAGTCGTTTTAAATTGGGTAATTTTACCAAAGAAGAACAAAAAATTCTTGAGCAAGCAGCAGATGTAATGGAAAAGTACGAAAAGAATTTAATTCTTGTTAAGATGCCTAATCCTAACATCGAATTGGTTAAGACTATTGTTCGAGAAAACTGTTTAACCAAAGATATTGGATACGTTTTTTATGACTATGTGTTTATTGGTCCCGCACTGTTGGAACAGTTCCGTGGTTTCTCATTGAGGAACGATGAAGTTTTGTTGATGTTCACAACTGCGCTAAAAGATTTAGCGGTTGAGCTTAACGTGGCAATGTTCACTTCAACCCAGGTTAACGCGAGCGCTGACGACAATAAGAATATTCGTAATGAAGCTTCTCTCGCCGGTGGTCGTGCCACAATTAACAAGGCAGATAATGGTGCAATTATGGCTAGACCTACTCCAGAAGAGTTGGAAACACTTGAACCAATTATAAAAAATTATGGTATTCCAAACTGTGTAACTGATATTTTTAAGTGTCGTAGTGGTGAATGGACACAGGTACGTGTTTGGTCACAGGTGGATCTCGGTCGTTTAAAGAAAAAAGATTTATTCGTTACGGATGCACGCCTGGAGCCCATTAATGACTTCTTCGTGGACGATGGTACAAATTCATACGAAGTACACGAATGGGATAATGAAAATTATCAAGAAGCTATGGCATTCCTTGAACAACTGAATGGCCCTAAAGAACAGGTCGGAAAGAAGGTAAGCCTTGGATTATCAGAGTATTATTGATAACTTAAAAGTCAGTTCTGTAATTGACTTAATGACTAAACTTGGTGTGGATAGATGGAAAGACGAGGGAGGACACATAATCTTCCCAACCATCTGCCACAATACTGACTCAAGCGAAGCCAGCATGAAGTTATATTTTTACAAAAACACAAAGCTCTTTAACTGCTATACTGAATGTGGCATTATGTCCATTTTCAAGTTTATGAAACATTATTATGAAGCCCGAGGTATTGAATATGATTGGGTAAGTGACATATATAATGTGATTTTGGATTGCTCCAACTTTAAACCTGGAGAGGGTTTTGAGGCGCCACGTTATGAGAGCTTGCGAGATAAATATGGACGAGTTAAACAAGAAAAAGAATTGCCTGCTTACAATGCTGGTGCATTAGACACTTTTGTTAAACACTATCCTCCAGAATGGTTGAGAGACGGTATTAGTAAGGAAGCTATGGACAAGTTTGGCATTCGTTATTCTATTTCGCAAAACAAAATTATTATTCCACATTACGATGTTAACGGCCGCCTAGTCGGTATTCGTGGTCGTGCACTGAATGAGTGGGAAGTAGAGAATGTCGGTAAATATATGCCAGTTCGTTTGGAGCAGACTTGGTATAAACATCCTCTAAGTATGAACCTCTATGGTTTATATGAAAATCAAGAAAATATCAGAAAAACAGGTGTATGTTATGTCTTCGAATCAGAAAAATCCGTCATGCAATTCGAGTCATTCTCTGGACCGAATTGCGCCGTCGCTGTCTGTGGCAGCCAATTCAATAAGTATCAGCTCAACTTGCTTATCAAAACTTGTAACCCAGCTGAAATTGTTCTCTGCTTCGATAGCGAAGAAGTAAGCGAAGACGGAAAATATTTCGACAAACTCTGGAGCATTTGTCAAAAATATAAGAACTACACCAATTTTTCTTTCATATATGATAGATTAGGATTGCTTCAGTTAAAAGACTCTCCTAGCGATAGGGGAGAGGAAACTTTCAAAAAATTATTAGAGAAAAGGACAAGAGTAAGATGAAGATTAATTTGATAAATGAAAACTTTAATGGTAACTATGTAGAGAACCTGCTGAAGGCACGAGGTGTTGAAAATGTTGAACATTATTTTCACCCTACGGCAGATTATCTCCAGTCTCCCGAAGACTTAAAGAATATTCGCACTGCGGCTGCGTTATATCTGCGAGTTGTCATGAATAATGGCCGCGTCTTAATTGTTGTGGACAGTGATAATGATGGCTACACTTCTGCAGCGATTATCTATCAGTATACTCTGAGACTTAATTGTCATTGCAAGGTAGACTATTGGCTCCACGAAGGTAAGCAGCATGGTTTGCAGGATCACATCCACAAACTGATGGAAGAAGATTGTGAATATGACTTAATTATTCTTCCTGACTCTTCCTCTAATGATGCACATTACCATGATATGCTTGACTCAGTTGGTACTCCTTGCCTTATCCTTGATCACCACTTAACTGATGTAAAATTGAGTGACAATGCAATTGTTGTTAATAATCAGCTTTCTCCTAACTACAAGAACAAGGAACTGACCGGTGCTGGTGTTGTTTATCAGTTCTGTCGTTATTTGGATAAATTAAGTGGTCAGCAATGGGCCGATGATTATCTTGACCTAGCAGCCTGGGGCATTATCGGTGATATGGGTTCCATGATTGAAATGGAAAACAGATATATTGTAGAAACCGGTTTGTCAGAAAAATATATCAAGAATGATTTTTTCAAGTGTTTGCTAAATAAGCAGGCTTATTCAATTACTGGTAAGCAGAGTGCAACCTGGAAAGAGATTGTAGATGCTACGAATGCTGTATCGGTTGCATTCTATATTGTGCCTATGGTTAACGCAATGATTCGTGTTGGCACTATGGCAGAGAAGGAACGTCTATTTTTAGCATTTGTGCGAGGCAGCGAAATGGTGCCTAGCGGTAAGCGTGGAGCGAAGGGTGCGATGGAACGAGTAGACATTGAATCTGCCCGTGAATGCACCAATGCGAAGAATAAACAGAACCGTCTAAAGGAAGCGGCTGTCGATAGACTTGAGGCTAAGATTTTTAAGTATGACTTGCTTGAGAATAAGGTGTTGTTCGTTCGTCTGGAAGAAGATGATGAATTCCCTTCTGAACTGAATGGATTAATTGCAATGCAGTTGTCTGTGAAGTTTAAGAAGCCTACTATTGTTGCAAGATTAAACAATCAAGGCTTTGACCGCGGTAGTGCGCGTGGACTTAACCAGAGTGAACTAAAGGACTTTAAGCAGTTCCTTACCGATAGTGGTTATTTTGAGTATGCACAGGGTCACGCCAATGCGTTTGGTATCAGTATTCCTGACCAGAAATTGCGCGAGTTCCATGAATATGCTAATAGCGCACTGTCTCACATTAATTTTGGCGAAAACGTTTATGATGTAAACTTCACTCGTTTTGCAAGTTCTCCAGACCTTAATCAGCTTGTCACTGAGCTTGGCCAGGCGGGTGCGATTTGGGGCCAGGGCAATCCTCAGCCTCTAGTTTATGTATCTAATATTACCGTTAATCCTTCTAATGTTCGTATCATGGGGGCAAACCAGGATACTGTAAAGATTGAAGCTAATGGTATGTCTTATTTAAAATTCCATGCGAAGGATTTAATCGAGGAGCTCAAAAAGCACACCGGCACCTTTACAATGGAGATTGTTGGTAAACCCAATCTCAATGAATGGATGGGAAGAGTGTCTCCTCAAATGTTCATCGAGGACTATGAAATTAAAAATTCAACCAGTTTCTAAAGGAGGAATGGCTATGACTGACCAGATTATGCAGACCCCAGTGGCAAATGGAAATGAAAACGTTAATATTACTCCTATTATTGAGTTTTTAAACAATGTTAAATTCCTTGCCGCAGCTTATAACCAGATTTGGGTTATAAAGAAAACTAAAGTTAATGACGAGTATACAATCGCGTTCGTAGATGACCGTACCGGAGAGAAGAAGATGGTTTTGGTAAATCCAGACGAACTTATGCAGCAAGCAATTGACGAAATTGTTGCCCGCGGTTGGTACGAAGTCAAAGAAGATTACCTGCTTACCACCGAAAAGTACTTTGATGAAGCAAGAGTAATTCTTACCGAGGCAGAAAATGCGCCAACTGATAGCGAAGCCCCTTGGGGTATTGAATAATATAAACGGGTGAGGTTCGCGCCTCACCCTTTTTCAAACTTGATTTTTTTAAAAAAATATGATATAATATAAATATAAAGAATGAGATAAGGAGAAAATAATGATGAGTGAACGTATGTACCCTGGCTCTCTGCATAATCATACTCAATATAGTAATGCTCGTTTGCGTGACTGTATCATTAAAGAAGATGATTTGATTAAATATGCAATCGAGCTTGGACACGAAGTTGTTGCAATAACTGACCACGAAAGCATTATGAATGCTGTTAAGGTTGAAAAGATTTATAAAAAGGTGAAGAAAGATAACCCTAACTTTAAGGTTATTTTTGGTAACGAGATTTATCTTTGCCGCAATGGTTTAAATGCAACTAACTTTGACCCTAAGCAAGATAAATATTATCACTTCATTCTTTTGGCCAAAGATGGAATCGGCCATCAGCAAATTCGAGAAATCTCCACTCGAGCATGGAATCGTTCCTATATGGCAAGAGGTATGCGTAGAGTTCCTACTTATTACCAAGATTTAATTGATATCATTGGGGCCAATCCTGGACATGTTATTGGTTGCACCGCTTGTCTCGGTGGCGCGCTTGGAACCCAATTAATGAAATATAAAGAGACAAAAAGCGAAGAGTTGTATGAAAGAATTATCGCTTGGTGCGAAAGAATGGAGCACTTATTTGGTGCAGACAATTTCTATCTCGAGTTGCAGCCTAGCGAATCTCATGAGCAGACTTATGTCAATCGTATGTTGATTGATATTGCGAATAATTTTCATTTTCGTTACATCATTTCAACAGATAGTCACTATTTAAAAAAGGAAGACGCTTCCATCCACGCGGCTTATTTGAATGCTCAGGATGGTGACCGTGAGGTTTCTTCTTTCTATGCAACAACCTATATGATGAATACTGAAGAACTGGAAAGTCACATGGATTTAACTGACGACGAATTAGCTTTCGCCTATTCCAACATTCGTTTTATAGCATCTATGTGTAAAGATTTTTCACTTCAGAAAGAGCTGAAAATTCCTGCTCTGCAGTGGAAACCTTCTAAAGTATCTTATGTGAGAAATTGTTGGATTGAACGTATTCCTTCTTTGAAGAAATTTGTTGAGTCCGATTATGAGGGCGATAGATTGCTTGCTTGCCATATTGTAGAGCGTCTTGAAGATGACGATACTCTTTGGGGCGAAAAAGTATGGGAGGCGGTAGAAGATAATCTTGATAAAACTTGGGAATCTTCTCTTGTGAATAAAACCCACTGGTCAGCATACTTCCTTAACCTGCAGAAAATTATTGATGTATGTTGGGAAGCCGGCACCCTTGTCGGTTGCGGTCGTGGTTCTGGTGTTGGTTTTATTCTGTTGTATATTTTGGGTATTACTCAAATTAATCCGTTAGCAGAAACTGTTCAAACCTACTCTTTCCGTTTCTTGAACCCTAGCCGTGTGTCTGTTCTTGATATTGATACTGATATTGAGGGCGGCCGCCGTGCAGATGTTCTGAATACTTTCCGTAAAGTTTATGGACAGGATAGAGTAGCTAACGTTGCAACCTTCCGTACTGAAAAATCCAAGTCAGCTGTGTTGACTGCGGCCCGTGGTCTTGGTATCGACGTTGACGTAGCTCAGTACATTGCATCGCTCATTCCCGCAGACCGTGGTCAGCTGAGAACTCTTGATCAGTGTATGTATGGTGACGAGGAAAATGGTTTTGAGCCAATTAAACAGTTTATCTATGAAATGACTGAAAACTATCCCGAACTTTGGGAAGTTGCTCATAAAATTGAAGGTCTGGTGTGTGGTACCGGTATCCATGCTGGTGGTATTATCTTCGTTGATGAACCTTTCGTTAACTCCACTGCTCTTATGAGAGCGCCTGATGGCACAATTTGTACTCAGTTTGACCTTCATGATTGCGAAGATGCATCTCTGATTAAAATGGACTTACTGTCTGTCGAAGCGATGGATAAAATGCACATTTGCCTGGATTTGCTTTGTGAATATGGATATGTTGAACGCAAGCCTACATTGCGTGAGACTTATGAAAGCACTATTGGCATTTATAATCTCGAGAGAGAAAGCAAAAAGATGTGGCATATGGTTTGGAATCACGATATTCAATCTCTATTCCAGATGGAAAAGCAGTCTGGTATTCAAGGCATCGCTCTTACCAAGCCAGAAAGCGTTGATGACCTTGCTCACTTGAACTCTATTATTCGTCTAATGGCACAGGAAAAAGGTGGCGAAATGCCGCTGAACAAATATGCTCGTTTCAAAGACAATATTGAACTTTGGTATGACGAAATGAGAAACTTCGGTTTGAAGCCAAGCGAAATGGAAATCCTTGAGCCTATTATTAAGGGTTCTTATGGTATCTGCGAGTCCCAGGAAGCGTTTATGCAGCTGGTGCAGATTCCAGAGTGTGGCGGTTTTGACCTTAACTTTGCGGATAAGCTTCGTAAAGCTATTGCGAAGAAAAACCCTAAAGCATATGATGAATTGACAAAAGAGTATTTTGAAACCTGTCGAGAAAAGGATTTAAGTATGAACTTGTGTAACTATGTATGGAATGTACTGGTTGCAACTTCTCGTGGATATGGTTTTAATCTTTCCCATACTCTTGCTTACTCTTTGATTGCTCTTCAAGAAATGAATCTTGCTTACAAATTCCCTATTATGTTTTGGAATTGTGCATGCTTAATCAGTGATGCAGGTGGTGCCGAATCCGACGAATCTGAAGAAGAAGAAAATGAAATTAAAGAAATCTTTTATGAGGATTACGAAGGCTTCGAAGACTTTATTGAGGAAGATGAAGAAGAAGATGAAGAGGATGAAGAAGAAGAACTGAGCAAAGCAAACAAAAAGAAAAAGAAAACTAAGAGTACCAACTATGGAAAAATTGCATCAGCTATCGGAAAAATCAAATCAACTGGTGTCGTTGTTGCACCACCCGATATTAATAAATCAACCTATACTTTCTCACCAGATATCGAGAACAATACAATTCGATATGGATTGTCTGGAATTACAAAAGTTGGTGAAGAACTCGTCAAGACAATTATGGATGGACGTCCTTATGCATCTGTCGAGGACTTCCTCGATCGAATCAAAATCAACAAACCTCAAATGGTTAATCTTATCAAATCCGGAGCTTTTGACGGATTTGGAGATAGAGTGCAAATCATGCGCAGATACGTCGACAGTATTAGCGATGTTAAAAAACGCATCACTCTACAGAATATGAAAATGTTGATTGATTTCGGTCTTATTCCCGATGAATATGATATGGAGCGTAGAGTCTATAACTTCAATAAGTATCTTAAGAAAATGAAGCTAGGGACAACACATTTTGGTCTTGATGAAATTGCATTTAATTTCTATTCTGCACATTTTGATGTAGATAAGTTGGAGCCATGCGAAGATACAGAAAGCGGCTTCAAAATTAAACAAACTACTTGGGACAATTATTATCAAAAGCATATGGGAATTGTACGTCCTTTCGTACAGAAACATGCGGCGGAATTGCTTGTGGCTGTAAACAATAGACTTACAGCAGAAACTTGGAACAAATACTGTCTAGGTTCTCTCAGTAAATGGGAAATGGACTCTGTGTCCTTCTATTCTCATGAGCATGAGTTAACTAATTTGGATATGGAACGATATGAACTAACTGACTTTGAGGATTTAACTGAAGAGCCTGTTGTTGATAAAGTTATTCCAATTAAAGGAAAACAGGTGCCTATTCTTAAGCTATTCCGTATCTGTGGTACTGTCCTTGATAGAGATAAATCTAAGAAAACCGTTACTTTGCTCACTACCTCTGGAGTTGTAACAGTAAAGATTTTCGGTGGTGTCTTCGCTCAATATGATAAACAAATCAGTGAGCGCGGTGCCGATGGTAAGAAGCACGTAATCGAAAAATCTATGTTTAGTAGAGGTAATAAAATTATCGTGATTGGAGTGCGCGATGGCGACTCCTTCCGAGCAAAGAAATATAGTCGAACTCCATACCATCTTGTTGAACAAATTGTAGAAGTCCATGAAGATGGAACCATGATTACAAGGAGCAGACAAGATCAGTAAGGAGGTAGACAATGAGTATCGGAATAATGGATGCAGATATGTCTTCATATACTTTGGTACCTTTCAATCTTGAGGTTATGAAGTTATCTGCCTATTACAAGAAGAAAGGGGAAATTGTAACTCTTTCCCCTTCCTTCTCTCCGGAAAAGAATACCAAATTCTTTTATCGTAAAGACTACAATGATGGCGAGTTTCCTTTAAATCTTTTGACATCAAAAAATGTTGAATACGGTGGACTTGCCTTCTCTAACAATGTATACAACCCACTGCCGTTAGAAATTGAAAAGCAGCGCCCAGATACAGAAATTTATGCCAAAATGGAACCAATCATTAAAGGGACTACGTCTGGTGCCAGAAACAAAATTTTCCAAAACATGATGACTGCCGAGCATTGTAGAATTTCGCTTGATGGAAAAACTGTTTGGAAAGATTATCCAAGTCAATTTAAATATCTCGCGGGCGCTCGCAATCTTATGTTGCACGATTATGACCTTGGTGCTATCGAAGGCGGTTTTGAAACGGTGCAAGAGATTCTTTCTAAAGCGCGAACTGATGGTTGGGCAACTAAAGTAGGTATGAAGTTTCCTGTTCAAGTAAAGGATGGGAAAGAATTGCTGAAATGGTCATCCTTAAACAGCAATAGTACCTTTTATTCCTTAAGATATATTGGCGTAATGGATGATGATACTTTTAACGAATGGGTTAGCACCTGTCGACAGCGCGCGGTCTATTCACAAATGGAATATCATGTAACCGCACCATGGTACGACCCGAACGATTTTATTGAGAACCTACTACCTAAAATTTTTAGGCAGGTCATAATTTCACGAAGTTATAGGGTTTTCTTTTCACTTAAATATGACGAAGGATTCTTCCCGGATCCCAGATGGGAAAATGTTATTAGACTGTTTAATTATTATCATAATAGTTATTCGGGAGAACCGTTATCTCGTTACTTTAATATGATAGCCGACGATACGATGTTTGATTTTGCCTCAAAGAGTCAAACCGTACCAAAATCATATTATGGAGAGGTTTTTAATAAAGACCAAATTAGAGAAATCTTTGCCTTTGTGCGAGAATTTAATTATCCTTTATTTAAAGACTTCTACGAATGTACAGCAGAAAAATTAGGAGGAAGGCTATGACCGGTTTAGAAGTTTTTTCTCTTGTCCAAACAAAGAGAAAAAGAATTGAAGACTTGTTTGACCCTACGACTTTTGTTCTAAATAAAGAGGTCCAACAGTTGCAAGAAGAAATTTATAACTTACAGAAAGAATGCCCACACGAATATGAAAATCATGTTTGCAAGTTCTGTGGCAAGGAGGAATAATGAATATTACTCTATACAAATCCGCCACTTGCCCTCAGTGCAAAGTGGTTAAAATGAAGTTAGAAAAGAAAGGGATTCCCTTTACAGAAGAAATGGATATTAGCGTAATGGAAAGCCGCGGTGTGCGTGGTATCCCTACCTTGGAAGTAGACGGAGAGCTAATTACCAACCTTAGAGATATCAATAATTGGGTAAACGCACAGGAGGCTCGAATTTAATGGCTAATGTTAACATTCGTTTAAGCAAGAATTTTACAACACAGTATAACAAAATGCAGTCCGAGTATGGCGAAGAATTTGCTAAGTTAAATGGTTTTGGCGACGCCCAGCTGAGCTATACAGACTTCATTGATAATTTTATTGATGCAGAAGCAGTCGCGGATACTTCTATTGATGGCTCCGCCAATGTCGGTAATAAGGACATGCGCACTCTTATGAATGAGATGCCTAAACCACACCGTAAGCTGCTTGCTTTTAATAAGATTTATTACGAATTGAATAAAAAGTATGGTTTTAAGACCGCAAATGATTGGCTTCGTGCTGAATGGACAAAAGCTCTTTATATGCACGATGCTGACACCTCCACTTTTGTTCATTATTGTTTCGCATATGACTTGAAGGATTTGGCTGAAAAAGGCTTGTTCTTCCTAAATACTTTTAATTACGAAGCCCCTCAACACCTTGAAACCTTCGTAGACTTTGTTAAGGAATATATCAGCTTTGTTTCCAATAGAAGCTCTGGTGCCTGTGGCCTGCCTAACTTAATTCCTTATATGTATTATTTCTGGAAGAAAGATGTCGATTCCGGTGACTTCGTTCGCTCTCCAGATTATCATGCCCGTCAGCACATTCAGCGCTTTATTTATGCAGTAAATCAGCCTTATGTACGCGATGGTATTCAGAGTGCATTTACTAATGTATCTGTATTTGACGGTCCTTACCTTGAAGCCCTATTTGGTGGTTCCGAGTTCCCCGATGGCACCTTCATGATTGACCATATCGACGAAATTAAAGAATTCCAAAAAGTGTTTATGGAAGTTGTGGCTGATATTCGTGAACGCAATATGTTCACTTATCCAGTTCTCACCATTTCTCTATTGAGAAAAGATGGAAAGTTTGGAGATGAAGCATTCGCTCGTTGGGGCATCGAACACAATATGCGCTGGTCAGATAGTAATATCTTTATTGATGATAGTGTTACTTCTCTTTCCAACTGCTGCCGCTTGAAGTCCAATATTGAAGATCTTGGTTATTTTAACTCTATTGGTGGTACGGCTCTTAAGGTCGGTTCAGTTAAGGTTTCTACCGTTAACCTCGCTCGTATTGCTCTTGAACATCATGAGTCTGAACAAGACTATTTGGTTGCTTTAAGAGACGCTGTTGAATTGAACTGTAAGGCACTTGACGTAGTTCGTCATATTATTCGCAGAAATGCTGAAAAGGGATTGCTGCCAAACTTTAAGCACGGTCTGGTTGATTTTGAGCATCTATATAATACCGTAGGTATTATTGGTATCTATGAAACAATGAGAACCTTTGGTTATACTAAAGAAGACGAATTTGGCAATGTTTTCTACACTCGCGAAGCAGATAATTTCGGCAAAAAGATTTTCGAGATTATCCATCGTACAAAAGACCAGTTCGCCCTTGACAAAGACTACAAGATTAACTGCGAACAGATTCCTGGTGAATCTTGTGCCGCTAAAATGATGGCCGCAGATGAATTGTTGTTCCCAGACGATACCATTACTGACTTACCTACCTATGGCAATCAGTTTATCCCTCTTGGTATCAGAACTACCATTAAGGAAAGAATTCGTATCGCTTCTTTGTTTGACAGCTATTGTAATGGCGGCTCTATTGCCCATATTAACATTGAAGCTCCATTCGCTACTTTTGAACAGGCTTGGGATTTAGTTAATTATATTGCAGATCAAGGTCTGACTTACTTTGCATTTAACACCAAAATCCAAGCTTGTAAGAGAAATCATGCCTTCTATGGACATAAGTGTCCAGTATGCGGTGGAGAAGTAGATACTGAATACACTCGTATTGTTGGTTTCTATACACCAATTAAAACTTGGTCTGCCACTCGTAAACAAGAATATATGATGAGAGAATGGGAGGATGTTAACAATGCAAATGCCTGATTCTTATGGTAAGGTTAAATATGCTCAAGTAAAAGCTGCGCTCGATCAGATTGCTGAGCATTATCAAGATAACCCGGAAAGACTGAACGACGTAGATATTTCATTTGAATATCTTGTAGGCAGTTTCTTCCCTAACATTGTAAAAAATATTCAATCAGCAATGAGCCAGCAATATATTAATGGCTACATTCAAGGACAGAAGGATAAAGATGTTAATGACGTTGAAGGGTCTTAAAGACGAAGATTTTGTAAATTATAAACTGCCTTCAATGTTCCTAATATTTCCTAATTGCTCTTTTAAGTGTGATAAAGAAAACGGTTGTAACTTGTGCCAAAACTCCCATTTGGCACAAGAACCAACCATTACGAAGGGACTTGCAGGTATTATTGCACGATATAACGATAATCCTTTAACCAAAGCTATCGTATGCGGTGGTTTGGAACCATTTGATTCAGCCGAAGAATTATTTGAGTTAGTTAAAACAGTACGAGAACTTTGCCATTGGATGGATGATATCGTGATTTATACTGGTTATACAGAAGTCGAATTAGAAAGTAATGATTATTTCCAAAAGATTATTAGTTATCCTAATATAATTATTAAATTTGGTCGTTTTAGGCCAGGACATGAACCACATTATGACGAATATCTTGGAGTAAAGTTAGCTTCTGGGAACCAATACGCGAAGAGGTATAACTATGTCAGAGAATAAAACATCTTATATTATAAAACCAAATCCAGATGCAGAAACCTTTAAAGAAGTTTCCGAAGCAGTAAAAGACAATGATAATTACTGCTGCTGTGAGTTGGTTAAAACCGAAGATACAAAATGTATGTGCAAAAATTTTAGAGATATGGATGAAGGTGGGTTTTGCCATTGCGGAAGATTTTATAAAGTAGTTGATTATCCTACTGTTGCTATCATCTGCGCACCAGACGATCATGATCACGCCATTGATTTAGCTTGCTATCTTTCTACTGAAGGTTTTATTGTAACATTACCCATGTATCGAGATGCACTGCATTTTATGCAACACGAAAAGATTTATCGCGATTTGCAGCGAACTAAAATTCACAAAGCTAATCTTGTTTTTGTAATCAATAGTAGCGAGACCGCGATGGAATTTTTAGAAGAAGAAATCTATTGGGCAGAAGAACTGCACAAAAAAATTGTTTACGAACATAATGAAGAGGTAAAAGAATGAGATTTGAAAATGTAAAGGTATACGACCTGGAAGAGTCCATTATTGCTAGCGGCTACCCAATGCGCACTGAACTGGTAGATACTGAAGTTGATGAAAAGGCTATTAAGCGTTGCATGCACCTAACCAAAGCTAGTAATGGCAACGGTGCCCATGGCCAGTGGATGACTGGTGTCCGAGTTGCTTTTGACCTCACTTGTACCAACAAGATGTGGGTAGAGGCTGAACGCTATCGTTTCTTGGAGTTTGTTTCTAGTCAGTCTACAATGCATAGAATCACCAAGTTCAAGATTCGTGACCAATATAATGAGTATGTCGATCCTCGTGTTATCGATATTATGGAAGAAAAGGTTGCGGTTTATAACAAGTTGGTAGAAAATAAACCAAGTCCCGATGCAGCAGTTGAACTGTTAGAAGATTACGCAAAGATGCTTAAGGAGAAGTATCTTGAGATTCTTTATACCAATCCTGCAGGTTTCGAGCTGACCGCACGTATGACTACCAACTACCGTTGCCTGTTGAACATTTATGTACAAAGACATAATCATCGTCTCCCTGAATGGAGAGAATTCTGTAGAGAGTTACTAAAGCTACCTTACTTCCAGGAATTGGTCGATGCTTATTATGCCGGCAAGGTAGTTGCTGATTAAAATTTGATTTTCATTCTCTTTTGTGCTATAATAAATATAGAAAATGAGAGAAAAAGGAGTATGTAAATGAAGCTGTTAACTATTACCAGTGAATATAGAGCCTATTCGGAAGAAGAGGCAAAGGAGTATATTGAAACCTTTCGCAAAGAAGCAAAAGAGAAGGGTTATGTAGTCAAGTCTGCGGGCTGGACTCACAAAGAAAAAACTAAGAAGAAAGTCGTTGTCGCAGAAGCATGGGTTGTAAAATGTGTTGCAGTTTACGATACTGTTTGGGATGACGGCGAAGGAGAAGAATAATGGCAGATTATAGACAGTTTACTGACTTACAAAAAATGTTAACCACTATTAAGCAGAAGGAGAAGAGTGAAGCAGAAGCTTCTCGTATAGAATTTTCTAAAGCTCTTGAAGTGGTAAACAACCTTGATCCCAATACTAACGAAGGCTTTGAAGCTATGGCTTCTTTGCTAACTTTAAACGATGAGCATTTTACTTTACTTGCTCCAAGCATCTTATCTAGTCTAATGTCTACCTACAACGAGCCAGAAAACAGAATGGCTATTGTTAGAGCGATGAATATGTCGGGCATGAAGATTGAGGATTATCGCAAGCAATATTATGATCTTTGCGAAGCTTTAGAGACTGAAATGGTAGAAACGCTTTCTCGCCCCAAGAGAGATTTCATTAGACAACTGATTACTGCCATTTACAATATTATTGAAGAAACAGAGGGCGCTCCAAACCGTAAGATCAACATTCCTATTGAGTTATGTCATCCTGATGCAAAGTTCCCGGCCTATGCGCACGTGACTGATGCTGGAATGGACGTATACCTCGTTGAAGATGTAACAATTAATCCTGGCGAAACTAAGGTGCTGCCTACTGGTATTAAATGCGCCATTCCTCAAGGATACGAATTGCAGGTACGTCCTAAGAGCGGCCGTAGTGCAAAGAGCAAGTTGCGTATTTCTAATACGCCTGGTACTATTGATGCAGGATACCGTGATGAAATTGGTATTATTGTTGACAATATTGATCCTGTAATTCGCAGCGCCGAAATGGATGAAAATGGCCGTTTGTACAATGTTCTTTGGGGTAGTTCTATTACTCTATACAAGGGTGAAAAAATTGCCCAGCTTGTGCTGAGTGAAGTACCTCATGCAGTATTCTACCGAGTGGAATCTGTCATGGATATCGCCAATGATGGCAGAAACGGTGGATTTGGAAGTACAGGAGATAAGTAATGTTAAGTGCGAATGATTACAACCAGCATATCAAAGAGGTTGAATTCATTACCACTTATCCCAGAAAGGGTAGTGCTACCGACAATGTGATGGTAGCCATAGTGTTATTGGAAAACGATAAGCGGGCGCTGGTCTACGCACCCGCTATTCGTCCAGTAAACCTGGATTTTACAATCTCTGAAGAGTATGAAGATTATGGCTTTAGAGGGGTCAAGCTTGGAGTTATCCCCACAACCCGCCATGTAAAAATTGGGTGCGATTTATATACCATTTCTAAAGAAAATGGAACCCTATTCTCGGTAGTCCTTTTAGACGATGCTCCGGCGCCGCACGTTAATAGAAAGGAAATCGAAAAGCTGTTCGGTTGTATAATCGATGGCTAAACTCCATATAGAAGACATTCAAAAAGAACTAAGCGCCGATGGTTGGAAACTAATTTCCACAGAGTATATTAATCTCGATACCGAAATGACTTTTGAATGTCCAAATGGGCATCGAGTGTTTGTTCCTTGGAAGAAGATCCGAACCAAACGTGAGTGCCCGACTTGCAAAAATAATCAAGATATCCAAATGGATGAAAAAGTTCTACCAAAATCCAAAGGCGTAAAGAGGACCTTAGCTTTAGACCAAGCAAGTAAAGTCACCGGATATGCCATTTTTGACGACACTAAACTTGTTAAGTATGGAACTTTTTCAACGTCTTCTAATGATGATATTGAACGTTTCGCTATGATAAAAGCATGGCTGCTTTCTATGATAGTAAGTTGGAATCCAGATTATATTGGTATTGAAGGCATTCAGTTCCAAGAAGAAGGTTCTGGACAAAAGATGGGCGTAACAGTCTTTCAGACACTGGCTCGTTTACAAGGTATTTTGATGATGACTTGTCACGAAGCCAAAGTCCCGTTTGAAGTGTGTCCAACTAATACCTGGCGCCACAGTTGTGGCGTAAAGGGAAAAACAAGAACTGATAAAAAACGTTCTATGCAATTACTAGTAAACCAATGGTATAATGTAAAAGTCACTGAAGACGAAGCTGATGCTATTGGTATTGGTAGACATTTGGTTAATTATATTCAACGAAATACAGTTGTCACTAACTGGGAAACCTAAAAGAACAAGGGAGGACCGAAGTCCTCCCAAGTTTTTACCATTTCTTTAACATTTTTTCAGCTTTCATATGCATTGCGTGATGCCATTCCATCATGTGGTCGTGCACTACCTCATTCATGCAGACATCCCCTTTGCTATGACCAGCCTCACATAGTTTTTCAAAATGCTCATAGGTTTTTGGAAAACTCTCCTCAAGCCTTTCCTTAGCTGACTCGAGCAAATACTTAGCCTCATCAGGGTGGCTTTCGCAGATTTGCTCTGCCCAGTCAATCCACATTCCTGCGTCCTTGAGGTCATCCATCATTTTGCGATATAACGCTTTATATGCTAGCATATTTTATACCTCCTATCAGCAGAGTTTAGTGATATTGATGTTGGCAGTTGTAAAAGTTGTTGCTACACCGGTATTCGCAACAGAAAGTTTTGTGGTGTTGTCGATTGAAGGACAAGATGGCAATACTCTAACGATGGTGGTAAAATTTAATGTAGCCACATCGTTAGCGGCGACCGTAGTAGAAGCAAGTGCTGCGGGAACCGCATCAGTGCCATTTAATAGTTCTACAGTGACTGTACCAGCGGTAGTGCCAGAGATTACTCCATCAAAAGTAACGAAGTAATAGCCGGGCTTAGTTAACATAAAAGTGGGTGTGCCGTCTGCATGTTTTACTGTGCATCCAGTTAAAACGCGAGTTGTGTCAAAATTAAGTGTACCGTCTGCGGCTACGGCTTGACTTGTAATTGAATAGGAACTAATCATTTGTTTACTCCTCCGATACGGGTTTGTACTCTGGGAGTGATGCCGTTAAGCGCCACAGCCACAGAAGCTAGCGGTTGTATAGGGAGAGCAAGTGATGTAAGCGGGTTTAGCACAAGGTCTAATCTCGTTTACAAGATACTGATTCTGTGCGAGCTGGCTCAACTGGAAGTCGCGAACCATTACTTCACGGTCACGCGCCTCGAGTCTGTCGCGAAGCTCCTGGATGGTGTTTGCATTAATAAGCGCACGAGTTGCTTCACCTTCTGCGTGGATGGCGGTAGATAAATCATATTTTACGCCATCAATGTTGCGATTGGTTGCGCAGATAGCATCTTTAATGCCATAGAAGCCATCTTTCATGCCACTATTAATAGCATAGAAGCCATCGCAAAGACCGTTAGTGATGCCACGGAGTTGTCCGTTCACATCCTGGTTGTTGAAACCTTCAAAAAGGTCGGAACGAGTGATTGCGCCCTGTACGGCAGCATCGTTGGCGCCACGATTTCCAAACAGTCCACCATTTCCAAGGACTGCTAGCCATACTAGATAAATAAAGGGGTTGTTCCACATTTCGTTGTTGGTTCCGTTCATTGCCATTACATCGGCGGGAGTGAGATCATGAGACATATTTATGTCCTCCTTTGTTTAATATATTATAAAGTCTATTTCCTTACCGCGAATAGGGAAATGGGCTTTATTTTTTATAAAGATTTGATAAAACGAATGCCATTTTGAATATCAGCTTCAGAAATACCTTGCTGACGCGCCATCTGCGCAAAGTTTGCAAGAGCATTATCATTTAAGGTAATTGCAAATTGACGAAACTGTTGAGGGTCTATTCGTTGAGGTTGTGCTTGAACGGGCGCGACCTGCATATTTCTAATAAAGGGGTTAAAGTAATCCATTAAATTTACCTCCTTCGTTGGATAAGTTGCTTAGTAAATTTTCTAGTCGAGCGAGTCTTTCTTCTAGATCGCTTTTAGATTCTTGCTGAGGCTCTTCTTTAGTGTAGGGAGCCACTCGATAAGCCATTAGAATTGGATTTCCATTTTGAAAAGACTTGATGTACATTATTTGCTCTGGAAAGCAAATAGCTACGGAAAGTCCTGCACTGCTAATTGGTACGTTTCCAACTTCCGTTGGTGTATTAATTGAGTATACACTACCTTGCGGCTGTGGAAACATTTGTTGTATTTGCTGGTATGGGTTGATTTGTGGGGTTTGGTTTTGCCCAAACATTGAAGGGTATCCATTCATTTTTTCATTCCTCCTCTTGTCCTTCCACTAATAAGTAGCGAGATAAAAAATAAAATCCAGTAGCTAAAACCCTGGACTTAAAAGTCTGTATACGTGCACAATTCATCTGTGGTAATTTTGTATAAAATGTATAAAAAAAGAGAAGAGCTTTTCAGCTCTTCTCAATTTATTAATTTTCTTCAATGAATGGCATAATATATCCCATCTCTGTTAAAGAGATTTCTAACGAATCTAACTCTTCAAGAGTGAGTGCATAATTGCCAATGGTTACCTCAACGCTCTGAAGTTCTTCCATTGCGTCATTACATGCTTGTTCATGACCTTCACGTAGCTTAATGCCCATGCCGTCTTCTGTTGGTACTGGGTTGCCTTCTTCATCTAAAAGACCGTGCTCAAGAACAATTTTTCTTAATTTTTCTTGGTAGAAGGAGATTTCCCCTTCAACTTCCTTAGCAATTTTTGCTAATTTATATGCCGTTTTTGTGGGCATTTTTTGGTCTTTTACAGCCTCATAAAAAGCTGTGTAACCAAGTATATCTTGCATTTTAATTTGCATAATATTTGTCTCCTTGTTCCTTTATTCTATATATATTATATCAAAATTAGAAAAAGAAATCAAATTTTTGATAAATACTCCTCTTTATCTTCAATAAAAATTCCTCTTTCTTCTGCCAAAGATAAAATTTCCTTATCCGTTCTTGCCAATTTTTTTTCCAGGCTCTCTGGATTGAAACATCTCACACCCCTGGCTCCATTAGAATTTATAAAAATTTGATGAGCGTCCCATAACTTTTGTACACTCTCTCGAATTTCTTTTATTACTTTTTCAGCCTTCATTTTGTATCCTCCTTAAAATTAAGCATCCAAACCATAATCCAAGAATCCTACGAAGATTCCCTTAACAAAATACAGCGCCATTCTATCGACAAGATTATACAGAAAAGCTACTTCAGCGGTTTGTCCCCAGTGCCAGCCTATACCATATTTTCCAAGATCTTCGTCGCTATATACCTGGAAAGTCTTGGAACCCGATCCAAGGTACAATATGCCTGTGGCGCCTACCTGGAAAGTTCCATTATTAATATTTAAAGAACAGCCGCTTAATGTACCGCCATTAATACGATTTGCACTTAAAGTTCCTGTGGTAATGGTGCTTGCATTAACTGATGTAATATGAGCACTGCTAACCTGCAAGCCTTTAACTGTATCAATGGTGCATCCGCCAATTTCACCACTTGTGGCTTTAACATAACCAGTAAACTCACCATTTCCGTAGAATTTAGAGTTACCCTTTATAATAGCTCCACTGGCATGCAGAACGCCACCTGAAGTAACACCAAAACCAGTCCCTGCTTTAAAAACATAATTTTGTTGGTCAAAGCCTGTAACTTGTCCCGATGCACCTGTCGGATGTAAAAATACCGTTCCATTACTTAGACCAGTTCCAATAGACCAACTACCAATATGGCCACCGTTGGCCTCAATTGTACCTGTAAAAGTACCACTACCTTCTATATGCGCACCACTGGCATATAAAATACCATCTTGAGTAACTCTAAAACCGGTTTGAATTTTTAATGCTATTCCGGTAGGGGTAGCATCATCTGTGTTGATTTTTTCCGAATAACCTTGACCGAAATAATAATTGGCTGAGGTTAATACTCCACTACTATTTATTGTGTCGCCTCTACTAATTGCATTTTGTGTTATTCTCCAGCCGCCGATTCTTCCTTCTTCTGAATTAATAGAGCCAGTGATATGCGCACTTCTTGCGTATAAATAGCCACCCGCGTCTACTACAAAGTTAACACCATCTGAAGTACCACCAGAATGAGCAACCATTACCGCGTTTGTACAAAGGGTTTTAGTAGAAACACCATTAACATATTTATAAACATAATAGCCACTTATTCCCTGTGGAGCAAAAATCATATAATAGTTTGAAGTTCCTCTTTTTGCAATATAGGATAAACCATTTGTCGTCAGATCCCAGCCACCGATATGACCCGATACAGCACGCAAAACACCATATTCGTTCACTGAAAATGGATAATGATATCCATCAAAGTTACTATTGGTGTCTATATAGTCGTCTTCTCCGCTCTCCAATGGTTCACCTAAATAAATTCCACCTTTTCGTATACGCACATTACCTTGGCTATTTACGCTAAACATTGGATCGGTAGGAACGCCAGTAGTTTCGTAGTCTTCTGGGTCTTCTGTTAGAGAACCAATAGAAATACTACCAACAAAATGGCCCGTGGCAGCTACTAACTGGCCGGCAAACCTAGCATTGCCCTCTTCATCAATAGATAATACAGTTTTATTACTTTTTTTATAATTTGGACTTTTACTTAAGATTTCAATTACCTTTCCATTATTATAGCCAATATTTAATTTAATTTTGCTAGCTTTATCAATAAGAAGACCCTCTCTCGTTAGTGCGAAAGTGGATTGTCTCAAAACATCTTCTACACTTTCTGGTGTCCAACTTAAACCGTTCTTTGTACCATCAATGCCATATATACCAAATTTATCCATACGAACAAATTGATTATGTTTTATCGATCCACTTACTACAACTCCCTCTTGGGTTTTAAAGTTAAAAGCTGTAATACCATAAGAGTCCCATCTAAACATTGGCTCGTCGCTATTCATAATTTGAATTTCACCAGCGTTTAATACACCAGCAGTTATCAAACTTGCGGACACGCCGTCGTGTGTAATACCAGTGGTCCATTTTAGTCGGCCATTACTATCTTGTTTGGATAAAAGTATTGCACCACCAATCATTCGAATAGAATTGTTTGGTGAATCTAGGTCTGTAACGGTAATACCATCACTGCCCCAAGTAACACTTTGTTGTCCTGCTGCGGTCAACATCGCGCTAGCACCAGCCAGAGCGTCTGTCAAAAAGGTCATTTTCTTAGCTTGGTTAGCTTCTGCAAGAGCGACGGCTTTTTCATACGAACCTGTGTTATATTGCGCCTGCTGAACCGTTGCAGTAATTTTTTGGAACAGATCTTGGAATTGATTTTTAAAGTTCTGCACCTTAACAGTATTCTTTTCTGGAGAATCCAAGTATTCAGTAAGCTCGGTTAAGACAACTTGCATTCTTTGATCTGTACCAAAGAAATTGAGATCTTCAACATAGGTCCTATCGCCTAAGTTAAAAGCAAATTTTTCATAGCCACTCAAACCGCTTAATTCTAAAACGCCAATTTGGTAAGCCACTTTTGGATAGCAAGAATTATATAATACCGATAAAGCATCAGTATAATATTTTTCGTCATCAGTGTATTCTTCACTTATCCAAGTTCCCTCTTGAATGAAACGTGAATATTTTGTAAAAAATAATTTATTAAGTGTGGATTTCCATCCGGCAATAGTATTAAACTTAGCCTCCAGATTGGAAATTTCTTCTTCTTTTGTTGGTATTAAACCATCAATACTATTTCTTTGAATAGCAGTAAGATTTGCATGTAATTCTGCTAAAATTTCTGGAACAGTCTTTCCTGCCAACTCTGCCATTGCGGCAGTGCCAGCTAATTTCTCATATTGCTTTGCCGCAACTGAGTAGCTACTATGAACTTCAGAATATTTTTGTAAAACTTTTTTTACATCACTTCGGTCTGTTATTCCTGCGGGCCAATTACCGCCAACAATAGAATAAGAGGTCAAATATTCAAATTCCTTCGCATACTCCTCAATTTCTTCTAATGCGCTAATACAAGTTTGTTTTTGTATTTCCGCCTGGGCCTGTAATTGTAATAATCCTGTGCTTAGCCCTTGAAGTTGTTCGTTTATTGTGTTTAAATCATCATTAATTTTTCGTAAACGAGGATAATAACCAATTAAATTAAATTCTTGACCAGCCGCAATATCTTCGCCCATGGACTCTACTTCCTGTCCAGATTCATCGAAAGCCCTAAAAGAATATAACGTGTTAAGATAGTCCGTCGCGTTTAGAAGATTCTGGTTAAAGTAGTATTGAAAATCATATATAAAATTTTCTCCTAATGGATTAGATCCCGCACGCACAATAGTACAAAAACCATTGTTGGCGAACTCGTTACTGTTATCTTTAACAATTAATTTGGTTACTATTTGCTTAGACTCAAAAGTTCTTTTTATGTCTTTAAGGTTGACGCCATATCTAAAGTTGGCAAAATTTTCTTCTCCAATATATTGTTTAAAAATAACTTGTTTTTTGACAATTCCACCGAGAGCATCTCGTGTAACCTTAATTAGCATCCATGCCTCAAAAGTTTCTGCTATCGTTTGTAAAATATTAAAATAGTTACTTTCTTTTGCGGTTACAGAGCGAATTTTTTCTGCTTTTGTATTAAATTGTGGCACATATGTTTCATTATCTAATTCTTCTCTAACGACACTAGGCTGAAAATCTTCTTTGTCCTTAATATCGTTCAATTCGCTTGGGTTATAATAGTAATACTTTTGAGATATAATGCCACCCATTGTTTCTTCGTTTTGATTGTTTGGAATAACAATGGCGGTTTCGCCATTTTTAGTGATATACTCCACCCTTTCAAACAATTGGGCTTCTTTTATATAGAACTCTTTTCCACTATTACCACTATTTGTAATTACCAAACGCAACTTAGCTTTATCTTTAAAAGTCTTTTTATCTTTATAACTATTTTTGGTTACTTCAAAAACATATCCTTTTAAAGTAACATTATCGCTAACTGAACTAGGAACGCTTTCTGACGCGCTTCTTTTAGTCAAAGCCAACTTTTCGTTTGTTGCCTTTGTATATGCACCCTCATTATCTCCAGAAGAGTTGTAACTAGCTTCTTCTAAAGAAAAGTTAAATCCTGCTGCAATTGGATCAGCAATTAATCTACCTGCGCTATCATACATTTCAATAGCAAGGACCCATTTTGAATTTAGATCCATATAACCAATAGAAATCCTATTATCAAATGGACCGGAATTTATTACCGCCGCGCCGACTCCATTGACAGTTTGATTTGGGAAATATAATTTCATGTAGGCTGCATATAAGCCAGAATTAAAATCACCTTCGGCTAGTTCATCAGAGGCCTCGACAAATTTATTAGTAAATCGGCCAAAGACGTTTTTAACAGAACCTTTTTTATTTTTTTTCTCTTCTGTTGTCCCAGTTAATGGACCACCATAGTAAGCACCAGTCCAACCAGAAGAATTTTTAAAAGTTGTATTACTGATGATATTTTGAATTAACTCTGGAGAGGTAAATTTTGTTTCAGAATAACCTCGATAATTAGTCGCACCTTTTGTATAAACATTTACATAGCGCTCTAGTTTTGGTTCAAATACCGTTTTCTGTGAAAAACCATATCTCGCGCCACGATGCCAAGAACTAATGGTGGTATCGTATTCGTCCCCTATCCCATTGGTTTCTGATTGCTCTTCAACCTCAAAGCCCTCAGGAAGATCGAATCCATATTTTTCATTCTTGTTGTTATAGCTATTCGCATCGAGATACTTTATATAATATTGACAATTATCTTCTAAAATTACTCTGTTCTCGTCGTGCTTTACGTTTTCTTCATTATAAGAAGAAATTTTTCCAAAATTTTCTTCTTCTCCAAGAACGATAAACTGAAAAAACACCGGTTTATTTCTTAAACAAGAATAAAAAGCCAAAGCTGTACAACCGCCAACGTCAACTTTTTCTTCATCTACCGTTACGCCATTTAAACACGTTCCGTTGTTAACTTTTTGTGGGTCAAGAATCCTATAAGCTTGAGTTCCTTCTGGAATAGTAATATATACCAGAGGCTCTTCAACAGTCTGTACTAAAACATCAGAATTTTCATTGTCTACTGTCCAATCAGTGTTCCTTAAAACCGATGTGGCAAGTTCTTGTGCAGTACCAGAATTATTTTGTAAAGTATCATCAAGCACTACCTCAAAACCATTTTTGGATAATTCGTTTACAAGAGCATCTTCAAGCTGATAAGTATAAATATAGTTGGAAGAGTCTTCTTGAACATTTTTAACAATAAAATCATACCAGTCGCCATTATAGTTTAACTTCACCTTTCTTTCGCTAACTAACTGCTCAACAAAAGGATTGATAATAGTTTCACCAGTAATGTTATCTTTATATCGTTTACACATTTTAAATGTTAACTTTTTAGTGCCATTAACATTACGTGTTAAACTAGGCTCCAACACCCTGTTTTGGGATTTCATAGTATTTGAGCCTATTACAGCATATCGACTTTCAACAAATTTTTGTTGACCTACGTCCCAAATATCATCCCAAATTGATATTTCATAGGGTTTTCTTAAAATACTCATTTTACCTCCTTTTAATAATACAAATAGTGGAAATTTAGTTCTAGTGGTGTTGCACCAGTTACAACTAATTCTTGCTCACCCAATGGCACATAAAAAAATTCACTATTTGCATCTAAGCAATGATTAAAAGTTATACCCGTTTGTTTTTTATCTTTTGTGAAAACTTCTATTGTATTTTTTTCTATATCAACAACTAAATAGTGGCAATCTGACGTAGCTTTCTTTGGTAATTTAATGTTTTTTAAATTTAATTCTTTTTTATTGCATTTTATTATAACATTATTTAAAATTTCTCCAGGAGCCGGCGCTTTCAACCATAAGACAAAGGGCATAGCCACATCTCCAGCGTTATAAATCTTACACCTTTCTCCTTCAAAAAAACCGTATATATTATTGGAAGGAAGGTTAGAACTATCTTTCCATTCTTCTAAATTATTAAAAAAAGAGTCCTCTAATGCAAATACCATTCCGCCATTTTCCGTAATATCCGTACGATCTATCGCACCGCCAGTTCCTTCTTTTCTGAGTCGCTCCGATAATAACCAATCTTGAAGATCTTCGTCCTCCATTGCCACGGCGCCACTGACTGTTTCAAAATGGTTTACAAAACCATAAGCAATAGTTGCTTCGGAAAGCGTAGGTTCAAACACTCTTTTTGCATCTAACAATAGCACGTCCTCTTCTTCAACACTGGCCCATTCATGAACGAGTTCCGCCACGTAGTCTTCTATATATTCATGTCTACTTCTCGCATAAGGAGAAAAGCTAGTAAAAACAAAAGTGCCTTCTCCGCTATAAAAACGCTCATAGATAATTTCATCATCTTCTTTTTTGGCTTTGGTAAAAGCAAGCTCTTTAAAGGTGCCATTGCCTGTAATTTTAGCCGAATATATTTTATATGGATATTCATCAAAAATTAAATCATGTATTTCTCCATCTTTCCACATTTTAGTGATTTGGTTTTTTTGTATTTCGGTCATGGATTCATAACAAAAGTTAACTACAAATTCACGTTTGGTATGCAAAGTTCCAAAATGATAAGAACTATCTCCGCCGGCATTCTCTACTGTTATATCTTTCATTAGTGGTGAAAGGCGTTCTTCATTATAGTTACCATGGCTGGTTCTTGTAATACCAACAACTGAAGAGTGAATACCATTGTATGTAAATCCTAAAAAAGACCCTCTTAATCCAGTCATGATGCTCACCTCTCTTTTTTATTTGAGGAGTGGGCCGAGACCCACCCCTCTTTTTATAAGTGATTTTTTCAATTTATCAATCTACTAATTAACGAATTAAGTTGATCGTGTTTACATTTCTATATACAGAGTCTTCATAAATCATGGATTTAATCTTATCTGCAAGCTGTTCAACATCATAATCTTCACTAATATTTTCAACATTGATTTCAATGTCGTAATAGTTATCTCCACCCTTATCAGTTCCAGTTTCCTGTTTCTTCAAAGTTGAAGTACCGCTTAAGATATCAGATAGAATATCTTTTAACAGAATGAAGTTGTGTGTATCTTGTGCATTTAATACTAACTCAGGAGAAGACTTAGTACCGTCTAACCAAGCTGGACCGGTGAAGTCTGCCAAACCGCCATGCAAGAACTGTTTAGCATAATAAGCCCTACCCTTTGCCCATAAATAATTACCGTCACTATCCTTAATGGCATCAGATTCTTTTAGATAAATTCCTCCACCGCCATTAATGTACTTTTCTTGTGTTACACTATCAGTAACATGAGTCAAAGCACCAGAAGCTATCTTTTTATCGTTCGCTAAATAGCCATTAGGTTTAAATTGAGCATCCTCTGTTTTCGGCGCCACGGAAGAAGGGTTGTCTTGATAATAAACCGCAGCCTTTGCGCTATCAGTTTTATTTTTATTTTCCCAATCTTCAGTTTCATATGGGTTAAGATTTTTGTCATCAACCTCATGCTTTCTTAGCAACTCTCCCATAGGAGTATCACTAAAGTCTGCCCCACCAGCTATCATTTCCATACTGGTTGCGAATATTGCTGCAACATCTGCCCAAATTTCATCAGAACTCTCATAAGCTTCGAGCTGTGCCTCTAGCAGTTCGATTTGTTTTTCTCTCTGTTCCGCAGCTTCTGCATTTGCATCTTGAAGATTAGCAAGAGCCTGGTCAATTAAACTGTCGCGATATTCCTCTTTCTGGTCGGCAAGTTCCTTTTCAAGAGAAGCAATCTCAAGAGCATTCGCGCCAGAAGTATCTCTTCTTAAATAAGCCAGACGAGCTTCTTTGTCGGAGATTTCTTCTTCTGTTTTATCGTTTTCTCTAGCTTGGCGTTCTTCATCTATACTCTTCTGAATTTGATTATATAGCGCATCCTGAGCTTCTTGTACGGAATCATTGATAGCAGATAGGGCGTCAATCTCTTCTTGACGCTGAGCCATAAGAGCTTCCTTAATACGATTAAAGTAATCAGAAGATTCTTCACGACCCTCTTCTGCCAGCTCTTCTGCTGTATCATCTAAATCTTCAATAGCATCTTGAGCACTATGAATGGTCTCTTCATTTTCAATTAATTCAGCGATAAATTCATCCCATTTTTCACGAGTGTCTGCATCGATATTCGCATCTTCATAACCATCTATAACAGACACCTCTCCTGTTTCGGAATCGAATTCAAGCCAAGCTTGTAAACCAGAAGGCATACTGTTCCAAGTTTCGTTAGACTTGGCAATAGAGTCTCTAATAATTTTTTCTTGTTGGGCTCTTTCGTCGCCGATAGAGGCTAACATATCTTCTCTTGCATTTACAATATCTTGGAAAGAAGCGTTTTCGTTTTCAAGAAGCTTTTGATATTTTCTTTCAAGTTTTTCACGTTTACGAATCAAGTCTTCTAGATCTTGGTTTAACACGAATAACCAGTCGTATGGAGTTTCATAATCGCTACCACCATCATCGTTGTCCATAGTTGGTGAAGTAATATCATCTGGGTCTACATAAGAAGTGCCGGTTCCAGGTTCGGGCAAACCTCCTTCAGTTTCTATTTTATCCCAGATACTTTGAGCTATATCGCTTGAAAGACCGCCATCTCCATAAAGAGTGCTACTAATCGCTTCATATTCACCAGCATAATGAGATTCAAAAGCTGATCTGGTATTAGCGACTGCTTCATTGATATATTGCTGGTCTGCAGCACTTAATTTAGAGTTTATATGCGCGAAAGCTGTTCCAAATATGCTATTGATAGCATCAATGGCACTATTAATCATTCCCGTTAAACCAGTACGCATAGCACTAACACCAGCAGTAGAAGCAGTCGCGTGGGCAATGCTCATAGCCTCTGCGGTGATTTTCGCCTGGTCTAATGCTGCCTTTCTATTAGCAGCTTCCACTTTAGCATCAGAGACAGCCTCCATTAAGGCCGCCATGCTTGGATATTTGATGCCGTTATAAGACATTTCACTCAAATCTGCTCCCGCAGCTTTAACCGTTTGTCCATTTATTGTGAAAGGCACATCTGTTAAGCCTTTTGCCATTTCTTCGATTTGAGCTCTTGCCTGAGAGTCATCTAATCCCAATTCTAGTAATAATTCATAAGTGCCTCCAAGATCAAAGGAGCCACCCTCTTTTGCGTCTTTTAATAAGGCATCTTTAACCCATTGTTCAAGATCGCCACCTTCGCTTAAGGCACTCTTAATTTTTATACCCTGGGCCTCGATTGCTCTTTTTGCAATAACAGGGTCTAATCCAGACTCTTCTAAAAAAGCTTCGAATTGAGCTTGATCAATTATTTGTTCATTACCCACTAATTTTACAGAAGTGGTTAACCACTCTACAAACGCTTCCTCAACATCAAGTGCAGCAAGACCTTCTTTTACGTATTGACCATAAGTTTGCGCATCAGCAATTAATGCATCAGCCATCTCTTTACTCCAACCAGCATCAATAATTTGTTGACGTAAAGCGTCGGTTGATTCGATTTGACTAAAATCAAAATTAATGGTACCATCGGCGTTCATAGTAACTCCAGTTAATGCACCCGCACTAACCAAACTTTGCCATACAGCTTGGAAATTTGTACCAAAATCCTTAACTTGCGTCATGACTTGCTGCATTGCTGCCTGAATATTGCCACTATGTGCAGCTAATATTGCTTTCCAGTTTTCTTCACCTATAAAAGCGCCAATATAATCAATTAACGCCTGGTCTCCAAAAGCACCAGTATTGTATAGCTCAAGCATGGAGTCTCTCATCTCGCCGAAAGCTGTGGAAATTTCTGTGCTGCTTCTTGCTGGTTCCCAAGTGTCAATAAAGCCAAAAGAGTCCTCAATAGTATTGCTAGCTTGATTTAATTTTTCTAACACTCTAATAAAATCATCAGTAGCAGAATTAACATTCAAAGTTCCATCTTCTAGTAATTCGAAATAAGTGCCCAAAGTCGCTGCGGATACTTCGGTGTTGTCTAGCATTTTGGCCAATTTTTCATTGGATTTAGCCAGTTCTAAAATCTCAGTGGCGGCAATTTTTCCATCTTGAGCCAATTCAGCAATAGCGTCTTGACCTAAAGATTTGTACATTTCATTGGCTTGAGATGTGGCAGAATAAAACGCAGCTTCGACCTCCAATGTAGCCCTTGCAAAGACGCCCATTCTTGTACTTGCTTCATCAAGCACAGTGCCATTTTTCTCATTGATACGATTGCCCTCTTCAATCATCTGATTTAGAGCCGCCGCACCATCAATTGCAGAAGACCAATTTACATTTTCATATTTATTTAAGAAAAGTTCTTGATCATCAAAATTCAAATCAGCAATGGCCTGACTAAACAAAGTTGCCATTTCTGAACCGGCCCCAGATTTCATTCTGTCATACATATTAAGAATTTTCTGGGCTTGCTTGTAGCTTCCCGCTAACGCTTTAGCAGTTGTTTTTCCAGTTTTATAAATCTGCTTGATTCTCAGATCTATATCGTCTCTGGCCTGTTTCCACTGCAACCAGTAATTATTTATAACGGTTTGAGCGTTGTCACTAGCACCCAAGTCGGTAGCAAGTTGTACTAATGCTTTTTGATTGGTTATTTCTGCATCCAAATCCATGGAAAATAGTGCACCCAATTCCGCATTGCTTTTTTGTAAATTATAAATTTCATCAATTAATTTGCCAGAAAATTGTGCTTGATACGCTTCTACCAATTCATTTTGCAATCGATCATCGGCCCCACTGCCCATGTCGTCTATTTCTTCTTTGGTGTAATTTTCTCCTCCAAGATGGGCAAGTAATTTACCCATATCATACGCCTCAGAACCTGTTGATTGCAAACCATTTTCATTTAACAAATCCTTCACTTTCTGAGCTGGCGCATCTCCACTAGTATTATACATGCTTTCTGGAGCCTTTTCTAATGCTGTCGTAAAAGCTTCGCTCTCACTAGAGAGGTAAGATCCAGATACAGCATCCACAATTCTAGTGTAGTTTTCACTTGTTTGGGCCTCAGAAGAACCAGCATAGGTTAATATTGCATGATTTAAATTATCAATCTTCGCATCGTGTGTACTTTGTTCCTTATAATAATTTTTGAAGTTTGAAAACGCCTCTTTGGTTTCATCTCCGTATCCCTCTACGCTTTTAGCTAACTCGCCCATAGCCTCTTGGTATTTCATACTATCCGCACCATAGGCAATGTACATATCATAAACCTTCTTCACCAACTCTTTATCTGTCTCTGATAAAGTCTCGGCCAACGCGGCAGTGTATTTGTCTTTATCCGAACTTAAGTGGCTACCTTCTGTTTCAATATAGTCTTTTTGTCTTTCTAGAGACAGAATCTGCGCAGAGGACGCCTTCTTTTTTTGACTATCAACATAATTCTGCCAGCCCTCTTCTGAAATAACCATTTTTCCGTTATCCCAAGAGATGAATTTTGCTAGTTCAGGATAGTTTTCCAATAACGCTAAAACCTGTTCATTTAGCTCCATAACAGCGTTTTTCCATGCTTGCGTGCCCTCTGTTAAAGAATTAACTGCATCAAGTGCGCTATCATATTTACTTTTTGCCTCCAAAAGATCGGCAAGAGCCTGCTTAGCTTCTTCTGCATTCTCCTTGGCTTTTTCAGCGGCCTCTGCAGCTTCTTTTAATTTTTCTGCCGCAGAGTTTTTCTTAACTAAACCAGCTATAATACTTCCTATTAAAAGTAAACCGACAACAATTGCACCAATAATCAACAAGATTATGCCTAAAGGAGGAGTAGATAAAGCAACGTTAATAACCGTAATAATTGGAGGGATTATCATCAAAGCTGAACCGACAAACATTAGTACCTTAGCAACTGCATCAAAACCATCTGCAATAGCATCTAGACCCAAAGAGCGGAAAATCTCACCTATCATGCCAAAGGCTGAACCAATACCCATAGCAGCACCGCCTACATTACTAATAGCAGATGATACAGACTCTAGACTGGCTTTAGTAGAATTGGCGGTTTCTTCTCCCAAAGCGCCGGCAGTATCTGCAGTATTTTCCATTTTTGCATCCATTCCAGAAAAAGCTCCGCCTGCTTCATTAGCTTTATTCTTGACTTGTTCAAGCTGAGCATCCATTGTATCGAAAACAGCATTTACGTCTTGATTAGATTTTATTTCAGCTTCAACCTTTTTCCAGGCGTCTTCAATTTCTTTTTCAGAGGCATTCATAGCTTTCATCTTTGCGACGAATTGACTCTTTAAAGTCTCTAATGACTTAGTATCAAAAATCTGGTCAAAGCTTACTTTTTTTCCTTCGAAAGTGGCTTTAATGGTCGTTGCCAAAGTCTCCTTACCACCACGGGCACTAGCAATTGCACGACTAGCTTTACCAGCATTTTTGGCTTTTGTAATACCAGAAGTAGTTCCACTCACGGATTCTTTTATTGCACTTGCTGTTTTACCAAAGAGACCGGGTTGCTTTTTCACTGGTTCTTGGGCTGCAGCTTGTGTATCCTTAGTTACAGATATGGATGCTGTACTACTGCCCATTTCTTTCATTTTAGATTCGATTTTATCGATCGCAGCAATAGGCTCCATATCACCAATTTCTGCCTCAAGCTGTTCCCAAGCCGCTTCAACTTTTTTAATATCAGGTTCAACGCTCGCAAGGGCAGCTTTAAATTGATTTTTAAAGTCATTGATAACCGCAGGAGAGAAAGTTTCATTAAAAGCATAACCTTGTAAACTACTACCATTTCTTGCTCCGCCACTGATGGTCTTACCAGCAATAGCTTGTTTAACACTGGTTCCCTCTTCTGCAGATGAGATAGCTTTGTTAGCCGACTGCTGTGTCTTTTTAATAGCCGTACCTTGATGGATTGGCTCGAAAATTCTTTCTCTGAATCCTTTGTAGTGTCCATCTTTTGCTATGGCAGGATTGTTTTGCGCCGCAGTTTTTTTATTTTGTATTTCGTTGATTGTGTTATTAGTATCTTGTTTAATATTATTCAATTCCCCACGCCAGCTGGCTCCAATTTGTTGGAATAGACCTAACACATGGTTAGAGAATTTTTGCACTAATTTTTGACCAATTTTAAAGGCCATAAAAACAAAGCCTAATTTAGAAACAGTTCCGCTGAAGCCTCCAAATCCTTCGGTCACTTTATTAATAACATTTAACAATTTAGTTAAAACATCGACTCCGAATTTGATTGCTTCGTTATTTAAAATACCCATTGTAAAGGTATCCCAAGCGTTCTTTAATTGATTAAGTTTAGACTCTAAAGATTCAAGCGTTTTTTCAAATTGTCTATTGCTTGCTCCAGAGCTATTGTTCGCCGCGTTAACTAATTCTTGAGTTCTGCCGTAGTCAGACATCATTGCAATAAAACGAGACTGTTGACGAGAACCCGCAGCAATGGTTGCTATATAACGTTGAGTGTTAGTGTCTAAAGTGTTCCATTTGCTAGACAACTCTAAGAAAACGTCATCCAAATCACGGAACTGACCAGAACTATCTCTTAACGCCACACCTACAGAGCGTAAGGCTGTTTCAATTTTGTTGGCGTCAACGATTTCACCATCAACTTCACCAATTTCTGCTGGATCCTTTTTTAACTCTTGAAAACGAGCAATAACGGTCTTCATTGCGGTACCTGCTGTTTCAGCAGATTCACGAGTGGTTTCAATAATTTGAGACAAGAATGCCGCGGTAGTTTCAAATTCCATACCCGCATTCGCCGCAATAGAAGCAGTCTTTGTCATAGCAGTCGAAATTTCATTTACATCAGAAGCGGTAATAGCAGCAAGTTCAGAATAAACATCAGAAACTTTTTGTGCGCTAGTTTCATTCAGCTCCATATTAAAACCACGAAGCGCTGCGGTCATTTTATTCGTTGCGTCTTCAGCAGATAAACCAGCAATACGAGCCATCTTCAAAGTCTCATTTGAAATTGCGACGACTTCATTAGTTTTTAATCCTTGCTGGTAGAAAAGAGTAGCTGCCTCGTAGGCATCTTTAATACTTAATCCTAAAGCAGAAGCGCGTTCTGTATATTCTGGAAGTTGTTCCCAGTAATCTCCAACAGACAGGTCTGTAACAACAGACATTTCGGTCATTGCAGCATCAAGTTCTTTTACACTTTGCATAGCAGAGCGCAATGCGGAACGCATAAGCATCGCCGCGCCCTTCATGCCTACAAAATCTTTGATTCGCTGTGCAAAAGCATTCCTATCAGCCATAATTTGTTTTTGTTCGCGGAACTCTTCGTTGCCACGAGCAATAGAAGTTGAGGCCTGCTCATTAGCAGTTACTACCTCTTGTACCTCATTTGTATATTGCTGAATTGCAATTTCTAATTCTTTGTAACCGTCTTCCTCTAAAGCATTTAAGCGGCTAAGTAATTCGTCAATAGCTTTTTGAGAACGGCGCACTGGGATACCGTCCATAGACACGCCCAAATCTTGTGCGGCTTGACGAAGCTCTTTCCATGCAGCAGTTTGTTGCTTACCAGAGCCGGATTTCATTGCCGCTTCTAAGTCTTTAACCTCTTTATCCAAACTTTCGTAAGAAGCTGCTAGACCTTGCAAACGAACTTGATCTTGTTGAATTGTTTTAGAGTATTTTTCTGCGGTTGCAGTTGCAGCCTTTTGAGCCTGCTCTTTATCCACAAGGGCCGCAGCAATTTCGCGGACTGCATCCAAATGACGCTGTGCATCTCCCAAACCAGATTCAAACGAAACTTCTGCTGGACTTGCGCCAGAAGCTTTCGCCGCTTCTGCAGCTTTTCGCGCAGCCTCTACTCTCTTTAAAGCATCTTCTTCGGAGCCTAATTCTTTTTGTCTGGCTTGCAGTTGAACTATTTCTCTACTAATAGCTTTGGCAGAGTCTTCTGCAGTTTTTTGGATAGTAGAGTTTTTTGCAATTTTAGCTTCTAAGTCACCTTTTTCCTTAGTTACCTTTGATAAAGCTCTTTCCTTGCTCAAAAGTTCGTCAGACTTTTTAGCAGCCTTATCTCGCGCAGTGGTAAAAGTAGCAATTGCAGCTGCAGCATCAGATACTCTTTTTTGGGTATCTGCTGGTAATAATTCAAAACGTTCGCTTTTTGATAAATTCGCAAGACCGCCAATTTGTTTGGTAAGCTCTTTCAACTTTAGGCCTATTGCAGAGCTTTCTTTTTGCAAACTACCAAAAGTCGCTTCAGATGTGATAGGAGCCGAAGCTTTTTCTTGCAGACGACCAATAGCCTTTTCAATACTAGTAATAGACTTTTCAATTCCTGGAGCCTTACCAGATTGCATTACACCAGCCAAGGCCTTTTGAGCGGCACCTAATTTAGTTTGTAGCTTTTCTATTTCAGCATCAAGCTCAAAGGTATAAGTAAATTTTTGGCCCATATTGTTCCTCCCTTTATAATAAAAATCAGCATTAGTTTTGTCTCCAAAACTAATGCTGACTATTACATATCACTATCTATGTCTTCATTAAGGAATATAAGTTCCATAACTTTCTTTTGACCTTTTACTCCCTCGGGAACCGCAACTGCGTCTAATTGTCCAATTAATGGCGCAGTATTTGACCCCATTCTCATAGATAAAGTAGACATCAGTTTTAGTTTTGGGATTTTAATAATACCCGTTTTAACGTGTCCAGTTATATCATCCTTTACTCGCGTCTTGCCTTCTAAAGCAAGATATCCAGAGGTTAATTCCCTACCGAAGGAAAAATAACTATAATCATCAATATAGTTATATTGATAATCTACAATTATTTCTTCGTATTTTTTGGCTATTTGAAGAACTTGATCGGCAACTTCAAAATCTGAAATTTTTTCTCCCGTTTTCTGGGCATATACAAAAACATTTTCTTGTGGTACGTGTTTTAGGTATACTTTTCCTTCTTCATCTGTTTCCAAAATTTCTCTACAAGATAAAAGTAGGTTTTCTCCCTGCTTTTTGGAAAGTATTTTAGCGTTTGTCATTAAAGCTAATTGACCCTTGGAAAAGATACCTTGAGTAAATGTCAATTTTATTTCTTTGGACTCTTCCCACCAAACTAAGGCTCTATTATCAAATCCGCCATTGGAGCTGGCAATTTTTTTTCTTTCTTCAAAACTGGCCATTTGAATTTTATCAAAGATAGCAATTGTTTCGCCAACTTCAATAATTTTCCCATTAACCTCTATTGGATAAGTAGCTTTTAAGGACACTTCATACAACTCTTTCAAGCCAAATTCTTTATCCATATTTCCTCCACAAAAGAAAGCAAGGCGGATAGCTTTTTGCCATCCGCCCGCCAATAATCAAATCTTTTTATTCGTTAGTGGTCGCAACTTTGTTGTCTTCAAGATCATACTTGATGAGCTTCATCATTACGCCGTCCTTAGGACGAAGCACTTTCAAGCTCATGTTAAAGACAGAAGGATCGCCGTCAGCTTCCATAGTAATGGTATTCTCAGACTGAACTTTAGCCTTAGGAATAACAAACTGGAAGAACTCATCGACACCATTTGCTTCGCTACGAGCATAGGTGTCACCAGTAACGTAGTATGCACCAGGGAAGCTATTAGCAGAAACCTCAATCACCTGGACATTCTTAGGTTCAATAGTAATAACAGCATAAACTGCATCTTCTCTATCGGCTTTTTCACCTGTAGCATCATAATACTCGATACCATCGTTGGTATCAGGCACAATGCGTTTGCCATTAAGTGTTACGCTACCGTCTGCAGCAATCTGATTCTTGTGCACGGTCTTGCGAATCTTGTTGGTTGTAGTAGCGCTGTCGATGCCATTAGCATCGCCAAACATCATAGCCAAAGATTTAGGTGAGAATAGAGCATCTTCAAGGGTTACAGTAATCTCCTTACCATAGTCCCAAACAATAAGGGGAGCATTACCCTTACCGCCGTTAGCAGTAGCTTCCTCTGCGGTCTGCTCAATAGTAGAAACCTTTAGAGTGTCTAGATAAAGAACAGGATAATCAGGCTTTTCGTCTGCAGTCAAAGCATAGAAAGTTACGTCAGCGACTTCTTTAATACCATAACGGTCAAGAATATTTGCCATTGTACAATGACCTCCTAATTATTAATCAGAATTCCTAATCCAATATTTTGGTTTAATTTTTTTTGAGTCCGCGCCAGCCAACAAACTTCTAATATCAATATCGTACTTTTCTTTTTCCTGCGACATTTGCATTAGGGGATTTATTGCAGCGTAACTCATCTCTCCGATATTAAGTGGCGTAAGGCCTATTCCCATACAACAAATTGCAACTAAACAAGTTTCTATGGAAATTCCATTTGCCGCTCCTTTTTTGGCTTTAATTCGGTCTCTCTCGCGGGCTTTTGCTTTCATTCGAGTAATACGAGGGTCCTCATTGGGGTTGGGCGGCTCAGGTGGTTTTACAGGCTTATCACCACAAGCCAAACGAATTACATTTTGAAAATCAAAATAATCTTCTTCTTGTAAAAGAATTAATTGGCTCACATTATCAATTTTTTGCACCACTTCTTTTAAATCGCCAATAACTAATGCTTTTTGTTCATAGAAAAAAGTTACTTTACTATGAATAAAAAATTCAAAAGCTTTTTCTGTTAATTCCCTAAAAGCGGCATTGTGGAAAGAATTAATTAACAAAAACTCAAAAGGAGAGGGTGGAGTCTCTTTAGACTCTTTTTTAGCCAGTTCATCGGAGATATCTTCTTGTGTAATAGTTAAAATTCTGTGAAATTGTGGATAAGCAGGATTAGTTAGAATTTCTTGAACACTAGGCGGATATATATTACATTTGTTTTTAAAAGCAATCGGAGCTTTTATAAAAACACGAGCATCAATCATATTCCGTAATTCTAAAAACCTGTTTATAATTTGTTATCTCTTTGGTTGTATTAATGAGTTCAAAATCTCCGCCCTCAATAGTACCTAACCCATTAATATTTTTACCATTTAGAGACTCTTGAATCGCGCCTAAAATAGCAAAAGGGCGCAAATTGCTATCTTTAATTAACCATTGTGTAGGAGGTACCAATACCTCTATAGCAATAGTTACTGCTCGGAACTCTTCGTTAGCGGTTAAGCGTTTTGCTTGTGGTATATATACAACAATTGCAGAACGTTCGTCCTCTCTGGTTTCAAGCATGGGAACTACACGAATAAGTTCATTAAAAATATATTTCTTTTTTTCTTCCTCAGATAAGTCTCTTTGATTTAAAGGGTCCAAACCAGGATAGTAAAGAAGCTTAACCAAGTTATCATTGTTTAATAAACGAGAGCAAATTTTTTGCAAACTCACTCCCAACTCTTGGCAATTTCGAACCATTAGTTATAACCCCCTTGTAACCAGAAACTATCTTCTTCGGGAATCTTATCCAAATCTTTAGGAACTTCGGTTTTTTCTCTAAGTGGAACAGGGTCAATAGAGACATAGGCCACACCAGGAGTAGAACCAATATCCATTTGAGAGACTACGTATCCGCTTCGGGTTTCTCCTTGAGTAACTTCGAAGTAAATATTTTTCTCAATTTTATCATTATAAGGAGTGATAAACATATAAAGATTGTTATTCTCAGTATATACTGGCTTCCCACTGGAAGATTTAATTGCATCTTGAATAGTTGATGCGCCAGGTCCGTAGAAGTAGGCCCATTGCTCGTATTTTTCTCCCTCAATTTCCCAACTTAAGAAATGAGACATTTTTAATACAATATAGCGATTGTAACCGCTAGCTTCAATTTTTTCTAGCCACCAAACCATCCAAGGGGTAATATTACCATTCTGGCTTTCAATCATCAAAATTGTGCCATTGGGCAATTGTAAATCAATTTTAGTTAACAAGTAGCCTTGAGTCTCAGAATAATCTTGTTTATATCTTTCTAAGCTGCCAGGGTGCTTCGCACCCTCAAACTCAAAGTCTACTCGATAGATAGTTTTATATAAATAATTGTCGAAGTCGCGCTCGCGCTGACTCTGTATACGAGACTGGTAATCTAAACCATAACGGTTTAATCTTCTTCTGTACGCATTCTCGTAATAATTACTCATTGGTTGACTCCTTTGAAATCAAATTCATGCAGTCAAAGATTGTAGTTCTAAAATACTTGTAAGACAAGTAGCGGAGTGAACTAATCTTATGAAATAGTTTGTAGTAATAAATCGTTTTTCTTTCTTCGGGGTAGCCCATCAACTCAATTAGAATCGAGTCTAAGAAAGCTTCCCAATCGCGGCCTTTCTCTTGTTCGCATAGCAAGCCGAAGAGTTGACTCTTCAGCTTGTTGTCATATGCTTCACGAATATCCTTATTCACTACGCGTTGCCAATTTACTAAAGTTGAAAGGCTTGCCCTTTCTGGAACGATAGTAAATGCTCTCCATTTTTTCTGCATTGGCCCTTTCGGCCGTTAGCATATTTTGGAGCTTATCCAAGAGATTGGCCTGAGAGAAATCTCTTTCCACATATAGTGGCTTTACATTTTCCCAAGTCATAATACAACGATTTAACCATTCTACTTTCATAAAGTTTGCAAGAATTTGAATCTCTGCTGCTTCAAGGTCTCCGCTAAACCCTTCATCAGTTCGAGTTAAGTCAACACGAGGAAATTTGAAGTGAGGAATGGCCATTTCAAGAATTTGGCGCCAATCTTCTGCGGCTTCTTCAATTAACCAGTTTTCCCATTCATCTTCTAAAATTCGCGCGAGAAAAGCGTCATATACTTTTCCATAGGGGGTCATAATTATACCTCCTGTGCTTTTCTAAAGTGCTCTACCGCCTTCATAATATTTTTGCCGGTTGCCTTGCTTAGTAAATCAATTCTGTCCATCTGCAAATCAGTATAATGCTCAATAGCATAATCTGCTAATTCATCAAGCTGGGCACGAGTAAGTTTTGTTAGCTCTTTCTTTACTTCTGCGGCGGGCATTGTCTTAATCAGACGAAGAAGCATAGCATCAGTCAACGGAGTGACATTAGCAGTGCCATCATCTTCAATCAAGCCAACTTCTTTCAAGAACTCAACATCATTAGTTGTGAGTAAGCCCTGTTTGAATAAATATTCAACAGAAGGGTCGTAGTAAGCCTGGATCAAAGCTTTTCTTTCAATTGGGAACTGAGCTCCCTTTTTCTGCCATTCGCGACGTAGCGGAATATCCGGAACGTTAACAACGATCGTGCAATTACTTGCACTCTTTACCATAATCATATTATTATCCATAATAAAAATCTCCTTTTAACTCCTGCCTTTTCGGCAATTTATTTAATATAAAATTGCAGGGAAGGGGATACTCCCCTCCCCTGCTAAAGTGTTATTATAGTCCCAAAGAGCTGTCGTACCAGTTACCAGCATCAATACCGGTATTCTGATAGATACCCCAGTTGTTAAATGCAAGGATACCAACACCGATCTTACGATAGGTATGAACTTCGATGGACTGGTCAGGGTTGACAACGTCATACATCTGAGTGCCACCTTCCATAGCAATCTTAACAACCTTTTCCTTACCGGAAGGAAGGATATAAGCGAACTGAGGATGAATCATAACCTGCTCGTTCTTTTCATCCAAGAAAGACTGACGAAGTTCGACAACAGGAGCACCACGGAAGATGCGGATACGACCCATGTTGTGGATAGCGTCGATATCATCTGGATGATATACAGCATGAGCAGCGCCTGTGATAGCAGGAACGATTGCATCAGGACCCATAGCTGCTACGAACTCAGGGGAAGCGAAGATTGTTGCGCTACCGCCATAAGTTTTTACAGTGTTCAAGATGCCCTGCAATGCACTAGCATCATAGCTACCGACTTTCTTGTTTCTAGAAGGCATGGCGGTCTCCTGAGCAGCAGCCATAAGAGCCTTCTGAACTTCGCCGTAAATACCATCAACCTGAGCTTCAACAAGAACGTCCATAAACTCGGAAAGAGTTTCTGCACCATCCATCATACGCTCGAAGTCGATAGAAACAGCACCACCGATTGCCTTAACAGCAAGGGTGAAAGTCTCTTCATCAAGACGGAAAGTCTCATACAAACCGTTCAAACCAACCTGGGTCAAGAACTTCTTAGCACGAGCACGGCCAAGACCGCCTCTCTTGAACAATTTCTTCTCACCATTACCCAACTGGATAACTTCTGCGAAAGAAGACATTGCGTCCATAACCTTGCCAGGAACGATTTCGTCGGCATTTTCGATGATGATATCATAGATATCATATCTATTCTTCATAAAATTGTTGATAGAACCAGTTAGGTTCTTAAAGCCCTCTGCAACAGCAGAATCGACAGAGCTAACGCTGAACTCTGCAGGAGCAGTGCGGTGTGCCGCATGACGAGCTAATTCTCTAAGTTCATTAATAGTCATTATCGTACTACCTCCTTAATTAGTTCAAGCCAGCAAACTTAACTGCTTTCTGACCATCAGGCATAGTAGTTACAGCAAGAACCTGAACATAAGCGCCTTCACGCTCGTTAGTAAGCTCGATGTAACCCTTGAATTCGCCTGTTGTGCAAGGCTTACCATACTTGTAAGTTTCAATTGCAGCACCATCGTCATAAACAACAGTGTTTGTAGTGAATTTATCAGCAACGCCGATATAGCCAAGACGAGGAAGGAAGGTATTCTTTTCAAGTCTAAAATGCTTCAAGCCCTTCTCTCTTTCGTCATACATGTGCTCTGTAGTATAGTTAAGAGCAATAACTTCGTTAGCATCACCAGTAGGATAGCCAACAGTACGATTTACGCGGTCAACAGCAAGCAACATGCCATTTTCAACATATTCAATGCCGTCAGCAAGTCTGCACTGAGCTTCGATTGCACCGTATCTACGGAATGCAGCGAAGTTTAGTTCCAACTGGCCGTTACCGTCTTCAATAAGCTTCTTAAGTGCCATTTTGAATTCCTCCAAAAATAATTAATGTTTCTCGAATCTAGCGAGAATGTCGTTGATGCCACTGCCACCATTGTCTTCTTTAGGAAGTAAACCACCTGGTGCAGGAGCAGCGGGATTCTTTGAGAACAAAGTAGGATTAGCTTTCTTCTGTTCGTAAGTAAGTTCTTTGTCCAGTTCCTCAATGGTATAGTTATCAAGGTTATTCATATAAGTCTCAATAACTTCATCGGGAAGCTGCTCAATATAACTGTCCACGACAGCCTTCTTAGCATCATCTTCGATTCTCTTCTTGTAAGCAGCGAGGCTATCTCTTTCAGCTACTACAGCAGTATAGTTGTTATTCAACTCAGTAATGTTAGAGTTGAGTTCCTCAATACTTGCATTTGCAGTATCATAATTAGTTCTAGCTTCGTCTCTCTCCGTTGTTAAAGTGGAGATTGAGTTTTCCAACTCTTCAACTTTGGTGCTATATTCAGAATTTTTTTCTGTCAAATCGTTAACAGAAGTTGTAAGAGAATTAATTGTCTCGTCCTTCGCTGCGATATCACTTACAACCTGAGCATAAGTGCCTTCGCCCTTCAAATTGGTAAGAGCATTTTTCTCTTCTTCGTTAACGTCCACAATATAGCAACGTTCTTTATTAGTAATTTCCAAAGAATCTGTTTCGTCATTCTTTACATAGTAAATTCTTTCGAACACACCCTCGGAATAATTTCTTGCGATAGCATATTCGTCATACACTTCACAAATACCATATTCAATCATCCAACCGCCAGCTTCGTTGAAATTAGGATTCAACAAGTTAAACAAGAAGTCGAACTTCTGGCTGTCAGATACCTTAAAATTAACACTTGGCATTGTATCATTTCCTCCTTGTTCATGGTATTGGAAAAGGTCAGTTCTTTTCTCATATTTCTCTAACAATGCGATAATATTGCTTTCACGACTGTAAAAACTTGCACCTTCGAAACAAGGTTCAACATCATCACCAAGGGCCTGTAGACCCAAGAAACAACCGTCCGTGAAAACGTAGGTTTTCTTGCCTTCAACAATTTTCCAATCACCCTTTAAAGTACCACGATACAGTTCCATGGACTCAGACTTGCCATCAATTTCACCTGCTTCTTTATAAAGTGCTGTGTAATACAACACATCAAAGCAAGCATATTCTCTTTCAACGCCATCTGCGTCCAAATGCTTTTCCCAAGCAAAGTTTGGGTCTGCTGGAACAATACCATAAATACGGCCTTCGCTTCTCTTCTGTCCATGATCTGTGTAATCATCGACTTCATAGATACCTTTAACAGGAGTGTAAGGTGCGGAGTCAATTAGTTTTTGAGCAAATTCATCGGTGATGTAGGTACCGTTTCGATTACGACCTTTATAGAATACTCTACAACGGCCTCTGGAAATGGTGTCACTGTACTTCTCCATTTTCCCATAAACGGTTATCGGAAAATTCGTAATTGGTGTAGTACTCATTTAATTAAGAACCTCCTCCCGTTCTATCTAACGATTCCTCATTTTTAATGGTCTTATCTGCTTTGTCTCCTTCTTTCTTTTTGGGACGGCCGCCCTCATCGACCTCGGTATCATTACCGGGTTCTTTCGAGTTCGAACCATCGCCAGTTCCTTCCTCGCTATCTTCTTCCTTTCCAGGAGCGGATTTACTTTGCGTGTAAGAAGTAGATAAAGGCTTAAGTTTGTCTCCAAGTTTAAGCACATCATTTTCAAGGTCTTTAATATTAACCAAGTCTTTCTGTGATAAACCTAAAGCCAAAGCTGGCATTAGCGCACTATAACCGGAACCAACGAGTTTAAAGGTTGTGTCTACAAAATCTGCGGTGTTGTAATACGTGATTGGTAGAATCATATACTTAAATGAAATATTGCCATTGGCAAAAGTATCATTCAAAGTATTGGTGATGAAACGCGAGAACTTGTTGGCAAGATACATCATCAAAGCCAAGTCATTATTTAAGGAAGTCTCCATTGTGGAACTACCGGTGGAAGCAAATACCTGGCTAGATACACCAGCTTGGGCATAAATATTTTGCTCCATTCTCGTTAATGTGTTTTGTGCTTTATCTGCTTTAGTGCTAGAGGTAATTGCATCTACATCACCATAAGTAGTTAAAACACTAACATTTTTATCACCTTTCATCATACCAACGGTGCCTTGGTGAATTTCTTCGGCTTCGTCAGGTTCGAATAGAAGTCTACCATCACTCAAATGAGGAATTTTCTGGACGATAATCTTGTGGATTTCTTCCATATCTCTTTCTCTTTCTGTAGCAACAGCATCATCATACTCGATGGTAGCTGGAATTACATTCAAGAAAAGAGGTCTCCCATCAAAGAATGGGAAGCATACTCCTAGTTCTTTCGGTAGGATTAACCATTTTGTCTTGCGCTTGCCTGTGGACCATTCTTTCCAGGCTTTAGAGACAATTTTGGGATATGCTGCTAAAGCAGCATTGCGTTGCTCTTTGTCGACGATAGTTCCGAAATAAGTAACATCAAATTCTACTACATCATTACCATATATATCTTTAAAACGAGAACAAGCATAACCTGAGGGCAAGTCAATTAATTGGAAATTGTTCTTGTCCGTCTCAACTTTAATACCATAGTAACAACCATCGACCAAAGCACGCTGCGCAATGTTTGTTAACATCACGGGCAAATTCATACGTTCAACATAATCAAGAGCATTGTAGTAACGCTTTTGGATGTGGGAGGTGGAGAGATTCTTACCAGTACTTGGATTAGGTATAAGTAAGCCCATATATTTCAAAAGCGTTGCATAATAAATAATGATTTGTTTATAGTATCCGTCTTTGTTGAAATAGTTGCGTGAGAGTTTTTGCTGCTCGCTCAAAGAGCCGGATTCGATAATGGAAGTAATTTCTTCTGGAGTGTAGTTCTTGATTTTAGAAATTCTTCCTCGAATATTATCCCAATGACCCTGATAAGCAAGTTCATTGGTTGCTATCATCTTCTCTTTAGCTCGCGCGAAGGAAGTTAAATTGAAGTTTCGAGAGTCAGTTGTTTCTTGGCCAACCGGCTTATTTTCTTCCATATTTTATTCCTCCTTAGATTTATGAATAAAATGTTAATTTACGTCTTTCTCCGTTGCCACTACCAAAGCGTCTGCGACGCTTCTTTGTATATTCTTCTTCGATTTCTTTAATACGCCATAATCCGTAGGCAAATGAAGAATATTTATCCTTTGGATAACGGGGATTAATTTGTTCAAGAACAATATCGGTAGAAACACCAGTACGTTTTAAACGCAAATTGGCCATTTCTTCAAACAGTTTAGTGGTCATCTCGTGTGGCATAAGTCTTTCAACTCTGCGATATACTGACATTTTTTGACCGACCGCAGTCGACATTAAAGCGTTCTTAGCTTCTTGCTCCTTAATTAAAAAACGAATCATACCACTAGTCAATCTGGAATAAGCATTACCGTGAATTTTGGAGTTCAACGGGCCATTAGCTTTAATTCCATAAAGAATTTTTTGTGCATCTTTTGGCTGGATAGCATAATAGTTTTCATCATTATGGAACGCATAAGGTGGGTAAAATTCACCCATCTCGTCATACTGAGGCTTAATCATTTCATCCGCAAGACCGATACCCAAACCGTTAGTATCGATTACCACTTCTTTAGGCTGGAAATCACGGATAAGTCTTTTTACATCAATTGCTTGCTGAGTAAAAGTTTTAGTTTCAGCTGTTCTTGCTAAAACTTTAATATTTACTAGAGTAGCAAAATGCTTGCCAGTATTATCTATATTTACTCTGAAAACACAAGCGACCGTTTGGTCATTCAAACGACCTACGTCCACTGATATTAAGTAGAAACAGTTGGAATTAGCTCTAAATTTTGCGTGCGTTTCAGGGTTTTTTATCTTTCTGTATTTTTGTAATTTATCAAAATTGAACCATGACTCGTCAGAAGAACCAGACCAAATAGACAAATACTCACGTCCAAAAGACTCTTCACTATAAGAAGGAGAAGTCTTTAATTTGTTGATATATGTCTTATCAAGCAGACCATGTAATACAGGGACACGGTAATCACAACCCATGACAAAACTGGTGTCTGGGTGAATAATAGAGTCTTCAAAAACGTCCAATAACAAGTCGTAAGCAAAAGAAGTTTTTACACCAGCAGAAGTCATGAAAATTCTCTGCTGATTTGGTTCGCGTTCATTAACAGTGTTATCTGGCATACGGCGAGAAACGTTCATAAGAGGAAGAACGATTTCGTTGATAGGCTGTTCTTCATGGTCGCGCACCTCGTCGATCAGACCGCCATGTCTACGACCACCACGCTGAGAGTCTAGGGCGCCAACAACGTCAAACTGACTTCCATTTCGGAATTTCAGTGTAACGTAGTCTTTACCAAAGTTACCAGGAGTGTCACTTACTTCTCCACCGACAACTTCCTTGCGGATAAGAGGCCAATGGTCATAAATTTCAACAATCTTTTCTTTTGCAATCTGCGCAGACTGGTTTTTGTTAGGAGCGCAGATAAATCGTTTTGTGCCAGGAATAAGGATACATTGTAAGATCAATCCCAAAATAGTAATAAAAGATTTTGAGAACGCACGAGGTGCAGTAACATAAATATCCTTATAACGCATCAAGGCGCGCAGTGTAATTCTTTGATAAAAGAATAGTTGGAAGTTGGAGTCCTCTGGAGTAATAAAATCCAAAAAGATGTCCGGGTAGGCTGTGAATATGGACATAACTTGTCCAATATTATCTTTATTCTTATTAAGATAATCTTCGTTAAGAATAATACCCTTTTCAATTTCAATTCCATCACGATAGCCTCGTTGAATTACGTCTGACCCCATTAAGTCACTTTTCTTTTTTAAAAGTAAATCAACTTTAGCCATCGTCCACCTCCGCAGAGAATTCTTCCTCTTCACCTTCAAAGATCACGTCAAAACCTTCTCTTTCAAAAGCATCAAGATCATATTGCTTGTCGGTACCATAATAACTTTCATTTTCCATGGCCGCAGTATGTTTAAGAGCTTCCAAGCGGCGAGTAATTTCTTCACCAATATTAGATTCATTGGTATATAAACGCTGGTTAAAGTTTTGGAAGTTTTTCATAGATTCATCTACGATATCACGGGTAACCCCATCATAGAAAGTGTTACGCCATCCTTTTTTCTCTAACCACTTAATGGCCTCTCCAAAAGTATCAAAGTCATTAATATTCTTAACATTCTTTGGAGTGAACTCCGCTGCTTTTACCAGCTTATCATAAGAAGAAAGCAACTTATCAAAATCACTACCCTCTTCAATACGTCTGTCAACCTCATAAGACATCTTACAAATCTTTTTGGCTTGGTCGACCTGCAGCGCGCCATTAACGTTCTGAGTGGTCATAAGACCATTAAATAATCCTTCCAGATACTGTAGAGCTTCCATATCATAATTAAAGCCCCACTTCTCTTTTAGTTCTCTTTCTCGCTTTTCAGCGATTTCTGGTAGCTCTTCTTCTAGAGCCCCTTGCTGTTTCAAATCCTTAAAAGCTTGGTAGTAATCAGACCAACCAATCCCATCATACTCTGATGATAAGAAAATGGTAGCATAGCGATAGAATACTTCACGTTCATTCATCTCACGCAAACGCTCCCATTCCTTTGGTACAAAAGGAATATCAGCCATCTGACACAATTTGTCTACATAATCCCAATTCCAATCATGCTGCATCAATTCTTTATCAATACAGTCATTACAAATTGAAATTGTCCCATCAGGGAAAAAGAGGGACTTTGTTGGCGCAAAGCCCTCTTCACCAAACATCTGTCCGCAACGAACACAAGCTTTTAAGGCGAACCTTTTCTTTCTAATGTTTGGTTGTAATCCCATAATTATCTCCCCTTCGTAGCAGCGCGCACAATCTTCATAATATCTCTGCGCTTTGTACGATTAAGTGAATAAAATTTAACTAAACAATCTTCAATAATAGCCTCACCACTTCTAGGCATTGGGTGGCCATTGTCATCCTTAATATCATCATAAAAGACCTTCACGCAAAGCACGCGTGTCAATCCAATTAGGGACGGCGCATCCAACTTAACAATAAGCTTGGCAAATTCATTTACACTTTTTTCTTTATTATCAAACATGGTCTTCTCCTATTATTTGCTTGGTTTATTTCTAGACTCTTTCTCACAACGTTTGCAACGTGTGGTAAATCCATCTTTGGAACGAGTCTTACGAGTGAAATTATCGGTATCGCGCAGTAAGGTGCGACCACAACCGGTACAAGTTTTAAATTCTTCTTCAAAAAAGATGTTGCTTACCACTTTTTCGTGGTAGGCGGCAGCTTCATTAATTTTAGGAATAATTCTTTGACGGAATATAGTCGAAATATAATTGGGGGTATACGACTTTTTCCATTTCTTATTTATCTCCAGCGCAATATCAACATTCTTCACCTTTCTCAGTTTCAAGTCAAGAATTTCTCTCTGGAGTTCAGTTAAATCGGCCTGTTCAATATAAAAACGCAAAGTTTCCATTAGCGCAGGCAATCCGGATTCCATTGCAGCATCAACGGCCGCATCCTCTAACTCAAAAAACAATTGGAACATTTCATAAACATGCTCGAGATTTCGGAAATCAAGATATTGCTGTTTTCCCGAAGGTTGATACCCCTGCTTCATCCAATAAAAATCAGAAATATCTTTCAACTGGTCTTCGCAATAATTTTTTGGAATCAAGTCTGTCCATGGTACAAATAACCATCGAGATACGGAACTTTGATTTTTAGTCCCTAGTGGCAGCACTTCAACTTCACTATCAATTTGAGGCTCACTGTATGGCATACTAGGCACAAAAGTTTCGTTAACGAGCATTGTCTGTTGGAAGGAATCGCGCAGTGTATATTGTTCGCGTCTCAATTCCACCAGCTCATGGCGCATCTTCAAATATTTATATTGATTCCAATGTTTTGATTTTTCGAGCAGGTTGTCTTGTTCTTCTGGAGTGAATTTGTTGAGTAGGGCGTCTCGAGGAGGATTGGTTCGCTTATTATGCGCGAGTTCGTAAAAATTAATCATAAGCTCCAACTCGTCTATCCTACGGAACAACTCCTTAAATGTTTCTTTCAAGTATTCGGGACATTTTTCCAGAGCTTCCTTGCGGGAAAAAACTTCGCGTTTAACTTTAGTCGGTGCCGAAGTACCAACCATTAGTAATGATGCCTCATTAAAAGCCGGTGACTCCATAAGAGCCTCCAAAGATTCGATGTTGGCATTTTTATCCCAAGTTCCATGCTTGGTCTCAATATCAACCAAACCAGCCTGTTTTGCATTCAAACCTGTCACAGGGTCTTTGCCCCAGAGCAAATAATTACCCATAGTTTCAAGTTCATCTTCAGTAGGCGGTTTCTTGATGAACTGGGGTTGTTGTAAATATTCAGTAATAAAAGCTGCACGTTCATCTGTCGTGGTTAGCTTGAAATCTAATTGTAATCTATTGGCTCCTGCCATGTATGTTTCTCCTTCTTTAAGGGCGCCTACGTGGCAGAGTCAAGTTGGGGTAATGGACTTGCTTATGTTACGTCGTTGGCGGCCCGTCTTATTTTTTCTATTATTATTATATAACATTTTCAGACGAAAGTCAAATTTCCTAAAATTGGGGTAGGGGGTGTATAGACATTGACAGTCGGATTGAAAAATTGGGTTCGTGGAACTTTGTTTCCAGGCCCCGAAATTTGGGTAGCATATTGCACAAAAAATTCCTAAAACATACCCCCGTATTGTGCATATTGCACAAACTTAAAAAAATCGCATTTTTTTTCAAAAAACCTATTGACTTCCGTCTAAAAATGAGTATAATAATAGACAAGAGGTAGCCACAAGGCAACCCAAAAATGAAAAGAGGTACATATTATGACAAGAGAACAGAAAAACGAACTTTGGGCGGAAATCGTAGCAATGCCCGAAAAGACAAAAGCGGAAAAGCTCCGCAAGGCGAACGCAATCCGCCACTTTGAAAATGCTGCAAATGATAGCGGTGCTTATGGTCGTATTCGTGAAATTCTCAGCAAATCGCTCCATTCTGAGCAAGTGAATTTCGCTAAGCAAGGCAAGGCTGACTGTTTCGTGTGGGTAGACGGAAAACGCTACATTGCTGAGTGCAAGACAAACGGCGGTCGCATTGGTTCACTGTACGGCAAAAAAGCCCCTAAGTTTGTAGTTTACTCTATGGATATTTGCAACGCTGGAACAAGCAATATCCGCAGAGAAATCAAGCAAGTGGTTATGAAAACGGAAGTTTTCCTTGCAATCCTTGAGGAGTGCGGAGCGGTGAAAAACACCAACGGAAAACAGCCTGAGCCGGCTATTCAAGTAACAAGCAAAAAATTGTTCATCGCTCTTGAGGGCTACACCTTGAGATATGACCCTAACAAGAGATACCTTGGAACTGAGTTCTAAAAACAAGGGAGAGGGGCAACCCTCTCCCACCTATAAAACAATATGAAAAGAGGTAAATAATTATGGCAAGAGTTAAAACAAGAGGTTTCTATTTATTCGCTGATGGTACATACTGCTGGTATGCTGGACTTAGTGCGGCTGAGCGTAAGCGTGAGGTTATGAAGCACGGTGCTATTGTCCGCTTTACAGCTACTGATTGATATAGAGGGGAGCAATCCCCTCTACCACCTACATATATATACATAGAAAGGAAGCTACATATATGAAGCATAGACCTATTGACAAGGCTCTGAAAGAGCTTGAAAGAAAGGCTGATTTAATCGGCTACATTATCGACGAAAACGAGGAATATATTTTTGTTTGCTCCGTGGTTAGTGATATGGACTTTGGTATTATCCCCGACTTTGATACTAAACAAAAAGTATTCCATATTTTGGAAGGCTTGTGTGAGGAAGTAAAAATGGACTTCCGTTCGATGATGCTAAGGCTTGTACTGGAAGGGTGTGAATAACACCCTTCTTTTGCCCTGTAGGATTTAGACGTATTACGTCTAAAAAATAGTTGTTGACAAATGGAGATATTCGTGCTATAATAAGTATGTAAATAAGAGATAGATATATCTCGTACATAGAAAGGAAAAATATTATGTTAGAATTTATTTGCAGTATCCCTGATTGGCTTGGTTGGACTATGGTCGGCTTCTTTGCTGCACTGTGCCTGGTAATGATGATAAAGCTGGGCTGTGTTTTTGTTGAGATGTGGAAAGACCACAGAGAAGAAAAAGAGTTTTGGAAAGTTCACCATTGTGAAGATTGGGAAGAATAATAAAACCACTTCCACAGACTGCGGTTTGTGGAAGTGGGGCAATTTAGACGTATTACGTCTAAAAAATAGTTGCAATTATTTTTCAAAAAGGGGTTGACAAATGCGGATTTATTTGTTATAATAAGTATGTAAATAAGAGATAGATAAATCTCACATATCAAGAAAAGAGGTACATATTATGTTCGTTACTTTGAAAAAAATGCCCTATGCACAGGCAAAAGTCCAAATCGTTGAGAGCGGTGCAAATCTCCGCTGTAATCTCATCAGCTATACCACTTGCGTGGCACATATCATCGACGGCGGCTGGCTGTTGGTAAATGGCTTGTATTCCGCTACAACAAGAAAACACTTGTCCGCTTTTGCAAGCGAATATTGTGGTGCGGATTATTCCGTGATTAAAAAGTGTTACGAAAAAAATCTTGCTTATAATATTCACGATAAAATCTTTATGGATAGAGAAACGGGTGAAGTCTTCATTTGAAGACTTCCCCTTTTTATTTAGACGTACTACGTCTAAAAAATAGTTGTTGACAAAAGGATAGATTTGTGATATAATAAAGGTACAAAAGGAAAGGGGTTATACATATGAAACTTACATATCACGCACAATACGAAAGAGCCGAACGTATCGCACTATTGGAAGAAACTCTTGGTTTTACTAAAATCGTTTTCGAAGTTGTACATAGACAAGCCAGAGTTTGTGTAACCAGCAGCGGTATAGCTGTTGTAAAAAGGCTACATGAGGAAGTATTAATCACTGCCTATGCTATCTCTATTGATGAGCTATATGCCCTATGCCATATTGCGGGTAAAAAACAAGTGCCACCTAAACTATACAAAAGAGTTGTGAAAAATATGGAGCGGCATAGCGAAATATTCTATATTTGAGGGAGTTTAACTCCCTCTACTGATTGAGAGGTGTAAAAAATGATTACGAAATGTTATCTTTTGAATAGTAACGACGAAAAGGTGGTTAAGGCAATCACCAAAATTTGTGATAATATTCCTTGCTTCATTGACGCCAATGCAGTTTCTATCAACCGATTTGAATTTACCATTCGTTGCCGTCAAGAAGACATCGTTTATGTTGAAAGAGTCCTTGCTCCCTTTGTGTAAACAAAGGGGGAGTGTTTTAGACGTATTCCGTCTAAAAAATAAGTATTGACAAAATCACTTTTATGTAGTATAATAATATCAACAAAGAGGAAACCGAAAGGAAAGTGATGTTTATGATTGCGGTTAGGGGTGGCTTCCCGTACAAGATGCCTATATCAATCTGAAAAGTCCAATACTGGTTGGATACTATCAGGGCGTGAATTGTATAACTGTATAGAGAAGTCGAACCCGTGGGCAGTCCCACGGGGTCGCATATTTAGACGTAATCCGTCTAAAAAATAATTAAACTTTTTTTCTTAAAAGGTATTGACAAATACGGTCTTGCGTGGTATAATATGTTTACAAGGTCAGGTTGTGAGTGGCGGACAAGTGCTTGAGAACTCTCCCCAGGTCGCCAGGGGTTGGCAAGGGCGAACAGAAGCGGGCAATCTCGTAAACCCGCACCACAGCACCCAATATTAAAAAGAGGGGTGAACGTTTTCCGGTAGCGAATAACCGGATATTTAGACGTAATAGGTCTAAAAAATAAATTTCAAAAAGATATTGACAAACACCGCAAACTATGTTATAATAATTATAGAAAAAAGAAAGGGGCAATACATAATGAAAACTTTAATCAATCTTCTCGACTACTACATCTCTCTCGTCAAACACGGCGACCACAAGACTCGTCTGGTATTCTTTAATCAGGCTTTCGGTGCTGTGCAGTACCACAGCTTCCTCTATCCAAGTCAGCACTCCGAGCTGGAGAAGCTCTGGAATGAAACCTACAAACCCGAATTTGAAAAATATGTGTATGGTGTGGACGGGATTTAATCCCGTCCCTTTTTTGGATAAGTCTTAGACGTTATACGTCTAAAAAATTGTTTTGCTTAGGGTATTGACAAACAGAATGAAATATGATATAATAATTATACCATAAAGAAAGGGGAACAAACATATGTTAAGAACCGCAGAACAATACATTAAAGAGGAATTTGATATCGAAATGCCGAAAGGCACAATCAACGGCAGTTGGTTTGCAGAAAACAATTTACCAATGATTGTATCCTGCACCTGCTGCGGTAGCACAATGGCTCTACCTTCCGCCATGATTGATGAGGATGGCCACATCTATTGCTCTTCTTGTGTAGGTTAAAACGGACGAGGGACTTTACATCCCTCTTCCATAATTAGACGTATTACGTCTAAAATATTTTATTGTAATAGGTATTGACAAACAAGAAAAAGTATGGTATAATAAGGTTACAAAAGAAGGAAAGGGGTTACATACTATGAGTAACAAAGCAATTTATTTTGATATGGACGGCACTTTGGCAGACCTTTATGGTGTAGAAGGTTGGTTGGAAAAACTTAGGGCATATGACCCTACGCCCTATCGTGATGCACCTGTCCTGCTTAATATGCAGGCTCTTGCTCACCGCCTGAACAAACTAAAATCTCTCGGCTACACTATCGGTATTATCTCTTGGCTCAGTAAAGAGAGTACGGCTGAATATGATAAGGCTGTGACGGAAGAGAAGCTGGCTTGGCTCGCCAAACATCTCGGCTCGGTTGAGTTTGATGAAATCCACATCATTCCGTATGGCAATCGTAAAAGTCGTTTTGCTAATATTCACAATGGTTATATCTTTGATGACAGTAAGGTCGTGCGCAAAGAGTGGATAAAGAATAATCCCGACGGTTGGGCTTTTTGCGAAAACGATATTACAGAAGTTTTGGAAATGTTAAGTAAAGGTAGACGCGATTAAGTTCGCGTCCCTTTTTATATTTAGACGTATTGCGTCTAAAAAGTTTTTTCTACTTTTTTCAAAAAAGGTATTGACAAATAGTACATAGTGTGGTATACTATTAGTGTCAAGAGGGAGAGGGAAAGAGAGTTGAAAAAGCACTCGGGTAGCATACACTTTCCACCTTGCAAGGCTTTTCCTACTTGACAAATACTTAATAGTGTGGTATACTAAAGATACCAAAACGGAAAGGAAAAACATTATGGACATTTCTTTGGGAGCTATCATCACCATTTGCGTGACTATCATTCTCGTTACTCTTATCTGCCGTTATGTAAGACCTCGCAAGGGCTAATCGGCTGAGTGGGCGGGCTGCGGCTCGCCTGCTCCACCATATTTAGACGTAAAACGTCTAAAAACTTTTTTATTTTATTTTTCAAAAAAGTATTGACTTTCTAAAAAAGTTATGGTATAATGAGTATACAAAAAGAGAAAGGGGTACATAAAAATGTCAAAGGAAAATAAGATTGTAGTATTCAGAGGAGAAATCTATTATGCAGAACTCTCCCCAGCCGAAGGAAGCGAACAAGGCGGTATGCGACCTGTGGTTATTTTGCAAAACAATGTGGGCAATAAGCACGCACCTACAACCATTGTTGCACCTCTCACCACTCGCCTCGGAAAACATAAGCTACCTACCCATGTAGTCCTCAATGACGAAAGGTCAGGTCTCAGCCAAGAGTCCATTATCCTCTTAGAACAAGTCCGCACAATTAGCAAAACTCGCTTACGAGAAAAAATCGGCTACGCTCCAATTGAAACAATGAGCGAAGTAAACAAAGCACTCAAAATTAGTTTGGGAATGATTTAATCATTCCCTTGCTTATATGTTTAGACGTATTACGTCTAAAAAATAGTCAAAACTTTTTTCAAAAAGGTATTGACTTCTATATAGGGATATGTTATACTATTAGTGTCAAGAGGGAAAGCAAACAAACAAAATAAAAAAATAAAAAAGTTTGAAAAACCTCTTGACAAACCACAAAATATGTGGTATAATATAAATGTAAAAAAGAGAAGGAAAACTCCAAACCAAGAAAGGAAATGAACTTATGAAGTACACAGTAGCAGTTAATGAAAAGAAGAGAACCGTAACCGTTGACCTCGGTGGCTACAAGGGTGTTGCCCGCTGTTGCCCTACCGACCACTTCGACCTTACTGTTGGCGTCGAACTCGCCCTTGAACGAGCAAGGGTCGCTAAGCGAGAAGCCGAAGCACCTAAGGTCAACTCTATGTCCGTGATGGAGTTGGTTAAGGCTCTTGAAAAAGCTCTTCCTAAGGGTCAGATGGTTATTGTCGGTAACGGCGATAAGATGACCGAAGCACACAAGCAGTGGCTCCGCTCCATTATTGGTGGTTGCACTTGCTCTTGTCATTGTGATGACGATGACGAAGTAGACGAGGAAGCAATCTATGACGAGGGCTACGATGACGGCTATGCCGATGGCTATGCCGAAGCAAAGGCAGAGTATGAGGACGATGATGACGAGGATTGTGAAGTCGAGGAAGTAACCGAAGAAATGGCGGTCGCACTCGCAAAGGCAATTATGAACGCACTCGGTATCTAATAAGTAGGAGAGGGAGAGAAATCTCCCTCTCCGTGTTTTATAGTATTTAGACGTATTGCGTCTAAAAAATAGTTTTGAAAAATTATTGAAAAGGTATTGACTTTTACTTTCTTATATGTTATACTATTATTGTCAAGTGAGAGAGGCAAACGAAAAATAAAAATAAAAAAGTTTGAAAAACCTCTTGACAAACATCATAAAGTATGCTATAATAAGTGTACAACATAAAGGAAAGGAAATCAAAACTATGTCTACCTATCGTAAAGAAAAAAATGTAATCGTAATCACTCTTGATAATTCCAATGGTTCTTACCGCTTGGATATTGATACTGGTATCTTCTATGGTATCAAGGGTTCGCCTGTCAAGACCTGTCCTCGTCGAAGCGAAATTCGCTCTTTGTTCCCTTATTACCGCTCCGACAATGGTAGTAACCTCGCCTACATTCTTCATAGAGTGTTTGATAGCGGTGTGAATACTGCCAACTACTCTCGCTATGTGTCCGCTATGCAAAGTGCTGATAAGATTGACGCTCTCGGTATCAGCAATCTTGGCTTGAGAGATAGTCAGTACGAATACCTTGCCGAAAACATCAAAGCCCTTTCCGCTTGGATAAAGGAAAACGATATGGAGAACTTCTCCTACTCCACTTTCTTCCGTTGGTGTGAATTTGAAAAGGCTAAAAAGAAACTCGGCAATATGGCTAACCTCTTAACCGCTGATATGTACTACGCCATTACCCACGATAGACCTGACCTTACTATTGAGGAAATCGGTGTCTGTGCTTACTACCTCGGCAGAGGAAAGTATTGGGAGTATCACGGCGGTAATGTCCGCAACCTTATCCACTACATTGAGGTGTGCAGACTTCTCGAAAAAGAACCCCAAAAGGTCAACAACTTTATGCGTGAATACTGCGAAACAATGCAGGTGTACGAACTCCGCAAAACTGAATTTGATAATAAGCAAATTGCTTTGAACTATGCAAAGCATAGCAAGGCTTGGGAGTTTGAATACAACGGATACACTATCGTGCTTCCTACTTGTGCAAACGATATTGTAGACGAGGGAGCAAATATGCACCACTGTGTCGGTAGTTATGTATCGAGTGTTATCGAGAACCGCACTTACATTGTGTTTGTCCGTAAAACCGACAGTCCCGATAAGTGTTACATTACTTGTCAGGTACACACAAGCGGTGAGATTGGTCAGTATTTCCTTGCTTATGACCGATATATTCACGAACAAGTTGACATTGACTTTAAGGAAGCATTTGCAAATCACTTAAAGTCCGTTTGGGAACTCGGTTAAATTATAGGGGAGTGGTCGCAAGACCACTCTCTTTTGCGGTTGGTATTTAGACGTATTACGTCTAAAAAATAGTTGAAACTTTTTTTGAAAAAGGTATTGACTTTCTTATGGGGATATGGTATACTGTTATTGTCGATAAGGGAAGGGCGAACGGAATTGGTACCACCGACCGCCACAAAAATTTTCAAAAAAAGTTTTGAAAAACCTATTGACAAACGGCACAAGATGTGCTATAATGTATATGTAATCAAGAGAGGACAAACTCTTAAAAAGCAGAAAGGAAATAACACTATGGCTATGACTGAAAGAGAATTTTTGAACTCCGTACTCGCAATCGAGGGCATTTCCGATGACCTCAAGACCTACGCTACCGAGGGTATCGCAAAGCTCGATGCTCGCAACGATAAGCGTAAGAACACGCAGACCAAAACGCAGAAAGAAAACGAGGGCGTGATGGTCGCAATCGTGGAGCATATCACCGCTAATGGTGCTGATGTGGCTTCCGCTATCGCAACTGCGATTGGTGTGTCCACGCAGAAAGCCTCCGCATTGTGCAAGTTGCTTGTCAACGATGGCACTCTCACTGTGACCGATGTTAAGGTCAAGGGCAAGGGTACTGTTAAGCAGTATGCTCTTGCTGAGGTAGAGATGGCAGAGGACACCTCTGCCGAGGACACCGAGTAAGGCTGAGGAGAGGGGAGAATTCCCCTCTCCGTTTTCTTGCCATATTTTTAGACGTAAGGCGTCTAAAAAATAATTAAAACTATTTTACAATAAACTATTGACAAATAAAAATAATTATGTTATAATATCAATGTAATCAAGAAAGGAGAATACTTATGAATTGGAATTTATTTTGGATTTTTGTTGTACTTAATGTTGTTAATGTCATCATTCAAACAATTAAAAGCATTGCCACAGTAAAATGCGGTAAGGGTGCGGCGGCTATTATCAATGCAATCGCCTACGGCTTATACACCATTGTTACTGTATATATGCTATGCGAGCTACCTTTGATTTGGAAAGCGGGCATTGTGGCTTTGTGTAACCTTATCGGTGTGTATGTTGTTAAGTGGTGCGAGGAAAAGGCGAGAAAGGATAAATTGTGGAAAGTGGAAGCAACCATTCCTAATTGCCATACTGATGAATTGCATTACGATTTGAAAGCAAAAAGCATACCGCATAATTTTATTGAGGACATTGGACAATATACCGTATTCAATATCTATTGCGAAACACAAAAGGAAAGTGCCATCGCAAAGGTTATGTTGGATAAGTATAAAGCGAAATATTTTGTAAGTGAGAGTAAGACACTTTAAGTGTCTTATTCTTGCGTTTGCATTTAGACGTATTACGTCTAAAAAAGAATTTTAACTTTTTTTCAAAAAGGTATTGACATTCAGTATGTGATATGTTATAATACTACTGTACCAAAGGAAAGGAAGGTGCATAAAATGGCAAAATCTAAAAAGCAACTCCACGAGGAAATCCGAGCAAAGTTTATGAAAACTGTTGCTGACTTCCTTATGGAGCAAGGGGAAGAAGTTCTCCAAACTGGCTCACAAGAAATCGCTATTCCCTGTGTAGATAGCGAGGGCAACGACGAGTATATGGTGGTTACTTTCAAAGTGCCTACGGGTAGTCGAGATGGCGAAGCCTATGACGGCTACTCTATGGCTGAGGAATATGCCATCAAGGTTCGCCAACAAGCCGAGAAAGCCGAGAAAGCCAAAGCCGAAAAGGCTCGCAAGGCAGAAAAGGATAAGGCTATGCGAGAGCAAAAGGCAAAAGCCAAAGCCGAAAGAGAGGCTAAAAAGTAAAGGCGAGAGGGAGAGCAATCTCCCTCCCTTTTATATTTAGACGTAAGACGTCTAAAAAATAGTTGGGAAAAATTTTCAAAAAAGTATTGACAATGGGTGTGGTATGTGGTATACTATATATAGTCAAGAGGGGAACACAAAACCCCACCGAAAAAAATTTTTTCAAAAAGTTTTGAAAAACCTCTTGACAAATCCCATATAGTATGGTATAATGTTAGTGTCGAGAGGGGAAGGAAGCAACTCCCTATGACAGAAAGGAAATGTACTTATGAACGAAAAGAAACTTGACCGTCGCAGAAAGTATTATTTTGTACTTGACTGCGAAACCGCAACTATGCCCTATGCTGCGAAATTTCAGGGCGAGCAAAGAAAGGCTATCGCTATCAGCAAGCCCCTTATCTATGACCTCGGTTGGAAATTGATTGACGCTCAAGGCAGAGTGTACCGCCGAAAGTCCTACCTTATCTCCGAAATCTTCTCCGTTCCTGCGATTTTCAATACTGCGTACTACGCAAGTAAAAGACCGCTATACTTGGAGAAAATCCGCAACGGAGAAATTGAAGTGGTATCTTGGGAGTATGCTACCGCTGAAATGGTAAAGGACATTGAGGGTGCTGTGTCCGTTGGTGCTTACAACTCTATGTTCGACTACAAAAAGGCTATTGCTTTCACTGAGGAATATATCAGCCACCTCTACAATGAAGATTATAGAGAGTGGGAGCGAGAGCAAAACCGAATTTGTGAGTTTATCGCAACCCACAAGAGCCGTTCCGGTGATGGTCAAATGAACCCGAATGTGTTTGAGTTCCGTGGCAAGACCTATCCGCTATTCGATATTTGGGGATTGTCCTGTGAGAACCTAATCAACAATGACGAGTACCGACAGTTCTGCAAGGACAACAACCACACTACCGCAAGTGGTCGTTACTATCCTACCAATGCCGAAGTGGTTTACCGCTACTTGACCCAAAATACGGAGTTCATCGAGGCTCATATGGCGGTCGAGGATGCCGACATCGAGTGCGAGATTTTGGCTAAGGTATTCAAAAAGGTTAAGCCGAAAGATATGACAATGGGAATTATCTACTTTCCGTTCCGTATACTCGGTCGAGCCGATATGTAAAAGGGTGGTGGTCGAAAGACCACCACTTTTTTGTCCGTTGGGATTTAGACGTAAGACGTCTAAATCCTTTTTTGTTTTAGACGTATATCGTCTAAATTTCCATCGGTGTCAAATTTTGTACAGGGACGACCGGACGGTCAAGTTCCGTCCCGGGGTCAAGTTCTGTATGAGCTGCAACCAGCTACGATCTAGGCAGCTGCGAGCTGCAAATTTTGACAGCAGCTGCGTCGGCTGCAAATTTCAGGGAGCTGCGATCCGGCCAGGAGCTGCGACTTGTCAAGTTTTAATGAGCTGCAAATTTTTATTCACAAAAATTTTACAAAAAATTTTAGAAAAAAATCTTGACTTTTTTTAAAAAATATGATATAATATATATAGAAAAAGAAAAAAATATTATTAAAATTCTTTTACTAAAAAACTTTGACAAAGGAAGGAAATGAAAGTATGAGTAAGAAGGCAACTAATGACGCACTCCGCAATCAGTATGTAGAGAAGTTGATGGAAGTATTATCCGGAATGGATGAAGATGTGTTGCGCGTGGGTAGCAATGAACTTGCTATTCCTGTCGTTGACGCAGAGGGAGAGGACAGCTATGTCGTATTTACTGTGAAGGTTCCTACTGGATCCCGCGACGGTGATGCATACGATGCGTATGGTCTCGCGCAGGAGTACGAGATGAAGACCAAGGAGAAGGCTGAAAAGGCCAAGAAGGCAGCCGCAGAGAAGGCGCGTAAGATTGCCAAGGACGAAGCTATGCGCAAGCAGAAAGCTGAAGCTAAGGCACGCGCCAACGCCCAGGCATAATTAATGGAGAGACTTCGGTCTCTCCTTTTTATTGCGCGCAGTTAAAACTTGAATTCAAAATAAATTTGTGGTAATATATTTATATTTATATTTCCCCTTTTATTATAACACAAATTTATTTATTATTCAAGTTTTTGTGGCAGGCGCACGTCCTCTTTCAACGTTCGTTGAATGCGCGAGGTCAACCCTTGTACGTTACGAAACGACCCGGGCGCAAATAAAAAAAGGACCGCTCCACTAGGGAGCGGTTCTCTACTTAAGGATGATTAGGCCTCAGCTACGACCTTGGTATAAGCCTTCTGAGTACCCTTCTTAGGCACCTTCACCTCAGTCACATCAGCGCGACCATCGGCAACAAGAGCACGAAGCAGTGCGTTTGCCTTCTGTACGGACACACCGATTGCCTCAGCAACAGTGGAAGCAGTCTGTGCCTCAGTGTTAAGCACCTCGTTATAGATCTGATCCATGATAGGTGCGTTCTCTTCAGCCTTCTTGCTAGGCTTGTTCTTGCGAGCCTCATTCACAGCGTCCATCTTCTCGATGCGAGCAGTGGCCTCGTTCTTGAGCTCTTCGGAGATGTTCTCCATGTTGGCGATTGCAGTAAGGAATTCACGATTAGTCATATTGTACCTCTTTCTCCCACACTATGCAGTGGGTGCATAATTTATTTTTTTTCTTTCTTCATCTTACATATATATTATAGCAGAGCTTTGTAAGAAAAGCAAATTTTGTGTGGCCCTCTCCACTCAAGAGACTAGGCCCTATACAACGTATTATACTACGTATATCTACTACATATAATACCGGAAAGGAGATTTATCTCTCTCTCACTTTCTATATATATTATAACATACTTTTGTCTGATTTGCAAAATTCATATATTATATTTTTATATATTTAAAAATTTGATTTTGTCGGTGTGTTGTGGCCAGGTACAAATTACCATTGTCTCTTTTTTCGTATGCCAGCCACGTGTTCGGAAACCTCTGTCCTGACTTTGTGTCGTTCACATATTATACATAGTAGTATTACTTAGTATATTACTATGTAGATTGTTTTGTGCCCTATTCTGTTGGCGGCGGGTGTTGTTTCGTTCCCGTATCCCGTTCCCGTATTACTTAGTAGTTGGGTTCCCGTATTGTTTTCCGTATTATATTGTAGTATTACGTAGAATAGTATGTTCCCGTGGTGTGTTCCCGTATATATAGTATTATATTACGTAGTATACTACGTATAATATATAATATATATTACTTATTACATTTATTACGTGTACTTTTGCCACAGTAAGTATACAAATTTACGAAAATTTATAACGTAAAATTTCTACGTAATATACTATGTATATATACTACGTATTATACTAGTTATATCTACTTAGTAGAATACGTAGTATTACACGGGGTGTTATGCCGTTGACTGCGGCCGGTCGTGTTTTAATAGCAAGGAATTCTTGTCAAAGTAAATGCGTGAGTTACCGGTCTTGCGATTGTATCGCAATGTTATTGGGTGCGGTCGATTGAAGTCAATGCTGTCGACGAATTGTCTTTGCCACTCTTGCAGTGGTATCTCCAGCACTAGTTCAATCACCTGGGAAGGTGACATCGAATGGATTTGCTCAGCCGAAAAAGTAGTGGCGCTCCTCTCTATCAATTACCTCACCTTCCTCCGTGCACTTGCGGATGACCTCGGTATCCTCACCGCAGATATTGCAGTGGAATACCGTAGCTACTATTACATACGTGGGATCGTAATTGGTATCAATCGACTCCCACATTCCTTCCATATTGTCACCACACTTGCAGCATACGCAGGTTGCGGCCGGTGGTAGTTGTTTAATGTGCAGCCTGGTCTGCCTCATGGATCAACCAAATCCAATCTGCAATCCAAGGATCGAAATGACGGTTCTTACACCATGCAACCAATTCTTCCTTACTGCGATGGGGAAGAGCATAAGGTTGCATGTGCCATTGAATAAGCAAACCAATAGTAAGGAAAGACCAATCATCCCACTTTGCGTGTTCGTCACCACTAAGCCACATATATGCGCCAAGACATTCGTGTCCATAATAGTGAGCAATATCTGAGAGTTCACCTTTACGGTTGGTGAACACTTTAGCCTTACGCTTACCAATATCATGTTGGTAAGCAGCCTCCTTAAGAACAGCTTTGATGTCATCCATTTCGGTAGTGGTGGTAGGCTCTGTTTGCTCAGCAAGTAAATTGGTCATAGCGCTCAAGGCTTGTGTGCAGTGGTAACCAATAGAATGAGTGTGATGCGGATTATCGTGCGAGGTTTCCATTAAACGCTCGTGTTCACGCGTGATCTTTTGCAACTCACCTGCTTCGTGAAGATAGATTGCATCCCAACCTTCATGGAAGTAAGGTACTTGGAAGTTACGAGCCATGCGATCAATAACATATCCCGGAACCTTGCGGTCTCGATTGTCTTGACGACGCTTACATTCTTTGATGGAGCAAAGAACAATTACACAGAAGCACTGAGTGTCAGGGCATCTGCTGTGGATATCGTTTACCAAAGCGGTTCTCTTACGAGAATTAATATTGGTAGCATCGTATACCACATTCTCACCATTCTTCAATGCTCTGAATAAACGATTGTTCATTTCATTGAACACTGCGCTAGGGTTCTTTTGCTCATTAGCGTCTCCATATATCTCTTCACGGATAGCATCAGAAGAAAGATGGGTGGCTTCTGCGAAATAATTTTCTGCAACATAGGTCTTACCAGAACCAGGCAAACCAACTAACATAATAAATCTATTCATCGGTATCACTCCTTACCATAAGTCTTCGCTATATAACTCCTTACACTTTTCATCCGCGCCAGGAGGTAGTTGTCCGCAAGCAATAGCGTGTTGCATTGCATCATATCTATCAAGGAATCTATCATCATGAGTTAAGAACCCTTGTTCGGTTTTATTCTTATCAATGTCTTGTTGATTAACAAATTGACTGATAATATAAAACGCATCGCCATGTCTATGACAAGGAATGTCAAACATAGTTTTTGCATAGCTTGCGGTATTTTCATTAGTATAGAATCTTACACAGGCACTAGCTATCATTGCCACCAATCCTCGCTTTCCTGTTCCATCATCACCTCAGATGCTTTTGTAACAGCAATACAAGAAACGCAAACCACAACTAAAGCTCCAATTACTATTGATAAAGGAACTATCCATAAAAGATGCCAGGGATTCATCTCTTATCACTCCTTTTCTTATCTTTTCTATATATATTATAACACATTTTTCATAAAAAGTCAAATAAAAAGAAGGCCTCTTGTGTAAGAGGCCTTCTCTATTAACCGCAAAAGATTTCAATGATTACGCCCACAATTGCCAAAACAATGGCTAGGCACAAAAAGAATGCTTTCATATTTTAATTACCATTACAGAAAGGACACTTTGTCCCATCTTCAAACAATATATAGGAACCTTCGCTAAGGAACATAGAGCCGCACTCATTGGTATGAATCTCAATACCAGTTTCGTTGTCATGCCAGCTAGAGATTGTAGCACAATGTCCCTCTACTGCATCGCTAAAGTGAACATGCTTCCAATTGTAATTACCAAAGCCCCAGTTTTCATTGCCGCAGGCGCAAAGCATGCAGGCCATCATAATAAGCACCAAAGCCATACAAACAATCTTTTTCATTATTATTCTCCTTTATTATATAGAATAGAACCAGTTGTGTCTTCTTCCCAAGTAGAAATAGAAGTAATTACTCCATCATAATCAGTAAAGGCAACATATTCTGTACCGTCTTCTATAACGAAGAAGAAAGTCCAACAAGCAACACGATAGTCTGTAATTGCCTCTACATTTGGGATGTAAGTTAATATATCATTAATGAATCTTTCATCTACACCATGGTAATCTACAAATTCTTTTAATACTGTTGTATCAACAACAAAGTAATTGTAAGCCTTCTCGGCGTTATTCTGACGTCTTGTTGGTGATTCATTAGGACGTTCATAACCATCACAGAATATCTTAGCTACCTCTCTACAATCGGTTGCAGTTTTAAGATAATCTTCTGTAAAGCCATAATTATATCCATTACCATTATAGTGTAAAATAGTGTGTCTCAAAAAGTCTAACTGCTCTCTCGCAGTAGGCATCCATTCGTTAGTTGGATAAATATCCGAATAATATCGTTTCGACCACTGGCATAAACCAAAATGGTATCCGCCAGCACCATATAAATCTGGTTGAATATACTCTAAAGTATCTCCTCCAACCTCACGCATAATGTTACCCATTATACCTGCGCAGGCTGCATCGCTCCAGCCATAGTTTTTCATAATAAGCCATATTTCAGTAGCAATAGGATACTCAGCCTCTCTATGCATCCAAAGCAATTCTTCCAAGTTAGGCGCCGGATCGATTGGCTCGGTTGCTTCAGGAGGAAGCTCAGGTTCAGTTTCAGTCGGAGGAATTGTGTCTTCTATAATTGTGCTAGATTGAGGCGGCACCCCTGGCTCTTCTTGGTCACCGTTAGTGACTAATAGTGCGTTGCCAGCTATTGTCGCCACTATTGCGAAGCTGACAACGAAAAGCAGTATAATTATTGTTTTTCGTGTCATAGTTGTTTTACCTTTCTATTATATTCGTTGTCGCCAACTCTCTACTGTGTTGGCCATCAGTTCCACTACTGTCATAGGTCCCACGCCACCGGGAACTGGAGTAATAGCGTCGCACCTGTCTTTCATATCTTCAAAGTCTACATCGCCGCATAGCTTACCATTTTCATCACGATTGATACCAACATCAATGATAGCATCAGTCATGGCTGCAAAATAACTATGGTTAAAATACTTAGGCTTACCAATTGCTGTTACTACAATGTCTGCACAAGTCATATGATACGACAGACAACGAGTGCGGCTATGGCACTGTGTTACAGTTGCGCCCTCCGCCATCATTAGGTCAGCTAACGGCTTACCGACAATGTTGCTGCGGCCGACTATAACCACATCTCGAGTATCAAGCTCAATGTTGTAATATCTACACATATCAATAATACCCTTTGCCGTACAAGGCTTAAAGCCAGGCTGACCAGAACGAAGTCTGCCAATATTGGTAGTAGTAAGACCGTCTACGTCTTTGTCTGGATCAATAGTATCAATGATATCTCTTTCATCGAAACCCTCAGGAAGAGGCAACTGTACCATAATACCATCAACCAACGGAGCCCCGTTAAAGGCTCGGATGTTTGCTTTGATTTCTTCTGCTGGACAATATTCTTTTGTCCACTGTGCGTGAGTAACTTTAATACCAAGTTCATCACACATCTTCATTTTGTTTCTTACGTAAACCGCCGATGCGGGATCGTCACCAACAGTTACTATAACAAGGTGAGGGGCACGCTTACCTTGTGCCACCTGCGCCTCGATTTCTTCTTTCAGTCGCTGCTTAATGCTAGCAGCAACAACCTTACCATCAAGAATCATTCTCGTCCCCCCAGACGCCGACCTCACGATATTCCGGGAACATCTTAAAAGCCTTGCGCCATGCCTCTTCTTTGTTTGCGGCCTCGATTGTCGCAGTTTGTCTTGGATAACCATCCTCATCGGGGTAAGCGATGACAGTGTACTTAGCCATCACTTTCCACCTCCTGAGCCTCTTCCATGTCAGGTGCCTCAGCATCCACCTTGGCAATACCCTCTAGCACCTTGAAAGAGAAGTTCTTGTGCTTATATGCTGCAAACTTAGGACGATTGATAATTCTTACAACAACGCCCTCACGAACATGGGTCTTACCCACAGGGTCGGGACCATCGTAATGCTGTTCAGCAAGCTGACGCACGATTTCACCAGCATCTTCTACACCTGGATCAATGAACCCGGTCCAGAATACAGGAACAGTCTTTACAGCCATCTGCTCGCAGCGATAACGCATGAAGTCGGGAGTATACTCAACTACCTCACCATCGGGATTGGTCATAGTCATACGATAGACATAAATATCAGACTGGGGTACTGCTACATCAATCATATATCTGCCTTGATCGTCTTCCCCATACATGCGCTTGGTACCATCAGGAGAACATCCATAAGAGAAACGAGTAGTCTCGCCGTACTGCTTAATGAATTCCTTATCATTTAGCTTCTTATTAGAAGCATCGCCCATAATAGGCGCGCCAGTGGTAGTAAAACCAACTACCTCATAGTAGACGGTCTCACCCTTCCATAGCTTACCTTCAAAGACCTTAGAGTGCTGCTCACGGAACTCATTAGAGCCATAGTAGCCACCAGCATAGTCCTCAAGAACAGTGCGGCGAGTACCAGACACATAACCATAATCATATACAGGATCACCATCGTGTTCCTCATAAGGCTCTTCCATCTTAAACATCTTGCCGAAAGTATCGTAGATGAAAGTCTTCCAAGCGTTACGCAACTCACACCAAGGAGAATCGTTGTAACCCATTAGTACGGGCAAGAAGCCAGTACGCTGAGATGTGCCATGCATCTTCAAAGTAATTTCAATTTCATCGCCAGGTCTAAACGCGCCGAGGTTGTAAGCCAACTGCTCAGTATCTGCATGCTCCTTAAACAAAGGTGCGGTAGCAACCTTTTTCTTGCGAGTGCGATTACCCTCAGTTACGTGCCCTACGCGGTGGTTGGTGCGAGGAATGTACTTGCAACAGATTTCGTGTCCATTAACCAAACCATCAATAACATCGCCTGCGCGAAGTTCAATGGATGCATCGCCGTGACCATAGCAATAATTCAAACAAGAGATAGGAAGGAAAAGACCATCAGACTTTTCACCACGCAAACGAATTGCGGTTACGTTGCGCTTGTCGGGGTCCATATATCCACCGATGTTGTTGCCAGCATCATCCTTCTTGCGAACCAGATTGTTCTTCTCTGCAAACTCAACAGATAACTGTCCATCAGTAGGGAAGTAAACACCGAGCTGATTCTCGGTATAATCAGTAGATACACAAACGGTATTACCGAATACATCTGCCAACAGCAAGCGGTCGGCATTAGGGTGCTTACGCACATTAGTCAATATAGTTACATATGCTTTATACATAATTTACTCCTTTACTTTTTGGGACTCGCGCAGTCTACGTCGAATTTTCATAAGTCGAGAGCAAAACTCTGCGCGAGTTAACACAGTTTCGCTCGGATTGGTTTTACCTATTGAATGAGTCAAGGCCGAATCGCCTGTGGCGAGGAGAGCCTTTTGAAACGAAGAATTTGTCGCAAGCGCGTCAAAAGCTCTATCAAGCAATTGCTGATATTCTTCGCTGTGACGAGGAATTTCTTGTCCTTGCCAATACAAGGTCTGATCGCGCCACCACTTCTTCTTCTTCCCTTTAAATTTTGCTGCCCTACCGACCAACTTACATACTTCTTTTTGCAATTCTGGATTGGAGAATTTTAGCGACTGAAGGAATCCCTCCATACTGTTGCATTCTACTCCATCAATTACAAATGGATGCGGCGCGAAGTTGGAAAGAGAAGCAGATGGGAAACCAGTTCCAGAACCGATATCCATTTAACTTTCCTCCACTTTCATTCTTTCACCGCAGTTAGGGCAAAATCTTGTACGATATTCAGAATGCTCTTGACAACGACCACAAATATAATCATATGAAATCGGGTCTAATGTCCACTCACAGGAGGGAGTGGATTCCTCAAGCATTATACGATTTAACTCTATCTCTTGTCCTGTCATCTTTGCACTCCTTTCTCATTTTCTATATATATTATACCATACTTTTATAGAAAAAGCAAATTATTTCTCCTCTTTCGGAGCATAATTGGCGGTAATTTCAAAGCCACACCATTTCTTATAACCGTTACAAATCTTACCAGAAAACATATCTTTGGTAATCTTACGAACACCCTTGTCGGTAAAATTGTTGACGCGCCCGACGTAAGGAGCAATCTTCTCGGCAATCTCTTCTGCATTAGTGATAGTGAAAGCTGCACCATCACAAGTACGAGTGAAGGTTACGCTCAATACGGTGCGCTTGCCAACTCGCTGGTCAAGAGGTTTGTTCTGCTTAGGCTTGTACATAATAACCTCATTGCCGACAACCTTGGCATTATCGACATAGTCGTCCATTGCACGACGAATATTCTCTTCTTTGGTTACCCACTCAAGATTAGACAGTGCATTATTACGCTTGTTATGGTCTATATGATCCACCGTTAAAACTTCGGACTCAGGAGTAGGTTTCCAAGTCAACATAACTACGCGATGAAGTAACATCCAGCCATTAACGGAGCCATGTACCCATACAACCATATAGCCGTTCTGCATGATTTTAGGAGCAATATCGGCTTTGCTTTTATTGCGGATGTGTCCTTTGTTAGACACATATAGTTCGAAAGTGGAATTGTACTTCCATCTTTCAATATCAATCTTAATAGTAGGGAACATAGTCATCTTTCCTTTCGTTTCTTCATCTTTTCTATAAATATTATACCATATTTTTATAAAAAAGTCAAATAAAAAATACTCACTGCTATTACACAGTGAGTATTTGTTTATTCTGTAATGAATTTCGTTCTACCTTCAGTTCGGTTGCTTGCGGCCGACCGTGCACATTTTGGAGAACCAATAAATAACAGTTCCAATAGGGCAGGCCACATTAAATAACAGTGTGACCCAGAAGGTTCCAAAAATATTTAGCTTAGTAAAGTGTTTGTAAACCCAAAAAGGATTTACAAAGTTATAGCCTCGAATGTACTTCGCACGGCCAATCAAACCGAAATAACAAGAAATCATAATGAAACCACACAAGTTCCAAATAGTAAAAACAACATAATTATCCAAGCCGCTCATTAGTAAATCTCCTTCCAATTATTTCTCTCAATAATCCATCGCATATTTTGTGCACCGACTGGGTTCATACTATGAATACGAAACACAAAAGGATAATGGTAACATTGCTTTTCCAACCAGTGCATTACTTGAATATAATCTCCACCCCAGCGAGCCTGATCACCAGCATCGTGATCAATATCGATTAACTCAATAACCGGAATGTTGGCAGTGTTCTCAATGCGAAGCATCTGCATGGCACAAGTGATTACATTCTTAGCCTCATTGGTAGACTTGCACCAAACGTACCCCTCTGGAGCAGGACGAATATCATCGATCCAAATCTTCATATTCTTTTACCAATCCTTTCCTGTGTCTCCACACATATTCTACGAACTTATCCCAATTCAATCTCAACTGGTCATATACATCTACTTTTTCAACCACGTTGCGGCTTGCCGGGGCAGGCGGCCATTCGCTAATAAGGATTTCCCATTCACACTTAGACCAGAAATGATACTGCGCCATGCGACGAAGCCTATCTTCAAAGTCTGGCTTACGAAGCACCGACATGGTCTTTATGTCTTTACGAAAACTTGAATGAGACAAAACATTGTAAGGCTCCATTTTGCGGGCATTAATGTTAAAATGGACAACATTCCATGAATAATTAGTTTGCATACCTTTCTTTTCCTTTCCTTTATTTTCTATATATATTATATCATTTTTTTATAAGAAAAACAAGTTTTTAAAGCAAGAGAGTATTAACTAGCTCATCTATATTTAACGTGATAGTATAGCTAATTCTAGACTGATTGGCATAATCTACTCTTTTACCAGTTACAATATCCACATCTGCGTTGGTTACATCTGGATTCCACGCACCTAGACTATTACCTTGATAAGAAGGAGAACTGAAATGCACCCTCATTAAATTTGCAAGAGAGCCTTGAGATTTTTTCTCTATCGTATCTATTATAGCCTGAACTAAGATAGATGACGGAATGTAATTACCGCTGATATTAAAAAAGGTGTTATGATATTCTTGTCCTTCAATAAACATACCATTTTCAGTACCAAAAGAACGATCTATACCAATGAGCTTGTCTACATATGGCATAAAAATATTGGTAAAAGTTTTATTATCGCGATATTTTTCCTCCATTCTATCTCTATCTGTACGCCAATATCTATAAGCTTCAGTTAATTTTACGGTTGGATCAACCGCACCATAATCTTGGTTATATGCATAAGCAGTAAAGAAATTAAGAAGAATATCCCCTACCGAAGTTTCTTCGCCAGAAGAACTTAGTTGTAAAGCATCCTTGATAAAATTACCAACATTGTAACTCTTTTGAAACTTAAAACCCTTTTTCATCACCTTATTTTTTTCATAGTTTTTTACCTGAATACCAAAGCCTTCTAGCCAAGTGTCAATAACTATCTCTTGCCCTTGAAAATTTCGAAGGGCACCCGTTGGTGTAATTCTATTGATAGCGTTTGCGTCTCCACCGTTGCTGGCCATATACATCAAAAAGGCGTTATTATAAACTTCACCTAAAAAACCCTTAATTTTATTTTGGTCTGAGCTGAAATCGTAACTAGATAAGACATCTACATAATTTCTCAAAGCCATTTTTATATAGGTTTGACCTGTAGAATCTATGCCCCATTTTGAGAATAGTGTATCAAACATGGCTTGGAAGTTATATTTAGGTTGTCTTTTAGTTTTCTTAGAAAGGAATTTCTTCAGTTTATTTATAATTTTTAATTGTAATTGTGGAGATATTTTATCCTTATTAGAGATGACCTTTATTTCTCCTTTTTCATCAATAATTATTTGCAAATTTTGCACAAGAGTTGATTTAGAACTGGAAGAAAATCTACCTTTTTTATTTTCTTCGGCTAATATCTCGTTTAATATTTGCGCAATATTCATTTTATCGTCAATCATTTTTTGTAAAGAGTTTCTATCCACTTCTTCAAAGGCTTCTGTTAGAATATTATTCCAATCGTCCATACTTATTTCCGCGGCGACGGCTTCTCGTTGAATTTCATTGATTCCGGCATAAAAAGCTCCACAAAAACGATCATTAACCATAATCCCCGCACCAGTGGCGTCCCATGTTTTAACTTTTTCTTTTAATATGCGAAAACACTCTTTTTTATCTTTTCCGAATATACCGAAAATTCTAAAGAATTCGTCCTCTTCTTTTTCTAAGGCTTCTTTTAATTGATATAAGTGAGTCATCTGTTCTTGTAGTAAAGGTTGACTAGAAGCATACCTCACGTTGGCCCCGCGATGATTTAATCCATTAAAAGAAGATAATATATCACTAAAACCGCCGGCATATCCAAAACCTGGCGCGGCATTTCTATATTCCCAACTTACTCCCATAAATTCCTCCTTTATGTAAAAAGGGGTAGCCGAAGCCACCCCTTAGTCATTAGTTTAGTTTATCTGCCAATCTAGCAGTTTCACTTCTTTCAGACTTAACCAAATGAACATAACCAAAAAGCTTTTCGCCTTTTAGTCTCTCAATCATTGTCTCAATACCAGCAGACTTCTCAAACACCGCACGGTCTCTTTGTTTGAGGTCGGCATCCATCCAAAGATTAGAGCCACTATCTACGCGGCCGAGCAACAACTGAATGTGCTCTTTGGTGAGGTTTTCTGCTTCACTTGAAATGATAATAGCATTACGAATACTACGGCCTCTCAAGAACGCAAGAGGAATGACCTCTAACTGCCCATGACCGATTAGCATATCAATACCTTCTGCGCCACCCACGTGGTCCATCATGGGGCCAAGATAAGGCAGAAGTTTTGCATGCTCGTCGCCAGGTAGCGCGCCAATTTGATCAGTGTCTTTAACCTGCACGTTGTTGCGCACCCAAATAATCTTTTCAAATTCGCCACGCTCAACTGCTTCAAGTGCAGCAACTACCAAACTCATTGTTTTGCCCGTACCCCAAGTACCAGTAACCAATTTGACGGTACTTGTTTTATCTTTAAGCATATCAAAAGCGAGTTCTTGATGAATGTTACGTGGCTTTAGTGCGCCGGTATAAGCGTTGCTAAAAGTTGTAAAACGAACTGGGCGAAGCTTTCCGTTCTGATAACAAAATTTATCAATCGGTTCGCCGAATTCATTCACACCGAGAATGTATTCGTTTTCATGAAAGATGTAACCAGACAATCTGTGGTCTGTGTAGATTTCATTATATTGTTCATTTGTAAGTTCTAATTCAGTATAACCAGTATACTTAACGTCCATTGCGGCCCTCCATATTAGCAGAATAAATCAATATCAGTAATTAGTTCATTAACTATGCCCTTCTGCAAGGCTTCTTCTGTACGGATATACCAGTCAGTCTGAATATTCTCTACAATTTCTTCTTCGGTATAATCTGTATTTTCAATGTAAAAATTAATCAGCGTCTCAATCTGCTTCTCGTAATCACGAGCGAAAGCAACAATCTCGTCATAAGTTCCACTTACCCCGCTGCAACTACCCTTGTGCAAAACAAACACTGAATTCGGTAGTGCGTATCTCTTATGGCAAGATAGGAAGATGACTGATGCGCCAGAAGCGACTTGGCCCAAAGCAATTCCATAAACCGGAGTCTTGGACATCTTGATGATGTTAGAAATAGTTTCGGAAACTGTCAAATAACCACCGCCGCAATCAACAATAATGCGAATTGGTTTTCTTCGCTCAACAGGCAAACCTTTATCTTCCCTGTTCCAACGAGTAATATATTGTACCAAATCATAGGTATAATTGTTGATTTCATCGTTTAGCCAATAGACTCTATTCTCTAAATCAGAATAAAAGTTTACTAATGATGGATCTGCCAACTGTAGATTTGCGTTGTCTGGCAGAATAGGCAAAGCGATTTCAATTCGTTCTGACATATAATACCTCCAAATATAAAAAGAGTCTCCCACTCATTTATAAGTGGAAGACTTGTCAAATAAATACATAAAAGAGATAAAGAGGTTTAAGGTCTATAGAATTTTGCTAAAACCTTATAGGATAACAAGATAACTTTTCGCTCATTTTCATTTAAATCCACAGAACCAGAACGTTGACGCTCTAAGCCTCTAGAATAAAGAATGTTGTGAGCTTTCCATTCAGTTACCCAACTTGAAACAGTTCTCTTATATGAAAAACCCTTTTCCGCCGCCCATTTACGAATAATATTAAGAATTTCTTTCATATCCGAAGGTTGTCGAATCAAATAAGAATTTTTAATATGAACATTGCTTGTTTCAATTAAACACTCAATCGTTCTTCCTTTATAAGAAAAAATATACTGCATTGGACTCACCTCTTAATTTATGTATGGTCCGCGATGACGGGTTCGAACCGCCGACCCCATGCTTGTAAGGCATATGCTCTCCCAGCTGAGCTAATCGCGGATAATTATGTACACTAATCATTGAAAAGTAACGTCAGCTACTTCAGCGGCGCGTGAGCCCGTACTGTCCAATCCGACCTTACCTGCGTCGGTTACTTTTCAATTTTCGCGTCTTTGCCAAGGTATTTTTTCAGCACACGCCGTGACAACGGTCGTTAACTCGAAGCAAAGAAATTCTATTTAATATAACCCGTGCTAGGCTCACAATATCGAGCATCACCGTGTCTGTCACCACAAATGACTCAGTATTCGATGTTTGTGCGATAAATAGCTTCTCCGGTATCTCCAGCAGACCCGCTGTGGCCACAGTAGTTTCCACTGCCGTTCCTTCACTAATTCCATTCACTTCGGTACATTATACTTTAAACCGATTGTAGAGCACCACCCTACTGGACGACTTCTACGGGCCGTCAGGCGCCCTGATTAACGTCTTTACTGACGAGCCTTTAACTTGACCGCTAAATCAAGACATTTGTGGCGGCCGACCACTATGTATGGTCGGGAGGGTGGGATTCGAACCCACTCACCCAAAGGGAACGGATTTACAGTCCGCCGCGACTCTCCAACTTCGCCGCCTCCCGAAATATAGTGCCTTGTCAAAACATATGTTCAACCTCAGAATTGACAACCTACCGGTTTAAGCCGCACTCGAGTTAAACTTAAATCGCTTGAACACTTCCCAACGCATTGTAAAAACTGGCACCTGTGCAGGCACAGGCCTCCTGGAGACTCAACACGCCACGCGAGGACTTTCGCTATAGTCTTGTTCTAAGTAATGGCATACCCCCAAGGATTCGAACCCTGACCAAGTGGGTTGGAGCCACACATGCTAGCCGTTACACCAGAGGTATACATTAAAACCAATCTAAAGTTGGTAGCAAACCATTGTCCTCACAGTCTTGGCTCTCCAAAAAGAAAGCACTCATACTATCTCGACCCTCAAGGTCTGTCATAGCATATACAGCAGATTTAATTCGTGCATGGGTAATATCTTCTCTTGTTGGAAGCACGCCCCGTGCTTTATATTCTGCTTTTATTTCAGAAAGATTATTTGCATATTTACGAGCAAAATCAAATTCTTCCGATTTATCTTCGCAAGAAAAATAACCCAAACCTCTAATCGGTAATGGCATATTCATTTGCTCCTTTCGATTGATTTAGTGGTGCCTGGGAGTGGAGTCGAACCACCACCATCCGGTTTTTCAGACCGGTGCTACGGACCGCAAGTAAGCTACCCAGGCATATGTACTCGGTTTTGAAGAGACCGAAAACTCATTTATAATTAAGGATTGGGCAGAATCATACCCAGGCCATCGCCATCACCTACGTAGGTATCAGGCAGTTCGCCATTCCAACGTTCAGCCAGAATCTTTTCAAGCAGTTCGTCAGTAATAGAATCGGTAAGAATTTTGTTGGCGGCGGCTTCACCTTCAGCAGCAATCTTCTTTGCCTCAGCCTCTGCCTTAGCAATCTCAATTTCTGCCTGGGCCTTCTTCAACTGTGCTTCAGCCTCAGCCGCGGCCTGTGCAACCTTTGTCTGGTTTTCATAATCAGCCTTCAGCTTAGCCTGCTCAGCAATCATCTTGTCTTCAACTGCAGCTTCAAATGCATCGGAGAAGTCAATATTAGAAAGCACAACCGTGTTTACCTTTACAAAATATTCCTCGCCAATAGCATTCTTAATGGCCTCCTCTACAGCAGGCGAAATCTGTGCACGCTCTGCAATAATATTCATTGCCTTATAAGAGGACAGGACAGCCTTTGTCTTTTCAATTGCAATAGACTGAATTCGATTCTGCAGAATTTCGAGCGAACCATACTGAGTAGCAATATCAATTACCTTATCGGCCATAATCTGATACTGCAAAGTCATAGCAACTTCCATGGTCTGCGCATCGCTTGAATATGCGGCAGTATTAATATCTACGTTCTGCACCTTAGTATCATACTTCTGATACTTGTTTACAAACCAAAGGTCGAAATTAGTGCCCGCGTCTCGCACATGAGTGATCTTACCCATATTCTTAACAACAGCAACTTCGCCAGTTTCAACTGTGTGGAACGAGAAAGGAACGATTAGGAATGACAGGACAAGAATTGCACCAATCACACCAAGAATTCCAGCGCTACCCGACTTGCCGTTATCCCAACAAGCATAACAAGCAATAAAGGCGGCGATTGCGAGGATTACGAGGATAATACCAACAATAATACCAATAGCCATAAAATACTCCTTTTAACTCTTTTATTTTATTTAATTTTGTAAATGGAGCAAGTGATGGGAATCGAACCCACGTCTCAACCTTGGCAAGGTCGCATAATAACCGTTATACTACACCTGCATATGTACCAAGATGTGAGCAAAAAATCTGTCATTCACATCTTGAAGAAAGGAAAGGAAAGGAATATGTAAGCAGAAGGTTGGAATCGAACCAACAAAGCCACCGGGCTTGTGCGGAGTTGAACCGTCCGAGCAATTACCTCACTCTACCATTGAGTTACTTCTGCATATAAACTAAGCACTCTATAATCTTTTGCTCTACCAACTGAGCTATTCGTCAAATTAATGGCTGACAAAATCGGAATCGAACCGATAACATAAAGAGTTTAATCTTTAATTGCTGTAAGTGCTTAAACATTAGCTATTTCGCCATTGAGGTAGCTATTCTCTTTGGCTGTTTATCTTTAATTTGATACTTTATTGGCGGTCCTGCGCTGTATGCCCGTTTTCGGTTAACCTGGACCATGTTTTTAGAACTTCTTGTCGTGAAGCGACCTAATTAAAGATGATGGCACCCGATACAGGAGTCGAACCTATATCTTATGATTCGTAGTCACATGTTCTGTCCATTGAACTAACCGGGCATATATTATTGCAAGGCTCATCACATAATTGTTATCTTGGAAGGATAATGTTTTCTTATTTTCAAGTAAGGTGTGAAGAATTGCTGTTCGAGCCTTTATCTTATATAAATATTATATCACTTTTTTAACAAAAAGTCAAATTTATTATCGTTTCTGGTGCGCCAGGCGGGACTCGAACCCGCGACCCCTTGATTAAAAGTCAAGTGCTGCTACCAACTGAGCTACTGGCGCATATGGTGCCGGCGGTGGGACTCGAACCCACACGAATTAACATATGATCCTAAGTCATACGCGTCTGCCAATTCCGCCACGCCGGCAAGTTGAAGATTGAATTTCTCCAATCTTATTTGTTAGAAGCTTTGTTGTATTTTGCTAGGAAAGCATAGAACTTATCTACGCTTGCATGGTCTGGTGCAACAATGTTTACATCTTTACCAAGAATGGTAAACAAAGCAAGTAAACTCTTTGCATCTAACTGACCATAAGGAGTGCTAATATAGATATTAAAATCTTCTTTTGTAGCCAACTCGCTAAAGCGATAGATATCTTCCTGACTTTCAAACCTTACAGGCTGAATCATGTTTTCACCTTCTTTTATTAGGATAGATGGCACCCCAGAAGGGACTCGAACCCCTAACGTACCGGGTAGAAGCCGGATGCTCTGTCCAATTGAGCTACTGGGGCGTATTGCCGTCCCGCGGGTTCCGTTACGAATTCTATACGGCGTCTCCAGTTTCGAACCTGGTGAGGACTATTTGCTCGTTTCCTCCCATCCCGTTTCAGGCTTTATTCTTTCTTATTAGATTGCTCCCAAAATCGTTTAATCGCTTAATCGCTTCTGCGTTGATTTCTTTTGTGTATTTACACAAGCTCCCGCCATAATAACTACGACAAGAACCCGCGTGTTGACACTGAGTGCAATTACAAGGAAAGCTCATATTGATTCACTCCTTAAAGGAAGTAATGGTGGGCCGTCGGGGATTCGAACCCGGGACCGTCCGGTTATGAGCCGGATGCTCTAACCAACTGAGCTAACGGCCCATTGTGTTGATAGGCTGTTCATCAAACTCCATTTACCACAGCTGCTGGTATACTCGTTAACCCCTTTACTACAAAGGCTCTTATGTCCTAAATCTTTGTACTCAAAACTTTATCGGGCGAACTTCGTGGCACCTATCTCAACTTTATATAATTATTATATCACAATTTTTTTAAATTGTCAAACTGCGTAGTGAATATTTTTTGCCATCTTCTTGCGAATTAGCAAATAATCTACCTCACGCTGTTTACGCTCTGCAAGCGCAGCACGATCCTTCTCGTCATCGCTGTAATAGCTATCCTGCCAATCGATAGTAATGGCTTCGGCCGGGATGACAGTACCACCCTTTTCATAAGCGTAGACGCTATCGCAGGGATTAAAGTTAACATAAAAGTCAAAGCCCTTGGCGTCGGTCATTTCGATGCAAATCTCATTGTCGTCGAACATATCAACATAACACTCACGCAGATTCACTTTGGTGCCATCCTTAAAGAACAACATCAGAGTGTACTTCTCACGAGAGAGATTGATAATATTCAAATCCTTGATAGCGCTCTCAAAAGAAAGACCACAAGACAACTCAAAACCGATTGCACGCAGACAATCATAATTCAGTTCAATCTTACGAGAAAATGCAATAACCTTGTCGATTTCCTTGTAATACTGTTCGGAAATCTTATCCTGCAAGTATTCACGAATTTCCTCACTAGTAGGATAATCGAAACGGAAGTGATAATGAAAACGACCAGGACGGTTTACCAGGTAATTGTTAAGGTTGTTTAACTCATTACAAGTTACGACAAACATCTTCTTACCCTGGGACAAACCATCAAACAGAGTCAACATTTCAGACTGAGGGTCATTCATATTATCGCGACTGCCAGAAGAGAAAGTCTTGTCAAACTCGTCAAAAAGAATGACCACTTCCTGTTCAATAGAAGTCAAATAATCTGCAATACCAGGAATATAGGTGTTAACTACAATCAAAGGGTATCCTTCTTCGACGGCGCGCTGTGCAAGCATCTTGGCACATAAAGACTTACCAATACCCTTCGCACCGGAAAGAATAACACCGAGATTGCGGCCGAACAGACGGAAGGAACTCATAACCTTATCCACCTTTTCACGATGGACGCCATAAACTTTTTCAGTTACGGCAATGTCACTATACTTCTCAAGGAAGAAGCCAGACATCTTATCAAAGCGCACAGCATATGCCTGCGCTGGCAAACTATTGAAAGTCTGCAAACTATTGTCATAAATCTTAAAAGTATTACCAGTGTTTACTACTCGCATATTCTTCTTTCCCTCTTAGTTTTTCATTTTAGTTAATAGTTTGCTAATGGTGCAAGTAGGAGGATTTGAACCTCCGACCCCCGCGTTATCAGCACGGTGCTCTAACCTACTGAGCTATACTTGCATATAAACAAGGCGGAAAGAGTAATGGAGCCGCATATGGCAAAGCAGTTGCTGTAATCCGCCTTATTTCTTAACTCATTTTCTATATATATTATAACATCTTTTTCACAAAAATACAAGTTTTTTAATCCAAAGTCCATTTTAAATCGAACTGTTTTTTATATTGACAGTGATTATAACACAAACCTTTTTGCTTGAATTCTTGACGAATAATCTTATTAGAATATTTTTTATAATATTTGTTTTGTTTACTGCGGCGGGGTGTAGAACGATACTCCTTAATAGAATATTCTACTTCGGGACGCTTCCAGTAAATATAATAATCATGACCGCCATAAGGTTTGTCATATTCCCAGCCACGACTTTCATAGTAAGCAATCTTTGTGGCATTCTCGCGCCTAAACCTTGTGTCGGCCTCTTTGGTGATAAAGTAAACTCTAGACCAGTAAGTTCTATTTTCACCAACCATATGTTCCAATTTATTCTTGTACCTTTGGTTGCGAAAATATTTATGTTGTCTTTTCTTCATTATGCTTATTCTCCTTATTTACAAGTTTAATATCGCATAACAAATACCTCCAATCTTTTAATGGAGTATCCGGTTGGATTTGAACCAACGATCACGGAGTTGCAGTCCGCTGTCTTAGCCACTTGACTACGGATACATATTGGCGGAGAGGGTGGGACTCGAACCCACACGTCCTTGTGGGCGAACGGTTTTCTAGACCGAGGCAGTGCCAATTATGCTTACCTCTCCATATGGCGGAGGCTCTGGGATTCGAACCCAGGGACCCTCACGGATCGCCAGTTTTCAAGACTGGTGCCTTAAGCCGCTCGGCCAAACCTCCATATTACATAATACAATCACGAACGATACGAGAGTACCAATTTGGTTCAGTTTCCCTTATATATGAAAATAACCATGGCTTTTCAGCCAAGGCTACCAAACCAGTCCAATCATAGAACTCTTTACCATCACCCGCGACGAAGTGCCCTTCGATAGGGAGATAATATATATCAAGATGTGTAAATCGTGTTGTTAAAATATGAGCAAACCAATAACAATTACCATCAAGCCAATGGCTATCAAGCTGCCAACGGCGCTTAATAAACTCAAGAATCTCGTTCATAGGAAGCCCAATATTTATGACCACACAACGGACACTTAGTTCTACGTTTGTCTTTCCAGTTACGGAAGCTGAACATATGAAACGGTGCAGTTAGAAGCCATTTCCAATATTTAGTTGACCAACCATTGCCGCACTCTGGGCAAGTAAATTTAATCTTCATACCGTTTCTCCTTAATATATGTGGGGTGACCGACGAGGTTCGAACTCGCGACACCCAGAGCCACAATCTGGTGCTCTACCGGCTGAGCTACGGCCACCATACTTATTTACGCAAATCTCTACAAAAAACGACTCCACATTCCACAGTGTTAATATCAAAATCAACAGGCACAAGATTGCTCTCTTGCATGATAATCATTGGTGCCGTCATTGCTTCTGCTGCGCGGCCCTCTGCCTGAAGTCTTTGCACAGAATAATGCACAAAGGCATTAATAAAAGCATTGGCTTCTTCGGGAGTCTCAAAAATAATTATCTTACCTTGACTATGAAAATATTCACGATTTGGTCGCATAATTGTAAACATAAGTTATCCTCTTTTCTGGAGCTGATGGAGGGGATTGAACCCTCGACCTATTCCTTACCATGGAATTGCTCTACCACTGAGCCACACCAGCAATATTTTATGGCGGAGAGTGAGAGGCTCGAACTCTCGCGCCGGGTTACCCCGACCTAGCAGTTTAGCAAACTGCCCCCTTCACCGACTTGGGTAACTCTCCATGTATTTTAAGGGTTTTTCGCACTTCCGTGGATTTCCATGCCTTGTCCTTCTCGTTTTCCCATAAAGCCATATTGGGACACCGACCCCTAACACTTCCACTCTAAGCCGATTGTATTCTGAACATCGAGAAACATCCTGGGGACTTTGTTTTACTTCGTTGCTCCAGTCCTCGAAGGTATCTCGGCATATGGCTGCCTATAAAAAATGGAGCTGGCGACAGGAATCGAACCTGCAACCTACTGATTACAAGTCAGTTGCGCTGCCAGTTGCGCCACGCCAGCATAATTACAGAGCGATAGTTTACATTTCATCAGCATTACGACAAGCAGATTAGTAAATAAAGTTGCAGAAATCGCTCTATGTATTTGGTGGAACCGATGGGACTTGAACCCACAACCTTTACCTTGCAAGGGTATTGCGCTCCCAATTGCGCCACGGCCCCATATTATGTAAGATTTATATTAAAGCCGCCGAACACCCTATTGACTCGCTTTCATCATGCGGGGCTTCTATTGTGTATTTGCTGGCAGAATTTGAACCATTAACCATGGCGGCAATATTGTTATTATGGCTGCCCCGGTGGGGCTCGAACCCACGACCCTGCGGTTAACAGCCGCATGCTCTACCTATTGAGCTACAGGGCAATATGTAAAGTGGACAACAGTGCGCACTTGCCCACAGCATTAAGGTTTGCCAAACCACTAGCCAATTCTCCTTTCAGGCTCAGTTATAGGAGATATTCCCGTTTCCGTTTGAGGATTAACGAAACGTTTTTCTCATACGCAAATAAACCTTTTTGTGAGTTGACCTAAACGCGTACCGGACTTGTAAAGGGTCTCACGAAATGGCGACTCCGACGGGGCTTGAACCCGTGACCTCTAGCGTGACAGGCTAGCGTTCTAGCCGAACTGAACTACGGAGCCATAAAGAAAGGAAGGAAGCTTTACTATCAACTAAACAACAGATAGAAGGTTTACCAACCGGTCACTATGTGAGTTACCGAATAAATCGGTTGGTGCTCAAAGTGGGACTTGAACCCACACGTCGTCGCCGACAGTAGATTTTGAGTCTACCGCGTCTGCCGATTCCGCCATTCGAGCATATTAAACAAGGCTTAAAGGACTTTAACACTGCTTACACCGCCCCGTTCACCCGACTCGTGTTTGTCCTCTCTATAAAGGTTACTTACCGTCGGGGCGCTGTCACTTTTCAAAATCACAAATGTGGTTATACTGTTTCGTCTGAGACTACTATTCAACCTGGAGCGATTTTGTCTTTTAATTCCAATACTTGTAAAAGAAAATAGTTATCTATTATTTGATAAAGTATTTGCAGAATAAGCCTTAGGTCGCCCTCACTCGGCGTCAATATTCGAAAATATCAACACTGTCTTCGATTGGGCATTTTTGTTGTGCGTGGTATTTATGCGCTACCTTAAACCACTATGCCTCCACTGCTGTCGACTTAACAGCTCGCGCATCCTCAGCTTTCTTTTCAGCCTATGACTAAGTTCTCCTAATACACTTAGAGGTTTTGTCTTGCAAGACGATGGTGACCCCAAGGAGAATCGAACTCCTGCCTTCGCCGTGAAAGGGCGACGTCTTAGCCGCTTGACTATGGGGCCGCATGCGCAACTTATTTATGTTCTGATGGAGTTGCCAACCACCCACTTCTTACAGAGAAGTTTAACGACATTGATGGGCAAGTTAACCGGTCGGCTAGTCTTTCCTAGCAGTCGCAATCTATTGAGTGTGATTGTCGAACACCCAACTAACGTATGGGCACGCTCTTTTTCTTCGCCATCATTTATTTTTAAGAGGTCTTTTGCCGCTAGCCACATACCGGCTCAAGCCTCGCGAACGAGTAACCGTAAGTGGTAGTTGAAAGAGTAAATCCGTGTGTAAGACCTCTACATGGACAAAGTCCTATGTATGGTTGCGGCGGGTTGGATTCGAACCAACGACCTCTAGCTTATGAGGCTAGCGAGCTGACCAACTGCTCTACCCCGCAATATATTTCAGAGCGCATCATTTTTTACTAAAGCAAGTATCATCATTAATTGTTTATTAGTAGAAAAGATTGCTGTCCGCGCTCTTGAGTTTGTATAAATATTATATCATAGTTTTTATAAAAAGTCAAAATTTCTTAACTTAATTTTTAGAAAGGAAGGGAAGCTTTCACAAAGGAGGTTTACCAACCTATGTACTGGTCGGGATGACAGGACTCGAACCTGCGGCCTCGTGATCCCAAATCACGCGTTCTAGCCAAACTGAACTACATCCCGATAAACAAGGCGGATAAAATAAAACAATTCTTAAACCCAAAATAAGCGTTTTTATTCATAAAAGATTTGCTGTTTCCGCCTTTATATAAATATTATATTATAAATTTAATCAAAAAGCAATTTTTCTTTTCGTCTTGCTCTTTCGATTTTTTGACGACGATTGTCCGTTCTAGCCGGCAGTGCACCAGGCTTTTTCTTGTAGGTTGGGCAAGTCTGCATTTCTTTCCAGAAGCGACATTTCTTCTTGCCAAGATCGCAACTACCTTCATGGAGATAGTGGATACATTGAATAGTTCTCTCAGTGGCCATAGTTATTCTCCTTTCAAGAAATGGTGATTCCTGCGGGACTCGAACCCGGCATTTCCGGCTTGAGAGGCCGGTTTCCTAAGCCATTTAGAAGAAGGAACCAAATTAAACAAGGCGCATCGTTTGTGTGATGTGGGAATCGAACCCACAATTTCGCTTTTACAGAGCAATGTCTTAACCTTTTGACTAATCATACGATGGAATTGCTGTTTGCGCCTTATGTATGGAGCACGTAACGGGATTCGAACCCGTCCCACCTGCTTGGAAGGCAGGGATGCTAGCCGCTGGACACCACACGTGCATTTTATTGGTGCCAATGGGTGGAATCGAACCACCGACCTCTCCCTTATGAGGGGAGCGTTCTTACCTACTGAACTACACGGGCATATGTAAGCGCCTCATATGTCGATAGGAACCGATTTTACGGATTGCTTTTACCCTTGTCCAAGTTCCCGGCGCGAAGTTGAGGGGAACGATATTATGAAAGAAAGGAAAGGCAGTAGGTTGCCGGCCACACATCCTTAAGTTGAGTTTATAGTCATCCTCGGCACATTTGTTCATCCCTGCTGGACTTTGCGAATAATCGCTATATCAATATTTAGGAGTAATCTCTTTATCTTACATAAATATTATATCATATTTTTCATAAAAAGTCAAATACTTTTATAATATATTATGTACAAGGCGGAGTTTCATGTTTTTACGGTGCTCTATCCACTGAGCTATCTACGCCCAATCTAGGGCGCGAGAAGGATTCGAACCTTCGACCTCCGGCTTACCAGGCTAACATTTACAAAAAAGTGTTGCAGTAGCCGCCTTTATGTATTTAATAATAATTCCTTTACTCTACGCCGAGACACTGTTAGTTGGTCTGCGTAGCCACTTCCTCATCCTGGACCCAATTCTTGCCTACTGACGCCTTACAATGCGATTTTCGGTCATACACAGTTCTTGTAAGTTTCTTGTGGAATATCTCGCGGTACGATTCTCTTTTTCAGCCTTTACTTCTTCCACCGCGGTTTCGGGGCCCTTTGGCATCGCTCTGTCTCTTAAGTGTTGTCCGCCGCCTCAAGGAATTATTATTATGTATGGCTGGGGTAACTGGGTTCGAACCAGTAGAATGCAGGAGTCAAAGTCCTGTGCCTTACCGATTTGGCTATACCCCAATGTATAGCAGATATGAAAGCTCTACCACTCTGCTGAGGCCCATATTTATTTATATACCGCACCTCATGTCGATACGTATGCGACATGGCTTCGTCAAGTCTGGAGCTATGGCCATCCGTGCGGTTTCTGGTCCAGGTGTGCGGACTTGAACCACCATCACGCGCTTATAAGGCACGCGCACTAACCGATTGTGCTACACCTGTATATTTGGTCGGCGAGGCGGGACTCGAACCCGCAGTGATTATTAGTCGACGTAGGTTCTTAGCCTACCGTATTTGCCAATTCTACTACTCGCCGGTATTAAGGGGTTGCCCTTTTAAGTAACCCCTCTTTTTTGATTGTATAATAATTATAGCGCATTTTTGAGAAAATTTCAAATTTTGTGTTGTAAGGAAGATTATACTTCTAACACCCAACAGTTGCAAATACCAGAATATGCGGTGCAGGCATCAATAGCAATAATTCCATCGTCAATGAAAGGCTGGAAAGAGTCTTTCCAATTCTTCAAAGACTTGCTAGGGAACTCCTTGTGGGTCTGACGCAGATGACTGTGACCCCAAGAGCAGTGATAATGACCACAAACTACAGTTTTGCCAGGCACACGACAGTGAGGATTATGCCACATACGCATACCATTTTCCCAACGTGCCTGAGACCAATCGTCCGCACTTGCATTACGGAAATCTTCAATATTCGCATAAGCGGGTACCCAACCATGCACAAAGATATAATCTCCGATTTCAACATAATCAACCGCACACTCAGAAATAAAATCAGTTATTTCGGAGATGTCCTCGTTGAATTTTTTGAAATCAAACAAATGCATATCAAGGTCATATTTATTAACACCAGTTAACTGAACAATAGTATCAACCGTACCATTGTGATAATGGTGAGAAGAAATGCCGCGTCCACGAATGATATCTTGGATGCAATCGAAAAGAAGTTCTTCGTGATTACCACAAACATAATGGAAACGACCTTCTTTATGCATTCTCTTCATAAAATCAAGAGTTTTTCTAGCATCGGGACCGCGGTCAAACAAATCACCGCAAACAATAATCTGATGCTCAGGATTATCAAGTTCAAAGTTTTTTTCTTTTAATGCGGCAATCATTTCATCATAGAAAGAATGCACATCGCTAATCACAAAAAATTTCATTTCCGTTTTCCTCCTTACCAAGAAATAATAACTTCTAATGCACAACCGCTAGTATGTGTAGATACTTGATAGCCAGCCATGGAATAAAAGTCGCGAATTAAACTAGAAATATTTGCTAATACATTGAAAGTATAAGATGCGTGACTAATGGTTAAGTAGGTTTGAGCCTTTCCATTTTTCGCAGAGGATCGAATTAAAGTATCAATATCTTTCTCGATTATCTTGCGAAAAGTATTATAATCTTCTTGGAACTGGCGATTTTTTGCCTCAAGCATTAAAGCTTCGGCCTCTTCCTTTTTTATCATACAAGTCTTTTCCCTTCTTCATTATTGTATATATATTATATATAAAAATTAAAAGAAAAGCAAGTTTTTATATGTACTTGGCGTCCGTAGACGCCGATTGTTAACCAACAGTGATTTGGCAACTACGCATTACTTCAAGCGCCGCTTCGTGCTTCGCGGGAGTTACACCTGCACAACACTTACTATCAACAAGAATTGCCGTTTCCGGAAAATTTGCCTTTAGAATCAAGGCATTAGAAACAACGCAAATATCGGTGCAAAGACCGCAAAGTTCGATACTTTCGATATCAACCTTACCAGTAGTTTCACCTACAATATTAGTAATATCATCTGCAATATCGTATTTACCAAAAGTTCTTTTATCCAATACAGCGATTGCTGCCTCGGTATTCACGACTTCGGGAACGATTTCCCAACCATCAGTGCCAAAAATACAATGTGGTACGGGAAGAAAACGTCCTTCTCGAGATTCCATGTAATCTTCGTAATGAGTATCTCTAGTGTAAATAACAACAGCATCTTCCATTAAAGCATACTGTGCTACCTTATTAACCACATTAGGCACAATTGCCACGGCTTCGGGTGTGCCCAGCGCGCCGTCAACAAAATCCTTCTGCATGTCAACAACAACCAATATCTTCATCGCTGCTCTTCCTCTCTCATTTTTTTAATTTTCTTTCGCATAAAATATGCGGCAATTCGCAAACCCAGGCCGGCGATTAGCAGGCCTCCGGCGATATAATAATATACTTCCATTAAATACCCTCCTTCAAACGATATTCAACTGCACCCTTCAGATATTCCAAATAAGTGTTATCTTGACACATAGCCTTGCCCCAAGTGTCACTCAGCTTTGCCACAGGATGTCCATTTACGTACTGAAGCTTAATTACAATATTTAGCGGGTCTACGTTAGTATCGTTGCTAAGGAAAGTGCCAATGCCAAAGCTTACATTGATACGACCATTAAAATGGTCATAAATTGTTTGAGCCTTGTCAAAATTCAAACCATCACTAAACAGAAGAGTCTTAGTCTTCGGATCAATACTCAGTTTTTCATAATGAGCAATAATTTTTTCGCCCCACTCAATAGGATCGCCGCTGTCATGGCGAACACCCGTGTAACAATTTGCCTGAAGGCGATTAAAGTCCATCAGGAAGAGGTCGGTACCAAGAGTGTCGGTGAGTGCAGTTCCGTTGTCACCCTGGTATTCCTCAAACCATTCATCCATAGCCATCTTGTTGGTATAAGCCAAGGTAACACCAGGAATACCCTGGTACATCTGTACATACTCGTGAGCATAAGTGCCAATAGGTTTGCATCCATACTTCATGGCGAGATATACGTTGGAGGTGCCTACACAATAACCAGTTTTAACCAGTTCTCCAACAACATAATCCTGCCACTCGCGGCTCAGACGGCGACGGCAACCAAATTCTGCGAACTTAAAGCTATATCTTCCATCTTCAAAACCTGCAATCTTATTTGCCAGCTTTTCTCTTGCAGCAGTCATAAGGTCAAGATAATCGTACTGCATACGGAAATAGACCTCGTTTACAATTTCAAGCAGATAAATCTCGAACTGCATTGCAGAAAACAAGGGACCTCTGACCTCGATATGAAGCTCTCCATTGTCGAGCCAGCAGTTTACATATTTACGCAGCGGACGCCACAAACGAAGAAACTCGATGTAGTCAGTCTTAATAAAGCGAAGAGAAGCCAGATAATTTAGCTCTTCATCCTGGAAAGTGAGAGTACAAAGATGGTCAATTTGGGCATTGATTTCATTGCACATTTCTTCAGTGAAGATTATGCCCTTATTGCGACACTTAAACAGATACACGCCATTTAAGTTGGTGTGTTTATGGAACATAACCTGGTTCATATTAAATTTATAAAGGTCTGTGTCCAACAAAGACACGACGCAAGGGGATAATTTCATCATATCAATTTCCTCTTTCTTTTCATTTGATATATAAATTATATCACTTTTTTATGTTATTTTCAAGTTTTTATTGCACAAGGGCACGCAGATATTCGAAAGTAGCCTCTTCTCCCTCGTCTTTCAACATCAAAAGGATTGTTTCCAATTCTCTGCGGGTTGTTGGGTGAAATTGATTTTCATCACGATGGGAGTCATAATAATCCCAAACCGCTCCCGGATAATATTTATCTTTTAAATAGGTTTTGCTCGCCGCGGTTCTATCACAAATCATTTCCACCAAATATTCTATTGGCATTGGAATGGGTTCTGTGCTGCCATTAGGACGAATATCATGCCAATACTCAGCATGATGTTTGTTGTGTCCCTTGTGATGAAGCCAGGCTTTGCTATACCCATAAGTGGCACGCTCTCCAATATGGGGTGAACCCTTACCGGTATAAAACTTCACACCGTTAATAAATTCCGTAGGTGAATACTTAGACAAATCATGAATCAGACCTTGCCAATATAAGCCGCATTTAAAACATAATTTACGAACTTCGCGGCGGTGCTTGTTTACAGTTCGTAAATGACTAATAAATTTATTCATTACATTCTTACTCCCACTCTACGAGTTGCTTCCTCAATTGCTTTGATTACATCTTCTGCAGTGGCCTGGGCTGGAGTAGTGCAGTGCTGATAATAAGGATCTACAGTAAAGGCGCCAGAGTCATCAATCGCGCCCGTTCCTGCTCTCATACCGCGCTGAAGTTGTTTGTCATAATCAAAAAGACTCATTTGCATAAAGTCAATTATTACTTCGCTAGGGTTAAACATGGGCATTGGCTCATATTTGTGACGAGTAGATTTGTGCAGTTTACCAATTTTCTCCATAGTCTCCTCGCTGACAGGCCCTGTACCAAGAAGAAAATCGTCCAATTCCTTATAGGAAAAACCAAGATTATCTTCATCGCTTTTGCCACACATACCATCACTTGGAGTTTTATGAACCAAGTCATAAGGCAAACCTAAATCATCGCCAATTTCAAGAATTTCTCTCACGGTTAATTTGCCTAAGGGAGAAAAGTCACCTGCGGCATCACCAAACTTGGTGGAATAGCCAACATAATCTTCGCTACGGTTGCAAGTATTTACGACACGAGAGTTGGGGTAAAAAGCCGCAACCATATAAAGAACGGTCATTCGCACTCGCGCTGGCAGGTTGGTTTTTACCATTGGATTTTCAAAAATTGAGGGATCATCACCATCTGTCGCGGCAGAGTTAAAAGCTTTGCAAATATTCCAAATATTGATTTCAATAGGGTCGATTCCCAATTCATTACAAACTCGATAAGAATCTGTAATGTCTGGCTGGGCACCATTTGGCATCAGCACTCCAACCACTCTTGATGCGCCGAGTGCTTCAACACACAAAGCTGCGGCAACAGTACTATCCTTTCCTCCAGAGATACCAATAATAGCTTTGCCTCTCGGGTTGTCTTTATAATAATCTTTAATCCACTGAATACATTTTTGAGTATTAATGTTCATTGTAAATCTCCTTTAACGTCTTCTGTAAGAAGCGATATTTTAGGTATAGCCCATTAGGTGCCATCTCTGAAAAAGCGAAATAGTCATCATTAAGAATGGCTTCTCTTAATTTAGTGGCGGAGTATGGAGTAATGTTTCTATCAATCTCCACTTGCTCAATTTCTACCTCATCGAACCAATGAGAGCGGATGCCCTCAGCACCAGAAAAATTAATGGTAGGAACTGCACCAGTTTGAGCGAAGACTTCGTTCATAAGATATTTACCCCAGGTAGAGTCTTCCGATACATTTTCTCTATCATTTACCGGAATAAAGGTTACCCTTGAATTCATGCTGCGCAGACAGCGCCAAAGCAAGCCTCGTCTAGTTTCGTAATCAAAGGGGTTCTTTTTTGTACCAGACTCTTGAGCAGAGCCAATGGCTATAATTAAATGGTCGCAATGCTTTAAAGCCTCTCGAATTAGTTCAATGTGCCCTCTGTGTACGGGTTGAAAGCGACCACAAAGTAAGCCGATTTTGTGTTCCATAGCACTTTTACCTTTCCTTTTATTTTTCATAAATATTATATCATAAATTTCTATAAAATGCAAAATAGGATAGCACGAAGCTATCCTATCTTGACAGGAGGTGATGAACATATAATTATAAGGAGTGAGTGTTGAATCGATTGGTGCCGCTGACCGGACTCGAACCGGTACGCTGTCGCCAGCAAGGGATTTTAAGTCCCTGGTGTCTGCCTATTCCACCACAGCGGCATATGTATTGTGACATCCGAGAGAGGGGACTTTATTGGAAAGGAAGGAAGGTTTTGTCCCCTCTCTCATCTTCTATAAATAGTATAGCACTTTTTTGTAGAAAAATCAAATTTCTTTAAAGCGAAAATAACATATATCGCTGTCGTAAATTAGAAATGGTGTAACTCTCCAAGGCTCTTGCTCCAACTCAGTTCCACAAAAGCGGATAGGGTCTCTCCCACATTTTTCAAACCAAAAACCATTTATCCTAACTCTAAAATGATAATCTTCTTCGACAATACCAAATTCAAGTGCGGTTTCATCAAGAAAAAGACGATAAGCCACAATTCTATCATTAGGTAAAATTTCTTCTGGGAGTATAGGTTCTATCCATGAACAAGAACGAAGCAAAGACTCTTGGTCTAATATCATAATTGCTTCCATAATGGCTTCCTTAGAGAAGCCCTCTTCATACATGTCTCGAATTATTTGTGTTCGAGAATCATCGGTATACTCTTCATCGTGATCATAGGGGCAAACCCAGCTTTGAGTGTTTAGGGCAAAACCGCCGCAATTACAATTAGTTCTTTCTTTCTTCCAAAAATCCGGATTGTTGTTCTTTATATAGAATTGTTCCACAGGCACCTCATTGTTCTTCGAACTGTTTATGCTTATATTTAGGCTTTTTCTTCTTTTTGCTTTCGACAATACGGGTGACTGGATTCACTCCATTCCAAGAACCACGAATGGATTTATAGAGGTCGAATGTCGACTTCTCTTTCTTTTTCTTCTTAGCCATTTCATTCAACCTCCAAATCATTATATAATTATTATATCAAAAATTTATTGGAAAATCAATTTATTTTATTATTAAAACTTTCAGTTTTCGCGGTACATTCACAAGTAGGCCCAAATGCAGGGTCATAGCGCCAAACCATTGAAGGCGTTTCCATATAGCAGGGACAATATGATGTATGGGGCGCGAGTCCTCGTCCACACTTAGGACAAACCCACCCAATCGGCGCTGATTGGGTAGGCTTTTGGTAAGGAGTGCGATTTACGGCGGTTCCGCTGTCTTCGGTATAAGGTGTATTAATCATTTTTTTTCTCCTGTTCACCGGCGTAAGCCTGGAAGTTAGCTTCTCCTGCCGCAAGAATTTCTTCCTTGGTACGAGGAGTGTAATCAATAAAAGGCATCATAGCGCCAACATTGTACATACGACAAGGCTTTGTATATAGATGCTCCATAAGATATCTATCATGCTGCATCATATTGTACTCAAAAGATGTGTGCACGTGGCCATAGAAGTGCAGCCAACCATAGAAGTGGTTTTTAAAGCAAGGGATAGGATAATGAGAGAGAATGATGCAATCTCCACCATCCTGTACCTCTTCATAATCTGTAATTTTTGCAAAACATTTTGCGAAGGCGACGTCCCTAACTCTGTCATGGTTGCCCTTAACAAGGATTTTCTGGCCATTGAGTTTCTTAAGGACTTCAATCGCATCTGTAGTTCGGCACCAGAACATATCGCCAAGAATGTAAACAAGGTCACCTGGACGCACTGCCTCATTCCATCTGCGAATAAGCTCTTCGTTCATTTCGTCCACTGTTTTAAAGGGACGATTATCAAAGTGAATGCAGTTGGCATGGTCATAATGCCAGTCTGCTATATAAAATTTCTTTGTCTCGTTCATAGTAACTCCTTTTCTACTGCAATTTTCATGATGTTATAAGAAACATCTTCAAGCAGTTCGCGCATTGCGGGGTCTTCTTTATCTTCATGTTTCGCGCAAAAGGCATCAGCAATAGCTGTGGTATGAGCCAAGACTTCTTCCGCCTCGACTCGCGCTTCAGCTAAAGGGATTTGGTGACGCTTATAAGCAAACATACGAGGTAGTTTTTCTTCTCTTGGATATAAGCAAGAAGCATAACTCTCACCGGCGATGTATCTATCAAGATAATCATCTACACGAATTAGGTGATGCACCTGCTTACCATCAAAACCATACTTTTCAATTAAATCCATCTTAGTCGGATAAGGGTGTTCCATCGCATGATATTTCTCCAAAGCGATACCCTTCATGGATTTTACTGCACGATAAGGATTCATGCGAGCAATTTCTTCTCGATGTTCTAAAAGTCTATTCCACTGTTCTTGATAGATAGGGTTCACAATATAAAAAGGGGTGAACAAAATTTCAAGAAAGTTGAGGTTCTGCTTACGAAAAGTTTCCATATATAGGCGGATGTCTTTCCAATCGGTATGCTCATCGTTCACGCGAACATGAGTGGTGGAAACCGGTTTGCGGTTTAAGCAAATATCTTTAAAGCTTGGGACTACGATTAACTTTGTATCTACATCAGAACCTTCATAGTCCAAACCATAGTTCTGACTCCCCTGCAGAAACACTCCCACGACCTGGTCTTTCTGGAAATGTTTGAAAGACTCGTCAAGATGTTCTTGCACTCGGTCCATAATCATTTGTTCTCTTGACATCTTTCTTATCTCCTTTCTTATTTATATAATTGAAATTTTTTACTGATTGCATGCGCAATCTCGTCGGGAAGAGGTTTAAAACCAATACAAGTTAGTGTGCGACCAACTCCGTTTTCGTCAACCTCTTCCGGCTCTAACTCAGTAAGACAAGCATCTTTAATCAAAAAATAATCTTGTCCTTCCATCAAGCCCAATTCCTGAGCGATGGCGACAGCCTTAAGTAGTTGATTTTTGTTTTTTGCCTCACATACGGTTTTTGTAAAAGTACCATTAATCCACTGCTCAAAAATATCAGTATCTATTGTGAAAGCGGCAGCGTAATGGTAAGAGGGTTCGCATAGTTCTAATGCGCCATAAGGATTTTTAGGGTCAACCGGACGAGCATAAAAATATTCTTCTCCGCGCTCAAAAGCCGCCTTTGCCCATTGATATAGGTCATTACGTTTGTAAAGCATTGGTTGTTTACTATTCGCTCGTCCTTCTTTCGCACGATAACGGTTTTCAACTATTTTGCCAGTATGGTTGCGAATTAAAGTAGTAAAATATGCCATAGACGCATGAGACACTTGTGCTGCAAGCTTACCAGGCGACATATTTAAATCTTTTCGCGCGATGATTAATTGCCTCATTCGCCTATTGCCTCCTTATAAATTCTGACAGTTTGTTTAAATTTGCGATACATCTTATTAAAATGCTCTTCATTTGTAAATGGCGAACATTTTGGGCAGCTAATTTGAAAAATAGATTTGGGTATCGCCCAAGCTAATTCAAACTCTTGCGTCTCGGGGTCTACAATAAGATTAACGCCATCTCGGTCCATCATTTGTAATTTTTTACCACCGAGGGTTGCCCAGAGACTAAAACCTCGCTTTTCAGCAAGCTCTCTTGTTCCTTCTTTATTCATTGTAGTACCTCTTCTCAACTTTTTCTATAAAAATTATATCAAAAATTCTTATAAAAAGCAAATTAGGAAAGCCGAAGCTTCCCTAATTAAGACATTTTATAAAAAGTAATTAAATAAAACAATTCTGCATTATAACCAGGCAGTGTTTTAACCCAATCACACAGCTCTTCTGGCAAAGAAGAATAATGTTTTTTTAATAAACGAACGACCATTGGGCTACTGATAGGAATACTTGGAATAGACCAATTATCTGCTAAGCTTAATTCGTAATTAGATAAAATTTCTTGTAATTGAGATTCATAAAGCTCAAACTGTGTTTTTGAAACTGGTATATTGAAAATATGATATTCTTTATCATTTAAATTTACGCAAAACATACACTTTTTTAAATTTTTACAGTCTCTAATAAAATTTGAATCTTCAATAAAGGCAGCCCCTTTTTCTTGTGTCGAAGAAATAAAATGTGAATTTGAAATATCTTCACTCTGATAAATATTGGTAGAATCAACCACTCTATTACAACAGACTATATTTCTTCCACGAGTTATATTGGCGCTACCGATGATTTTTTTACTATCATAAACAAAACGGCTTTCGTGTATATTCTCTCCATTTTTCACATTTCTACTATTTACAACAAGATGACTATTCTCAATACCTCTACTAGAAAAAATATAACTACTATCATTAACGCGTCTGCTTCTTGAAATATAAGAACAATTATTAATTTGATCGGAGCGAAAAATAGTTTCTCGATCACAATTATTTACTTTTACTTGTTGCCAATAGGCCTCTTTTTCTTCATCCGATCCAACTAAATTATTGTATCCCCAATGTAAAAAATCTGGATGCGCATGTTCACTTTGCAAAATCTCCAGAACTTCTCCGCCATTCGGGAAATATTTTGCAAACCATTTTCTTCCCGCTACGCATGCGCCGGCTTTTTCTAAAAATTCAAGAGTTAAAAACATTCCTCATATCCTCCTTGTGTTTGGCTATTTCGGTTTGTTTTTCTCTTAATTCTTCCTCATGTTCTTTCCAGTTTGGATGCTCGCGTTCCCAAATAACCAAATTCATTCTAGTATTAAGTAGACGAACTAGCCCTACACTATAAGCATTTTTTGCAAAATAAGGGACAGGATACATGCAACGTTTTCCGACAATGGTGGCACCAATAATATCACGACAAAAACGAAGATACTGAGCATAACTTAAATTCATTAAACGAGCAAATAAAATATTATAACTCCCACTTGTGGTCATCTCCGGCATTTTGTCGAAATCAATCCGTATCATATACTTACCTGGTTGGTAGGGGGACTCATCTAAATAAAAATAATTAGTTTTTATCATACCATTAACTCCTCCCACATTAAAACAATTTCCTCTTTTTCTTCTTCGCTTAACACACACAAAGCACCATAGTTTAACTGGTCACTAAAAAGTCCAGTTGAAAACTCTGGCAAATCCGTTTCCATATTAAAGTGAACCACATTTTCTTCAACTACAGGTTTATAATTTATATCAATATAATTTTTAACAGTGCTTGCACTCCAACCGGTTTGGCGCGCGGTTTCGGCGTAAGACTTGCACTGGTAATATATTTCATTCATTCGACGGATGTCGTCTACACTTACTCTACGTGCCATATACATTTCTCCTTATAATTCATTCTATATATATTATAACATATCTTGCAATTAAAATCAAATTTTTATTATAAAAAGAAAACGGAGAGGACTTACGCCCTCTCCGAATTATTGCGAAATTAGATTCTTACAATGTCATACATCTTGTTACCAAGAGTCTCCATCATAAGGTCCCAAGCGGTCTTACCATCCAGATTACCGCAAAGCTCTCTAAAGGTAGAAGCAGACTGGCCACTTACACACAGAACATCTTCCTGCTTGGTAAGGAAGGTGTCGTTACGTGCCTCAACGTTCCAGAGGATGAGCTTAGGAAGGGTATAGCCGTGTCTTGCGAACTTAGCTCTCATCGCATCCACAAAGTCCATCTTGTTCTGACGCATGTAGCGGTCAATTTCCATGTCGGACACAACAACCAATGCCTTAGGCAGCTCCTCGTCGCTTACACGATTAGAGATAGCATGCTGCAGGATATAGTTGAAAGCGGCCTCCAGATTAGTGTTATAGCCCACATCCGTAGACATCACCTTAGACACGCACTCGGCAAGAGTGGCGCCTTCGCGCAGCTCAATGAAGTGAGGCTTATCGGTGAAAGTCATATACAGATTGTGGTAATCACCCTTATTGTGCTGGGCGAAGTAAGTTGCCAGACCTACAGAGGTGTCCATAGGACGACCACTCATAGAGCCGGATACGTCGGCCATAATAAGGATGTTCTTTTCACCCTGTACATAGTTAGGCAGTGCCTTCCACTGTGCCTCCACAATAGTGTCGGCGTGGATGTTTCTGCTCCAATAGCCATGTCCCTTAGTGTACTGAGCCACCAGGTCATAAGGATACAGAGTAGAGGCGTTTACCTTGGTCTCACCCTTAACAAGAGAAGCCTTGTAAGCAGCAAAACCTTCAGGGTCATGCTTAGCAAAAGCTGTGCGGTAGTTCTTCATCGCATAGGAAGGAACCTGTGCGTACTGAATTGCCTCCCACTCCTGAGCAGACATGGAAGTCTCAACCACCTTGAGATGCTTTCTCAGAGCAGAAAGAACCTTACGGTAGGCGCGAGGAGTCAGACCAAGGTTGGTCATGCATCTCTTAGCCAACTTACGAGTTTCGGCAGAAGAAGCAGTCTCAGTAGGCATCCACTTTGCGAGCAAAGAGATAGGCTGAGCCTTTCTGCCCTTGGAAGCTGCAACAGCAGCCATATCGGAATTCAACTGGTCGGCGATTACCTTCCACATTTCCTTCTCGGCAGGAGTGCCAATCAGAATAAACATGGAGTCCCAACGGTTGAAATGGGGAATCAAAGCAACATTCTTCACGATAATATCTGCATGATTAGTAGCAAGCCACTTCAAACAGATACGGAAAGTGCGACGTTCGCCCAGGCCACCACGCACGTTGCCGGCGTAGAACAACATCTTAGTTGCAAGCAGAGGGTCTGCCGCAAAAGCTGCTGCATACTTATTAGCAATTTCATCCTCAGTGCGAGGACGCAAAGCACCAATCTGTGCGAACAGGTCAAGCAGAGCCTTGCCAGTAGTAGAGTAGGCGCGAGCACCATTCTCAGTATACTTAGCGTTAGTATTAGTCTTAACAGCGTTTGCAAAATTCATAGTTTTCTTTCTCCTTTTCACTCAATTAAATAATTTCTGTTTTCCGAAGAAAGCAGAGCGCATCTTGTGGGTCGACAATTTAAAAGATTGTTCCAAAGTTGTTTTGCTGTTTGCGCTCTCAACTTTCTATAAATAGTATACTGTAGTTTTTACTTTTTTTCAAATTTTCAAATAAACAAAATTGGGCACCTATTGGCACCCAATCTTTCTGTTTCGTTTTATTACTGAACTGATTTAATATTAGCTTCGATCTTCTCTTGAATGAATTTATCAAGATCGCCCACAAAATGAGATAGGTATTCTTTTGCTTCTGCAGATAGAATAGCCATTACTGCATCTGTAGTGAGCGCCAAAGCTTCTTTCTGAGCTACTGCGTCAAAAGCGTTCTTGTCTTTTAAGGCATTAACATAAGTCTGGTTGGTTGCCTTAATGCAATCAACGATAGTTGCCTCAAGTAGACCAAGATACTTATCAGCCAATTCGCTATTGGTTTTTTCCTTGCTCTCTGCAATCTTCTGCTGTACAAACATAATCAAAACAGAAGTTGCCAAACCCAACAAGGGAATAAGACACACATCAAAAACCTGGTCAAGAATGTTTAGCCAATCCATACTCTTTGCCTCCTATTAATAATACCAAAACTTATAATCAAGCTGCGCGTCTGTGCCGGCAGAATGGGTAAAACTAATTTTTCTTCCATCTGCGGGAATAGCGCCGCAAGAATTACCTTCATAATCGATGGGAATACCATCACCCAAAACTAATCCGGTTCGGCTATCCCATTTTAATTCATTACAAATATTTTTATTTAAAGTTTTAATTGATACCTCTCCAACAGAAATGATTGTATCTTTTGGAACATTTTTTAATGTAACTGTAAAAGGTGCAGGCACATCTCCATTGTTCCAATATTTCCCTCCAATGGGAAATGCTTGTTCTACCAAACCTGAGGTAACTGCCCATTCATCATATGTTTGATACATTTTATTGTTTTTAAAGTCAGTTAACTTCCTACCATCTGTGCTTTGCTTCCCAATTATTTCCATTCCAGTTGCTTGATCAATTGTAGAAGTCCAGCACCAATCAACGGTATAGGCATATGGTAAATAACAAGTAAATTGTATTGTGCCCTCCCCTTTATAGATGCGTTCTAACTGCTGAGACCCATAAGATGTTTCTTCATCAAAACAGATAGCTTTAATTACTGGTGTTCCAGTTACTTTTGCAGCATAAGCTTTATATGGTGATTCATCAAAAATTAATTCTCCAACTTCTTTACCGTTAAACCAACGACGCAATTCTCTTAATTTGGTTTCTGTTAAATGATTAAATGCAATATTAATGGAGAATTGTCTTTGTTTATGGAAAGAATTAAAAAAATACATTCCATCGTTTCCAGGGATATCTATTGTTTTATCAGTAATGGTCGGTACTAAATCAAAATTATAGCGAGAACCGTCACTAACTCTATATACATCAAAATCGCGAATGCTATGTTTCCCTTTATAAGTAAAGCCAATAAAATCATAATCAAATTCTCTTTGCGCTAATAAAGTATTTCCGATCATTATACCACCTCCTTTTCGCTCCGTGCTGCGATAATCCTTTTTCTACCTTATTAAAATACGCGCGGGCGCACACGCGAATATCATATTTATAAAAGAAAATCAAATTTTCCTATTCTTACATTTTTAAGTAGTTATATTAGCCGCTGGCTCCACAAATTTGCTTTTTGTCAAAAATTATGATATAATTAAATAAACTGAAATAGGAGGAGCTTATGGAACGCGAAATTAAAATCATCAATGGGCCAGAATATATGCGTAAACTCCAAAATAGATACGATGAGATTTGCGGTGCGGCCTATGTAAATATCTTTTCAGAATCAAAAAATAGTAATGTGATTGCTATTTCTCCATTTAATCCACATAATGAAGAACATCTCTTTGTCCTTAATGTGGCGAAGGGTGTTAGTGGTGTAGTGGGCAAAAATGTCGCAGTAGACACTAATTGGTTTCAGCTTTGGAGATTGAACCGAGGTCTAAGCAAAGAATGTCGATATATTAAATTCCACAAAGAAGATGGCGCCGCCATCGACCCAAATAAACTAACCAACTTCATGCGTAAGTGGGCAAGTGAATTATGTGAAGTTGAAGAATTCAACTTTGGTAAAATTTATAACGCTTTTTACAGAAAGAAAGGAAATAAGTAATGAAGTTTACAATTTATTGTGATGGTAGCACAAGAAATAATGGCTATACCAATGCTGTGGGCGCCTGGGCGTATGTTGTTTTAAATGACAAAGAGGAAATCATCCACAAGGATTGTATGTCCGTTAAGGGTGCTACCAATCAACAAATGGAGTTAATCGCTGCTGCAGAAGCTATTGAATATCTATTTAATAATGAACTGGTAGTTCCATTTGATACTGTAAATGTATATACAGATTCCGCTTATCTGCATAATTGTTACACTCAGAAATGGTATAAAAGTTGGCAGATGAATGGATGGAAAAATAGTAAGAAACAGCCGGTAGCTAACAAAGAACTTTGGGAAAGACTCATTCAGTGGTTCGAAATGCCGGAAATTAATTTTATCAAAACCCGTGGCCATGCCGGAGTGAAATGGAATGAATATGTTGATACCATGGCTCAATCTGCATCACTGGCCGCGAAGGAGGAATAATGCAGATAGTTGTTATTAATGGTATGCCTCGGGCGGGCAAAGACCAATTTGTATCTTTTTGTCAAAAACATCTTTTATGGTGTCTAAATACTTCTACGGTTGATTTCGTAAAAGAGGTTGCCGCAATGTGTGGCTGGGACGGCACGAAAACTCCAAAGAACAGGGCTTTTTTATCTAATTTAAAAGACCTGTTAACTCAATGGAACGACGTTCCTTTTAGTAAGGTTGAAAAAGCAATAAATAATTATGTCCACGAAGCTGAAAGTTATGATTTTAAAAGTGACGATGTGCTATGTTTTATTCACTGTAGAGAGCCTCAAGAAATTCAAAAGTTTGTAGATAGATTGGGAGCTAAAACTCTACTAATGCGTCGTCCAGACATTGAGTCTAGTGAGCAATCAAATCATGCAGACGCCAATGTATTGGAGTATGATTATGACTATACCGTTTTTAACGATGGTTCTCTTGAAGAACTTGAACAAAAAGCAATTGCTTTTATTAAAGAACTAGGTTATAAAAACTTGAGAAATAAATAAAATAATAGTATAATAATTATAGAAAATGAAAGAGAGGTAAATAAATGTTTGGATATATAAGCGGCTTCGATTTCGGAGAAATGGAAGCAATGAAATATTGGGCGCCTCCTTCGTCTTGGACTGACACTAAGAAACGAGAAAATGCTCATAGCCGTATTTTTGGCGGAGAGTGGCTTGGTGCTGAAAAGAAAGATGGCTATTTTGCCAAGCTGATTAAAGATGAAGATGGCAATATTATTTTGTATAGTCGTAGTCGTGGTGTAAATGGTAAATTTGCCGATAAGCACGAATGGGTTCCGCAGTTAAATGAATTTTTCTCTGCCTTGCCTAATGGAACTTGTCTATTGGGCGAATTATATTTTCCTTCTAAGCCTGGATCTCGAAACGTAACCACTATTATGGGTTGCTTGACCGAGAAAGCAATTGATAGACAAAACAAGGGCGAGAAGCTCCATTTTTATGTGTTTGACTGTCTTGCTTATGCTGGGCAAAATATGTTAAATTTCCCCGCGAAAATTCGTTTTGATATGGTTGCTCGTATGACTGTGGATGAATATCCCTATGTTTCCTATGCTATTTATTATAGTGGTAAAGAACTATGGGCAATGCTTCAGGAAGTCCTAATGCGTGGTGACGAAGGTATCGTAATTACTCATCAAGGTGCTCATTACGAACCTGGTAAGCGCCCGAGCAAGACCACTCTTAAAATTAAGAAGGAACTGAAACAGACGATCGACTGTTTCTTTACTGGAGTTGGTAGTGCACCAACAAGAGAATATACCGGCAAAGAAATAGAGACTTGGCAGTATTGGGAAAACCTTGTAACTGGAGAAAAGATGCAAGGTGATTACTACAAAGAGTATCACAATGGTGCCGCAATCGAACCGGTAACCAAAGGGTATTTTAACGGTTGGAAGGGTAGTCTGGAAATTGGTGTTCTCAAAAATGATCCAACTAGCAAGTGCCGCATCAATGGAGAAATCTACGAGGGGAAAACCATTGTTTCTCTTGGTTGGCTCAGTGGCTTACCGGATGAAATGAAGGCAGAACCAATTAAATTTGCCTTTAAGCCGATGGAAGTAACAGCAATGGAGTATGACGGAATTAGCCACACACTTCGTCACGGAAAAATGGTCGGTTGGAGAAAAGATTTAACAATTACGGATTGCTCGCTTGAAAAAATTGAAGGATAAGAAAAGAGGAGTCAAATGACTCCTCTCTTTTTATTTACCAATTAGTCTTAGTAAGAAGTTCAAAATAGCTTTAAGCAAAGCCTTAATCCAGCTTTCAGAAAATTCTTCTGTTGGAATTTCAGGCTTAATTTCTGGTGTTGGTTCTGGAGTTACTTCAACTTTTGGTTCCTCTACGGGAGGTTTAGTCTCTGGAACGGGTTCTTCTTTAGGCTCTTCCTTTGGAGGTTCAACATGGTATTTGTCATAATACCCTTGACCATATCCTGCACGCTTAATTTGAACAGCTTCGCTTTGATCTGCGGGACGTTCAAACTTAAGAAGCATTGTGTCAGAAGCTGCTCGAACGCTTGCCGCATTCATAAGCTCATTCCATACAGCTTTATAACTATTTTTTAATTGATATACCAAGAACTCCATTTGAGTCTGTCCATCGCCAATAGACTTTTTCTTGTCCTTAAAATAGTTAAGCATTTGCTCTTTAAGGCTCCAAAATGTCCATTGTGCAAGACCATAGCCTGCCTTATCTTGTACGAAATTGGTATATACGCCAGCATCTACGGAAGCGGTGTATTCGGCATCAGTCATACCAAGAGACTTTTCATAAGTTTGCTGTAAGTTACATGGACGCAAACCAGACTCTGCATACAAGTTACCCATAATACCAGCAACAGCATAGTCATTTAGTCCTACAGATTTAAAGTAGTCCCACATCACTTTTGCATCAATTGCTGAAGTGTTAACTTTGCTTGTGTCCACTGCGGGTTTAGAAGGCGCTGGCTCTGAAGCTTTTGCGGAGTAGATGATTTTTCCATCTTCGTCAAATACGTGGTAACCTACACCCGCCTTATCGCAATTATTTTTTGCATTGGCTAGCTCTACATAGGCACCGATTTGAGATTTGGCATCTGCCCAAGATTTTCTTACTCGATAATAATAAGGCTTCTTCTCTTCCTTAAAAGTATCGCGTTTTGCTTCGCCTTGACCATACCAGAAAGATTTAGAAGTGCGTGTATCAACGTGTACAAAATATCCGTCTTTATCTGTTTCATAAAGGCCAATACCCAAAATACCGAGCTCTTCTGCATAACGAGCTACTTCAATTGGTTTAATACCATCTACTACAATATCTGCAGCCTGTCCTTTCGTATGATAAGAGTTGGTTGCGCCTCCAACGCTTTTGTTATGAGTAGCACAGCGGTATCCACTATTGATGGTTACTGCCCTTCCAAAGTGATCTCTAATCTTTTGTAAATAAGTTACAAGTTTTTGGTCTACAAGAGTAGTAGAGCAGCAATTTTTTCCATGGCAATCAAACTCAGTAGAAGCAAAATTTGTTACTAACTGGACCTTGCTTCCTTTAAGATAATTACCATCAATCTTTCCATCTTCTTTTGGTGCGGCTGGAGTGCTCGGCGCTGGAGTTGAGGTCGTTCCAATTTTTTCAATGTCCTTCAAATATACTACGCCAGTTACGTCTCCTTCTTTTAAAGTAGAAATAACAACAGTGTTATCGGAACGAATTTCTCTTACATATAAGGTTGCTTTTGTAACCCAAGTCTGCATCTTCTTGCCACTGGTATAAGTAGTCACACCAGCTTTAATTTTTACTTGGTCACCAACTTTGAAAGTTGTGGCCGCCGGGGTAGAAGTAGAGCCAAGCAGCTTAGCTACATCATTGCGTACATCATCCATGGTTTTACCCATCTTGTTAAACCAAGGGTAAACATCTCCATGATTACTGCCAAGATTTAACTTGTAGCTATCTGCGTGGCAAAGAATTGTTGGAACTTTTATACCATTATAAGTGACTGTGCCCTTAGGGTCAATACCATAAAGCTTACAGATATGGGCAGTTAGTTCGACGGCTTCTTTGTAAGCTTTTTCAAAATAGGCTTTATCCTTATAGCCATCGTCGCAAATTTCAAACTGCACCCAGTGCTTGCCGGAATACGTACTTGTTCCATTGTTTTTGATATACCCATTACAAGAACCTTTAGAGCCACCACCGCAGCCCCAAGGAGCCATAGTCCAGTCGCCGGCTTGAATCGTAGCAACCGAGCCATCAGCGAGCTTACCAATCCAAGCGTTTAGACCTGCTTGATGTTCGATATGATTCCAGTCATTGCCATATTGATTTTTGCCGAGAAGTTTCATCATCTCGTTGTAGTTACTGTCAGTAGAAAGTGGCTGAACATAGCGTTTCAAGTTTGGATTACCTGCGCCAGTGTCGTGCCATAGAATACCAACTGGGGTGCTATTACGTTTAGCTCCCTTATACCAAGAACTGTTTGTTTGGTAACATTTGATTAAATTCATAACTTCACCTCATTTATTTTAGAAGTATTGGGCAAGTTTTAAAGCTTGCCCAATATTCTGTTTTACTTATTCATTTTTAAGATATTAAATAAAATATCTTCATCATAGCCAGGAAGAGTCTGTACCCAATTAAAAAACTCTGAAGGTAGCTTCTTGTAATACATTTCTGGTTCGGCTGCCAAAGGAAAATCTAATGGGACTTTTTTCTCTCCCCAGTCTGGGATAAGATTCATTTCCCAATCGTTGAGCAAAACAAGAAGTTCTTCCTTCATTTTTGTTATAAGTTCTGGAGCAACAGTAATATTAAATAAACAATCTTTTTGTTCATTTAAACCGTCACAGAATAAACTATTGATAACACCTTGACAACTATTAAGAAAATAGCTATTTTCAATATCTGCTGAGTCCGCGATGTATCTACTGTGTTTAATTCTTTTACTTTCCAAAATATTGGTAGAATTGCTAACCTGTTCAGATTTAGAAATATTAGAACTATTTACCACTGTGCTTGAACAAAAAATCTTTTGACTATTTTCAATATATTTTCCATCAAAAACCCATTGACTATTTTTTACCTCTCGGCCAGATTGGATAACTTCACTATTACTAACCTTTTTGCTCGTGCAAATATAATGACTATTATCAATATAACGACTATATAAAACATTGTCGCTATTGATAACCTCTAAAGAATTGCTAATTGTTTGTGGATTGTCACATTCAATTTTTGCTTTTGCCCAATAGTCAATTTTTTCTTTTTCGTTAGGCTGTAAATAGCGATAACCCCAATGTAAAAATTCTGATGGTAAGCTTGGGTGTTTAATTACTTCTGTTAAATCCGCGCCTTGGGGAAAGTGGCGTTCAAACCACTTTATCCCCGCTTCGCACGCGTCAAGAGATTTAATTTTTTCTAAGGTTAAATACATACTTTATCCCTCCAATTTACACAGAGGCTTTAGCATACAACTGGAATCCAGAAGGATAACTCGCAATTTGTAAATTAAAAATCATCCAACCATTATTATAAACAATATACTGAACAGCCGCACAAATAGTAGAACCATATTTAAAAGGAGTTACTGTGTCAGAAGCATCTGTATTAATGCTATCTACCGCACCTCCCCAACGGATTCTCACGTTACTATTATGCTCATAAATAGCATTGAGTTCATCATACAGAGACTGCGTATCCACACCTTCTACTAAATTATTAGTGGTTAAGGTAAGATTAACTGCTTCACCAGTTGTGGCCAATTGTGCAATAAGAGTCTCCATAAGAGTACCAGATTCAGATACTTCACCAAATAAAGAGTCGATGTCAAGCTCATAATCTTTTGGTTGGAGTTTTACCAACTCAAAAGTTGGGATTTCTTGTAATACTAAGTAAGTACCTGGTTCATAAATTGTGTCTGTACCTTCTTCCGTGTCTGCGGGAATAGTTGTTTGTGCAGTTACAACTATTGCACTAGGTAATCCCTGCATATAAAAATTAAATAATGGACTATTATCTAAAAAATAAATAGTATCATAAGAAAAAGAAGCATCAAACTCGGAAAGTGGTTTAAAATAACCACCTGCGCAATAACTTATTCCTTCTTCCGTTGATGACGGATCATAACATAAAGCCGCAAACAGCCCATCAACTGAGATATCATCAGATACTTTATGAAAAATACCTCCTAAAGGATTCTCGTCTTCCGTAAACTTATAAGTTTTTTGAGATAAATAATTCTCCTTTTTCTGTAAATGTAGTAAGCAAAAAGCAGGAATAGAAGACAGCTCTTCGGAGAAGTTTGCATACATGCCAGCCGGTACTGTAACTTCAGTAGTAATTGTTTCGTTAGTTTCTGGATCGGTGGTTTCTTCTGTAGTTATAGTATCTTCGGTAAAGATAATAATATTTTGGTCAATATTTAAAATAGCATAGCCATTCGAAATTCCCATAAGTTGAGAAAGTTCTGCAGTTCTTCCAAGAGACGTTTCAAATTTATTGTTAGTAAGACGATATACACCATCGGTTCGCGTATAATCAGAAATTTTATAAAGACCGCCGAAGACAGCTAAAGGTTCTTCTGTGATAGCAGCTGGATTAACATAAATATTTTTTACAGTATAATAATCATGCAAATCTATTACATTGTCTGTTGTATTTGAGGCCCCAGTCCCGTTTTTTAAATCAGTAATATCGTTCGTATTCGTAGAAACTTGAGTATTCAAACTACGTAAACGAGCATCAATATTAGTTAATGCAGTTTCAACTGTTGGATTGGCATCATAGAATAATTCAATATTTTTGACAAATACTTGACTTTCAACATTATTATATATATACAAACCTGCAGGGAAAGTATAGATAATATCACTAATGGTGACATTTGTTTCCCCTTTCAATAGAATTGCAACTAAAGTTTCTACACCATCTAGTTCACAAGTATATCCTTCGTAAGAAACGCTTTCTGCAGTTGCACTGGCAAACAATCGCACATCTTTTTCTCCAACAGCTGTGGAGGCGGTATCGACTGCATCGATAGTCACTTTCGCTGCTTTTGGATAAAGATTATTTTTCGAGTTGGCAAAACCATTAGCGACTAGAATGTAGGCTTCACTCTTTTTGTAGAAATGCTCAAATAAAGGGGAAAGTGAATTTAGTTCACTTACATTAGAATAATCGCTAGTGGAAAAACCAGAGATTTCGGTTGTAGAAGAGCCTAAAAGCTCTTCCACAACTTCACTCGCGCCCGCTTCACTAGCAGACGCTTGTACGTAATCATATACTGCTTTCGCAGTAGGAATGTGGTCATTATCTGAGGTAGAATCTATCGCCGTTATTTTGGAGTTGGCAAATGCGTCTCTACCCGCTTGGTCTTTAATATCATAGGTAGTTTCTCCTACCTGAATCTTGCTTATATCAGCCATTTTTTACCTCCTAAATTAAGCATCGTAAGCGATAGTTTCTCCATTGGCTCCCACATTAGTGGTTACTAGGGTTTCTTCGCTAACTGTATCATTATTAGTAATTAAAGTTTCGCCCGATACTGTAGCAGAAGCTAAATTACAAATTAGTGTTTCTTCGTTAACTACTGCATAATCAACAGCCAAAGTCTCTTCTTCAACAGTACCATCAATAATCAAAGTCTCACCATCGACGGTAGCAACAGTTCTAGTAAAGTTGAGTGTTACTGGGTCGGTGCCTGTGTAACCTTCTGCTTCGCCAGTTACTTGGAAAGTGTGATCACCTGGTGCATCGAATGCAGAAATTTCTGTTAAGTCTACCGTCAAACCAGGCAAATTGGGATAATCAACACTTACTGAAAAGTAATAGCCGGTATAACTATAATATCCACGCCACTTAACATCAATATAATGTGTTCCAGCTGGGATAGTCACATTTGTGGTGCCTGAAACTACTGTCTGATTAGAATAGTTTGGTCCATAGAATAAGCATTCTGAAGAATTTTCAGTTCCAGAACCAACACTAAAGGTGGTACAATCTAACGTAGATATATATCCTACATTATAAGTACTATAACGATATTGTGTCCAATTAATTTTAATTTGTGTTTCTTTTTCACAAGTAAAAGTGTAGCGATAAACAGCATATCCATAATAACCAGCTCCACTATTTTTAAAAGTATAAGTTATTTTATTATCTTTGCTATTTCCGATACTACTTGTGGAAGTTATGGTTGTACGATAACTTCCGCGAGGTGCCACTGACCAAATCTTCGATGGAATTTCATACGGCATCGAGTGAACAACTTTCCCATTTAACCAGAGGTCGGCTCGTTCGGCATTTCTATCTGGTACAGGAATTGTCAGAACCCCATCAACCACAGTTGGCAAAGTAGAAAAATCTTGCAACCAAGGAATATTGGGTGCAATGGCCTCAATTGACAGTTCGGGGCCCCAATATAAATTTTCACGATAATATTGAATAGTTATCGCGCCTGTGGTGTTGTTATATGTTGCATATCCTTGGGATAACATATCCATATCACCATTCGCCGTATCCAGAAGCGATATTTTTATTGATTTAGGAAGATAGAACCCTGTAGTTGGTGTTATTTTATTAGTTATATATTGACCAAAATAAGTCTTCTCTGGAGTGTATTGCCAAGTTAGATTTTCGCTATTATAAGAAATCTCTGTTAAAGCTATTCCTCCCAAATTCATACTAAGGTCAGGAATATATAAACCTGTAACAGTTTTTAAAGAAGAAGGATTAAAATAAGTGCCTAAAAACTGCGCTTTTAGTGTGCTAGTTTTGCTTAAATTAGTAATTTTCCAATCATCAGCATAAAAATAAATAGCACTAGTCACTCCGCTAACATCCTTTGTAGCAACTGGTATATTAGTTGTAACTGTGGTAGTGGTTCCATCTTCATTGGTAATTGTATCGGTTTGTTCAATAAATAACTGGCATTGTTTTACAAAAGCACCATTAGTAGAAGGATTAGATACATATAAATATGCACCATTATTTCCGCCACCATAAAGCGGATGAGTGGTAACGTCGCTATATTGAAGATTAGAAATACCTGTTGGTATATTTAAAGTGGGTAGCCCTTCCAAAGCATAAGTGCCTTCAATACCTGCCACGATGACACCTTTTCGAATATTCTCTCCAATAAGATTGTCGGGCTGTTTAATAATTACCTTATCAAATAATCTATCAGTGTCTGGAATAAGTTGCATTTCTCCGCTCACAAAAGCTAGAGCGTTTTCTGTATGAGTATAACCGTCACCTATATACGAACCAGACACACCACCAATATCAATATTCTTTTTAATATTCTCAGAAATCAAATTCGTAGGTTTCGGAAGAATAACTTTGGTAAGAACCGTATCCTCATCGGCTTCAATAACCTGCTCTTCCTTTGTTGGAATAGCAGCAGCGTCAACCTTTACTAAAGAATAAGTTCCATTCGATAAAACACATTGATAATATCCTAAGTAAGTATATTGAGCGGACAGAAGACCGGGTTTATACATTACACGTATATATTTTCCTTCGTTTTCTGCCGTCTTAAAATTGGTCATATCAGTTTCGCTATATGCTTCAGCATACTCAGTAGCAAAATCCAATTCTGCTATTTTTTCAACTTCGTCACCAGCGAAGGTGCCTTCAACACCACCAACAATAACGTGTTTTTTAATATTTTCTGGAATTAAAGTATCTGGTTTTTCAATAGTAATTTCTTTTACAAAAGAACCATGCGGCGCAGTGACAATTTGATTACCATCTTTCATATCTAATGGCTTGGTAATAGGTGCTACTAAAGAGCCTCTACTGAAAACTGCTTGCGCGCCAGTAATAACCGTATCCGTAGAAATAGTATCTACATTAGCGTACTCGACAGTCTTGCCCTTTTTGTTATATAGTAAGATATTGACCGTATCTAAATCCACCGTTACATTCAATGTAACAGTAGTTAGTTCTCCATTAAAATAGAAAAAGTTAGAATAAGTTTTTGTTTCAATATCATATACATATTGTAGCAAAAATGGAACCCTTTCCATAGTTTCACTACCGACAAAAGTAACTTCTCTTCCTTCTTCAGTACCAACTTCTGCTAAAAGGTCATATTCATTACTATTAATAGTAATATGATAAGAAACGCCAGTAACTAATTCTAAAACTGGAGTAGAGAAAGATTGCCAAGATAAACCTACCGCTTCATCATAAGTCAATTCAATATTTAGATTTGTAACTAAGTTATGAATCAATCTTCCTCACCTCCTGCATTTATACCTAAATCAATATTTGTACCAACTTGAGCTTGTGGGTGCGCGCTGCGAACATAAAGGTTTTTATTTATCCAAATAGGATTATACCATACTGCTGCACCCCAAACTATTACTCCATTAATAATGATTTGTTCAACTTGTTTTCCATCAATTTGAATTTCATAAGCATTATTAAAATTTATCATGAAGTTACCTCCGTTCCAACCATACTATAAACTTTTACAGTATCGTCATCAAAGGTTACTGTCATGGTTAATTTAGTTACTTCCTTCTTTACCCAACCTTCTGGTGTATCGAGAAGGACCTCTTCCTTTCCTTCGGCTTCTGTAGAATGTCTAAATACCTCAGGCATATCAACAATTCTTGAGGTGCCCTCTTTTGCATTCCAATTAGCATAAAAAGAAGGCTTATTACGAATAAAATCAATTTTAGAGCTGTCGGTTTGCGTCCAGTTTGATTGGACTTGTGCATCGGGAATTGTAGGTTTATTTTTAATAAAGTCCTTTTTAGTATCGTCCTGTTGAGTCCAATCTGATTGAATCTGAGGGTCTGGGATAGTTGGTTTATTCCAAATATATGCTAAAGAAGTTGTATCTTTAGTCGCCCAGTTAGATTGGACAGGCGCTGCAGGAATGGTTGGCTTGTTTTTGATGAAAGCCTGAGACTCCGTATCTTTTTCTGTCCAATCTGCTTGAGGAACAGCAGCAACTTTATCATCAACATATTTTTGACTAGCTATCCCTTCAAGAATATCTTCGCGCAGCTCTTCTATTGGAAGATATTTCTTCTGCATACGATATACATTATCAGCATAGCGCAGGCCAATTTTTAATCCATCTTCAGGTTGGGTGGTAGTAAAAATTGTTCCATCTGCACTTAAGATGAAATACTCATTTGTTACACCTATTTGACAGAAGACTTCTTCTTCTCCCCAAAAAACAACATAGTCTTTAGTTTCATCTAAAGTTACACCTAAATTAGCTTGCCAGCCGCCCTCAACAGCTTCAAATATAGCTGGTTCAAGGTCATCTGTAATAGCGATAATGTCTGGAATATTGCCAAATGGTTTATTTTTTATTGCGGCTAATTTAGTTGTGTCTTCAATAGACCAATCAGCTTGAGTCTCTTTAAGGCGCTCTGTTAGTCGATTTTCAACATAGTTTTTATCAACTAAATTAGCAAGTAGTTCATTAACTTTTGTGAGTGTAGCATAACTTTCAAGTTCTTTATCTATTTGATTAATTATATTGGTAGAAGCCGTACTAATTTTGTCATCTACTTGAGTACCCGTATAATAATTCTTTAAAGTTTCACTAAGGGAACTTGTAGTAACATAATTCTTTAATTTTTCTGTTAGTGTCGCATTTAAAGATTCTGAGGTAATATACGAACCTAAAGTAGTTTCTAACTTAGCTGTCGTTACATAGTTATCTAATGCACTTTCTGTAACATATTTTTTATCATCCAAATATTTACCAAGCGCTTCTTCATCTAAACCGACGATATCATCAGGCAGAAATTTTTTATCAATAACTTGTATTTTCTCTTCACTAGAAAACAAACCTACTAATTCAAGGCTAGTTTGTTCTGGAGTACCAATAACTAATTTGTTTACCCCATCTACAAAATAACCCACAAAAGGTTCAGGGTCTTCTTCTTGTTCTACCTCTTTTATGAGAGAGGCATCTCCTAAAATTAAATCGCCTTCTATTAATTTAGCTCTACATAAATAACCATTCTCTTTCCAGTAGACAATATAGTCTTGCCCCTCAAGAATTGGTTCTTCTAATTGTAATTCTACGACATATAGATTATGCGCATCTACCTCGAAAGCCTTGGCGCTTGGTTCTACGATTATATCGTAATAACTATAAAAAGGGCGATTTTTTATATAAGAGGGATGGTAGAGGTTAATTTGCGCCCAGTCAGCCTGTACTCCGACGCCGCCCGTACCGCCTCCACCACCACCTCCGGAACCATTCTCATAAAAGGTGACTTCGTTTCCGTTTGGGTCTAAAAAAGTAACGGAAGTGGCATTATAATTTTGAGGCTCATTCCAGCCATTTCTTAAAACTATTGTAGCCATTGTCGCCTTTTACCTCCTTAGTTTATTTATTTTTTTGAATCAGTTTTCACCGCTGTTGTATTCTTAGTGGTAGTTTGCATACTTTGCTGAATGCTCTTTTTAATTAATTCCCCTAATAAAAGCTGAGGCGAAACCGTTGTTTTTGCTGTTAATTCTACATATTCTGGCATATCTGTACCTCTTAATACATAGTAATTTCTAAGCCTTTTTCTCTAATAACAGGCACTTGTCCCTGGCGTACCTCAATACCTTCAGCGTCGCCAACGGTGCCCCAAAGAAAAGGCAACTCTCCAGATTTTGTGTCATTGCTATAAAACAATCCAAAACCTACAATGGTTCCCCAGTTGTTGTTTGCTTCTGGAAAAAGAATCATATCTGCGTTACGAATATAAGCACAAGTAACCGAATCAAACACACTATCGCCAAATTTTTCTGGAGCTGGCACAGATGCCGTTTTAAACTCAGCTCTGCTTAAAAAAGGAACCTCTTTAATGCGGCTATCAGTGTTAAGTTGAATTCTACAATATTCTGGGAAGGTTTCTTTAAATTTTGGGCCAGGTTCCAAATAGAATTCTCCACCTTCGTATGCACTAAAGTCTGATTTCGGATTTTTTGTAAAAAGTCCAATATAAATATTGTCTCCAACGATGCCATCAAAATCCAAAACCTTCGCGTTCTCTCCCTCGGCCACGGGTTTGAACATTTTATCTAAAATATAAATGCTATGATCGCTTTTTAACATTTGTAATTCCTCCTTCTTACGCCAAAAATACGTTGAATTCTCCAGCTCTGAATAAAGGCACAGATCCGGAATAAGCCAACACTGGCTCGTTTACTCTTCCCCAGAAATAAGGATATTCTGTTGGACCAGCAGGCTCCTTATTTTCAAAAATTCCGAAACCAACGATAGTACCCCATCCCAAACCTTCATTTTTAACTGAACTGTATTCAACAATTTCAATGCTACCGTCGGAATTTTGTTTTTGTGTTAAAGCCTCTGGGAACATTATAATATCTTTATTGTTAATCTGTCCTTGTCCAAGATACTGAGCATCAGTAGTACATTTTTGTGCGTCATTCATCACGTATTCACCTTTCAAAAGGCCTACGTGTAGGTTCATTCTACGATAAGTGCTTAGCGGGTCTTTATTAGCATGAGTCGGTTCAATAAAACCTGTTCCATCAGGGCCTGGCATTTGTGTAAATAACCCAATATAAGCTGTATTTGGGAAAAAAGGTGCAAGTGTTTCTTGCTGTTCATAAACAATTTTTTGGAATGTCAGCTTCATTGTTTTACTCAGTGTCTCAGTAATTCTTTTTACCTTGACGGATAATTCGCTCGCTGTGGCGGGGCTATTAGTAGAAGCATAATATTCTGTACCTTCTCTAGAAGTACAAGTATTAAAATTAATTGTCCACTCCGTTTTTGATTCTTCAATTACTTGTTTTGGACCATAAATAGCTTGACTAGTAATTGCAGCTATTTTTGTCTCATAAAAATTATCAAGCTCTTGTTGAAGTTGCTCTATTGCTGTAACTGCTGCAGTATAATCGCTATCATTAGCTTTATTAAAAGTAAGTGTTATTGTCTTATTTGCTACATCGATTGTATCGTAGCCCACTGGATGAGGCATTTCTGTATCAAAATTTTTGGGTGTGATATCAAATGAAATATTTGTTGTAGTGCTTGTTAAAGTATCATCTGTGGGCTTAACAGCGGTGAAATTTTCTCCCGATAATTTTCCAGACTGGGTTGGACCTTTGTGACCTTTAGAGACACTATAATTAGAAATTACTATTTCTTTTTTCAGGCTGGGCATACCGGCAACAACGGTGTCTTGAATTTCCTTTCTCTCGCTATCCAAAACTGCTTTCGTTTTAAATAAGCGATTCATGATACTTTGTGTAATAGTATAATGTATCATTTTTTTCCTCCTTTAATCTATCCTTCCTTCGGAAGGTAAAAATTGAAATACTTGAGTTAATAAATAATTGCCATCCTCTCTTGGTATTGGATATTCCCAATGATCAAGAGCTAGTTTATTTTTTGTTTTAAAAGAATTCGTTTCTTTTATTGCTACTTTTAAACTATAAAAGTTTTTTAAATGACAGCTATCTTTTGTACAAAAACAATTTGAAATCAATAGATTCTGATAAAAACCTAGCACAATAGGATTTAAAATAGAAAAGGCTAACTGAGAAGAAATATTGGGTAAATAATAAAACTGACCTAAGCTCATTATACTCTTGTAAGCGTTTCTAAAACTGGATTGGAAAGAATCTATATCCTTATAACTACCAATCACAATAAAAGATAGAGCTGAATTTGTGATATTTTCTTTCGTATTTATTTGCCCAGTATCCAAGGATTTCAATGAAATTAGAGAAGTGTTGGTTAAAAAAGATGTCTTAGCCATTACGCCATGCGTTTGTAGTAGCTCAACTTCACCCTTAATAGCAGTACAAATTACATCATTGAAATCGGTATAGCTTTTAAACAAATCTAATTGAATTTTATTATTTGTAACAAAATCACCCTCTAAAGTAATATTTCGTCTATCAGAATTTATCAGCAAACTTTGAGAAGCATGCCGTATAAGTTGATTAAAATCTAACTTAATTACTCCTTCCGATAATTTTAACAAACTTTCTGAAGTGGTTTTATTTAAACTCTTATAAAAAATGGCTTGTGCAGGAGCCAAATATGGTTCAAAAGAGGCGTCACTATAAACAGTACCAACAAACGAATATTTTAATCCAAAAGAATTTTGTAAATTATCTAGAAAATTAAATGAGCTTACACCTTCAAAAGGAAGCTGTTTTGCTTCACTTGTTTTAGGATAAACACGACAACCAGACCAAGCCTCTCCAAATGGCTTTAATAATTTAGAACGGTTGGGTTTTTTTAGTGTTACTCGAACGGCTTTAAAAATCAAATGTTGAAGGAAAAGTTTTTTAGATATACCAACATCATGGATAACTAAAACTTCTCCATTAAAAAAGCCTAAAGCTTCTATTAATTTGCTGTCGCTGACTTTTAATTTATTGATCTTTTGACTTCTAACAAAAGACTTTAATTGTAATTCTAGACTTTCATTTATTAAAAACTGGTTTTTCTCTATTGCAACAATATTATTAAATAAAATTAAATTATTTTGTGGGATTGCCAGTAAATCTAACTTTTCTTCAGCCGTCAAAACATGATTTAATATAATGTTTTCCTTCGCTGAAGAATAAAAAACAATATTTTGATTTGCTAATAAAGAAAAAGCGAGCATAAAATATTTAGAATCTACAGAAAACAGTTTTTCCTTTAATGTAAAATAAGCATTTAAACTGATTTGTAATTCTTTGGCAACACTACTAAAGAAATAATTTTTTCTTTTGGCATTTGTTAAAATCTTACAATCTTGTGCTTTAGTCTCACAATTAGAAATTTTTGTGTTTATTAAAAAAGCTTTTATAATAAGATTAGTATTAATCGCGCTTCCCAAGCATCTAAGTAATTTATTGAGAAGGATCATAGAAACGTTATAAGTTTTGACAATCTCTTTACTAAAAGAATTTCTTAAAAGATAATTTTCAGAAAAAACAAATTTATATTTTGTTTCTACTGATTTTGCTTTTGAAATCTCAAATAAATTTTTTTCCATACCTGTCAAAAAAAATTCTTTTTCAAAAATTTCAGGCAAGCTCGAGACAAAAGAACTTGAAATATAAAAAACAGCACTAGAATATCCTTCTTTTATCCTTGATGGGGAGGATTTTAATTTTCCCACCTGCTTTAAATCAGAAAGAAGATGCATTTCTTGAGGTAAAGCTTGTGAAGATTGAATAATATTTTTGCTAGTTAATAGCATCGGCCTTTTGATATCGTAGCTAATTCCAGCAGAGGCTCGTAACTCTTCATTAATAGAATAAAAAATATCTAATAAGGCTTCCCTTATTCTACTTTCCCCGCTAAAAAACAAACTTCTTTGACTAGAAGACAAACCATAACAAACCTCTCGTAAAACAGATTCGCTACTTCTAAACAGATTCAAAGTAGAAAACTCATTTTTTGTATTCATATATCTCAAACGAGAGAGTGGCGTTCTTGTCTCTACATTACCTGCACCATTTAAATTTACATCCCAACTTCGCAATCGAGAGAGAGAACTGTTTAGAATTGATGCTGCGCCGCCGTTTAATTTTATAGTGGAATTTCGTATTCTTGAAAGGCTGTTTTGCAATATAATATCTGAGAGACCTTTTAAATCAACTTCAATCTCTCGTATCCGTGATAAAGAAATTGTATTTACAGCTTCGTTGTCGCCTCTTATGGGCAACTCTTGTTCTATAGAGGCACTTGGAGAATTATTCTCTTTTGCCATTAGCATACCAACAATATCTTTTTCAATTTTAAAAGGTATTGCTTCCTGGGATGCTCCCATTGCCAAAATTTCAGCAATTGTAAATAATTTATCACAACTAAAAAAATTAAATTCTACAGGGTGCCAAACTAAGATGCCATCTTTATACGCGCCTTCTACTTCAGAGCCCCTGTATACGATTTTATTTATGCGCATATGGCACCTCCTTTAACTTAATCCAGTATAGGGTTTGGGTCAACGGGAGGAAACATTTTTATAAAATAAATCCTATTTTTATCATAGGTTATTTCTTTTTGTGTTCCGTCTGCCAAGGTAATGACAATACTCTCTTTCTTCTCATATATAGTATTGTATTCCTCTTGTGTTAATATAATAGGAATAAAATTTTCTAAAGCCTCTCCTTCGGCTTCAATATTTTTTGAGTGCGCAACCCAAAAATCTCCCGTAGGTTTTAGAGTACCAAAAACTTTTTGTTCTGCCATTGTTTATACCTCTTTTTCTTTTTCAATCGTTAAATTCCAATTTTCTGTCTGGTTGGGCGGACCCGAAAAACTCCAAACATAATAAGAAATTTTTGCTTGATCACTATAATTTGGCAGTTCTATTTCTTTCACAAACTGGGGTATCATTGCGCCAGATGCTCCGGTATCCAAAATTGCAATTTTTGGAACTCCAAAAGTTTTTGGCACGGCTATAAAGGGTTGTTCTCCTTGCGGAATAGTAACTTTCGTGGAGATTTTGTTTTGAAGTACCACCTTGTTTTTTGAGCCAATTAAATTTGAAGTTATTTCTTCTTGCGGATTGTACGCGCCATAATACAAATATCTGTAAAATTTTATAGAAGCAGTAGCAGTTTCTTTTTTGTTAAAAGGATTAATTAGCTCCAATTTCCAAAGCCATTCTGTTTTATTTAATCCGTCAATCGGTTCTTCATAAACATAAATACCATTCGTATCGGGATTTCCCTCTTCATCTACTAAAGATATCGGATCTGACAAACCTGGAACATATAAGACGGCTGACTTCGGAATATCTTGCATATTCCATTTTAAAGTAGCCTGAAGGTAGCTTTCTCCAATTTCGGCACTAATAGCACTTTTGTCCTTACATTTAATTGATTGCTCATCATTAATTTTTAATTCATCAAATACCAAAGAGCCTTTTAGACCACCCTTTTTTTCATAAACATAGGCTTCTAAATATTCCAATCTTTCACCAGTCGCCTTAGCATCCGCAGCCTGCCCTTCCGTTTCTAATTCCTTGTCTACCTCGACTGTGGCGCGAGATAGAGCATATCTCAACTCTCTCCATTCAGTAACGCCGTCACCAAATTTAAAAAACCCCGTATCTGATTCGATGCCCATTTCTCCCCTATCTAAAATAGGATTATGGTCATACCACAGCTGCGAGGGGTTATATCTCTGGCGTATTTTAGCTATAAGTTCTTTCATATTATCTACTCCTTCCATTCACCAAATATAATAACACCTTTTACCGCTACTAAAAAGTGGACATACAGCCCTCATAATCTACTTTTTTACGAAAGACTTTTAAGGAGGGAAAAATAATGAGCAAAGGTGAAAACAAAATTGTCGACTTACTCAATCAAGCAAGTATAAAATTTCAAAGAGAAAAAAGTTTCTCCGACCTCAAGCACGGATTATTTCGCTATGATTTTTATGTCATCGGTCCTGATGGCGCCCCAGCTATAATTGAATTCAATGGCGAACAACATTATCACTATGTAAGCCGTTTCTATCGTACACCGCGCGAGTGGAGAAAAATGCAGGAACACGACAGACGAAAAATTAGTTATGCACTGGCTAATAAAATTAAGATATACCTCATACCATTTTGGGAAATAGATAAAATCAATTCTGCATCTGACCTCTTTCAAGAAAAATATCTTGCCAAAACAAGATGGAAAAATGATGAAGAACTTGTAAATTCTCCATTGTACAAGAAAAATTGACACACCTTTCTTCAAGGCTACTTATAAAGTGGAAGCAAAGCAGAAATATTTTCTTTTTTTGGAGGAAGGAAGATGGAGTTTGATTGGTTACAAACGGCTTGTAACGCTATCATACTGGTTGGTGGTGTGGTTGTTGCCGTAAAAAACATATCAGAATGGTTTGGTAAGCCTATCACTTTTTTGAAAAAGAAGAGTGATGTAGATTTTGAAAAGAAGGTAACCGCCATTGTAAAAAAGATTTTGCCAGATATTCTATATAGTCATGACTTGGAAACTCGTGAGAAATATAAAGCAGATAGAGAAGCCTATTTGCAAGATATTAAGAAAGAGGTTCTAAATAGTATTCAAGGCCAGCTTGGTTCGGTTGATAAACTCGAAGAACAATATGAAGCCTTGGCTATTAGCGCAAAAGATGTTCTTCGTGAAAAGATTATGGCTATCTATCACAAGAATAAGAAAGATAGAACACTTACTTTTCATGAGAAAGAGGCACTGGATCAATATTACAAAGACTATAAAGCCATTAATGGTAATAGTTATATTGATAAATATTATAAGAGAATGTGTACTTGGACGGTTGTTGATACCGACGATTACGAAGATGTGGTATAATAAGAAACCCCCGTAGGAATTTTCCTACGGGGATTTTTTTATCTTGTTGATAAGGTTACACGATAAGACGCACCGCCGTCATAATGATCATCAACCGACACGTTCAAATAAATGTTTGAAATATCGTCGGGTACTGTATAAGTATAGGTTCCCTTTTTCATAACTTGAGTGCCGTTAATATTAATTAAACAAGCTGAACCGTCATCGCCAACACCCAGTAAACCCTCCTCATATCTTGCAAATAATTTAATCTTCATACCAGGATAAGCATTTACAGAAGTAGATTTTTCTGCATCAGTGCCAGTCCAAGTCTTCAAAGAGGTACTAGTAGAATCCAGTAACTGCGCAAAATACTGAGAGCTAGTTTGAGAAGCGCTGGCCACTATTACAGGTATTTTTCTTGGTTTGGAAACATGCTGCAAAGTATGGTCGATTTCTTTACTACACACTGTATCTTCAGTAATAACACCAAGATTCAATTTCTTGCTCGCACCGGTTGTATCCCAATGCTTAGCAAGCAAGTCTTGAGCATAACCATAAGAGTCATACACGGTTGCGTTGGCATCCGCATAGGCACACCAAGGATAGTCAACATATTTCTTCTGCGAATCGTATTTTGCTGTTGCAGTAGGGTCAAACCAAAAATCTACTCTATTGTCCTCTGCAGTAATAGGAAAAGAACCATATGGCTGTCCTACTGGAACGACCTTTTCCGTAAAGGATGCAGTCAGCGCAGTTTCGTATTTAACCCTCGTAGCAAGCAAATAACATAATCTTGCTATACCATCCACCCCGACATAACCTTTAATAATGCGTCGTGCTACATCGTTAATACCAACGTACAATCTTTTTAAGTAGTTGGCGCCGTCTTCGACGCCAACATATCCTTTTTTATTATCCATAGCCGCACCTCTTACTCATAAACAAAGTAGAAGTGGCCAGTAGGCAATGGGGAAACTCCTGGAGTTAAATCAGACTTGCCATAAGTCAATCCCAAAGCAGTAAGAGTAATCTCTTCTTTCGTTGCTTTCCTTTCAAGGATTGACTCAAGGTTTTCTCCACCAATTGCCAAAGAAGTGACATGGGTTCTTCCTTCGCTATCAACTTTAAATGCAACATTACCATCTTTATCTGCTACCGCCATATCACCAGAATTGTCTTCTGCAATATCAGGCGCGTTGATTAAATCATTATAGTCACCACTAAAGGTCTCAAAATTATCAAGAGCTTCTTCAATTTGGTCTTCAACAGAAGTCGTGCCCACTAATTCTTTAACCTTTCCCAATTCTTGATTAGTTAAATCCAAATCAGTCTGCGCGGCCTTTGGTCCAACCTGCTCTTCTACATACTGTTTGGTTGCGTAATCGGTTAAATCTGTTTCTGGAAAATCAATGTTCTTAATTGCTTCATCAACGTATGTTTCTGTCGCATAACCTGTTAAATCAGTAACAGGGAATTCAATATTGCCTATTGCTTCATCAACATATTGTTTTGTTGCATGATTGCTTAGGTCTACTTCTGGAATGTCAATATTATCAACCGCTTGCTTTATTGCGCCATCAACATACTGTTTAGTTGTTGCGACTTCGCCATTAATGGTAAGATTTGTGGTATGAGTACCACTTTCATCAACCTTAAAGATTACATTGCCTTCTGAGTCTGCAATTGAATAAGTCTTGTCGTCGGTTTCATCAATACTAGGCGCGCCCTCAAGACTGCCATACTTACCGTCAAACCAACCTTCACGCTCTTCCTTGGTAATATGAATGTCGGTATCTCGCTTGTGCGCGAGGACGGCGTCCTCAACGTTTTGCTTAGTCGCATAATCGCTTAAATCGGTCTCCGGAAAGTCAATTGCTTCAATAGCCTTGCCTACAAATTCCTCTGTCGCATATCCGCTAAGGTCAGTAACTGGGAACTCAATTTCTTCGATAGCCTTGTCAACGTAATCTTCAGTAGCATAGCCGGTTAAGTCTGTCTCTGGGAACTCAATCTTCCCAATTTCATCAGTAACAAATTTTTCAGTAGCATAACCAGTTAAGTCGGTTTCAGGGAATTCAATTTTAGCAATCTCCTCTCCTACAAATTCCTTTGTTGCATAGTCTGTTAAATCTGTCTCTGGAAATTCAATATCTGCAATAGCTTGCTGTACTTCCTCTTTTGTTGGATAGTTGCTTAGGTCTGTCTCTGGGAATTGAATATTTTCAATAGCCTCATTAACAAACTCTTGGGTTGCCGCAACTCCACCACCAAAAGTGAGGTTGGTTGTATGCACACCATCTTTGTTGACACGAACAATTACATTACCCTCTTCATCGGCAATTTGAAATTCTTCAGCGCCAGAGGAGGTGTTTTCACCCAAATCTCTTTTGGTTTGTTCAATCACTTCACCCAGTTCTTGTTCGTTAACATATTCGGCAGGAATTTCTTTAATAAAGCCGTTTAAGTCAGATTTTGTTGCGTAACCAGATAAATCAATATCTTCGCCTTCCAACTCTGCTTCAGCGATTTTGTTTTTAACATATTCTTCTGTGGCGTACTCGGAAAGGTCGGGTTCAGGAAAATCAATAGCCTCAATAGCTTTTCCAACAAATTCTTCAGTCGCATAACCGGTCAGATCTGTTACGGGGAATTCAATATCTGCAATTGCCTGCTCAACTTCTCCTTTTGTAGGATAGTTGGATAAATCGGTTTCTGGAAATTCAATAGCATCAATTGCGTCTTGGATGTGTGTTGCCAAATCCTTTTCGCCAACAGTAAGCGACTTTGTTTTAACTGCTGTGGTTTCTATACCTTCCTTGTCGGCTTTAAAAATCATATTACCGTTTTTATCAGCAATACAATATTCTTCAGCCTCAGACTCGGCACCGTTGTTCAAAGTTTTCTCTAAATCTTTAACTTCTTCACGAGTTGCTTTTTGACCAACCGTCTCCAGTAAGGCATCATATGCGTCCTCATGCTCACCCATAGCCTCGGCAAGCTCACCTAGAGTGTTTAGAGCTTCTGGGGCAGAGTCTACTAAATCGGCAACTTTCTTGTCTACATACTGCTCTGTGGCGTAGCCAGTTAGGTCCGTTTCGGGAAAATCAATTGCAGCTATGGCATCTTCTACATTCTTTTTGGTTGCATAATCTGTTAAGTCTGTTTCCGGAAAATCGATATTCTCAATTGCCTTTCCAACAAATTCTTCTGTAGCATATCCTGTCAAATCAGTAACTGGAAAGTCAATATTATCTATTGCTTCCTCCAATTCTCCCTTTGTGGGATAATTAGATAAATCTGTCTCAGGAAAGTCAATATTCTTTATAGCATCATCCAACTCTTCTTTTGTCGGGTAATTGCTTAAGTCCGTTTCTGGAAATACAATGTTTTCAATAGCTTCATCAACATATTCTTCTGTTGCAGCATCTTTTCCATCAAGAGTCATACCTGTTGTATGAGCGCCCTTTTCGTCTAACTTAAAAATAATGTTGCCAGCTTCGTCAGCAATGGACAATTCTTTTTTATTATCATCAGTTATTTGAGGGGCATTGTACAAGTCATGATAGTCTCTTGAAAAGCGAGCTTGACTTTTTTTGTCAATTTTTTTATTTAAAATCTCAAAATTTAAGGAAATCCAAGATTTTAAATCGTCTCTTAATTGTTTAAGAGTATCTAAAATATTCATTCGCCATTGTCGCCTCCTTTTACGTTTTCGTGCGGAAAGAAGTTGGCGCTTTAAGTTGGATATTTATATTCAACTTGGATGTCAGCTCCTTTCATAATTTTTGTTTTTGTTTATATAATGGATAAAATACGAACAATAGGATGAACTATTGCTCGTATCTTATTGGTTGCGGGGAACGGCGCTATAAGCGCATGAGTCAGCAATTTCGACCGGATGCCCGGGCTCGGCGGCCCACCAACAAGCTGCAGGTCGCAGATTTCTTTTAATTGGTGGGGTTTTATGACTCGCTTTTATCTCTTGGAAGGCGAACTATTGCTCACCAGGAGTCCGCGGCCGCAATTAGAGCAAATTTAACAATTTCGTATCTTGATATGCTCTTTCAGCCATAACAGCATGACCAGTTTCATTTGGGTGAGTAGGCATATCAGAGCTATCTGTTACATAACCTTCTGAATATAAGTTTTCAAAGGTAATACCACTTTTTGCAAACTCTACAATAGGACAACCCGTTATATCTGCCACTTCTCTAATCATATTATTCATTGCAGGTAAAGTATAATGTCCATTATTAACTGGGAACTGAGTGCGATTCGCTCCTCTTTTAAACGAATTCAATGTACAACACACAACTACAGCTTTAGGATAGGCTTCACGAAGTTTTTTAATTGTTAGATAGTAAGCAATTCTTGTACTATGTCTACCATCTTCTAATACATCAGTTTCAGGAATTCCATTCATCAAATCTAGTTCATCGATATAACCAAACGGGTCAGATTTACTATAATCATTTGTCCCTCTATAAATGAAAATTACATCTGGCAGAATATCGTTACCTTCTTCATCTCTAGCCTTACATCTACCAATTGTATAATCACTCCAAGCAGTTGAAAGTCTGTCATCACCTTTGTCACCGCCTGAATGTAATCTTGAACCACTCCAAGAAGCATTTATGACCCTTGCTGCACCTGTCTTTTCCATTAGCACTTTATGCCACACAGCAATATCACCATTATAATAAGACACGCCCACACCGATTTTCTTGCCAATATCTTCTTCCGCAGGAACAAAAGACTGCATCGTTCCTATCATATCGTCCGTTAAAAGCACTCCACCAATAGTTTTTTCTGTCAGAGTGCCCGCAGTGCCTACATATACGTCATAGTGAGTTACATAACTTTGAATTGTATTACCTACATCAACACTTCTAACAGTAAAGTAAGAATTCATTGAATAACCTGTGCTTATACTATCTCCAATTACAGCAATATTTTTTCCTGCAAGCGGATGTCCTATAGAGTTCTCTAAATCTTCAATGCGAGTTCTTACACTTTTTACATCAAGGTTAACAATACTAAAATCCTTGATATAATAAATCATTTCTTGGGCTGTAGTAGGACTACTAAATTGTATTCTATCCCAAGAACCATCCCACACATAATCTTTTTTGAATTGTTTCCAATCATCAGCAAAAGCGAAGCTTTCAGCAGAACCAGTTACATAAAATTTGAAATCACCAGTTGGAGTGTATGCACTATCTTTTTTATACCAGAATGTAACTCTAATTCTAGTGCCAACAGGGATGTTTGTGGGAGCTTTTCTG